>ERZ791902.15-NODE-15-length-194966-cov-11.980329_pt1 | contig 194966 bp, 195 predicted proteins | sample MGYA00510149_ERZ791902 | MGnify/ENA primary metagenome ERZ791902 (study PRJEB30046, sample SAMN00792060) | human gut metagenome | study: EMG produced TPA metagenomics assembly of the A metagenome-wide association study of gut microbiota in type 2...
ACCTTTACGGAAATTTTTTCTTACCTACCTCTTGACTTTTTATAGTTAGTCTTTCAAAAAAGAAGCAGGAATTTTCTTTTTAATGTCTAATTTATAGTAATTAAGAGCGAGAAAAGGATTGCTTTTTTAGTGGCTTGCTATGAGAACTGCCTAATAGGTGTTTATGTTACTAAATGCCGGTTTCATGATACTGTGAAAGCGGTATTTATATTTTCGCAGCTATGTCATCTGTATTGACGGATGACTGGTTACGCAAATGCTATTATATTCAAAAATAATATAAAGAAAGGTGGTAGCTGTGGAAAAGCAGGGAGTATTGAACGATAAAAAAATTGTAGGCTCGCCTATGGTGCATATGACATGTCTTGCTCTGGTGCTGTTTGCATTCTGGATGGTTTTGTCAGGCAGAACAGAAACAAAATTTGTCATATACGGTATCCTCACAGCTGTAGTGACGACTTGGGTTACATACCCGCTTCTGCTGGTCTCTAATAAGGACGGCAGTAAAAAGTATTATGTTTTCGGTTTTTCAATTCCGAAAATGATTATGTACTTTTTCTGGCTGATGTGGCAGCTGGTGCTCGCCAATATTGATGTGCTGCTGGCAACTACAGGTCAGGAGCTGAACATTGATCCTAAGGTTGTCCGCTTCCGCTTCAGGGCCGATAATCCTATGGCATCTGTTATTTTGGCGAACTCAATTACGCTGACACCTGGTACAGTAACAATGAATGTTACCGACGACGGTGTGTATGAGATTCATGCACTGACCGTTGGTGCGGCCGCAGGCGTGCTTGACGGCGGCATGCAGAAAAAGGTTGCTGATTTATACGGCGAAAAATTTGATTTTGCAGTAGTAGAGAGTGAGGAATGATTATGCAGATTATATTTTATATTATGATGGTAGCCATTCTTCTGATCATCGGTACGATGCTGCAGCGCTTGTTTAACGGACCGACAATTTTTGACAGAATGAACGCCTTGGGCGTTATCGGTGCCGATACAATTCTATTATTGGTGCTTTTCGGCTATATTGACAAACGTCCGGATATGTATGTTGATATAGCGATTTCTTATGCAATTTTAGGCTTTATCGGCTCGCTGATTGTAGCTAAATTTATAGGAGGTAAAAGGATATGATTGAGCAATTCGGTTTTACCTCCATGCGCGAAGTTATCGCTGCACTGTTCCTGTTAAGCGGTCTGGTATTCTTCGTCGGCTCAGCTATCGGTATGCTGCGTCTGCCGGACTTCTATTCCAGAATCCATGCCTCCGGTAACAGTGAAACTCTTGGCTGTACGCTTTCCTTTATCGGTCTGATGATTTATGAAGGACCTACACTGACAGCGGCAAAGATGGCTTTTGTATTTTTACTTGTTTTTATGGCGAATCCGATTGGCTCGCATATTCTGAGTAAGGCAGCCTATAAATCCGGACATCCTGTCTGGACACTGCAAAGCAAGGGCGCCAAAAAGCTTGTCGGTCTGGAAAAGGCTGACCACAGTGCTGACGAGCCTGTCGGTCATATCCGCAAGAAGCCTGCAAAAACAAATCGTAATCAGGTACATAAATATCATAAGAAGAAAGGAGATAAATAAAATGGAGATTTATACTATTGAAGCTCTTTTACTTGTCTTCCTTATTCTCATTACCTGTGCAGTTATTTTCTGCAAGGATATTTTAAGTGCTGCGATTATCTACAGTGCGTTCAGCTTCTGTGCTGTGCTGCTGTATCTGATGATGGGCTCCCCCGACGTAGCCTTTACTGAGGCTGTTATCGGTACGATTTCTACCATCTTCTTCGTAGCTTCGTTGAAAAAAATTGATAGGTGGTGTAAATAATGCGTGGATTAGTTGCTGTTATCCTGGCGATTATGACAGGCATGTTTTGCTCTGTCGTAACCTACCTGCCCGAAATTGGTGACGCGAACACTGCGCCTAACCAGCATGTTACTCCGACCTATATCTCCCGTAGTGCGGAGGATACAGGCTCGCCCAATATCGTAACGGGCGTCATCATCGACTATCGTGGCTTCGATACTATGTGGGAAACCTCGGTAATGTTCCTCGCCGGTCTGACAACGGTGCTGGTGCTGACCAGCAATCCGGTAGGACGCAGACCTGAGGAAGAGCCGGAGGATCCGGAGGAAGGAGAGATTATCAAATGAAAGAACCATTTGGCGGTCTTATCCTAAATGTGGCCTTCAGAATGCTGGTGCCGTTCACGATTACCTACGGCATTTACGTTCTCTGCCTGGGTGAGTTTTCTCCGGGCGGCGGCTTCCAGGCAGGCGCATTGCTTTCTGTAGGCGTGCTGCTTGCACGTCTTATCCTGGGCTTTGATACAAAGTTCAATGTCTTAGGCAAAACCTCTGTTGTCCTTGCCGGCGTGGGCACCTTCCTGTATGCTTTTACCGGTTGGCTGACATTGTTCGGCGGCGCAGACTTTTTCCTGAACTACAATTATATGCCGATTCATATGGAGCCGCAGCATGAAATGCATGCCATGGGTATTTTCCTTATTGAAATCGGTGTTGCCATCTGCGTAATGATGACAATTATTAATCTGCTTGATGCAATCGTGAAAAGGGGTGACGAAGATGGAAGTGCTCAATGAGTTTTTGAAAACAAAAGGCATTTATTCCCTGGTCATGATTCTTTTCTTCCTGGGTGTGTATGGCATGGTTCTCAGCAAAAACTATATGAAGAAGCTGATGGCGATGAACGTTATGCAGGTTGCCGTAATCTATTTTTATCTGTGTTTTGCACAGAAGGATGGCGCAATGATTCCTATCCAGAACGGCCTGACAACAGATCCTAATGCTTACATTAACCCTCTGCCGCACGGCCTGATGCTGACGGCAATCGTTGTAAGCCTTGGTACTACAGGTGTAGCAATTGCACTCCTCATGCGTATTAAAGAAATCTACGGCTCTGTTGAAGAAGTAGAGGTATTGAGGAGGGCTAGTAAATGACACAACATGCTCCCGTCCTAATTGTACTTTTACCTCTGACAGCATCGTTGCTGTGTATGTTATTTTCCCGTATCAGTAAAAATTTAGGTTCCTGGATAGTTATGGCTTCTATCGCCGGTGCCTTTGCCAATGCCTGCATCGTACTGCAAAGAGTGTTGGAATCCGGCGGCAAAACCTGGCATTACTGGATGGGTGGTTGGGAACCGCCAATCGGTATTGAATTTGCTCTTGACCCCTTAAACAGTATTCTGGCTGTTGTGGTAACATTTATTTCTCTGATGGTTTCGCTTTACAGCCGTCCGTTCGTCAAGGATGAGGACTGGCTGCATGTAGGCGGCTATTATACATTGTTCGGCTTGTTAACGGTTGGTCTTTCCGGTATGATTATCACCGGTGACGTTTTTAACCTCTATGTATATCTGGAGATTATGTCACTTTCCGGTTACGGCCTGATTGCCCTTGGCGGCAGAAAGTCAATGCTGGCAGCCTTCCGTTACCTGTTAATCGGTACCATCGGTGCTTCTCTGTATCTGCTTGGTGTCGGTTATCTGTACGCTATGACCGGTACTCTGAACATGGCTGACCTTGCTGCACGCGTAGTTCCGCATCTGAACTCGCCGCTGTTTGCAATTGCTGTAGCCTGCTTCATTATTGGCTTCGGTATCAAGATGGCGCTGTTCCCGTTGCATGGCTGGCAGCCTGATGCCTACACCTTCGCTCATCCGGGCGCTGCTGCTTTTATTGCAGGCTGCATGAGTAAGGCTCCGGCATATGCTTTAATTCGTTTTGTATATTATATCTTTAAGGTTGATAACCCTGTAGTTCAGAGTGCGCTCAACGTTTTGGGCATTCTTGGTGTAGCAGGTATTCTTATCGGTTCTATTATGGCGATGGCTCAGTATGACTTCCGTCGTATGCTGGCATATTCCTCTGTGGCACAGATCGGTTACATTGCAATCGGTCTGGCAATGGGTAATATGTACGGCTTCATCGGCGCCGTGCTGCACGCTATCAACCATGCTTTTATGAAGAGCAGTCTCTTCCTGGTTATCGGCGGTATTGAGTATCGCTTCGGTGAGGTTAATCTGTACCGCTTAGGCGGCATGAACAAAAAGATGACTATCAGTACGATTACCGTGCTGCTGGCTTCTCTGTCTATGATCGGCCTGCCTCCGACCTGCGGCTTCTTCAGTAAATGGTATCTTATGCTTGGTGCCTACACCGGCGCGCAGTACTTCTACATCGCTGTACTTGTTATCAGCTCTCTGCTGAATGCAATTTATTTCTTCCGTATTATTGAGCAGATGTTTATACAGCGTGAAGCTTCACTGACTGAGGTACATCCGCATAAGGGCAAGCTGGGCTTACCGCTTTCCATGGTTATCCCGATTCTCGTCGGTGGTATCATGATTCTGGTACTTGGCTTCTACAGTGTTGACATCGTTACCGATGTCGTTAAGTTAGGATTGCCGGAGGTGTTTCTGAGATGACTATTTTAGATTGCAGACCATTTCTGGCGGTTGGTGTATCTTTTATAGCTGCTGTACTTATTGCGTTCAGCAGACGCTGGCCTAACCTGCGTGAAACCTGGAGCGTTATCGCTTCCGTACTTAAATTCGGTATCATTCTGTCGATGTTGCCAGCTGTTCTCGACGGCAATCAGTATCAGTGGACGCTGTGCCAGATTACCGATACCGTGGGACTGACGCTGCGCACCGATCCGGCCGGCATGATTTTTGCGGTGCTGGCTTCGATGCTGTGGGTACCGATGAACTTCTATTCCATCGGCTATATGCGCTGCAATAACGAAAGCGAGCAGACCGGTTACTTTGCCGCTTTTGCTATCTGCATGAGTGCCGTAATGGGCATTGCGATGGCCGAAAACCTGTTGACCTTCTTCATCTTTTACGAGCTGCTGACTCTGGCAAGCTATCCGCTGGTACTGCATAAGCGTAACCAGGAAGCTTTGATGGCCAGCCGTAAGTATTTGATTTATACCTTGATTTCCGGTCAGCTTTTCCTGGCCGGCGTTATCGCCGTTTACTGCATCAGCGGTACGATGGACTTTACTCCCGGCGGCTTCCTGACTACGGACATGGCTCCGAGATGGGTGCTGCAGGCTATCTTCGTACTGATGATTTTGGCAGGCTCCGTAAAGGCTGCGGTTATGCCGCTGCATGGCTGGCTGCCGGCAGCAATGATTGCGCCGACACCGGTATCTGCATTACTGCATGCCGTTGCCGTTGTTAAAACCGGTGTTTTCGCCGTACTGCGTATCATCGGCTTCGTCTTTGGTCCGAAGCTGTTGGCGGAAATCGGTGTTGTTGATGTATTGGCGTGGGCTGCTGCGGCAAGCATAATCATTTCCTCGCTTATCGCTCTGCGTCAGGATCATCTGAAACGTCGTCTGGCGTTCTCCACTATCGGCCAGCTTTCCTACATCGTGTTAGGTGCTGCGCTTATTTCTCCGCTGAGCATCAAGGGTGCTTACCTGCATCTGGTAGCTCATGCTGTTATGAAGATTACCCTCTTTATGTGCGCCGGTCTGATTATCGCGCGTACACACAGAAACAATATCAGTGAGCTGTATGGCATAGGCAAGAAGCTGCCGGTAACAATGGCCTGCTTCACGATTGCTTCTCTGGGTATCGCCGGTACGCCATTCCTCGTTGGCTTTGTCAGCAAATGGAATCTGGCACTTGGCGCTTTGCAGGCAGGCAAGCCTCTGTACATTCTCGTCTGGGTTGCCAGTGCGCTTCTGGCTGCCGGCTATCTGATGCCTGTTGTACAGATGGCATACTTCCGCAAGGACCCGCAGGAGGAGTTCCGTGAATATGGCGATATCAGCTACTCGATGCTGATTCCTATCTGCGTTACAACTATTATCGCTGTTGTCCTCGGTATCGTGCCGGATATTTATCCGCACTTCTATGAGCTGGCAACAATGGCCTCCAACGCTATTTGCGCAGGCTGGAATGGAGGTTGGATGTAATGAGCAAGAAAACTGTTTACATGATAGCTGCTGCCGTGCTCGTGCTTTCCGCAATCGGAGAGCTTTGCGGTGTACATCTGCACAGTCCTGCGTGGTGGCCGCTGCCGTTTGGCTATGATATTTTCTTCGGCTTCTTCGGTTGCTGGCTGCTGATTATTCTGGCAAAAATTATCATGACGCCGCTGCTGCAGCGTGATGAAACCTACTATGATGATCCTAAGGGAGGTGAGGACGATGAGTAATCTGCTTCATCCCGGTCTGATCCTCATTGCCGTGGGCGTGCTTGCGGTACTTTTGCCGAAAATGCTGCGTAAGTTTATTTTGGCTATAGGTCCGTTCTTTGCCCTCTTTGCTGCACTTTCTATGCCGGTTGGCACAGGTTTGAGCATTGAGTTTTTTGGTACAGGCTATCACTTGGGTTACATGTTTGTAGATAAGCTCAGCTATGTATTCTGCATGATTTTTGCGCTGATGGCTTGCATCGGCGGCATTTATTCCTGTCATAACGAGAACCGCATGGAAGCATTTTGCTCCATGTCCTACGCCGGCTGCGCTCTTGGTGTAACCTTGGCTAAGGATTGGCTGACGCTGATTTTCTTCTGGGAAGCACTTGCCGTAACCTCTCTGTTTTTAATCTGGTGCCGCAATACTCCTCAGTCTCGTCGCGCAGGCTTGCGTTATCTTCTGGTACACATGCTCGGCGGTAACCTGCTGCTCTTAGGTATCTTCCTGAAGGTTGGCAGCGGTGATTCTCTGATTGCAAATCTGTCTAAGGCTCCGCATGACCTTGCTTTCTGGGCAATTTTAATCGGTGTTGCTGTCAATGCGGCAATTCCGCCGGTTAATGCCTGGTTGGTTGATGCTTATCCAGAAGGCACGATTACAGGCAGCGTATTCTTAAGCTCCTTTACGACGAAGGTTGCTGTTTACGCTTTAATCCGTATCTTTGCCGGAACAGATTTCCTGATGGGCTTTGGCTGCTTTATGGCGCTTTATGGTGCTGCCTATGCGATTATGGAAAACGATATGCGCCGTCTGCTCGGTTACCATATTATCAGCCAGGTCGGCTTCATGGTTGCCGGTGTAGGCGTTGGCACGGCAATGGCACTGAATGGTGCTGCGGCCCATGCCTTCTCGCACATCCTGTATAAATCCCTGCTCTTCATGTGTGCCGGTGCAATTATCTATGCAACCGGTATCCGCAAGATTAACCAGCTCAGCGGTATGGCGAAAAAGATGCCGTTTGTGGCTGTATGCTTCTTTGTAGCAGCGTTCTCCATTTCCGGTGTACCGTTCTTCAACGGCTTCATCAGCAAAACGATTACGATTGCCGCTGCATCCGCTGCCGGTTATGATTGGGTATATACACTGCTGGAGCTTGCCAGCATAGGTACTTTCTTATCCATTACCTTGAAGATGGGTTACTTCATCTTTCTGCGTGATGCCGATAAGAATGTGGAAATTAAAAATCCTCTGCCGAAGAATATGTATATCGGCATGGGCTTTGGCGCAGCGCTTTGCTTCCTGTACGGTGTATATCCGGACCTGCTGTATCGTTATCTGCCGTTCGGTTATCCCGATTACCAGCCGTTCACTGCAGCACATATGCTGAGCTACGTGGAAATTCTTGTCGTAACTATGGTTCCGTTTATGATGTTCCTGCCGCGTATGGAGCCTCATACAGCGCTCAGCCTCGATACAGACTGGTTCTACCGTAAGCCGATTGATTTTGTCATCGTCCGCATTAGCATGCTGCTGTGTGCTATCAGCGGCGGTTTAGGCAGTGCTTGGGGCGTACTGTACGAAAAGTTTATGGACCTTACGAGCAATCCGATGGATTTCCTCGATGCAAAACCGTTCCGTAAACGCACGCATTATAATCCGGAAAACTACCGTACATCTATCGCTGACCCGATGATGATTACCTTAACGGTGCTGGTAAGCAGCATTGCTTACTTTATTGCTACGTTGTAAAATGCTTTTAAGAGCTGTCGCACGCAGGTGCGGCAGCTCTTTTGCGTAACTTTTTAAACTGTTATTTATTTGTCTTGTAAATGCTTCTGTTAGGTGTTATATTATTGATAATCATCATACATGAAAGAGGTTATCGGTATGCTTAAGGGTATATTTTTAATTATAGGTGCCGCAACCTGCTGGGGCATGGGCGGTGTAGCAGGACAGTATTTGTATCAATATCATCAGGCAGATATGATCTGGCTTTGCATGGCGCGTCAGATTTTGGCAGGCTGTATGTTCCTGCTTTTTGCGGCCTTTGTGCAGAAGCAGGATATCTTTGCTATTATTAAGGCAGATACCTGGAATATTATTGAGTTTTCGTTTTTAGGTATCTTGGGCGCGCAGCTGGGCTTTTATTACACCATCGGCTTGTGCAATGCGGCGACGGCGACGGTTTTGCAGTACATGGCACCGATTTATGTAATGCTGTGGATGAGCTATAAGTCAAGAAAAATTCCTGACGGGCGTGAACTGATAGGCATTGTCGGTGCGCTGGTAGGTGTATTTCTTATTGCAACGCACGGCAGTCTTGACAGTCTGGCGATTTCGCCAATAGCCTTGACAATCGGTATATTGTCTGCGCTTTCCTATGCATATTACAGCATTAAGCCGGGGCCGATGCTCAAAAAATATACTGCGGCAACACTTATCGGTTGGGGCCAGCTTATCAGCGGCGTGGCATTGATTATCTGGCGTAATCCCTTTACGCCCGCAGGTCATTGGGATATGAGCGGTTATTTGGCTTTTGCGTATCTGCTGTTGGGTGCGACTATTGCGAGCTATGCATTTTATCTGGCAGGCCTGAAAATTGTCGGACCTACCAAGGCGAGCCTGATTTCCTGCGCCGAGCCTTTGGCTTCTATTATCTCCGTAGTTTTGCTGCTGAACACAAAATTGGCAATGGCTGATTATATCGGTATGGCGTGCATTATTTTTACGGTTTTATTACTTTCACTGCCCAAAAAATAAACATTTTTCATAGCAGATATGATAGAATAGAATTAAGTAAAATAGCTTAAGCTAAGCAGGAGGAGGTACAGAGATGACTGATTATAAGTACAAATATGGTCATGGCTACAAGGAGTTTTCTCTGCCGGAGGAGCATGTTCTTGGCGAACTGAAAATGAAGCAGATGATGCCGCTGGAGAATTTAAAAGCAGCTGTTCTGGATGCTTTGTATCATCCTATTGCCAGCGCACCGATTGATGAGCTGGTGCAGCCCGGAATGAAAATTGCCTTTATCTGTAACGATTCAACACGTGTTGCCAACACGCATTCCTTTATGCCCATTTTGGTTAACGAAATGAATAAACTGGGCGTTAAGGATGAGGATATGCATATTGTCTTTGCTTTGGGTACACATCGCTGCATGAGCCACGAGGAAATGGTGGAGCAGGTTGGCGAGGATGTTGCCAAACGCATGAAAATGTATAACAGCGACTGCCATGTTCAGGATGACTTCGAGTATTTCGGCGAAACAGAGCATGGTACACCTGTATGGCTTAATAAGCATGTTTGTGATGCTGACCTGGTTATTTTGACCGGTACCGTTGTTTATCACTTCTTCAGCGGCTTTGGCGGCGGACGCAAGGCCGTGCTGCCCGGTGTTGCTGCTATGGAAACGGTACGCAAAAACCATAGCCTGATGATGAGTCCGGAGGCAAAATTAGGCAAGCTGCATGGCAATCCTGTATACGATGATCAGGTAGAGGGCGTGCGTCTTTTTGCCAAGGAGCATAAGATGTTCCTGTTCCATTCTATTTTGGATGCGCAAAAGCAATTCCTGAAGATTTTTGCCGGTGACTGGTATGAAGCACATCTTGAAGCCTGCAAATTTGTTGAGCAGGTTTACGGCGTACCTATCAGCGAGCCGGCGGATGTAGTTATTGCCAGCTGCGGCGGTTATCCTAAGGATATCAATATTTATCAGCTGCAAAAGACGATGGATAATGCCTGGTGTGCTGTTAAGGATGGCGGCGTAATCATTATTCTCGGTGAATGCGAAGAAGGCAGCGGCAGTGCCGCTCTGGAAAAGGCATTGGAAGAAAATCCTTCTCCGGATGCTATTAAGGCGGAGCTGGAAAAGAATTTTGTCATCGGTGCGCATAAGGCTTTTGCTATCACCCGCCTGATGAAGAAGGCGCATTTTATCCTTGTATCCGCTTTGGATAAAGAGCTTGCCAAAAAATTGCTGTTTGAATCTGTGGATGATGTAGATGCGGCTATGAAGCTGGCAGAAAAATATGTCGGCAAAGATTATAAGGTTTTACTGATGCCGCAGGGCAGTCTGACAGTGCCTGTGTTGAAAAAATAAAATTTTATAAAAAAATAAATGACTCTTGCCTTTTACGATGATATCATATATAATTGTAATGTTATTAGTATGTGATTAAGTAGAAGGGGAGAACGTTTGTGAAGTTAGATATTGATTATAAGGCTATAGGACTGAGGATAAAGGCCGCTCGTGCCAGAAAAGGATTAACTCAGGGAAATATAGCTAATCTAACTGGTCTGTCAACTCCGCATATCAGCAATATAGAAACCGGTAATACTAAGCTTGGCCTGCCTACAATTATTCATCTGGCTAATGTACTGGATGTTTCTGTGGACGAGCTGCTGTGTGACAACATTCATCACAGTGAGCAGATTTACTGCAATGAGCTGGCTGACTTGGTTAAGGATTGTTCCGTAGATGAACTGCATATTATTTCTGAATTAGCAAAGGTCATCAAGAAGGCCGGCATCAACAGTGCTAAGAAGGTCAGAAAGCGCCGTACTAAGGCAGAGATGGCAGCAGCTAAGGCAGCTGAAGAAGCTGCAATGCAGATGGAAATTTAATATAGCTTATGTGCTACTGTAGCTCAGCTGGTAGAGCAACTGATTCGTAATCAGTAGGTCGCAGGTTCAAATCCCGTCAGTAGCTCCATTAAAAAATCAAGCACCCATGCGGTTTTAAAGCCGTAGGGTGCTATTTTTTGTGCGTAAAAATAGGGGATTTGTCTACCTTTTTGTCTCCCTTTCTGCAAATATTGTAAAATATTGGTACAAAGTATGGGGAGAAAATACTAGAGCGAACCCCTCGTGACGTGAGCTCTAGTTATTAATATTATAGGATCGCGCAAAAGCCCATTATAGCTTGGGTTGCGCCTAGTAGAGGTGATAAAAAACATGAGAAAAGTGGGCGAAATCATGTTAATTTTTTTGCCAAAGTGGGGCAAAACATGCTAGTTGATGGTTAGCGTCTGTTTGTTGTTGGTAAGAGCAAAAAAACCAGAGCAGGAATGGCGCAATGCTCTGGTTGGTGATTATATTAGTGGAGTAATGGCTTAGTTTATAAGTACTTAGAGTGACAAAAAATTGTTAAAAGTGTAGAAAGACATGCTGAAATGGAGAGAAAACATACCGCTTTTTTGTCAAAGTGGGCGAAATCCTGTTAACAGACAGCTTGGTCTTTAACTGCTTTTTCGATATCGAAAAAAGGCTGCGGTTGGCTTCCACCGTCACCTGTAGTTTTTGACAGGGCATCTTTTAGACGGCAAAAATTTAGGTAGCCTTTTTCAGCGTATTTGCTCCCTTCCAATGTATTATCATCATAACCAAAGTATAATTGATTACAATATGGTTGATGGAGTTGAATGGAGTCTATATCATCATCAATGTAAGCAAAGGCGTTTTTATAGGCGATGAACATGTAAAGTAAGAAAATTATATTCGCTCGCATACCGTGTGAGTAAATTGCTATTCTACTTTCCTCATCAAGATATTTGTTGGGAAAAGTTAAAGCCTGCATAACGGTATCTCCGGTATATAATTTATAATTAATGAGTAGTTTTTCTAAATTCAATAGAAACTCTCCATTATATGCGATTGATGAATTACCAAGCATGAAATCGGCTGAAACTGCAAATAAATTGCATATTCGTTTGAACATTTCAAGGGTAGGTTGGCTTTTACCGCTTTCCCATGCTGCAATAGAAGGAGCCTTGATATCAAGAATTGATGCTAGTTCGCGAGTCGAAAGTTTATATGAAGTTCTTAATAATTTGATTCGGTCATTGAAAGAAACCATAATAACATCCCTTCAATATTTTACAGATTTGTAACAATAATCATAGAAAAAAACTTGTAAAAAAATACGGATGATGTTAGAATACAACTAACGAAAAACGTTAGAATATAACTAACGTAACGGTTATCCACCACATAACTAACTATAACACAAAAAAAGGAGAAATGCAAAATGCATAAAGAAAAATTGTATTACACACTAAAAGATATAAGGGAAGAAATATACCAAGGGGCTGTATCAATTGCAACACTGCAAAATATGGTGCATGCAAATAAAATACCAAGTGTACGCATAATGAGCAAAATTTTTGTTCCAAAGTGGTGGGTTGATGAGCAGGTTGCAATCGCGAAAGGTGAACGTAATGAGTGCAATTACTAAAGATAATGACAATAAAGTAATTAGACCTAACTACGATTGGATTGATGTAAAATACCAAATACAAGAATCTAATCATGAATTACCTACGGACGTGCATCAGTTTTTAGATTTTTTAGTTTGGTGGGCAATAAGCAATACATCTTTTTTTGATAGTGATAAGATAAGTGCTTCAGTGTCTCCTTGTGATTATTTTGCTCTAAAAAATATTAAAAATCCCAACTCCAAGGATTATGACAAATTTTACGATAATCTCCAAAGATTACATTTCACTGTGCTGACATGGCTTATTTTAAACCGAAATATTGAAAGAAAAATAAGTTATGCTATTATAACTTATTTGGATATAACTAAAAGTTTGAAAGACAAAAGAAAGGTGTGTGTAACATATGAGTTAAATAAATCATTGAGATACTTTTTTAAGTGGTGCGATAGTAACATAGCTCAAAATATATATGTATCGATTAATTTGCGTCGGAAATACGCCTATAAATTGTATCTATATATGCTTAGACGAGCGATAGAGGCAAATGGGGTAATCAAAGTTAGTTATGATGAGTTAGGGCGACGAGTTGGTCGACCTAAAAGCGAAGAAAACAAAGAATTTAATAGATGTCTAAAGGCTGCGATTGTAGAGATTAATAAAGTATCTGTTATTTATAATTATCATAATTTTGAAATATTAATAGACAAAAAGAGGGATAATCTTACTACGATAAGGATACAGCAATTTATAAAACGAAAGAGGAATAACAATGGTGAGACGAGCAAAAGGTGAAGGATCTATAAGATATGACAATAGGCATGATCGTTATATTTGGAGATTGAAATTTTTAGGAGAGGATGGGCTAAAGCATGAGAAATATTTAACAGCTAAGACAAAAAAGAGGTTGCAAGAAAAAATTAAAGAATATCAAAGTAAGAAAGAGATAAATATATCAGATATAAAATTATTTGAGTGGAGTAGAAATTGGCTGATAGTGATTAAACCAACTATTAAAATAAGCACTTACGATTATTATGATATGTTCTTGCGCAATTACATTAATCCTAATTTAGGAGAGAAGAAGGTGAAGGATTTAACACCTATAATGCTACAGGAGTTTTTTAACCAAATGGTTGGTGAAATTGGTAAAAAAGGCAGGCCATTATCAGCAACTACAATTAACGGTATGCGAAGAACGTTAAAAACATGCTTGGAATATGCTGTAAAAAATGGAGTCATAAGAATGAATCCAGCTGCAACTACTAAGCCGTTAAAAAAAGCAGATAAAAAAGTAATTGCTTTATCAAAAAAACAGGTAATAGCGTTATTAAGTACTGCATCTAAAGCAGATTATATTTATACTGATGTCAAACAGGATTTTATAGAAGATGAAGGGAAAAAGTACTTACGAAAGTGTTATTACTATGCTATTGCTTTGGATATTGCTACTGGACTGAGAATAGGGGAGCTATTTGGTTTAACTTGGGATGATGTTGATTTTGATAAAGTTAATATTATGGTTAGAAGAAATTTGCAGCATAGATCTAACGGTAGAGAACTGGGAACATTAAAAACGATAAGGTCTCAACGACTTATCCAAATAGATGAAAAAACAATCAACTTGCTGAAAGAATGGCGGGAATATCAGAACCGTTATGCAAAGCAATACCATTCGATTTTTGATAATGACATTAATTTGGTTTTTACAAATAGTTGGGGTAAAATGTACAATCACACTAATTTTTATCGTCGTTATTGGCGGAAATTAGTTAAAGCAGCCGGTTTACCAGAAGGGTTTAATTTTCATGGCTTGAGACATACTCATGCAACACTACTGTTGTTAGCAGGCGAAAATATTAAAGCTGTAAGCGAACGTCTTGGGCACAGTTCTTTGTCTACAACGCTTAACATCTACTATAATCTGGTGCCAAATCTACAAAAACATGCTGCTGATACGTTCGCAAAATTAGATTTGTTATAGTGTAAATACTTATTCTGGAAGGAGAGATATTGTATGAAGCGATTAGTGTACAAACAAAATATTGATAGGTTTGTAATTAAAGGAGAAGCGGAAGGAGATGAACGAGAATTGCATTGTGGTAGTATTTTTGAAGTTTTGCTAGATGAGCAGTGGATTACCACAACAATAGAAATGCAATGGACTAATGGCGTAGGTAAATATTATCTTACGACGCGAGCGCTATCGTTGGAAAATATTGTTACCTATAAAGTACCGGTACGATAAAATAGATGAATTAACCAAAAGCGGTATTAATAAAATCAATATAGCATAGCTGAATGTGTTGTTGTTTTTTTATGTGTGAGCTACAATATTAGTATTAAGGAGGAACGCAATCATGTTAAATGAACTTATCTTTTTTGAAGTACGTATCTTTAGAATGTTCTGCGAAAAATTGCAAGTTTCGTCTGCTGATACTAATAAATTGTTTGAGACGTATGGTGTATGGAAGTATATTGAAGATACGTATGATATGTTAAGGTTAAATGGTGACGAGTGTGCTGTTAACGATATTTTGGAGATGTTAAAAGTGAAAGGTATTAAGCTTGAAGGTGAATTTTGTAATAAACCAGAAACTGTTAATGATAAAATTACCGAACAAAAAAGGTTTTGTGCCGATTTGATTTTGACGGATGCTATTATGGATATGGCTGATGAAGAAGGGATCACATTGCAAGAAGCTAGAAACAAAATTATAAATTCTAATGCTTATATAGCCCTATATGATTTTGAGACTGGATTATGGGAAAACGGGCCAGATTACTTTAGAGACTTTTTTCAAAGGATGATATAAATTAATAATAGCTTTAAAGTTGAGTCCTGGCTATTAAAAAGCTAGCACTTTTTTGTGCAACGATATCATAAAAAGCCCTTTAACGTGGTAAACGATTGTGTTAAAATAAGATAAGGGAGTAACGAAATTTACGTTCTCTTCCTAGCGTAAGCGTTAGGCGCACTTACGCGTTTCCAGTACCAAGGCTATGCCTTGGTGGAAACGCAGTGCGAGGATGCTAAAAATAATAAAATATAACACAATCCTTAAGCAAGGAGGACGAGGACTAACAATCCCTCGTCAATTGCAAGTTTGGCTTGCTGAATTGCTTAGGGATTTTTTATTTTAGAAAGAAGAAAGCAGCCATGGCAACATATCACTTGAGTCTTAAAAATGGAAAAGTGGGTACTGCAAAGCAGCACGCAGATTATATCCTGCGTGAGGGACGCTACAGTGGAGGAAAACGTGCGGAAGAATTGGTCTATAAAGATGCCAATCTCCCGCATTGGGCAAGGTCTGCATCTGTATTTTTTGCATGTGCGGATAAGTATGAACGTGCTAATGGCAGAGCTTATACAGAATTCGAAATAGCTTTACCAAATGAGCTAACGCACAAAGAAAACGAAAAACTGGTAAATGATTTTATTACTACCCATATAGGGAATAATAAAGTATGGGCATATGCTATCCATAGCAAGCCTGCTACATTCGACAACTCTCAAGCACAAATACATGCACATATAATGATTTGCGAACGTATTGTAGACGATGAAATGGTAAAAGCCAAATCACCCTCTAAATTTTTTAAAAGATACAATGCTAAAAATCCTAAAAATGGTGGCTATCAAAAAGATAGACGATTTTCTGGATATACAGAAAGCAAAGATAATCTAAAGTTGATTCGTCAATCCTGGGAAGACATGGTTAATGCCGAATATAAAACTCATGGAATAGACAAAGTTGTATCCTGCAAAACTTTAAAAGCGCAACTTGATATAGCAGCTGAAGCAGGAGATAATGATCTCGCCGATTTTTTTGATCGCGAACCTCAGGACCATCTCGGCCCGGCTCTCGCATATAAAACCAAAAAAATCATTGAAGAAAATGGTTATGATCAAGAAAATATCGACAATACCTTGGACAAAATTTATCAAATGAGTGCCAAGGCTTTTGGCGTAATTATAGACAAAATTCAAAAGGCAAGTAAAGCTGCTGAATTAAAACACAAAAAACAAATTGAATTAGAGCACAAGGAAAAAGAATGTGCCGAAAAACGATTAGCAGAGCTTATTACTTCTGGTGAAATTATCAGGAAAGATTTTGTAAAATTACTTGGATCAGTTAACAACCAAATAAAATATAACGAATCTGCAATTATAAGAATTGAAAAAACAATAACTTCGATTGATCAAATGCCAAGCAAGGTACTTAATATTATGACCAGCGGCAGATTTGAAAAATTGCAAAAGGAAGGTGAAGCAATAATCAGCCTTAAAACTAGACTTAAAGAAATCTTAAGCATATACGGTCCCAAAGAATCTATGCCCAATAATATACGAGCAGAATATAACGAAAAAGGACGAGCTTACAGAATCCTAAAAACTGATTATGAAAAACAAGATGCGGAAATACGCAGCTTCATCAGCTCCGAAGCGGGTGATAAATGGTATAAAAATTTAATAAAAGAAATGCTTGAACAAAATAAAGACATGGAAAAGCAAAAATTAAATCTGCTTAAGCTAAATAGCGAATACAAAGAATTACGAAATGAAATCATCGAAGTTGGCAGAAAGATAAACCCCCACCTGCATTACAAAATGAAATCTAAATATCGGGCTCCAGAACTTGGCAAAGGAGCATCAGCCATATTTGACGCAAGGAATGATATAAATAGTCTGTTACGTAATATCATTAATGCCGGCAGGGAGAATATAAAACAAAATAAAATGACTGTGGATTTAAGTAATAAAAACAAGAAAAATAATGGATGGGAATTTAAGCTTTAGCAAGCGTATTATTATAGTTATATCAATAATTGAAGTTATAAAGTTAACTACAGATATATTAACAATTCAAGTTATAATACTAACTATAGTTATGTTAATAATTAACGTTATAATACTGATTGTTGGTATATTCATAATTAAAGTTATGATGTTTATGTTGCTATATAATATGTATACAATGGACTGATGTATCATGCTCTGCTATAATAAAGGCAAGGAGGGGATGAGATGGTCGAAAAGGTATTAATGACGCTTTTATTTGCTGAAGGATTGATAGGATGTTTATTGGCAATTCGCTATTTTGAGCTAAAAATGACATTTTCATCGTACATTTGTATTAACAAATCTGGCTACGGCATTTTTTGGAGAAAAAGTAAGATAGAAAAAATATACGATATCGTTTTATTTTTGATAAGCTTAGCTTTATTCATACTCCCAATAAAAATGCAGATTTACACTGATATTAATTTGTTGCATAAGCTGTTGGGTTTAGATTTTGTTGTGATATTTATACTAGTTCGCATGAATGTTGTATTCAATACAACTTTAGTCCATAATGTCCTCTTGCATTTGTTGATAAGAATTGAAAAAGAGGATATCGTGAGACGGTTTACCTATTCAGAGGCTGAAGAGATTTTAGCTGATTATAGAAAAACCTTGCCATGGTACAATGAAGGGCTTACGATACTTGCATGCACTTCGCTGTTAAACAAGCTGTTATTGGAAGAGCTACACTACGTAAAGTATAGATATTGTGGGCATTGGTGAGTTTGGTAAATATAGCGCGTTGGTATATATGAACAAATTCACTGATTTTGCCTTACATTCTTGAAGCAAAGGAGGCCTATAACTATGTTAGCTATAAACTACTCTACTCTCAAAAACAATTTAAAAGATTATTGTGAGGAAGCAAGTGATAATAATCAAACTATTATTGTTACTCGTAAAAAATCAAAGAGCATTGTTATTATGAGCTTTGATAATTATAATCAGCTTATGAAAAATGTCCGCAATGCAGAATACCTTGCTAAGCTTGATAGAAGTATGGCGCAAATCAAGAACGGCTTTGGTGAAGTACATGAAGAAAAGGATCTTTAGATTTATAGTAATAAGCCAAAACAATAAAAAACAGACATAAATATAGTAAACATTATAGATATTATTAATGATAAAGATGATCTTTACATTCGTTCATATAAGTGATATTGTCGAAATCAAATTAGTAGAGTTAGTATGAAAATGCCGACTCTTTTTTTGCCCAGCGGTGTGTCCTTATTAAATATTTTTCGAATGATTGCTCCACCCTGTTGACTTACATCGTAATTATAAATATAATATTATTGAGTTGTTACAATTGAGGTGAGTGTATGGATTACATGACTGAACTTACCGCTATTGCAAAATCGCATGGCGGAATTATCAAAACGAAAATAGCAACACAACATGGCATCTCCAAAGCGATGCTTTATAAGTTGTGTAAAAAAAATAAAATACATCGCATTGTAAAAGGTCAGTACATTCTTCCCTATGATATGCAGGATGAGTTGTTGGCAATCAGTAATCGTTCTGAAAGAGTAATATTTTCTCATGAAACAGCCCTTTACCTTCATGGGATTTCCGACAGAACCCCATTCGAGCATACGGTTACTGCACCGACCGGTTGTATTCCGTCTGCGGCAATCAAATCTGAATGCAAGGTATATTACATCAAACCCGAACTATTTGAGCTTGGCAAAACAACGATGAAGACATCTGCAGGAAATGATGTTACAGCATACGATCTTGAACGCACGGTTTGCGATATAATCCGCAGTCGCAACAAGTTGGGAACAGAAACTTTCCTTGCGGCATTAAAACTGTATGCAGCTAACCCAAAGAAAGATTTGAATAAACTAAACTCTTACGCAAAAAAGATGCGAGTGTCTAATATCCTGCGTCAGTATTTGGAGGTGCTTCTGTGAGTAAAGCAATGAGTCTGAAAGCAAAAATTCGCAATATTGCCAAGCAGAAAAATATTCCTGCACAGGTCATTTTGCAGAACTATATGTTTGAGCGTTTGCTTGTCCGTTTGTCTGCTTCTGAATACAAAGAGAAGTTTGTATTAAAGGGTGGAATGTTGGTAGCAGCGATTGTTGGTCTCGACAACCGCGCAACGATGGATATGGATACCACGCTCAAAAACCTTCCCCTAACACCGGAAGCAATTCGCAGTGCATTGGAAGATATCTGCGACATCACATTCGATGACGGTATTGTATATGAAATTGGCACAATCTCTCCCATTCGTAACGATGACATTTACGGCGGATATCGTGTCATGCTAAATGCCAGGTTCGATATTATGCTGACACCGCTTAGCATCGATGTATCAACCGGGGACATAATTACGCCTCATGCGGTGCAGTACAACTTCTCCGAGATTTTTGATGACGAGAAATCATACGAGCTGTGGGCATACAACATTGAAACAGTTATGGCGGAAAAGGTGGAAACTATTTTGCGACGCGGCATATTCAACACCCGTCCAAGAGATTTTTACGATGCCTACATACTGACTACAACGCAGAAATTTGATATTGCGGTCTTTGAGGATGCATTGAAAGCAACGGCAAATCACCGCGGTACTACAAATCAGATCGCAGATGTTCCAAGTATTCTTCATAACATTGAAGAAAGTCCGGAACTCAAAACGATGTGGGATAAATACCGCAAGCAGTTTTCCTATGCAAAGGATATTACTTACGAGCAAATTATGGATTCCATAAAGACTTTGCTCAAATATTAAGCATGTAGATAATATTCGGAGGGGAATAGCATGAATAACGACCTTCTTAAAAGATATATTGATGAACAACCTACAAAGATTATAACAAAGCTCGATTTTGCAACAGGAAAACTTTCCTATGATAAGATTGTTCGTAAGTGTCAAACAGGCACCCGTTAAAACGTCCCCATATGAAAAAAGACCGCCGCCGGCGGTCTTTTTTCACATTCAAATTATTTCACTCTCGTAAATTTCAAGAACAAGTTGCAGCAACATTAGCAGGAGCAGTTTTTACAGGTAAGGCTTGAGAAATCTCAGCAAATACAGGAGCAGCAACAGATGTACTTGCTTGTACCTCTGTAGAAACGGAGCAGAACACCTTTTTCTGCCATGTATAGAATGTAGACAGCTTGATTCCGTGCTCCTTGCACCAAATCTTTACAGGAAGTCTGCTTCTATGACATTCCTGCACACGCTTAGCTCCGTTTGCGGTTTGGTGTTATGAGCGACTGTTTTTATAGAGTTATCCATTAATCTCACCAACTATAATAAAGTCTAGCTTGTAGTTACATGTAGTTGCCTAGAAAAAAATCTGCGCAAACGTCATGTCTACGCAGATAGTATACTATTAAATTGTGAGATTGGTAAGCCGTGATTTTATTTGACGCTTACGATTTAATTCTAACGGCAAACTAACCCGTTGTTTGATGTTGGCCCTAACAAGCTAAAAATATCAATACATATCAGCAACTGCCTCTTGCACCTGCCTTAAAATTTCTAGGTCCTTTTTATATTGCATTCTAGTTCTAACATATCCAATGATATTCATGATAAGCGCAATAGGTGCAAAAATCGTATAACCAATAACCAAACCAACAAAATATGCTACAGGACTTTTAGCCATAGCTGTTGCATTGTAAACTTGAGAACCAATGGACTGTGGTTTTTTATTACCGCCAAGATTTATAATAATAGCTGCAATCAGAAAATATGCAAACATATCATAAATGCCATTGGTTTTAGTAAAATATTCAATTAAACCCCATACGATAAACAGTGCACAAAAACCAAGCTTAATAGCACGTTTTTTTAGCCATTTAGACTCATAATCAACTATGCTCTGCGCTTCATTCAAGCTACACCGTGGACACATAGCCTGCCCGGCACCATTGGCCGTTCTAAACAACGCCTTTTCCTCACAGGCGTGGCACATGGCTACACCACATTTTGCACAAGTAACTACTGCTTCTTCTTCGGGATGAACATAACACTTCATAAAACACACAACCTTTCTTTTATTTACGCAGAAGATTTTCTACGTTAAAATACTCTTCAACCCAAACCATCGGAATTAAAATCTTATTTCCTATAGTAATTGCCGGTATCTCTTTTTTCTTAATCAAATCATATATGGTATAAGGCGTAACAACATTATCACCAAGATACTCACAAAATTGCTTTACTGTTAAAAATCGTGGTTTGGTTTTCCTTCCACCGCTCTGTTCCTTTTCTTTCATACAAGACATCATCCCTTTAATTTTATAAATCGCTTTGGTTTTTTTTTGGATATTTTTTTCTTATTGTATCTGCTTTTGTATTTTGATATAATTAAAAAAAGTTTTTTTGGTCGGTTCTTTTGATTCTGTTCATTATATCGTGTTCGCTTCAAAAGAACTTCTTGAATATTATTATACTCGTATACTTGTTTTTGTCAAGTTTTTTGGAGGCCTTTTATGCATTTTTACGAAGCAAACGAATTTCACGTCCATCGAGAAAGTTTTGAAGAGCGTGCTTACGATAATTTTCGTTACAATTTTAAGAATATCCGCCAAGCACATCAACTTACCTTAGCTGATATGGCAGATATTCTCTGCCTACGCAGTCGCTCAACCTTATCCGAGTTAGAAAATGGCAATCATAAAAAAATGCTGGCTATGGACAGCATGATGCAATTAAGTAAAGTATTTGCAGTCTCTCTGGATTGGTTATTCGGCTATACATCCAATCCATACTGCGAACCGCAAATAATGGATATAGAGGATGCCTTATTAGATATTTACAGACGGTATGATCCGCTGGATTATATGGAAAGACATGATACAGAAAACGTTGAAATCTGGCTACCTAATGCATATCTTGATTACCAAACACGCAAAAAGACATATTCATTACCTGTACGTGCCAATATATGTTTTCTTTTTCATTGCATGATGCTTAATGAGCTTTATGATTCATTGCCTTCTATTCTGCGTCCGGAAAGATTAGAGCATGCTCGTTCCGAAGAGGAAATCACCTATTTCTCTAATCAAAAATCAATGTATGAATCCTGCATTTTCAACTTAGTGCGCGGAACTGAAATCAACGATATCTATAAATATAAGCGAGGAAGTTACTTCACTGATTTAGAGCAATCTTATAGGAATGAACAATTATTAACACAATTGCTGCAGGGTAAAGAGAATGCTGCTGCGGTATTCGATATCACTAAAGAAACTGATTAGTAATATAAAGTACACATCATGCCTTATGGCGATACAAGAATATATGATAAAAAAGTAGAAATCTAACATAGTGTTCAAAGGCTGGGGCTTGCTCCAGCCTTTTCTATCTTCGCTCAGCATTGGCTATAACTAAGTATTGCAAATCTACTACGCGCTCAGATGCATGAAATACGGTACTCTAAATAGGTCAATGCCAAAAGAAAAGCTCGTAAAAGCAGGCGATTATGAGTTAGCGAGCAATTACGAGCTTAAACATATATAAATTTAAAGCTCCTTGTACTAAGGATATACAAGGCGATGTGAGAGATTTACAGCCTAAATAATGAGCATGTTAATCTGCTTTTTGCTGTTGCTGCAGCTTAGCGTTTTTCGCTTGCTCTTGTTTGTAAGCTTGTTCGAAAAACGCAGCTCTTTCTTCAGCTTGTTTTAATTTAGCCTTGAACTTTTCAACTTCTTCAGGAGTATAGGAATATAATATCGGCATAAGAATCACCTCTTTCGAAGCACCTGTCAAGCTCGACAGATGCCACTGGCTCACACAGCCAGGCACGACCTCAACGCATATGCGAAGCTACCCGTGCAACTAAGTAAATTATATCATCAGAAGATATTAAGAGCAAGAGTATTTTGGGTACATTAAAGTATCCTATTTGCCTTTAATTATGTCAGTAAAATCAGAGATATTATCCATTTTAAAGGCTTTGAGAGTTACTAAAGAAAATCTGAGCCAGGTAATCTTAGATAACTCCTGGAGGAGCATGTAAAGCAAGGCCAATTGATTTTTTGACGATGTGCATATATAAACATTATTTGTTAAAGTCTTAAATTGGAATTGAACCATTACATTACGTATATTACATAAAGCTTCATCGTATGGTAGTGATAACTTTGTCTTGTCGAAATCTAAAATAATCGCATATGCAGATTGCAAAGATGATAAATTCATAGTAGATAAACACCTCCGTTTGACTTCGTAATTTAAAGAATAGCGCAGCTGGCGCAGTAAGTCAAGAGCTTTTCAGCTACGCTGCGCTTCGCTGAAAAGCTCTTGACTTACTGTGTCAGCCACGCTGATGATTTAGGCATCTTAAAATAAAAGGAGATGTCTAAAAATGTTAAATTTAACCCAACCAACCGTACCGAGATTAGAATACCAAAAAGCGCGTCAAGCGCATAAAGCACTTGGTAGAGAAGATCGCTTTCTGGCCCACATGCATTGCACCCATAACCAGTTTATACGTCATGTATTGAAGCTTAGGCAGTATGGTAGTTGTCCTGTATGTGGCAAGCTAATTAGTCCAGAATCGCCAGCTAATGTACATCATCTCAGCTATTCGCGCTATTGCGGATCTAGAACAAGTGAAATCAAATGCTTTTTTCCTAGAGACAATGGCATGATTTACGCGATGACGCCTAATTGTGAGCTATGCTATTATGATTGTCCGGAAAAAGCCGAAGCATGCTTGAATAATCTAGTGCTATTACACAGTGCTTGCCATGATAAGTTACATAAAACCAATTGTGATTTTTAGCAATACACTTATATTTTGATTTCGCTAGAATAAAACCTCCTAAAGTAAACTCTTTATATTGCAGCCATCTACTTTAGGAGGTTCCTTCATTTACTCCTGTTTGTCCAGAATCTTGCAGCTCGTCATTGGTAAGCGTCAATCTCTTGCCAATCTTGTCATGCTCAGGAGGCTATTCCCTGATGTCATACTTAGAGTCACGCCTGTTTCAGGACATAAGGTTATCGTCATTTCTTTGCTTCAGTCATAACTAATCTCAACCTTCTTTATTGGCGCAAGAAACTTCTGAGGTTCAATATACAGATTATCTAAAATCGGTAATAAATCTATATAATCCTCTTCTAATTTATCTTCATTTTTATTTTTACAAAGTACAACTATATAGCCATTATCCCATTCTAAAACTTTTGTATACCTTTCTAATCGTTTTCCGGTCAAAAAAGTTATCACTCTATCACGAAACTTGAAAAAAGTATATTCGCCTTTATTGCTTAAAAAAGCGGTATTTAACGTATTAGTCATAAGCAAACACCTCGATTAACTAACAATGCTCTAAGCTTTTCTTCTTATTCAAAGTTTAGCACAGACAAAAAATAGTGTCAAAAATCTTTAGCTGGCACATCTTTCTTGTAAGGCACGTATTCGTAAATCAGCGACTCGTTATACTCTGCAAGAATGTTTTAACCTTTTATAATATGCAGTTTTAAAGTAACTAAGCTGGTTTTTGATGTGAGAAATTCAAGTAAAAAATAAAAAAAGAAAAATATAAAGAATTTTTTTCGGGTAGGCAAGCTACCCTGCAAAAAATTACGCTAGCGCGAACAGCAAGGAAAAGATAATACCGGTACTAAAATCAAAAATATTAATGTCAGATAAGCCCCCAACCCCCCAGAGGGGGCTTATCTAACAAGGGATAGGTTGATACAATCACTCTTACTGTTTGCAAATTGGGGCCCCACCCACGCCGGTGGGCACCCCAATTGTCTGGGAATTAGCGCGTTGTCTACCTATTGTCGCTCTAATATAGGTGTTAATGCTGTCATTGAATTTAAAGTTTGATTATAACTGTACTATATATGGAGAAATGATAGCTTGTATACACCATATATTGTGGATGATAATACTAGAGGAGAGAGTCTTGAATTCGTAATCAGTAGGTCGCAGGTTCAAATCCCGTCAGTAGCTCCATTAAAAAATCAAGCACCCATGCGGGTTTCGCGTGGGTGCTGTTTTTATGCGCGGGTAAAAATAATGCTTGTTGGTTGCAATGTGGTTTCAATTTCGCTTTGCGGTAACAGAGAATTTGGCTAGAAAATAGATGCTCTGCAAAAAAAAGCCGTTGGTCAAACCAACGGCTTAGTAAATTCTGGTGGAGATAAGCGGGATCGAACCGCTGACCTCTTGAATGCCATTCAAGCGCTCTCCCAGCTGAGCTATACCCCCATATTATATATCTATCTTACAAAAGAGGGCGGTGTTTGTCAAGTAAGCAAAAGCATTATTAATCCGCAAAGTAACGTATGAGCAGAAATGTTTCATACAGTATAAAACAGATGTACTTTTAAAATTACTATATAATTTACTTTCCTGCCTGATGCTATAATGTAAAATAAAAGCCGAGAATCTGCGGGGAGGCAGCAGCTGCTCAGAAAAATATATTGTGCATAATTTATTTCGCAAGCTTAATGATAGTTCGGGTGGAATTTTAGTCAAAAATTTGACTAAATGCGTGAAAAGTATTAAAATATAAACGTTGTATTAGCTTCGTTGAAAAGAACAAAACATAGTGATTTAATAGATATTAAAAATAAAAGGAGTATCAGAATGAGTCAAAATTTCTTGGAGCGTTGTAATGAAAAAATGCAGTCATTATATGATTGTTGCGGAAAAAAAGTAAACGAATTGTATGCTAAGCTGGCAGAAGAAGTGCAATCATTATATAATTACTGTAAAGCACAGGCAAGCGAACTGGTTGCCAAGCTGTTAGAAAAAGTGCAGTTATTATACAATGATTGTTTAGAAAAAATAGCTGCTGTTATTGCTCAGGTGAAGGCCGTAATAGCTGTTGCCGCAGCTGTTGCTAAAATTCAACTGACTATGCTTGAGCGTCGCGTGCGTCTGCATGTTATGAGCATTGTGAATAAGCTGCAGGCTAAGCAGCAGGAGATTGTCGGACGTATGAAAGCACGCTATCATGCGCTGCTCAGTACTTGGCGCCGCAATCAGCATTTTACCTTCTGGTTTATTCCGGCAGACGGTCAGAATATCGCTAAAACCCATGTAAAAAAGACTCATTTGAAATATGCTATGACAGCAGTTGCTTCATTCCTTGTTTTTGTGTCTTGTACTATCGGTGTACTGGCTCATTTTGCTGTGCAAAACGAGCAGCAGAAGCAGGAGCTGGCTGCTTATAAGCAGACTAAATCCGAGCAGGAGCAGACTATCAGACAATTACGCCTGATGGCAGAAACCAACCAGAAGAAGCTGGCAGCTTTGTCTAAGCTGGAAGATCAGGTTCGCAGCCAGATGGAAAAAAGCGGTGCACAGCTTCCTCCTAAGAGCAATGCTTCCGATTACGCAGGTCAGGGCGGTCCTGTATTGGGTTCTGCCAACCCGGCAAACATTGTGTTGGAGCAAGAAAAGAACATCGGTCTTGAGGCTGATGCGAAAAAAGTTGATTTGGAAAATTTGCTGAGCGCTATTGAAGCTGAGAACTATCGTCGTGAGGTTACTCCGAGCCAATGGCCTACCAGTGGCGGTTATATTTCCTCTTCTTTTGGCGGTCGCGCTAATCCCTTTGGCGGTTATGGCCGTGACTGGCATCCTGGTATTGATATTGCCACTGATTATGGCGAGCCGGTTTATGCCAGTGCAGCAGGCTATGTACAGCAGGCAGGCTGGTATGGCGGTTATGGAATTTATGCACGTATAAACCATGATTATGGCTATCAGACAGCATATGGTCATATGAGCCGTGTTGTCTGCAGTGCAGGACAATATGTGAAAAAAGGCGAGATTATCGGTTATGTCGGCAGCACTGGTTACAGCACCGGTCCGCATCTGCATTTTGAAGTTATTCATTATGGCGAGCAGGTTGATCCTTCCAGCCTGATGTAATTGTGACTGATAATCAGATATTGAAAATTTTAAGTTCGTCGTGCTTTGTGCGACGAACTTTTTTTAAGCGAAAAAGAAATAAATTTCAGAAATATTATTTACATATGTTCTGACAAATGCTACAATGAGGATAACGAAAGGAGCGGATAAACTATGCTTACTTTAGAAATGTTGGAAAAAATGCTTTTGGCAGCAGCAGTTGAGCTTGAAGAAAAAAGCAAAATGCTGTGCGAGCTGGACAGCGTAGCCGGTGACGGTGACCATGGCGTTACTATCGCGCGTATGGCAGAGTCCATGAAAAACAAGGTAGAAGCGCATGACAGCAGTAATATTAAAGATTTGCTTGATGATTTGAGCATGGCTTTTATGAACAGCAACGGTGGCAGTGCAGGACCTTTATGGGGAACTGTTTTTGGCGGACTTGCCGATGCTGCACCTGAGGATGCCAAGGAGGTTTCTCTGGAAGAGCTTCATGCTATGCTGACTCAGGCTAAAGAGGATTTTGAGGATATTTCCAAAGCTAAAATCGGTGATAAGACGATGGTTGATGCTCTGTATCCAGCACTTGAAGCAGGTATGACTGCCGAAGGTGATGCGAAGGCTGTCTTTGCGGCTATGGGCAAGGCAGCAGCCGAGGGCGCAGAAAGAACCGTTGACATGGTAGCACGCTTCGGTCGTGCCAAAAACGTCGGTGAACGCAGCCTTGGTACTAAGGATCCCGGCGCAACGTCTATTTCTATTCTGCTGACAGCAATGGCTGCCGCAATTTGATTTACTGATAAAGCGCAAGCTTAAAAAACAATAAAATAAATAAAAACGGAGGCGTCATTATGCAAAAATTCATTAACAATCCGGAAAATCTGACAAGTGAATTATTGGAAGGTCTTGTGTTATCTAATCCTGATATCATCACTCTGGAGCAGGGTAACCTCATTGTAAACAAGAAATTGGCAGAGGCAGACCGCGTAACCATCGTAACCTTGGGCGGTACCGGCCATGAGCCAGCTATCAGCGGCTTTGTCGGCGAAGGTATGATTGATATTTCTGTTGCAGGTAATATTTTTGCTGCACCCGGCCCTCAGGCTTGCGTAGAAGCAATTAAGATGGCTGATAAAGGTCATGGCGTACTTTTCGTTGTACTTAACCATGCAGGTGATATGCTGACCGGCAACCTGACAATGAAACAGGTGAAAAAACTGGGAATTAATGTTGTTAAGGTTGTAACTCAGGAAGATGTTGCCAATGCTCCGCGTGAAAACGCTGACGACCGCCGTGGTCTGGTTGGCTGCGTTCCTCTGTACAAGATTGCCGGTGCTGCAGCTGCTGCAGGCAAATCCTTGGAAGAGGTTGCAGCTATTGCACAAAAATTTGCTGATAACATGGCAACTATCGCTGTTGCTACCAAAGGCGCTACCCATCCGGCAACCGGTATGGAAATCGCTCATATTGCTGAAGGCACCATGGAAGTTGGCATGGGCCAGCATGGTGAAGGCGGTGGCGGTACTCAGCCGATGAAATCTGCTGACGAAACAGCTGCAATTATGATGGACGCTCTGCTGAAGGATCTGGACGTAAAAGCAGGCGAAAAGCTGATGGTTGTTATCAACGGCAGCGGTTCAACTACTCTGATGGAACAGCTGATTGTTTTCCGTGCCTGCCATAAGCTGTTGGCAGAAAAAGGTATTGAGGTTGTGGCAAGTGCTGTAGGCGAAATCCTTACCGTACAGGAAACCGCAGGCTTCCAGATGTTCATTGCGCGTATGGATGACGAGCTGCTTGGCTACTGGAATGCTCCGTGCCGCACTCCGTACTACAGAAATTAAGCAGGTGACTGAATATGGCAGATAAAGAAGGTAATGTACTGGCAAAAGATTATGGCATCGGCATTGCTCCGCCGGAGCGTCTGTTCCCGGTAAAGGGGCACGCATCCGCAGGCTGGGGCATGCAATCTCGTCTGGGACAGATTTTTGCTGATGACGGCCGCACTATTATGCTGGCTTTTGACCATGGCTATATCATGGGCTCTACCGCAGGCTTGGAACGTCTTGATCTGACAATTCCGCCGCTGATGCAATATGCGGATTGCCTGATGGCAACAAGAGGTGCATTGCGTACCTGCATTCCCGCTAACCATCACAAGGCTGTTGCTCTGCGCTGTACTGCTGACACCAGCGTACTGAAGGACGACATGAGCTTTGGCAATGTGGGCGTTGAAATTGAAGATGCTATCCGCATGAATGCTTCCTGCATGGCAGTTCAATGCTTTGTAGGCTCTGCAGGCGAGCTTGACTCCCTGCGCAATTTGTCTTATTATGTAAATATAGGCGAACGTTTTGCAATTCCTGTTCTCGGTGTTGTAGCAGTTGGCAAGGAGATGGAGCGTACCACGCGTTATTTCTCCTTGGCTACACGTCTGCTGGCCGAAACCGGCGCACATATCATCAAAACCTATTATTGTGATAACTTCGAACAGGTTACTGCTGCATGCCCCGTACCTATCGTAATTGCCGGCGGTAAGAAGATTCCTGAGCGCGACGCACTGGAAATGGCTTATCGTGCCGTAAACGAAGGCGCAGCCGGTGTTGATATGGGACGCAACGTTTTGCAGGCTGCCGCACCGAAGGCTATGCTGCGTGCAATCCGCATGGTTGTACATGAAAACGCTACTCCGGAAGCAGCTTACCATGCTTATGAGTTATGGCAGAAGGATGTGGATTAAATGAAAGAATTTATGCATGTCGGCGTACCGACGACTGTTGCAAGAGAAGGCGAGATTTATGCAGAAGGCATAAAGACACATCTCATTACTCCTGATACCAATGAATTTCATATTGAATACCTGCGCTTCGAAAAAGATACTCCGTTGCCGGAAGAGCTGCAGACCTTAGTGCATGTAGCTTATAAGGTTGATGACCTTGATAAGCAGCTGGCAGAAAATAAGGTTATTGTTGAGCCCTGGATGGCTGATGAGCATACCCGCATTGCTTTCATCATGAAGGACGGCATCTTGTTCGAATTAATGGAAGAAGTTAAATAAATGCTATCGGTTCATGAACGGGCACAGCTTGTAGCTGCTGCCCGTTTATATTATGAAAGCAATCTGACGCAGGCGCAAATTGCACAACGCCTTAATGTGTCACGTCCGTCTGTCAGCAAGATGCTGGCAAGAGCGCGTGAGCTGGGAATTGTGCATATTGAAATCCGTGCCGGAGATGAGGGAAAGGCGGATTTGCTGCAGCGTCTGCAATCTAAATATGCCTTGGCCGGTGGCTGTGTGCTTACAGATGAACAGGACGCATTGACGCAGGCTATGCATTATCTTATGGCTGAAACAACGGCTGACAAGAGCTTGGCTCTGGGCTGGGGTTATGCCTTGGGCGAGGTTGTGCTGAAGGCTGCGGACTGCAGCAGCTATACGCAGGACGGTATGATATATCCGCTGATCGGTACGGCGAATTTTCCTAATAAGGGTTATCATCCGGATGAGCTGGTGAAAATATGGGCAAGCGCCTGTGGCAGAAGCTGTTATATGCTTGGCTGCAGTGCTTTTCCTGATTCCGAGGAGGAACGCGCCGAGTTGGAAAGCCGTTCTGTCTATCAGCAGCTTCTGCAGCAATGGCAAAGTCTGGATGCTGCTGTTGTTTCAGTTTGCGATTATCCTGCCGTGCCCGATGAAGCAACGGCAACCCGTTTCGGTAATGCGTTGGAACAGCAAAAGGCCGTAGGCAGCTTTTTATCATATTATTATAATCAGCGCGGTGAATTCATCAGCGGTAATAATGATTACTGTTTGCATATTCCGCTGGCGCAGCTGCGCCGTTGCAAGAAGCTGATAGGCATAGGACTGAATGCCGGTAATAAGGCGTTACTGGGTGCTTTGGCAACAGGACTGTTTACGCACTTAATTATCAGCGAAGAGCAGGCTAAAGAGCTATTGAAATAACTGAATTTAAAAATACTGCTTCACGCTATAGGTGTGAGGCAGTTTTCCTTTTTACAGTAAAACTTGTAACTTTTTATACAGTAAAGGCACATTAAAATACTAAATAGAGAAAAAATTTCAAAAAACTTTACAAAGCAAATATAAAAGCATAAAATATCCCTAACTACTTTATATGAATTTTGTAGCATGGAAGGATGGTAGAAAATGATTTCTCTCAAAAACAACAAAATCAAAGCATTGGCAGCCGGCCTGATGCTGACCCTCGCCTTGGGGGCATTAGGCTGTGGCGGCGACAAAAAGGAAGCAGGTGCAAAGGCTGAAAAAGTCAATGTCGGCATTGTTCAGCTGGTTGAGCATGAGGCGCTCGATGCAGCCAACAAAGGCTTTGTTGACGGCCTGGCATCGAAGGGCTATAAGGAAGGTCAGAACATTGCGTTTGACAAGCAAAATGCGCAGGCTGACCAGTCTAATCTGCAGAACATTGCTCATCGCTTTGTAAATAATAAGGTCGATTTGATTTGTGCTATTGCAACTCCTGCGGCACAGACGGTAGCAAATGTTACCAGTGATATTCCTATCGTTGCTACTGCGGTAACTGATTATAAAACCGCTAAGCTGATTAAGGACGACGCTAAACCGGGTACTAATGTAACCGGTACAACTGATATGAACCCTGTGGCCGAGCAGCTGGATTTGCTGCTGAAGCTGGTTCCTAATGCTAAAACCATCGGCACAATTTACTGCTCCAGCGAGGTTAACTCCCAACTGCAGGTTGAGCTGCTGAAGAAGGCTGCAGCTGCCAAGGGCATTACCGTAAAGGAAGCAACTGTTTCTACTGTTAATGATATCCAACAGGCTGCTCGCAGCCTGGCAGGTGATGTACAGGCAGTATATGTTCCTACCGACAATGTATTGGCTTCCGCTATTCCTACTTTAATCAGTGTAACCGAGGAAGCAAAGCTGCCGGTTATCTGCGGCGAAGGCGCTCATGTAAGAGCCGGCGGTCTTGCAACATTGGGCGTTGATTATTACAAGCTCGGCTTCCAAACCGGTGTGATGGCTGCTGATATTCTGAGCGGCAAGTCTAAACCGGCTGATATGGCTATTCAGGCACAAAAAGAATTTAAGCCTACCATCAATCTTAAGGAAGCAGCTAAGATTGGTTTGAAGGTTCCTGAAGATTTGCTGAAGGGTGCAGAGGTTATTAAATAATTAAAATTTGGAGCCTGCTAATCAAAAAGCAGGCTCTTTTTTCGCTAAGAAGATTGGGAGGAATTGGAAAATGATTAGTTTGTTGATACCTACAGTGGCACAGGGCTTACTGTGGGCGGTGATGGCTCTTGGTGTATATGTTACATTCCGAGTGCTGGATATAGCTGATTTGACGGTAGAAGGCAGCTTTCCGCTGGGTGCGGCAACAGCTGCTTCCATGATGGTAGCAGGCTTCGGTCCTTTAGCCGCACTTTTAGGTGCCTGCATTGCTGGTATGCTGGCAGGTATTATAACCGGCATTTTGCATACTAAAATGAAAATACCTGCTCTGTTGGCCGGTATTTTGACCATGATTGCTTTGTATTCCGTTAACCTGCGTATTATGGGCAAGGCTAACTTATCTTTGCTTGGTGTAGATACTACCTTTAAAATCGCCAAGTCTATGATGGACTTATCAATGGCGCAGACAACGCTGGTGGTTGGTTTGGCTGTAACCGTTCTGGTTGGCTGCTTTATGTACTGGTTCTTTGGTACGCAGATTGGCGCTGCTATCCGTGCTACCGGGTTCAACCAGCAGATGATACGTGCTCAGGGCGTAGATACTGACGTAACGATTATCCTTGGCTTGCTCATCAGTAATGCTCTGGTTGCTGTTTCCGGTGCTCTGGTTGCGCAGTCCAACGGCTTTTCCGATGTCGGTATGGGTACCGGCACAATCGTTATCGGTCTGGCATCCGTTATTATCGGCGAGGTGCTTTTCGGTACACGCAGCTTTAAAAACTGCCTGATTTCTGTAGTTTTAGGCTCTATTGTTTATCGTATTGTAATTGCAGTTGTACTGGCTATGGGTATGCCGCCAAATGATCTGAAGCTCTTTACCTCAGTGCTGGTGGCAATTGCTTTGGCCATGCCGCTGATTAAAAGTAAATTCGGTGCCAGAAAGGCGGTGCGTTAAATGCTGCATGTAGAACACGTTTCCAAAACATTTTTCCCGGGAACTATCAATGAAAAGAAGGCTCTGCAGGATTTATCTCTGCATCTGGAGCCAGGTGATTTTGCTACAGTTATCGGCGGTAACGGTGCCGGCAAATCTACTACGCTGAATGCGATTGCCGGTGTTTTCCCGATAGATAAGGGCAAGATTATTATTGACGGGGAGGATATTACCAAAAAGCCGGAGCATAAGCGTGCTAAATATATCGGCCGTGTATTCCAGGATCCTATGCTTGGTACTGCTGCCGGTATGATGATAGAAGAAAATCTTTCTCTGGCGGCTCGTCGCGGCGAAACTCCCGGCTTGGGCTGGAGTCTTTCCAGCGATCAGCATGACCGCTTTTATGAGCTGCTGAAGGAGCTTGATTTAGGCCTGGAGGACAGAATGACTGCAAAGGTCGGTCTTTTGAGCGGCGGTCAGCGTCAGGCACTTACCTTGCTGATGGCAACGCTGAAAAAACCGAAGCTGCTGCTTTTGGACGAGCATACGGCAGCACTTGACCCGAAGACAGCGGCGAAGGTGCTGGCACTTACGGAAAAAATCGTAACCCGCGATCAGCTGACAACGCTGATGATTACCCATAATATGCGCGATGCTTTGCGTTACGGCAACCGCCTGATTATGTTGCATAACGGCCGGGTAATTATCGACGTTAAGGGAGAAGAAAAGCAGCATTTGCAGATAGCCGATTTGCTGGATATGTTTGAAAAGGCAAGCGGCTCCGAGATGGCAAGTGACCGGTTGCTGCTTGGCTGATAGCCTAAAATTCTTGCGGTAGACATAAGTTTACGATAGGTAAACAAGAGTACCATAAAAAAAGAATTTTAGCATTTCACTAGAAATTTAATAGCTTCATAACTAAAATATAGAGGAAAGTAAATAAAATATACGAAAAAACTCTTGCGAAATCTGAAAAACGTGGTAAACTTTAAATAAGTGCTTTATTAGTTTAAAAAAATTTGTTGCAAGTAAACCGAAAGGCGGTGCTAGGAAATTGCAAGAGGAAATTAAACTTATTGGTCGCAGAATCCGTTTGCTGCGTACCGCAAAAAATCTGACACAAACAGGGTTGGCAAAGGAGATGGGGATTTCCCAGACACACCTGTGTAATATAGAGTGTGGCCGTGTTCCTGTAACTCTGCCCAATCTGCTTAAGCTGCATAGCTTATTAGAGTGCAACATGAGCAGTTTCTTTGTTGATTTAGATGAACAGGCTGATGCCAAAGATAAAGATATCAGCTTGGAAGAAGTTCTGCAATTTGTAAAGTTGTTAAAACAAAAAGGTTAAGCACTTCTGCTTTACGAGGAGAGAGAGAATTTTAAATAGCCGGTGCAAGGTGAGTGAGAGTTCCTTGCACCGGCTATTTTTTATGTGGTTTAAATGGGTTGGATAGCTTTACTTACTCTGTAATCTGCTTTGTGCTATAATTAAAAATAGCAGGAAAAAATTTATATATAAAGCGTTTGTTGATAGGAGAGTAATTATGGCTACAGTAAAAACACAGGCGCACTGCCTGCTGGCCGGTGCCGCAGCTGCCGCTGTCTGCGCCTGGCCTTGGGCGCAGGGCAGTTTGGCGGCTGATTTTATACATCATACGGCATTGGCTGCGACGATTGGCGGCTTGGCTGACTGGTGGGGTGTGACGGCACTGTTTAAGCGTCCGCTGGGCATCAATGCGCCCGGCACCGATGTATTGCGCAATAATTATGAGCGCCTGACGACAGGGTTGGCGGATTTTGTGAGCAATGACCTGCTGACAGCAGAAAATGTTATGCGGGCTGTCGGCAGAGAAAACTTTGCTAAGCTGCTGTTGGCACATTTTGCGCAGCAACAGAATGTGGAACGCTTGTGGCAGACGGTGCGTCCGTTGGCACAGCATGCACTTAGGTCGCTCAATACCGAGCGGGCAGAACAACTTTTGCTTTCGGAGCTGCCTAAGTATATTGCTAGCCTGCGTATTCCGGAGATTATGGCGGACGCACTGCAGAAGGCTGTGGGCAACGGCAGGTTTAACGGTATTTGGCAGCTGCTGACGCAGGAGGCCAAGCAGATTCTGCATAAGCCGGAATTTACTGCTTTGCTGGAAGGGCTGACGCAGATGGCGGAGGAAGAATACAATAAGGACAGTCTGCTGCGCAATTTATTTGTGAGCGGGCAGGCAGCTAAGCTGGCACCGCTTTTTGTGCAGGAGCTGGAAAAGGCTTTGGATGCCTTGGCTGATCCTGACAGTGAGCTGCGGCGGCAGATTGATAACTGGCTGTTGGTACGCATGGAGGATTATCGTCATGATATTGCTTTTGCGGACTGGCTCAACAGCAAGCTGTCACAGCTGGCAACAGCGAAGGCACTGGCTTTTAAGGAGCTGCTGCAAACGCAGGACGTAGATATTTTATTGACTCTGCTGCAAAAGAGGCTGCAGCTGCTGGCTGACAGCGAGGCGGAGCAAAGCAGGCTGGACGGCGCGTTGAAGGAGCTGTTGCTGCAGGCCTTGGCAATGCAGCATGATACGGTATATGATTTGGTTTTGGCTAAGCTGCAGAGCTATGACAGGGATGTATTGATTGCGAAAATGGAGCAGCGCGTGGGCGATGATTTGCAAAATATACGAAAGAGCGGCACCTGTATTGGTGGTTTGATGGGAGCGGTGCTGTTTATTATTGCGACGATGGCAGAAAGGCTGGTGGGGTAGGATGAATAGCCTGAAAAAACATTGGACATATGCAGACAGTGCTTTTCTTGCTTCCGGTGCAATCTATCTGCTTTTCTTATATCTCAGGCTGCATTATGCCGGGCTGTACATGGGACACTTCGGCGAGCTTAAGTGGGATTGGCTGATTTTGGGTTACTATATGGCGGAAGCGGCGCTGATTGGCAGCTTTGCGGATTGGTTTGCCGTGACTGCTGTGTTTAAGGTGCCCTGGATATGCCGTCTGCTACCGTTTATGGCCAAGCATACGGCGATTTTGCCGCGCAGCAGAGAAGGTTTTGTGCGTGGCTGCGGTCAAATGGTACAGCAGGAGTTTTTGACGAAAAAGGCCTTGCTGCTGCAAAAAAAGCAGCTGGTAATTCTGGATAAATTTATAGTTTATCTGGAAAAGCCGGAGAACAAGGCGCGTTTGCAGGGGTTGCTGACCAATTTTGCCGAAGGCGTTCTGCATAAGCTCGATACGCAGGCTTTAAGCAGGCAGCTTGAGGGTAAAATAAAAACATCCTTGGCTGACGTAGAAGCCAACGAACAGCTTGATAAGCTGTTTAAAGCCCTGGCTGCACAGCGTAGGGATGAGCAATGCTACGAATGGCTGCTGCAGCAGCTGGTTGCGCTGGCGGAATCTTCTGCTATCAGAGAGCGTGTTCGCCGAGAGCTGCAAAAGCAGGTGGAAAAGCGTGGCAGCGAAGGCTTGTGGAGCAGTATTAAGCTGTGGGCTGCCAAAAAGCTGGATGTTGTTAATGTTGAAGATGCAACAGATGCCATCTGCCGTGCCTTAGTGGGAACTGCTCACCGTTTGCAGGATGATGAGCAGTGGCGCTCCTGGCTGTATGCACAGCTGCAGCGTGTTGCAGGCAGTGTTTACGGTACGCGAGCGTGGTGTGAACTGGTGCAGTCACTGCAGAATCGTGCTTTGCATGATATTTCTCTGCAGTCTGCCTTGAAGCAGCTTTTGGATAATATGATTAAGGCTCTGTGCCGTCCGCTGGCGCAGGAAGGCGGTGCGGCAGCGCAGCCGACGATTCTGCTGCAGGCTGTGCAAGAGGCGTTGGAAACTATTGAAACGGATTTACGTTCCGACGCACAGTTTAAGGTTAAGTCAGAGTCGTATCTGCAACATATACTTGGCTTAGGCCTGTTGCAGGCTCAGACAATGCTGGGCGATATTGTGGAGCGAATTTTGCAGGCAATGGCCGATGAACGTTTGACAGAGATGGTACGCAGTAAGGTTGATACCGATATGCAGCGTATTCGTCTTAATGGTACGGTTATGGGTGCCTTCTTGGGAGCAATTTTCTATCTGCTGAAATGTGCATGGTAGGGAAGGCCGGCGATAAAGCACCGTATGCATTGTCACGAATGCCTTGACGTACTCAAAGTACGCCGGCGCCATCCGTTCCTCGCCTCCGGTACGTTCTCGCCGGCCTTTGAGTTAGAGGAGAAGCACCGTATGCATTGTCATTTTCAATACAACTTAAAAGTCTGATGATAAGCACTAAATGCATTATCATCAGACTTTTTTATGTGAGCACAAACAAAAAAAGCTCCAAGCCAAAGGCTTGAAGCTGATAAGCATAAATGGAGCGGGTAACGAGAATCGAACTCGCGACACTCAGCTTGGGAAGCTGATGTTCTACCGCTGAACTATACCCGCAGATAAAAATACCATAACGTTATTATATACTATAACAGGTAAAGTTGCAAGTATGAGGCAGTGCCGAGGGATTTGCAAGGAGCAACTGTAGTTGTCAGAAAAACTTTAAAATTTTTTCGAGAATACTGTATACAAAATACAAAAAAGTGCTATAATAGATAGCAGATGAGGGAAAAACCCCACAGGCTGTAAAAATACAGCGTCAAATAAAAAATAAAAAGTGCGAATGTATGGAGGTGAGTTACTATGTTTAGTGCCGCTGGTGTTAGCTTAGTTTTCTTAGGCGTCCTGACTGTTATGTGCATTTTTGAATAATTGTAATGAGGGAACGCCTCTGACCACGCTTTGAGCTGTGGGCAGAGGCGTTTTTATTATGCCTGTAATTCTGTTGTTGTTAAGCTAATCCCTTGCGGTGGCTGTCATCCCAGCCTACCAGGTCCTTAATAACCTCGGAGGCAATAATCAATCCTGCTACCGAAGGTGTGAAGGCATTGCTGCCGGGCAGCGCACGGCGTTTGGGTGTTTCGGCGTGACATTCGCTTTCTGTTTCCTCATTTATAGGTAAAAGCGGCAGCTCCTGTGAATAAACAACCTTTAGTTTTCTTATGTTGTTTTTCTTCATGGCCTGGCGCATAACACGTGCCAAGGGGTCAACCTTGGTTTTATAGATATCTGCTACCTCGAACATGGCAGGATTAACCTTGTTGCCTGCTCCCATGCTGCTGATAACTGGCACGCCTGCTGCCTTGGCTGCAAGCACGATAGCAATTTTTGCTGCCACGGTATCTACCGCATCGACAACGTAATCATATTGCGAGAAATCAAATTCGTGCTGATTTTCCGGTAAAAAGAAGCATTGGCGGCAATTTACTTTGGCATCGGGGTTGATAATTGCAATACGTTTGGCCATGACTTCCACCTTAGGCTGGCCGACAGTATCAAGGGTAGCGATAATCTGACGATTGAGATTGGTGAGAGCAACGGTATCGTTATCAATGAGGTCAAAGCTGCCGACACCGCTGCGGGCTAGTGCTTCAACTGTATAACCGCCTACGCCGCCAATACCGAAAACAGCGACATGGGCGTTCTGCAGACGCGTAATTGCTTTGCTGCCGAAGAGCAGCTCTGTACGTGAAAATTGGTTAAGCATATGAATCTCCTTGCGTGGTATTTATTGGTTTGGATATCGGAAGCTTAAGCCGCTAAGCTGATTTCTACCTTTACACCGTCCTTAAGATCTTCTGGCTTCTGGTCTGAAGTAACAGTGATTTTAGTGCCGTCAATGCTGCTTATCTTACCGCTGAAGGGAGCAGGTGTTTCGGCGGCCTTAATGCTTACCGGCATGCCTGCCTTAAGCTCCTTGGCCTGTGCTGCGCTGACATTCAACGTTATACTGCAGCTGTCGACAGCCTTGATGTGCAGGATTACCTGATCCTTTTGTACGGTAGAATTGTTGGCGGTCTGCAAATCGGTAATGATACCGGTGCAGGGGCTGTTGCCTTCATTTTTTTCCTGCTGTGCTATTGCAGCGGCTTGCTGTGCCTTGAGCTGTACAATGAGCTTTTGCTGTGCATCGATTTCTGCCGGAGAAGCCGGCTTGAAGCTGACGCTGACGCTGCTTGCTGCCTGCAGCTGTGCGATAGCGCGCTGCAGCTCGTCTTGGGCAGCCTGTGCCTGATTGCGTGAAACTGCGCCCTGCGCCAGCAGACTGTTCATCTTAGCGGCCTTTTGCTGTGCCGCCGCTACGTTGGCCTGCGCCAGAGAAGTGTCAGCAACCGGTGCTGCCGTCGGTGTGCCCTGCTGCATACGCTTTAAATCTGCTTCGGCCTTGGCAACCTGCGTTGCCATGTCCTTAACCTGCTTATCCAGCTTTGCGTCACCGATAGCAAAAAGCGGCTGGCCCTTGCTGATGCGCTCGCCCTTTTCGCTGATAAGACCTATGAGCTTGCCTGCTGTCGGAGCCTTGACCGCATAGGTGGGGATGCTGATTGTGCCGCTGCCAAGACTGTTATCAGCCTTTTGCAGACTGCAGCCGCTCAGGCTGAAGGCTGTGAGGCAGACGGCTGCCATGCAGCATAATATTTTTAATATCTTCATAGTTAGTTTCCTCGTTTCCTTGAAGTTAAAAACCTATTGTACTTGTATATTATAGCGTAAGTTTGTGGCATTTGCATGTCATTTTCTATAATATGTGTGCGAAAGATAAAAAGCTGCTGCCTCCGGCGTAAATGCCGAAAGCAGCAGTTTTCATATTTTCAGATCAGATTTTATTTTTCAATAAGTGCCATACCAGCTTCGAGAGCCTTGGTATTAGCTTCTTCGGTTCCTTTAGGAACACGGTTAAGTACAGCCTTAAGAATTGCTTCCTTGGAAACGCATTTGGTGAGTGCAACTACTGCGCCCAGAGCAACGATGTTCGCAAACAGTGTCTTGCCGCAAACAGTGTTGGCAGTATGGGTGATAGGCAGGTCAACGCGTTTGCCGTACTTGCCGGGAACATCAGTTACGAAAAGAGTATCGGTGATAACGGTGGTGTGTTCATCGCAGTCCTTAATGAACTTGTTGGCAGCCTCCTGGCTCATTACCAACAAAGTATCCGGGCAGATAACACGGCTGAAGTAAATAGGTTCGTCGCTGATGATAGCTTCGGCCTTGGAGGAGCCGCCGCGGGCTTCCGGGCCATAGGATTGGGATTGTACAGCCAGCTTGTCGTCTAAGAGGACAGCTTCGGCTAAAATAATACCAGCGGTGATCAGGCCTTGACCACCGGTACCGGAGAAACGAAAGCTATGTCTCATAATTATTTACCCTCCTGTGCACGTTGAATAATTTGGTCATATGCCTTGGTGTATTCCATAACGTCGTTGTTTTCGTAGAGAACGCCGATGGGGAATTTGCCTGCAGCAATGGCTTCTGCCTTTTTCTCTTCATCCATGCGGTCCCAAACAGCCTTCATAACGCCATGGTCACGCTGCCAAGCCATCATCTGAGCAGGTCCGCCCATCTTGTTCTGACGGCCGAAGGAAATCGGGCAGGCGCTGACAGCTTCGATAATAGAGAAGCCATTGTGAGCAATGCCCTTAGCGATAACATCAACCAGTACGGGAACATGGTAGGTGGTTGCGCGTGCTACATAGGTTGCGCCGGCAGCCTTTGCCAGATCGAGCAGATTGAAGCTCGGTTCAACAGTGTAGTACGGAGCGGTAGTTGCTTTGGAATGAATCGGGGTCATCGGAGAATATTGACCGCCGGTCATGCCGTAAATGCTGTTGTTGAAAACAACCAGAGTCAAATCAATATTGCGGCGTGCTGCATGAATCAAGTGGTTGCCGCCGATAGCGGTGCAGTCACCGTCACCGCTGCAAACGATAACATTCAGTGCAGGGTTAGCCATTTTTACACCGGTAGCAATCGGCAGAGCACGGCCGTGCAGAGTGTTGGCGGTGTTGAAATCCAGATAACCGGAGGAACGGCTGGAGCAGCCGATGCCGCTGATTACTGCAACGTCATCTTTTGCCAGACCTTGCTTATCAATTGCTTTTACAATGGCGCCGGTGATAACGCCGTTGCCGCAGCCGGGGCACCAGATGTGAGGCAGACGGCCCGGGCGGAAATATTTATTGATTAAATTTTCCATTTCACTCATCGTTTTTTCTCCTCTCATCCGTTAGGCCATAGCCTTTTTGATTTCAGCTAACAGTTCTGCCGGAGTAGCAGATTCGTTATCGTATTTAGCGTACAGGCTTACAGGAACCTTGCCTGCTACAGCGCGTTCAACTTCCAGAACGTACTGGCCGCAGTTCAGCTCGTGTACGAGAATGCCTTTAACCTTGCTTGCCAGCTCCTGCATTTGCTTTTCGGCAAACGGCCAGATGGTAATCGGGCGGACGAAGCCAACCTTTAGGCCATCCTTGCGTGCCATGTCAACTGCTTCATAAGCAGTGCGGGCAGCGCCGCCGAAGGCTACAACAGCAAATTCGGCATCTTCCATACGATAGTTTTCTACTTGTACGATGTCGTCTAAGTTATCTCCTAATTTAGTGCGCAGACGATCCTGAGAGGTGCGGGTTGCTTCGCCGGTGCCTTTCGGGAAACCAGTTTCGTCATGTACCAGACCGGATACGTGCCAGCGGTAACCGCTGCCGAAGTCTGCCATAGCAGGAACCTTGGAGCCTTCCTCGCAGCCGTAAGCCAGATAATCTTCGGGTGCGCAGGTCGGGCGCTTGCGTTCTGCCTGCGGAATTTCATCATAGTTGTCGGGAAGCTCGATTTTTTCACGCATATGGCCGATAACCTCGTCCATCAGGAGAATAACCGGGCAACGATATTTTTCGCTCAATGCTACAGCACGCAGAGTTAAATCGAAGCATTCGGGAACACTGGACGGGGAAACGGTAATCAGCCAGTGGTCGCCGTGAGTGCCCCAACGGGTTTGCATAACCTCGCCCTGTGCGGGGGAGGTAGGCTGGCCGGTAGCAGGGCCTACACGTTGTACGTTAACGATAACGCAGGGGATTTCGGCGCTGCAGGCGAGGCCGAGCATTTCCTGTTTCAGGGAGAAGCCTGGGCCGCTGGTTGCGGTCATAGCCTTTTTACCGGCCATAGATGCACCGATAACAGTGCCGAGACCGGCGATTTCGTCTTCAGTCTGCATAAATTTACCGCCAACCTGCGGCAGACGCAGAGCTAATTGTTCAGCAATTTCGGTAGAAGGGGTGATCGGATAACCGCCGTAAAATTTTACACCGGCAGCAATCGCACCCTCAACAACCGCTTGGTTACCTTGTAACAGCAGGATTCTTGACATGGGTTACCTCACTCCTTTTTATTTATCTACAAAGATAGCATAGTCGGGGCAACGCATTTCGCATTGTCCGCATTTGATGCAATTTTCTTCAGCAACGGCTTCAACTTTGCCGACTTCGCTGACTGCCAGAACTTTTTTCGGGCAGAAGGCCGCACAAATACCACAGCCTTTGCAACGCTTAGTAATTATTTTTAAGCTCATATGGTCTCCTCCTTATGATACCTTGTTTAAAATAACAGCATGCGATAGCTTCACTCTATATTATAGCAAAAACAGCATTGAAAAACAGTACCTCTGTAAGCTTTTTACTATTTTATTTTTTAAGCAATAAGTCATGTTATAGTTTATGATAAAAATACTGTAATTGCAGATAGAAATCTTTTGACCAATTAGAATTTCTTGCATGAAAAAGTATAATAAGCTATATTTCTGTGAAGGAGAATATTTATACTAGGAGGTTTTACGCCGATGGTAGATTCGGCGCAAAGTAAAAATAAACGTATTTTGCAAGTAGCAGCTGAAGGCTTGATGAAGAAAAACGTGGTGCCGGAAACCTGCAGCTCGTCTTTTTTGAAATGAGTTTACAAAATAATTTTGTCTTTGTTGTGTATGGGCAGCCATGCCAATAAAAAATTTTGCAAATCACGGCACACCTTGCGCGGCAGAGTGTTTTTTAGACTTACAATATACATATTCTGACCGCTTACTTCAGCATCGAGCATCTTCCATCTGATATCAGGATGTCTTTGCATTGCAGCAATGTAGTCATATCCTAGATAGATTACGTTGCTTTCCTTTACTAAATCCAGAGCAACGTCAATATCAGTGATTTCCGCAAAAATATCTACATTCAGACCATTACCAAGAACATATTTTTCCATATTGTCGCGAAAACAACGGAAGGATCTTCCTTTACTGATTATTTTTTGATTTTGAAGATCCTGATAGCTGATTCTTTCTTTAGCAGCTAAAGGGTGGTCAGCAGAAAGTGCTATACAATAATGCGTATAAAATATGGGTGTAAGTGTAAAATTTGTGCTGTCCAACGGATCTGTAGTAATAGCGAAATCTGCATTGCGGGCAAGCAAGGCGTTGAGAGCGGCCTCATCGGTGCTTTCGATAATGCTGAGAATAATATTCGGATATAATTTGCGAAAGTCAAAGAAAAATTCTGCTGTTAAATATTTTACGATGTTATCAAGCGTGTAGATGGTGATAACATTTTCTTTTTGCTTTGCCAAGGTGTTCAGGCCTGTTATGTAGTTATATTCATCGAGCAGCTTTTTGGCATGGGGGAATAATGCTTCGGCAAAATCCGTTGGCTCTAAGCCTTTGGATGAGCGTAAGAATAAGTCTGCGCCTAATTCCTGTTCCAGCTCACGAATTGTTTTACTTATTCCTTGGCGAGACACGAAAAGCTTTTCTGCTGCTCGTTGGATATTTTTTGTTGCATAGGCTGTGATAAAATATTGTAATTGCTTTGGCTGCATTGCTTTTTCACCTCAATCTTATTTTACCGCAACTTATTGGTTGCGGTAAAGAACTAAGTTTTTTCTTTTGCTGCAGTGAATCTACGTCTATAATGGAATAAAAACTTATAGGAGGAACAAAATGAAAATCAAGCAAATTCGCAGTGCGACGAATAAAATATTTTATGGTGGCAAAACATTTCTTTTAGATCCTTGGCTTGTGGAGCAATATGGTTTAGGTTGTTTCGATAGTATGCCGGGAAATCCTTACATGGCTGTTGACCCGGTAAAGGCGAAAATACCAATGCCGCTTTTTGCTTTGCCGGAAACGGTAGAAAGCATTTTAAGTGGAGTTGACGCTTATATTATAACGCATATACACCCTGATCATATAGATATCAATATGCAGAAGGGCACTTTTGGTGATGTTTTGGAGCATAATAAGCCAATTTTTGTGCAAAATGAAGATGATGCGCAGGCTTTAAAAGCTTCAGGTTTTCAGGATGTACGCATCCTGAAAAATGATGGGGTTAAGTTTGCAGATATAACCTTATATAAAACACCAGCTTTGCATGGCACGATAAAGCCATCGTCCGATGCTTGTGGTGTAGTGTTTAAAGCAGAGCAGGAAAAGGTTCTATACGTTGCCGGAGATACGATTTGGTTTGATGGCGTGCGTAAAACTTTGGTAAATTATCAGCCGGAAGTAATTATGCTTAATGCCTGCGCTGCAGAGCTGCGTGATTATGGCAGGCTGATAATGAATGATGAAGATGTGGATTGCGTACATCAGACATTGCCGGAAGCAAAGCTGTATTTGACACATTTCGATAATGTTGCTCATGCTTCGATTACACGTAGCCAAATGCGAGGTGCGCTTGTACGTCGTGGTGTTGATAATTATGTGATTCCGGAAGATGGGGAAACAGTGATATATTAAAGTAAGAAATAAATAAGCAGCTGTCTTTAGGTGAAGTGTTTCGCCTAAAGGCAGCTGCTTATTGTTATATATGGGGAAAAACTGTATAATATAAATAACGCAATAAATAGCTTGTTGCTATAAATTTTTTGATGAGCACTGGTATCGTTTTGGAGGAAGTATGGATTTACGTTATATTAATACCTTTCACACTATTGTAGAAGCCGGGGGCTTTAATAAAGCAGCGGAAAAATTATGCTATACGCAGTCAACGATTACATTTCATGTTAGTCAGCTAGAGAAAGAGCTTGGTGTGCAGCTTTTTGAAAAAGCAGGCAGACATATGGTTTTGACTAAGGCAGGACAGGAACTGGTGCCTTACGTAGAAAATGTGCTGCAGTCTATTAATAATATGAAAAGCTTTCGCAGTGTTATTGAAGAGTGCCAGGGAGATATACGTATTGCTGCGCCGGAATCGCTTTTGTGCTTCCATCTGCCGAAGATTTTGCGCGAATTTCGTAAGCAGGCGCCGCGTGTGCATATTTACCTTGACTCTATGACCAGTACCTCGGTGTATAGGGCCATAAGAGAAAATAAAACTGATATTGGTATTTTTTATGATTTGCATGTAGATGATGCTACGATAAAGGTTGTACCATATAAAGATTTTGATTTCGTGATGTTCGCTTCACCAAAAATCAAAAAGCTGTACAGTGATTTTATTACGCCTAATCAGGATTTCAGCTCGTTAGCACGTATTTGCCAGCCTGCAGTAGGCAGGGTGCGTAAAAGATTCGATGAATATATCAAAAGCAAAAATTTTACTATGGGACCGACGATTGAAATTCGCGGTACACAGACGATAAAAAATTTAGTGAAGAATGATATGGGTATTTGCTTTTTGCCCAGGTTTACTATTCAAGAGGAATTGGATAAGGATGTGTTGGTAGAAATTCCCATAGATAAAAAGTTTGAGCCGATTCATGCGGTATACGCCTATCGCAAAGATAAATGGCTTAGTCCGCCCTTGAAATTATTTTTTCAGCTGTTGGAGCAATACAAAAGCTTGGAAGATTGACAGTTTAATTCTTTTGAAGAAACAGAGCCTTGGTTCAATATAATTGAATCAAGGCTTTAGTAACATCAATTATTATTAACAACGCAAATGTGATAGAATGTTAATAGAAAATAGCACGAAAGAAGTGAAAGTAATGAAGCCAATCAAGACTATGGAGCTTAATATGCCAAAACCTCCCTCTGATGTTTTGTGGCAGCGAAAGGATGTAATGTTAGTTGCTGCTGGTTCCGGTCCATGCTTGCGGGAGCTTTATTATCGTGCCGTAGAGCAGGGCAAACTGCAGCAGCTTATGTTTTGCCATACAACAGATGATGATTATACTATGGGAACTGCCGAAGAAACAATTACGCGCGTTATAAAACGGGCTGCATCGGTGCATGGTGTACAGGTTGTGGTACTATATTTGAACTGTCTGGATATCTTGACAAGACTTGATTTTGATTATCTGGAGAGCAGTCTTTCTGAAGCAACCGGTGTTATGGTACGCTACTTCTTTCGTGGGCCTTTGGGAAAGATGGACATAAGGCATTTTAAGCCTGTCTACGAGTTTATGGCTGAACTGCCGGAGGAAAATGGTTGCATAAGTCATAACCTGTATCAGCTGCCGCCTTTAGCTACTGATGTTGCCGGTGTTATAGACACTTTGCCTGCAAATGAGGCTAAGGTCTTGGTAGCGCCCAGCGGCTGCCGGGCTTGTCTGCGCGATGGCGATTTACTGGAGCAAACGCAGGGAGTATATGTTCTGGAAACAAAAAAGCAGGATTTTATTTATGGTATAGAAGATAATTGTGTTAAGCAGTGCAGTGAACTGATGTCAGACGGAAAATATAAATCGTTGAATCTTATCAGCTCTGCAGTAGCAGCTTTTATTGGCTTTGACGGCAATTGGGTGGCAAATTCAATGGAAAATAATTTGAAAACACGAAGCTTTGATATGGATGGTTTTAATGATGCTGTATATGGCGTAAGCTGTACGCAGGAGCTTTTAGCGGCGGAGGAGCAGGAGCTGTATATAAAGCCTGCCCGTGAGATACTGATTCTGGGATACAGTCCGCTTCTTTGCGGCGAAAAAGAGCAATATGCGGAGTGCTTTGCTTATATTAGAAGTTTGGGTTATACGCCGCGTTTCGTTGGTGAAACGGTGGGTGGCAGACCTGCTTTGTGCTGGGTAGTATCAGCTGCCGGTATAGCGGCTGCTCGTATGCTGAACGAAAAATATGCTGTACCGCTGCTGCTGTCATGTCCGGTAGGAGAACACGCTATGAAGATGTGGCGGAAGAATGTGCAGGAGCTGTGCGTGACAGAAAATAATGAGATACGTCAGCTATGTATTCATAACTATAGTATAGAGGAAACAGATAAGCGCAAGCTGTTGTTTATAGGTGATCCTATGCAGACGATGGGATTGGCACATGCATTATGGCATGAAGGTTTTCATCATATACAGTTGGCTACGCTGTGTACCGGTATCGCCAGCCGCAATTTATACCGTAAAGCTCCCGGTGCCGATAAATGGTTGATTGTTGTAGACAGCTTAACAGCGTTACAGGATTTGTGGGAGGATGCAGATATTGTATTTGCCGATACGTTGTTAGCGGATATCATGAGCTCTGTCGGAGCAGAGACGAAAAAGCATATACCGTTGCCATGGGGAGTTATATCCGGACGCAGTGCCTGTACTGCCGGCAGCGGTGCTTTGGGCAAGAATATAGCTGAGCAGCTTAAGCTGCTGGTAAAATAATTTTAGAGTATGAGGTTGAGTGAAGTGAAAGGAGCTTTTCTATGAAAAACTGGAAAAAATTGACTGCCTCTGCGCTGGCAGCATTAGCTTTGGTGGGAGCGTTAGCAGGTTGCGGTAATAATGCCGATAAAAAGGTAGCTGCTAAGCAGGAAACAAAAATAGTTACGGATTTGAAGGGCAGAGAAGTAAGCGTACCACAGGACGTAAAGCGTATTGCTGTTGTGCCTATTCCTTGGGCCAGTGTTGTTTATGCTATTGATGGCAGCTCTGAGCGTTTGGCAGCAATTCATGCCGGAGCAATGTCAGCCTATACAGGTAAGTTTTTGGAAACAAAGGATAAGCATTTCGCACAGTTAGATACTAAAATTATTGCACAGAATTTTTCTGTTAACATTGAAAGTGCAGCCCAAGCAGGTATTGATACTGCTATTTTGTGGCAATATCAGGATAAGGATGCTGAAAAGCTGACTAAGGTTGGGATTCCGACATTACTGATTTACAGTGACACCGTAGAAAACCTGAAGAAAAGCTTTTTAATTATTGGCAAGCTTTTAGGCAAAGAAGAACGAGCTGCAAAGATTAACGAATATTACGATACAACTAATAAAAAAATTATTGCGAAAAAAGCATGGGAAAAGACCGATAAGCCAACTGTTTTGTTCCTGCGTAATGCTAAACTGCGCTTGCAGGGTAATGATAACTTCATGCATGAGGCTATTCGTATTGGCGGTGGAGAAAACCCCTATGAACAGATTGCTTTAAACGGCGGCAGTGAGCAGACCATCGCTATGGAAGAGGTATATAAGCTTAATCCGGATATTATTTTGCTGAGTAACTTTGATAAATTTGTGCCTGACGATTTGTATGATAATAAAATTCCCGGTCAGGACTGGAGTACGGTTAAAGCGGTACAGCAGAAGCGAGTATATAAGGTGCCTATGGGCATTTACCGCTGGGATGCTCCAGGTGTAGAAACACCGCTCATGATGGAATGGCTGGCGCATGTGCTGCAGCCGGAATTATTCAAGGAGCTGGATGTGCGTGCAGATGCAAAAAAATTCTATGAGGAATTTATGCACTACAATATTTCAGAAGCAGATATGGCGCAAATTTTTGCTGATGAAGCTAATAAAAACAGTAAGCCGTTATTCTGATGCAGATAGAAGCAAGTAAATCAAATTATGCGGTAATTATGCTTGTATTTTGCATATTACTGTTTTTGATGGTAGTAGTGAGCCTGGGAATGGGACGTCTTCATATTGCGCCGATGGATGTCTTTAAAATCCTGTGTTCTTATGTTGTACCGGTAGAGCAAAGCTGGAGTGATCAGGCAGCGAGCGTTATTTACACGCTGCGTCTGCCGCGTGTGTTGGCAGCAATTTTGATTGGTGCGGCGTTGTCACTTTCCGGTGCTGCTTATCAAAGTGTTTTCAAAAATCCGCTTGTAGCGCCGGATATGCTGGGTGTATCATCCGGTGCCTGCGTGGGTGCGTCGCTTTGCATATTGTTGGGCTTAGGCAGTACTTTTATTCAAATGGGAGCCTTTGCCGGTGGTATGCTAGCTGTAGCCTGCGCTGTTATTATTCCGCGTATTATCGGTAAAAATTCGATAGTTATGCTTGTTTTATCCGGTCTTATCGTTTCCGGTCTGATGAATGCTTTGTTGGGTATTATAAAATACCTTGCAGACAGCGAAACACAGCTGCCGGAAATTACCTATTGGCAGCTTGGCTCCCTGGTTAGCGTAACTTGGGATAATATTTTTTCCAGCGGAATACCTATTGTATTTTGTCTTGTGTTTATGTTGGTGATTCGCTGGCGTATGAATATCCTAACGCTTTCCGATGAAGAGGTACACATGTTGGGACGTGACGCCGGCTGGCTGCGCTATGCGATTATTCTGTGTGCGACTGTTCTGACGGCCTGCTCAGTTTGCATTAGCGGCACCATCGGCTGGGTTGGTCTTGTTATTCCGCATTTTTCCAGAATGCTTGTCGGACCCAATAACCAACGCCTGCTGCCGTTAGCTATTGTTTTGGGAGCATTTTTCCTGCTGGCTGTTGATACGATTTCACGTGCATCGATGAGTGCGGAAATACCATTGAGTATTCTTACAGGTCTGATTGGTGCTCCGTTTTATTTCTATCTCTTATTAAGACAAAGGTTGGCGTTATCATGAAGTTAATTGTAAATAATTTAGCATTTGCCTATAATGAGCAGTCACCTTTATGGCAGAATGTCAGCTTTACGCTTAACAAGGGTGAGATTATGACGATTTTAGGCAGCAATGGTATTGGCAAAACAACTCTTTTGCGTACTTTGATAGGATTTTTTAAACCCTTAGCTGGCGGTGATGTGCGTCTTATTACAGATGAGGGTGATGAATATACGCCTTACGAAAATCAGAAAGAGTTTACTGCACAGATTGGCTATGTACCTCAGGTACAAAATACTGCTTACTCATTTCTGGTGCGTGATTATGTTGTTATGGGAAGAGCGCCGCATCTTGGTGTTTTTACCAAGCCTAAACAAAAGGATTACGAGTTGACTGATGAGGTCTTGACTGATTTAGGCATTTATCATTTGCGTGACCGTTCCTTCAATACTTTGAGCGGCGGACAGCAACGACAGGCTGTTATTGCCCGTGCTATTGTGCAGCAGCCGCAGCTGGTTATTATGGATGAACCGACAAATCATCTTGATTACGGCAATCAGTTTCGCGTACTGCAAATGGTACAGAAGCTGTCACAAAGAGGCATAGCTGTTATTTTAACGACGCACATGCCTGACCAGGCTTTTTACCTGGGGAGCAAGACGGCGATTTTAAAGCCGGATGGACTTGAGATTGGCAATGTGCGAGATGTATTAACAGAGTCGGCGTTAGAGGAAATTTATAAGCTGAAAATAAAGCTGCTGTATTTGCCGGAGCAGCAAAGAACTATTTGCGTTCCCTATTAGCTTATTGTTTCACTCTCACATATAAAAATTATAAAGTTGATGATTAAGAGGTGTATCAGAATGTCGAAGAGAAAAAAATTGCTTTTAAGCAGTATCATGTGCTCACTTATTCTTGGCGTGAGTGTAGCTCCTGTAAGCGCAGATACCATTGAAACCTTCAATCTGGATGAGATGATTGTTGAAAGCTCCCGTAACCACAAAACTCCGTTGCCCGGTGGCTTTAATAACGATTCCTCCAGAGTAGGTCTTTTAGGTGAAACCGAGGTTATTAAGGCACCGTTTACTGTACAAAGTATTACTGAAGATACCGTTAGTAAGATGGCGATGCCGAATCAGGATTTGGATACTGTTTTATCCAACGTGCCTGCAATTCGCACAGGTACTTCCCCGATTAAAACGGACTTTTCCATCCGTGGCGTATGCACGAATGCTGCATCTTATTATGTAAATAATATTCCTGGCTTCTTTATTATGGCTACCGGCCCTATAACACATACAGTAGGCAGTATTGACGCTTTGATTGGTCCTGCTTCTACTATCAATGGTTCGACTCCTTCTTATCAGGCTGGACCGCTGACTGGTGCAACTCCTGGTGCCATTTATTTGAATACTAAGCGTGCCGGTGAAAATGATTTCATCAAATATACGCAGACCTTTGCTGGTTATGGCGATTATGGTGAATATCTTGATATCAGCCAACGTTTTGGCAAAGACCGCAATATTGGTGTAAGAATTTACGGTCAATACGACGATGGCGGCTTAGCTATTTCTGGTGCAGGTCAGCGCAAGAAGAATTTGTTTGCTAACGTCAGCTATGAAGGCGAGACAACTAAGACAAACGTGTTTGGCGGTTATTATGACCAAAAGCTTATGGGTACAGAACGTCGTTTCTTATTGACTGGAGATCCAACAAAAATTCCTGATGCTCCGGATGCTAGTAAGAGTTTTGATGATCCTAGTTTGATGCATCAGGATACCAATGGTTATATGCTGACATTCAATCATCAGAAAAAACTGGGCGAGCATGTAAACTGGTTTGTTAATGCTGGTGCTAACCAATCTGTTATGCGTCGTTATATTTACGATGGTGAAATTGATATTTTAGATGATGGTAGTATTGCTTCAGATACTGCAGTATGGTCTGATTTTATTCATATTCGTAACCAATATTTACAAACTGGATTAAAGGGCGATTTTATGACTGGCATGGCTAAGCATAACTATGCTGTATCTGTTGATCGCTCGCATCGTAAAATGTATAAAAAAGGTGTTGATGCGATAAATCCTGCTACTGGTAAGCCTTCTGGTACTTTTAAGCCTGGCAGTAGTATTTATGATGGAATTATTTTAAATCCGTGGGTTTACCAAGGGGATATTTCTTCAACATTAACGAAGAATTTACAGCATGAAGAAACAGATGTAAGCCTGAACTTTATGGATAAGATTGAGGTTGGCAAACTGACACTCTTAGCTGCTGCTTCTCGCCGCCACGGTGATTATGTACGTGGTACGACGGCTAAGCAGCAAAAAAATAATGTCAAGGATAATAACTGGGCGACAACCTTCGGTCTGTCTTATGCGCCGACGGACGATTTATCTTTCTACGCTGCAAAGGCTGCTTCCAGAAACCGTGGTACAGCAGTTGTTGCAGCGGGTAAAAAGAACTATGAAAATGATGGTGAAATTCTGCCGTCTGTTCGCAATACTAATGCCGAAATTGGTATTAAATATAAGGCTAATGATAATCTGATGATGACATTGGCGTATTTTGATATGAAGCAACCGCAGACTATAGATGTGAAAGACGCTAATGGCAAGCTTTGGTTGACGAACAATGGTTTAAATCGTTATAAAGGCATTGATTTCAGCCTGAATGCTTCCTTTGCGGATAAATGGAATGCCTTTGGCGGTTTTGAATGGCTGGATGCACGTCAGGAAAAAACTGCTGATGGAAAATATGATGGCTGTCATGTATTTGGTTCCGGCGAATGGAGCAGTGTCTGGGGTTTGGAGTACAAACCTGATGAAGACACTAGCTTTACTGGAAGACTTAGCTATGTTGGTGTTGGCAAATATGTAAAGGAAAATAAAGAAGAGCTCGATATTCCTTCGCATGTTACTCTGGATTTGTTTGCTAGTCATAAAACCAACATTAATGGTATGCCTGTAAAATTCACTGCTGCCTGCTATAATGTGGCTAATGACAGCCATTGGATTGCTCAAGCTGGTCAAAATAATAAATTTATGCTCAACAATCCGCGTTCCTTCATGCTTTCTGCAGAATTTGAATTTTAATTAAGCTCATCACACTCATCTTCATTTCATATACGAAAACAGCAGCTAAAACACTTCGGTGTGATATGTACCCAGTGTTGTGGCTGCTGCTTTTTATGCCTATATATTATCGCTATATGGTATCTAGGAAAAATTCTCAATTTTATCACTAATTTGAAACGGAAATAGTGCTATAATATACTAATAAGAAATGAAAGTTTCTTGAGTGTATAATATTAGGAGGTGCGCATTATGGCAAGATTTACTTTACCGCGTGATATTTATTATGGTGCTGGTGCAATCAGTGAGCTGAAGGTGCTTAAGGGGCATAAAAAAGCAATGATTTTCACTGGCGGCAGTTCTATGAAGCGTGGCGGTTTTTTGCAAAAGGTTGAGGATGTGCTGCATAACATTGGCATAGAGACGCAGCTGTTTGAAGGTATAGAGCCTGATCCGTCAATTGAAACTGTATTTCGTGGTGCTGAAGCCATGCGTGCCTTTGAGCCTGATGTAATTGTGGCGATCGGCGGCGGCTCGCCGATTGATGCGGCTAAGGCTATGTGGGTTTTCTATGAGCATCCGGAAAAAACCTTTGAAGACATCAAGGATCCGTTTACTATTCCGGTGTTGCGTAACAAGGCTATTTTTGTAGCTATTCCGTCCACTAGCGGCACGGCAACGGAGGTAACAGCCTTCTCTGTAATTACAGATTATAAAACTGATATTAAATATCCTCTGGCTGATTTTGAGATTACGCCGGATATCGCAATTCTTGATACAGATATTCCGCTGACCATGCCTAAGAAGCTGACGGCGCATACAGGTATGGATGCGCTGACGCATGCTATCGAGGCTTATGTTGCTACAGCTCGTAGCAATTTCTCTGATGCTTTGGCCTTGCAGGCAATCAGCGATATTTATGACAGCCTTGTTGCCAGCTATTATGGCGATAAAGCAGCTCGTGAAAAGATGCATATTGCACAGTGTATGGCAGGCATGGCCTTTTCTAATGCGCTGCTGGGTATTGCTCATAGCTTGGCACATAAGACAGGCGCTGTGTTCCATATTCCGCATGGCTGCTGTAACGCGATTCTGCTGCCGTCGGTTATTGAGTTTAACGCTAAGGTGTGCGCTGACCGTTACGCTGTAATTGCCCGTCATTTGGGTTTAACAGGCAATACTGATGCGCAGCTGACGAACGCTCTTATAGATTCGATTAAGGCTTTGAATAAGAAGCTGGATATTGCGCAGACATATAAAGAAAATGGTGTCAGCGAAGAGGTGCTGCGGGAGCATGCCGATACAATCGCGGCGAATGCTGTGCTTGACCCCTGCACTGGTTCGAACCCGCGTCAGATTGATAAGGAACAGATGAAAGAGGTTCTGCTGTGTGCTTATTATGGCACGCCTGTCACCTTCTAAAATAAAAAATTTAAGCAGCTGCCTTGGCGTAAGGCAGCTGTTTTCTTTTGCGCTTGACTTAGACCGTACTCCAGATGTTATGCTATAAGCGAAAACAGCATGAAAGGAAGATGCGTATGAACAAGAAATATAAATTTTTGCTGCTTACACTGTGCGTTGCGGCTTTGGCCTTAAACGGCTGCGCTAAAAATGCCGACAGCGAAGTGCAGGGCAGTGATACGGCTGCAGCAATTACCAATCCGCGTCAGCTTGTCGCGGCAGATAACAAAACCGCCCGCACAATTATGTGGGAGGCAAGGGTAAAGCAACCCTATACGCTGGAATATCGTAAGCAGGGCAGCAAGGATATACAGGCAGTGCAGGCAACAGACAGCAGCTTTACAGATAAGGACAGCGTTATCCAGTATACTGCCCGCCTCGAAGGCCTTGCACCGGGAAGCACGTATGAGTACCGCATTAAAAGCGCAAAAAATAAGGGCCAATGGCACAGGCTGCATACGGAAGCTGGCGCTGGCTTCACCGCCTTGATTTTTCCTGATTCGCAAAGTGCAGATTACAGCGGCTGGCAGCAGCTGGCGCGTGAAGCGTACAAGCGCCATCCGCAGAGTGCGTTTTATGTGAATATGGGTGATTTGGTGGATAATGGTCAGGATGCAAGCCAATGGCGTGCCTGGTTTAACAGCGTGAGCGTGTTCAGTGATGTTGTGCCGCTGGCACCGGTTATCGGCAACCATGAGGCGTACAGTCTGGAGTGGAAGGAATGCCTGCCTGCAAGCTATACGCATTTGTTCAATGTACCGCAAAACGGCTTGGTAAAGTATCCTAATCAGTTTTATAGCTTTGATTACGGTTCTGTGCATTTTGTGGTGTTTGACACCAACTTCCCGGAGATGAAAAGATTCCAGCCTGATTTGCTGGCAGATGAGCTGCAATGGCTGGAAAGGGATTTGGCGGCGAGCAAGGCGCAGTGGAAGGTTGTTTTGATGCACCGCGATATCTTTATTTACGGCTTCGGTTCGGAGTCTGGCAGAGCACAGGGCAAGACGCAGTTTCTTGATTTCAGCTATCAGCTGATGCCTGTGTTTGAAAAATACAAGGTGGACGCAGTGCTGACGGCGCATCTGCATACCTATCGCCGCCGCGTGCCGCTGCAGAACTTTGCGCCTGCACCGCAGGGCGCCGGCATCACTTATATTCTGACGGGTGTGGCCGGAGATGTGCGTTATCCTAAGCTGTGGGGCGATTTTGAGTGGGATGCGGCAACAGCGCCGAAGCCGGAAACTGCCAACTATATGACGCTGACGGCCGATGAGAAAACCTTGGAGTTTAAAGCTTTTTTGCCGGATGGGAAGCAGTTTGACGAAGTGAAATTAATTAAATAAGCAAAAAGGCTGTCGCATGAATCAAATGCGACAGCCTTTTTTATGGCGCTTAATCAAGCTCAATCAATTCATATTTGTCATTGCCCATTTTCAGCTCGCGCATAGCTGTGAGCTGGTGCAGGCCGTGACGGCTTTCCATGCGCTTGACAAGGTCATGGTTGCTTTCCTTGGCATATACCAGATCGACGGAAGCCTGGTCGATGGCCAGAATGTCGGTAGAAGCGAGAATGCCGATATCGGGGATGGTCGGCTCCGCAGCGCTTAAGCCGGCGCAGTCGCAGTCAACGGACATGCGGCGCAGGACATTGATGTAAACGATGTGCTTGCTAAAGAAATCAATGGTAGCCTTAGCGGATTCCGCCATGTTTTCCATGAGCAGCTCCTTGCCGGGCCATACGTTCCAGTCTGCAGGCAGGTTATCCTTATCTACACCGTGAACCTGTGCTTTGCCAATGCGTCCGTCAGCACAGCCAATAGCCAGGTTTTTCATGGAGCCGCCGAAGCCGCCCATAGCGTGACCTTTGAAGTGCGTTAAAACGAGCATGGAATCGTAGTTGACGATGTTTTTGCCCATGGAAACCTCTTTAAAATGCTTACCGTGGCGGACAGGAAGATTAACGGTGCCCTCTGCGTCCATAATATCAACAGGGCAGAAGGTCCAGCCGTTAACCTTTAAGGTGTCGAGATGTTCTTCGGTGGTGTAGCGGTCGCCCTGATAAAGAGTGTTTGTTTCTACGATGGTGCTGTCAGGGATTTGCTGCTGCAGCGCTTTGACCAGCTTGCGCGGCAGAATGTTGGGACCGTGCTTTTCGCCGGTGTGCAGCTTTATAGCAACCTTGCCGTAAATGCTTTCGTTGATTAAATTATACAATTTGATGAGATGCTCTGCATCAATGTGTTTGGTAAAGTAAACTTTGGCATGAGAGCCTGCGTTATCGGTTTCGGCAACTCTTTTGCAGCCTACTACAGGGGCTTGTGCAAATTCGTGTGTCAATTTCATCTACCTCCTATAATTTGTTACTTATATTTTAATACCTGAAGCATACTCTAAGTCAAGAGGAAAATGGAAGTTTAGTGGTGAATGTTAACTTCCAACTCATACTAAAAAACGGGGCAGCACTTGTTTTATATATTCTTGCCTTGAAACAATAAGAACTGGGATTTTCACGCTGGCGTGCGTTGGAGCTTCTAAAGAAGTCACAAAGACTTCACAATATAAATCCTAGAAATTTAGTATACTTTAAATATGGTTTAACTTTTCACATTGAAGGAGGTTTATCTCATGAAAAAATTAACAGCTATTATTACTGGCGCACTGACTGTTTTGGCAATTTCTGCTACAGCATTTGCTGCTAATCTGATTAGTGCGGACGAAGCTCGTGTAATTGCGCAAAAGCAAGTTCCAACAGGTAGTACTTACCTGCATACTGAAGCAGAACTGCAAAAACTGCAACCATATTATGAAGTGAAGTTTTTTGATACTGCTACTCAGACAAAATATGAAATTGATGTATATCAGGTAAATGGTAAAATCAAAGAATACAATATGGAAAGAAAAGCGTTGGGCGGTAGCGCTAATGTAATCTTGTCCAAAGATGATGTAAAAGCAATTGTTGCCAAAGAAGTTGGTGACGTGTCGATTTATGAACTGAAATTGGACAGAGAACATGGATTATATGAATACGAAGTGAAATTCAGTGCATCTGGTTTGCGTGGTGAGATGAATATTAATCCGGAAACTGGTGTAGTGCTGGATAAAGAGGTAAAATACAGTCTTTAAGAATAATTTTCTATAAGTTTTTTTAAAATTTTTTAGAGCGGTGCGAAAGCATCGCTCTATTTTTAAAATCTTTATTCTTGTTTTTGAGTTAAATTCAGATGCCATTAAAAAGCTACAAGGAGACAATAAGGAGCTGCTAATTATTTCCGGTGCTGTGCGTCGGATTTGTACTGCAAGATTGATGTAAGTTCCTTTAATAAAATAGAAGCTTTCTATATGAAATATCTGAAATAAAAAGTGGAGGCTATCACTAGAGTGTATGATAGCCTCACTTTTTTCCACGAATCGGCTGGGAGAACCGATATTGAGAGGGGAATCAAGGTTTTACAGTTGTGCGGTAAGCCTGCTTGCCATCTTTGAATTCGATGATGGTTACGCTCTTTACTGCGTCATGCTGCTATACAAAAGGAGCGGGCAGTGCATGTTTTTTCAACAATTATCTAAATATATAAATACGTCACCATCGGTATCTTCTAGCGGAAAGCTTTGAAAACTTCGCTTAAAGATGATATAATAAGCTATTATACTATGACTGGAGTACGCTATGCGCAGGAAAATATTATTTGGTGTTGATTATACGGATAGCGAGCTGATTAAGCTCTTGCTGTATCTGTTTGTCGGCGGCACGGCGGCCTTGGTGGAGTGGGGCTTGTTCTACATTTTCTTCCACTATCTTTTAGTCGGCTTGAGCCTGACGCTGCTGACTATGCTGGCAACAGCCTTATCCTTTTGCCTGGCAACACTGTATCATTATTTCTTGGGCAATGTCCTGGTTTTTGACAGCGGCAGCCGTTACAAACGCGGCAAGGAGCTTAGCCTGGTGTTTTTGGTAAGCTGTATAGGCTTGGCCTTTAACCTGCTGCTGATGTATATTTTTGTCAGCCTGCTTGACTGGCAGCCGATGCTGTCGAAGGTGCTGACAAGCTGTATTGTTGTTGTATGGAACTATCTCTCACGTAAAAAATGGATTTTTAGGAGTTAGATATGCCTGTAGAATATGTAGACGTAAAAAAATTTAAGAAGGTTGTGCTTTTATATAACCGTAATTCCGGTAAGCAGCTTTTTGCCAGCATGATGGCTAAGGTGAATGAAACCTATAAGCTGGTGAAGGAATTAGTAGGACCTAAAAATGCAGAAATGCGAGATATTCGCTTCTTTGACCAGATACCGCAGATTGCTGCGGAAATAGTTGAGGAAAAGGTTGATTGGGTGATAATTGCCGGCGGTGACGGCACAATCAGAGCGATGATTGAACAGCTGGCTAATCGCAAGTATGTGCCTTACATCAGCGTTTTTCCTGCCGGTACGGTAAATCTGGTGGCTAAGGAGCTGCTTTTGAAGGCGGACCCGCATAAGTGGTTTAAACGAGTATCCAAAGGTATAGAGGTGCCTGTTTATCTGGGACGCGCCAACGGCAACGTCTTTTTGACGGTTGCAGGTATAGGCTTTGATTCCCTTGTAGTAGACAAGGTGACCGAAAAGGAGAAAAAACTGCTCAACAAGCTTGCTTATGTTTGGCAGGGAACAGAGATTATGCGCAAGGAATTTCTGTTTAACAACTGGCGTTACCGCTTTCAGGTACGCTTTGATGATGAAGCCGAGTGGTATGATGCAACTTCTGTTATTGTAGGCAAGAGCCGCTATTATGCCGGACGTTACAACCTCTTTAACGGTGCGTCGCTTTCGTCACCTCTTTTACATGCGGCGCTGTTTACCGGTGATAAGCGCGGGGATTTTATACGTTATGCGGCCTGCATTGCTATGGAGGCGCTGACGCTGGATAATGATATTATTATCCGTGCAGCGAAAAAAATGGAAGTACGCTGCAATGAAGAGAATTTTGCAGCAGAGCTTGACGGAGATGCTGTAACAACTGCTCCGCTTTTAATTGAGATGGAGTCCGAGCCGATTAAGTTTTTGGCGTAAGCAAGGAAATGGTGTAAGGTGAATAGGATAAGCAGAAAAATGGGCTGGCTGATTTTTATTATCGCGGCCTGCATAGTAGAAGGATTTTTTGCCTGGCAAAGCTTCGGCGGAACGCACCCCTTTCCGCTGAATGAGTTTGGCTTTCAGATTTTTGATCATGTATTGCGTGACAGCGTTTTGGCAGAGATAGCATATGTACTGTATTACCGGCGTAAGCGTGTGCCGGACAGATTGCAGCGCTATTTTCCCGTTATTGTTATCGGTATTCTTTATCTGGGCGAAGCCTTTTTCATGGTAAACCAGCTTAGCCTTGATAAAGGTTTGCAGACAAGCCTTTCCGTGCTGGCCGGTATTAACAATAACATTTTTATTGTGCTGCTGATGGCAATGTGCTACCATAAATGGCCTAATATCGGGATGAAAATCCTTTATTTTGCCGTTTATGTATTTTCTGCTTTGGCAGTGGTTTTTGACGGCTTCTATTTTTGGCAGACCTCCATGCACGTGGAGAGCGTTCTCTTCCAAAACCTGAATATCTATGCTGTTAAAGGTATTTTTGCGACGATGAGCAATACGATGATTGCCGGTATTATTATCAGCATAGTTGTGATTTTACTGCTTTTTTATGTACCGAAGCCGCAAAAGCGTAAGCCGAACTTTGCCTGGTCACTGCTGTGCGTGGCCATGTTTACCTTGGGCTTGAACCTTACCGACAGATTGCTTGGCTATGCCGGCATGTACGGCGTGGAAAATGTTATCGGCATGTATGCGGAGGTAGAGAATGAAAAGACACGCATGAACTACCGCAATATGCTTTCCGTGCCGGTTAACGTAAATTTTGTCAGCAAGGCGATTTTCGATACGGATAAAATTGCCGGCGGCAAGCATGTGGAGCAGCGCGAGCTGACTGCTAAGGATAAAACACGTCTGACGGAAATGGGCATTGATGAGCCTAAAGCAAAGATTGCCAAAATCAAACCGCAGTATGACAGAGTTGTTCTGCTGATTCTGGAATCCATGCACCGTGATTACATCAACTACTATAACCATGATATTCCCGAAGAAGCTACCCCATTTTTAAATAGTCTTGTTATCCGTTATCCGCATATGAACAGGTATTATTCCTCTGCCGTGCCGACAACGCAGGGCCTGAATGCTACCTTCCGTTCGCATCTGATTATGGATAAGGATTTTCCCGGTAAAAATACGCCATCGCTGTTCCGCAGCGTGCAGGCAGCGGGAATGCGCGGCATTTTCATGAATGCTTCCAGCCAGTATTACGCCAACGAGCTGCGCGAATATCCGACACAGTTCGGTATGAACGAATATTATGCCAAGGAATATCTGGAAAAACAGGGCTATACAGGTGCCAGCGGCTGGGGCTTCCATAATGACGTAATGTATGAGGAAACACTGAAGCTGCTGGAAAAAGCCAAAGCGAAGAATGACCGTCTGGTGATGGTTACCAAAACCTTGGATATGCATCAGCCTTATCCTTACACCGGCTTCAGCTGGAACGAAATGCCGGACAATGTGCGCAGCAATCAGTTTATTACAGTGCGCGGCGTCTACTGGGTTGATAAAACGTTGGAGCATTTCTTTAAGGAAGCACAGAAGCGTGGTCTGATGGATGACAGAACGCTGTTTATCATTACGAGTGACCATAATCCGCACAGCGGCGGCGAGTATACGAAGCTTGTTACCAAGGCTGATGATAAGCAGAGCATTGCGCCGATTCCGCTGATTTTTGTGGCGAAGAACTTAGCGCCGCTCAATAATCTGCGCACGAATGAATATGCTTCGCAGATTGATTTGGCGCCGACGCTTTTGTATCTGTTGGGCATTGATGTGCCGGAAAAATTTATGGGCCGAAATCTTCTGCAGCCTACGGATATTCCCTATGCCTTAGGCTACTTTGGCGGTAAGGCGTTTTACTGGTCGGATGAGCGTCATTTGGTCGACCAGATGGATAAGCCTGTACCGGACACAGAATATGAGGATGCTTTAACAAACTATATTATTCATTATTATGGCTTGTGGCATCAATAAAGTTATTAAAAAATACCGTTCCGCAGAAATGTGGGACGGTATTTATACTTTTGCTATATAAACTTAGCTGAAGAAAGCAAGTATTATGTATACAATTGATAATACACTTTTCAAAAGCATTTCTATCACATATAATATTAATGCAAAAAAATAATTTTATGGAGGGAATGAAGATGTTTCTGATAATAGGTGCACTCGTTGTTATCGGTGTAATTTATCTTTTGTTGAAACGACATGAATCCAGAATGGTATTGATTGCCGCTGGTATTCTGATGTGCTGTATTGCCGGCAAGCCAATGGCTTCTCTTGATGCTTTTGCCAAGAGTATGACTAATGCCGGTCTGATTACGTCTGTTTGTTCCTGCATGGGCTTTGCCTGGTGCATGAAGTATACAGGCTGCGACAAGCATTTGGTTGTCGCTATCGGTAAGGTTTTGAAAAAAATGGGCTTTTTGCTCATTCCCGGTGCTACGCTGGCAACCTTTGTTGTTAATATTGCTATCCCCAGTGCTGCAGGCTGCAGTGCTGCGGTAGGCGTAATTTTTATTCCGATTATGATGTCTGCAGGCATTCATCCGGCAATGGCCGCAGCTGCCGTTAAATCCGGTACCTATGGCAGTATGCTGAACCCCGGTCTGGTACATAACGCAGTTATCGCTAAGCTGGCAGGCGTGCAGATTACCGATGTAATTGCCAATCATATGCTGGCAACTGTAGCCGGTGTAATCGTTGCTGCAGCTGTATTGACCGTTCTTGCTGTTGTTTTGAAGGAAAACAGGGGCTTTGCGCCGGAAGGCGAAGCAGGTGTTGACGAAAACTTCGGCATTAATCCGCTTTTCGCTGTCATGCCGCTGGTTCCGGTTATTATTCTGCTCCTGGGCAGCACCAAACTGGTACCTATGCTGAAGATGGGCGTACCCCACGCTATGGTTATCGGTGCAATCTTGTCCTTGGCAGTAACCCGTAAAAATCCCGTAGAGCTGACTAAGAGCTTCTTTGACGGTATGGGCGATGCTTATGCCAACATCATCGGTATCATCATTTCTGTAGGCGTTTTCGTAGCAGGCCTGAATGCTTTGGGACTGATTAAAGCGCTGATTAACTGGATGCTGAACTCTACCGGTATTGTTAAAATTGCCGCAACCTTTGGTCCTTTTGTTCTGGCACTTATTTCCGGTTCCGGCGACGCTGCAACCGTTGCGTTCAACGAAGCTGTTACTCCGCATGCTGCTCAGTTTGGGCTGGAAACCATGAACATGGGCTCTATTGCAGCTTTGGGCGGTACTCTCGGCCGTACTATTTCCCCGATTGCCGGCACTACTATTATCTGCGCAGGCATTGCCGGTGTAGATCCGATGGAGGTTTGCAAGCGTAATGCGTTGGGTATTACCTTGGCGCTGGTTGTAGGCATGATACTGCTGCTGTTCTAAAATCAGATATTTTTTAAAGTATAAAATGGATGCGGAACTATTGCTTCGCATCCATTTTTATTGCGACGACTTGCCTCTATGCGGTATAATAATGCATGGAGGGAATTATGGAGATTAATACTTTTCTTGATAAATTACAAAGCTATCACAGCGAGCAGGTTTTTAATCCCTGGCGTGATTTTGATACAAGCTGTGATATAGGTCCGCAGGCTCCCGTTATCCGCAGTGCCAATCTGCGCCGTTATCTGGAGCTGCGTCCGGATGCACGTTATTTGTTTATTGCCGAGGCCTTGGGCTATCAGGGCGGTCATTTCAGCGGCATTGCTATTACTTCGGAGCGGATTCTGCTGGGCCATCATCCTGATGTAGAGCAGAAAAGCGTTTTGGGCGAATGGGATTACCGCCGCACGAGTGATGAAAAAAGCACGATGCTGAATAATACACAGCGCCTGAAGGGCTTTAACGAGCCCACGGATACTGTTGTCTGGAACGCGCTGAACAGCCATGGCCTTGCGTCCTTTGATGTTATTCTTTGGAATATTTTTCCGTTTCATCCGTATAAAGCAGGCAATCTGCTGACTAACCGTACGCCCTCGCCGAGCGAGCTTGATGTAGGCATTGAGTACGCGCGGATGCTGCTGGAGTTGCGTCCGGGGATGAAGATTGTCGCCATCGGTCAGAAGGCGGCGACAACGCTGTCACGTTACGGTGTTGAATGTATGTCTGTGCCGCATCCGTCTATGGGCGGTGCCAACCGCTTCCGTGCGGCAGTAGCGCAGCTGTTAGGCGGTGAGGCATAATGGGACTGGAAGCTGCTCCTTTAAGCCGTGAGCAGACACTGCATATTGCTCTTGGTATGGGCAAGGCACTTTTGAAAAACGGTGCGGAAACCTCCCGAGTAGAGGATACTATTTCCCGCTTTTGCCATACGCACGGCTATCACGATATTCATGTTTTTGTTACGCCGACGGTTATTATTTTAGGCGATGAGGAAAGCGAGGGTGCGACGATTATCAGCCGTATCCGTTATCGCAGCACCAATTTGAGCGTTATCAGCGCGGTGAACGATTTTTCCTATAACCTCAGCCGTTGGCCGTTGAATTACAAAGAAACGCTGGAGTATCTGGATGAACTGCGTCATAAGGCACCGCCCTATGGCAAATGGCGTGTCTGCATGGCTTCGGCAATCAGCTCGGCAGCCTTTGCGGCAATGCTGGGCGGCAACAGCCATGACTTTATCGCGGCCTTTATTACCGGCGGCTTTTCCATGGTGCTGTTAAAGCAGCTGGGCGGTTATCGCCCCAGTGCCTTTTGGGAAAATGCGCTTTCCGGTGCGGCAATCGGCGCTTTGGCTATTTTTTGCTGTGAGATGGACGGCGAATGCACGCGTACCAATATCATCGTAGGTGCGCTGATGCCGTTCCTGCCGGGTGTAGCCTTTACCAACGGTCTGCGCGATTATATGGCCGGCGATTTGATTTCCGGCAATTCGCGTATCGCCGAGGCGATGCTCTTTGCTACATCCATTGCGATTGGCCTGGCATTCAGCCTGCTTGTATGGTATCACTGGGGGTGGAAGCTATGGGCATAAATTATTTTACAGCCTTTGGCTTTGCGTTTATCGCTACGGCTGCCTTCGGTATTCTGTTTCAGGCACCGCGCAAAAGTTTGCCTATCAGCGGCGTTATAGGTGCGGTAGGCTGGGTAGTTTATTGCTATATCCGCAAGGATTTAGCGTATGATTCTTTTTATGCCATGTTTTTTGCCACGGTTGCGCTTTCGCTTTTGAGCGAGCTGGCGGCGCGTATCTTTAAGCAGCCGGTAACGATTTTTGTTATTCCCGGTATTATCCCGATTGTGCCGGGACTAGGCATGTATCGCGGTATGGCGGCGATTATAGAAAATAATTACGACACGGGCATGAACATTCTCATAACCACCGGCATGGATGCCAGTGCTATTGCCTTGGGAATGATGCTTATGACGAGCGTGTTCCGTGTAATTAAGATAAGCAAGGATCATGAACGCTTGCTGCAGCTGCTGCATAAGGAAAATAAAGAATAGATTTGTTTACAGTGAGTGAGGGAAAGAAAATATGAGTTTAGCAGAACTGTTGCTGTTGGCGGTTGGCCTGGCGATGGATGCCTTTGCCGTTTCCGTTTGCGGCAGTATGGTGCTTACACCGGATAACAGACTACGCGGAGCTTTGCGCTTCGGCAGCTGGTTCGGAGCATTTCAGTTTTTGATGCCGGTGCTGGGCTATTACAGCGCTGTATCCTTCCGGGATTATATTACGGAATATGATCATTGGCTTGCCTTTTTCTTATTGCTTTATCTGGGAATCAACATGATTCGTGAAGCAAACGAGGCCTGTCATGTCAAAAAAGATTATAGCGTGAAGGAGATGGCGGTGCTGGCGATTGCCACCAGTATTGATGCTCTGGCAGTTGGTATCAGCCTGGCCTTTTTGAATACCGATATCTGGTTTGCTTCCATACTGATTGGCGTGGTGACCTTTGCTATCGCAGCCTTTGGCGGTCTGGCTGGCTTTAAGCTGGGAGCTATGGCCGGCAAGAGAGCTGACGTGGCCGGCGGCCTGGTGCTTATTTTTATCGGTATCAAAATTTTGCTGGAACATACCGGAATAATTTAAGAAATAAAAGTTTAGCGAATTCGCTGCCACTTTAGGCACACTGAGCTTGAATTTATATTATTGAAAGGAAGATAAATATGACGCAAGTAAATAAGGAGCGTATGCTCGCAGAATTTAAGGAAATTGTTGCTCTGCCTTGTCACAGCCTGCAGGAGCGTCCGGTATTCGAACTGCTCAAAGGCAAATTGGAGGCACTCGGATTTACGGTGGAAGAGGATGACGCCGGTGAAAAGCTGGGCGGCAACTGCGGTAATCTGTGGGCATTTTTGCCTGCCAGCGCAGGAGTTGAAGGTGCGGTACGCGTGCTGCTTTCTGCACATATGGATGGTGTTGAGCCTTGTGGCGGCACTACCGTTATCCAAAAGGACGGCGTTTTATATAGCGACGGTACCACTATTCTCGGCGGTGACGATAAATCCGGCGTTGAGGGTATTTTAGAGGGTATTCGTCTGCTGCTGGAGGAAGGCGCTCCGCATGGTGATATCCAGATTCTCTTCACTGTTTGCGAGGAGGGCGGCGTTAACGGCTCCCGTTGCCTCGACCGCTCCAAGCTGCGTTCCGACGTTGGCTATGCACTGGATGGTGAAGGCGCTCCGGGCGAGATTGTTGTCGGCGCTCCCGGCCAGAAGAAATATAAAATCGACATTATCGGCAGAACCGCGCATGGCGGACTGGAGCCGGAAAAGGGCATTAACTCCATTATGATTGCTGCCAAGGCTCTTGCCGATGTTAAACGTTATGGCCGTATTGATGAGGAAACTACCTGCAATATCGGCATTATCGGCGGCGGTAAGGCAACCAATATTGTGCCTGATCTGGTAACGATTGAGGGTGATGCGCGCAGCCGTAACAAGGAAAAGCTGGAGGCTATCTGCAAGGAAATCGTAGAAACTATTGCAACAAGTGCCGAAAAATATGTCGCTAAGGCAGAAGTATTTGTGGATAACAAGTATGATTCTTTTGCTGTTGCGGATGACAGCGATGTTGTGGCACTGGCGAAGGCTGCCTGCGCAATGCACGGCTTTACTCCGGATATTACGGTTACCGGCGGCGGCAGTGATGCCAACTTCCTGAATGCTTACGGACTGCCCAGCGTAATTTTGGGCACCGGTATGGCTAATGTGCATACTGTTGACGAATACATCAAGGAAGAGGATTTGTACAATTCCGCCCTTATGGTACACGGTATTTTGAAGGCTGCGGTAAAATAAAAAAATCAAACGCTGTATATAGCAAAAGGCCTGCATGTACAAAACGCATGCAGGCCTTTTCTTATGAAATTTGACCGTATAGCCGAATTAAGGTATAATTTATCTATACGAAGGAGGTGCGATTATGCCGAAAATTACTTCCAGTGCAGATTTGCGCAACAACTATAACGAGATTTCTAATTTCTGCCATCAGTATAAGGAGCCGGTTTTTATTACCAAAAACGGCAAGGGCGATTTGGCTGTCATGAGCATTGAAGCCTACGAGGAGCTGACTGCAAGGTTTGAGTTGTATGGTGCGTTGAAGCAAGGTTTAGATGATATTGAGGCGGGGAGAGTAGTTTCTGCAGAAGATGCTAAAGAGATGTTCAGAAAGAAATATCCTGGAGCAAATATATGATGACGTACAAGATAATTTATACGCAAAAAGCATTGGTGGATTTAGATGCTGTCGCTAGTTATATAAAGCTCAAGTTGTGTAATATCTCTGCGTCAGATCGTATAATAGAGAATTTTTTCGGCGAAGGAGATAGCCTTGCTTCTTTTCCGACTCGTTATCCCTTATGTAACGACGCATTTTTGCGTGCGTGGGGAATCCGCTTCGTGCCCGTGAAAAATTATCTGCTGTTTTATGTCGTGTGCGAAGATGAAAGTGCTGTTTATGTCATTCGTTTTCTGTATGCTAAGCGTGCTTGGCAAAATATTTTGCGCGAGTATGTCAAAAAAGAAGGCGGCGGATTTATGCCTGTTTTTACAACACATTACATTCAGGAAGAAACAGAAAAATATGGAGCAAAATAAAAACAGCAGCCTTGGCATACGCATGCGTATACTGAGGCTGCTTTGCTTTATTCTTCTTCTGCTGTCGCCAGCTGCACCTTCAGCTCTACGCCGAAGGTCTTTTTGAACCATGAAAGATGCTCCTGAATCTGATGCATTTCAATACTGGGAATACCTTGAGCATAGAGCTTTAAGGTAGCATTCTTTTTGTTGATGCCAGGTTCAATAACGTGAATCTGGGAGGTTTCCGTATAATCAAGGCTTTCGGCTAAGGCCAGCAGCAGTGCCAGCTTGTTGATTGTTTTCCAGTTGGCGTCGCTAAGCAGTTCCTTGTAGAAACGGTCCTTGAAATAGTTTTTGGAAACGCCGTTGTGCCAGCCGGCGATAGCTGCCGTGATGACCTGCTCTTTGTGCGTCAGACCAAAGAGCTTGGCATTTAAAATCATATAGGCACTGTGACGTGCGTGACTGTAGAAGTTGATGGTGATGCCGATGTCATGCAGCAGCGCAGCGGTTTCCAGCAGGCGGCGGTAATTTTTGCGTAAGCCGTGCAGCTCGCTCCAGCCGTCAAACATTGATAACACCAAATGGGTGATGTGTCTGGAATGCTGCTGGTCGGGTTCATATAAGTTTAACACATTTTCCCTGCTCATTCTAAGGATATCCTTCGCTATAATGGGCACGTGGTTTTCCTTGGAATAATAATCGAAGAACAGGCCTTCGCGCAGGCCACAGCCGGAGGTGATGAGCTTTTTGGCACCGGTGGCCTCCAAAAGGCAGCTGATAATGCTGCTGCCGGACAGAATGATATCACTGCGCTCGCTGCTGAGACCGGAAATCTTTTTGCGCTGCTCCAGATTTGTGTTGCGCAGTCTGTTGAAAAAGCTGCGATAGGTTTGCGCTGTATAGGAATAATTATGGATTTTAGTCGCCGGGTACTTCTTTTCGCGCTGGATTACTTTGGCTACGGTACGTGCTGTACCGCCAACGCCGATAAGCGGCAGTCCGTTTTGCTTAAGCCAGGGGTACTTTTCCAGACGGCTCATGATAAAGAAGCTGACATCACTGAAAACATTGGCGGGCATGACGTTACGGGTATTGAACATGGAGGTGGTATTGACCGCGCCGATGGGCAAGGACACGCTTTCTAAAATTTTACGGTTCTTGAACAGAATCAGCTCGGTACTGCCGCCGCCCAAGTCGAAGATGATGCCGTCCTTGACGTTGAGGGTGTTAATAACGCCAAGATAGCTGATGTAGGCTTCGGTATTGCCGGAGATGATGTGCAGCTGAATGCCTGTTTCCTCGGCAACGCGTGCGACAAGCTCCGCACCGTTGGCAGCGTTGCGGATGGCTGCGGTGGCAACGGCAATGGTCTTGTCAGCCTGATAAATTTTGCACATATAGGCAAAGCTTTTCATGGTTTCGATGGTGCTGCTGAAGGCTACTTCTGTAAGCATGTTTTTTTCGTCGACCTTCTGACTGAGGCGCAGGGCTTCTTTTTGGTTATAGACCATATTATAAGCACCATTCTTATAAATATGGCTGATAACAAGCCGGGCCGAGTTGGAGCCGATGTCAATAATTGCGATTCGTTGCATTTTCCTTTTCTCCTTGTGGGGTGTTTCTATAAACTCCGATTATTCTATTTTAACGATATATTTATTATATTACCCATAACCCGAAAAAATCCTGCGTGAAAAAGTAAAATTCGTGTTAACTTGTTAAATTACTGTATAATCTCGATTTCTTCGCAGGATTTTTGTTCGGGAAACCGAATTATATCAATAATATACTGTTTTGGAGGCTTAGCTAATGAAGCGTAAAAATTATACAACCTTTGCTGCTATTCATCTAGGCTCGGAGATGCTCAGTATGCAGATTACCGAATATCACAATACCGAAAGGTATAAGGTTATTGAGTGCTGCAACCGACGCATTCGCCTGGGTGAGGCAACTTTTAAAAATAAAATAATTCCTTTCCCGCTGGTTTCGGAAATCTGCGAAATTCTTATCGGCTTCAAGCGTCTGATGAAGGAATACGGTGTAGAGGAATATGTTATGCAGGCGACCACTGCCGTGCGTGAGGCCAGCAATCAGGTTTTTCTGCTGGATCAGATTTATAACAAAACCGGTCTTGTGGTCGATGTTGTTGATATGCCGAAGGAGATTTATACAAAATTTGTAGCCATCCGCAATACGCTGAAGGCAGAAAAAATTTCTACCGAGCGTGAAGGCATGCTGATGATGGATATTTCCTCCGGTGGCTTGGGCGTAACGCTGGTGCGCGATGAAAAAATCTGCTATCAGGGCAATTTCCACATTGGTATCATCCGTATTAAGGAAAGCTTTGAGCGCAACCGCCGTGAAAGCATGCATTTTAACAAGGCGCTGACGGAATTTCTCAGCAGCACAATCGGCCCGGTAAGAAACGAGTTGGGTGACAGCAAGGTGCGTTATCTGGTGCTGTCCGGTACGGAAACCGAGCTTTTGCTGCGTATGCTGGGTCTGGATGAAAAGCAACTGGTGCATCGCATCAAGGCGGCGGATTTCCATGCCTTTTTCGACAGCATGCGTCAGATGAGCCTGGCACAGCTGATTCAGGTATATAAGCTGCCGGAGAATGTTGCGGAGCTTGTACTGCCTACGGTGCTGCTTTATGAACAGCTGCTGCATCTGATTCCCGCCAAGGAAATTATTATTACGGCAGACCGCTTTATCGACGGCATCCAGCTGCTGCATATCGGCAATAAAACGAATCCTGTAATGCGTAAGGAGCTGGAGCAGGAGCTTATCAGCCTGTTCCATACTATCGGCAGCCGTTATCTGTATGACAAGAAGCATGCCCAGCAGGTGGAGCGTCTGTCGCTGATTATTTTCGATAAAATTGCCAAGGCTTACGGCATGGGTGAGCATGAGCGCCTGCTTTTGCGTGCAACCTGCATTTTGCATGATATAGGCAAATACATCTGCATGCGCAGCCATTCTATTTACAGCTATCAGCTGATTATGTCTACGGATATCATCGGCTTGAGCGAAGCGGATAAGGAGATTGTGGCGCTGGCGTCGTATTATCATGCCAACAGGTTGTTTGACAAGACCAATACGCGTGCTCCGCATGTGGAAAAGGAGCTGGTGCCGGTTGTAGCTAAGCTGGCTGCTATTGTGCGTCTGGCTGATGCTCTGGACCGCAGCTATATGCAAAAAATTCACAGCTGCAGTGTAACGCTGAAGGATAATAAGCTGAAGGTTCTGGCAGCAAGTAAAGAGGATTTAACGTTGGAAATCTGGACATTTGATGATAAATCAACTTTCTTTGAGGAAGTTTTTGGTATTGAACCTATTTTGGAACGGGTGAATAAGTAATGGGAAAATTAGATTTGACAAAGCCTGAGTATTTTTATAACCGCGAGCTGAGCTGGCTGAAATTTAATCTGCGCGTATTGAAGGAAGCGATGGTTAAGGACACACCGCTTCTGGAGCGCCTGAAGTTTATCGCTATTTCGGCCTCTAACCTTGATGAATTCTTTATGGTGCGCGTAGCCGGACTTTGGAGCAATTTTGACAGCGGCGTAGAAAAGCGCGATGCTTCCGGCATGTCGGTGCATGAGCAGCTGGTGGCTATTTCGCAGGCAGCGCATGAGCAGGTGCGCACCCAGACGAAGTCGCTGATTGCGCTGATGGCAGAAATGGATGCGGTGAAGCTGCATTTCCGCCGCGTTAAGGATTTGAGCGAGCTGGGCAAGGACTGGCTGGAGGAATATTACCGCGAGGTTGTTTTCCCGGTATTGACGCCGATGGCGGTAGATGCTTCGCGTCCCTTCCCGTTTTTGGCCAATAAAACACTGAACCTTGCTGTTGAGCTTATTAAGGCTGACGGAGAGCACAGCATGGGCCTGATTCAGGTGCCGAGCGTATTGGACCGCATTGTGGAGGTTGAGCCTGAGGGCAAGCGTACCTTCGTATTTTTGGAGGATATTATCGCCAGCCATTGCCACGATTTGTTCAAGGGCTGCCATATTCTGGATATGGTGTCCTTCAGAGTAACGCGTGACAGCGACCTTGACTTGGAAGAGGATGACAGCGTTGACCTGATGAAGGAGGTTGAGGAATCGCTGCGTAAGCGTAAGCGCGGCGCTGCTGTACGTCTGGAAATCTTCAAAACGAATAATAATCGTATCAAAAGATTCCTGGAGGAAAATCTGGATGTTACGGAGATGGAGGTTTATGAAATCAACGGACCTCTGGACCCGACCTGCTTCTTTAAATTTATCGGTATGAAGGGCATGTGGCCGTGGCTGTATGAGCCCTTTGTGCCGCAGCGTCCGCTCGAGCTGCCGGATGACAGCGATTTGTTTGCTGCTATCCGCGAAAATGATATTTTGCTGCATCACCCCTATGAAAGCTTTGACCCGGTAGTTAAGCTGGTGAGCGATGCTGCCGATGACCCGCAGGTGCTGGCGATTAAGCAGACACTGTACCGTGTGAGCGGCAACAGTCCTATCGTTGCTGCACTGGCGCGTGCTGCGGAAAACGGCAAGCAGGTAACCGTACTGGTAGAGCTTAAGGCACGTTTTGATGAGGAAAATAATATCCTCTGGGCGCGCCGTCTGGAAAAAGCAGGCTGCCATGTTATCTACGGTTTGGTAGGCTTAAAGACACATGCCAAAATTATTCTGATTGTGCGCAAGGAGGATAACGGCATCAGGCGTTATCTGCATCTGGGTACAGGCAACTATAACGACAGCACCGCAAAATTATACACCGACCTTGGCCTGATGACGGCGAACGATGAGTTCGGCAGCGATGCTTCGGCGTTCTTCAATCTGCTTAGCGGCTACAGCGAGCCACCGGTTTGGAACAAGCTGGTTATGGCGCCGCTGGGACTGCGCGAGAAGATTTACGCGCTGATTGATAATGAAATTGCTATGGTGCGTGCCGGCCGTGAGGGACATATCATTGCCAAGATGAACTCGCTGATTGACCAGCCCGTAATCCAGAAGCTGTACGAGGCTTCGGCTGCAGGCGTGCATATTGACCTGATTGTGCGCGGTATTTGCGGTCTGCGCACAGGCATTGAGGGCATCAGCGACAATATCACGGTTCGTAGCATTGTAGGCCGTCAGCTGGAGCACAGCCGTATCTTCTGGTTTGCCAACGGCGGCGAGGAGCAGCTGTATCTTTCCAGTGCCGACTGGATGCCGCGTAACCTTAATGACCGCGTAGAGCTGTTCTTCCCGGTAGAAACAGAGGAGCATATCCGTCGCATCAAGGCGCTGCTCGATTTGTATCTGCGCGATAACGTGGGCGCACATATGATGCAGTCCAACGGTACCTATCGCCGTGTACGCAACAAGTTGGAGCCTGTAAGCGCACAAAGCACCTTGTACGAGATGGCACAGCTGGCGGTGACTGCCGACAAGCTGCCGATGGAAAAGCGTCTGCAGCCTGTGTTCAGCCGCAGATAATAGTGCCGCATTATATTTATCAAGGATTACAGGCTAAGAAAGACTTATATTTTAATTGCTTACTTAAATCCTTATATTGATATTATGTGCTTAAGTTGTTATAATTAGTAACAAGAGTAGAGGGGGATTAAAATGAGTAATTATGCTGTAACCTTGAATTATAATTGCCATTATGGCTATGTAGAATATAACGAAGCGGATAAGACTGCCGTAGTAACCTTGCCGGAGGCTGTTGCCGAAGCTAAGGCTGCTGTCGAAAAGTATCTGGCAACTCCGTTAAGCCTGGATGTGCCGCAGGGTGATACTATCCGTGATTTTGCTACGATAACGCTGGAGCCACTTGCCAGTAAGGAGGCGTTTCAGGTAGCGCTCACCCGTCTTTGGGGTAAAACCGGCGTGCGTGTTGAATGGAGCATGCCTCCGGGAATGGCGGACGATATCGCCGCTGAGGTGCTTGCAGAGGCACATTAACTGCTGCTTGTTTGAGGGCAGACTCTTTATGTAGTAGAGTCTGCCCTTTTGTTTATAAAATTTGTGTGAAGAATAGGAGAAATGCAGATGCTGGATATCAACAAATTACGCAATGCTTACAATGTTATTCACCGTATGAGCCAAAACAGACATCCTTTTGCCGAGGAGGAGCTTTCACTGGAGGTTGTGCAGAGCGCGCAGGTACAGGAGGCGCTTGACGATGCCGCAGAGGTTATTGCTGTTTACGGCAAGATTATGAATCTGGTGTCGCAGAGCACGAGCTTTAAGGTTGCATCCAAAACTTCTAAGGCAGTTAAAAGCAGCTTTGTTGTAGAGCAGGATGACCTGAGCAGGCTGCAGCCTATGACTGAAGCTACCAATATCACAAAGCTTGTAAAATATATTAATGATACCTTTGCAGATAAGGAAATGCATAATCTTACCACGGTGGAGCTTGGCAGATGGTTGGAACATACAGGTTATCTGCAGTTGCCGGAAGATGGGCGCAATAAAATTCCGACAGAAAAGGGTTCTGAGTTGGGTATTGTTACCGAAAAGCGTGTAAGACAAGCTACCGGAGAAATTTATTATATTAACTTTTATCCGCAGGCAGCGCAGCAGTTTATTTTTGATAATCTGCCTGCTGTGGCAGAGTTTTTGGCAAAGGAAAAAGAGGAGAAGCTTGCTGACGCATAACTTGCTGTTTCCGCATTGCCAGTAGACTGTTTTTGCGGTATAATATTTAATACAGCTTGGGCGGAAAGGCTTGAGTTCTGCCTGAGCTGTTGTTATGGTTCCGTAGCTCAGTAGGATAGAGCAACCGCCTCCTAAGCGGTAGATGGTTCGAGTCTAAATCTTGCATAAAACTTAATATTTTGATAAATGTCCATGTAGCTCAGCTGGATAGAGCACACGCCTCCTAAGCGTGGGGTCGGAGGTTCAAATCCTCTCATGGACGCCAGCGAACAACGCTGCAAGCCTTTATTCATAAGGGTTTGCAGCTTTTTTTGTTCAGCCGCAGCCTTTTGTTAAAACCATCTACCAGGGTTGGAGGGTTACTTTTTTGTTTATGCGTTACAATGAATTTTTTGCTAATTGGAAACGAACTAAAATGGAGAGCTTGCTAAGAAAAATGGACTTCTTGCTAATTTGAGATTTTAGCCAGCCTTTTGAGCGGTAAGCAATGCTGCCAGGGTGCTTGCAAGCTCCGGGGATTTTTGGAGCTGTTCCACCAATGCCGCCAGGTCTAAGGTTTGTGCTTGAGGCTGTTCCGGCTCCTGGGGAGGCTTTACATTCCGCAGATCAGGATTAGCATAAAAGGCACTCTCAAACTTCTGGGCATTGATCTTACGGTCCTCGTCGAGGATGTGGGCGTACACTTTTGTAATCATATCAATTTCAGCGTGGCCCGTGTCCCCCTGGGTGGCTTTCAGATCGCCGTGGTTGAGTTTCAGCTTATAAGTAGTGCTGGAATGTCTGAGAGAGTGGAACACCACATTAGGCAATCCGGCTTTTTCTTTCAGCAGAGAAAATTCTTTCTCAATAATCCGGTTCTCACATGGCCTGCCATTAGGCAGGGCAACCACTAAATCATAATCTTGGTATTCCTCACCGAGGAAGCTCTTTAGCTCATCCTGTGCTTTTTTCCATTCACGGAGGATATAAGCAACGGTTTTCGGCAGCCAGACTTTTCTCTCACTTGATTTTGTTTTCGGTTTTTTCAAGATCAGCCGTGTGCTGGTGTTAGGCATAAGCGGAGTGAAGATATGGAAAATATCTTTTTCTCCTATCATTTCAATCGCCTGTTTGGAAGCCCTTATCAGCTCTGCCTCAATGTAAACATAGGCATTATCCGCCGCTATGTTTTCATCCTCAATGTGGACATTCTTCCAGGTCAGACCAAGAATTTCTCCCATCCGCAAAGAACACGCAAATGCAAGGTTCATAGCAACATACAATTTGCTGTCAGTACACTGGTCCAGAGCGATACGGATGGTATCGGCGTCCCAGATGTCACGTTTCTTGTACTCTGTTTTCGGTAATACGGTATTCTCAAAGGGATTTTTTGCAATCAGCTCCCAGCGGACAGCCTGCTTAAAGGCACAGCGGAGAAGTTTGATGATCTTCTCAATGTTCTGATTGGAAATAAACTCTGTTTTCGGTTTTCGGTTCCTCTTACAAACAGGAGGGGTCTTTTGGAGAGTCTGAATGTATTTATCTACCACACGGGGAGTAATTGCCTGAACCTCCATATCACCGATAATCGGATTGATGTAGTTGGCGATCAGGGCGGTTTGACTGTCATACATGGACACGCCCCATTGTTTTGCCCCATAGGTGGAAACAAAATCATACAGAAAATCAGATACTTTCTGATTGTTGGGAGGAAGAAAAGTACCGGTGTTGATCTGGTTCTCAACCTCCGCTTTCCGTTTTAGAGCCTCTTTATGGGTATGCCAGGTTTCCCACTTTTGTTTCGTTTCTCCATTTTCGTCTATGTAGTTGTAAACAACAGAATATGCTTTTTTTCGTTTGATGATGGATGCCATGATCGATCTTCCTTTCTTTGTCCGTTAGAACGCCTGAGCGTCTAACCATTCGTCAAATGATTTTTTGGAAATTCGTATGGCATTACCAACTCGAACGGTTTTGAAATGTCCCTCTTTCACAAGGTTATATGCAGAAGTACGGCCGATATTTAACATCACGGCTATATCTTCAACCTTGTAAGTTCTCTGTTCGGGGACATTGCCAGGTGTACGATTTTCGGCCTGGTTCATAATGTCCTCCTTTCAGCAGCCGATCAATCATACAAAACATAACTTCTATCATCATTATGCCGCGCTTTATATGAATTGTCAGCTGCTAATAAAAAGTTTTCGATTTATCCATATTAAAAAGGACAAAACAGACGGCCATTAGCATGGCTCCACGGGAATTTCACCCCCGCATGGTTCTCATCCGGCCCTACCCATTGCTTGCGACGCTATCAACGCTCGAACTGATGGCTGTAAGGGAGTATCATTGTCCTCTTTGGGTATCATGGCCCACAGCCTGCCAAAGCTGTTTTGTGGCATGGTATTGATCGCTCGCTTAAAAAGGTCATGGCGCACCTGCCAGATGGCTCCACCGAAAGAGAATGTATCTGCCTGTCCTATGCTGTCACGGAGTTATCGTCCGGACTTTCTTTGTCAAGGTGCATTTATGGCTCCGATCCGGTTCAAATACCAGGCGAGGAAAGAGAGGACAAAACACGCCTGTAATATGTACCTTAGACCGGCAGAACCTTGAAACCTGTTACAATGCTATACAGCAGTTTAGCCTCCAGGCGAAGCCTCATATCTTCGTCCACATAGAGGTGTTCGTTGCCATATTCATCTTTCATAGGTCTCATGGCGAGGAAACGAATATAGCCCTTGTAATGATTGAGTACAGCATTTAAGGCTCTCTCGTCACCCTCTGAGGCTGCCAGGATCACTGGCAGCGGTATGGGCTCTCTTATGTTTCGGGCCATTCAAATCCCTCCTTTTCCAAATACTCACGCAGTTCTTTGAGGATACCGCTGCGCCGTTTACTGATAGGCTGACGAACCACATTAAGCTGTTCGCTTATTTCACGGTCCGTCATTCCCAGGAAGTAGGACAGCAGGATTACATCCCGCTTGTCCTCCGGCAACTGTGACAGAGCCTCTGCCAGCAGATCACCGACCACAAACACTTTCTGCCCAAGCACTTCAAAGACATATTCGTCCTGAAAATACTTGTCATAGGAGGCGGCCTGTGCCAGCTCGTCCGGCGATAGTTCATCCAGAGATTTCTCGCGGTCACGCTGCCTTGCGTATTCATTCAGAATACGGTTGGCCTCGTTCTTCAAAACCCTGGTACAAAAACCGCCAAACTGATTTTGAACACGCTGCTCATAGGAGTTTTTCATTTTCTCACCTCCCTTCGCAGCCGCAAAGGCGGGTGATAGTTCTCCTCCCTTTCGCAGGGGTAATCATGGAAACCGCAATTTGGCAACCAAGATCGGAGAAAAATTTTATAAAAGGCCCTGCTATTTTGCGAAGTCCCGAATAAACAGAAAAAAGCGCCTGACTGCAAGACGCAGACAGACGCAAAGGAATTAACAGCAGTATTTAGATGATTTAAAAGTTCATATTCAGGGGTAGAAACATCCCCGGTGGTAGTCGGGCTTTTTTTGATAAGTCAAAGAATGTAAGAATTTGTTGATATGGTTTATAGCTCATGGCGGCTTCCTCCTATAGCCGCCGCTTTTACCAGTGGTACCGCGTCATTTCTTGAGAAGATAAAAAGAAACAGCGGCTTTGATTTTGTCAAAACCGCCGTTTGGCTTTTTCTTTATTGCATTAAAATTTTGCTGCCCACACAACGGTTTTTTTATTAACCGCAAGCAGCTTTTTTCATTTTAATCATGTCGTTTTAATGTAATAATAGCATGGCATATTAAACCGAATACAAGGGCAAAGCAAAAACCTCCAAATAGTGACGCTCCCCAGCCTGTACCGGACATTGTCATCAGACCACCCACAAAGAAAATACCAATGCCGATAAAGATACCAACTGCGTAAAATAATCCGATTGCTATATCATACTTATTAAACGGTCGTTTTGTTTTTTCCATATTTGTTTCCATTTTTATGATTACCTCCTTCGCAAGATCATCCATGTGGACTCCAAAAAGAAAGCAGATTTTTTTCAACGTATTTATATCGGGTTCATTGACATCCCTCTCCCAATTCGATAGCGCCTGCCGGGTAACATTTAATTCCCCGGCTAATTCCTCTTGTGTCATTCCCGATTGTGTCCGCAGATGACGTATTTGCTTTCCTGTTGTAATATCTGTCTGTTCCTTGTTCAAAATAGTTCCTCCTCTCTGCTACTGATTCTATCAATGATATTCCGCAATAGCCAGCAATGAACGCTTGCATTGCGCAAGACCTTACATGATCTTCTGAAACATATGACGAACCTTATCCAGCCGGCTATTGGGGCGGCGGGGCTGTACTGCAGGTTCCCCTGAAGTTTCCTGATACCCTTTCAATTCCGTCAGGCAAACACTTCTTCCATTTGTGTAGAAATTCAGATCGCTTTTGTATTCCCCAATCCGTCTTGCCGGTATTTCTCCAGTTAAGATCGCTTCATTATTTTTTATTGAAGTTGTTTCAATTACCGCATCGTATTTCACAGCATCATGATAAGCCCGTGAAAGATATTCCTGCGGTGCAAACAGGGTAAAAGAAAGATAGGGTTCTAAAACCTGTGTTCCTGCTTTTTTTAATGCCAGTTCCAGCACAATGGGCGCAAGAAAGCGGAAATCTGACGGAGTACTGACTGGGCTGTAATAAATTCCGTATTCAAAACAGATCCTGCAATCTGTCACCTCCCATCCATACACTCCCTGCTCCAATCCATACTGAATCCCTTCCATAACTGCGTTTTGAAAACTTTGGTTTAAATAACCAAGTGACACCTTGCTTTCATATTCTGTTCCGCTCCCAGCAGGAAGGGGAGTGACTGCCAGACCAATCGACGCCCAAAAGGGATTTGGCGGCACTTCAATATGAATTGTATAATGCGCCTCTTTTCGTGGTCTTTCCAGATAAATGACCGTAGGCTCTTTTACCTCTGCCTCGATGCAATATTTTTCATTCAATAAAGAACAAACAACTTCTAACTGTACTTTCCCCAAAAAGGAAAGAATGATTTCATGAGTGACAGGATCAATCACAAAGCGCAGAAGCGGATCAGTATCCGCAATCTCTGTAAGGGCATCCAGCAACACTTCCCTTTGCTCTGCTTTGGCTGGCTCTATCGTTGTCCTAAGAAGCGGCAGGGGATTATCCGTCCATGCCTTGCGTGGCAACAGTTTTTCGTCTCCCAGAATATCATTTAACTTTAATGTGTTGTCAGACAAAATAACAATCTCCCCGGAATCAGCAGTATCTGTCTGGACAATTTCTCCCTTAAATGGAATTGACATCTCTGTAATCTTAATCTTTTCCTTTTTTTGCAAAAAAATCGTTTCCCGTAAGCAAAGCGTACCACTATACAGCCTTACATAGCACCGTCGTTTTTTCTGCTCGGTATATTCAATTTTAAAAACGTACCCGCACAGTTCCGATTGACAGTTATCCGTTTTCGATGAAAAAATATCTGTGATTACATCAAGCAATTCTTTTGTCCCGATATTCTCTTTTGCGCTTCCATGATATACCGGAAAAAAAGTTCCCTGCTGTACCCTTCGCTTTATTTCTTCCTGAAGTTCCCGCAATGTCAAAGGCGCTCCTGAAAGATATTTTTCTAAAAGATCATCATTCCCGGCAATCACAGCATCCCACTTTTCAAAATCCGCAACGTCGGAAAGTGTTAGTTCTGAAAATAAATGAACTTCCTGCATAACCATCATATCTTCTGTCAATTTTTCTCTGATATTTTGATAAGTCTGTGCAGGAACAAAGCCTTCCTGATCGATTTTATTGATAAAAATAATGGTTGGTATCTTCATCTTCCTCAGCGCATGGAACAGCACTCTGGTCTGTGCCTGTACGCCATCTTTTGCAGACACTACTAAAATCGCTCCGTCCAGAACTGATAAAGAACGGTACACTTCTGTCAAAAAATCCATGTGTCCCGGTGTATCTACAAGATTCACTTTGTACTCTTTCCAGTGAAAAGACGTAACGGCAGCCTGAATGGTAATTCCCCTTTGACGTTCCAAAGCCATAGAATCCGTTCTTGTTGTGCCTTTATCTACACTGCCCGGTTCTATGATTGCCCCGCTTGTATACAGCAGGCTTTCTGTCAGTGTTGTTTTTCCTGCATCAACGTGTGCAAGAATGCCAATATTGATTATTTTCATGTGTCATCCTCCATTCACAGCCAAAAAAAGGCATAAAAATCCCCAGCAGCAAAATACTCTTACCGCTGGGGATTTAATCTTTGGACATACACATAAAAGACATACGCCAACAGACGCTTGTCACTTGTCTTGCTATGTCAATATATAAGGCAAAAGTATTCTTAAATAGGCACAAAAAACCAAGCCCTTGTTCCAAAGGACATCCCAAAGTTTTTTGTTCCCACTATTTGGTTATAGTTTTATTTAAGAATACCCTGCCGCATATTTTTTAACTCCTTTTTGGAAATATCATGATTATAACACATCCGCACCCGAAAAGCAAGCATGAAATAAATCTTTCAATCATCACAATTCTAATCTCATAGAAATGACCTCCTGAAATCCGGCTATGCGGGAGCAAAATCCTTTGGGATTTCTTCCAAACTCGACAAATCCAGCCTGTTCATACATAGAAACGGCTCTTTCGTTTTCAGCAACCACATTAAGTTCAAGCTGGCTATAGCCCGCTGCTTTAGCACATTCGATACATGAAGCCAGCAAAGCCTTACCAATTCCAAGCCCCCAATATTTTTTCGCAACGCTGATGCCAAATTCTGCCCGATGCCGTACCTTATACTTTGTACCGATTGCCTCGATTCCTGCTGTTCCTGTAATGACACCGTCAACTATGGCAATCAGTTCAATCTCCCTTTCACTCTCAGCCTTTTCTTTCAGGAACTGGCTTTCCTGTTCGGCATTAAAACTGTTTTCATCTGGATATGTAAGCAAATAATCGGTTTCGCTATGTGTCAGATTGAAATTATCCAATACAAGCTGACCATCACTTTCTGTTCCATTCCTCAAACAACATTCCACACCATTACTTAACATTATTGTTTTATTATATCTCATGCCTGCCCCTTCACTGACAACCGCCCTTAAAGTCAGCTTCTTCATCTATGCAATATCCTAAACAGAAAAATATTTTCTCATTTCATATTGTTTAACAAATACACGAAACTTCATTTTCTTCAAAAATATGTTTAATGCCTGATCTCGCTCATCCACGTTTATTACTTTCATCTCTAAACTCTTTGTTTGTTTCGATAAATCCAACAAAATCTCTGTGGCAACTCCCATTCTGCGATATTGAGGATGTACCGCTAACTGCACAATATCTCCTTTTATTTTGTCCACAATACCATAGCCGATCAGGTTTCCGTCAAATTTAACAATCGTATAAGAAAAGGATCTGGCGATTGCGCATACAGCATCTTTTGCGTTTTGCCATGAAGGTGGATACGTCCAAAAATCCTTGACTATTGTCCATTGAGCTTCTTGTATTTTTTCTGGATGTTCCAGTTTCCACGCTTTATATATGCCTGGTTCTTTTATCCCACCTGTCAGTTGGTAACAATTCAATACTCTGTCAACTTGAAATCCCTGCTTTTTATATAAAGTAAGCGCCTTCTCATTATCCTGAATCACTTCCAGCTGATACACTCTGATTTTATTTTTTATACATATAGCACTGACCAGATTCAATAATTCCCCCATGATTCCTGTTCTGCGAAAATCAGGGATAACTCCTGTTCCGAGGTCATAGACTGTTTTTTCATTATCCCACTCTCTCACTCCATTCAAGATAAAAGCGACAAGCGTTTTATCTACAAAGGCTCCAACTGAAACCGCAGGCATAAATCCATTTCTTTTCAACATTGTCTCAAAGGATTTAAAAGACATATCAACTGAAACCTGATAATCAGAAAATGCCTGTGTAAACGCTTCGTATATACAAATGGAATCTATGTTTTCCAATGTCCGGTATTCCATATTTTCTCCTACTAAAATGTCATATTTACTCTATTGGAAGATTGTGCTGTTTCAAAAATGAGAGTTTATCCCAATAGCCTCGTTGGAATAAAATCTTTCCGTTCACCACCTGAAAAAAGCCACATCCCCGTAACCCCAATGGATCACGCCATTCAAGGATTGCCCATTGCCCATCCTCAAAAATATTTTCTACGATAGCTGTCATATCCGCTGTTGAAAATTCGGCTGTAAACATGGTACGGATTGCTTCAATGCCTACTACTGGCTCATTCGCTACTTGGTGATTTGTCGCATTTTCATGATAAAGAGCTGTAATTGCTTCCACATCATGGTTATTGAATGCATCTACCCATAACTGAACAACTTCTTTCGGTCTTAACATGGTAGTAATCCTCTCCTTGTAATTTCATAATTTTTCTTGTTTGTGCTATTGTATTTGATAAGCAAATGGTTTTTTCTTGCCATTCATATGATTATACCTTGTCATGTCAAGAATATCAAGCCGAAATCATGAATTATTTTGGCTTATGTTGGGAATTGTGTAGACATATTCAATGAGAAAAAGGAACTGTAAAATGTAATCGGGTGAATGAATATGGCAAAAAGACCTGTAGAAAAAATCGACTTTGGCCCCTATGGGTCAGCAATTAAGGCGGCGAGGACAGGACAGAAGGAGTCTCGTAACAAAGTAGGTGATGAGATGTATCTTTCTCCCCGCTATCTCGCCAATATTGAGAATAAGGGACAACATCCGAGCCTCCAAATCTTTTTTGAGCTCATGTCCCGCTATCATATCTCCGTGGATCAATTTCTTTTTGGGGATACGACATATGGGAAAACTACGTTGCGCCGACAGCTTGACGCTCTGGCAGATGAATTGACCGATCGGGAAATCGGAATTATCATTGCCACCGTACAAGCCGTGTTGGATGCCAGAGAAAAAGGGGAGTAACCATGCTCCTGACACAACTGGACAGAGAATGAGAAACGCTATGAACGAATGAAGTTTGTAGCGCTTTTTCTTTGCATTTTCGGTAGCCAAACGGAGGTTTTCGGGATTACCTAAGTACGAAGAACTAAAGAACAGCAAGCACAGCAAACGAGTACCCGTTTGCGATTTTTCTAATTTTCAGGTCCTTTGCCCGAAAATGAAAAATGCTTGTTGGGATAATCCCAAACCCTTAGAAGAACGGAGGAAACCGATGGCGAACCGAAAGAGAAATATTCAGATGAAGTTTTGGGTGACAGCCGAGGAAAAAGGGCTGATAGATGAAAAGATGAAACTGCTCCCCACACAACGGTATGGGGCTTATCTGCGGAAGATGGCGATTGACGGATATATCATCTACACTGACACCACGGACATAAAGGAGATGAATAAAATCCTGTCAGCCATCAGCAGGAACATCAACCAGATCGCAAAGCGGCTCAATGCGGGAGGTTCCGCCTATGCGGCGGACATTCAGGAGATCAGGGAAAGGCAGGATGAGATATGGCAGTTACAAAGACACATCCTATCAAAACAACGCTGAATAAGGCCATAGCCTATATCTGCAATCCTGGGAAAACGGATGAAACCCTCCTGGTGTCCTCCTTTGGGTGTTCCGCAGAAACCACCGACATAGAATTTTCCTGGACACGCCGCCATGCCATAGACAAGGGCACCAACCTGGGTCGCCACCTGATACAGGCATTTTCTCCTGGGGAGGTCACGCCGAAACAGGCCCATGAAATCGGCATGAAGCTGGCAAATGAAGTGTTGGGCGGCAAGTATGAATTTGTCCTCACGACCCACATAGACAAGGGGCATATTCATAATCACATCATTTTTAACTCTGTCAGTTTTGTGGATTATCGGAAGTACCACTCCAACAAGCAGAGCTATCATTTCATCCGCCGCACCAGCGACCGGCTATGCAAGGAATATGGTCTGTCCGTGATCGTGCCGGGACAGGACAAAGGGAAGCGCTACATTGAACATACCACAGAGAAAGCGGGAACCAGCTATAAGGCGAAATTGAAAACAGTCATTGACCGGCTCATTCCCCAGGTATCTGATTTTGAGGAACTGCTGAAAAGGCTGGAGGCAGAGGGATACGAGATCAAGCGGGGTAAGTACATTTCCTGCAAAGCCACGGGACAGGAACGGTTTACCCGTCTGAAAACCCTGGGCGTAGATTACACGGAGGAAGCCGTTTCCTCCAGGATTGCCGGAGGCCTCCGCCCATCCAAGCAGCCGAAGTTAGGCAGTCAGAAGATCAGCCTGCTCATTGATATACAGAACAATCTCAAAGCCCAGGAAAGTGGTGGCTTTGCACATTGGGCGAAGATCAACAATCTAAAGGAGGCAGCCCGTACATTCAATTTCCTCACGGAACACGGCATTACCCACTATGAGCAGTTACAGGGTAAGGTTGATGAAGTGATGACGGAACAGGACCGGCTCCTGTCCTCCATCAAGGCAAAGGAACAACGGATAGGCGAGATCGGCCTGCTGATAAAGCACGTTTCCGCCTACCGGGAACACAGGCCAGTCTATGAGCAGTACAGGAAATCTTCCGACAAGGAAAAATTTCTGAGAGGACAGGAAAGCCAGATCATCCTCTTTGAGAGTGCTGCCAAAGCCCTCAAACAGATGGGCGTTCAAAAGTTGCCAGATATTACTGCCTTGAAAAAAGAGATGGACTCCCTCACCGCAGAGAAACAGCAGGAGTATGGAACTTATCAGAAAATCAAAGTTCAGGTAAAGGAACTGGATACCATCAAGCGGAATGTGGACCAGTTCTTATCTGCACCACAAAAGGAAGAACGGGAGAAGAACAAGGAACGAGGGTAAGCGTTCATTGAAACACAAAAGCATACATGATATAATTTACAAAAGTAATTTTTTCAGGTGGGGTACAAATTGTACCCTACCTGAAATGGAATAGACATTAAAACGGGAGGGCAAAATAATGAGCGAAAAAAATAATTCAATCCAAATGTTTGAAGATAGACAAATCCGCACTGCCTGGAATGCCGAGCAGGAGGAATGGTATTTCTCTGTTACCGATGTTATCGCTGTCTTGACCGATAGTGCAGACCCAAAACAATACATCAAAAAAATGCGTTCCCGTGACTCTGAGCTTGACGCAAGGTGGGGTACAATTTGTACCCTAACTTCAATGGTAGCAAGTGATGGAAAGAAATATCGGACAAATGCCGCAACAATGGAGGGGATTTTCCGTATCATCCAGTCTGTTACTTCTCCCAAGGTTGAACCGCTGAAAGCATGGCTTGCGAAAGTCGGCAGCGAGCGTATCGAGGAAACCATTGACCCGGAGAAGGCCATTGACCGCGCTTTTGCTACATATCTGAAAAAGGGATATGATGAAGACTGGATCAATCAAAGACTCCTGACTATCCGTGTCCGCAAAGAGCTTACAGACGAATGGCAGAAGCGTGGCGTACAGGAGGGAAAAGAATTTGCCATCCTGACGGATGAGATTACCAAAGCCTGGGCGGGTATGTCTACCCGTCAATATAAAGCCTTGAAAGGTTTGAAAAAAGAAAATCTCCGTGATAACATGAGCACCACAGAGCTTGTCTTAAATATGCTTGCGGAAACTTCCACAAAAGATATTTCTGCCGCTGTTCATCCTGCGGGATTTGAAGAAAGCCGCAGAGTTGCCCGCAGAGGCGGTGAAGTAGCCGGAATTGCGAGAAAGGCCCTGGAAGAACAGACAGGTGCCCTGGTTGTTACCAGCATGAAGGCCGCAGATTTCCATAACCTCCTTACTTCTATCATAGAGGCTGCCCCTGCTCTGATTGAGGAAGAAGATGGTGAGGATACCGATAATAACGAATAATTCTGCACCGTGGAAATGTGCATAACAGACCATTACACCGATGGAAAACGCATTCACAGTACATGGAAAAGCCGGGGCTTTCCCACATCCTGCAAACGCCGTTTCCCACAGTTCCATGATACAGCCAGTTATACACATTCCCACAGCGCCTACGACTGCGAACATCCATCCATTCTTTCCTACCTGGATAAAAGAGAATAAGAGCATAAAAAATGGGGAGTACAGCTACCACCACACAAGCGGTAACTGTACTCCATTTTTGTGTCTGGAAAAGTGGCGAAAATCGACACTTTTTCCTATCATTTTGCCCCGTAGGGAGGCAGAGGACAAATCCTATTGCCTATGTATTTTGAGCCTTGCAGAGCTGATAAAATCCTCTGTTTTCAACCTTTTTCCCGCCTCTTTTTTGCCCTATCTGTCTGGTAGAGAGGACAGGCAACAATTCCAGCCCGGAAACTCTGCTTGCAGCTATGGATACATTTTCTGCAGATCTTGTTGTACTGCCGCCTGCCGTTCTCCCCAAGAAAGAAGCTCCATTCCTGTTTCCACTTTTTACTTCGGCTCATAGTTCCGGCTCATCCTTTCCGGGCTTGCCGAGCTCCGGGGGCTTTCGCTCGGCACATTCCTTTTTGGCCTGAGAGAGCTGCCCCAGGACAGAGGGCTTATCCATTCCCGGCTCCTTATCCTTTGACCGTTCTCCGTTGTTAATGATACCGTCAATCATACCGTAATCGTCCTCCACCTGAACCTCTGCATTTTTCAGATGGTTCTTTGGGTCTGTCAGCATAAGCAGAAAATTCTCCCGATCATCCACGGTTAGATCAGGGAGGGCTCTCACCAGATCAATTACTGCCTCCTGCACAAGTGGACTTTCTTTGAAGTGTTCCACCAGGCACAAGTTGTCCAAGTCAATCCGGTTTCCCCGTACCAGAGGATACTCCATACCGCTGTATATGCTGCCATCCTCCAGGGTGAAGCCGATACCTTTTATGCCGTGAAGCCGATTTGCCGGGATTGCCTGGTATGCGGCGACCGCCTCCTGCAGGGTCAGGTTGTTATGGTATTCTCCTAAAGAGGGAAACTCCATACACTCCGCTGTATAAAAGGTGATCTGCCCCATATCCGGCTCTGCCTTTTCTGGCTGCTGTTCCAAAAACTCCGGAACTTCCTTGTATCCAAAACGGTCACAGAAATGGGCGGTCTCTTTCCCATATTCCTGCAAGACTACCACGTCCGACACAGAAAGACTATGTCCCCGGAAGTTATCCGGGCGGTGGATATTGAGATCGGTATAAATGCTTTCCAGGTTCTCTCTAGGGGTGAACGGGGCAGCGTAGACCGCCTCATAGTTCGCCCGGTCAATAGAAAGCCCGGCAGCCTCCAGATACTCGCTGCCCTCAAAGTGGTATGGGTGAAGTTCCTCTACCTCTTTTAGCTGATATACGGTGTAGGTGTTGATACCATATTCCTTTTCATAATCGGTGAGCCGTCCGATCAGCGGAGAGGTTTCTTCTCTAAGGTCCATTTCCCGGCTCATATTGAGAAGTCCGGTTTTGATAAGGGAAGTGTTCCCGTCAAGGAGGGCGTCAGCGATCGCCTCCCTCTGTACCTGCTCTTTTGGAAATGCCTGTTCATAATCGGCACTGTATCCCCGGAAATGTAAATCCAGATCGAGGGCAAGTTCCGTTGATACATCCAGGCGGTCAAGGTCAGGTTCCAGTTCTTCCACTTCCTCCGGGGAGACCATCACGCGGTATTCCTCCGGGATATTCTCACGGTCTCCGTCATAATATTCCTCAAAGCGGCTCTGATTGTCATACACATAACCGTAATCGGTGAAAGCTCCCGTGTCTCCCAGGGCAATATCACGCCCGTATGCCTCATAGTCGATATAGTTCTGCAGGTACTCCGGCACCTGCATGGTTCCCAGCTCGTCAATGTAATACCGGCCCAGATCGTCGTAGTCGTCAATGCCGGGGTACACATCATATTTATCCAGATTGTCAGTCAGGTTGATAAGGTCTTTTAAGCTGCCGGTGTAGTCGCTGATCTCCATAGCTGCCTGGAAGTGTTCATATTCCGACTCGCCCAGTTCCTCCAGTTTGGAAGCCAGGTAGTTGAGTTCGTCTAGGTTCTCGTATTCCCCTAAGAGGTTATAGAGTCCATCTACATAACAGTCATAGTCCGTGATGAACCATTCCTCATAGGGATTGCCGAAATCATCCGCAGAGCCAATACCGATACGCTCAAATACTTCCTGCAGCTTTTCCGGGGTAGTAGGGAACTTTACCCATTCCCCCACAAGCTCGCCCTCATTGTATTTTCCCAAGTTGGTGATAAATGCTGCAAACGGAAATTCGCTGTCATGGCTGTATCCCATATAATTGCACCTCCTTACAGTTCCGGCCCGTGTTTGTCTGCTTTTGGCGGCAGCACCTCACGGGCGGCACATTCTTTCTTTGCCTGTTTCAAAAAATCCTTGACGGAGGGTTTGACCTCCTTGTCCTGTTTCACCGTAGGTTTTTCCCGCTCCCATTCATCCCCGGATAAGAGGACATACCCCTTATCCGTGAAATATCCGTTGTCCTGTTCCCGGACTTTGCGACCGAAAGCCTCCGGGTCAATGCCGGCTTTCCACACCTCCGGCATTTCTACCATGCCGCTCTCATAGAGCTGGTAGCGTCCCAGAGCCTCATCACTGTTCATCCCCGGAATGAGGATGAAATAATCAAAGTTGTGGGGATACTCTTTGAACTGCTCAAAGTCCGTCAGCCGCAGGGGTGTTTCCTGGACGGCCATCAGCTTGTTAAATTCATGGTCGGGCAGATCGGAAAGTTCCTGTGCCAGCATTGCCAGATCATCCACATGGGCGTACATGGGGAGAGCCAGCCTAAGCCCTGGTACATTCGAGACATAATCATCAAAGAAATACATATCCGGCGTGGCAGAGATCGGCAGTCCAATCTCTGTAAAGGCAGCGGTGATTTCCTCTGCATTTGCCGGGAAATAGAGCCAGGTTCCGGCATTGTCACGTTCTCCGCTGTCATAGGCAGCCGTGTTGGTGATATACGCCTTGAAAATATAATCAGAGGAATTATCCTGCATTAGCGGCCTCCTTTCCCTTTGGTGAACTCGGTCTTAAAGTTGATATACTTCCCGCCTGTATCCTCCATCACGATAACCGCGTCATAGGTGGTATCTTTCTTTTCGGAATAGAGCCCCTTGACTTTGGTTTTCCCTTTAGAGAGCAGATCGGCGGCCATCTTCTTTGTCAGCTCTTTTCTGCGGGAAGTCCAGAAACGGTCATTCTTCCACAGAACAAAGCCGCAGCCCCGGTCTCCGCAGTAAAAATTCTTCTTTCCCTCAAAGACTGGCTGGCCGCAGCGGGGACAGACACCCACAGACTCTTTCTGCGGGGCAAACAGCTTTTGCTTGTCCTCGGAGATATGGGAGTAGCGGGCGATCAGTTCTTTTGCCATGCTTTCAATCCCCTCCATGAATGTTTCCGGGGAAAGTTCTCCCTTTGCCACTAAGGACAGCTTATTCTCCCAGTCAGCGGTGAGTTGGGGCGAGGTCGGGACTTCCGGGAGGACCGTTACCAGATTGATACCGTTCCTGGTAGGGATAAGGTTCTTGCCCTTACGCTCCACAAAACCGGAGGACACCAGCTTTTCAATGATGGAGGCCCTGGTGGCAGGTGTGCCAAGCCCTTTCCGCTCCACATCATCCGGCATATCCTCTGTTCCTGCGTGCTCCATAGCAGACAGCAGGGTATCCTCCGTATAAGGTTTGGGCGGCGTGGTGAAATGCTCCGTTATCGTGGCGGCCACATGGTCGAATATCTGCCCCTGGGAGAGTGCCGGGAGAGTTGCCACATCTTCCAGATCATCCTCTGGTTTCTCTTTCAGAGAGGAACGGAATAGCCGTTCGATCTCTTTCCATCCCTGAGAAACAACTTCTTTGCCTTTGGCAGTAAAGGTATGCTCCCCACAGGTGAACACCGCCGAAACGGTCTCATATACATGGGGTGCTGCCAATGCACAAAGAAGTTTGCAGCAGACCAGGATAAACAGGTTCCGCTCCCCGGCAGGGAGTAAGGATACCTCCTGCTTTGCCAGCTCCAAAGTAGGGATGATGGCGTGGTGGTCGGATACATCCTTATCGGAGATCACCGCCGCCACATCAGGAGTAAATCCACCAACGGCGGAAAACAGGGGCAGCCCTGCAGCCAGTCTGGCAACCGCAGAAACAGTCTCCGCCATATCCCCGGTGAGATACCGGCTGTCCGTCCTCGGATAGGTCAGCAGCTTTTTCTCATAGAGCGCCTGGGCGTAGTCCAGGGTCTCTTTGGCGGTAAACCCAAAGAGGCGGTTGGCCTCTCTCTGTAAGGTGGTGAGGTCATAAAGTTTTGGCGGTTTTACCGTCTTTTTCTCCCGTTCCAGGGAAACACAAACGGCCTGCCCGTTCTGGCAAGCCGTCTGCATGGATACCGCTTTTTCTTTTTCGTCCACCCTGTCGCTTACTGCCTCCAGGCCATTAAGGGAAAGGCGTACATGGTAGTATTTCTTTTTCTGAAAGAGCATAATCTTTCCGTCACGCTCTGCCAGCATTGCCAGGGTAGGTGTCTGTACCCGTCCCACATTCAGGGTTTTATGGTAGAGGACCGAAAAAAGACGGGTGGCGTTAATACCGATCAGCCAGTCCGCCTTAGAACGGCACAGGGCCGAATGGTACAGCGGTTCATAGCGGCTGCCCGGCTCCAGGTGGGAAAAGCCCTCCCGGATAGCCGTATCCTCCATAGAGGAAATCCAGAGCCGCCAGACAGGTTTTGTGCAGCCGGCCATTTCCACCGCCAGACGGAAGATCAGTTCTCCCTCACGCCCGGCGTCACAGCCGTTCACCAGCTCCGTCACGTCCGGGCGCTCCATCAGGGACTTTACGATGGAAAACTGCTTTTCCTTTCCGGGGGATACCACATGCTGCCAGACTTCCGGCAGGATAGGCAGGTCCTCATAGTTCCATTTCTTATAGCGTTCCTCATAGGCTCCGGCCTCTGCAAGGGATACCAGGTGCCCGATACACCAGGTCACCAGACAACCGTTCCCCTCCAGGTATCCGTCTTTCTTATTCTTTGCACCCAGGGCAGCGGCATAAGCCGCCGCTACACTGGGTTTTTCAGCGATAATCAGTTTCATACGCTTTCATCCTCCTTTGGTGTGTCGTCCAGATACTCAACCTCGGTATCCTCATATTCATCCTCAAAGTCATATTCCCCCAGATCATCGTTCCCTTTGGTGGAGGACTTATCCTTTATGAACTTGAAGTAATAGAACGCACCGCCTCCGCCGATCAGAAGCAGGGGCAGGAGGATGAGGGCAGGATTAAGCCCTCCTTTTTCTTTGGGTTCCTCCTTAGGTTCTTCGGCTGCCGGTTCCTTGCCTACACAGCCGGAACGGTCATTCTTGCAGACTTCACAGTCCATCTTCACGCTGCTGGCCTCGCATTTTTCTGCACAGGTGCAGACTGCCGGTTGTGTCTGCGGTTCTTTGCCCTCGGTGAGAGCCAGCAGGTCCGCCTCATCCACCTGGTTCAAAAAGTGGACCGTATTTTTTCCATCCGCCGCCCGGTCAATGATAATGTAAAAGGTATTGCCGCTTTTGCTGGTAACGGTGATAAACTGTTTATCCTCACTGCCAGCCGACTCTATATCATCTACCAGGGACAGATTGCCCTCCGGGGTGAGAGGGACGGGCTCCGGTGTGGTTTCCGTTTGCGGCGGGGGTGTTTCTGCAGGCGGGGGTTCTACCGCCTCTCCACCTCCGGCGTAGGCGGTCACAGAAAAAGCCGTCATGGAGAACATAACGGCTGCCAGTACCAGGAACTTCCTGAAAAATCTCTTATTCTTCATCTTCGGTTTCCTCCGTATCCCCGGAGTAATCCCCCTCCGGCAGGGTGATCTCACCGCTTGCATAGGCTTTCAGGAAAGCAGACAGCTCTCCACGGTCCATCTTGACTGCCTTAACCATGCGGACAATCTCCAGGTTTTCTTCCTCGGCGATCTTCTGCTCCAGGTCACGAACCTTTTTCTGCAGTTCGCCGATCTTGGCTTTCGCCTTTTCAATCTCACTTCTGTATTTCTCAATCGTCGCCATAAAATATCATCCTTTCTGAAATTTGTTACCAGTTCATCAGACCGTAGCCGTGGATATACTGGCTGTTAAGAGGGTAACTCTTGATCTTGCAGGCGTCGCCGCTGTTGCCCTCCACGGTATAAACATTGGTCCCGTCTGTTCCGATCACAAGACCTACATGGTCGGAACCGCCGCCATCCCAGTCGAAGAAGATCACATCACCGGGGGCTACATCCGTGTAGTTTCCAGCCGCCCATTGCCCGTGTTCCTTGAACCAGGGAACGCCCTGGGAGGCACAGGCAGCGAACCTCGGCTCGCTGTATCCTGCCTGGTTGATACACCAGGAAACAAAACAGGCACACCATTCCACACGGCTGTCAAATCCATACCAGGACCAGTAAGGCTGTCCGCCTACATTTCCCACCTGGGCTTTTGCCAGATCAATGATTTCCTGATTGCCCGGACGGGTGCCGTTTACAAACTCCACGCCGCTTAGATCGGTGGAGGGGCTGGTGTCGAAAGAACCGCCGCCAAAAAGCAGGGGCATATTTCCGCTGGTGTCCCGGTAAGCCTGGTAGAGTTCAAGCTGCTCTGCGGTGAGGGTTTCCTCTGCTACATGAAAAAGGCCGTGGTTTTTTAAGGTCACGGTCATAATGTAGTAGGTATAGGGGACTTCCACCTCGTAAGTATCGGTATGGGTATTTCCATCCTCATCCGTCCAGGTGTCCATCCTTGTTTCGGTGCGGTAGCGGATTTCCTCCGTTTCCGTTTCGGTAAGCTCATACTGCAGTTCAAAAACTGTTTGGAGTTGCCCTTGTGCAGACGCCGGGGTGTAGGCCCCGCCAAAGTAAGCGGAAAGATAAGCCGCCAGTTCGTGAGGGTCATGGTGGATACCGTCCAGATCAAAACGGTACTCGTCATATCCTGGGTTCATGCTTTCATAGTTATCAAGCTCATACTGTAAATCCTGTTCCATAGCGGTGTAAGCCGCCTCCACCTCTTTCATATCCTGTTCTTCTGATGGGTAAGAGGTGGCGGTGACAGCACCCAGGCCGCCGATCACCATATTGGTGCAGGAGGAAATGCCGCCGGCCAGGACCAGGATAAGAAGCCCGATCGCCAGAACCAGGAGCGCCCCTTTCCAATGCCTTGCAATAAAACGGGCTCCTTTTTCTCCGGCCTGGGCGGTTTTCTTTGTAGCGGCGTCTGCCGCCTGCCCGGTTTTTCCGGCTGCTTTGCCAGCGTTTTTCACATCCTTAGTGTAATTATGTTTGATCTTCTGTTTCTGCAGGAACCGGGAGAGCGGGTTGGAGGAAAGGCTTGGGTTCTCCGACAGGGCCTTGTGATACTGGAAATTCACATTGGCTTTATGGAGTGCCCGTTCCGCTTTGGCAGCCTCCCGGTAGGGTTTCAGACGGTGGTTGCGGAGAGCGGTCTTTGCCATGCCGGAACTTTTGGAAAGAGCACGCTCACCGGTCCGCTCGATACTATGCCCAGCCTCCACACCGGAATTTTCTTTTTCCACTTCATGGATTTTGCCGTGGGCTTTGCCGGTTATCATGCGGCCTGCCAGGGAAGCCGGACGGGAAACAGGGTTTGTCTTTTCGACTTCCGACATGGGCTTTTCCACTTCCTTAAACCGGAGTTTCGTTTTGCCTTTGCTTTTTGCCTCATCATAGAGTCGTTCACGAGTCAGCTTTTTCTTCTTTGGGATACGCTCCCTGGCTGCCTCTGCTTTATCTGCCGCCTGTTCCGCTTTGCGGATATAGCGGTCCAGTTCCGGCATGGCACGATCTTCCTCGGTAAAATGAAGCCTCCCGGAAAAATCCGCCTCCTTTTCTTTGCCGCTGATATTTTCGCTTTTGCCCGTGGTCTGGTTTTCTTCGACTGCACCCTCACGGGTGATCTTCTGGGTCACCTTGTCACGGGGCTTATACTGTTTCATGTTCCATCACCTCCCAGATACAATGTTCTTTACACCTGCCGGTCAGTATCTCCGCCATAAAGTGAAAGATCGGATACGCCTGGGGAGGGCAGACCGCATTCCCCAGGGTCTTTAAGCGGAGTGCCCGGTCTTTGGTCTGCTCCGTTATGCGGGGCACTCCCTCCGGCTCCCTGTCCCAGAGGACAGCTCCGTCCATCCTTTCGGGAAGCCCATAAGCCATTCCACCCAGTCCGGGTTTAAGGCCGCCTTGTCCGAGAGGGGATTTTCCTGGAAGATCACCTGGGCTGCCAGGTTCCCGTTCTTCTTTTTCGGGTCGTAGGCAGATGGTTTCAGGGTAGAGCGGAACCCGTCCGAGGCTACCGGCGTCAGGTAGAACACCGCAGCCGACAGGGGCAGGCTCCAGATTGCCCCGCTTTTGTTCTTCTTGCGGAAAATCCCATTGTCCGACAGGTACACATCCAGGCTTTGGGCGTCCTTTACGGTTCCCTTGTCGGAGGCAAGGGGCGTAGGAAACATCAGCCGCGATGATAAAAGTTCGCTGGCGCTCATGCCATGCGCCGACACCGCAAGCCGGAAATACGAATGGGAGAACAGCGTATCCCGCTTTTGCCAGGTCAAAGATCGTTTTGTCGAGCCCCATATTGATGAAGCCAGCAACATTTTCCCCAAGCACGAAACGGGGCTTAAGTTCTGTAATAACCCGGCACATCTCCGGCCATAAGTAGCGTTCATCCTCAAAGCCTTTCTGTTTTCCTGCGGTGGAGAAAGGCTGGCAGGGAAAGCCCCCGGAGATGACCGTGACGGTTTCAAGTCCTGTTTTTTCAAAAAATGCCTCCTTTGTCAAAGTCGTTATATCCCTGAATTTTGGAACGTCCGGCCAGTGCTTTTCTAAAACGGCGTAGGGATAATCCGCCCATTCACACTGGCAGACGGTTTCAAAGCCGGCAGCCTCCGCCGCTAGGTCCAGGCCGCCGATACCGGAGAACAGGCTTAAATGGGTTAATTTGTTTGTAGATATAGTTTCACCTCCTAATTTTGGGCATAAGAAAAGCGCTACTGAATTTTCAGCAACGCTTACTCAAAAGATTATTATCTTTTAGGTGATTTCCCTGTTAAATGGATTAAGGGATAATCTTCATTGACTTTTTTGCTCTTATACAAATCTTTTCTCATGCTCTTTAACAAATTTGTCAAAAGCTTATCATGCTTTTCGGATACAAAATTTTTAGAATTTGATGGCTTAACATAGTCATGAAAAATCATCAGATCACTTACTACTTCGGCACTTCCAATCAAAAGAAGTTGGTTTTGGGCGTCTGCCAACTGATCTCGTGCACTTTCCGAGTTATCGGAAACTACAATATTGCTGACAGCTTCAATGTAATTCAAATAGTATTTCTCTTTGAGGCGGCTTTCGTCTGCTGCAATTTGTTGTTTCTTAGCAAAATAGTATGTCAATCCTGCGGATACCGCCGCAACCACTATTCCTATTATAGGGACTAATAATTCAATCCAATTTTCAACAGTCATTCTGCCACCTCCAATTTATAAAATATTATACCACCTTTCATTTATAAATCATAGCATGAGTTATGGGTCAATTACTTCCTCCGGCTTTGTCGTCATAATGCGGTACAGCTCCGTATCCTGCGGGAACCGGTCCACGAAAGGTAAGATCACGTTTCCATAGAAGATCAGCCCCTCGCCGGGTCCCGAATGGGTCACATAGGAGAGCTGCTGCGGGGAGATACCCAGTTTCTTTGCAAGGATTTCCCGGTCGCCGGCTGCCTGGTTTAACATATACACAAAGTCCGAGTTCTCAAAAATGTTCTCGATCTCACGGCTTGCTAGCAAATCCTTAATGTTCTGGGTGATACCCGTGGGGATACCGCCCCATTTACGAAAGCGTTTCCAGATCTCCACGGAGTAGGCGGCGGTCTGTTCCTCCTTTAAGAGCAGATGGAACTCGTCGCAGTAGAACCAGGTGTTGGCGTGCAGTTCCCGGTTTTCGGTGACTCTGCCCCAGACCTGGTCCTGGATGATGAGCATACCCAGCTTTTTAAGCTGTTTCCCCAGTTCCTTAATGTCAAAGCACACAAGGCGGTTCTGAATATCCACATTGGTGCGGTGGTTGAAAATGTTAAGGCTGCCTGTCACATAGAGCTCCAGGGCGGCGGCGATACGGGCAGCCTCCAGCTCCGGCTGTCTCTGGATTTCCTCATAGAGATTGCCGAGGACAGGCATATTTTCCGGTCTGGGGTCAGCCAGATACCCACGGTACACGGTGGTAACAGCCCGGTCAATGATGGTCTTTTCAATGGGCTGCAATCCATCCTTGCCTCCCACGATCAGTTCGCAGAGGGAAAGGATGAAGTCACTCTTTAAGGCCAGGGGGCTTTCATCCTCGGAGTAGTTCAGGTTCAAATCCATAGGGTTCACATAGTCTTTGCTGGTAGGGGAAATCTTCACCACCTGCCCGCCCAGGCGGTTCACCAGGGGAGCGTATTCTGCCTCCGGGTCACAGATGATGATAGTATCTTTCTTACTTGCCACCAGGAATACATTGGTAATCTCCCTCTTAGCGGAGAAGGACTTGCCGCTGCCCGGTGTACCTAAGATAAGGCCGTTGGGATTTTTAAGCTGCTTTCGGTCCGCCATAATCATGTTGCCGGAAAGAGCGTTGAGCCCATAGTACAACGCCTCGCCGCCCTGGAAAAGTTCCTGGGTGGTGAACGGTACGAAGATGGCGGTGCTGGAAGTGGTGAGGCTCCGCTTGATATTTACCTGGTTCAGTCCCAAAGGGAGAGAGGACATAAGCCCCTGCTCCTGGCAGAAATCAAGGCGGGTCAGGGCACAGTTATATTTCTGAGCCACGCCTGCCGACTGGAACACATTGTTTTCAAGTTTCTGTCTGGTATCCGCAAGGTTCACCACCAGGAATGTGAGCAGGAACATCCTTTCATTTCTGCTCTGCAAATCACGGAGGAGATTTTTTGCCTCACCTCCATAAGTGGCAAGGTCGGAGGGGATTATATCCATGTCATAACCTGCCCGGACCGCTTTTTTCTGTTCTGCGATCTTCATGGCGTCCAGATCGGTGATCTTCCTCTTGATGGTCTTGATGGCCTCGTTGTGGTCGATACTGCGAATATGCAGCGTCACCATGAGGCCGTCCTGTGCCTCCATGAAATCTGCCAGCATACGGTCATTGAGTTCCGGTGCCAGGATTTGCAGGAAAGAGACCGCACCCAGTTTCTTCCCCATGCGGAACATCCTTGTGTTTCCAAACTGGAATGAGGACGGGGCGATATAATCCTTGACAGAGAGACCGGTCTTAGGAAGCCAGTCCCATTCAAAAGAGAACGGCTCCCCGTCCGGGTGCATGAGGCCGTGGAGGACCTGCAGGCGTTCTTTGCCGTTCAAAGGTTTTGCGGCTGCACCGATCACCTTAAAGAGATTGAGTACATCCGTCTCAATCCGGGAGAGCCTTGCCCTGGCTACCTTTAAGTCCTCCGCCTCGATGGTGAGTGTCAGATATTTGCGTTTCACCAGACCGTTGTTCCCACGGGAGAGCTGGTTCTTTAACATGAGGGCATATTCCTTTCGGATACTGTCAAAGCTGTCCCCCTGGTCGCTGATCTCGATGGAGCGTTCAAATTCCTCCCGGCCTACATACTGGCTGATAAGGGAGAGCTGCACTCCCACGGAAGCGTCAAAGTAGTTATACAGATCGCACAGGTTTTCAAAGGTGGCTGTCTTATCATCCGCCTGGGCGAGCTGGTAATTTATATCGTCAAAAGCAAGGCTTTTGGAATAGGATTTGCCCGGCAGCTTGCAGATACCGTCCGGGTATATCACCTCAAAAGGGATACTGTCCTGGGCAGTATGGGGCTTTCCGTCCCCCTTAGCCTGCCGGATGGCCTTATCCACGGCCTTTTTCTCTCTGGCGGTGAGTTTTACCTTTCCCGCCGTTTTTTCTGTTCTGGACAATCCGTTTCACCTCCATTTCCAGATCACGCTGCCTTGCCAGGGCCTCGTAGAAGTTGTTGGTCTGATAGGGGCGGTTCTTTGGGCGGATGAATTTTGTTTCGATCATCTGCTTTAAGATCACCTCTAAAGGCTGTCCGTTTTTCTCATACATGGCAAGCAGAAAGAACGGCAGCATAACCATCATCATGCAAAGGGTCGCCGTGGAGTTCCCGGCAGACTCTTTGAGTAAAAAGAAAAGCGGCACTCCTAAAAGCACCGCCGGGGTAAAGCAGATAAGCTGCCTTTTTGTCAGGCCGAAAAATACCTTTGTTTTGATTTTGGAAAGGTCTTTCGGTACGGTCACATAAGCCAATCAGCATACACCTCCTTTAATGGGCGCTGAAAATGCCCTTTGCCATGCTGCCGGTCTTAAAGAGGGTAAAGCATAAGAGGACCGTGTATCCCATGCAGCCCCAGATGGCAGCGGATATGTTGTCGGCGGTGGAAATCTCCTGGATGAGGACCGCATAAATGCCAACGCATATCATAATGAGAAACGCCTGGAAACCTAAAGCAATCAGAGACTTTAAGTAGTTCTGCCCCACGCTGGACCATTCCCGGTTGCTCATGGTAGCAAAGGGGATAGGCCCCACGGAGGTTACAAGATAAATCTCGATCATACGGCCATAGACCACCAGGAAGATACAGATGGAGAGGATATTCATGGTGAGCCCCACCACCATGCTCTGGAACCACAGCCCTAAAAGAGGCCCTAAGTCCATAGCCTCAAGCTGAGCCTCCATATCAGGGATGGCGGTGGAGAGGTCAATGCTGGTAGAGCCGCTAATGATACCGCCGCTCTGGCTTACCACGTTCTGGGCCACATCAAAGATCGCCATAACGATATTCCAGGTGTTGGTGACTAAGAACACGGCCACAAAGGTTTTGAATATCCACTTGAAGAAAATCCATGTGTCTACATCATGCAGGTTGTTCTTCTCGATCACAAGCTGAATGAGCTCGTAGCACATCACAAAGGTTAAAATGATACCGGCTATGGGGATAATGACTGTTTCAGACAGAGACCGGATGAGGTTGAAAACGCCGCCGTTCCATGCCGACGGCGTCATGCCAACCTCCCCGGCGATCTCGCCCACTTTGGTATTTACCGTGTCAAACATCCCCGACAGGTTACCGAGTATCCCGCTGATGAGCAGCTCTTTGAGCCACTCCGCCAGCTTGTCGAGTATGCTTTGCATAGGTTATCCCTCCGTCATTATCCGAACAGGCCGGAAAGCAGTGGTACAAGGGTCATGCCGATCAGGGCAACGCCGCCGCCCGCCATAAGCTGTTTCATGCCCTGGCTTTTTGCCCCAGGGTTATCATTTCCGTATCCCTCCATGAGGTTGATACCTCCCCAGATACCAAGACCGGCTCCCAGAGCCACAACAAGGGTCTGCAATACGTCTACTGCGCTGTTGAAAAATTCCATAAATTCAATCCTCCTAATTTTTTTCGTTATCGCTGTCAGGTTCTATTTCCAGTTCGTACATTTCAAAAGGTTCCTCCGGCTTTACCACCGCAGGGCGCCGTTTCATGTACCGTTCCACATCAAACTCATTTTTCTTGTCGGCGTCGGCAAGGTATTTGTAATTCTTATGGGCTGTAATATCGAACTTGTCCGATAAAAACGGCCGAGTACCCCGCACCTGCAGGATACACTTGCCTCCGTCCATGACCGCGATCTCGTCCTGGCTCATCAACTCCTTTCCTAATTTCTGATAATTGAGGCCGTGGGAAACCTGCGTCCCCCGGTTCTCTGAGGTGTTGAAACTGTCAATGGTCTCTTTCCCCAGGATTTCCGAGAGCTCTTTGAGCGTGGATTTCTCCTTGCCTCCCAAAAACAAGGTAGTGTCGCAGTTGCCGACAATGGTATCTGCGGCGTCCTTGTAGATGGTCTTTAGCTGTGACTGTGACTGTAAAATAATAGAAGCCGAGATTTCCCGGCTTCGGATGGTGGCGATCAGTTTATCAAAGTTTGGTATCTGTCTAATGTTGGCGAACTCATCCAGGATACACCGTACATGAACCGGCAGCCTGCCGCCGTATTCATCATCTGCCTTGTCGCAGAGCAGATTGAAAAGCTGGCTCTGGAGCATGGCGATCACGAAATTAAAGGTGGTGTCCGTGTCGCTCATAATGAGGAACAGAGCAGTTTTTCGGTCGCCCAGGGTATCAAGTTCCAAATCATCATACTCCATCAAATCCCGCAGTTCCTTAATATCGAATGGGGCAAGCCGGGCTCCGCAGCTAATCAGGATGGACTTTGCCGTTTTGCCTGCAGCCAGCTTGTATTTCTTATACTGTTTGACAGCGAAATGGTCCGGCTCCTTTTCCTCCAGCCGGGAGAACATCAGATCAACAGGACTTTGAAATTCCTCGTCGTCCTCCCTGGCCTCGCTTGCGTTTATCATCTCCAATAGGGTGATGAAGTTCTTTTCTTCCTCCGGGGCCTCATACCAGATGTAGCCGATCAGGGCGCAGTACAGGAGGCGTTCCGCCTTGACCCAGAAATCCTCGGAAGATTTTTCACCGTCGCCTTTGGTGTTGGCTATGATGGTGTTGGTAAGTTTCAAAATATCCTTTTCACTCCGCAGATAGGCGAATGGGTTATAGTGCATGGACTTCTTAAAGTTGATCGTGTTCAGCACCTTGACCTTGTAGCCTGCCCGCACCAGGAGAGAGCCTGTTTCCAGAATGAGGGTTCCTTTCGGGTCCGTAACAACATACGAGGAATGGAGCTGCATGAGGTTGGGCTTTACAAAGAACCTGGTCTTGCCGCTGCCGGAGCCGCCGATTACCAGGATATTTTTATTCCTGGCATACTTTGGGTTCTTTGGGCGGTTCGACATCATCAGCCGCTCCGTCTGGGTCAGTAGTACGTTATTCTCAAATACGGGGTCTATGTAGGGCTTTATATCTTCGGCAGTTCCCCATCTTGCAGAACCGTACTCCATACCTTTGCGGTATTTCTTTGCGTTTTTCCCTTTGGTGTAGATAATCAGCCGGATTACCACCGCACCGATCAGCCCCACAAGCAGGTCTGCCGGATGGAAACTGGGAGCAATGCTCTCCATAGCCTGAGAAAATCCGCTGCCCAGGTTCAGCAGTTTGCCGGAGAGGTCAGCTCCGGGAGAGAGCCGTACCGTCTGGGCTGCCTTATCGAACAGCCACACAAAGAGCAGATAGGGGAGATTTAAGATCAGCAGCTTTTTCACATTTACCTGTTTCATAGCTCCATCCCCCTGTCCTTGTGTTTGGTGCGGTCCAAAACCTTATCCTTTTTCTGTGCCAGCTCTTTCATGCTGGATAAGAGTTTTCGGATGGAGGGCTTTTTCTCCTGGGAGAGCTGCTTTGCGGAAAACTCCTTAAAAGCCGCCGTCATAACATCGGCGTCCCGGCCTTTGAAGAATACCAGGTACCGGGGCGGCTGCGTGCTGCTGTCTTTTTTCAGGGCAAAATCAATGCCGTACTTCTTAGCGGTGGCAGAAAATGCCCGGATGTTGTCGTTGGTGATCTCCAGGTTAGAAACTCCTGTGTTGTGTTTCATCAGCTCCTTTAGGGTCTGTTTCCCTTTGGGGAGCTGGTGGCTTTTGTTTTTCTGCGCCTCCAAAAACTTCCGCATGGCCTTAGCAAGGACGGAGGCGGTCATTCTGGAAGTGGTGATGGCAAGTGCCATTGTTTTCTGGGTTACTTCTTCCTGCATGGGTTACCTCCTTTCCCCTCCGCCGTACAGGTCATGGTTCACCAGGGAAGTGTAGTAGCTGCTGATGGTGGATGGTGCATTATACAGGGCTGCCAGCAGATATTTCTTGATGTTGCGGACATAGGTGGTATTCTCCTGCATACTGGAAAGCACATATTCGATATGGGAACTGTCCAGTTTCATAAAGCGGGATTTTACCACCTCCGCCGGATAATCGTCTCCGGCAATACGGATGGTCTTTCTTGCGGAACAGACCGTGTCCACGATCAGCTCCACCAGTTCGTCAAGCCGCTCTCTGTCGATCTGGTTATTTTGGACCAGATGGCGGTACTCGATATTTTCCAGGATGATCTCCCGATAAATCTCTCTGGAAGACCTCGTATCCGTTCCCATCCCATCCGCCGCCTGCAGCTCATCCTCATACGGATTTGATTGGATAGGATTTGATACCTCCGTATTTGATAAATCAGTATTTAATCCCTGGTTACTTGATTTCTTAGTATTTAATTGTGCGGGGTTTCCCTGTTCAGGTTCTTCCTGCTTTGGAGTTCCCAGGACTGGACTATCCAAAACTGGATTTTCCTGTTTAGGTTTTCCCTGTCCCGGCTGGGGCGGCTTAGGCTGCTCTAAAATGGTGTACTGAATATCCGTAAGCTGCCCTTTGGCGTTTCGGATACGCTCTCGTATCACATAGCCGTGTTCCTCCAGCTCATTGACGGTTGAGCAAATGCTGTCCACACCGTCCTTGCATATCTTCGCAAGCCCTTTGGTGGTGTAGTCCCAGTCCTCCGGGAGGGAGAGCATGAGGGAGAGAAGCCCCTTTGCTTTGAGGGAGAGTTTCGTGTTCCGCAGATGGTGGTTTGCCATCACGGTATAGTCACGGGTTTTCTCTATGCGGAAAACTGCCATAATCGGACACCTCCTTTCCGTTTTCTAAAAAGGTCGTTTTTCTTATGATTTTTCCTCTGTGCCGTTTCCGTTAGGGCAAGGGGATAAATTCCTCTGTCCGTTATGGTCGGGAGGCATACAGAGAGGAAAAGGGATGATTTTCGCCCCAAAAGAGGGTACTTTTCAGAGGTCACGGTCTTTTGTGTCATAGCGGAGGTTTCCCGCAGTCACTTTGGCGTGGTTTCTGATCTTGATAAATCCCCTGTCCTGGTTCTCCCTGGCTTTCTGGTATCCCTGCTCGGTGAGGAACAGCCGCATACGCTCACCTTTGTATCCCATAGGGGACTCATGGGAGAGAACATCGAAGACGATCATGTGGCGGGTGTCAGGGTCAAAACGCTCCAGAGCCATAATGTCATGGCCGGCCAGTTTCTCCGCCCCGGACTTCTGCCTTGCCTCTGCAAGCATTTCCCCGATGGTTCGGGCTTTCCCCGGCAGGCGGTAATTCTTCTGAACATCATTTACCAGAGCCATACACTCCTTGTCAGAGAGCAGACGCAGTTTTGACAAAAGGCTTTCTGCGGTCTGCCGGATTTCCGGGTTTGGGGCATATCGCTTATTCATGGCGATCTCGTTCAGAATGGCTGCCTGGCAGGTGCTTTCTACTTGGTAAACCATTCTCTTTTCATTTTCAGTTAAATTCATGGGATAGGCTCCTTTCTGAAAAATGGGTATAAAAAAACGCCATAGGAAGTTGAGAGCCTATGGCGTTGAGGGACTGTATTCTGTTATATTTCAAGGTTTGACATAAGGCATACTATGCAGTAATATAGACCTATAAGTAGTTGATAATCGTTGGTGGGGAACCAAAGCGATAGACCTTGCCTTGCTAAGAGTTTGCTAATTGGACGGTTTAATCTTAGCAAATTTAAGGTGTTATGGAGTATCACGATATAACAAGCTAATCGTTGAAAAACCTTGATTTTACAAGGGTTATACGGTATCAGAAGTTATGTTAGGCTACCGTGTATGAGGTGGTAAGCCATACTCCTAAGCGGTAGGTCGCCAGTTCGATTCTGGCCGGGATCACCACAAAAAAAGATTGCCGTACATGCTTACCCGAGAGGAAAGTCGCCAGTTCGATTCCACCCTTGCGGGTACGCGTGGCCGGGATCACCAAAAAGAAAAAGCTGTTTCCATGTTTGGGTGGAAACAGCTTTTTAGCTTTCAGTATTCTTTTTTTGCCTTGTTGAACTTATCTATTCACCTTCGCCATAAACTTTTCATTATCAATAATAAAACGCTCATGCGTACCCTTACCGATAACTCCTTTGCTGTCAGCAGCACTCACCTCAAAGGTCAGCTTGCGTCCGTCAACCGCAGTCAGCTTAGCGGTAGCGGTAACACTGTCGCCCATAGCGGTAGCGCGGTCGTGCGTAATATTCAGGCTGATGCCTACAGTGCCGCTGCCATCCTCCAGATGAGCGTTGACTGCGGCGCAGGCAGCTTCCTCCATCAGCGCGCACATAGCAGGAGTTGCAAAAACAGCTAAGGAGCCGCTTTTCATAGTAGCGGCAATATTAGCCTCGGTTACGGTTACGTTAGCGGTGCCGGTAAGTCCGGTATGTAAATTTGTCATGCTTAAAACCCTCTTTCAATAATCAAATCATACGCTTATATCATACAGTATTATCGTTCTGCTGACAAGTCCTAAATGCAAGGATAAGAATTTTTTGCCTGTATATTGCAGGAATTGTTTACTTAGCGCCGAATTATAATAATATAAGCAAAATTGAAATGATGGCTGGAGGTGTAGAACCATGGCTTTAGAATTTAACAAAACCTCGTATTTAAAGATTTATACAGGCGAGGATGTTCTCTTTGAGGATATTCCGCTTTATAAAGCAATTCTGCGTGAAGCACGCTCTTTGGGCCTTGCCGGCGGTACTGTTATCAAGGGTATCGAAGGCTATGCCAGCAAGGTGCGCGGTGTCGGACGTGCTGTCAGCACATTTATCAGCGGCAATGCCAATTTTCCGGTAATTGTGGAGCTGGTAGATAAAAAGGAAAACCTCGAAAAGATTCTGCCGTTTCTGGAAAAGAATGCAACCCATGCCTTAGTGGTGATGGGTGAGGCCGATTACCTGGTAACCGATTTTATGCGTAAGGCAGAGAGCTACAAGGATATCAACAACGGCTCGCCGCAGCCGAGCTACCTGCGCAAGCAGCAGGAACAACAGCAATAAGCTGATAAACCGCAGTAAAAAATTTAGGCTGCGGTTTTTTTATAGGATATGACGAGGAGGAGAAATTATGTATGATGTAGCTATTATCGGTGGCGGTCCTGCCGCTATTTTTGCCGCCTATGAGTTTGTGCTGAAGTATCCGCAGCTGAAGGTTATTATGCTGGAGGCCGGCAATACGATTGAAAAGCGTTTCTGTCCGCTGGCAGCCAAGAAGGTTGACCACTGCATTAACTGCAACCCCTGCAGCATTATGCGCGGCTTTGGCGGTGCCGGTGCTTTTTCGGACGGCAAATATAATTTTACGACGGAATTCGGCGGCTGGCTGAACGAATATCTGCCGGAGGACAAGGTTATCGAGCTGATTGATTATGTTGATGAGCTGAACTGCCGTCATGGTGCTCCCGGTGAATATTTTTCTACCAAGAACAGCAAAATAGGCGTGCAGGCGCTGAAATACGACTTGCATCTGCTGAACGCCAAGGTACGCCATCTGGGTACGGAAAACAACCTCGTGATTATGGAAAACATCCATAAGTTTTTGGAGGATAAGATTGAAATCCGTTGCAATACCGCGGTTGAAGAAATTTGCCGTCAGGAGGACGGAACCTTCGTACTGGAGTTGAACAAGGGCGAGAAGGTTGCCTGCAAGTATCTTATTGCCGCTCCCGGTCGCGCCGGTGCGGAATGGTACACTGAGCAGTGCGCTAAGATGGGCCTTGATTTTATCAACAATCAGGTGGATATCGGCGTGCGTGTGGAGGTGCCGGCAGAGGTGTTCAAGCATATCACCGACGAGGTGTATGAGGCAAAAATTTTGTACCGCACCTCGCTTTATAATGACGTTGTGCGCACCTTCTGCATGAATCCCTACGGTTATGTGGTAGCGGAAAACACGGACGGTATTATTACTGTTAACGGCCACAGCTTCCGCGACCCCAAGATGCACAGCAAGAACACCAACTTTGCGCTTTTGGTAAGCAGCAAGTTTACCGAGCCCTTTCATGAGCCGCTGCAGTACGGCAAGCGTATCGCTTCGTTCTCCAACATGCTGGGAGGCGGCGTGCTGGTGCAGCGATTCGGCGATCTGGTGAAGGGCCGACGCACGAATGAAAAGCGTATGCTCAAGAGCTTTACCAAACCGACGCTCAGTGCAACGCCGGGTGATTTAAGTTTGGTCTTGCCTAAACGCCATCTTGATGATATTATTGAGATGATTTATGCTTTGGATAAGATTGCTCCCGGTATGGCGAATGCGGATACGCTGCTTTACGGCGTAGAGGTAAAATTCTACAGCGCACGCCTCGAGCTGGACAGCAATCTGGAAACCAAGGTTGCGAATATGTTTGCGGTAGGCGACGGTGCCGGTATTACACGCGGATTATCGCAGGCGAGTGCCAGCGGTGTCTGGGCGGCGCGCGTCATTGGTGCCCGTGCCTGCGGACAGAAGAATTAAGGAAGGTGCTTTTTTAGATGAATTTTGAGTTTTTTGCGTTTCTGGTATTTATGTCTTTCGTTTCCTTTGCGGTAGCCTTTTTGGCTTATGGCATGGTAGTGCGCTTTATGGGTAAGGACGGCTTCCTCGCCCGCATGGGACAGATTATCCTGGTGCCTGCATGTATCGTTATCTATGACTTTATCACGATGGCTGCACCGCAGAGCTACCGTTATATTATCGGCAGTATTCCTCTGGTGCTGATTGCCGGCATTGCGATTTATTTCCGCTTTGTGAAGGGCGAAAACTTTGCCGAGGCTAAGGAGCAATCTCCCTCCGAGCTGGCAAAGCTGGCTGATGAACCGAAAAAGTTCAGCAAGAAATCTGCCCGCATCCACGAAAAAAGAAAAAATCGCGGCCGCGAGTAATTTCAGCAGGAATTTTTGCGTTAAAGCAGAATATATAACGTAAGAAGAAAAAAAGTCTCTTCTTGTAAAAAATATAATAAATAAATTACAATATGTGCATTATTATGGAGGTGCGTTGTTATGTTTAAAAAGATTCTTGTTCCTGTAGATGGCAGTGAAGGCTCCTGGAGAGCACTGGATACTGCTGTAGAGCTTGGCAAAAAGTTTGGCGGTGAACTGCATGTAATCAATGTAATCCAACCATATAATAATGCTGCTTTGCTGGCAGTGCCTCTTGATCATGCAACTGTAAGCCAAGGCAACAGTGAGCTGGAAAAAATCGGTGACAAGGTTCTCGAAATGGCGCAGGAGCGTCTGAGAACCTACGAAGGCGAAACCAAATTCAGCCTGGAGGTTGGCCATCCGTCCGAACGCATCATCGCTATGGCTAAAAAGACCGGCGCAGATGCTATCGTAATCGGCAGCCGTGGCCTTTCCGGTATTGCTGAATTCTTCCTTGGCAGCGTAAGCTCTAAGGTTGCTCAATATGCAAATGTACCTGTGCTGATTGTAAAATAAAATGCTGAAACGCATTCTTGTACCTATTGACGGTACAGAGCATTCCTGGAGAGCATTGGAATATGCCTGTGAGCTTGTAAGCTATACGCGCGGCTCGCTGGTGGTTATGACGGTGCTTTCCGGGAGAATGAAACAGCATATTGTGGAATTTGGAAGCGATTGCCTGTATGTTCAGATGGGTGATGAAGTGCTTGATGCCGCACATGCGATTCTCAGCGGCAAGAACATTGACTGTACCTATTTGCTGGAAAACGACAACGATATTGCCGAAAGCATCCTGCGCGCGGCAGATGAGCAGGAATGTGACGGTATCGTGCTGGGCAGCAGAGGCATGGGAGTTTTGGAAGGCTTGTTCCGCAATAGTGTCAGCAGCGTCATCGTGGAAAACGCTAATGTGCCTGTGACAATTGTTAAGTAAATATGCAAAAAATTAACGAGTACGCAAGGGTTTGTCCTGTGCGTACTCGTTTTGTTATGCTTATAATTTGCTTTGGCTGATGAAGCCGAGAAACTCCTTGACGTAGCTTGGCAGCAGATAATTTTTGCGATAGATGAGGTAGAGGCTGCGTTCGGAAAAAGCCTGCGGCAGCTCAAAGGCCAGCAGACGTTTTTCCTGCAGAAAGTTGTGCGCCGCCTTTTCCGAGATAATGGAAATACCTATACCGCCGGCTACAAGGTTTTTGATGGTTTCCTGATCGTTGACGCGGGCAATAATCTGTAGCTCGTCCTCGCAAATACCGCTGTGTGCCAGAAAGTTATCAGCCATTTTTTTACTGCCGCTGCCCTTTTCGCGCAGAATCAGCGGCTCGCGTAAAAGCTCCGGCAGCACATTTTCCTTATGCTGCTTGTAGTGCAGAAAATGCTCGTTGACCGGAGTGATGACTACCATGCGGTCCTTGCAGAAGGGCTGGCAGCAGAAGTCGCTGTCCTCGCAGCTCATGCCGATAAAGCCAAGGTTGAACAGGCCGTCCTTCAGGCCGTTGATGATGCCTTGACTGTCGCTCTGGTGAATGATGAAGTAAATATCCTGATGCAATTTGCCGAAATCTGCCAAAAGCTGCGGCAGGATATAGGCTGAAGGAATGGTGGAAGCGCCTAGATGGATAATGCGCCGGCTTTCGATAGAGCAGGTCTGAATCATACGCTGCTTCAGCTCCAGAATATTCAGCGCGTATTCGTAAAGCTCGCGTCCCTTGGGCGTTATCTGCAGGCTTTTGGTAGTACGCAGAATGAGCTTGGTGTTAAGTTCACTTTCCAGCTGGTGAATGTGCGTGCTGACGGTGGACTGCGATACGAAAAGCCTGCCTGCGGCCTGCGTAAAGCTTTCCTCCTGTACTACGGTGACGAAACTCTGCAGCTGCTTAAAGTCCATGGGCGAGCACCTCTTTCAATGCTTGCAGGGCATCATTGACTTCCTCGACAGTATTGTGCCAACCGAAGGAAAAGCGCAGCGTACCCGTGGGATAGGTTTCGAGCGTTTTGTGGGCGTTGGGGGCGCAGTGCAGGCCTACGCGCGTAGCAATGCCGTATTTGTCCGCCAGAATAAAGGCCAGCTCCGCTATATCCATTTTCTCCGTACTTACGGAAACTACGCCGACGCGGTCAGTGCAGTCCCTTTTGCCGATGATGCGCAATAAGTTTTGCGCTTCTAATTGCTGCAGTCCGTCTAAAAACTGCTGCGTAAGCGTAAGCTCATGCGTGAGTATTTTGCCGATGCCCTGCTGCTGCAGCCAGCTGAGGGAAGCATGCAGGCCGGCGATGCCCGGCAGGTTGAGCGTGCCTGCTTCAAATTTATCGGGCATGAAGTGGGGAGTGTGCTCCGTGTGGCTGAGGCTGCCGGTGCCGCCGACAATGAGCGGTGTTATTTCGTCGATAATGCTTTCACGCAGTACAAAACCACCGATGCCCTGCGGTGCCAAAAGCCCCTTGTGCCCCGTAAAGGCGAGCGCGTCGATGTGCAGCGTCTGCATGTTTATAGGCAGCACGCCGGCGGTCTGCGCACTGTCGACGATGAATTGCAGACCATGCTCATGGCAGAAGCTGCCGAGCTGCGCCAAAGGCTGCACCGTACCGCACACATTGCTGGCATGGGTCATGATGATAGCTTTGGTGTTGGGGCGCACAAGCTGCGGCAAGGTGTCTAAGCACAGCGCACCCTCTTCGTTGCAGGGTATGCGGCTGAAGGTGATGGCATCAGCAGGAGCGTTGTCCAAAGTCAGCTCGGCGCCGATTTGCTGGAGCGGACGCATGACGGCGTTGTGCTCCATAGCGCTCACCAGCACATGGTCACCGCTATGCAGCAGTCCCTTGATGATGATATTCAGACTTTCGGTGATGTTCTTCGTAAAGACAACATTTTTGCTGTCCTCGCCGCCGAAGAAGCGGCAAAGCTGCTCGCGCGTGGCAAAGACAAGATTCTCGCCGGCTACGGCGCAGGTTCCGCGGCTGATGTTGGTGCCTGTCTGTGTAATATATTGATAAACTGCGTCGGCAACTGCCTGCGGCTTGGGAAAGGTGGTGGCGGCGTTGTCGAGATAAATTTGCTGCATTTTCTTTACCTCCTCATATTACGCCTATTCTATCATATAATTATCTGAAAAGCTAATAAATCAATCTGCTTTATCTATAAATGATATTGGTAGAAGCGCGTGGGCTATGATATACTTTTGTCGAAAGAATATTTTGGGGAGGTTTTTTATGAAAAATGAACAAATAACGATTGTTGCAACAGGCGCTGTTATCGGCCTGCTGGCAGCAATGCTGGTATTTTTCGGCAATCCGGCCAACATGGGCCTGTGCATTGCCTGCTTTTTGCGTGATACTGCCGGCGGCCTGGGCCTGCATGCCGCCAAGGCTGTGCAGTACATCCGTCCGGAAATCAGCGGTCTGGTGCTGGGCGCCTTGGCTGCAGCTTATATGCACGGAGAATTTTCGCCGAAGGGCGGCAGCTCTCCGCTGACACGTTTTGTACTGGGCTTTTTTGCGATGATCGGTTGTCTGATGTTTTTGGGCTGTCCGTTCAGAATGCTGCTGCGTATTGCCGGCGGTGATTTGAACGCTGTTGTCGGTCTGGTTGGTTTTGCGGCAGGCATTTATGCCGGCATTTTCTTTCTGAACCGAGGCTACAGCCTGAAGCGTACCTATAAGATGACGGCGGCGGAAGGCAGCATTATGTCGGTGATTGCCGTTGTGCTGTTGGTGCTGCTCGTTGCCGCACCGGCCTTCATCCACTTTACCAAGGCGGGTGGCGGCCCCGGTGCCAAGCATGCGGCTGTTGCTGTGAGCCTGATTGCTGCAGTGGCAGTCGGTTATCTTACGCAGCGCACACGCTTCTGCATGATTGCCGGTATCCGCGATTTTATTCTCTTTAGAGAAACTAAAATGCTGTGGGGCTTTGTGGCTGTTGTTGCGACAGCTGCTGCCTGCAATGTTGTGCTGACCTCTGTAACAGGCGGTGCCTTTTTCAAGGTGGGCTTTGCGGCGCAGCCTATTGCGCACACCGATGCGCTGTGGAACGTGCTGGGACTTTTCTTGGCGGGTTTTGCCTGCGTACTCTTGGGCGGTTGCCCGATGCGTCAGCTGGTGCTGTCCGGCGAAGGCAACTCCGACAGCGCAGTAACTCTGCTGGGCTTTATCGTGGGCGCGGCCTTTGCGCATAACTTCGGTCTGGCCTCCAGCGGCAACGGTCCTACTGCCAACGGTCAGATTGCCGTTGTTATCGGCATTGTTGTTGTAACTTTGATTGCTTATCTGAATACATATAAAAAGTGAGGAAACGCTATGAAAACTATTGATGCAAGAGGACTTTCCTGTCCCGAACCTGTTATCCTGACGCGTCAGGCGATGATGAGCGGCGAGGCTGCTTATGAGGTAATCGTGGATAATAATACCTCCAAGGAAAATGTAACACGCTACGCACAGCATCAGGGCTATAAGGTTGCGGTAACGGAGCAGGACGGCGAATTTACTCTGTCCCTGAGCAAATGATGCAGTATATTGCAACGTTCTTTTCGCACTTCGGTGCGGTGCGCTTTCAGCATCTGTGCACGGAGCGCGGCTGGCAGGCGCAGGTACGTCCTGTGCCGCGCAGTCTGAGCAGCAGCTGCGGTACCTGCGTATTTTTTCAAACAGAGGCGCTGGAAGATGCAGCGTCTTTGCAGACACCGGAGCTGGAGCAGATAGTGCGTGAGCGGGAGAATGGCTACGAGGTTTTGTATACTGCTGCCGAATAAGCGGAGGTTTGAGCTATGGAAAACGAAGTAAAGCTGACGAAGCTGGCGAGCTGTGCGGGCTGCGGGGCCAAGGTGGGTGCCGGTACGCTGTACAATTTGCTGACAGGCTTTCAGACGCATTATGATCCTAATCTTTTAGTGGGCTACGATAAAAGCGATGATGCCAGTGTTTATCGGGTGATTGACGAGCTGGCGATTGTGCAGACAACGGATTTCTTTCCGCCGATTGTCGACGATCCCTTTATGTACGGACAGATTGCGGCGACGAACGCTCTGAGTGATGTTTATGCTATGGGCGGTGAACCGAAGCTGGCGCTGAATATTATGTGCATCCCCGAGAAGATGGACAAGGCAACCGTGCAGGAGATTTTGCGCGGCGGTTATGCCAAGGCCTATGAAGCAGGTGCAATTATCACTGGCGGCCACACCATTCACGGCGCCGAGCCGATTTACGGCTTGGCGGTGACAGGTTTTGTTAAGCCTGAAAATGTGTGGACGAACAGCGGCGCGCAACCCGGTGACGTTTTGCTTTTGACGAAGCCTTTGGGAGTGGGCATCCTGACGACAGCGGCAAAAGCCGGCTTAGTAGAGCAGGAGCTGCTAGACAAGCTGTATGAGCAGATGAGTACGCTCAATAAATATGCCCATGATGTGCTTGTGAACTACAGCGTGCATGCCTGCACCGACGTGACAGGCTTTGCGCTTTTGGGCCACAGTCTGGAGATGGCGCAGGGCAGCGGCGTTACCGTGCACCTGAAGGCGCAGGCTGTGCCCTATCACGAGGAAGCATACGAGATGGCGGACATGGGCTTTGTTCCTGCCGGCGCCTATCGTAACCGTGATTTTGCCGAAGCAGGTGTGCGTGTTGTGGGAGCTGTCGCGCGTGCGCTGCAGGATATTTTTTACGACCCGCAGACGAGCGGAGGCCTGCTGTGTGCTGTTCCTGCGGCGGAGGCGGAAGCTTGTCTGGCAGAGCTACGGGCTGTTGCTCCGAGTACGCGGATTATCGGCTATGTGACCGAAAAACTTAACAGTGCGATTTATCTTGAAGCGTAGATATTTTAAAGATGCTGCTTAACCAGCGGCATCTTTTTTCACATTTTATTTACGCAAAAATGTTGTATACATTTATGCAGATATTTTACAAACAAGGCTGAGTAGTGTATACTAATTATATGAACTGGAAAGTTTTTCCTGTAAAAATTAAGGTCAAGTAATTTTGTGATTTCAAGAAAGAAGGGAATCCAATGGTAAAAATGAAAACAATGGACGGCAACACAGCTGCTGCGTATATTTCCTACGCATTTACCGATGTTGCTGCAATTTATCCTATTACCCCGTCCTCACCGATGGCTGAGGTTGTCGATGAATGGGCTGCCCAAGGCAAAAAGAACATTTTCGGGCAAACCGTTAAGCTGATGGAAATGCAGTCCGAGGCAGGTGCCTCCGGCGCAGTTCACGGCTCTCTGCAGGCTGGTGCGCTGACTACTACCTACACCGCATCTCAAGGCTTGCTTTTGATGATTCCTAATATGTATAAAATGGCCGGCGAGCTGCTGCCTGCAGTTTTCCACGTTTCCGCACGTGCACTGGCAACAAGCTCTCTGTCTATCTTTGGTGACCATCAGGACGTTATGGCTACCCGTCAGACCGGCTTTGCATTGCTGGCTGAAGGCAGCGTACAGGAGGTTATGGATCTGGCAGGCGTAGCACATTTGAGTGCTATCAAAGGTCGCGTACCGTTCCTGAACTTCTTCGACGGCTTCCGTACCTCCCATGAAATCCAGAAGATTGAGGTTATGGATTATGCTAATCTTGAAAAGCTGCTGGATAAGGATGCCGTAGACGCATTCCGTAAACGCGGTCTGAACCCGGATAATCCTGTTATCCGCGGCACCGCACAAAACCCTGATATTTACTTCCAGACTCGTGAGGCTGTTAACATCTATTACAATGCTCTTCCGGAAATCGTAGAGGATTACATGGGCGAAATCAGCAAGCTGACCGGCCGTGAATATCATCTGTTCAACTATTACGGCGCTGAGGATGCAGAAGATATCATCATCATTATGGGCTCCGCTTCCGAAACCGTCCGCACTGTTGTTGAAAAGCTCAACGCAGAGGGCAAAAAGGTTGGCGTACTCGTAGTTCACCTGTATCGTCCGTTCAGCATCGAGCACTTCATGGGCGCAATTCCGCAAAGCGTAAAACGTATCGCTGTACTGGACCGCACCAAAGAACCGGGCGCTTTCGGCGAACCGCTGTATCTTGATGTACGTGCTGCCTTCTATGCAAGCGACCGCAAGCCTATGATTATCGGCGGCCGTTACGGCTTGGGCTCCAAGGACCTGCTGCCCGGCGATATCGTAGCTGTATTCGATAATCTGGCAAGTGCAGAACCGAAAAACAACTTCACCATCAGCATCACTGATGACGTAACTAATACCTCTCTGCCGTGCGTAGCAGGCGTGGACGTAACTCCTGCAGGCACCAAGGGCTGCAAATTCTGGGGCCTGGGCAGTGACGGTACCGTAGGCGCCAACAAGAGTGCTATCAAAATCATCGGTGACCACACCGATATGTACGCTCAAGGCTACTTCTCCTACGACAGTAAAAAATCCGGCGGCGTAACCGTTTCCCACCTGCGCTTCGGTCATACCCCGATTATGGCACCGTACCTGATTGATGCTGCCGATTTTGTTGCAGTACACAATCAGTCCTATGTTCATAAATACGATGTAACCGCAGGCCTGAAAAAAGGCGGCACCTTCCTGCTGAACTGCAACTGGAGCACTGAGGAGCTTGACGCACAGCTGCCCGGTCAGCTCAAACGCTACATCGCTAAGAACGATATTAAATTCTACATCATTGATGCTGTTAAGATTGCTCAGGAAATCGGTCTGGGCGGCCGCATCAACATGATTATGCAGTCTGCTTTCTTCAAGCTGGCTGATATTATTCCTCTGGCTGACGCTGTGAAATACCTGAAGGATGCTGTTGAGCATTCCTACGGCAAGAAAGGCCAGAACATTGTCGACATGAACAACGCTGCTATCGACAAGGGCATTGACGCTATTGTTGCTGTTGATGTTCCCGCAGCTTGGGCCGAGGTTGCTGATACTGCTGCCGAAGCTGCAACCGGTAACGAGTTTGTTGACAAGCTGCTCGTTCCGATGAACAAGCTGGAAGGCGACAAGCTGCCGGTAAGTGCTTTTGCTGATTACGCAGACGGCACCTTCCCGAGCGGTACTGCCGCTTACGAAAAACGCGGCATCGCTATCGACGTACCGGAATGGCAGATGGACACCTGTATCCAATGTAACCAGTGCGCTTTCGTTTGCCCGCATGCTGCTATCCGTCCGGTTCTCATGACTGAGGAAGAAGCTGCCAAGGCTCCGGCAACTCTGCCGAGCAAGCCTGCTATCGGCGCTAAAGGCCTGATGTTTAGCATGAGCATCTCTCCGTTGGACTGCACCGGCTGCGGCAACTGCGCTCAGGTATGCCCGGCTCCGAAGAGCAAGGCTCTCGTTATGAAGCCGCTCGATACTCAGCTTGATAAAGCTGCTGCTTGGGAATACAGCCAGAAAGAGGTTGCTCCTAAGGCAAATCCGCTCAACAAGAAGACCATGAAGGGCATTCAGTTCGAACAGCCGCTGCTCGAGTTCAGCGGTGCGTGCGCAGGTTGCGGCGAAACTCCGTATGCTAAGCTCGTAACTCAGCTGGTTGGCGACCGTATGATGATTGCCAATGCAACCGGCTGTACCTCTATCTGGGGTGCATCCGCTCCGTCCATGCCGTACACCAAAAACTGCAAAGGTCATGGTCCGAGCTGGGCAAACTCCCTGTTCGAGGATAACGCTGAATATGGCTTAGGCATGTTCCTGGGCGTTAAACAATCCCGTGAGCGTGTAGAAGACATGGTAAAAGCTATGCTGGAAGGCGAACTGCCTGAGGATCTCAAGGCTGCGCTGACCGATTGGCTGGAGCATGTCAACGACAGCGAAGGCACCCGTGAGCGTGCCGAAGCACTGACTGCAGCACTGGAAAAATACAAAGACAACTGCGATAAATGCGCTGCTCTGTATGACGAGAAGCAATTCTTCGTTAAACGTAGCCACTGGATCTTTGGCGGTGACGGCTGGGCTTATGATATCGGCTACGGCGGTCTGGACCATGTACTGGCATCCGGCGAGAATGTCAATGTTATGGTATTCGATACCGAGGTATATTCCAACACCGGCGGTCAATCCTCCAAATCTACTCCGACTGCGGCAATCGCTAAATTTGCTGCCAGCGGCAAAAAGACCAAGAAGAAAGACCTTGGCATGATGGCTATGAGCTATGGCTATGTATATGTTGCACAGGTTGCTATGGGCGCCGACAAGAACCAGACTCTGAAGGCTATTGCCGAAGCAGAGGCTTATGACGGCCCGTCCCTGATTATTGCTTACGCACCTTGCATCAACCACGGCCTGAAGGTTGGCATGGGCTGCAGCCAGCTCGAAGAAAAACGTGCTGTTGACTGCGGTTACTGGGCAACCTACCGCTTCAATCCGGAACTGAAGGAGCAAGGCAAGAATCCGTTCATTCTGGACAGCAAAGAGCCTACCGCAAACTTCCGTGACTTCCTCATGGGCGAAGTTCGTTTCAGCTCTCTGCAGAAGATGTTCCCGGATACTGCGGAAGCATTGTTCGAGAAGACCGAGAAAGACGCTATGACTCGTCTGGACGGCTACAAAAAGCTGGCAGGCAAGGAATAAAATTCTTGCTTAATCAAAAAATAAGCCGTGCTGCGTAAGCGGCACGGTAAAAAGAAAAAATAAAGAACTCTCTATGTGCTCTGTTCATGCAGTGCTTCGTAGGGAGTTCTTTTTATGCTTAAAAACAAAGAAAATCCCGGCATGGCTTCTTCAAAAACCATAACCGGGATTTTTTCGTCAAGAAATTATTTTACCAGTGCTGCCAACGCTTCCTTATCGTGCAGGCCGACTGCGGATTTTACCAGCTTGCCGCTTTTGAAAACCAACAGGCTGGGGATACTCATGATAGCAAATTTTTCTGCCAGCTCCGGATTATCATCAACGTTGCATTTGGTAATCTTGATATCGCTGTGCTCCTGAGCAAAGGCTTCCAGAATCGGAGCTTGCATACGGCAGGGACCGCACCAGGATGCCCAAAAATCAACGAGAACTGTTTGGGTAGAATTGGTAACCTCCTGCTCAAAGTTTGCTGTAGTAATTTCTAATGCCATAATTATCACTCCTTCAGTATTTTTGTAAAATTTTTGGTTATTTATTGCTGTTTTCGCCTGCCTGACGTTGACGCAAAAACTTTAACGCTGTCAGGCCGGCACGTGCGCCCTCGTGTACTGCCTTAGCCACCTGCATCAAGCCTCCCGTGCAGTCGCCGGCAGCGAAAAGTCCGGGGATGTTAGTCGCTCCGTCGCTGTCGATACGGATGAAGCGTCCGTTCAGCTCCGCGCCGAGCTTGCGTGCCATATCGGTGCTGTCTGCCGTGCCAAGAGCGATGAACAAGCCGTCGACGGCCAGCGTGCTGCCGTCGGTAAAGCGGATGCTGCTGAGCTTGCCGTTGCCTTCAATTTCTTGCAGCACAGAGGTGTTTACCTCAAAGCCTGCAGCCTTGGCTGCGTCACCGCTTTGACCGTTGGTCAGGATGGTGACGCTGCTTGCCAGCTGCTTAAGATAAGCTGCCTCGTGCAGAGCGTAGGCACCGTTGCCGAGGACGGTAACATTTTTCTTGCGGAAGAAGAAGCCGTCGCAGACGGCGCAATAGCTTATGCCCTTGCCCTCCAGCTCAATAAGGCCGGGAAGGTTGAGCGTAATATTTTTGCTGCCGGTAGCCAGAACAAGAGCTTCCGTTTGCAGCTGCTCGGCCGTATTCTTTAAGCTGAGCGTGAAGCAGTCGGTGTATTCCACGCCGAGAACCTCATCCTGCAAAATTTCTACGCCCAAAGAGCGTGCCTGCTCCAGTCCTGCCGCGTAAAGCTTGGCGCCGGAAGCGGCAATGCCGTAATAATTGTCGATTTTATGTGCCTTGGCCAGTGCGCCGGGGCCGTTTTCAATGATGCATACCTTTTGACCGGCGCGCGCCAGATAAAGAGCAGCACTTACTCCGGCGGGACCGCCGCCGATAATAATCGCTTGCTTAATGTTGTTCGTCATAGGCAGCCTCCTGTAAATATAAACTGAGATAAAATGGAAAATTATTCTTTATTTTATTATAACTCAGTTTGCAAAATTTTTCTGCAAAATAATAGTGAATTAGCAGCCGGCAGAGTTGCTGTTATCTTTTGGCTTATCAGCTTCGGATTGTGCTTTGACAGGCTGCTCGGTAACATTTTCCTGCAGCGGAGTTTCAAAATAAAGACTGGTGCTGGGGAAGGCGCAGCTTACGCCGACTTCTTCCAGAAGTTCCAGAGTGTGCAGGTTGATTTCCTGCATAATGTTGAGGTATTCGATGTGCTTGCCTGTTTTGGCGTAGCAGACAACACGGATATCAAGGCTGCTGCTATTATAGGTAAGGAAATGAACGCGTACATCATTTTCGTCAATAAGCGTGAGATCCTCCAGATAATTTTTCAGCTTGAAGATAAATTCCTCGATTTGGGCAGCCGTTGTACCGTAGGTCAGGCCAAGCGTAAAGTCGATGCGGCGGCGTTCGCGCAGCGTATAGTTGGTAATCGGCGTGTTGCTGAGGAGAGAGTTCGGAATATAAACAAGCTCCTGCGGAAAGGTGCGGATACAGGTGCTGCGGAAGGAAACGCTTTCAACGATGCCTTCGATGCCATTGGCTTTAATCCAGTCGCCGATTTTAAAGGGCTTGTCGAGCAGGATTATCATACTGCCGAAAACGTTGGCCAACGCATCCTTGGCTGCAAATGCAACAGCCAAAGAGCCGATACTAAGGGAGGCGATAAAGGCGCTGATGTCATAATTCCATTCGCGGGCTACGGTTACAAAGCCCAGCATGATGATAATCATACGGAAAACAGTCGCGAGAATGTTGGCGATGGCTTCATCGGTCTGGATGCCGAATCTTTCGAGCAAATCAAAGAAAACGCCGTGTGTTGTATCAATCAGGTTATAAATACCCCAGAAAAAGTTGGTGACAATAATTGTGCGCAGAATGCGGTCGGTAAAGCTTACATCATGTATTGATGCCAACGGCGACAGGTTGATTGCCGCATAGAACGCAATAATAAAGAGTGCAATGTTGATAGGTGTTTCGAAGGCGTTAAGAAAATCTTCGCCGTAGCTGAAGGAAACCTTGTTGTTCAGACGGCGTAAAAGGCGGATGAAAAAGTTTTTATAAATGTAGCGGACAACGGTAAAGAAAAGAAAGGCACTTATGGAAGGGTACCAGGGTTTAAGAGTAAGCAATATATCGTTCACGAGGGAACCTCCTTGGTTAAGAATTTTTCAGCTTAACTAATTTTAGCATTTTCTGTGTTGCTGCACAACGATTTTACATTTATTTCTAATTCTCGTGACACTTTAGTAAACTTGTATGTTTATGGATGTGGTATAATTAACACAATATAAATAGACGGAGGCATGTTATGGAACTGCTGGTTGAGCGTATATTTGCAATCTTCATAGCTATATCGGGACCGATACTGACAATATTCGACCTCCCGGGGAATACTTTGCTTTTACTGACATCGTTGATGTTTGCTTTTTTTGATGAGGTGTTGTACTTTAACGGCAGGCTGCTTTCAGCTATGGTGCTTATTTATGCTTTGGGCGAATTTTGGGAGTTCTGCGTCGGCCTTTTCGGTATTAAGCGTAGAAAGGTTTCTTGGTTCGCGGTTATTTTCATTGCCTTGGGAAGCTTTGCCGGCACTCTGCTCGGTACATTGATTTTTCCGATATTAGGCTCATTGCTCGGCGGTATGGCCGGTGCCTTTGCGGCTGCATTTGCTTATGAGCTGGCGCATACGGGTGTTTCGGCAGCTGCTATGCAGTTGGCGTGGACGGCAGCGAAGATGCGCTTTTTTGCAATGGTCGGCAAGCTGGCAGCAGGTATTGCTTTAGCTGCTCTGCTCTTGAAGCAGGTAGTGTTTTTTTAAATATATAATATAATTTAATGAGAGGTGTACAATATGGAATTTACTTTCGCACATAACAACTTTAATGTGTTGGATTTGGAAAAAAGCCTGAAGTTTTACGAGGAGGCTTTGGGCCTGAAGGAGGATCACCGTAAGGTGGCCGAGGACGGCAGCTTTATTCTGGTATATCTGACGGACGGCAAAACTCCGCATCTGCTGGAGCTTACCTGGCTGCGTGACCGCAAGGAAGCTTATAATCTGGGCGAAAATGAATTCCATCTGGCATTTTTGGCAGATGATTACGAAGCAGCGCATGCTAAGCATAAGAAAATGGGCTGCATCTGCTACGAAAATCCTGCTATGGGAATTTACTTTATTACCGACCCTGATAATTATTGGCTGGAAATTGTACCGAAGAACAAATAAGCGCATAAAAAAGCGTCAAGGTCCGGGAGGTAGATGTCATGAAACACAAGCTGTGTCTGCATGGACTGGAAGTAAAAAACCAGGCGCAGCTGCTTAATCTTGCGAAAAGGCTGCTGCCTGGCAGTACCGTCAAGGTAAAAATCAAAGAAAAATATTTTAACGATAATGATATGTACAAATATCGCCTGACGCGCTTTACACCGGAAAATACGGACGGCATTCGCTTGTATTGTGCCTGGGGCACTTTGCTTGTGAGCGATAAGCTGTTGGCGATAGCGGATATCATTATTGAATTTGAATATCATAATGCGGAAGCTGCAGAAGCTGTTGACAGTCTGCTGCAGAAACTGCTGGCCTCCAAAACAAAATTTGTGTTGGAGGAGCCGGATTTTTCGCAGCGACTGGACCAGTTGCGCGGCTGTTTTGACCAAAAGCAGCTGGCGGCCTACGATGCCGACAGCGCTATGAGCCTGCTGTATTGTCATCTTCCCTGGCAAGTTTATTATGTAAGCAAGCTGTGGCAGGAGGTCTTGAGCCGTGGCCCGGAACGCAGCCTGCTGCGTCAGCTGCGGGTAAAGCTCAGACGTCTGCGCTCGCTGCTGACTCTATGCAAGCCGCTGCTGCCTGAGCAGGAGGCGGTGCATTGGCAGGGAGTGCTGAAGGCGAGCACCAATCGTTTGGGTGATGTGCGGGAGTACGATGTGGCGTTGCAAATCTGCTCGCGTCTACAGCGCAGCCGGGAGCAGGCGGAAGCTGCGCTGCCGCAGCTTACGGCTTTACTGACGCAGCTGCGCGGTACGGCTGCAGCTAAGGCGCTGCGCGGACTGAGGCTGAACCGCCTGACGCTAGAGCTGGCCCGTTTGCTTTTGTGGCTGTACAGCGTGCCTGCGCCTGAAAGGGAGCTGACATTGGCAGAGTTTTTGTCGCGTCGTTTCGGTAACTGGTATGACAAGCTGATGGAGTTGCCGGAAAAATATCCCGATTTGCATAATATGGAGCAGCTGCACCGCATCCGCATCAAGCTCAAACGCTTCCGCTATGCGTTGCAGAGTGTGCCGGAGCTGGCTCCGGAAGCAAGCCTTTTGCGCAGCTTGAAGTATCTGCAGGATATGTTGGGCCTTTTGCATGACGATTATATCAACAGCCTGATGGTGGAGCGTCTGGTGGCGTCGCATCCCAAAATCAAGGAGCTGCGCTATGAAGCGGCCCTGTTCAGCGGCTGGGAGCAGGCCAAGGCTGATGCGGCGCTGGAAGCATTGCCGCAGCAGTGGGAAGCCTTCAACAGCCAGCTGACGGAATGGAAAAACAAAAATCTTTAGTTTTGTGCTTGAATTTATCGTTAGTGGAAAAGATTTGTAAAGTTTTTATAGTAACGCTTGCACTTGTTGGCACGAAAGACTATAATTAAACACATATTAAGCATATAGGGAGGAGAATTTTCCATGAAAAAAATATTAATGCTGGTTACAATGATTATGATGCTGGCTGTCAGCGCAGTTTGCAGCGCATCCAACGGCAAGGTTCTGGACGCAGAGGAAGCTATCGTTGACAAATTTATCAACGGCGGCAACTACAAGGCAGTTACCTCTATGATGACCGAGGATATGCAAAAGAACTGGGATGAAAAGGCTTACAATAATCTGCATGCACAGCTTGCTAAGGATTTCGGTAAGCTGACCACCAATCAACTGATTGTTGTTGAAAAACATAATGGCGCAGACGTGCTGCTGTATCAGGTTGCTGCAGAGAAAAAACCGGCTGCCCGCTTCGTATATCTTTTCAAGCTGAACGGCGAGAAGCCTTTGCTGAATGATTTCAGTGTAATGCTGCCGCAGCAGAAAGAAGCAGCTAAAGAAGAAGCTAAAAAATAAATTTTATATTAAAAAGCTGACGACAGAGCTATACTATGTCAGTATACTCTGTCGTTTTTGGTTGATTTTTTAAGCTTGCTGTTATGGGAAATCCTGCACTTCCTTATGCTATTTCTTGACTGTGCTTTATAGCTGTTATATAATATTGAAGAATATAAGAGGTCTTTTAGTGCAGAAAAGTTTAATGGCATTAGATTGACAAAAATCTTGTAGGGCTTGCGACCTTTCGATCATAATGGTGTGGCGAAACGGTGCAGGCTCTATCTTGTTTATGGAGGCACGTACTATGCAGCCGGTAAAAATTCGTATTTTGAGTACAACGAAGGATGAGGGTAGTGAGGCTCAGGCTTCTGAACAAAAGTATACGGGTATGATGACGGAAAAAGGCGGCAAATACTACGTAATCTATAAGGAGGATGAACAGTCTGGTCTGGATAATACCAAGACAACGCTGAAATGGGACGATGAGCACGTTATAGTCATGCGTAGCGGCAGCGTAGATCACAGACAGGAATTCCGCCGTGGATATGTAGATAAAAGCCTTTATCAGACACCTTATATGAAAATTCCTCTGACGACGGAAACCAGTTATGTATATACCCGTTTCCGTAACGGCATGTGGCAGCTGGAAATGGAATATACCTTGTATCATGATGATAAGCCTTATGGCGAGATGAAGATTTTAATTGAGGTTGAGGAAATTTAATATGAAAATAGGCTTTGATAATCAAAAATATTTGACCATGCAATCTGAGCATATCAGAGAGCGCATCAGTAAATTCGGCGATAAGCTTTATCTGGAATTCGGCGGCAAGCTGTTCGATGATTACCATGCTTCCCGCGTACTGCCGGGCTTTGCTCCGGACAGTAAGCTGCAGATGCTCCTGCAGCTTGCGGATCAGGCAGAGATGATTATTTCCATCAATGCCGATGACATCGAAAATAACAAGGTGCGTCACGATTTAGGTCTGACCTACGATCTGGACGTACTGCGTCTGGTAAAGGTTTACCGTTCTAAGGGACTTTATGTCAGCAGCGTTGTTATTACGCAATATAAGGGGCAGAAATCCATCGAAAGCTTCAAGAATAAGCTGGAGGCTTTGGATATCAAGGTTTATTACCATTATCCGATTGAAGGCTATCCGCATAATGTGGAGCACATTGTCAGCGATGCGGGCTATGGCCAGAACGACTATGTAGAAACTACACGTCCGCTGGTAGTTGTTACTGCTCCCGGTCCCGGCAGCGGCAAGATGGCTACCTGCCTGTCACAGCTGTATCATGAAAACAAACGCGGCATTAAGGCCGGTTATGCCAAATTCGAAACCTTCCCCATCTGGAATCTGCCTTTGAAGCATCCTGTAAATATGGCTTACGAGGCTGCTACGGCGGATTTGCAGGATGTTAATATGATTGACCCCTTCCATTTGGAGGCCTATGGCGTAACCACGGTAAATTATAACCGTGACGTTGAAATTTATCCTGTACTGGCAGCAATTTTTGAAGGCATTTACGGCTATTGCCCGTACAAATCGCCTACCGATATGGGCGTTAATATGGCAGGCAACTGCATCTGTGATGATGAGGTCTGTTGCGAGGCTTCCCGTCAGGAAATTATCCGCCGCTATTATCAGTCCCTGAACCGTCTGGCATTGGATGAGGCCAGCAAGCAGGAGGTTTATACGCTGGAGCTGCTGATGAAGCAGGCTAAGGTCAGCGTAAATGACCGCCGCGTTGTTACCGTAGCCAAGCAGGTTGCGGAAGAACGCAAGTGCGCTGTTATTGCGCTGGAACTTGCCGATGGCAGAATTGTTACCGGCAAAACTACGGATTTGCTGGGACCTGCCAGTGCTGTGCTGTTGAACGCTATTAAGGAACTGGGCGGTATTGCGGATGAAATGCACCTGATTTCGCCGACCTACATCAACCCGATTCAGAATCTGAAAACACGCTACCTTGGCAGCAGCAATCCGCGTCTGCATATGGATGAGGTGCTGATAGCGCTTTCTATGTGTGCTGCAACGGACAGTCTGGCTAAGTTGGCGCTGGAAAAGCTGCCGGAGCTGAAAGGTTGCCAGGCACATTCCACCGTTATGCTGACAGAGGGAGATTTCAAGGTATTTAAAAAGCTGGGCGTTGAACTGACTAATGACCCTATTTACGAAACAAAATAAGCAATAAATAAAGAGAAGGAGAGATTTTGCTTTGGATATAAAGGATTTATTAGCCGCTGCCATTAAAGATGCAGCGCAAAAAGCTATCGATAATGGCACTTTGAAACCGGGTACTTTGCCCGAGGTTATGCTGGAGGTTCCGCCGCAAAAGGAATTCGGCGATTTTGCAACCAACTTTGCAATGCAGTCTGCCCGCAGCCTGCATTGTGCACCGCGTCAGATTGCACAGGCTGTTGTTGATAATCTGGACTGTGCTTCCGTAGATAAAATGGAAATTGCCGGCCCCGGCTTCATCAATTTCTATCTGAAACAAAACTGGACCGCTGATTTGCTGGCAGGGATTCTGGCTGCCGGTGAAAACTACGGCAACCTGCCTGCTAACGGCTTGGGCCGCGTTCAGGTTGAATATGTAAGCGCTAACCCCACCGGCCCGCTGCATGTAGGCCATGCCCGCGGTGCCGCAGTCGGCAGTGCTATGGTTAACCTGCTGCGTGCTGCAGGCTATGATGTTGAAAGTGAATATTATATCAATGATGCCGGCAATCAGATGAACAATCTGGCAGCTTCTGTCAATGCACGTTATCTGCAGCTGTTGAAGCTGGAGGAAATGGGCGGCGTTCCTGCCGACCTGACCGTTAAACAGCTGGATGAAATGCCGACCGGCATTGCCTTCCCGGAAAACGGCTACCATGGCTATGATATCATTGAAACCGCTCAGCGCATTATCCGTATCTATGGCAAGGAATTCGTTGCTTTAGAGGAAAAAGAGCGTCTGGCAAAATTCCTGGAAATTGCTTATAAAGAAAAGCTGGCAGGCCTGAAAGAGGATCTGGAAGCTTTTGGCGTAACCTTCGATGTATGGTTCAGCGAGCAATCCCTGCATGATGCCGACAAAATCCGCGAGGCCTGCAAATTCCTTGAGGAAAAAGGCTGCGTTTATGAAAAGGATGGCGCAAAATGGTTTAATTCCACCGCTTACGGTGATGACAAGGACCGCGTTGTTATCCGTGACAACGGCGTTTCCACCTACTTTGCTGCCGATATTGCATATCACCGCAACAAATTCGAGCGTGGCTTTGACCGCATCATCAACCTGTGGGGCGCTGACCACCACGGTTATATTGCCCGCGTGAAGGCTGCTGTAAGTGCTTTGGGCTTTGATGCCGATAAGCTGGAGGTGCTGCTGCTGCAAATGGTACGCCTGTACCGCAACGGCGATATCGTTAAACTGTCCAAGCGTACCGGCGAAACCATCACTCTGCGCGAGCTGATGGATGAGGTTGGCGTTGATGCAGCGCGTTACTTCTTCTGCATGCGCTCCTTAGACAGCCAGTTGGATTTTGATATGACTCTGGCTACCGAAAAATCCAATGAGAACCCGGTTTATTATATCCAATATGCGCATGCGCGTATCTGCAGCATTGCCCGTCAGCTGGCCGAAGCAGGCATTGAGGCTGTTGCTCTGGACGAGCTGAAGCTGGATACTCTGCAGGCTCCCGAAGAGCTGGCGCTTGTTAAAAAGCTGGGCGAATATCCGGAACTGCTTGCCCGTGCAGCCCGTGAGCGTGCTGTACATCATGTGGCAACCTATACCTACGAGCTGGCAACCCTGTTCCACTCCTTCTATAACCAATGCCGTATTCTGGGCGTAGATACAGACTTGCAACAAGCCCGCATTGCTTTGGTGAAGGTAGTTGGTCACACCATCCGTCATGCTTTGGGTATTCTGGGCGTTTCTGCTCCGGAAAGAATGTAATTTAAGAAATTCTTTTGCAGGTGGCAGAGTCCGTGAGGCTTTGCCGCCTGCAGTGAGTTTAGATACAATTTAATATTTTTGTAGCATTTTATGAAATCTGAGGGGGTTAAAAATCATGACTACTAATACCAAGTACATTTTTGTGACAGGCGGCGTTGTTTCTTCTTTGGGCAAGGGCATCACTGCTGCGTCTTTAGGCCGTTTGCTGAAAAGCCGCGGCTATAGGGTTACTATCCAGAAGTTCGACCCGTATATCAATATTGACCCGGGCACAATGAGCCCGTATCAGCATGGCGAGGTTTTTGTAACAGATGACGGTGCGGAAACTGACCTTGACTTGGGACATTACGAACGCTTTATTGATATCAACCTGTCCAAAAACTCCAATACGACCACAGGCAAGATTTACCAGAGTGTAATAAATAAAGAACGCCGTGGCGATTATCTTGGCGGTACCGTACAGGTTATTCCTCATATCACAAATGAAATCAAAGAGCGCGTTTTCCGCGTAGGCCAACAGGATAATGCCGACTTCGTTATTACGGAAATCGGCGGTACTGTAGGTGATATTGAAAGCCTGCCGTTTTTGGAAGCCATCCGTCAGGTAAAAAAGGATGTCGGCAAGAACGATGTGCTTTATATTCACGTTACGCTGGTACCGTATATTTCCGCAGCCGGTGAGCTGAAAACCAAACCGACTCAGCATAGCGTAAAAGAGCTGCGCAGCATCGGTATTTCTCCTGATATTATCGTTTGCCGCAGCGAAAAGCCTATTTCCAAGGAAATGCGCGAAAAAATGGCTATGTTCTGCGACGTTGATCCGGACGCAGTTATTCAAAACCTTACGGCAAGAAGTATTTACGAGGTACCTATGCTCATGGAGGAGCAGGGTCTTGATACCATTGTTTTGCGCAAGCTGGAAATGGAGGACAAGCCGAAGGATATGCAGGGCTGGCATGATATGGTGGCCCGCATCCTGAAAAAATATGACAAGAAGGTAACTATCGCTGTAGTTGGCAAATACGTTGCTTTGCAGGATGCTTATATTTCCATTACCGAATCCTTGCGTCATGCAGCAGTTGCCAATGAAGCCGAGCTTGATATCCATTGGGTAAATGCAGAAGAAATCGAAGCAGATGATACTGATATGGCTAAGATTATGGCCGGTGTTGACGGCATTCTGGTGCCTGGCGGCTTCGGTAATCGCGGTATTGAAGGCAAGATTAAGGCTATTCAATATGCACGTGAGCACAAGATTCCGTTCTTCGGTATCTGCCTGGGCATGCAGTGCGCAGTAATTGAATTTGCCCGTCACGTCTGCGGTATGGCTGATGCCAACAGCTCAGAGTTCAATCCGAACAGCACACATCCTGTTATCGACCTGATGCCGGAACAGCTTGATGTTGAGGATTTGGGCGGTACGATGCGTTTGGGACTGTATCCGTGTAAGGTTTATCCAGATACGCTGACCAGCAAGGCTTACAATGCAGAGCTGATTTACGAACGTCATCGTCATCGTTATGAGTTCAACAATGCTTTCCGTGAGGAAATTGTGGGCAAGGGATTAGTTCTAGGCGGCACACTGCCTAATGGCCGTCTGGTAGAGATTGTTGAATTGCCTGAGAGTGAGCATCCGTGGTTCCTCGGTGCGCAATTCCATCCTGAATTCAAATCCCGTCCGACAAATCCGCATCCGTTATTCAGAGATTTTGTCGGTGCGGCGGTAAAGCATCACCAATAAGTTTATCCTGAAAGCGCTGAGCTTAAGCCGACGTTGCTTTCGGAAAATAAGAATATTCCTCTTAGGCACCTTAGGCGCAATTGCCGTAAGGCATACGCCTGAGGGGAGTTTTTGCTTATGTTATACTAAAAATTAGGGAGGAGAGTGATTGAATGCTTAAGAAAATTTTTATCAGTGCGGTATTGATTCTGGCTGTGTTGAGCTTTGTCGTTTCGTTGCTCAAGGGAAATAACAATGCCGAGAAAACTGTTACTGTACCTGACCGTGTGGCCGTAATCAATATTTCCGGTACGATTATCAGCGGTGCGGACAGCAAGGACAATATTTTCAGCCAGACCAATGGTGTAACAAGCGGCAGCATTATGAAGCAGATTCGTGAGGCTGCGGCTGATGACAGTGTCAAGGCATTAGTCCTGCGTATCGACAGCGGCGGCGGCAGTGCTACGGCTGCTGAAGAAGTTGGCCGGGAGCTGAAGCGCTTTAAGGAAAAAACCAAAAAGCCGATTGTGGCGACTATGGGCAATACCGGTGCCAGCGCTGCCTATTGGATTGCAGCCTGCGCCAGTGACAAGGTTTATGCCAATGCCACAACGCTTACCGGCAGTATCGGTGTGTATATGCCGTACATGAATACGGAGGAGCTGTTCAAGAAAATAGGTATCACCAGCAATAAGATTAAAAGCGGGCCCTATAAGGATATTATGAGCAGCGACAGACCGATGACACCGGAGGAGCAGGCTATTTTGCAGAACATCGTCAACGAAATCTACGAGCAGTTCGTGACAACTGTTGCCGTAGGACGCAAGATGGAAGAAAGCAAGGTAAAATCCTTGGCTGACGGCCGTGTTTATACCGGTCTGCAGGCTAAGAACCTGGGCTTGGTAGATGAAATCGGTGATTATTACGATGCGCTTGCCTCAGCAGGTGAATTGGGCAAGATTAAGCCGGGTACCGACGGACTGCCGCCGGTGAAGGCTAAGGAAAAACAGCAGCCGTGGGAGTTCTTGCTCAGCGCTCATATTGCGGAGCTGATTAAAACGGAGCTTGTAAACCAGCTGACAGGCAGTCTGCAGCAGAGCGGTGCGCCGGCAGGCGGTATGACGAGGTGATGAGCTATGAGGCGCAAAACATTTGAGGTACTTTTTGAGCCCGGTGCAGGCATGGCTGCGATTGCCAAGCAGCCTTCTCTTTGGCGCAGTGCTTTTTATTTCACTCTCAGCTTCAGCTTTTTTGGCGTAGCAACAAATTGCTGGCTGCTGGATTCGCCGCTGGAGGTGCGCTTCGGCATTATTATTGCTACGGTACTGATTGCGGGAACAGCTTTAACGCTTTACGGTTTTTTGCTGCACGGCATTATGGAAACCTTCGGTGCGCTGGCGGGCGCCCCGGTCGGGCTTATCTGCCTTTTGGGCTATACGACGTTGCCTTTTCTGCTGCTCACGCCGGGAGCTTTGCTGGCGGGCAGGATGGGTTTTAACGGCTTGCCGCTCTTAGGTGTGCTGTTTCTCATCGGCTGCCTGTGGATGCTGTATCTTCTGGTGCGGTCATTGGAGGCAGTGTACCTTGTAGATGCCTTCCGTGCAGGTGTAACCGTAGTGTTCAGCCTGTTTTTGCTGTATATTGTTTTTGTATTACCGTGGCAGGTTTGCCTGATGCTGTTGCTGTAAATAAAATTTAGATTGATTAATCAGAATAAACGTGTCATAATAAAGGTTGGACATAGAGTTAATTCTCTTGCGCTGCACAAGCAGTGCTATTACCATATGAAATTATATTAAGGAGTGTTGTGAAGAATGAACAGAGAGCTTTCTTTGGAATTTGTACGTGTAACCGAGGCGGCAGCTATTGCCTGCGGTCATCTTGTAGGCAGAGGCGACAAGAACGGTGCTGACGGTCTGGCTGTTGACGCTATGCGCGCAGCCTTTGATACCGTAAATATTAAAGGTACCGTTGTTATCGGCGAAGGCGAAATGGATGAAGCACCGATGCTGTATATCGGTGAAGAAGTAGGTGCCGGCGGCCCTGAGGTTGATATCGCTGTTGACCCGATTGAAGGTACCAACCTGGTTGCTAAAGGACAAAACGGCGCTATCGCAGTTATTGCTATCGCTCCGCGTGGCTGCCTGCTGCATGCTCCTGATATGTACATGGATAAAATCGCTGTCGGCCCCCGTGCTAAAGGCTGCATCGATATCAATGCTCCGATCAGCGAAAACCTGGCACGCGTTGCTAAAGCAATGGACCGTAAAGTAAGCGACCTGAACGTAGTTCTGCTGGACCGCGAACGTCATTACGGCCTGATGGACGAAATCCGTAAAGCCGGCGCACGTATCTCCCTGATTACCGACGGCGACGTTAACCCGATCGTTGAATGCTGCATCGAAGGCAGCGGCGTGCATATGTACGTTGGTAAGGGTGGCGCTCCGGAAGGTGTTCTGGGTGCTGCTGCTGTTAAATGCCTGGGCGGCGATATGCAAGCTCGTCTGGTTCCCGAAGACGAAGCTCAGGTTCAACGCTGCCTGAAGATGGGTATTGCAGATGTTAACAAGGTGCTGACTCTGGATGATCTGGTAAAAGGCGATGACTGCATGTTTACTGCTACCGCTATTACCAACTGCAACATGCTGAACGGTCTGCGTTACTTCGGCGACGGCGTACGTACTCATACTATTTCTGCCCGTTACAAAACCGGCACCGTACGTTTCGTTGATGCTATTCACAGCCTGGACCGCAAAGTACTTGCTGTTAAGCTCTGATTTTAAAACAGATTATAGGGCTGTTACGTTTGTAACAGCCCTATTTATCAATTTGTATAGCCTATGGAAAATTTATTAGTCAATAAGGTTGCCGCTGTCAAGGAAGTGCGGCAGGCGGCCGAATATCAAAAGAAAAAACAGGCCTGTATTTTAACCGGGTTGGCTGGAAGCAGCAAGCCGGTCTTTTTTGCTGCCGCAGATAAGCTGCTTGGCGGCAAGGGCAGTATGGCCTTTATTACTGCTTCGCGTGAGGAAATCCGTACTTATCGCCGCGAGCTTAACTATCTGTACCCGGATTTACCTATGCAGGAGCTTTATCCTGTAAGCCTGCCGCGTGTGCAGGCCGATACGCAGAGCCTGGAGCTGCAGGCCGGACGTGCGGCAGCACTGCGCTTTCTGAGCGGTGAGGAGCGTGGCATTGTTTTCATTACGGCAGAGGCGCTGCAGCAAAAGCAGCTGCGTCCGAGCGGTATGTCCGGCAAGGCGCTGCAGCTCGCTGTCTGCGAGGAGCACGAACAGCGTAATATAGCTGCTGCGCTGCTTGATTTAGGCTATGAACGTACGGAGCAGGTTGATGCTTTGGGACAGTTCTGCCTGCGCGGTGATATTCTGGACGTGTACCCGATTAACAGTAGTGCGGCGGTACGCATAGAATGGTTCGACAACGAGCTTGACGCTATGCGTAGCTTTGATGTTGACACCCAGCGCAGTCTGCAGACTCTCACCAGTATCAAAATTGCTCCGCTGAAGGTGGATGAAAGCTTTAGCTATGATGCCGATATCTTTGAATATTGCGCTGCGGATACTATGGTAGTTGTTGATGAACCGGTGCATGTTTTCAGTATGCTGGAAAAGCTGGACAAGGAAAACAAGGAGCATGCCTCCGAGCTTTTCGGCAAGCAGGAGCTTATAGAGCAGCTTGCCGCTAACGGTGCTGTGCTGGTATCGGCGTTGGGACACAGCTATCTGCAGCAGCTGCCTTCGCTGAATATACCGGTGCGCGCGGTTGCGCCGTATAATAAGAATACTAATTTGCTGGTGGAGGATTTGCAGAACTGGCTGGCGGAGGGAATTACGCCGCTGATTATGCTTTCCAGCAGCATTAAGGCTCGTGGCTTTGCGGATAATCTGCGCAACTACGGCTTAAAGGGACATTTTGCCCAAAAGAGCTTTGAGCCGGGAGTCGTCAATGTAACCTACGGCGATTTGGATCACGGCTTTCGCTTCTGGGATGAAGAATGGCTGCTGCTGACGGAAAATGATATTTTCGGCATGCAGAAGCGCAAGCGCTTGCATACCAAAAACCAAGGCCAGCAGCTGCAGTATTTTTCGGATATCAAGGCCGGAGATTACGTTGTTCATAAGGTTCATGGTATCGGCCGTTATATAGGTGTAGAAAACGTCGAGGTTGACGGCATTCACCGTGATTATCTGCTTTTGGCTTATGCCGGTGACGATAAGCTCTATGTTCCGGTAGAGCAGGTCGGTATGCTGCATAAATATGTCGGCAGCGAGGGCAGTGTGCCGCGCTTGTCGAAAATGGGCGGCAATGACTGGAAACGCACTACGGCTAAGGCTGCTAAGGCGATTACGGAGCTGGCGGAGGAGCTGCTGCGTTTATATGCGCAGCGGCAGATTATGCCGGGGCATGCCTTTTCACCGGACTGTCAGCTGCAAAAGGACTTTGAAGCAGCCTTTCCTTATGAGGAAACACCGGACCAGCTGAAGGCGATTGCCGAAATCAAGGCTGATATGGAAAAGCCGCAGCCGATGGAGCGCCTGCTTTGCGGTGATGTAGGTTACGGAAAAACCGAGGTGGCTTTGCGTGCTGCCTTTAAGACTGTACTTGACGGCAAGCAGGTGGCGGTGCTGGCGCCTACAACAGTGCTGGCACAGCAGCATTATATTACGTTTAAGGAGCGCGTGCGTAATTTCGGCGTAGAGGTTCGCTTGCTGAACCGCTTTTGTACGCCGAAGGAGCAGCGCACTGTTCTGCAGGAGGTGGCTGACGGTAAGGTGGATATTCTTATCGGCACGCACCGTCTGCTGCAGCCGGATGTGAATTTTCCGAGTCTCGGCCTGCTGATTATCGATGAAGAGCAGCGCTTCGGTGTTGCCCAAAAGGAAAAAATCAAGAAATGGCATCTCGGCATAGATGTTTTGTCGCTTTCTGCGACACCTATTCCGCGTACTTTGCATATGGCGCTGGTCAACGGCCGTGATATGAGCGTTATCGAATCGCCGCCGGAGGACCGTCTGCCTGTTGAAACCTATGTCAGCGAATATAACGACGGCATGATTAAGGAAGCGCTGGAGCGTGAGCTGCGCCGCGGCGGCAGAATTTACTATATCAGTAACCGCGTGAGCGCTTTGGAGCCGCTGGCTGCCAAGCTGCGCCGTCTGGTACCGGGAATCAGCATCAAAATTGCCCACGGGCAGATGAATGAGGACGCATTAGAGGATGCCATGATTACCTTCTATGAGGGCGGCTGCGACGTGCTTTTGTGTACGACGATTGTGGAAAACGGTCTGGACGTACCTTTGGCGAATACGATTATTATCGACGGTGCCGACAATTTCGGCCTTTCGCAGCTTTACCAGATGCGTGGCCGTGTAGGACGCAGCTCGCGTCTTGCTTATGCTTACTTTGTTTATCAGCCTAATAAGGCGCTCAGCGAAATTGCCGAAAAACGTCTGCAGGCTATCCGTGATTTTACGGAGCTTGGCGCAGGCTTTAAGATTGCTATGCGTGACTTGGAAATCCGCGGTGCCGGCAATCTGCTGGGACCGCAGCAGCACGGACATATTACCGGCATAGGATTTGCCGCTTATTGCGAGATGCTGGAAAAAACCATTGAGCGTCTGAAAAACGGCAAGGAGGCCGAGCCTGAGCCGGAGCCGGTTCTGGAAATTCAGGCAGAGGCCTATATTCCGGACAGCTATATTCCGGATCCGCGTTATAAAATGGAGTTGTATCGTCGCTTCAGCGAGCTGGAATATTCACAGCGTGAGGATTTTCTGGACGAAATTATTGACCGTTTCGGCAATCCGCCGCCGGAGGTGGAAATGCTCTGGCGCTTGGCAGCGCTTAAGGGCTTGTGCCGCGTGCTGAAAATCCGTGGCGTAAATGTGCATCAGGGAATTATCCGCCTGACCTTCGGCGAGAAGGCGCAGGTAAATCCGGAGGCTGTATTGAAGCTGCTGATGCAGCATCCTAAGACGATAACATTGAAAAACGGTCAGGAGCAGCAGCTGACGTACAGAATGGGTACGTCAAAGCAGGAACCCCTGGCGTGGCTGGAGCAGACTTTGCCTGCTCTGATATTGGAAGATTGATTTAAAGGAGGTGAAAGCAGGAGATGAGCAGTGATAAATTTTTGCGCGGCGCAATGATTCTGACATTGGCAGGACTGATGGTAAAGGTTATCGGTTCTGTGAACCGCATCCTGCTTTCACGTCTGCTGGGCGGCGAGGGTATCGGTCTGTACCAGATGGCCTATCCCGTATACCTTTTGCTGCTTGCGATTTCTGCGGCCGGCATTCCGGTGGCAATATCGATTATTGTCGCAGGCTTTCTGGCGCAGAAGGACTATGCTAATGTGCGTCAGGTGTTTCGCGTTTCGCTGCGTCTGATGGCCTGCGTGGGCGCTGTGCTGGCGGTTTGTCTGGTGTTGGCGGCGGGCTGGCTGGTTGATGCCGGCGTTATTACCGATGCGCGTGCCTATTATTCGCTTATAGCGCTGACACCGGCAATTTTCTTTGCTACGATTTTAGCCAGCTTCCGCGGGTATTTTCAGGGACATCAGCTGATGATGCCGCCTGCGGTGTCGCAGATTGTGGAGCAGTTTATCCGTGTAGTGACGATGGTGGTGCTGGCGTATGTGCTGCTGCCCTACGGTCTGGAATACGCTGCTGCCGGCGCCGCCTTCGGCGCTGTGCCGGGCAGCTTGACAGGTCTTGTGGTTATGGGCTGCTTTTACCGCTATTACCGTAAGCAATGGCAGGCTGACGCAGTGAAGATGCAGGCACCTGCTGCCGAGCTTGTGCGCAGCAGCGCGCTGATTAAACGCCTGCTGCTGCTGGCGTTGCCTGTTTCCTGCGCTAATATACTCGTGCCTGTTACAAGCAGCATTGACGTATTGCTGGTTCCTGGCCGATTGATTGACAGCGGTCTTAGTGTGGAGCAGGCGACGGCGCAGTTCGGCTATCTGGCAGGCATGGCACAGCCATTGCTGTTAATGGCCACGATACCGACGATGTCGCTGGCAACAAGCCTTGTGCCTGCTGTTTCCGAAGCCTTTGCTTTGAATAAATGGCAGATTATCGAGCAAAAGGCGGCGACCGCAATGAAGCTGTGCTGCCTGATAACAGTGCCTGCTTCCGTAGGCATGTGGGTGTTGGCGGAGCCTATCAGCCTGCTGCTTTACGGTACGGCGAAGGCCGGCGTTGCCATTATGCATTCGGCGCCTGCCATCTGCCTTTTAGGTCTGCAGCAGGTGACAACAGGTATGCTGCAGGGAATGGGGCATACTAATCTGCCGATGCTGAATATGCTTATCGGTATTGTGGCCAAGCTGGCTGCCGTTCTCCAGCTGACGAATGCGGAATACGGTATTGCCGGCGCGGCATGGGCAACGAATATTAACTTTGGTGTGACGGCGCTGTTGAATATAATAGCGTTATATAAATTCAGTATAAGATTTTCCTGGCTCAGTATTGCTAAAATCATTGCCGCAGCAGCGGTGATGGGTGCTGTTGCCGCAGAAGCGCATACGCTGCTTGGCGGTGCGCCGGCTGCTTTGATAACAATCGCTGCCATACTGGCTGCCGGGATAAGCTATATCGTCTTGCTGCCGCTTTTTGGTGTGCTGAACAGACAGGAGCTGAGTCAGCTGCCGGCAGTGAAGCGATTTTTTAAATAATTAAGAAAGAAGGCGTACTATCATGGGAACAATTACTATTGTTGGCTTAGGCCCCGGTGCTGTGGGACATCTTTCGTTGGAAACTATGGGACTTCTGCAAAACTGCGCTCAGGTTATCCTGCGCACGGCGGTGCATCCTACCGTTGCCGAGCTGGAAAAGCAAAACGTAAAATTTACCTCATGTGACGATTTATACGAAAAGGCTGCTTCCTTTGAGGAGGTATATAACAGTGTTGTCGAGCGTGTGCTGGCAGCAGCGCAGAACGGCGATGTTGTTTATGCTGTACCCGGCAGCCCGCTTGTTGCGGAAAAGACCGTTGTTTTAATGCGCACCGCTGCGAAGGCACAGGGCATTAAGCTGGTGATTAAGCCTTCCATGAGCTTCTTGGATTTGGCTTATGTTGAGTTGGGCATCGACCCGATTGCCGGCCTGCAGATTATTGACGCGCAGGATTTTGCGGAGATTGCAAGTGCCGGACAGCATCCGCTGATGATTACTCAGGTGTACAGCCGGATGGTAGCAAGCGATTTGAAAATTGCCCTGATGGATGTACTGCCTGACGAGTATGAAATTTATTTCCTGCGTAATCTGGGTTTGCCTGATGAGGAATGCCGTCCGATTAAGCTGTTCGAGTTGGACAGACAGCCGAATATCGACCATCTTACGAGCGCTTATATTCCGCCGATGGCTGAGGGAGCAGAGGATACCGTATTTGAAAAGGTTGACGATGCGGAAGCTGTTCCTGGTATTATTACCTTTGGCGAGAATGAGGACGATTTTGCCGAGGAAGGCGAAGAAGAAGGCTATGCGGAAGACTTTTTGCCGGAAGCAGGCTTTGATGATTTCGACATCCAGCCCTTGGCTGATGTTATGCGTACTCTGCGCGAGCCCGGCGGCTGCCCCTGGGACAGAGAGCAGACACATAAATCCATCCGCAGCAATATGATTGAAGAGGTTTACGAATATCTGGAGGCTGTGGACGCTGACGATGTTGATGGCATGCGTGAGGAGCTTGGCGACGTGCTCATGCAGGTTGTTTTCCATGCCCGCATGGCACAGGAGGCAGGCCGCTTTGATCTGCAGGACGTTATCGACGAGGTTACGGATAAGCTTATCCGCCGTCATCCGCATGTTTTCGGCGATACCCATGTTGATAACAGCGATGAGGTGCTGGTAAATTGGGAAGCTATCAAGAAACAGGAAAAGCAGGAACGCAAGCATGTATTGGATGGCGTATCTCAGGGACTGCCGGCGCTGCTGCGTGCCTATAAGCTGCAGAGCAAGGCTGCTAAGGTCGGCTTTGACTGGCAGGACAGCGCATCTGTATGGGCTAAGGTACAGGAGGAGCTGGGCGAGCTGCAGGAGGCTTTAAAGGCAGGCAACAAGGCTGCTGCCGAAGGTGAGCTTGGCGATGTACTGTTTGCTGTGGTAAATTATGCGCGTCATAACGGCATTGAGCCGGAGGTAGCTTTGGACGGAACTAATAACCGTTTCGCTTCCCGCTTTAATTACGTGGAAAAACAGGTGGAAGCCAGCGGCAAAACATGGCAGGATTTCACTTTGAACGAGCTGGATGAATTTTGGAATCAGGCTAAGGAATTGGAGCGTAAGAGCGATTTATAAGGTAAATTTGCAATAAAGTTACTAAAATAACGCTATTTTCCCCGTAATTTATAAATATTTTCGGAAAAGGCTTGCAGGAAAACGTTTGACAGTGTAGAATACTATTGCTAGTTAAATTTGAGTTACGTTACGAAGTTACGTGCTCCGCAAGCATTTGCAATAATAACTAAAGTCATAATTAAGGAGGAATTTTTGATGAACAAGACTGAGTTAATCGCTGCTGTTGCTGAAAAAGCCGGCTTAACCAAAAAAGACGTTGAAAAAACTATCACCGCTACCCTGGAAACTGTTAAAGAGGTAGTTGCTAAGGGTGACAAAGTACAAGTAGTAGGCTTTGGTACTTTTGAAGCACGTGCTCGTAAAGAACGTGAAGGTAAAAATCCGCAAAATGGTGAGAAGGTAGTTATTCCTGCTGCAACCATCCCTGCTTTCAAAGCTGGCAAAGCTTTCAAGGATGCTGTTAACGTAAAATAATAAGCTGTTTTAGTGCTTTGGGCCCGGCAGCTGCTGCCGGGCTTTTCTAAAAATATACTGCGGAATACTCAATGCTGGGGGGCTATGATATGGTTAGACGTCGTGTAAGACATAAATCTAAAGCGTTTAATGTCTTTATGATGCTGCTGTTTGTTGCCTGCCTGTTTGTTATCGGCAAGCAGGAGTATTCTATTTATCAGATTAAACAGGAGCAGGCTGCCACACAGCAACGTATCGCTGCTTTACAAAAACAGAAGACAGAGCTGGAGGCAGAGCGTAAACGTCTGGATGACCCGCGTTATATTGAAAAGCTAGCCCGTGAGGATTACAACATGGTGGGTAAAGACGAGGTGCCGCTGTTTATAGTTGATGAGAAAAAATAAGGCAGAACAAGAAATGATAGCTTTTGTTCTGCTTTTTTTATTGACACCATGAAAAATTAAAGAGTATAATACAAGAGTATTAAGAATTTTTAAGGGGGATTTTTTTCTCGATGTCACTTGAAGTAGGTGCAATTGTAGAGGGTGAAGTTACAGGTATCACCAATTTTGGCGCATTTGTCCAACTGCCTGAGGGCAAGGTTGGCCTGATTCACATTTCTGAGGTTTCTAATGTTTATGTAAAAGACGTGCATGACTTTTTGAAGGAGCACGACAAGGTTAAGGTTAAGGTATTATCTGTAGATGATCGCGGCAAAATCGGTCTGTCTATTAAACAGCTCACTCCGCCGCCTGCAAATCCGCAGCCGAGACCGCAGCGTCCGCAAAATGATAACCGCGAGCGCCGCAACAACAATGGTATGCGTCCGCAAGGCGACAATCGTGAACGCCGTGGCGGTATGCGCCCGCAAAGCGCAAGACCTATGGCTCCCGTTTCTTTTGAGGATAAATTATCCAAATTCCTGAAAGACAGCGATGACCGTATGCTGGATTTAAAACGTAATACTGAGTCCAAACGCGGTGGTCGTGGTGCCAGACGTGATAAATAAGCAAGCTGGTAATTGATGAAATGGCACTCCTGTGAGTGCCTTTTCTTTTATAGCATAGAAAAATGCGATACGACACGTTTGAACCGCTGCTGAAGGAGATATGCTATGAGGCAGATTGCACCTGCAGTCTACAAGCTGCGCAAAACAATTAAAAATTTGCTGCAGCCGGATGCTCATTACCTGCTGGCTGTTAGCGGCGGTGCCGATTCTCTGGCTTTGGCACATGCCTGTGCTGCTTTGGCAGCCCAGGGATGGGGAAGCTACAGCGTCTGTCACGTAGAGCACGGACTTCGTGGTGAAGAGGCTTTGCGCGACATGCAGGCTGTGCAGCGTGCATGCGAAGCATGGGGACTGCCCTGCTTTACGGAGCACGTGCAGGCTGCAGCATATGCGGCGCAGAACCGGCTTTCTACCGAAGATGCTGCGCGCCGCCTGCGTTATGCGGTACTTAGGCGTATAGCGGCGCAGCAAGGCGCTGTGGCGATTGTTACGGCGCATCACGAGGGCGACCAGGCGGAAACGCTGCTCTTAAGGCTGCTGCGCGGCGCAGGGCTTCAAGGACTTGCCGGAATGCGGGCGCAGCAGGGCGATATCATCAGACCGCTGCTGACGTTGCCGAAAAGCCTGTTGGAGGAATACTGCAGCGTAGAGGGAATTGCAGTATGTTACGACAGCACCAACGCTGATACGGCGTATACGCGTAATCGTGTACGTCTGGAGCTTGTGCCGTATCTGGAGCGCAGCTTCAACCCCGCTGTGGTGCCGACGTTGGCGCGTACTGCCGCCTTGCTGTCGCAGGATGCGGAATGCCTGGAGCAGCTTGCTGGTGAAGCTTATGAGAAGCTGGCACACAGGCAGGATGATGCGATTATTCTGCCGGTGACGCAGCTTGCGGCGCTGCACAGTGCCGTAAGGCTGAGAGTATTGCGACGCGCGTATTTCGAACTGGGCGGCGAGGAGCTGTCCTTCGAGCGTAGTCAGGCGATTGACTCTCTGCTGCTACGACGCAGCGGCGGCAAGATCATCCAGTTGCCGCAGGGAATAAACGTAGTCTACAAAAATAAACAGTTTATTTTTGTTAAAATAATATAAAGTATAAGGAGAATGAAAAATGCATGACGATATTAAGACAGTTTTGCTGACCAAAGAAGAAATTGATGCCCGCGTACAGGAAATGGGCAAGCAGATTGCTGCCGATTATGCAGACAAGGAGCTTGTTGTCATTGTTCTGCTGAAGGGTGCTGCCTGGTTTGCTACCGACCTGACCAGCGCTATTGATATGCCGCTGCGCGTAGACTTCATGGTTGCTTCTTCCTATGGCAACGGAACCAGCACCAGCGGCAGTGTTAAGGTTAAGCTTGATGTCAGCGAGGACATCAAGGGCAAGGACGTGCTGGTAATCGATGATATTATTGACAGCGGCGTTACCTTCGCTTCTATTACCGACATGCTGCGTCACTACAAGCCCGCAACATTGAAAACCGCTGCTCTGTGCGACAAAGCTGAGCGCCGTGTAAACGGTCTGGAGGCTGATTACGTAGGCTTTAAAATTCCTGATGAATTCGTTGTCGGCTACGGTCTGGACTATGCAGGGGATTACCGCAATCTGCCGTTTATCGGTATCCTGAAGCCTGCTGTATACGCACGCAAATAAAAGCCTGTAATTTGCATAAAACAGTTGCTAGTTTTTCCTATCTATAATATAATAAAATATTATGAGCTAAGTGGAAGGAGGCTACGTGCTTGAATAAATTTTTTAAGAACGTACTTTTTTATCTGCTGATTATCATGGTAATTATCTGGATGTTTGACCTTTACGGTGAAAAGAATTCTAAGCCTGCCGACATAAGCTATACCAGCTTTATGCAGCATGTGCAGCAGGATGAAATCAAACAGGTAACTATTGTTGATAATGTAATCAGCGGTAAGTTAAAAGATGGCAAGGAATTTTCTACTGTTGCGCCTAACGACAGCAAGCTGGTAGAAAAGCTGGAAGCAAAGAAAGTAGACATTAAGGCAGAGCTGCCGCCTCAGCCGCCTTGGTGGATGAGTATTCTCAGTTCTATTTTGCCGATGCTGATTATTGTAGGCCTGTGGTTCATGCTGATGAACCAGGGCGGTGCCGGCGGCGGCAAGGTGATGAACTTTGGCAAGAGCCGTGCGCGTCGCTACGATGAGGAAAAACTGAAGATAACCTTTAAGGATGTTGCCGGTGCTGATGAAGCCAAGCAGGAGCTGGAAGAGGTTGTCGAATTCCTGAAGCATCCGCAGAAGTATAATGATTTGGGAGCTAAGATTCCTAAAGGTGTTTTGTTATACGGACCTCCGGGTACAGGCAAAACATTGTTGGCGAAAGCAGTTGCCGGTGAAGCGGGCGTTCCGTTCTTCAGCATTTCCGGTTCTGACTTCGTAGAAATGTTTGTCGGTGTCGGCGCATCTCGTGTACGCGATTTGTTCGACCAGGCAAAGAAAAGTGCACCCTGCATCGTATTTATCGATGAAATTGATGCTGTAGGCCGTCAGCGCGGCGCAGGTCTTGGCGGTGGCCATGACGAGCGCGAGCAGACTCTGAACCAATTGCTGGTTGAGATGGACGGTTTCAGCGCTAACGAAGGCATCATTATGATTGCCGCAACCAACCGTCCGGATATTCTGGACCCGGCGCTGCTGCGTCCTGGCCGTTTCGACCGTCAGATTGTAGTAGACCGTCCCGATATCAAAGGCCGTACCGAAATCCTGAAGGTACATGTTAAAGGCAAGCCTGTAGGACCGGATGTAAATCTGGACGTAATCGCTCAGCGTACTCCCGGCTTTACCGGTGCCGATTTATCCAACCTGGTTAATGAGGCTGCGCTGCTGACTGCCCGTAAGGACAAGAAGGCTATCAATATGCCGGAAATGGAAGAGGCTGCCGAGCGTGTTATCATGGGACCGGAGCGCAAGAGCCGTGTCATCAGCGATAAGGAAAAACGCCTGACTGCTTACCATGAAGGCGGTCATACTATCGTTGGTATGCTGCTTGAGCACACTGACCCTGTACATAAGGTTACTATCATTCCGCGTGGCCGTGCCGGCGGTTATACCCTGAGCCTGCCTAAGGAAGATAAGTATTATGCAACCCGCAGCGAAATGCTCGATGAGCTGAAGGTGCTGTTGGGTGGCCGTGTTGCCGAAGCTCTGGTGCTGAAGGAAATTTCCAGCGGCGCCAGCAATGATCTGCAGCGTGCAACTCAACTGGCACGCCAGATGATTTGCGAATATGGCATGAGCGAAAACATCGGACCTGTAACCTTTGGTCATCGTCAGGATCAGGTATTCCTGGGCCGCGACATTGCCCGCGACAAGGATTACAGTGAAGAAGTGGCAGCCGAAATTGATAAAGAGGTACGCTCCTTTATGGAAGATGCCTATGCTGCTACTGAAAAGCTGCTGTCCGACAATATCGACAAGCTGCATGTGATTGCTAAGGCTCTGATGGAGAAGGAAACTCTGGAAGAGGAAGAAATCAACCAGCTGGTAAAATACGGTCATATCCTTACCGCAGAAGAAAAGCTGCAATTAGTACAGCAATCTGTTGTGGATGAGGAAGCAACTGCTGCTCCCATTGCCGAAGCTGACGCAAAGGCTGAAGCACCTGCTGCCGAAGCAGATGCACCGAAATCCGCTGCGAATGCAGACGAAGAAACACCAAAAGAATAACAAAAAATTAACGCTCGCGTTCGAAAGAACGTGGGCGTTTTTTGCGTTTAGTTAAAATCTCGGAAAAACTCCAGGAATCTCTCCGCCGCAGGCGATAATTTATATCCCTTACTCCAATACAACGTCTGATCAAAATGCAGCTTCTCATCAACAAGCTGCCGCCGCACCATCTCCTGCGGCACAGCATCACCATCCAACGCCGCAACAACCGCAACTCCCAGTCCGCTTGTCGCAAAGGTAAGCGCACTCTCCGCCGTAGTGGCAATAAAGGCGACATTAGGCTTAACCGCATAATCCTTAAACACACTGCGCAAAAGCGCATAGCTGCCATAATTACAGCACAAAGGCACACCTGCTAAATCCTCTGGGGAAAGCATGCTTTTATTTGTCCATGGAATCGCAAATCTGGCATTATAAAAAGCATAAAAATTCTCCCGCTGCACCTTGATAGTAGCAAAATTGTGTGCCGCAGGCAATGGCGCATTGGCAAAGGCAAAATCAATACTGCCAGCCTCCAGCTGCTGCTGCTGCTGCTCTACCGTAGCATCGTGAAACTGATAGCTGATACCGGGATTTTCCTTGGCAAAGGGAATAAGATAGCTGCGCAGGAAATAGTCGGTACGCACGTGTGACACGCTGAAGCGCAGCGTACCTGCGGCACGCCTGCCGAAGGCCTGCATACGCAGGCTGATATCATCTTCCGTATTGCACAGCTGACGCGCCTGCTGCAAAAAGGTTTCACCTGCTTCCGTCAGTTCAATGTGGCGCTTACCGCGCTGCATTTTGAAAAGCTGCACGCCGTAGTTTCTTTCGATAGCCTTCATCTGCGCACTTAGCGCCGGCTGTACGATGCCCAGACGTTTCGCTGCGGCGCTGAGATTACCTGTTTCGGCAACAGTGATAAAGTTACGGTAAAATGCGAAATCCATAGCAGCATCTCCTTAAATATCAAAAAATATGATTATATTAATCAAAATAAAGTCTTTTACTTAATTATAGAACGGGAGTAGAATTAAGTAAATGCAAAAATAGAAGGAAAACTACTATTGAACTCGGAGAGGAAGCTGTTATTTATGAAAAAACACCGCTCGTTGAACGTTTTATCGGGTCCCTTACTTTTTCTGGCCGTGCTGCTTGTATTGGCGCCTGTGATTGAATTTAAGCAGGCAGCTGCTATTGCCACGATTTTTTGGATGGGCCTGTGGTGGGTGCTGCGGCCGGTAAATATCGCCGTCACCTCGCTGCTGCCGATTCCCCTGAACGCCATCTTCGGCATGGTGCCGATGGACGGAATCATCAGTAAATACTTTTCGGAAATCGTCGTGCTGCTGGTCGGCAGTGACCTTATCAGTCTGGTGTGGGAAAAAACACATCTTGATAAGCGTCTGGCGATAAAAAGCCTTTGCGGCCTAGGCACATCGATGCGCGAGCAGATATGCGTCTGGCTGGTGGCTTCAACGCTGCTGTCCATCTTTTTGCCAAACGTCGTCGTTGTTATGATTCTGTTGCCGGTGGCTGTAAGCATGCTGCGCTTTTTGGGGCAGCAGCAGATTACCGACAATCCCGTAGCAACACCGATTCTGCTGGCCATCGTCTGGGGCGCAGGCTTCGGCGGTTTTGGTTCACCTTTAGGAAGCAGCTCTAACCTGGTAGCAATCAGTTATCTGGAAAAGCTCACGGGACACGAATTCATGTATGTGGATTGGGTTATCCGCTTTCTGCCGCTGCTGTTCATCATCATGCTGCTCATTATGGCTTATCTGCTGCATCTGCCGCTGCCTGTTAAGCGTCTGGACGGCGGCAAGGAATACTTTCGTGCTGCTTATGATAAGCTCGGGCCGATGAGCCGCGGTGAAAAATTAGGACTGTGGCTTTTTGTTCTCGCAACAGGTTTGGCCTTCGTCCGTCCACTTTACGTGCAGTATCTGCCGTTGATGAAGCCTGCCTATGTTTTCTTCACCTTCGGCATGCTCACTTTTATGCTTCGTAACGAAACAGGGCAGCTGCTGCTGACATGGCGTGAGGCTGAAAAGGGCATTATGTGGGGTATGATTTTCCTTTTTTCCGGCGGTCTGGCGTTGGGCCAGCTGATTACAAAGACCGGTGCGGCAACGCAGATTGCCAAGGTAATTACGCTGCTGCCGTTGAGCGGAGGCTGGGAAACGATGTTCAGCCTGACGCTCTTTGCTACATTCCTGACGGAAATCAGCAGCAATACCGCGGCGGCCTCCATCTCGATTCCTGTAGTACAAAGTATTTCGCAGCAGCTGGGGCTAAATCCTATTCCTTATATCCTGACCTCGATTGTTGCCGTTAACTGTGCCTTTATTCTGCCGGTGAGCACACGTGCCGTGGGTGTAACCTACGGCCTGAACCCTGATGATTTGCTGAAAAACGGCCTCAAGCTCTCAATAATCTGCATGCTGCTCGTCAGTGCGCTTGGCTGTATCTGCATGCATTTCTGGAGTCTGTTCAGCCATCTTTAATAAAGCCTTCTTTGTTTACTCCCTTGTCATTGCTGGGATGGCGGGGGAGTATTTTTTGTAGAGAATTGCGAAGAAGTCTGCTTGAAAATGATGCAAAACAGCGGAAAAAAGAGGAAAATAGATTTTTTTTTTAAAATTGCTGATTTTAGTGCATTTTTTGCTATACAAACGCGGTTTTTTGTAGTAAAATCATATCACAAGAATTAAGGCGGAACGGAAGGTTCCACACATATGCTCAAGAAAGGTTGTGTTATTAAGGTAATGAACGAGCAATCCATGAATAGAAGTTTAAAGAACAGACACTTACAGATGATATCTTTAGGTGGCATCATCGGCAGCTGTTATTTTTTAGGTGCCGGATATGCGATTGAGCAGGCCGGACCTGCTATTATCCTTTCTTATCTTTTTGGCGGTGCAATCGTCTTATGCGTTATGCTGTGCCTGGCGGAACTGGCTGTAGCCAAGCCTATTTCCGGTTCCTTTGTTACCTATGCACGTGAGAATATATCCTCAACCTGGGCTTGCGGCGTTGGCTGGGCCTATTGGCTGAACTGGATGGCTTACGTGCCGTCTGAAATGATTGCTGCGGGTATCATTATGAATAATTTTGTACCTGCCGTCAGTCAACTGTGGTGGGCAATTCTTTTTGGCCTGCTGGTGACTGTAATTAACCTTTTTCATGTTGATAATTTTGGCGAAAGCGAATTCTGGCTTTCCATTATCAAAATTGCTGCCCTCGTGGGCTTCTGCGGCGTTGCCGGTTTAATAGTCTGCGGTCTTGTCGGTGACCAGGGCTATTTAGGCGCTAAGGTGCTGTTGGGGCAAGGCGGCTTTGCTCCTCAGGGATATTGGCCGATTGTGCTGACCATGGTTATTATTCTGGTTAACTTCCAGGGTACCGAAATTATCGGTCTGGCTGCGGGCGAATGCAAGGATCCTGCTAAAAGCATTCCTATTGCGGTTCGCAATGTTTCCTGGCGTGTCATTGCTTTATATATCATTCCTATTACATTACTGCTGTCCATTATGCCGTGGGATAAGGCCAGCCTGAAGGAGAGCGTGTTTGCTGCTGCTTTGGCGGAATACGGTTTTGACGGCTTAGCCTCTGCGATTGCCTTTGTAGTGCTGGTTGCAGGTGTATCCTGCGCTAACTCCGGCTTGTACGGCGGTGCTCGTGCGCTGCATGCACTGGCTCGTATGGATATGGCACCGGCGTTTTTGGGCAAGCTCAATAAAAACGGTATGCCGCAGAATTCTATTATCGTTTCTGTGTGCGCCTGCTGGGCAGTTATCGTTTTCTACACCTTTAATCCCGATTCTACACTGTATACTTATTTGCTGGCAGTATCCGGCTTTACCGGAGCAATGGCTTGGATTTCCATTTGCTGGAGCCAATATAATTTCCGCCGCCGTCTGATTGCCGAAGGCAAGGAGGATACTCTGAAATATAAAACACCGTTCTTCCCGTATGTTACGCATTTCGGTATCTGGTCGCAGGTTTTCTGCCTGGCAGTAATTGCTTTGACACCGGATTTACGCCAGACGCTGTACGCCGGCGTACCGATGCTGGTGGTGCCGATGCTTTGCTATCGTTGGCGCAAGCATCACAAGAGCTTGGTTCAGACCAAAACTCAGGTTGCTATGGCTCATAAATCTTAAAAGTATATGGAGGTTGCCGCAGATGCGGCAGCCTCTTTTTATGTAATGCACGAAAATATAAGAATATAACAGAGCCTTTTGAGTATAATGCCGGAAGGTGTTATAATAGTTGTTAAAAGGAGATTGGTTATGCAATTAGTAGTAGATAAAATCGCCAAAGCATTTGGCATTCATGAAATATTTAAAGACGTCAGCTTTATGGTGGAGCAGGGCGAGCATGTTGGCCTTGTCGGCGTCAACGGCAGCGGCAAGACGACGTTGCTGCGATGTCTGCTGCAGCCTGAATGGGTTGACAGCGGGGCGGTAAAATTTGAACCTGGTATCAGCGTGGGCTATGTACAGCAGGGCTTTACCGATATCAGAGGTACTATCTGGCAGTTTATGCAGACAGCCTGCCCGGAAATCGGCAGCCTGCGCCAAAAGCTGGTACAGCTGGAGGCTGATTCCGGCAAGCTGCAGGGCGAAAAGCTCGACAGCTGCCTGGAGGAATACGGACGCGTACTTAAACGTTACGAATTTATTGACGGTTATAATTACGAAAACCGCATTAAGCGTGTGCTTATCGGTTTGGGCTACACCGAGGATTGGTGGCAGCATGACGCGGCAACGCTGAGCGGCGGTCAGAAAACACGTCTGATGCTGGCGGCGGCACTGGTGCGTAATCCCGACTTCATGATTCTGGACGAACCGACAAACCATCTTGATATTGTTATGACGCAGTGGCTGGAAAAGTATCTGCAGGAATTTAAGGGCGGTCTGCTCGTTGTCAGCCATGACCGTGCCTTCCTTGATAATGTTGCTATGCGCATTCTGGAGATGGAGGGCGGCAAGCTGCAATCCTTTAAGGGCAATTACAGCCGCTATCTGGAGCAGAAGGCGATTCAGAGCAGTACGATGACTGCTGCCTATAATGCGCAGCAGGATTATATTGCGCGCACTGAGGCTTATATCCGTCGCTTCAAGGCAGGCATCAAGAGTAAAATGGCGCGCGGCCGTCAGTCACAACTGGACCGTCTGGAGCGTATTGATGCGCCGGTGCAGCACGAGGAGTTTGAGCTGCGTTTGCCGCCTGCTGCCGAATGTGCGGACAGAGTGCTGATTATGGAGGACCTCACCATAGGCTACGGCGAGAAGGTGCTGGCCAAGGGCATTAACCTGACGTTGCGCCGCGGCGAAAAGGCTGCGCTTTTGGGTGCCAACGGTACTGGCAAGACGACGCTGCTGCGTACTATCTTGGGTGAAATTGCACCGCTGAAGGGCAAGGCCAAGATTGGCAGCAGAGTGCAGATCGGTTATTTTTCGCAGAGCTATGAGCGATTAAACCCGGAGCAGACGCTGCTGGAAAACTTTGTTGTTGAATACGGCTTTACGGAAGAGCATACACGCTCGATGCTTGGCGGTATGCTGTTCCACGGTGATGATGTGTTCAAAAAAATCGGTGAGCTGAGCGGCGGTCAGAAGGCACGCCTGGTGCTGCTGAAGCTGGTGCTGGACGGCGCCAACTGTCTGGTGCTTGACGAACCGACAAACCATCTGGATATTATGGCGCGTGAAGCGGTAGAGGCAGCACTGGAGGCCTTTGACGGCACAGTGCTGGTAGTAAGCCATGACCGTTATTTCGTCAACGAGGTTGCGGACCGCATCTGGGAGATTGAGGATTTAGAGGTTAAGGACTATAAGGGCAACTACGATTTTTACCTCGAAGAAAAGCAGAAAAAGGCTGCTGCTTTGGCGCAGGCACAGGAGGAAGCGGAAAAGGCTGCGGCCTATGCGGAGGCACAGGCTAAAAAGCAGCAACAGCAGGTTGCTGCTGCGCCGGCGAAAGTGAAAAAGCAGGAGGATAAAAAGCGCCGTTACAGTCCTGATGAGGCTGCGCGACTGCTGCCCAAGGTAGAGCTGCAGATTCGTGAGCAGGAGGCTATGATGGGCCTTTTGGAAAAGCAGATGGCGGACCCGGCAAATCACACCAGTCCCGAGCATAGCGCAGCTATGGCAGCAGAGCATGAGGAATACGAGCAAACCATTGCCGAGCTGATGGAAAAATGGGAGCTGCTGATGGAAGCGGCGGAGGATGCCTGATGGACGATAAAAAGTATATGCAGCTGGCGCTGGCTGAAGCACGCAAGGCCGCAGAGCTTGGTGAAATTCCTATCGGCGCGGTGCTGGCGGACATGACAACGGGCGAGGTTATCGCCGCTGCGCACAATATGCGTGAAACGTGGCATGACGCAACGGCGCACGCTGAGGTCATCGTCATCCGTAAGGCCTGCGAGCGTCTGGGGCGTTGGCGTTTGAGCGGCTGTGCGCTGTACGTTACCGTTGAGCCCTGCCCGATGTGCAGCGGTGCCATTGTCAACGGCCGTGTCGACCGCGTTGTTTATGGCTGTCCTGATGTGAAGGCCGGCGGTGCGGAATCCATTTTCAATATCATTACGAATCCTAATCTTAATCACTGCGCGGAGGTTGTCAGCGGCATCTGTGAGGAGGAATGCGCGCAGGTGATGCGCGACTTTTTCCGCCGTCGCCGTCAGGAAAACAAGGCGAAGCGCAGGAGTGAAGCTGGTGTGTTGCAGGAATAATTTCAGTATGCGGTTGCCAAGACGGGATTTTTCCTATATAATATTAATGTTAACCTGATGCGAATATATTCGCGCCAACAGAATAATGGAGACGTAGCGAAGTGGTCATAACGCGGCTGACTCGAAATCAGTTTGCCGTTTGCGCGGCACGTGGGTTCGAATCCCACCGTCTCCGCCAACGAATTTCCTTCCCGCAGCTTATCTGGCTGCGGGATTTTTAGTGTGTAACATATTTATCATTTTGGTAGGTTTTATCGCCTATTAGTTAATTTCTTCTGCTTTTTGTTTGCCAAAGATGTCGCTAACTGTTAAAATGTCATACGAATGCTTTTGATTTTGGGGGATTATTATGACATCGGAAAAAATAATTGATATCTTAAAAAACGGAAAAATCCATCTGTCGTGTGAGCTGTTTCCGCCTAAGCAGGGCGCAGAACTGCAAAACAGTCTGGAGATTGTCAACCGGATTGCTGCCAGCAAGCCGTCCTATATGAGCGTCACCTATGGCGCAGGCGGCAGCACGGTAGGCTATTCGGCAGCACTGGCCAAAAAAGTACAGGATAACGGTATGCCGGCTCTGGCTCATCTGACTTGTGTAAAGGCTGACGAAGCAAAGCTGGCAGAGGTACTTGGACAGCTGCATGGCTTTGGCGTAAAAAATATTCTGGCACTGCGCGGCGATATACCGGCAGATATGCAGGGTGAGGAAATCGGCAGCTTTGCCCATGCCAGTGAGCTGATGCGGTTTGTAAAGCAGCAGGGTGATTTCTGTGTTGGCGGTGCTGCTTATCCCGAAGGCCATCCCGAATCGGGTTCGCTGGAAAAGGATATAGAAAACACCAAGTATAAGGTGGATGCAGGCGTTGACTTTTTAGTGACGCAGATGTTTTTTGATAATACGATTTTGTACAACTATATGTTCCGCCTGCTGCGTGCGGGTATCAATGTGCCGGTAGTGCCAGGTATTATGCCGGTGACGAATGCTAAGCAGATTATCCGTATCTGCCAGCTGAGCGGTACTAAGCTGCCGCCGCAGTTCCGTGCGATGGTAGAAAAATTTGCCGATAAGCCGGAGGCACTGAAGCAGGCAGGTATCGCCTATGCTACCGGTCAGATTATTGATTTGATTGCCAATGGTTTTGACAATGTACACATCTATACGATGAACAAGCCGGAAATTTTTGCCGGTATTATGAATAATCTCGGAGAGATTGTAGATAAATAGTCCTGCGCTATGGCGCAAAAGTCAGGTTATTGTTATGGAATATAAGCAAAAGGAAGCGCTGCGCTATTTGCGGGCCAAGCCGGGAGATAAGGCAGCAGAAATTTTAGTGGATACGGTTTATCTGAAGCTGCGCAATGATGTGCAGGCACGCTATGTGCTGCAAAAGCATGCGATAACGGCAGATGAGGCAGGCGTAACGCTGGATTGCGGTGTGCGCTTTCATTCGCGTGCGCTGGCGCGTCATTTAAAGGGCTGCGACACGGTGCTGCTTATGGGCGCGACGCTCGGCAGCAGGGTGGACGCAGCCATCCGCCGCCTTGCGCTCATCAGCGTTGCTGAAGGTGCGGCGGCTCAGGCTGTGGCAGCGGCGCTGATTGAAAGCTATTGCGATGAAGTGCAGGCGCAGGCTGAAACCGGCGGTCTGCTGCAGCGTCCGCGCTTTTCGCCTGGTTACGGAGACTGGCCGCTGGAGGAGCAGCGTCAGCTGTTCGCAGTGTTGAACTGCGCTAAACGCATCGGCCTGACGCTGACGGACGGACTGATGATGGCTCCGTCCAAGTCGGTGACGGCAATCATCGGCTTATCGGAAGATGCTGCCTGCGTGCAGAATAAATGTATGACCTGCAGTAATATAAACTGTCCTTACAGAGATACTGATATTAAGAAAGTTTGAGGAGAAGATTTAATTTATGAATTTTAAGGAATTGTTAGGCAAGCAAATGCTGTTCTTTGATGGTGCCACCGGCACACAGCTGCAGGCACGCGGTCTGCAGCCGGGTGAGCTGCCCGAAAGCTGGAATTTTACACACCCCGATATTGTAGAGGCTGTGCATCGCAGTTATCTTGATGTAGGCTCCAATATCGTAAAATCCAATACCTTCGGCGCTAATCCGTTGAAGCTGGCAGGCTCCGGCCTGGATTGTAAGGAAACCATCGAAGCGGCTGTGGCGATTGCCAAGAAGGCCTGCGGTGGCAGGGAAAATAAATTTGTTGCGCTGAATTTGGGACCGACAGGCAAGCTGTTGGCTCCTTATGGCGATTTGCTCTTTGAAAAGGCAGTAGAGGCCTACGGCGAAATGGTACGTTACGGCGCTGCTGCCGGTGCGGATCTTATTCTTATCGAAACGATGAGCGACACCTACGAAATAAAGGCTGCGGTTTTGGCATCTAAGGAAAACTGTGATTTGCCGATTTGCGTAACCATGACCTTTGACGAGGACGGCAAGCTGTTAACCGGTGCTACGGTAGAGGCTGCCGCTCTGATGTGCGAAGGCCTGGGCGTAGATGCCATCGGCTTTAACTGCGGTCTGGGACCGGTGCAGGTGGGTAAGCTGTTCCCGCAGATGCTGGCAGCAACCAGCCTGCCATTGATTATCAATCCGAATGCCGGACTGCCGGTACAGCGTGACGGCAAGACCTGCTTTGATGTCGGCCCCGAGGAATATGCGGAGCTGATGTACGAGCTGGCAGGCAAGGGTGCAAGCATCGTCGGCGGCTGCTGCGGTACAACGCCGGAGCATATTGCGCAGATGATTGCCAAATGCAAAACTCTGCAGCCCGGAGGTACGCGTGATTGCCGTCTGACGGCTGTATCCTCCTACGGCAAGGCAGTGCATCTTGGCGAAGGTCCTATAATTATCGGCGAACGCATCAATCCTACTGGCAAAAAGCGTTTGAAGGAAGCATTGGTCAACAGTGACCTTGATTATGTGTGCCGCCTCGGTCTGGAGCAGATTGGCGTAGGCGCACAGATTCTGGACGTTAACGTTGGTACGCCTGGTATTGACGAAGCGGCAATGGCTGCGAAGGCTGTGCCGGCGCTGCAGGCGATTACCGATACACCGCTGCAGATTGATACATCTAATTACGAAGCAATGGAAAAAGCACTGCGCCTTTATAACGGCAAGCCGATGCTTAATTCCGTCAACGGCAAGGAGGACAGCCTGCAGCATGTGCTGCCGTTGGCAAAAAAATACGGCGCTGTGCTGGTTGCACTGTGCCTTGATGATAACGGTATTCCCGCTACTGCAGCAGGACGTATCGCTGTGGCTGAAAAAATTATTGCCCGCGCGGCCGAATACGGTATTGAAAGCCGCAATATAGTTGTGGACCCGCTGGCACTGACGATTTCCACCGGTGCCGATAACGCGGCGATTGCCTGTGAGGTTATCCGCACGATGAAGGCACGCGGCATCAACACTGTTATGGGTGTTTCCAATATTTCCTTCGGTCTTCCCGGCCGTGATGCCGTCAACAGCACCTTCTTCAGCATGGCGATGGCAGCAGGCCTTTCCTGTGGCATTATCAATCCGCAGAGCAAGCCGATGATGGATGCTTATTACGGTTATCGTGCGCTGGCAGGCTATGACGAGGGCTGCAAGGAATACGTACAGCATTATGCAGATGCACCGAAGGCTGCGGCAACAACAGTAAGCGAAATGGGAATTTACGATGCCATTGTCAAAGGACTGCAGGGACCTGCGCGTCAGGCCGCAGCCAAGGCTCTGGAAAGCGAAAAGCCTTTGGATATCATTAACAAGTATATGATTCCTGCGCTTGATTTTGTCGGACATGGCTTTGAAAAGAAAACTCTCTTCCTGCCGCAGCTGCTGATGAGCGCTGATGCGGCGAAGGCAGCCTTTGAGGTTATCCGTGAGGCTGTCGGCGTGGGTGAAACACAGGGAGAAACAGTGATTATTGCTACCGTCCACGGGGATATCCATGATATCGGCAAAAACATCGTTAAGGTACTGCTGGAAAACTATGGTTATCGCGTGCTTGACTTGGGCAAGGATGTGCCTGTGGAAGCAGTTGTGGAGGCAGCTAAGAAAACTGACGCCAAGGTTGTCGGTTTATCTGCATTGATGACAACGACAGTAGGCGCAATGGAAGAAACTATTGCTGCGTTGCATAATGAATGTGACTGTCAGGTTGTTGTCGGCGGTGCGGTGCTCACGCAGGAATACGCTGATACCATCGGTGCCGAGCATTATGCACCGAACGCTGTCAGTGCGGTAAACTACGTCAACGAAATCCTGGGCAAATAATTTATATACAGATAATTTGAGGACTGCCATGCTTAGCATGGCGGTCCTTTTTTCTGCGTAATGATAATTCGTGAAATCGCAAGAAAAAAGCAAGAATATAGGCGTGGCGTTTTGAACGGATAATGTTACAATAATAGTATCTGAATGTCAAAAGGAGGGACTGTCCCGTGTCAAGAACAACATTGTTTGACAGTCGCATAAAAAAATACGCTTACTGTGATGCCGAGCAGATATACCATGAGCTGGGAGGGTCGCCGGGAGGCCTGTCGCAGGCACAGGCTGAGGCAATGCGGGAACGCTATGGCAGCAACAGCTTTACAGCGCGTAAAAATGATGCGGCGCTTTACCGCTTGCGGCGGGCATTTATCAATCCGTTCAATATAATTCTTTTTGTTTTAGGTATAATTTCGTTGGCAACGGAAGCCTTGTCTGCTTCCGGTATGGCTAAAAATACTACTACAGCTGTTATTATCTTTACTATGATTCTGATTAGCGGCACAATCCGTCTGGTGCAGGAAATACGCGCTAAGAGTGCGGCGCAGCAGCTGGAAAAGCTCATTCACGAAAGAGTGACCGTCAGGCGCAATGGTGAGCTTGCGGAAATTCCTGCTGAAAAGCTGGTGGTGGGTGATATCGTTTTGCTTTCCGCCGGGGAGCTGGTGCCTGCCGATGTGCGGCTGACAAGAGTGAGCGATTTGTTTATTTCGCAGGCTGCTATAACGGGCGAAAGCGCTATTTTGGAAAAAAAGGCCCTGACACTCGGCTACAGCAGTGCGGAAACGCTGACGCAGCTGGAAAACCTTGCGTTTATGGCAACGGTTGTTATCAGCGGTAAGGGTGAGGGCATTGTGCTGGCCGTGGGAAAGGATACGTTTTACGGCAGCTTTGCCAAACCGGAGACCGGTGACAAAAGGTCCTTTCAGAAGGGCGCCAATTCTATCGCTTGGGTAATGCTGCGCTTTATGGCAGTGCTGATTCCGATAGTATTTGTGCTTTTAGGAATTACCGGCGGCAGATGGCTGGAATCCTTTGCCTTTGCGCTGTCGGTTGCCGTAGGCCTGATGCCGGAAATGCTGCCGATGGTGATTACGGCCTGCCTGGTGCGCGGCAGTCTGAGCATGAGCCGCAAGCAGACGATAATCAAGGATATCAACGCTATGCAGGTGTTTGGCAGCATGGATGTGCTGTGCATGGACAAGACTGGCACGCTGACCAATGAAAGCATTCTGCTGGAATATTATATGGATGTACTCGGCAACGAAAGCAGTGAGGTACTGGATTTAGCCTTTCTGAACAGCTTTTATCATTCCGGTGTACGCAATCCTGTTGATAATGCCATTCTTGCCTGTCAGACAATGCCCGGACGCGAAGCACATTACAATGCTTTGCTTGCCGAGTACAAAAAAACAGATGAGATACCCTTTGACTATAACCGTAAGCTGGTCAGCACGCTGGTGACGGATGCAAACGGTGCGGGACAGCTGCTGATGAAGGGTGATATCTCCCATGTGCTGCAGCGCTGCAGTCAAGTGGAATATCGCGGACAAATTTTTCGGATAGAAGCTGACAGCAGGCAAAGCGCGGCCTCTGTGGTAGATGAAATGCTGCAGGACGGTATGAAGGTAATTGCCGTTGCCCGTAAGGATATCGGCCGGCAAAATATGCTTACTGCCGCTGATGAAGCAGATATGATTCTTGTAGGCTATCTGGCGTTCTTTGATGCACCCAAGAAAACTGCGAAGGCTTCGGTGGCGGCGCTCACAAGGCTGCAGGTAATTCCCAAAATCCTCACCGGCGACCAGGCTGATGTGGCGGTTTCTGTCTGTCGCAGAGTTGGCATCGCTGCTGCCGGCGTGCTCACGGGTGATAAGCTGGATGCCATGACGGACAGCGAGCTTAGCGCTGCTGTCGAAAAAGTGCATGTTTTTGCGGAGCTTGCGCCGGCGCAAAAGGTCCGCGTTGTGGCGGCATTGCAGCAGAACGGGCATACGGTCGGGTTTTTAGGCGACGGCATTAATGATATACCGGTGCTTTGTGAGGCTAATGTAGGCATTTCGGTGGATACGGCGGTGGATGCCGCTAAGGATGCGGCAGATGTGGTGCTGCTGCAAAAGGATCTTGGCGTGTTGGAGCAGGGCATTTTGGAGGGGCGCAAAACCTTTACCAATATGCTTAAATATATTAAAATTACTGCCGGCTCCAACTTCGGTAATATTTTTTCTATTGTCTGCGCCAGTGCCTTCCTGCCGTTTTTGCCCATGACCTCGCTGCAGATATTGCTGCTGAATTTGCTTTATGATGTTTTGTGCATTATTCTGCCGTGGGATAACGTGGACGAAGAAGAGCTGCTGTCACCGCGCGATTGGTCGGGCAGAACACTGGGACGCTTTATGCTGTCCTTCGGTCCGCTCAGCTCGCTGTTTGATATCGCGACATTTCTGTTTTTGTATTATTTCCTGTGTCCGATGCTGTGCGGCGGTGTAACCTATCTGCAGCTTACCGAGCCTGCCATGCGTTTGCAATATGCGTCACTTTTCCAGACCGGCTGGTTTTTGGAATCCATGTGGACACAGGTGCTGATTCTGCACTTCCTGCGCACGCGCAAGCTGCCGTTTGTGCAAAGCAAGCCGTCGGCTCCGGTTATTTTTATTACGCTTGCAGGTATAGTTGCTTTTACCGCGCTGACCTTTACCAAGGCAGCGACGCTTTTTGGACTGACGGTGCTGCCGCCGTGGTATTTTGTGTTCCTGCTGGCTGTTGCACTGATGTATATGCTGCTGACTACGTTTATTAAAGGACTTTATCAGAAGCGCTATCGTGAGCTTATTTGAAGGGAGGGATTCATCATGAAAAAGAATATCAGCTTTATCCGGATGGATTCCGCCCTGGCCAAGTGGCTGCTGCAAAAGCTGGTCAAGGAGCCGCCGCCAAGTGACTGCACTGCCGAGCTGCTTGCCGGTGTCACCGATATGCTCAGCGGTGAGGTTACCTCGCTGCTGCTGAGTACGGATGCCGAAGCGGAGGCGGCCTGTGTGCAGCAGAACGGCGGCTTGAGGCTCGGTGAGCTGGAGATTATTCCCAAAAGCCGGAGAGTTGTTATGGGCGGCAGGGAAATCAGCCTGACGCCTAAGGAGTTCGATATACTGTATTTTCTTGCGCAGAACCGTGGTGAGGTTTTTACCAAGGAGCAGATTTATAGAGCAGTGTGGTCGGATAATTACCTTTTGGACGACAGCAATATTATGGCGTTCATCCGTAAGCTGCGCAAAAAAATCGAGCCTAATCCGGATGAGCCTGTTTACATTCTGACTATCTGGGGGATAGGCTATAAATTTAATGACAAAATATAAAACAGGCGGGCTGCGTGCAGTCCGCCTTAATTCTTGCCAAATCGCAAGGAAATCGCAAGGCTTTGGCCATGTGATTATCCTTGCGATTTTTGTATTCTATAGGAGGTTCCTATAGATATTACGTTAAACAGTGAGGTGAAGGACATGGACGCTGACGGTGGTCCGCAAAAACAGCAAGCAGTATCCGAGAGCTCTGTGCCTTTCGGATAAGCCTGCTTGCCAAGAAAATCAAGGAGGAATGATGAAATGAAGAAAGAAAATCGTATGGCTGCGCGTCAGGCTGCTGCCAAAACAGTTATCCGTGACGAGCAGAACCGTCGTCTGCAGTTTGCGGCGACGAATCCTATGCAGGAAATTTTAAAAAGCATGCACACCACTTTTCGTGGTCTTGATGCGGAGGCTGTGGCTGTAAGCCGCAGCAAATACGGCAGCAATAAGGTTACGCGTGAAAAAAGAAAGTCATTGGCTAAGCGTCTGACGGAAGCCTTTGTCAATCCCTTTACTGCTATTCTCTTCTGTCTGGCGCTGGTATCGACCATGACGGATATGGTGTTTCCGTACTTATCGCTCTTTGGCAGCGAGCCGGAGGACTTTGACCCGTTGACTGTCGTAATAATTGTAACAATGGTTGTGATTTCCGGCGTGCTGCGCTTTGTACAGGAATCAAGAAGCGGCAATGCGGCAGAAAAGCTGCTGAACATGATTACCACAACCTGCACAGTAACACGTAAAGGGCAGGAGAAGGCAGAAATTCCCATGGATGAGCTGGTTGTCGGCGACATTGTACATCTTTCGGCCGGTGATATGCTGCCTGCCGATGTGCGTATTTTGGCAACCAAGGATTTTTTTGTCAGTCAGGCAAGCCTGACCGGCGAAAGCGAGCCGATTGAGAAAATGCCTAACGTGAGCGCGCAAAAGGAAAGCGTAACAGATTACAACAACATTGCTTTTATGGGCAGCAACGTAGTTTCCGGCAGTGCTACAGCAGTTGCTGTCTGCGTCGGTGATAATACCTTGTTTGGCTCCATGGCATCCGCTGTTGCCGGTGAAGCGGTGGAAACCAGCTTTACCAAAGGCGTCAACGCCGTTTCCTGGGTGCTGATACGCTTCATGCTGGTTATGGTTCCGCTGGTATTCTTTATCAACGGCATTACCAAGGGCGATTGGCTGGAGGCTTTCCTCTTCGGGATTTCCATTGCCGTCGGCCTGACGCCGGAGATGCTGCCGATGATTGTGACAACCTGTCTGGCCAAGGGCGCTGTTTCCATGAGCAAAAAGAAAACTATCGTCAAGAATCTCAATTCCATCCAAAACTTTGGCGCGATTGATATTCTCTGTACCGATAAAACAGGTACGCTGACGCAGGATAAGGTTGTATTGGAATATCATTTGAACGTAAATGGTGATGAGGATACAAGAGTATTGCGTCACGCTTATCTCAACAGCTATTTCCAGACCGGCTATAAGAACCTGATGGATTTAGCGATTATCAATAAGACTGAAGAAGCCGAGGCAGAGGATCCCAGACTGCTGGACCTGTCCGAAAACTATGTGAAGGTGGATGAAATTCCCTTTGACTTTACCCGTCGCCGTCTGACGACTGTGGTACAGGACAAAAACGGCAAAACGCAGATGGTGACCAAGGGTGCGGTAGAAGAAATGCTGGCCATCTGCAGCTATGCGGAATGTGACGGCAGCGTGCAGCCGTTGACTGACGCTGTGCGTCGCCGTATTCTGCGGACTGTAGACGAGCTTAACGAAAAGGGCTTCCGCGTACTGGCGATTGCCCAAAAAAGCAATCCCTCGCCTGTCGATGCCTTTGGTGTGAAGGATGAATGCGATATGGTGCTGCTCGGTTATCTGGCCTTCCTTGATCCGCCTAAGGAATCTACGGCAGCGGCTATCAAGGCGTTGAAGGAGCATGGTGTTACAACTAAAATTCTTACCGGTGATAATGATAAGGTAACCTACACTATCTGCAAGCAGGTGGGCCTGGAGGTACGCAATATGCTGCTTGGCGCAGATATAGCGCAAATGAGCGACACAGAGCTGGCGAAGGCTGCGGAATTTACGGACGTATTTGCCAAGCTGACGCCTGACCAGAAGGCGCGCGTTGTTTCTGTGCTGCGTGCAAACGGTCACACCGTAGGCTTTATGGGCGACGGCATTAATGATGCTGCCGCAATGAAGGCTGCCGACATCGGTATTTCCGTAGATACCGCCGTAGACGTGGCTAAGGAATCGGCAGATATTATTTTGCTGGAAAAGGATTTGCTGGTTTTGGAGCAGGGTATTATCGAAGGACGCAAGACCTATGCCAACATGATTAAGTATATCAAGATGACAGCCTCCTCCAATTTCGGCAATATGTTCTCGGTGCTGGCAGCGTCGGCGCTGCTGCCCTTCCTGCCGATGATGAGCGTGCATCTGATTTTCCTGAATCTGATTTATGACCTGTCCTGTACCGCTATTCCTTGGGATAACGTGGACGAGGAATTTATTGCCAAGCCCAGAAAGTGGGATGCCTCCAGCGTAGGTAATTTTATGATTTGGATCGGGCCGACAAGCTCCATCTTTGACTTTACGACCTACATTTTTATGTACTTTGTTTTCTGTCCGATGTTTGTTTCTAATGGTGTGCTGTTCAATGATTTGGCGACCTATTACAGCGGCACGGAACTGCTGACTATGCAGGCGCAGTATATCGGCCTCTTCCAGGCAGGCTGGTTTGTAGAATCCATGTGGAGCCAGACCTTGGTTATTCACATGATCCGCACACCGAAGCTGCCGTTTATCCAGAGCCATGCTTCAGCTCCTGTAACATTGCTGACTATGGCAGGCATTGCTGTCCTGACGATTATTCCCTTTACCGGGCTTGGTACGGCACTCGGCTTTGTGGCGCTGCCTGCAGCATATTTTGCTTATCTGATTCCCTGCATCCTGCTTTATATGGCACTGGCTACCAGCCTGAAGAAGGCTTATGTACGCCATTACGGCGAACTGCTTTAAGGAGGTTTTATAATGAACTGGCAAGAAATTTGGCTGAATATTTTCGGACCGGGCAGCTGGCTCGGTCTTGATAAGGAGTTTTGGATTGCTATGTACGTTGTTGCGCTGATTGTAATTCTAATGAATATTATTTTCTGGGGCATGCCAACCAAGAAATCTTAAAATGTACTGCACTCTGCCGATAATCTTTGGCGGACAGCAATCTTAGGCAGGAAAAACAACTCCCTCCCAAGAATTTAACAAATATCACCATGAACGGAGGGATGCTGCATGAACATTTACGTTTGGCGACACAACAAAACATATCACAGCCACAGTATGATTGATGAGCCCTGCGTCAACAGCGAATTTTATCTTGATGCGATTGCTGTTGTGCTGGCACATGATTTGGAAGAAGCACTGGCCAAGCTGGCGGAAGAAAACAAAGGCTGGCGCACGGAGGATCTTAGGCAGCTGCCGTGCAGTGTCTATCCTGCGGATAAGGCGGCAGTAATCTTTTCCGAGCTGCGCGGGATTATTCCGCATCTTTAAAAACAAAAAAGCCCGAATTCCCACTGATATGTACGTGAGAATTTGGGCTTTTGCTTTATCTGCTTACCAGATGCTTTGTAAAATTGGCAGTAAAAGCGGTGCTAATATGGAGGTACTGATGCCGGTAAGGGCAATCGCTACACCGCCGATGGCCAGCTGCACCGGGCTGACGCTGGCGCAGGCGCTGGTGCCGAGGCCGTGGCTGGAGGCGCCGATAGCGAGGCCGGCAGCCAAATGGCTTTTGATTCCCAGAAGACGCAGCAGCTTGTGATTAAAGGTTGAACCCAGCATGCCAGTAAAGATAACAGCAGCCGTAGTCAATGCCGGAATGCCGCCGATGGTTTTGGAAACGTCAATGGCGATTGGCGTGGTAATGGATTTGGGGATGAGCGAAAGCAGAACCTGCTCGCTGGTACCCATGGCCTTGCCGCAGAAGTAAACCACTATGATAGCCGAAAGCGTTGCCAGTGTAACGCCGCCGACAATAGCACCGGCCTTAGCCATGATGATTTCACGGTTCTTGTACAAAGGCAGGGCCAGAGCGATGGTTGCCGGTCCTAAAAGAAAGTTAATGAATTCCGCACCGGCCTCGTACTGCTTGTACTCTACGCCGGGCGCCAGAACGATGACGGCGATGACCAGAGGGCAGGCAATAACGAAGGGCGGAATAATATTCAGACTGAAGCGGTCGATGATGATTTCGCTGATAGCGTACAGGATAACCGTGAGACCGATGCCAAAGAGCGGTGAATTGAGTAAAGCGTCGGGAAAAAGCATCATTGACTCTCCTTTCCTTTGAGCATTGCTTCGATAAAGAAGGCTGTGACAGCCAAAACAACAACGCTGCAGACGATAATGGTAACGGTAATGGGCAGCAGCTCAGCTTTGATAACATCTACATATAATATGACGCTGACGCCTGCCGGTAAAAACAGCATGCCCATTTTGGAAATCAGGATATCGCAGATGCCCTCGATGGAGCTTGCCGGAATAACGTTGCCGCAGAGAAGTGCCGTTAAAATCAGCATTCCCAAAAGAGCGGGCGGAAAGGGTACGCCGAGGGCGTTGATGATGAGCGTGGATACCCATTGCAAAAGCAGCAAAAAGGCAATACCGCGCAATAAGCTGGTGGGTGACATTTTGTTTCCTCCTCATAAAACATGACAAATAATATAATTATAGACCTGTTGGTGGAAGTACGCATAAAGGTCAAAACGGCCGGGGTTAGCCGATGGTCTTTGGGGTTAAGGGTACTTGGCCGACAGAACGACATGCTATTAATATTGCCACAAAGCTAACAATATGTCAACAAAATGATGGTAATTTTTCACTGAATTAACACAGAAAACTATTTGACTTTTTGACTTTTGCTGATATAATAGCAATTAGAAAGTGAATAGTGGTCCGGAAATGGAAAAGAGTCCATTCGGTTATTGACTACTATTGAACCTGATAGAAGGAGGTGCAGCGTGATGAATGAACGCTACAGTGAAGAGGTAAAGGCTATATTGGAGGCTGCTCAGCAGCAGGCAGTTATGAACTATCACCAGGAGCTGACAACGGCACATGTTCTGGCAGCATTGTGCGGCAGCGACGGCTTCTTTAAATATTTGCTGCAGAGCCTGCACATTGATGAAAATGCTTTCAGCAAGGATGCTAAGGCTTTGGTACAGAAAATCCCCGGAGTTAAAGGTCAGGACCGTCAGCTGATGATGGGTACCGCCTTTGCCAGAGTAATGGCGATTCTGGGACAAGGCAAGGAAGAAATCGGCATCGGTCAGCTGGTTGCAGCTATGGCCAGTGACGGTGACAGCGATGTTGTATCGCTCTTCCGTAAATATGGTATAGATAAGAAAAAAGTTGAGGCGGCATTTATGCAGTATCAAAATAGCGAAGCAAATGATGAAACTAAAAAGACGCTGGAAAAATACGGCCAGGATCTGACAGCAAAAGCCAAAGAAGGCAAGTTGGACCCCGTAATCGGCCGTGATGAGGAAATCCGTCGTACGATTGAAATCCTTTCGCGTCGTAAGAAAAATAACCCGGTGCTTATCGGTGAGCCCGGCGTTGGTAAAACTGCCATCGTCGAAGGTCTGGCAAGGCGTATTATTGCCGGCGATGTACCGGAAAGCCTGAAGAATAAAACCCTGTATGCTCTGGACCTGGCAGCTCTGGTTGCCGGTGCCAAATACCGTGGTGAATTCGAAGAGCGTCTGAAAAAAGTATTGAAGGCTGTCAGCGAAAGTGCCGGCCAGATTATCATGTTTATTGATGAGCTGCATACCGTTGTCGGTGCCGGTGCTGCCGAAGGCGCTATGGATGCAGGTAACATCCTGAAGCCGATGCTGGCACGTGGCGAGCTGCGCTGCATCGGTGCAACTACGCTGAACGAATACCGTAAGTATATTGAGAAGGACAGTGCGCTGGAGCGTCGTTTCCAACCTGTAATGGTTAAGGAGCCGAGCGTTGAAGATACAATTTCCATTCTGCGTGGTCTGCGTGAACGCTATGAGGTACATCATGGCGTGCGCATTAAAGACGCTGCTCTGGTGGCTGCTGCTGTGCTTTCTAACCGTTATATCAATGACCGTTTCTTACCTGATAAGGCTATTGACCTGGTAGATGAGGCTGCTGCCCGTCTGCGTACAGAAATTGATTCGCTGCCGACCGAGCTTGATGAAAGCAAACGTCGTATCCTGCAGCTGGAAATCGAAGCTCAGGCTTTGGGCAAAGAGGAAGATGCTCAGTCCAAGGATCGTTTGACTAAGCTGAACGAGGAGCTGGCAAAACTGCGTAAGGAAAATGACGAACTTGTTAAACGCTGGGATGCAGAAAAGGCTTCTATTGCCCGCGTACGTGAGGTAAAGAAAGAAATTGATGCTGTGAAAAACCAGATGGAGCAGGCTGAACGCGACTATGACCTGAACAAGATGGCTGAATTGAAATACGGCCGTCTGCCTGAGCTGCAGAAGGAATTGGCTGCTTTGTCCAATAAGGATGAAAACGGCAATGATAATGTTATGCTCAAGGAAGAGGTTGACGAAGAGGACATCGCTAAGGTTGTCAGCACTTGGACCGGCATTCCTGTTGCCCGCTTAGGCACCGGTGAACGTGCTAAACTGGTTCATTTGGAGGAAATCCTGCACGAGCATGTTATCGGTCAGGACGAGGCAGTCAAGGCTGTCAGTGAGGCCGTTATCCGTGCGCGTGCCGGTATCAAGGATCCTAATCGTCCGATTGGTTCCTTTATCTTCCTTGGTCCTACCGGTGTCGGCAAGACCGAGCTGGCTAAGACCTTGGCCGAGGTGCTCTTTGATGATGAACGCAACATGGTACGTATCGATATGAGCGAATACATGGAGAAGCATACCGTATCTCGTCTGATCGGTGCGCCTCCGGGATACGTCGGCTATGATGAAGGCGGTCAGCTGACTGAGGCTGTACGCCGTCATCCGTACAGCGTAATCCTGTTGGACGAAATCGAAAAGGCACATGCAGATGTCTTTAACGTATTACTGCAGGTTCTGGATGATGGCCGTCTGACTGATGGTAAAGGCCGTATCGTTGACTTCAAGAATACCTTGATTATTATGACCAGTAACCTTGGCAGCAACGAGATTATGAAGGCGCAGGGCTCTATGGACAGAGAAAAGATTCAGCAGATGCTGATGAACTTCTTCCGTCCGGAATTCCTGAACCGTGTTGATGACATTGTTGTCTTTAAACCGCTGCAGGCAGAACAGATTAAGGAAATCGTTAAACTGGTACTGCGTGAGCTGGGTGACCGTCTGAACAAGCAGCTGGAGCTGACGCTTACTTATACCGACGAGGCTGTCGCTTTCCTGGCAAAGGCCGGCTTTGATCCTGCCTTCGGTGCTCGTCCGTTGAAACGCCTGATTGTCCACACTGTTGAAAACATCCTGGGCAAGAAGATTGTTGCAGGCGAAATTAAAAATGGCGACAAGGTTGAGGTTGTATTGGTAAACGATGCAATTGACGTTGTCGTAAAATAAAACATCTTTGGGTTTAAGCGCCCTCTGCTGCCGTGAAAGCGGCGGTGGAGGGTGCTTTTTTCTTTACCCCGAAGTTTCCCGAACGATTTTCTAAAAAACTGTTAAAAAGTTCACGGTTTATTTGACGTTTACGCGTTGGATTGGTATAATTAAAGTGAATTATTTAAGTGATTGAGAACCCGGGTTAGATTTTGCACAGGATTTCGAAACTGAACAGCTTTCTGCTTGGGTTTTATTGTTTCTACAAGTAATTTTTGGGAGGTAGATTTCAATGAAAGTTGCAATTATCATGGGTAGTAATTCTGACTGGCCTGTACTTGAGGCTGCAGAAAAAACTCTGAAGGAGTTTGGTGTTGAAACTGAAGTAGTAGTTGCTTCCGCTCACCGTACTCCGGACGTAGTACAGAACTTTGCTAAGGGTGCCCGTGACCGTGGCGTAGAGGTAATTATTGCCGCAGCCGGCGCAGCTGCTCATCTGGGTGGTTTCATCGCTGCCTTTACTACCGTTCCTGTCATCGGTATTCCTATTAACGCAACACCGTTGGCCGGTATGGATGCACTGCTGAGCTTTGTACAGATGCCTTCCGGTGTACCTGTTGCAACGATGGCCATCAATGGTTCTAAGAATGCTGCATTGTTCGCAATTCAGATTCTTTCCGTAAAATATCCGGAGCTGGTAGAAAAGCTGGCAGAGCATCGTGCAACAATGCGTGAAGAAGTAAGAGCTAAGGGTGAAAAACTGGCTTCCATGCGTGGCGTTCCTGCGCAGGAGTTTAAGGACTTACACCTGTAATAGTGAATAGTGAGCAGTAAATAGTGAACAGTGGGTAAATACTGACTGCTAAACATTAATAATTAATTACTGATCACTTATAACTAACCACTAATAACTGACAATTGATAACTAAAAACTAAAATTAAGGAGAAAAATTGTGGAGCAGATTTTCGAGGAGCAAAATTTTAGCGAGGATAAGCTGCATGAGGAGTGCGGTGTCTTTGGTATCTTCAGCCATAATGAGGATGTAGCACTCAACACCTATTGGGGCCTGTATGCGCTGCAGCATCGTGGCCAGGAAAGTACCGGTATTGTTGTTACTGACGGCGAGCGTATGAAAATAAAAAAGGGCATGGGCCTCGTTGCCGATGTTTTCAAGGACGGCGTTGCTGATTTGCAGGGTTATGCGGCCATCGGCCACGTACGTTATTCCACCACCGGTGCCAGCATGCCGTATAACATTCAGCCGCTGAAGGTTTATTTTGACGGCGGTAACCTTGCGCTGAGCCACAACGGTAACCTGACTAATGCCGGTCAGCTGCGTGCTAACCTGGCTAAGGAAGGCGCAGTATTTAATACTACTGTTGACAGTGAGGTTGTATTGAACTTGATTGCCTACAGTGCACGTCCGACTATTGAAGAGCGTGTAGCAGAGGCTGTTAACCAGATTAAGGGCGCTTTTGCTATTCTGCTGATGACTGATAACAAAATTATCGCAGTACGCGATCCCTACGGCTTCCGTCCGCTGGTACTCGGCAAGATGGAAAACGGCTGGTGCGTTGCTTCCGAATCATGTGCCTTTGACTTGGTTGGTGCAGAGCTGGTACGCGATGTTAAGCCCGGCGAAATGATTATTATCGACAGCGATAACTCCGAACCGCGCAGCATGATGTGGGCTGAAAACAAACCGGCAAAGCCTGCGCACTGTATTTTTGAATATGTTTACTTTGCTCGTAATGACAGTATCATCGACAACCAATCTGTATATGATGCACGTATCCAGATGGGACGCGAGCTGGCTAAGGAAACTCCTGATATTCATCCGGATATCGTTATTTCCGTTCCTGACAGCGGTACTCCGGCGGCAATCGGCTATGCTATGGAGGCCGGCGTTCCCTTCCTGGAAGGCCTTACCAAAAACCGTTATGTAGGCCGTACCTTTATCCAGCCGACGCAAAAGCAACGTGCTAATGCCGTACGTCTGAAGCTGAACCCGGTACGCAGCGTTGTAGAAGGTAAATCTGTTGTTATGGTCGATGACTCCATCGTTCGCGGCACTACCAGCGGCAAGATTGTTAAACTGCTGAAGGAGGCAGGCGCACGTGAGGTGCATGTATGCATTTCTTCTCCCCCGGTAACAGACAGCTGCTACTATGGTATTGATACTTCCGAGCGCAAGGAGCTGATTGCGGCACGTTGCACGGAAAATGAAATCTGCCGTTATATTGGGGCAGACAGTCTGCATTATATTTCTCTGGATGGCATGAAACGTGCTATTGATAAAATTGACCCCGAAGGTTTGTGCTGTGCCTGCTTCAGCGCTAAATATCCCGATAACGCAGATAGTGTAATCAAAGCAGAACCTGAAAGCATTATTGAATAACAGGAGGAAGGCTCATGAGCGAGGAAAAGAAACAACTTACTTATGCTGATGCCGGTGTAGATATTGATGCTGGTAATAAAGCAGTAGAATTAATGAAGGACAGCGTACGTGCTACCTACAGACCTGAGGTTATCGGTGATCTGGGCGGTTTTGGCGGCCTGTTTGCTTTAAACAGCGGCAAATACAAGGAGCCTGTGCTCGTCAGCGGTACTGACGGCGTAGGCACTAAACTGAAGCTGGCTTTCATGGCTGATAAGCATGATACTATCGGTCAGGATGCTGTAGCAATGTGCGTTAACGATATCCTGGTACAAGGCGCAGAGCCCTTGTTCTTCCTGGATTACATTGCAGTAGATAAGGTTGATTCCCAAAAGGTTGCCAACATCGTTAAGGGTGTTGCCAATGCCTGCAAGGAAAGCGGCTGTGCTCTTATCGGCGGCGAAACTGCCGAAATGGCCGGCTTCTACTCCAAAGGCGAATACGATATCGCAGGCTTCTGTGTTGGCGTAGTTGAGAAGAGCAAAATGATTACCGGTGACAAGGTTAAGGCCGGCGACGTGCTTTTGGGCCTGCCCTCCAGCGGAGTGCATTCCAACGGCTTCTCCCTCGTACGTAAAATCTGCTTTGAGGCTATGGGCTATACCATGGACACTGAGGTTCCGGAATTTGGCTGCACCTTGGGCGAAAAGCTGCTGACTCCGACTCGTCTGTATCCGAAAACCTGCCTGCCGCTGATTGAAAACTTCGATTTGCACGGTATGGTACATATCACCGGCGGCGGCTTCTATGATAATATTCCCCGCATTCTGCCCGAAGATTGCGATGCTGAGGTAAATGCCGAGGCTTGGGAAGTTCCTGTTGTCTTCAAAAAGCTGCAGGAATGGGGCAATGTACCTTGGGCTGAAATGTACCGCACCTTCAACATGGGCGTAGGCATGGTATTGGTTGTTGACCCGTCTGAGGCTGACGCTGTACGCGCTCACCTGAAGGCTGAGGGCGAAACCTTCTATGAGCTGGGCAAGGTTGTTCCCGGACACAAAGAAACGATTATGAAAGGCGGCGTTTTCGGTGCATAAAATCGGCGTACTTGTCAGCGGTCGCGGCAGTAATCTGCAGGCAATTATGGACCGTATCGCTGATGGCTATCTGCCGCTGGAAATCGCGGTTGTAATCAGCGATAAGCCTGATGCTTTTGCTTTGGAGCGTGCGCAAAAGGCCGATATTAAAACCGTTGCCGTAGAGCGTAAGGCTTGCGCTTCCAAAGAAGAATTTGAAGCAAAAATCAACGCTGCTCTGGAGGCAGAGGGCTGTGAGCTGGTAGTTCTCGCAGGCTTTATGCGTATTCTGAGCGCTGATTTCGTAAATAAATGGCAGCATAAGATTATTAACATTCATCCGGCGCTGCTCCCGAGCTTCCCCGGTCTGCACGGCCAGAAGCAGGCTGTGGACTACGGTGTAAAATTCAGCGGCTGCACCGTTCATTTTGTCGATGCAGGCACTGACAGCGGCCCGATTATCCTGCAGAAGGTTGTTCCTGTTATGGATGACGACACCGAGGATACTCTGGCTGACCGTATTCTGGTACAGGAGCATATCGCAATGCCGGAGGCTTTAAAGCTCTGGGCAGAAGGAAAGCTGACAATCGAAGGCAGAAAGGTAAAGGTTAAAGCATGAAAATTAAAAGAGCATTATTAAGCGTTAGTGATAAAACCGGCATTGTAGAGCTGGCAAAATTCCTGAGTGACAACGGCGTAGAAATTATTTCTACCGGCGGCACAATGAAGGCTATTAAAGAAGCAGGCATTCCTGTAACCTATGTAAGTGATGTAACCGGCTTCCCGGAAATCATGGACGGCCGCGTAAAAACTCTGAATCCGAAAATTCATGGCGCAATCCTGGCTGTACGCAGCAATCCGGAGCATATGAAGGCTTTGGCTGAGCATGACATAACCCCGATTGACTTGGTTGTAGTTAACCTCTATCCCTTCCGCGAAACTGTTGCCAAACCCGGCGTAACCGAGGCTGAGGCAATTGAAAACATTGATATCGGCGGTCCGGCAATGGTACGTGCCAGCGCTAAAAACTTCAAGGACGTTGTTATCGTAACTTATCCGAGCCGTTACGAAGGCTTAATGGAAATGCTCGCTAAAGAAGGCGACGTTGATGCACGCACCCGCAAGGAGCTGGCATTGGAAGCCTTCACTCATACTGCTGAATACGATGCAATGATCAGCGAATATCTGAAGAAGCAACTGGAGAAATAACCATGAATATTTTATTAATCGGTGGCGGCGGCCGCGAACACGCTTTAGCGTGGAAGCTGGCGCAAAGCCCTAAGGTTGAAAAAATTTATGCTGCTCCCGGCAACCCGGGCATGGCACTGCTGCCTAAATGCGAATGCATTGCTCTGGATGTTGAGAATCTGGAGGGCGTAGCAGATTACGCTGAGGAAAAAAGCATTGACCTGACCGTTGTAGGTCCGGAAGCACCGCTTGTTGCAGGTCTTGCGGACGTTTGCAAACGCCGCGGTCTGCCTGTGTTCGGTCCTTCTAAGGCTGCAGCGCAGCTGGAAGGTTCCAAGGCATTTTCCAAAGAGCTGATGGCAAAATACAATATTCCTACCGCCTTCTTCAAAATTTGCGAGGATATTGAAACCGCTAAGGCTTACGTTGAAGAAAAGGGCGCGCCTATCGTAGTTAAGGCTGACGGTCTTGCGGCAGGCAAGGGCGTTGTCGTTGCTATGACTAAGCAGGAAGCACTTGACGCTATCGACGAAATGATGGCTGACCATAAATTCGGCAATGCAGGCGCACGCCTCGTTCTGGAAGAATACATGGAAGGCGAGGAGGCTTCTCTCCTGGCATTTACCGACGGCAAAACCATTGTGCCGATGATTGCTTCCCAGGACCACAAGCGCGTATTTGACGGTGACGAAGGTCCTAATACCGGCGGTATGGGCACCTATGCTCCTGCTCCAGTTATGACCGACGTGCTGCGTTTAAAAGCAACCGAGCTGATTCTGAAACCCGTTATCGCTGCCATGGCAGCAGAAGGAATGCCGTATCAGGGCTGCCTCTATGCCGGCCTGATGATCAAGGGCGACAGCGTAAAGGTTGTAGAGTTCAACTGCCGCTTCGGTGACCCAGAAACTCAGGTAGTATTGCCTCTGCTTGACGGCGATTTGGCTGAAATTATGCTGGCCTGTGCTACCGGTACTCTTGATAAGGTAGACTTCGGCTGGTATGACAAGGCTGCTGTATGCGTAGTAATGGCTTCCGGCGGTTATCCCGAAAGCTATGCTAAGGGCATGGAAATTACCGGTCTGGCTGACGCTGCTGCAGATAAAGACGTTGTTGTATTCCACGCAGGTACCAAGGCTGACGGCGCTAAGGTTCTTACCAACGGCGGACGTGTGCTTGGTGTAACTGCCGTAGACGCAAATATCAAGGCTGCACGTGACCGCGCATATACTGCTGTAGAAAAAATTAATTTTAATGGCGCTTTTTGCAGAAAAGATATTGCATGGAGAGCCTTAAAGAGGTAAAATAGATAAAATACCTACTCGGACCTCAGAAAAGCAATTTTTTCAAGTAATTATGTTACATGATTAACAATTGCTTTGGCTGTGGTAAACAAAAAATTATTAAGAAAAGGATGATGAAAGAATGGCTTTTTATTATGATGAACCTGCTCACACATTTAGTGAGTACCTGTTAGTTCCCGGTTATTCCTCCGAAAAATGTATCCCCGCCAATGTAGACCTGCGTACGCCGCTGGTTAAATTCAAAAAAGGCGAGGAGCCGGCAATTACTATGAACATCCCGATGGTTTCTGCTATCATGCAGGCTGTTTCCGGCGAAAAGCTGGCTGTAGCTCTTTCCAAAGAGGGCGGCGTTTCTTTCATCTATGGTTCTCAATCCGTAGAGGACGAAGCTGCTATGGTTGCTCGCGTTAAAGGCTATCGCGCAGGCTTTGTAAGCAGTGACTCCAATATCCGTCCGGACAGCACTCTGGCTGACATCCTGGCACTGAAGGAACGCACCGGTCACTCCACTGTTGCTGTTACCAGCGATGGTACCGCTAACGGCAAGCTGGAAGGCATTGTTACCAGCCGTGACTATCGTCCGAGCCGTATGTCTATGGATGCTAAGGTTCGTGACTTCATGACTCCGATTGATAAAATGGTTTATGCTCCGAAAGATACCACCCTGCAACAGGCTAACGATATCATCTGGGAGAAAAAACTCAACACTCTGCCTATCGTTGATGACGACGGCCGTATGCTGTACATGGTATTCCGTAAAGACTATGCAACTCATAAGGAATATCCGTTAGAGCTGCTGGACAGCAAAAAACGCCACATCGTTGGCGCAGGTATCAACACCCGCGACTATGCTGAGCGTGTTCCCGCATTGATTGATGCAGGCGTAGACGTACTCTGCATTGACTCCTCCGAAGGCTACAGCGCATGGCAGAAAATCACCTTGGACTGGATCCGTGAGCACTACGGTGACAGCGTTAAGGTTGGTGCAGGCAACGTAGTAGACGCTGAAGGCTTCCGCTTCCTGGCTGAGGCTGGCGCTGACTTCATTAAAGTTGGTATCGGAGGCGGTTCCATCTGCATCACCCGTGAGCAAAAAGGTATCGGCCGTGGCCAGGCAACTGCTTTGATTGACGTTTGCAAGGCTCGTGACGAATACTTCGAAGAAACCGGCGTATACATTCCTGTATGCTCCGACGGCGGTATCGTTTATGATTACCACATGACTCTGGCTCTGGCTATGGGCGCTGACTTCATGATGCTGGGCCGTTACTTCGCTCGTTTCGACGAAAGCCCGACCAACAAGGTTAACATTAACGGTACCTACATGAAGGAATATTGGGGCGAAGGTTCCAGCCGTGCACGTAACTGGCAGCGTTATGACATGGGCGGCGCAGCTAAGCTGTCCTTTGAAGAAGGCGTTGACTCCTACGTTCCGTACGCAGGCAGCCTGAAGGATAACGTAAACCTGACTTTGGCAAAGGTTCGTTCCACCATGTGCAACTGTGGTGCTCTGAACATCCGCGAGCTGCAGGAGAAGGCTAAGCTGACTCTGGTTTCCGCAACCAGCTTGGTTGAAGGCGGCGCACATGACGTTATGCTGAAAGAAAACTCCAACAGCAACTATCCTAAATAATTAAATGAACGTAAATGGCAAGCTCTCGAAGAAATTCGAGGGCTTGTTTTTGTATACCAAAAGCTCCCCGGAACGATTCGTTCTGGGGAGCCTGTCTGTTTCTAAGCGAAGTTTCGCTGTTATATTACCTTGTAAAGCTGAAAGCCTTGCGTATCGCAGGAAACCAGCTTGTAGTTGATTCCTTCGCGCAATCCTTCAAAAACGGGAATGTGGTTTTCACCGTGAATGTGGCCGTAGACACAGTGCTGCACACCGTACCGCAGCATCAGATTAGTAAAGCATGTGTGCTCCGTGCGCGCAAAGAGGGGCGGATAGTGAAAGGCCGTAATGATTTGTTGGGCCTGCATTTTATGTGCCTGCTGCAGGGAAAGCTCCAAACGTATACCTTCACGGTTGTAAATTTTTCTGTCGGCGTAACTGAAGCTTTCGGCTGAGGGCAGCAGCCAGCCGCGGGTGCCGCAGACAGCAATATCCTCTACCATAATGCAGTCGTTCTGCAGAAATTCAAAATGAGCGCCGTAACGCTGCTGCATTTTGCTCAGGCTGCTCCACCAGTAATCATGGTTGCCGCGCAGCAGCAGCTTGCGACCGGGGAGCTGCGCCAGCCAGTCTAAATCCTGTGCTGCTTCCTCCAGTGTCATGGCCCAGGAAATATCACCGCAGACAATAACTGTGTCCTGTGCGGTTACGGTGTTTTGCCAATTAGCGGCAACCTTTTCTTTATGGTTGCGCCAATGCTCGCCGAAAACCTCCATGGGCTTGCTTGCCGGTTCGCCTGATAAATGCAGGTCGCCTATTGCGTAAATATGCATAATCTTATCACCTGTAAGTGTTGAGTTAATTTTAGTCTTTATTCAGCAGAAAGCGTGCTAAGGCCGGGACATCAGAAACATAGTAATCGACACCTGCCTCCGACAATTCCTCGTAGCTGCCGAAGCCAAAGCCTGCGCCGATGCAGGCGATACCGTTGGCGTGAGCTGCAAGAACATCTTCACGGCGGTCACCGATAAGTGCTACAGTATTTTTAGCTTCTGGTGTAGTGAGCTGCCATTTTTCCAGAGCGGCTGCAACTACTAAAGCTTTCTTATCGGTTTTACCATCCAGGCTGCAGCCGGTAATATCTTCTAGATAGGGGTTGAAGCCAAAGCGTTCGGCAATTCGCAGTGCAAAAACTTCCGGCTTGGCGGTAGCCATGCCGAGGCGGCGGCCATCTTTCTGCAGGTCAGTCAATAATTCCATGATACCGGGATAAACCTTGTTCTCCCAGATACCGATATCGGTGTAGCGTTCACGATATTTTTCTACGCCGATTTCAGCCTGCTCTCTGGTCATGCCGTAATATTTGATAAAGCTGTCGCGCAGGGGCGGGCCGATGAAAACCTCCAGCTTTTTTAAATCAGGCTCCTCAATATTTTGAGCGCGCAGGGCGTATTGTACGCATTTGGTGATACCCTCGGCGGAATTTGTCAGGGTACCGTCTAAATCAAAGAGTAAATTTTGAAACATTTATTGCTCCTTATTCGCTTCAATAGAATTTTTTTGGACTTGTATAACTGATTATAACACACTTTAGCAAATTAGTGATACAATAATGGTTATTAGAGACAGATAGATTTCATGAGGGGGAATAAAAAATGACAATTAAGCTTTTTGAAAATAATTCTTTGCTCAAACAGTGCGTGGCGAATGTTACGGCCTGCACGCCTAAGGATGGCAAATATCTGGTTGAGCTTGATCAGACGGTTTTCTTTCCGGAAGGCGGCGGTCAGCTGAGTGACAGAGGTAAGCTGGCTGATGCGGTCGTAAGCCATGTAAGTGAAAAGGATGGTCACATTTACCATGAGTGCGACAAGCCGTTGGAGGTTGGCGCCGAGGCAAAGGCTGTGCTGGACTGGCCTGTGCGTCTGGACAGAATGCAGCAGCATTTGGGCGAGCATCTTTTGTCCTACGCCTGCTGGAAGCTGTTTAAGGCCAACAATGTAGGCTTTCATATGAATGAGGATGATGTTTTCATTGACCTTGATAAGGAGCTGACGGACGAGGAGCTGCTGCAGGCAGAATTATATACGAATGAGATTATCTGGGAGAATCGCCCGGTACATATCAGCTATATGGACAGCACAGAGGCTGTCAAGCTGAAGGATAAAATGCGTAAGTTCAACAGCAAGCTGACAGGCACTCTGCGTATCGTTTCCGTTGAGGATGCCGATATCTGTACCTGCTGCGGTACGCACCCTCCGTTTACAGGAATGTTGGGCAGCGTTAAGGTTATCCGCCATGAAAAGCACAAGGGCGGCTGTCGCGTAGAGTTTGTCTGCGGCCGCAGAGCACTGCTTGATGCGGACGCCAAGAACAGCACATTGCTAAATGTTGCTGCATCTCTTTCCGTGAAGCCTGAGCAGGTGCCTGCTGCCGTAAGTAAGCAGAAAAATGATTTGCTTGCACAGCTTGACGTTGCCAAGAGCAAGCTGCTGAAGATTGAAGAGGAAAAGCTGCAGGAAACGTATGCTGCTGCGCCGGTGAATGCTGATGGAGTAAAGGTTTTGGCTTTGCCTATGGAAGGTCACGATGCCAAGGATATCAAAGCCTTTCTGCCGAAGGTTACTGCCTTGAAAAACACGCTGAGCCTTTTGGTAGCAGTGCAGCCTGAGCGCATCAGCTACGCAGTTGCTTTGGGGGCTGATACTGTAGGCGATTGCCGTAGTGTTATTAAGCTGCTCAACGAAGCCTTTGGCGGACGTGGCGGCGGCAAGAGCGATTGTGCGCAGGGCGGTGCGGATTATTGCGCCGACTGGCAGGAAAAGCTGCAGAGCGTTGTAGAAAAGTTGAAGTAAAAAGAGCAAAATAAAAAAGACGGTCAAACGACTGTCTTTTTATTTTTATGAACATATTGTCAATAAATGGGATAGCTGTTATAATAACACTAGAGATTCTGACAGGTCGGTTCCTCCGTAAGGAGGTGGGAGCATGACAGTAGCCGAAGCGTTACAGATAATGTTAACATTTGGTTTGCTTATTGCGACCATTATGTCTACACGTAAGTAGTTTTGCTTACAAAATAACAAAAGACCGACATTAGAGGTCAATGTCAGCCTTTCATCGATAACAAAGAGCAAAGGGAGGACTGACACACCACTGTCAGAGTCTCTCTTTGTCTTTATTATAGCAAATTTACGTGTTCTGTCAAGCTTACAGCTCATTAATCATAGCGATGAGTCTGTCAACCTCTTCGTCCTTGGTTGCCCAGCTGGTGCAGATGCGCACGCTGTAATTGCCGTCCTCCAGGTAAGCAATATGGCTGATAGCAAATTCCTCGCTCAGCTTTTCAAACTGTGCCGGAGTCATAATCACAAATTGCTGGTTGGTGGGGGAATCGGTAACGAACTTGAAGCCTTTGGCCAACAGTGCATCACGGATTTTCAGAGCCTGCAGTGTGCCCTTGCCGCAGATTTTGCTATAAAGGTCATCCTTCATCAGCGCGCCGAACTGTATGCCGAGCAGACGGCCTTTGGCCATGATGGAACCGCATTGCTTAGCAATAGTGCGGAAGTCAGGTTTGAGTGCATCGTTCAAAATAACAACTGCTTCGCCGAAGAGCAGGCCGCATTTGGTGCCGCCGATATAGAAAACGTCGCAGTTTGCTGCTAAATCCGCAGCAGTCATATCGTTGTCGGGAGCGCCGAGAACATAGCCTAAGCGTGCGCCGTCAACAAAGAGGTAAAGACCGCAATCCTTGCAGGCCTGGTATAAATCCTGCAGCTCCTTTTTGCTGTACATGCTGCCGATTTCGGTCGGTTGGGAGATATAAACCATTTTCGGCTGTGCCCAATGCTCACGGCTTGGATCAGTATCGTACATTTTCCATTCGTGGCGGATTTGCTCTGCGGTTAGCTTGCCGTCCTCGCTCGGAAGTGGCAGTACGCGGTGGCCTACATGCTCAATAGCACCGGCCTCATGCGTATTAATATGGCTGGGAACAGCGCCGTAAACAGCCTGATGCGGACGTAATGCAGCGCAGATAACCGTCAGGTTGGTTTGGGTGCCGCCAACGAGAAAATGTACGTCAGCGTTCGGGCAGGCGAAGGCTTCTCTAATCAATTTGCGTGCTTCGTCGCAGTATGGATCAAGGCCGTAGCCGTCAGTCTGTTCCATGTTGGTTTGCACGAGCTTTTCAAGGACTGCAGGATGGCAGCCTTCGGTGTAATCACTGTTAAAACGATAAGTCATTTTAAATCACCCTCAATTTTTAAAATTTATATATGTACTTTGGAGTTTAACTGTGTAAAGGCTCTCCTTGGAGAGAGCCTGTTACAAGACTTCCAAGACCTTCTTACTTCTTGCCTAAAATTTTCTTGCCTACGAATTCATATAACACAGGCAGCAGGGAGAAGACGATGATACCCAAAGTTACCAGCGTAAAATTATGCTTGATGGCAGGGATGTTACCGAAGAAGTAACCGCCGCCGACAAAGAGAAATACCCACACTACAGCACCGATGACATTGTAATGAGCAAAGGTCAGGTAGTGCATTTTGCCGATGCCGGCAACGAAGGGAGCAAAGGTACGGACAATCGGCACAAAGCGCGCTAAGAAAATAGCTTTATGACCATGCTTGTCATAAAATGCACCGGCCTTGTCGACATGCTCTTTCTTAATGATATTCTTCTTAATCATGTGTACACCGAGATGCTCGCCTATCATATAATTGCAGGCGTCGCCCAGCACAGCCGAAACTAAAAAGATGGGCACGATAATTTTTATATCCATGCCTTCGGGTGCGGCAGCGGCAAGAGCGCCACAGGCGAAAAGCAGCGAATCGCCCGGTAAAAACGGGGTGACTACCAGACCGGTTTCGCAGAACACTACCATGAACAGGATGGCGTAAATCAGATGACCGTAGGCCATCATAATTTCTGGCAAATGCTTGTCCAGGTGCAGAATTAAATCGATAAAATACATTGCATATGCTTCCATAAAAATTTCCTTTCTTAACATTGAGTCATATAAAATAATTTTAACACAAAAAACCGAACGTTGTAAGAGAATTTTAAGCCGAAAATGTGATTTTTCCCTTAAATATGTGGTAAAATAGAAGTCATAAGGTTGTAATGTACAAGTTGTAACAATTATTTAGATAAGGAGTGTTTTCTTTGGACCAAGAATTATGTTGGTGTGGCAGCGGTAAAGCATATGCAGACTGCCACAAAATGAATGATGCCAAAATTGCGTTGCTACAGGCTCAGGGCTGCGAGGTTCCTGACCGCGATATGATTAAAACCCCGGAGCAGATTGCAGGTATCCGTGCAGCCTGCAAAATCAATACCGGTGTATTGGATGAGGTTGCCAAATATATTAAGGCAGGTATGACTACTGCTGATATCGACAGAATCGTTTACGAATATACAGTAGCGCATAACGCTATCCCTGCACCGTTGGGTTATGAGGGTTTCCCGAAGAGCGTGTGTACCTCTATCAATGACCAGGTTTGCCATGGCATTCCCAGCGAGCATGACGTACTGCGCAGCGGTGACATTGTGAACGTAGACGTTTCTACTATTTACAATGGTTATTATGCTGATGCATCCCGTATGTTTATGATTGGCAAGGTTGCTAAGCCGGCTGCAGATTTGGTTGCGATTACCAAGCAATGTCTGCTGCGCGGTATTGAAGCAGCTCAGCCTTGGGGTTTTCTGGGAGATATCGGAGCTGCTGTTTCCAAGCTGGCACATAAGCACGGCTATTCCGTTGTCGAAGAATTCGGCGGCCACGGCGTTGGTGTAGAGTTCCACGAGGATCCGTTCGTCTGCCATGTAGGCAAACGCAAAACCGGTATGGTGCTTGTACCGGGAATGATTTTTACTATTGAGCCGATGATTAACATGGGACACAGAGATATCTTTGTTGACGAAGCCAATAACTGGACTGTTTATACCTGTGACGGCAGTCTTTCCGCTCAATGGGAGCATCAGATTCTGATTACAGAAAACGGTCCGGAGATTTTAACATATTAATGGCTTGACGGCTGTGCAGGCAGTCTTAATCTTTATTATTGTGCCCGGGCCCTGCAGCTTGGGCAAATAGATAGCATAGGAGGCTATAATAATGACAGACTTTTTGGAAAAAACATTTCGCCTGAAGGAACATCAGACGGATGTCCGTACAGAAATTCTTGCCGGTATCACCACCTTTATGACGATGGCTTATATTTTAGCTGTTAACCCCGGCATTTTAAGTGCTGCCGGTATGGATGCGGGCGCTGTATTTACCGCTACTGCTTTGGGTGCTTGTCTTGGTACTCTGCTCATGGCGCTGTTCTCTAACTATCCTTTTGCTCTTGCTCCGGGTATGGGCCTGAACGCCTTTTTTGCTTATACTGTTGTAGGACAGATGGGTTACAGCTGGCAGGTTGCGTTGGCAGCAGTTTTTGTTGAAGGTATTCTGTTCATTGTTCTGTCCCTGACTAAGGTGCGCGAAGCGTTGTTCAACTCCATTCCGCCTGCGCTGAAGTTCGGCGTTACCAGCGGTATCGGTCTGTTCATCACCTTTATTGGCTTGCAGAATTCTAAGCTCGTTGTTGCCGGACCGACTCTTGTTGGCCTGTATCCGTTTAAGGCTGCTTTGGCAGACGGCACCTTCTGGTCCACTGGTATCGGTGCTTTGCTGGCACTTATCGGTATTCTGCTTACTGCGGTAATGATGACGAAAAAGGTTCCCGGCGGTATCCTCGTAGGTATTCTGGTTACCTGGGGCTTAGGCATGATTTGCGAGCTGACCGGTATTTATGTACCGAATCCGAAACTCGGCATGTTCTCCGTTATGCCCAGCTTTGCTAACGGCATTTCTGTTCCCAGCCTGGCACCTACCTTCATGCAGCTGGACTTCAGTGCTATCTTCACCTTTAACTTCATTACAATCATGCTTTCCTTCATGTTTGTAGATTTGTTTGATACTCTCGGCACTCTGATTGGTGTTGCTTCCAAGGCTAAAATGCTGGACAAGGACGGCAAGCTGCCGAAGATTGAAGGCGCTCTGCTGGCTGACTCCATCGCTACTACCGGTGGTGCGTTGCTGGGTACTTCCACCGTTACTACCTTCGTAGAAAGCAGCGCCGGCGTTGCTGTCGGCGGCCGTACAGGTCTGACTGCTGTTACTGCAGCTGTTCTCTTTTTCCTCAGCTTGTTCTTTGCACCTATCTTCCTGGCAATTCCTGCCTTTGCTACTGCTCCGGCACTGGTAATTGTAGGCTTTTTGATGGTAAGCAGCCTGCTGAATGTAGACTTTGACGATATGACCGAAGCTATTCCTGCTTTTGTTGCAGCAGTAGCAATGCCCTTTATGTATTCCATTTCCGAAGGTATTTCCATGGGCGTTATCTCCTATGTGGCAATTAACCTGCTCAGCGGTGAATACAAAAACAAAAAAACCAGCTGGATTGTATATGTGCTGGCAGTAATCTTTATCCTGAAATATATTTACGTGTAAAAGGATTGAGGTAAAAAATATGATGGACCGTGTAAGAGCGGTCGCACTCGGTAACAGCCCTGCTGATATTCTTTTGAAGAACGGCAGGGTTGTTGACGTGCTGACCGAAACAATTTACGAAGCTGATGTTGCTATTGCCGAGGGCGTGATTGCCGGTGTCGGCAGCTATGATAAGGCGGAAAAAATCATCGACCTGCAGGGAGCATATGTTGCGCCTGGTCTGATTAATGCACATTGCCATGTAGAAAGCTCGATGGCTGTGCCGGAGCATTACTGTGCCGAGGAGCTGCGTTGGGGCGTAACCACACTGATTACCGACCCGCACGAAATTGCCAACGTAGCAGGTGCGGCAGGCATTCACTATATGCTGGAGGCCGGCGGACAGATGCCGCTGAACTATTATGTGAACCTGCCTAGCTGCGTGCCTGCTACACGCTTCGAGCACAGCGGCTGCGTGATGGACGCGCGCGATATGATTAAGCTTGTCAATGAGCCGGGTGTACTCGGAATGGGCGAGATGATGAATGTGCCGGGAGTTATTTATAATTCCGCCGAGGTACAGAAAAAACTGGACCTGTTTTTGAGTTTGGGCCGCGTAATCGACGGTCATGCACCCTGCGTGCGTGGCAAGGAGCTGGCAGCCTACGTTGCCAGCGGCATTGATACCGACCATGAGAGCATCAGCTGGAAAGAAGCGAAGGAAAAGCTGCGTAACGGTCTGGCAGTGCTGGTGCGCGAGGGCAGTGCTTCGCGTAATTTGACAGCAATTTTGCGCGGCGTTATTGATGAGGGCGTTGATGTCAGCAGTCTGGCCTTCTGCACCGATGACAAGCATCTTGCCGATATCCGCCGCGAGGGCACTATCCGTCACTGCGTACAAATGGCGATAGAATTAGGCATGGAGCCGGTGCGTGCTTTGCGCTTGGCAACTATCAACGCTGCGCGTATTTACGGCCTGCGTCGCGTGGGTGCCGTTGCTCCCGGCTGGCAGGCGGATTTGGTGGTTTTTGATGACCTGCAAAGCCTGAAACCGCAGGCTGTTTTCCATAAGGGCGTGGACGCGCTCAAGGCTTGCGAAAAGATTACGCCTGTTACTCCCAATGCCAGCCTGCAGGGCAGCGTGAAGCCTGCGGCATTTGATGCCGAAACCTTCTCTTTATCGCATTTTGCGGATGACAGGGAATATCCTGTTATTACTATGCTTCCCGGTGAAATTTTTACCGAGAAAAGTACCATTATGGGCAAGGATATTGCCGCTGCCTTGGCAAGCGGCGATGTGTACCTGATTGCCGTACTGGAAAGACACCACGGCACCGGCAATGTAGGCTTAGGCCTCCTGCGCGGCTACGGACTGAAGGACGGCGCGGTAGCGACAACGGTAGCACACGATTCACATAACCTGATTGTTATTGGCACAAGTCCGGAAGCAATGAATGTTGCGGCTAAGGAGCTGGTACGCGTACAGGGCGGTTATACCTTGGTCAAGGGCACCGAGGTTGTCGATACACTGCCGCTGAATATTTGCGGCCTGATGAGCAGTGCACCGGCAGAAGCGCTTATCGGCAGTCTTGATAAGATTGCCGCAGAGGCGCATGCACAGGGCGTAACAGACGGCGTCGACCCGTTTATCAGCCTGAGCTTTATGGCGCTGCCGGTTATTCCCAAGCTGCGCATTACAGATATGGGTATGTTCGATACAGAGAAATTTGAATTTATAAAGTAGAAATATCTGAGGGGAAAGATATGCATAAGCTTGTATCACAATTAGTTATTTACCGCAACCTGCCGGCGGATAATTTGCTGGAGCCGTTGGCAGCTATCTGCGCTGAATTTGCAGCGGGTGATTATAACCGCGAGGAGCTGACAGCAGAAATTTATGAGCAGGTACATAAGCTGCTTGATATCGGCACCGTTTATGGCTTTGACAAAAATCTTTGGCACAATTATCTGGCTTTTTTACTGGTCAGCTGTGAAAATCCCTTTGCCATTACCTGTGAAAAGGTTGGTGCCTGCGATGGCAGTGTTAATCAGTTTGCCAAGCATGACTTCAAAATTTTTCAGCAGCTTTTTGCCTACGATTTCAGTGAATTGGAGCGTGCGTTTGAGATTAACTGTTTTTCGCTAATCAGCAATTATCAGGCTGTGGTAAAGCAGGAGCGTCGCTATAACAAAAATATCAGTGAGAAAGTTCAGGCGCTTAGCACTGCTTTGGAAGGTGCTGCCGATGCTGATGAGTTTTTCGCCTGCGTTACCAAATTCTACCATGATTGCGGCGTGGGCAAGCTTGGCCTGAACAAGGCCTTTCGTATAGCGGAGGCACAGCAGGGCGAGCCTGAGTTGGTGCCGATATCCAATACGGAGCAGATTACCTTTGCTGACCTTATCGGTTATGAGGACCAGAAGCAGCGCCTGCTGGAAAATACGGAGGCTTTTGTAGCAGGCCGCCCGGCAAACAACGTGCTGCTTTTCGGCGACAGTGGTACAGGAAAATCCAGCAGCATTAAGGCGCTTATCAACAAATATTATGATCAGGGCCTGCGGATGATAGAAATCTACAAGCATCAGTTCCGCGATTTATCGCAGGTAATTGCCCAAATTAAAAACCGCAACTACCGCTTTATTATCTATATGGATGATTTGTCATTCGAGGAATTTGAAATCGAATACAAATATCTGAAGGCTATCATCGAAGGCGGTCTGGAGGTGCGTCCGGATAATATTTTGATTTACGCTACCTCTAACCGCAGACATCTGATTAATGAAACGTGGAAGGACCGCAACGATGTAACGCAGGAGGATGGCATTTACAAGTCGGATACGATGCAGGAAAAACTTTCTCTGGTTAACCGCTTCGGCTGCACGATTTATTATGGACAGCCTACGCAGAAGGAGTACTACAAAATTGTCTGCGAGCTGGCTAAAAAACAGGGACTGGAGCTTGCTGACGACTTCCTTTGTGCCGAAGCGCGGAAGTGGGAGCTGCATCACGGTGGCATTTCCGGACGTACGGCGCAGCAGTTTATTAATTATCTGCAGGGTGTTGCCGATTTTAGTAAAAAATAGCTTGCGTTTACTTGGCGGATATGTTACACTAGTCTAGTGTTAATGCAAGCCGCTTTGCCAAGCAAGGCAGCTTCTAAATTATGAATATAATGTTCTTAGCAAAGAGAGGTGTAAAGAATGAAAGAAAAGATTCATCCGAATTACGGTGAAGTTACTGCTACCTGCGCATGTGGTGCAAGCTTCGTAACTGGTAGCACTAAAAAAGAATTACGCGTGGATGTTTGCTCTAAATGCCATCCATTCTTCACTGGTCAACAACGTAACGTAGCTGCTCGTGGTCGTATCGAGAAGTTCAACAAACGTTACAACAAAGAACAATAATCTATACAATAAGGCAGAGCTTGCACATGCGGGTTCTGCTTTATTTAGTTTTACGGAGTATATCTATGAGCACGAAAAAATTATCTGTAGGCGGACAAGCCGTAATTGAGGGCGTTATGATGCGCGGACAGCATAAGGTGGCCGTTGCCGTGCGCCAACCTGACGGAGAAATTGCCGTGGATGTAAATCCTGTCAACAGTATCCGTGATAAATATCCTATTTTGAAAAAACCGCTGCTTCGCGGCGTTATTGCTTTATTTGAATCATTATATGACGGTATTAAGGCCTTGGCCTATTCGGCACAGGTTTCCGGCGAAGAGGACGAGCAGCTGACAGGCAAGGAGATGGCAATGACTATTGCTACATCTGTATTGTTGGCTGTCGGTCTGTTTATCGTTATTCCTACTTGGTCGATGCGTTTTCTGCACGAGCTGACGGAGGATCCGATGATGCTCAACCTGGCTGAGGGCGTGCTGCGTATGGTTATTTTCCTGGCCTATATTGCAGCGATTTCCTCTATGGAGGATATTCAACGCGTATTCCAGTATCATGGTGCGGAGCACAAAACTATTTATACCTATGAGGCAGGCTTGCCCCTGCGTGTAGAGAATGTGCGTCCGTTCAGTACGCTGCACCCGCGCTGCGGCACCAACTTTCTGATGATTGTCATGCTGATAAGCATGTTTATTTTTACCTTCCTGGGCTGGCCCAGCCTGCTGGAACGCATTGCTTCTCGCGTAGTGCTGATGCCGGTGATTGCGGGCGTCAGCTACGAGATTATCCGTTTTGCCGGAGCGCATAACGACAATAAGCTGGTGCATATGGCTATTATGCCGGGACTTTTGCTGCAGAAGCTGACTACACGTCAGCCTGACGACAGCCAAATTGAGGTGGCAATTGCTTCGCTGAAGGCAGTGCTGCCGCCTGAAGAAATTATAGAGTAAAAGTGATTTTATAGATTTGCAGGCTGATCTATGAGGCTCTCCTTGGGGAGAGCTGGCGCCCGTAGGGCGACTGAGAGGGGTCTGCACTATTCTGCCTTTAAAATAACGTTATATTGAACACTTCGCTTGTAGGAGAGAATGTTTTCTTAACGAATCACTTTGAATTAAATTTATAAGACTAACATAACACTTGAGAGGAGAATTTCTAATGCTCGACAAATTGCAGGCACTAGAAGACAGATATTTAGACTTAGAGGCAAAAATCAGTGACCCCGAGGTTATTGCCGACCAGGCCAACTGGCTGAAGGCTACTAAAGCACATGCCAAGCTGGAGCCGATTGTTACCGCTTACCGTGAATACCGTGATATGATTAAGGCTCGCGACGAGGCAGAGGAGCTGCTCGCGGCAGGCGATGACGAAGAGCTTGTTGAAATGGCCAAGGAGGAACTGAAGGAGCTCAAACCGCAGATTGAAGAATATGAGGAAAAGCTCACGATTCTTTTGCTGCCTTCCGACCCGAACGATGACAAAAACGTTATTGTGGAAATCCGCGGCGGTGCTGGCGGTGACGAGGCTGCGCTTTTTGCCGGCGTTCTCTTCCGTATGTATCTGCGTTATGCAGAAACCCGCGGCTGGCGCGTTGAGGTTATGGATTCCAGCCCGACTGAGCTGGGCGGCTTCAAGGAAGTAGTATTCCAAATCAGCGGCGACAGCGTTTACAGCCGTATGAAATTTGAAAGCGGCGTACACCGTGTGCAGCGTGTGCCGGAAACCGAATCCCAGGGACGCGTACACACCTCTACCGTTACCGTGGCTGTACTGCCGGAGGCTGAAGAGGTTGACGTAGAGATTAATCCTGCAGACCTGCGTGTAGATACCTATCGTGCAGGCGGTGCCGGCGGCCAGTACGTAAACAAAACCGAATCCGCTGTACGTATTACACATATTCCGACAGGCATTGTAGCACAGTGCCAGGATGAAAAATCCCAGCTGAAGAACCGCGAAAAATGTATGCGCGTATTGCGTGCGCGTATTTTGGAGCAGGCGCAGGAGGAGCAGCGTGCCGCTACTGCTGAGGACCGCAAGAGCCAGGTAGGCACAGGTGACCGCAGTGAGCGTATCCGCACCTACAACTATCCGCAGGGACGTGTTACCGAGCACCGCATCGGTCTGACACTGCATAAGCTGGACAGCATTGTCAACGGTGATCTGGACGAGCTGCTGAGTGCGCTGATTACTGCTAAGCAAAGCGAACAATTACGGCAGGTGAAATAAAATGGTGAAGCCGGTTTGGACAATTATGGAAATCTTAAACTGGACTAAGCAGCACTTTGAGGCGAAGGGCGTGGAAAATCCACGCCTTGATGCCGAAGTGCTGCTTTGTGCTGTCTTGAAATGTGAACGCATCAAGCTGTATACCGAGTTTGACAAGCCACTCAGTGAAGAGGAGCGCGAGAAGATGCGCTCATATGTAGAGCGCCGCGCTAAGCATGAGCCGCTGGCCTACATTATCGGTGAGCGTGCTTTTATGCGCAATAACTTTAAGGTTACGCCTGCTACCCTGGTGCCGCGCCCGGAAACGGAGCTGTTGGTGGAAAGCCTGGTGAAGGTTGCGCCGATGCTGCGTGCAGATGGTGACGTAAAGGCTTTGGATATCGGTACCGGCAGCGGTGCTATTATCGTTTCGCTGCTTGATTATCTGCCTGCTGCCGTGGGCGTTGGCGTGGATATCAGCAACGAAGCCTTGGCGGTGGCGAAAGAAAACGCTGCCGATATCGGCGTGGATAAGCGTGTGGCCTTCCGCCAAAGCGATTTGTTCAGCAACGTACCTGTGGAGAAAAAGTTTGATATCATCGTTTCGAATCCGCCGTATATTCCTGCTGCCGATATTGCGACGCTGGCGCAGGATGTACAGCAGGAGCCGCGCACTGCACTTGACGGCGGTGCGGACGGACTGGATTTTTACCGCCGCATCTGTGCCGAAGCGGCGGAGCATTTGGCGGAGGACGGACTGCTGGCGTTTGAAATAGGCATCGACCAAAGCGAGGCTGTGCAGAAGCTGTGCCTGGAGCATGGCTTTGCCAAAACTGCCGTGCGCCTGGACTATGCAGGCATACCGCGCATGGTTTTTGCTTTAAAAGAAAAAGAGGGTGAGGATAAATATGAAAACCTCCTATTGGAAATTACAAAAGAACTCTGATAATAAAGAGATTATGCAGGAGGCAGCGGCACTGATCCGTGCGGGTGAGGTTGTATCGTTCCCGACGGAAACTGTTTACGGCCTGGGGGCGGATGGATTGAATCCTGAGGCTGTAGCCAAGATTTTTGCTGCCAAGGGCAGACCGAACGATAATCCGCTGATTCTGCATATTGCGCAAAAGGAAGCAATTGAGCAGCTTACCACCGGTCTGAACGCCAATGCCAAAAAGCTCATAGAGCATTTTTGGCCGGGACCGCTGACACTGATTGTCAATAAATCTGCTATTGTGCCTGATGCTGTAAGCGCAGGTTTGGAAACGGTCGCCGTACGCTTCCCGTCCAATAAATTTGCCCAGGATTTTATCCGTGCCTGCGGTTGTCCAATCGCGGCGCCGTCGGCAAATATTTCCGGTCGTCCGAGTCCGACGAATGCTCAGGATGTACTGGAGGATATGCAGGGTAAAATCGCCGGTATGCTTGATGGCGGCAACTGCGGCATCGGTCTGGAATCCACCGTGGTGGATACAACAAGCGCTGTTCCCACTATCCTGCGACCGGGCGGCATTACCTATGAAATGCTGACGGAGGTTATGGGGGCGGTAGAAATCGACCCGGCGCTGCAGGGAGATAAAAACTTTAAGCCCAAGGCACCTGGGATGAAGTACCGTCATTATGCTCCGAAAGCACCGGTGTACCTGTTTGAAGGCGAAGCCTGCAAATGTTTGCCGCAGGTTATTGCCAAGGCTCTGGCTGAAGGCAAAACCGTCGGCGTGCTGTGCGGACGTGAGCTGGAGAGCGAGCTGGCAGAGCTTGTCGAAAAGCAGCAGCTGCAGCTTTCCTGCTGGGGCGACAGCCGTGAGCAGCTGGCTGCTGATTTATTCTACCTGCTGCGCGATTTTGACCGTACCTGTCCGGACGTTATTCTCGCCGAAGGCGTAGAGGAGGACGGGCTTGGACTGGCAATCATGAACCGCCTGCGTAAGGCTGCAGGTTATCAGATCATAACGCTGGAAAACGGCAGCTTGCATTTAAAAAATAATGTAAATTTACCGACATTTATGTTACAATAAAGGATAAAGATAAATTTGGCATTTAAAAGCAGGAGAGGAGAAGATTATTTATGAAAATTGCAATGGCTTGTGATCATGGCGGCTTCCATCTGAAGGAGCATATCAAAAAATATTTAGAGGATAAAGGCATCGAGGTTGTTGACCATGGTACCTACATCGAAGATTCCGTAGATTATCCCGACTATGCAGCTAAGCTGTGCGAGGATATTACCAGCGGTGCCAGCGGTGCGCAAAAGGGCATTCTGATTTGCGGTACCGGTATCGGTATTTCTATCGCTGCCAACAAATGCAAGGGTATTCGCGCTGCTCTGTGCGGTGATGTTTTCTCCGCTAAAATGAGCCGCGAGCATAACAATGCCAACGTTCTCTGCATGGGCGAGCGTGTTTTGGGCGTAGGCCTGGCAGAAATGATTACCGACGCTTGGCTGGAAACTGAATTTGCCGGTGGCCGTCATGAACGCCGTGTAAATAAAATCATGGATTTGGAAGCAAAATAATCGTCTTTGCGTCGCAGCCTAAACGATTCTTGTGTTTCTGAAAATAAACAGAAAAGAAGTAAAGCAACAATGGAAACAAATATGCAAATAGCTAAGGAGCTGGCAGCAGCTGCTGAAGAGCTCATTAGTATAGCAAAGCCTAAAAAGGGACAAATTTTCGTACTTGGCTGCAGCACCAGCGAAGTACTCGGCAACAAAATCGGCACCGGCGGCAGCAGTGAAACAGCTGTTGCTATGTTCAAGGCGCTGAAGGCAGTGTGCGACGCACACGAGCTTTATCTTGCCGTACAATGCTGCGAGCATCTTAACCGTTCCTTGGTAGTGGAGGCAGCAACTGCTGAACGCTACAATCTTGAGGAGGTTACCGTGCGTCCGGTGGCTCATGCCGGCGGCGCTATGGCAACTGCTGCCTACGAAAATTTTGCTGAACCTGTAGTGGTAGAAAAGATTTCTGCCCATCTTGGCATTGATATTGGCCAGACGCTCATCGGCATGCATCTCAAACGAGTTGCTGTACCTGTACGCCTGCAATATAAAAAAATTGGCGAAGCAGTGCTGACTGCCGCTAAAACTCGTCCGCCGTTGGTGGGGGGACCGCGTGCCCAATACTTGGAAAATCGCCCATAAGGCACCGTCTGCGTCTTTTAGTAGAGCAGAATTTCTGAGCGCTTATCCACAGCCTGTGGATAAAACTGGTTGATATTTAATGTTTTATTTTTAGGAGGGACTTAAAATGAATCTGGAAAAACTTAGCGTAGTTGATCCTGAGCTGAAAGGTTACATTGATGCGGAGCTTAACCGCCAACGTGACAAAATCGAACTGATTGCATCCGAAAACATCGTTACTCCCGCAGTAATGGAGGCTATGGGCAGCGTACTTACCAATAAGTATGCTGAAGGCTATCCCGGTCATCGTTATTATGGCGGTTGTGAATATGTTGATAAGGTTGAAACTTTGGCAATCGAACGTGCCAAAAAATTATTCCATGCTGAATATGCTAACGTACAGGCTCACTGTGGTGCCAGCACCAATCTGACCGTGTACTTTGCTTTCCTGAAACCCGGCGACACCATCATGGGTATGGACCTGTCCCAAGGCGGTCACCTGAGCCATGGATCCCCGGTAAATATTTCCGGTACCTATTTTAATGTTGTTCATTATGGCGTTAATCCGGAAACCGAGCTGATTGATTATGATGCTATGGACAAGCTGGCTAAAGAGCATCATCCGAAGCTGATTGTTGCCGGTGCCAGCGCTTATCCGCGTATTATTGATTTCAAACGCATCGCTGATATTGCGCATGCTAACGGTGCTTTGCTGCTGGTTGATATGGCACACATCGCCGGTCTGGTTGCAGCAGGCCTGCATCCGTCTCCGGTTCCGTATGCTGATATCGTAACCACTACTACTCACAAAACTCTGCGTGGTCCTCGCGGCGGTCTGATTTTGACCAATAACGAGGAATATGCCAAGAAAATCAACAAGGCTATTTTCCCCGGCATTCAGGGTGGCCCGCTGATGCACGTTATTGCTGCTAAGGCTGTTGCTTTTGGCGAAGCTCTGAAGCCTGAATTCAGAGAGTACGCAGAAAACATTGTCAAGAATGCCAAAGCTTTTGCCGAAGGCCTGAAGGCTGAAGGCTTCCGTCTTGTTTCCGGCGGTACTGACAACCATCTGATTCTGGTTGATGTACGCAACAAAAACCTGACCGGTAAGGAAGCAGAGAAGCTGCTGGATAATATTGGCATTACCTGCAATAAAAACACTATTCCGTTTGATCCTGCCAGCCCGTTTGTAACCAGTGGCATCCGTCTGGGTACTCCGGCTGCTACTACCCGCGGCTTCAAAGAAGAGGACTTCAAAGAGGTTGCGGCTATCATGGGCCTGGTGCTCAATAACCCTGAAGATACTGATAAGCATGCAGAGGCTGCAAAACGCGTTGCTGCACTGTGCGCTAAGTATCCGTTATATACTAATTTATAATTAAGACGACCGATAAAGCTTTATCCGCTTCGTCTTAATAAGAAAAGGAGCGATATATCCAATGCAAATCAATGTAGTAAACCATCCTTTGCTGCAAGCAAAAATGACTATCCTGCGTGACAAGGATACCAAGAGCGTAACCTTCCGCCACATCATCAGTGAGGTTGCAGCGCTGCTGACCTTTGAAACCACCAGAGATTTACCTGTGGAAGAAGTAAAGGTTGCAACTCCGCTGTGTGAAACCACCGGCTGCCGTATTAAAGGCAGTGTCACTGTTGTGCCTATCCTGCGTGCAGGCCTGGGCTTTATGGAGGGCGTACTCAGTGTTATTCCTGAAGCCAATGTTGGTCATATCGGCATGAGCCGTAACGAAGAAACTCTGATGCCGATGGAGTATTACTGCAAGCTGCCTGCGGATATGGACGCTTATACTATCGTTGTTGACCCGATGCTGGCAACCGGCGGCAGTGCTATTGCTGCTCTTGACCAGCTCAAAAAGCGCGGTATGAAAAACCTGCGCTTCATGTGTCTCGTTGCTGCTCCCGAGGGTGTAGAAAAGCTGAATGCAGCACATCCTGATGTGCCTATCTACACTGTTGTGCTTGATGACCATCTCAATGAGCATGGCTACATCGTGCCGGGCTTGGGCGATGCAGGCGACAGAATTTTTGGTACGGTATAAAAAATTATGGAACGCAAAACAAGACCCGGCTGGGATGATTACTTTATGGAGATTGCCAGAGTAGTCAGCAGTCGTTCAACCTGTATGCGCCGCAGTGTGGGCGCAGTAATCGTCAAAAATAAACAGATTGTAGCTACAGGCTATAACGGTACGCCTAAGGATTTGCCTCACTGCGAGGTTACGGGCTGCCTGCGCGAGCAGCTGCATGTGCCTTCGGGGCAGATGCATGAGCTGTGCCGCGGTATCCATGCAGAGCAGAATGCTGTAGTGCAGGCTGCCTATCATGGTGTGTCTGTCAACGGCGGTACAATTTATTGTACGCATCAGCCCTGTGTGGTCTGCACCAAGATTTTGATTAACGCAGGCATTAAGCGCATTGTTTATGCTAATCCTTACCCGGATAAGCTGGCGGAGGATATGATGGCTGCATCGGGAATTGAAATCTGCGTACTGGATAAGAAGTAAATATGCTGTAAAAAAGCACTGCTCACATTTCCTTACAGGAGATGCAGAGCAGTGCTTTGCTTTTTATGCTTATTTTACTTTGACATAGGTAACGCCTGCGGCGTAGCAGTCAAGCTCGTAGGGCTGGTACATCAGATAAAGATGCCCGTCCTCGGTGATGATATAATCCTTGCTTACTTTGAAGTTGTCGATGTCGTCAATAAACGGCGCTTCGCTGACAGTTTTCAAATCTGCACCGTATACAGGCAGCTTTTTAGCCTTAATATCCTGCTTCAGCTGCTCGGCGTTCAGCTTTTCCATGAAGCGGGTGTAGGGAACACGCTTGCCGGTATCCTTGTCGTAAACGATGCCGTGTGTATAGTACATACCATGAGCAGCCTTATCATAATAGTACCAGGTGTTGAAGGTGAGGCAGACAAACTGGTCATTTTCGTAAATCACCTCATAATTGCTGCCGACAGCACGCATATCCGGCTGGCGCAAATCCTTACGCGATTTGCTGATCATTTTTTGGATATCGCGATTCATGCGCTGTGCTGCCTGCGGATTTTCCTGCGTGAAAACAGGATATTTATAGTCAAAGCGGTCGCCCTTGTCGACTTCTGTTTGCTGCGCAGCCGACGCACCTGCTGCTACTGCCATCGCCAAAAATAAGCTGAGAAGTGTTTTTTTCATTCGTTTTTACCCCCTTTGTAGGAATTGTATTTGCTACTATAATAGTATAAAATAAAAGAGTATCTGTAAAGATGCCTGAGCGGGGGAAGTGTAAAATCTTTGTAGCCTGCGCAGGAAGTATTTGTAAACTTGAGGGGATATTGAAAATGTTAGGAACAATCGTTAATGTAAGTGCAATTTTAACCGGCTCTGTAATCGGCAGTTTTCTCAGCAGAGGTGTTAACGAACGCTATAAAACAGCGCTTTTCGACGGCCTTGGTCTGGCAACCGTAGGCTTGGGAGCGAATGCCTTTGTCAGCAATATGCCGAAAACAACCTACCCGGTATTATTCATCGCCAGCATCGCCATTGGTACGGTGATAGGAACATGGCTGGATATAGACGGCCGTTTTCACAAGCTTTTGGCAAGCGCCAAGGGTGGCAGCAAGCTGGCGGAAGGACTTTCAACCGCTATTTTGCTGTTCTGCATCGGCACGCTTTCTATTTTAGGACCGATTGAAAGCAGGCTCAACGGCAACAATACCTATTTGTATACCAACGCGACGCTTGATTTTGTTTCGTCGATTATTCTTGGCTCGGCCTATGGCATTGGCATTGCCGCGGCGGCTTTGGTGCTGCTGCTGTGGCAGGGAAGCATTTATCTTTTCGCCGGAGTAATTGCGCCCTATATGACGCCGGCGCTGATGGGAGAAATTTCTGTTTTGGGCGGCATTTTTCTGATGAGCAGCGGCCTGGGGATTTTGCAGCTGCGTGACTGCAAAACGCTGAATATGCTGCCGGCGCTTGTCGTGCCGCCGTTTTTTTACGCGCTGATGGCAGCAGTAAGATGATTTTTTAGAGTTCATCAAAACGATGCAAAGTTCACAGATTATCCATTGACTAATCAGTCAGTTCGCCTTATAATAAGCTCATCAGTTAGCAATCCCACTGACTGATACATAATACCCCTTTTCTTTTTATACATCCTTTCACAACATCAACCCTCTGAAAGCAGCAGTGCCGAACGCATGGCACTGCTGCTTTTTTTATGCAGGGAGCGGGTTTGCGGGTTTTGCTATTATTCTTAATAGGAATAATTATTATTCTGTTAAAAATTTTCTGAAAAAATCTCTTGACTAGGCAGTCACCCGCAATTATAATATAAGTATAATTTAGATTAGAGTAAGTCAAAAAATGAAATACTCCAATCTATAATTTCACCCCTTGATTATGAAATCCTTGACACAGGCGAAGCTCGTGCATGGTAGAGGAAACAAGGCAACTCTTACCGGACTTGCAAGCGGGGACTTGCGAAGGATTTTGTAATAAATAAAAATCTCTTAAGATAAGAGGAGAAAATTACAATGAAAAAATCCTTAGTACTCGCAATGGCAATGGCTCTTGGTGTAACCGCTTCCGCTTACGCTGCTAATCCGTTCTCTGACGTTCCTGCCGGCCACTGGGCTTATGACAGCATCAACAAACTGGCTGCTGCCGGCGTAATCGAAGGCTACGGCGACTCCACCTTCGGTGGCGACAAACTGATGACTCGTTATGAAATGGCTCAAATCGTTGCTAAAGCAATGGCTAAAGGCGCTAACGTTGATAAACTGGCTGCTGAATTCGCTGACGAGCTGGATAACCTGGGCGTTCGCGTTGCTAGCCTGGAGAAAAAAGCTGACAACGTAAAGATTACCGGTGAAGTTCGTTATCACTATGCTGATAATGATAAAGACGTAGCACCTGGTTATGCAACTGCTCTGCGTTCTCGTATTTGGATTAAAGGTGCAATCAATGATGACTGGACCTATACTGGTATGTTGGAAAACGTTCAAAATCTGAAAAATAATACTGGTGATGAAACTACTAAATTCCAACGTGCTTATGTAAATGGTAAGCTCGGTGGTGTAGCTGTTCAAGCTGGCCGTTATCACAAAAAATTAGCTGAAGGCAATGTATATGACCAACGTTTTGATGGTGTTGAAGTTGCTTATGGCAAGGATGTTAAATTGGTAGCAGGTTATGGTAAAGCTGCCGCTTCTTCTGCTGGTCATATTATGAACAGCTATGTATCCGGTAAAGATAAAAATGGTAAAGATGTTATTTCTAAAGAATATGCTGATGACGTATTCTATGCTGATTTGACTGGTAAAGTTGGCAAATTGAACTTGGGCGTTGGCTATTCTAAATGGGGCTTCGAACATGACACTGAAGCAGTAAAAGCTGATTTGACTGATGATATTACCATTTGGACTGCAACTGCTAACTATGCATTTGACAAGAACTTCAAATTGGGTGCTATGTATCTGAATGGCGATACTGATGGCTACGATGGCGACAAAGATGGTTATGTAGTAACTGCTTCCTACAAAGGTGCTAAAGCTGCTAAAGTTGGTTCTTGGGGCTTAGTTGCTAAATACTATGACCAAGGCACTTTGACATACATCGACCACACCATGAATGGCAAGGCTGATAAGATGGATGATTTCAAAGGTTACAGCGTAGCTGCTAACTACACTTTCGCTAAGAACATTGTTGGTCAGGTTGAATACTATGATCTGGAAGAAAAAGGTGACAGCAATGTAAAATCCAAGACTCTGTGGTCTCAAGTTGTATTCACTTTCTAATTCCAACCACATACAACAACCTAACATTTAACACGCGCGTATAAGAAGACGGCCGCCCGTATGGGCGGTCGTTTTTTGATGTGTGAGTGCACAACCCTCAGTCAAAATCACTGCGTGATTTTGCCAGCTCCCTTTCAGGGAGCATATAAAAGTTCGGTGAGCTTGCGAAAGTTAGCATTTGGCAAGAAGTTAATATCTCCCCTGAAAGGGGAGGTGGCTGCGAGCGTTAGTGAGCAGACGGAAGGGTTGCGCATTTTAGTTGACATTTAACGCTTCATATAATAAAATAGAATAGAATAAAATTTCGGAAAATTACAAAATGAGGTATGACGATGAAATACAATAAGCGACTTTTTACCGGATATGATAAAAAGCTAAAATCACGAGCAGATGAATTAAGGAAAAATATGACACAACAAGAATGGAATTTATGGTATTTTTATTTAAGAAACCATAGATTAAAGTGGTACAGACAACGTATTATTGACAGATTCATCGTCGACTTCTACTGCCACGCAGCCAAACTTGTTATAGAAATAGATGGCAAGCAGCATTATACGGACCAGGGAATAGTCTATGATACGGAACGTACGCAGGTTTTACAGGGATATGGCTTAAAGGTATTGCGTTACACCAACCAGCAGTTGGAATGCAATTTTCAAGAGGTATGTTGGGATATAGAAAAGAATTTACAACAATGACTACCTAGTCAGAAAATTTTAAGCAAACACTGTATTTTTCCCTAAATTTATGCTAAAATATACCTATATTCTGCATTATACTAATGCGTCTGGAGGAATAAGAATGAAAAAAGTTTTACGTTATTTATTGATGACCGTTATGGCTATCTGCTTCAGCATCCCCTGCTTTGGTGCAGCTGAAGCTGCAAGTGTTGCTCTGCTGCCTTTGATTAACAACGTTGAAGGCGGAGACGAACTGGCAAATCAGGTTTTCTACAAAAACGCTCTGGCTGTTCTGAACAGCAAAAAAGGCTTTGTAGTAGTAGAAAACGACAAGCTGACCGCTGTTATTGATGCTGCTAAGGTTGGCAACAAGGTTCCCAGTGCTGCAACTCTGGAAAAAATTGCTAAAGATGGCGATGTTGACATCGTTATCGCTGTTCAACTGGACAAGCTGGATGACAAAGCTATTGATTCCAGCGAAGAGCGTAAGCTGCAAATCGACCTGCAAGGCTATGCAGTTGCTTACAACAAGCTCACCGGTAAAGCTTATGAGCATCGCATTTACAGCGACAAAACCATTCCTGAAGCTCTGACCAGCCGTTGGGATTGGACTCATGAAGAATTTGGCCGTGCAGTACGCATCGAAGTAGACCGTGCTCTGCGTGTAAAATAATTCTATATTAGCTTAAAACACCAAGCCGCTTTGATATGTACCCCCAATACTGGACACCCAGTATTGGGGGTATTTTAATGAAATA
>ERZ791902.18-NODE-18-length-189822-cov-30.284285_pt1 | contig 189822 bp, 162 predicted proteins | sample MGYA00510149_ERZ791902 | MGnify/ENA primary metagenome ERZ791902 (study PRJEB30046, sample SAMN00792060) | human gut metagenome | study: EMG produced TPA metagenomics assembly of the A metagenome-wide association study of gut microbiota in type 2...
ATCCGATCGGACGGCGGACGGAATCCGATCGGACGGCGGACGGAATCTGATCGGATGGCGTTCGCAGTCCGATGACTAAACGATAGGAAAAGGAGCGTGAAAGTGTCGCTCCCAACCTACGCTCTGTGTTGTTTTTTACAAGTCTTTCAGCAGCACTTCGCGCTGGCTGTTCAGATACGCGTTGCGCTCGGCAATGATGTTCTTCCATGCCTCCGACGAGAGTCGCTTCACGTCAATCGTGAGCGACCACTTGCCGTGCGCTTCCAAGCGGTCGATCAGTGTGCCCACGCTCAGGCGCGACAGGCATTCGGCAGGCTGATAGAGCGATTCGCCGTCCTTGTCGCCGCCCGGTATCTCGGTGAGCACGCCTATCTGCACAAGCTCGTATAGCAGGTCGTTCACGATGCGGATAGGTATGCCCGTGTCGAGCTTCAGCTTCAGCGCCGAGTAGGGTTTGCCGCCCTCGCTGAAGCGGTGGCAGATGCGGCTCGATATGACGAGGCAAAGCAGCGTCTTGTAGCGGTGGCTGAGGTCCTCGGTCTTAGCCTTGAACGCATAATCGTCCATGTTCTGATTGGCGTAGCACAGCTCCGCACCGAACAGGCATATCAGCCACGATATCTGCACCCAGAGCATGAACAGCGGCAGAGCGGCAAACGAACCGTAGATGGCGTTGTAGCTGCTCACCCAAATCTGCGAGTTGATGTAGAAGAGCTGCAGACCCTGCATGGCTACACCGGCGAGTATGCCGGGCACAATGGCGCAACCCACCTTCACCTTTGTGTTGGGCATGAAGAGGTAGAGCGCAATGAACACGCCCGACATGATGGCGTAGGGCATGAGCTGCAGGAAGAACTGCGCCAGCGAACCGATAACCATCGTGTCCTCAATCTCCTTGAAGATAGTGGCGAAGAAGATGCTTATACCCGACGTGATAACTATCACTATCGGCACAAGCAGAAGCATCGACGTGTAGTCGGTGATGGTGCGGAACACGCTGCGCGGCTTCTTCACCTGCCAGATGTCGTTGAACGTGCGCTCGATGTTGCTGATAAGCATCATCACGGTGAAGAGCATGAACAGCAAGCCGATGCCGAGGAAGAGTCCGCTCTTGGTGTGTACGAGGTAGGAGTTGACGAAGCCGATGATTATCTCCGCCACCTGCGGCTGGCTGGAGAACGACTCTCTGAACCACAGCTCGATATACTTGTTGAAGCCGAAGCCGCGCGCTATGCCGAACACCACGGCGAAGATGGGCACGATGGCGAGCAGCGTAGAGTAGGTGAGGGCTGCCGCCGCACTCGTTATGCGTTTTGTGGTGGTGAACTCGATGGCGAGCAGCAGCTTCTTCAGTATGCTGTAGAACAGGAAACGCATGGAAGGCACATCGTCCTTGCCGACGCTCCATATTCCTACGGTCAGAAATTTGTATATGTCTTGCAGTCTTTTCTTTATGTCCATTTGCTTCGTTTGTTTGCTTTAGTTGAAAAAAGGAAGGATTCGTGCTTTGCAGAGCCTGCCGATTGGCTTGCGCCAAACCCACTGATTGGTTTGCGCCTGGCTCCATTTGCTTGTCTGCGTCGAACCCACGAATGATGTTGATTTGTGCAAATTTAGTAAAATAAAGCAAACGTACAAAATAAATAAAAGAATAATAGCAAAGACTCTGCCATAATGCGGCAATGTCTTTGCTATTATTCTTTTTCCCGTCTGGTATTGAACCTTGCGCTGCGTTCTGCGTCTTAGAACGGCAGGTCGTTAACCGGATCAGCCTCTGGAGCCGGAGCTGCTGGCTGAGGTGCTGCTGCTGGCTGCGGAGCCGGAGCTGCGCCGAACACTGCGCCCGGAACGATGCCAGCCTGAGCTGCGCCAACTGTTGCAGGGTCTACCTGGCGAACGTCGAAAGCACGGATGCTATTGAACCAACGGCCCTGATACTCATGAGCGTCGATGTCGAAAGAAACGGTCACTTCCTGGCCTAACTGTATGTTGAAACGGCTGATGCGGTCGGCACCGAACACGCTGAACACCATCTTGCGCGGATACTGGTCGTGTGTCTCTACCACGTATTCTTGAACTTTCCATTCGCCACGTGCGTTAGTACCTGTTTTTTCGGGCAGCACAGCGATTACTTTACCTTGTAATTCCATTTTCTGTATTGTATTTAATTTGTGTGATAAAAGCTATGAGGTTTGTTCTTTGGTTTGCGAAATTAATAAAAATGTGGCGAAACAAGAAACTTTTGAATGAGTTTTTGTCGTAGTCGGATATTTTTTAGTAAATTTGCCTAAAAATATAGCGTAAGCAAAAATACAAAACAAGTATATTCAAAAATACAAAACAAGTATAATCAATAAAGCCAAATATCAATGCAATTCACTTTATCAAGCGGCGCGCTTAACAGCCGTCTCCAAACCCTCGCAAGAGTTATCAACAGCAAGAACACTCTGAGCATTCTTGATTGTTTCCTTTTTGAAGTAGCAAACAACGTTCTGACTGTAACTGCCAGCGATTCTGAGAACGTGATGCAGTCGACTATAGAGCTTGCCGAGTGCTCGGGCGACGGCAAGTTTGCGCTTTCCAACCGCACCATCCTCAACGCTGTGAAGGAGCTGCCCGAGCAGCCGCTCAGCTTCAATGTAGACGAGAACGACTTCTCGGTTGTCATCGACTATCTCAACGGTTCGTTCAAGCTGACAGCGCTGTCAGCCGACGACTTCCCGATGATGCAGGACTTTGACGGTGAGGTGACGACGCTTGTTATGGATTCTACTCTCTTCGCAGAGAATCTCTCTCGCTCGCTCTTCGCTACAGCTCAGGACGAGATTCGTCCGGTGATGGGCGGCGTGTACTTCGACCTCACAGCCGACAACCTCGCTGTTGTGGCTACCGACGGTCATAAGCTCGTGCGCAACCGCATTCTTACTATCAAGAACGATGTTCCGGCATCGTTCATCCTGCCGCAGAAGCCGGCACAGCTGCTCAAGGGCGTGTTGCCGAAGTGCGAGGGCGACGTCGTTGTGAAGTTCAACAGCAAGGGCGCTGAGGTGCGCTATGCAGACGGTTGCCTCAACTGCCGCTTGATAGAGGGTCGCTATCCCAACTACAACTCGGTGATACCTACTGCCAACACCAACAGCATCAACGTAGACCGCAAGTCGCTCATGGGCGCACTGAAGCGTGTGCTGCCGTTCGCAAGCGAGAGCAGCCAGCTCATCCGCTTCCACGTAGAGGCTCAGCGTCTGTGCCTCACAGCAGAAGACATCGACTTCGCTACAAGTGCTAAGGAGAGCGTGGCGTGCGAGTACAACGGAGCGAAAATGGACATCGGCTTCAAGGGCGGCGCCATCTACGAGATTCTCAACAACATCGCAAGCGACGAGGTTACGATCCTGCTTGCCGACCCAAGCCGTGCAGGTGTCGTAGTGCCTACCGTTCAGCCTGAGGGTCAGGAGATTCTCATGCTCATCATGCCTATGCTGCTGAACGACTAATAAAGTCGGTCAGTGCGTTAGCGGCTGATTAATGCTTTGAAGAAACAGCAAAAGATATTACTCTTTAGTTTATAGCCGCGCCATATTGGTGCGGCTAAATTCTTAAAAATAACGACAACAATGAAACTCAATCTTACACGTCCGCTTATCGTCTTCGACCTTGAGACTACAGGTCTCGACTTTATCCGCGACCGTATAATCCAGATATCGTACATTAAGGTGTCGCCCGACGGCACAGAAGAGCGCGAGAACATCTTCGTAAACCCCGAGAAGCCCATACCGCACGAGGTGGTAGAGCTGACCGGCATCACCGACGACGACGTGAAGGACGCGCCTACGTTCAAGACGCTTGCACCGCAGCTCAGCGAGAAGTTCAAGGGCTGCGACTTCGCCGGCTACAACTCCAACCATTTCGACATCCCGATGCTCGCAGAAGAATTTCTGCGTGCAGGCATCGACTTCGACTTCTCCAAGGTTCGACTCATCGACGCTCAGACCATCTTCCACAAGATGGAGCGCCGCAACCTTGCTGCTGCGTACAAGTTCTATTGCGGCAGAAAGATGGAGGACGACTTCACGGCGCATCGTGCCGACGAAGATACCGAGGCTACATATCGTGTGCTGATGGGCGAACTCGACAAGTATGCGCCTGGTGTGCAGGAGGAGCCCGACCGCGTTCTGGAGAACGACATGGACAGTCTCGCCGAGTTCTCTAAGCAGAACGACAACGTAGACTTCGCAGGTCGCATCGTGTGGAAGCCGGTGATAGGTGCAGACGGCAAGCCGGTGCTCGACACCGACGGTAAGGAGCAGAAGGTGGAGGTGTTCAACTTCGGCAAGTACAAGGGACGCCCCGTTGCCGATGTGCTGCGCACAGACATAGGCTACTACAGCTGGATGATGGGCGGCGACTTCACCTTCAATACCAAGCAGGTGCTCACACGCATTCGCCTCAGAGGATTCAATAAGTAATGTTGAGGTGTTGAGGTGTTGAGATGTTGAGAGATGTATGTTGTGATGTTGACATATCTCACCACCTCACCATCTCACCACTTAACCTCACTATCACACCATTCTCACCACCTCACCATCTCACCACAACAACTATAAAACCATGCTAAAAGGAAAGAAAATAGTATTAGGCATAACCGGATCAATCGCTGCCTACAAGTCGTGTCTGCTCATACGCGAGTTTGTGAAGCAGGGCGCAGAAGTGCAGGTCGTGATTACGCCGGCAGGCAAGGAGTTCATCACTCCGATTACGCTCTCCGCACTCACGCATAAGCCCGTTGTCAGCGAGTTCTTCTCGCAGCGCGACGGCACATGGAACTCGCACGTCGACCTCGGATTGTGGGCTGACGCAATGGTCATAGCGCCTTGTACGGCGAGCACGCTCGGCAAGATGGCGCACGGCGTGGCAGACAATATGCTCATCACCACATACCTCTCTATGAAGGCGCCCGTGTTCATAGCTCCGGCTATGGACCTCGACATGTATGCCCACCCGTCTACGCAGCAGAACATGCGCACACTGGCTTCCTACGGCAACCGCTTCATAGAGCCTGCGAGCGGATTCCTTGCAAGCGGACTCGAAGGTAAGGGACGCATGGAGGAGCCGGAAGTGATAGCGCGCCGTGTGTCGGAGTTCTTCGACCAGAACGACAGCAGCAGCACGCTGAAGGGCAAGCGCGTCGTAATCACAGCCGGTCCTACATACGAAAAGATAGACCCAGTGCGTTTCATCGGCAACTACTCAAGCGGCAAGATGGGCTTCGCCATAGCTGAGGAGTGTCGCCGTCGCGGTGCAGACGTCACGCTCGTAGCCGGACCTGTCAGTCTGAAGTGCTCCGATGCCATCAATCGTGTTGATGTGGAGTCGTGCCGTGAGATGTACGACGCTGCTACCGAGGCGTTCAAGACGGCTGACGTAGCCATACTTGCTGCGGCTGTAGCCGACTATCGTCCGGCGGTGCAGGCAGAACAGAAGATAAAGCGCGGTGAGGGCGACATGCAGATAAACCTCTCGCCGAACCCAGATATTGCTGCCACACTCGGACAGATGAAGACCGAGCGTCAGACTATCGTGGCGTTCGCTCTCGAGACCAACGACGAGCAGGCTAACGCCGAGCGTAAGTTGCAGAAGAAGAATGCCGACTTCATCGTGCTGAACAGTCTGCGCAACGAAGGCACATGCTTCCGCACCGACGACAATCAGATAGAGATTATCGGTCGCGACTTCCGCCATGCCTATCCCAAGAAGTCGAAAGCCGACACCGCTGTCGACATCGTCAACGAGCTGGAGCTGGTCGTAGGGTAGTTACAAACTTCTCATTTTAATAAATATGATAAAGCGCTATATAGTTAGAATCGTATACGTCGCATTGCTGTTGCTCGGTTTTGCCACAGAAGCTGAGGCGCAGGAGCTGAACGCACGTGTGAAGATCAACCACAACCAGATTCAAGGCACCGACAACTCGGTGTTCGAGGAGCTGGAGCAGACCCTCACGCAGTTTATCAACGAGCGTCAGTGGACCAACCTTCAGTTTCAGAAGAACGAGCGCATTGCGTGCAACTTCAACATCACCGTGACGGCGTACGACAACAGCACGAACGTCTTCACATGCAAGGCTGTGATACAGGCAAACCGTCCTGTGTACAACTCCACCTACACCACTACGCTCTACAACAATACCGACAACGACTTCAACTTCGAGTACGCACAGTTCGACCAGTTGCAGTTCAACGAGGAGCAGGTGGACAACCAGCTCACGGCGCTCATCGCCTACTACGCCTACCTCATCATCGGCATGGATCTCGATTCGTTCTCGCCGATGGGTGGCGAGGACATACTGCAGCGCTGCATGAATCTTGCCAACAATGCGCAGAACCTCAACTATCCAGGCTGGAAGGCGTTCGACAACGGACGCAACCGCTTCGCCATCATCAACGACTATCTTGAGGGCGCTATGAAGCCGTTCCGCCAGTTGCAGTACGACTACTATCGCACTGGTCTCGACGAGATGGCGACGAACGTGGAGCGCGGACGCGGCAACGTGACCACAGCGCTCGAAACCTGTCTGAAGAAGTGTCACGAAGACCGTCCGCTTAGTATGCTTCCGCAGATCTGGACCGACTACAAGCGCGACGAGCTTACCAATATATATAAAGGTAAGGGCACACAGAAAGAAAAAGAAACGGTCTACGACATTCTCTTCTCTATCAATGCAAGCCAGAATTCGGCTTGGGAGAAGATAAAGGAGTAGGCTCCTACACACATAATCTATAACTATTGTCTATGTTAAAAAAACTCGACATACGCAACTTCACGCTCATCGACCATCTTGAGATGGCGCTCTACCCCGGCTTCTCCGTCATTACGGGCGAAACCGGCGCAGGCAAGAGTATCGTCATCGGCGCCATCGGACTGCTGCTTGGCAACCGCGCCGATGCGAAGCAGGTGAAGCGCGGTTGCGACAAGTGCATCATTGAAGCCACATTCGACCTTAGTATCTACCACTCCGACGTGCTGAAAGACTTCTTCGAGGATAACGACCTCGACTACGAGCCGGAGGAGTGCCTGCTGCGTCGCGAGGTGAACGCCAACGGCAAGAGTCGCGCCTTCATCAACGACACGCCGGTGACACTCGCCCTTATGCGTGAGCTTGGCGAACAGCTTATCGACGTGCACAGCCAGCATCAGAACCTGCTGCTAAGCAAGGAGGACTTCCAGCTGAACGTTGTGGACATCATTGCGCGCGACCGCCAACAGCTTGCCGACTATCGTGCGGCGTTTGCTGAGTATCGCTCTGCGCAGCGCCGTCTTGAGGAGTTGCGCGAACAGATAGCAACGAGTCGCGACAACGAAGACTTCCTGCGCTTTCAGCAAAAGGAACTCTCCGAGGCTAATCTTGCTTCGGGCGAGCAGGAACAGCTGGAGCAGGAGGCGGAGCTGATGAGTCATGCCGAAGACATAAAGCGTGCGCTGCATGAAGCTGACTATGGACTCTCGGGCGACGACACGGGCATCGTGAATCTCACACGCTCTATCGCCGCACAGTTGCGCAGCGTAGCCGATGTCTATCCCGAAGCGCAGGAGCTTGCCGAGCGTCTTGAGAGCTGCTTTGTCGAACTGAAGGACATCTCGCAGGAGATAGCATCGAAGGTGGACGACGTAGAGTACGACCCGCAGCGATTTAACCTCATAACCCAGCGTCTCGATACGATATACACGTTGCAGCAGAAGTTCCACGTGCAGACCGTAGACGAGCTGCTCGACCGCCTCAACGGCATCAATGCGCAGCTCGACAACATCGACAACTCTGACGAGGAGCTGCAGGAACTGGAACGCAGCGTCGAGAAGTTGCATGCCGTATGCGTTGAGAAAGCCGTCGTGCTTACAGACATGCGCCGCAAGTCGGCTACGGTGGTGGAGCAGGAGCTTTCGAAGCTGCTCGTTCCGCTCGGCATCCCGAAGGTGCGCTTCAAGGTGGATGTGTCGCCAGCCGACCTCTCTACGAACGGCGCCGACAAGGTGATGTTCCTCTTCAGCGCCAACTCCAGCACCGACATGCAACCCGTGTCGCAGGTGGCGTCGGGTGGCGAGATAGCCCGCGTTATGCTCTCGCTGAAGGCGATGATAAGCAAGGCGATAGGTCTGCCTACAATCATCTTCGACGAGATAGATACCGGTGTGAGTGGTAGGGTAGCCGAGCAGATGGCGCACATCATGCGCGACATGGGTAAGGCAAACCGACAGGTGCTCTGCATAACCCACTTGCCGCAGATTGCCGCCGCCGGATCTACCCACTACAAGGTGGCGAAGCAGGAGACCGAGCAGGGCACAGTGTCGACGATGACGCAGCTCAGCGACGAACAGCGCATCACGGAGATAGCGCAGATGCTTTCGGGTAGCGATGTTTCGCAGGCTGCTGTAGACAACGCGAAGTCGCTTTTGGCATTATAGGAGGCTATGGCATCCTAAGACTTACAAACTTATCAATAAAAAAACAATGAAATGAAAAGAATATTATCAACAATCTTTATTTCGTTGCTCTGCTTCAGCGGAGCAATGGCTCAGCCGTCGGCAGTGAAGAACGTGGCGAAATCGGTGTTTGCGCTGAAGGCGTACGACGCTGAGGGCAAGCTGATTGCTTCGACCAACGGCGTGTTTCTTTCTGCCGACGGCACCGCGGCTTGTCCGTGGTCGGCTGTGTGCGAGGCTGCCCGCGTGGAAGTGGTAGACAACAACGGCAAGACCTATCCTGTGACCTACATCCTCGGTGCGAGCGAGCTTTACGATGTGTGCCGTGTGCATGTAGACATGCCGAAGGCCGTAGCCGCCGTAACAGCAACCGACGCTGCGCCGAAGGGCAGCAAGCTGTGGCTTGTGGAGACAGCCGACAAGCGCACGCAGACCACACAGTACGAGGTGGACAAGGCTGAAACCTTCATGGACAAGTATGCTTACTACGTGTTCGATTACAACAACCATAAGCCCTTGCAAGGCTCGGTGTTCGTGAACGAGAAGGGACAAGTGGTAGGACTCATGCAGCAGTCGGCGCGTTCGCTATACGCCAATGCCGTCGACGTGCGTTTCGTATCGACGCTCGCAGCGAGTCATCTCGACATCAACAACTCGCTTTATTCAAAGACAGCGCTGCGTCTGAGCTTGCCTACGGACAAGCAGAACGCTCTGCTCATGGTGATGTTGGCAGCCGAGTGTAAGGACAAGGCGAAGTACGAGGGCTATCTCGCCGATTATATCAAGCAGTTCCCGAAGGAGGTTGACGGCTATGCTACAAGTGCACTCCAGAAATTGACCAACAACGACTGGCAGGGTGCCGACACCGATATGCAGACAGCGCTCAAGGTGGCTACCGATAAGGCAGAGGCTCACTCCGAGTATGCTCGCGTGATGTATCAGAAGCTCATCTACAGCGCAGACACCACCTTCACTGCCTGGACATTCCAACGTGCGTTGGCTGAGGCAGAGAAGGCTTATAGCCTCAATCCGCAGCCGCAGTATCTGCACCGCGTGGCTCAGATTAAGTTCTCGATGGGCGACTACAGCGACGCTTGCGAGAAGTTCCTGAGCTTGGCTAAGAAGGATATGCCTACGAGCGAGGTCTACTTCGAGGCGGCGCAATGCAAGACGCAGTTGGGCGCTCCGAAAGCCGAGGTGCTGGCGTTGGTAGACAGCTGTTTGGCTGTAGCTCCGCGCCCGCTCACCAATCTCTCTGCGCCTTACGTGTTGGTACGTGCGCAGCTGTACGAGCAGATGGAGGAGTATCGCAAAGCCATCGCCGACTATAACACCTACGACACGCTGATGTACGGTAGAGCTACCGCTGCGGTCTACTATGCCCGCCACAAGTGTGAGGTGGCTGTGCACCAGTACAAGCAGGCGCTCGACGACCTTGCCCACGCCGCATATATCGGCGGAGCAGACGCACCGCTCTACCTTGCCGAACTTGCAGCCTTGCAGTTGCGCGTAAACATGAATGAGGAGGCGGTAAAAACCTCCGACCTCTGCTTGCAGCTGACGCCCGACAACAGCGACGCCTATATCATTAAGGGCTTGGCGCTTGTGCAACTGAAGCGCAAGGCAGAAGCCTTGAGTTGTTTCGAGAAGGCTAAGGAACTTGGCGATGATCGCGCCGAGGGATATATAAAGAAGTACAAGTAACAGTAAATAAGTAATAACATCGTAGCGGAGGCCAGAGACCTCCGCTACGTTTTTTTTTATTGTTTGCGCGATTGTGCAAACTGCTCGCGATAATTGATTGGCGAGACGCCCACCTGCTTCTTGAAGAATGTGCCGAAGGCTGAGGCGTTTGGGAAGTTGAGATAGTCGGATATTTCCTTTATGCTTTTGTCGGTGCTGGTGATGAGGTAGACGGCTTTCTTTGTGATAGCCTTGAAGACGAGCTGCTGCACCGTACTGCCCGATACCGACTTTACGAGCTGTGTGAGGTATTTGGGCGAGAGACACAGGCGGTCGGCGTAGAAGCGCACGCCGCGCTCGTGCATGTAGTGGGTGTCGATGAGCTGCATCAGCTGCATGTAGGTCTCCAGTTTGCGGCTCGATTGGTTGCTGCCGTCGCTTGATAGTTCGCGGAAGATGCTGCACACGCGGTAGGTGAGCGAGAGCAGCAGCAGCTGCCGCTCGTTGGCCGCGAAGATGTTCTCGCTTGGAGTATGTGCGGCGAGCAGTTGCGAATAGTAGGTCAGCTCATTCTCGTGCCCCGTGTGCATCACCCAGCACGGGCGCGGATTGATATACTCTACGAACTTCATGCCCACCACCGTACTGCCGAGGATATTGCGTATGGAGTCGGCGCGATAGAAGATAATAACTACGGAGCAGTCGGTGCTCTGACTCGTCACTGAGAAGCGCACGCCGTGGGAAAGGAACAGCGTCTCGTCCTCATGCACTACGTATTCTACGTCTTCGCATCTGAAAGAGAAGCGCCCCGATGTACATACAATGATGCCTACATCAGTGATGCGGAAGTCGTGGCGCAATGCCTCGGGGAACGACCGTATAATACCACAAGAGCAACAGATGTCCTCGTTGTCAGACATCTGTTGCTCCAGAATGTTTATGTTTATGTTTTCGCTGCTGTTCGTCATTGGTTTTTATTGTATAGACATGGCGAAGTTAGCGAAAAAAAACTGCACTGCAAAATATCTTAATAGTTTATGTACCACTCACGTGTATCTTTCGATATGTCGCGCTTGGGCCACGGCACCACAAGCATCACGCCGGCGAGTATGATACAGGCGTAGATAGTCCATCCCGCCATCTCCTTAATGGCTGACAGCGTAGCCTGCACCTGCACCTTGCCCTTCGTAGACATGGCAGCCATGTGCTGCGCCTCGGTTTCGCTCTTGCCCTGATACTGCATTCCGCGCGCCGTCATATCGTAGGTCTTGGCAGTCTCGGCGTTGGTGCGGTCGTAGTCGTGAGCGTAGCGTGTTACATAGTACTGCTGTCTGTACTGGAACACCACCTGATAGAGAGCCGAACCGATGCCCGGCGCTATCACCATACGCACGGTGAGCATGATGCACACCCACGTAGAGAGCAGCTTGTAGGGCATGCGCTGGTTGGCATACACGGCGATGAGCGAGTAGAGCAGCATCATGCCCGTAGCACGTATCACGACGGGCCACTTCATACGCTCCAGCATGCCGTCGGTCTGCACCTCGAAGTACATGAACAGCGAGGCGGCGCCGATGAGCAGGAATCCCATAGCGAAGAACCACTTGAAGTGGACGCCTTTGCTGTTAAGTATTAGTATCGTGACAAGACCGATGAAGTAGCCCAGCAGCACCCAGTTGCCGAGCGCCGCCACCTGAATCTGGTCGGTCTTCATGCCCACGCCGACGAAGATGTTCACGAGCATCGAGCTTGAGTTGCATATCATCAGTCCGATGAACAGCAGTATGCCGCCCTGAATGCTGCGCGACTTGAACGCCTTGAGCATGAAGTAGGGCGATCGGCGTGTCTTCTCCAGATATATGAATAACAGTGTGGAGGCGACGCATATAGCCGTAGCCCAGCATATCTCGCGGCTGTCGTACCAGTCGTACACCTTGCCGTACACTGTCACGTAGACGAACGAGCAGCACATGAGGCAGAACACCACCACGTTGCCGAACTTAGAGAACGAGAGCGGACTGTGCTTTGTAGGGTAGGGGTTGTATGGCATACAGAGCAGCGTGATGAGCAGCGCCATGAGTATCGAGCCGAGCATGGCGTAGTAGACCATCTGCCAGTGGTAGTTGTATGCGAACCACGCCGTTATCCACGTGCCTATCTGTCCGAGCAGCATGAAGAAGAAGTATATGATGGGCTGGCTCGCTTTCTTCTCGGTGTCGAGAGCGTCCCATCCAGCCTCGTCTTTCGGTTCGTTGCCCGGCGTCACGTTGCGTGTTGCCTCGATGCCGAAGCCGTACTTGATAAGCGTGAAGAGGTTGCACATCAGAAGTGTCTGTCTCACGAAGCCCATTATCAAGCTGTTCAGTGCGAGGATGAACAGGCTGTCGGTATTGGCACATATATAGCTCTGCACCGCTAAGATAGAGAAGCCCACGAGGCTCATCATCTTCTGGCGGCGCACACTCACCAGCGTGTAGAAGAACGGAGAGAACGCCGCCATACCTATCGACGTCACGAAACTGATGAACGCGATGTGTTCCGATTGGATGCCAAGTCCTCCCACCATTTCACTGCTGTTAACGGTGTAGGCTCCGCTCACCGTCATGATAGGTATGAAAAGTATGACGAGGAAGGCGATGCCGAGAGGCTTGGGCACCCAGTCGTAGAACGGAAAATTCTTAGGCAGCTTCGGCGAAACTGCCTGGTATATCTCTGCTTGTGTCATTTACTTGAGTTGAGCCTTCACAATAACCATCATTCCGGCAGCCAACTTTTCGTTGTCTTCCTTAGAAATTCCCACAAACTCGATGCGCACCGGCACACGCTGCTGAATCTTCACGAAGTTGCCGGCAGAGTTGTCTGTAGGCACGAGCGAATACTTAGAGCCCGTAGCGCCCGAGATGGCAGATATTCTGCCCTCAAACTCCTTGCCCTCGAAGGCGTCTACGGTCATCACTACCTTCTGGCCTACGTGCAGCTTCTCCACCTGAGTCTCCTTGTAGTTGGCTATTACCCACTTCTGCGTGTTCGGCATGATGTAGGTGATGGTCTGTCCGGCGTTCACAGCCTGACCCTCCTCAAGCGCGCGTCTGCCCAGCTTGCCGTCGCACGGCGCTGTTACCACGCAGTAGGAGAGGTTGAGCTTGGCCATCTCCAGCGCAGCCTGCGCACGCTCGATGGCAGCCGCAGTGTTCTTCTTGCGTGTCTGCACCTCGTTCACGCCCGAGTAGGCAGCCTTCTGCTGGCGGCGTGTGGCGTCGAGCTTCTTCTTCGTAGCGTTGTATTCGGTCTCGATCTGCTCCAACTGAATAGGAGTGGCAGCGTTGCGAGCCACGAGGTTCTGATAGCGCTGGCGGTCTTTTTCGAGTTTAGCGAGGCGAATCTCAATCTCAGCGATAGCCGACTCGTACACGGTAGCCGAAGTCTGCGTTGTCTGTACCGAAGCGTCTATCACGTTCGCACCAGCCATAGCGTCCTTCAGCGCAGCCTCTGCCTCCATCACGCGGATGCGATACTCGCGGTCGTCGAGCACGAGCAGCGTGTCGCCCTTCTTCACGCTCTGGTGCTCCTTGAAGTAAATCTTCTTGATGTAGCCCGAAGCGCGCAGATTCACCGGCGAGATGTACTGCTCCACCTGCGCATCGTCGCTCTTCTCGTTGCTCTTGTAGTCCATGAACATGCAGCCAATCTTAACGATTCCCCATACGAGGATAGCTACGCCGATGAGGCTCACCACAATCTGACGTATGCGCTGGCGCTTGAGCTGCTTTGCTGTCACTTCGTGCGACGACTGTGTAGCAGTCTCGCTGTTGTTGTTATTCGTGTTGTTATTATTGTTTGTTTCCATTTTTGCTTGTTATTTGTTTTTATAAAGTTTGTATTTGTTGTAGACAGTAGGAGGCTACGGCATTCTTGCCGTAGCCTCCTACGATTTGTAAACTCAACATTCTACTTCGTGAGTTTCTCCAGCTGACCTGTGAGCTTCAGCAACGTGAGGTTCGACACCTGATAGTTGAAGTGCGCTGTGAGATAGTTGTTCTGCGCGTCGCTCATGCTCATCTCGTCCTGCAGCACCTCGGTCATCGAGGCGATACCCTCGCGATAGCGGTCGCTCGTCACCTTATATATATCCTCCGCAAGCAGATAGTTGTCGCGCTGCTTGCTGAAGTTGCGCTGGTTGTTGGCGAGGTCGTTCACGGCGTTGGCGTACTGCGTCTGCATACCTTTCAGCGCGTTCTCGTAAGAGAGCTTAGCGTTGTCGATGTCCACCTGCGCCTTTCTTATCTTCGAGCGCTTCTCCAGTCCGTCGAAGATTGGGATGCGCAGCGAGAGACCGATGCCGTTCGACTTGTACCAGTGGTTCGACTCGCCAGAGTGGAACCAGTTCTTGAACTTGTCGGTGTACGCCATGTACGTCCAGTTGCCGGTGAGCGCCAGCGTGGGCAGGTAGCCGCTCTTGGCGAGCTTCTTCTGCTGCTCGGCAAGCGTCTGCTGCGTTCTGAGCAGCTGCAGCTCGTACAGGTTCTCGTTCAGTCCGCTGAGCGCCGCCAGGTTCACCTCCTCTATGTCAGCCTTCTCCACCGTGATGTCCTTCTCGGCAGGGTAGTCTATCACGTACTTCATCATGTTGTACTGCTGCGTGAGCATCGCCTTCGCGTTGTCGTACTGCACACTGAGGTTCTCCAGGTTCACGTTCACACGCTTCACGTCCACGCTCAGCGCCATGTCGTTGTCGTGGAACGCCTGCGTGATGTCGCGCAGCTCCTCCAGACGCTTTATGTTGTCCTTTATGATGCCGATCTGCTCCTCAGTGTTCTGCGCTAAGTAGTACATCTTGCTTATCTGCACGATGAGGTCCTCGCGCGCCTTCTCGTAGGAGAGCGAGTTGAGCTGGTCGAGCGTCTTCGAGATCTCGAGCGCCGTGAGCGCCGTCTGACTGTAGAGCGGCATCTGCAGCTGCAGACTTGCCGACGAGTTGTACTGAAGCGTCTTCGTCACGTTGTACGGTTTGCCGTAGGCTCTGCCGTCGGTTACTGATACGGGCGGAGTGAAGTTGTCGTTCAGCGCTGCGCCGATGTTTATCTGCGGCAACAGACGCGAACGGTTCTCGCTGATGTTGTGCTTGCCTTTAAGCACATTACCCTCGTAAGTTTTCAAATTAAGATTTCGTTCAATACCCATCTGCAGACACTGAGCCAGCGACAGCGTCTCCTGCGCCATCGCCTGAGCTGCCAAGAGTATTGAGGCAAATGTGAACAATGTTTTTTTCATACCTATATTAATGTTTCGGCTGCAAAGTTACGCATTTATAGCGGTTCGGCTATATTCATAAAATATCACAAGTTGTTCACATTTTCCCTTTGTGCGGTTTCAGCCGAGCGAAGCGGCAAAGCGGCGGAGGTTGCGGCTTGCCACTTCCTTCTTTACAGCCTCCTCAATCGGCATTCCGTCGGGCGTGATGCTCTCTACAAAAGCGAAGCCGGCTTTCAGCAGTAGTTCCCTGTCGCTCACGCTGCCAGCCACAAGCCCTACGGGCACGCCCGTCTGCTGCCCACGCATCAGTATTCGCTGCGGCAACTTGCCCATGAGCGTCTGGCGGTCGGCGCCGCCTTCGCCCGTTATTATAAGGTCGGCACCCTTTATCTTCTCGTCGAAGCCGATGATGTCGAGCAGCAGGTCGGCGCCCGACTTCATCTCTGCTCCGAGATACTGCATGAAGGCATAACCCAGACCGCCGGCTGCTCCCGCGCCAGGCTCTGCGCTTCGGTCGAAGCCGAAGTGCAGCGCCGACTTCTCGGCGAACAGCTGCGCACGGCGGTCGAGCTGACCTACCATCTCGGGCGTGGCACCCTTCTGCGGACCATATACATGTGCCGCGCCGTTCTCGCCGCAGAGCGGATTGTCCACATCGCAGGCGAGAGTGAACCTACATTCGCCAAGCTCCGTCTTCAGCGCCTCTTCGAAGTTCTTGCCGCGGGCGAAGATGTCAACCAGTGCCTTTATCATTCCGATGCCGGCGTCGCTCGTGGCAGTGCCGCCGAGTCCGATGACGAATTTGCGGCATCCGCGCTTCATGGCTCTCGCGAGCAGTTCGCCTACGCCGTATGAGGTGGCTCGCATCGGGTTGCGCTCCTCTTCCTTGATAAGGCTGAGTCCGCACGCCTGAGCCACTTCCACTATCGCCGTGCCGTCGGGCGTCACGCCGTAATGTGCATCCGTGCGGCGCATCATCAGGTCGTGTATGTACACAGGCTCCAATGTTCCGCCCGTGGCTGTCGTGAACGCTGCAAGCATTCCGTCGCCACCGTCCGACATAGGCAGACACAACGTGTCGATGCCCTTCGCGTCCAACACCCCGGCGATTATGTTCTCCACTTCTGCTGATGACATGCAGCCCTTGAACGAATCTGTGGCAAGTATGTATTTCATGTGTCTTTTGTTAATAATATTGGTCTTTTAAAATAAGAAAATGAACAACCTTAATTCCGCAACACTATAAATTTTAACTTTTATAATATCTTGAGCAACAAAAAGCTCTTGCTTTGGCAAGCGGCAGAGCCGGTTACTTGGACAAGCCAAGCGGTCCATGATTTTGCCATGTCAGAGGATTCACTTAATTTAGTGTTGCTGTAATAATCAAACAAAACCTCATCAGACATGGTAAAAATACAAATAAAATCCGAGAAACTCACATCTTTTGGTGGTATATTTCCAATTATGGAGAAATTCGACAGGATGTTGTCTCATACAATAGACTCTACTTTAGGTTTGCGTAGCAAAGTGTATGGCTATCAATATAGCGAGATAATCCGTTCTCTGATGTGTGTATATTTCTGTGGAGGGTCATGTGTCGAAGACGTGTCCTCACACCTTATGGAAACACTTTGCTTGCATCCACACCTCCGTACATGTAGGGCAGACACAATACTTAGGGCCATTCGTGAATTGACCACACCGAATCAGAGCTACAGGTCTGATTCTGGCAAAAGCTACGACTTCAACGTGGCTTCCGACCTTAACAATCTGCTTGTCAATGCATTGCTGGCAACTGGACAGTTGCTACCAGACAATGAATATGACTTTGATTTCCTTTATCGTCAATGTTTATCCAATGCTCTTGAATATACTCTTTTCCATATTTGCACTTGCCCTTTGCCGGATCTGCTAAATAATACTGTTGTTTTTTTACGTCAATTTTGTATAACACAACAAAATGATTCTGATTCCAATAAAGAATACATGGTAAATCCTCATTGTCCAAATCCTCAATTTTACCTTGAGCAATGATCACTTCGAACCCTATTTCAGTTGCAACTTGTTTAAGTCCAAGCATAGAAACGCCCTCCCTTGTGGCATTACATGCTTTAACAATTTCTTTCAATGGCATGGGCTTATTGAAGTGAGAGCAGATCATTGCTAGACAAGCAGCTCCGCATTCCATTGAATCGTGTTGAAAGATCTGTTTCATTCTACACCTGTTTGTTGGTCGGTTGTTTTTAACGTATTGTTGCGCTCAATATTCACGCGTTTGCCTTTTCGGAAAGTATAAGAGATATAAACACCAAAAGAACGTGCTGTTATGTAGTTAGTTTGTATTGTCTCCATTTCTGGTTTCACTACGCGTTGCTCAAGTCTTGAGTATTTGGAAAATGGGCTGTTTGCCTCTACTCCAATATTCAGACGGCCATCCATTAGGCTTTTGTCTATTTTGAAAGAGTAACGATGAGTTGTATTTACCGTACCCCAAAGCATTGGAGCCTGTTTTGAAGCCGAGTAACGACCTTGTAAACTCCAATTCTTTGGTAGATAAAAGTCTGCTGAAACATTTGCATAATATGTCCAGAAATTTTGATTCAGATTCATTTCCTCAGCCTTAATATTGCCATGTGATGCTTTAAGGTATGTAGCAAAGGACGCAAAAGACCATGGACGCCAATTAGCAAACAGGTCAACACCTATGCTTTTGCTCTTGCCTATATTATCGTAGGTGCTCAGCAGTCGGCCTTCGCTATCTATGCCTTTCTCGTAATAGAATACAGCATTATTAGTGATAGTACCGGTTATGCCCATTTGACAATACAAATTTCCACGCATATACAGGAATTTGACTAAAAGCATGTCATTCATTTCGGATGACAGATTCGGATTGCCTTGTGACGCTGCACTGTTGTTAATTACTCTATAAAAAGGATTAAGCATTGCTAACCCAGGTCGTGTAGTGCTGCGTGAATACTGAGCCGATAGTTGGGTGTATTGATTTGCGTTCCATGACGCACCTAATTGTGGTAAGAGGTGGAACTCATTGTGCCTATTTTCTTCGCCAGTGAGAGGTAAGCGCATATTCATATAGTCATTTTCTCCTGCCAGCAAGGCATAAAAGTTCCAGTCGCTTATCTGACCACTATAATATGCAGTTGCTTGAGATAACGACTGATTATATGCAATATTTTTGTCGTCGGAGGATTCTACACTACCATCTCGCAATACTTGTTTTGCAATAATTCTGAGTGTATGGTTCTTAGCAATAGGCTGAGACAAAGACCCTCTAATCGTGTGCTCATTCATTGATCCATCTGTCTGCTGATTGTTGATGGTTGTGCCATTATCGCTATAGACAGTAGTTGCAAAGTGATGTTTGTCTGGATTGTGAGTATAGCGATATCCCAAAGAAAAATGTTCTATACCAGGTCTCTTTTTGAAATAATTACGATATAGGGCATTCGCCTCGATAGTGCCAGCAATATCATGATTCAATTGTTCCATACGATAGATTTTGGGATCTATTGTAGTGTGTTGTTCCCAAGAGCCAGTAATGTCTGTACGCAATAAACTGGTGTGAAAGTCGGCATAAATTGTATTCACACTGTCAATGCGGATATCGGTAATGGCTCTAACAAGATGAGTCTGCCAGTTACCATTGCCGATACTGCTAAGAAAAGTCGTGGATTCCGGTGTTTTTATCTCTTGAGTCAGTGGTTGATTGTGTTGACCATTAAGATCATAATTATATGATAGAGAAAAATCTACATTCTTCTTTTTCGCCATCACCATAATGCCATCATTGGTCGCTGGCTGAGTATTTCCCTGAAGCGTAGTGTTTACATAGATACCATCCAGCGCATCTTTATCTGTAATGATATTAATAATGTATTCGCCTGGACTATTGCCAAAGGCTTCTGATGGTTCTGTAATCACTTCTACTTTCTTAATCGACTTTGCAGGAATGCTTTGCAAGACTTGCTGTGGATTGGATTGCGCCATATCGTAAGAACGTCCATTCACATAAATTCGGTATGAGGAGTTGCCTTTCACTGTGACATTGCCATTTAATGCCACATCCAATGTTGGGACATAGCGTAAGGCTTGAAGCAAACTTTCGCTTTGAGCACGTTTGTTCTGGGACATATCGTAAGATATGCCACTGGTAATGCGTTTTGTCAATTGTTTGCGAGCGGTAACAAGTACATCTTGTAGCTGTTCTTGATTTATAGAAAGATGAATAGTATCTTTCTTTAGAGGGAGGTTTATTATTCGATTTTGATAGCCAATGTAACTTACTTTTAGAAGTTTCGCATTGGTGTCTTTTGGTAGTTTAAATTTACCATTGTTGTCGGAAACAGTACCTTCTATGGCTGTAGAATCGGCAGATAATTGTAGTATTGTCGCAAATTCAATAGGTTTACTATTATCGCCTACAACAATACCCGATATTTGTTCTTGAGCAAATGATGTCATTGCCATGAACAAGAAGAAAAGAGATATGTAGAATTTATTCATCAACCTTAATTCCGCAACACTATAAATTTTAACTTTTATAATATCCTGAGCAACAAAAAGCTCTTGCTTTGGCAAGCGGCAGAGCCGAGCGGCCCAGGATTTTGCCATGTCAGAGGATTCACTTAATTTAGTGTTGCAGTAATAATCAAACAAAACCTCATCAGGCATGGCAAAAATACAAATAAAATCCGAGAAACTCACATCTTTTGGAGGTATATTTCCAATTATGGAGCAATTTGACTCCACATTGTATTCTGTAATCGACTCGACCCTCGGTCTAAGGTGTAGATCGTTTCATTTCATGGCACGTTTTCTCGCCATGGCAGAGCTTAAGTAAACTTAGTTCTGCTCATCTGGCTTAACGAAAACCTTCCATTTGTGTTGCGAAAAATACTGCCATATCTGTCAGCGTTCTCGTATTGCGCTAATAATCAGTGGTATAAAGGCTGACAGATAATGCGCTCAAAAGCTTTATCTATCAGGCTATCTGTCAGCTCATCTGCCAGCCCGAACCGACAGGTTTGCCGCCTGCACCTCAACCGCCCGTCTGCGAGTTTGAAAAAAAATGTGCCGAACTCTTGACAACGCTTGCGCAGAATTGTACCTTTGCGGCAATTTTAGAAAACATACATGAACATTTAAAAAACTTAGTATTATGGAAAACACAAACATCATCAACGCTACCATCAAGAGCAGCAACATTCCGCACAACTGGATCTACTGTTTCAACACCGACTGCAAACGACGCGAGGAGTGCCTGCGCTATCGTGCCACCGTGGCTCTCGGCGAGTCGCGCATATGGGGCAACGCCGTCTATCCACACGCTTTGCGCCCGGACGGGGGATGCGCCCAGTTCAAACGGCTGCGCATCGTGCGTATGGCATGGGGCTTCAGCCGCCTGTTCAAGGACGTGAAGCTGTGCGATGCACCTACTTTGCGTTCGCTCATGAGGGAGTATCTCGGTGGGTGCAGCACGTACTACCGCTATCACCACGGCGAGCGTCAGCTCTCGCCGGAGCAGCAGGAGTGGATAAAACAACTTTTTTCACAGTATGGTTATGAGGACATAGAGTTCGATTGCTCAGAAGAAACCCTCGACTTCCAGTAATTTTTTTACACAAACGCAGATGTTCCTGCATGACTAAAATGCCATTCCGGTAGCGCCGGAGAATCATTCCGGTAGCACTGGAGAATCATTCCGGTAGCGCCGGAGTAACGCTCCATCACTGCCGGAATATTACTAACTATATCAACACACAATACACACATGAAAGACACAACAAACAAAGACCCAATGAACGCCGTCGACCGCATGATCGGCTTCCTCACCATGCGCTACGCTTTCCGCTACAACACCGTAATGAACTGCACAGAGTATCGCCACGCAGGCAGTACCGAAGCCCACTTCGAGCCGCTCGACCCACGCACGCGCCGCCGCATCATACTTGAGATGCAGCGCGAGGGGATAGAGGTGAGCCAGAATGATGTGAACAACTACATCGAGTCGGACTATGTGCGTGCGTTCGACCCCGTAGGCGACTACCTCGCCAGTTGCGAAGGCGCATGGGACGGGCACGACCACATAGGCGACCTCGCCGGCACCGTGCCCACCGACGCTCCGCTGTGGCGCGAGTGGTTCACCACATGGCTGCTCGCCATGGTCGCCCAGTGGCAGAACACGCAGGGCAGAGTCTATGGCAACAGCGTCGCGCCGCTGCTCATCTCGCCGCAGGGCTACAACAAGAGCACGTTCTGTCGCCAACTGCTGCCCGATGCACTAAGGTGGGGCTACACCGACAGTCTTGCCATCTCCGACCGCCGACAGGTGATGCTCGCCATGTCGCAGCAGCTGCTCATCAACCTCGACGAGTTCAACCAGATTTCGCCGCGCGTACAGCAAGGCTTTCTGAAGAACATCATACAACTGCCCTCGATAAAGGCGAAACGGCCTTATGGCACACGCATCGAGGAACTGCCGCGCAAGGCGTCGTTCATCGCCACGAGCAACATGACCGACATCCTCGCCGACCCGTCGGGCAACCGTCGCTTCATCGGCATCGAGCTGACGGCACCCATCGACACCACCCGTGTGCCCAACCATCGCCAACTCTTCGCCCAGGCGCTGCAGCTCTTGCGCAACGGACACCGCTGCTGGTTCGACAAGGCGGAGACCGAGCAGATAATGCTCTGGAACCGCCGCTACGAGGTGCAGGAACCTGCCGACCAGTATTTCGACCTCTGCTTCGCGATAGCGCAGGATCCGCTCGACGAGAATGCCGAGTGGATGTCGGCGGCGGAAATCTTCGATGTCATAAAGCGTAAGGTAGGTGCCTCGCTGAAGGTGAACAGTCTGATTTCGTTCGGGCGAAAGCTGGCCAACCTGCAGGGTATGCGCCGACGCAAGTGTGAAACCGGCGCGCGCTACCTCGTTGTGCGTCGAGATGCGTAGGCTGCCATGCTTTATGACAGGCAGATGAACTGGTAGATAGGCTGATAGATACTGCTGTTCGGGGCTGTATCTGTCAGCCTTTATGTCGCTGATAATTAGCGGTGTACAGGCAATGCTGACAGATATGACACTTTTTATAATAAAAAACCTCGGTCATTAGGAATTCTCCGTGTCGTACGGAAAAGAGAATTTCTAATAACCGCTTTGAGTTAAAAGAATCTGTTTTTACCCGATTGCGTTTAACCTTGTTCAAGTATTTTCTTATCCGTCAGAAAATCCAACAGTCCGACAGTCAACACACCAAGTTCGTCCTCCTTGCGATGAATGTCATCACCAACAATGACAATCTTACGAAAGTGGTCATTGATTGACAATAATGGGCGACGTTCTTGCTGTTCCTTTTCTGGCGTAGGCATGTGGAAAGCCGACTGGATATACACTCTGTATGGAGGGCGGTTCACCACAAAGTCTACCTCCAACTGTTTTCTGACAAACTTACCGTTCTCATCCTTACCACCAAGTTCAACCAGTCCTACATCAACATTATATCCACGACTGCGAAGCTCATTATAGATAATGTTTTCCATAATGTGCGTTTCTTCTTGCTGTCGATAGTTGAGAATGGCTGCACGAATGCCGATGTCTGCGAAGTAGTATTTCGTCTCGGTACCAATATATTTTCTGCCTTTCACATCATAGCGTAAGACTTCTTCTATCAAGAAAGAGTCTTTCAGATAGTCAATGTATTGTTTTATAGTGTCTCTTTTTATGGTTACTCCTTGTGTAGATTGAAAGGTATTGGCTATTCTCGTTGGATTGGTTGACGAACCAATGCCCGAAGCTATTACACGCACCAATTCCTTCATTCCTTCTGGATTACGCAGATGGTTGCGCTCAATTACGTCACGCAGATAGGTAGTTTCATACAGACCACGCAAATAGTCTGTTTTCTTTTCTTCCGTTTCAAGCAAAGCCACCTGTGGCAGTCCTCCAAAAGTATAGTAATCCAACCAAGCTTTGCGTATATCGCCACCAATACCACTAAAGTATTCGTCAAAGGTGAGAGGCCAGATGCGTATCTCGTCACCTCTGCCTCGGAACTCAGTCACAACATCACTTGACAGGAAACGAGAGTTTGAGCCCGATACATACACATCTACATTCCGCATGTGTGTCAAGCTAAGAATAACCTCCACAAATTCTTCTACCAACTGTACCTCGTCCAAGACTATATAATAAGGATTGCCATCATCCACAACCTTTGAATCTATATAGTCGAGCAAGGCATCAGGCTTTCTCAACCGCCTGTTTCGGAAATCATCAAGTTGTATTTCGATGATGTGATTATCTGTCACACCATGTTCCAACAACCAGTTATGCCAGATGTCAAACAGCAGGAAAGACTTTCCACATCGTCTGACACCTGTTATTATCTTCACAAGACCGTTTCCACGTCCTGCAATAAGTTCATCCAGATATTTCTTACGTTCAAATATCATATTAGGGTACTTTTTTTGATATTGGTATCATATTTTACACCGCAAAGATAATGTTTTTATCCCCAAAGCCAACACAATCAATGAAAAAACTGCGTTTATCAAGTAAAAAAACAGCAAAATATTGCATCGTAAACTACACAAAAATGCTTTTTAGAACAAAGGCTATGACATGTAATCACACCCTACGTTCAAGGGAGTCGTTTCAACCGTACAATTCCATACGGTTACTTTTCTACCGTTTAGAGCGTATAACATTGATAATCAACTAATAATAGATAAATTGTCTGTTTGTGTCTGAATGACCTTCATTTAACACCCATTTCCAACTCGGTATTATTTCAATTCTTAATCCATTACGCTCCATTTCACTCCATTTCACCTTCGTCCTCGTATGTAATAATTATAGCTTTTTTAAGAGTATATAGAGAGTTTAGAGCTACGAGTGCTATTCGGTACGACAAAATAAAAACAATAGATTTTATTCGGTGTTGGCGAATAATATTTAACCGTTACTTATGGGCTCTATATAATTTTATGAAGAAAGCCCTCGTTTTATTCGTCAATTTTATGTAAGTTTGTAATCTCAATTAAACTACAATCTGATTATAAAAGTAAAAGGAGGGACGATTATGGAGACTTCGTATATAGAATTAATAGTGCGTCTTTCGCTTGCATTCGTGCTTGGCGGAATGATTGGTCTTGAGCGCGAGTATAGAGCTAAGGAAGCCGGATTTCGCACACACTTTCTTGTGGCGTTGGGCAGTGCGCTGTTCTGCGTTGTGTCGCAGTTTGGTTTTGGCATTGATTTGAAGGACTCGTCGCGTGTGGCGGCGCAGGTGGTGTCGGGTATCGGCTTCTTAGGTGCCGGAACAATCATCTTTCAGAAAAACGTGGTGCGCGGACTCACCACGGCTGCCGGACTATGGGTGACGGCTGCTATCGGACTGGCGTGCGGAACAGGTATGTTTATGGCTGCTACCATAGTAACGGCGATGATGCTGCTCGGACTGGAGGTAATAAACGCTATGATACCGCAGCTCGGCACCACAACCATCGAAATCTCGTTCTCCGCCTCCTCGATAGAGCAGGTTAGAGTGTTGATTGCGACTATGCGACATGACGGCATTGAGGTGCAGACATATCAGATAAAAGAGCGACGCACATCGCAAGGCGAGTTTGTCGAGGCTAATATACAGTTGAAGGTGAAGCGTGGCACGACGGACAATTTGATGGTCATCGGTTACATGGACGGTTTTGCTGACGTCACTATCTCGGCTGTAGAGGGATAGGCGTAACGATTTGCTTGCTGAAAACAACAAATAAACAGAAAAGGCTGAGCTCCGTATGGAACTCAGCCTTTTCCTGTACTTATATTAGGAGGGTATGGCATCCTTGCCATATCCACGCTGCCTCCTGTCAATCACCTTGTGGGTGCGTGGCTATGGCAGGGATGCCATAGCCTCCTATGCTCTTTACTCAAGACCCTTGCCGTGGCAGTTCTTGAATTTCTTGCCGCTACCGCAAGGACACGGGTCGTTGCGTCCCGGGAGCTTGTCCTTAACCAGCGGAGTGTGGTTCTCTTCGATGTTCTCGCGAGTGTCGTGGTTAGCGGCAGCCTGCTGTGCAGGGTCGTTGAGCTCGGCCTTCTGCTCAGTGTACTGCTGGCGCTGTGTACGCTCCTCGGGAGCTGCCTCGCGCACCTCCTGCTGCTGTTGCATTTCAGGAATCTGTCCGCGTGTGAGGATAGAAGCGATGCGGTTGTTCATGTCGTTCACCATCGAGTCGAAGAGCTTAGCACTCTCGAGCTTGAAGATGAGCAACGGGTCCTTCTGCTCGTAAGAAGCGTTCTGCACGCTGTGGCGCAACTCGTCGAGCTGGCGAAGGTTCTCCTTCCAGCAGTCGTCGATGATGTGGAGCATGATGACGCGCTCGAACTGCTTAACAACGTCGCGACCCTCTGTGCGGTAAGCCTCCTTGAGGTTGCACGGAATGTTATAAACGCGCTTGCCGTCGGTGATAGGCACCATGATGCGCTCGTAGATAGCGCCCTGGTTCTCCTCAACCTCCTTGATGATAGGCCAAGCAACGCTCTCGATGCGGTCGGTCTTGCGCTTGAAGGTAGCCATTGCGCTCTGGAAAGCACGCTCCTCAAGCTCGTCGCGGCGTACGTTCTCGAAGTCCTCCTCGCTGAACGGACACTCCATAGCCAGAACCTTGAGGAAGTCCTCGCGGCATCCGGCGTAGTCGTTTGTCTCGATGATGTTCACTACGCGGTCCCAGATGACGTTGGTGATGTCCATGCCGATACGCTCGCCCATGAGTGCGTGGCGGCGCTTCTCGTAGATTACGGTGCGCTGCTTGTTCATCACGTCATCGTACTCGAGCAGGTGCTTACGTATACCGAAGTTGTTCTCCTCAACCTTCTTCTGTGCGCGCTCGATGCTCTTAGAGATCATCGGGTTCTCGATACGGTCGCCCTCCTTGAAGCCGAGACGGTCCATGAGGCTTGCGATGCGCTCTGAAGCGAACAGACGCATGAGCTTGTCCTCGAGCGATACGTAGAACACAGAGCTACCCGGGTCGCCCTGACGACCTGCACGACCACGCAACTGGCGGTCGACGCGGCGGCTCTCGTGGCGTTCTGTACCGATGATGGCAAGACCGCCTGCCTCCTTAACCTCCTTGGTGAGCTTGATGTCGGTACCACGACCTGCCATGTTGGTAGCAATGGTTACGGCGCCGAGCATGCGCTCCTCGAAGTGCTTGCTGCCGTCTTCTTCTGTGATCTCTACCATGCCCTTTGTGCTGCGACCAGCCTCTGCCACGATGTCTGCCTCCTTCTTGTGGAGCTTGGCGTTGAGCACCTGGTGAGGAATCTTGCGCATGTTGAGCATCTTAGAGATAAGCTCAGAGAACTCTACCGATGTGGTACCTACGAGCACCGGGCGACCGCTGTTGCGCATCTCTACGATTTCGTCTATAACGGCTGCATACTTCTCGCGGTTGGTCTTGTATACACGGTCGTCGAGGTCCTTGCGGAGCACTGGACGGTTTGTAGGAATCTCTACAACGTCGAGCTTGTAGATGTCCCAGAACTCGCCTGCCTCAGTAGAAGCAGTACCAGTCATACCAGAGAGCTTGTGGTACATACGGAAGTAGTTCTGCAGAGTGATGGTAGCGAATGTCTGTGTGGCTGCCTCCACCTTTACGTGCTCCTTAGCCTCTACAGCCTGGTGGAGTCCGTCGCTCCAGCGGCGGCCTTCCATGATACGGCCTGTCTGCTCGTCGACAATCTTCACCTCGCCGTCCATAACAACGTACTCGTCGTTCTTGTTGAACATGGTGTAAGCCTTCAGCAACTGCTGCAGTGTATGTACACGCTCCGACTGTACGGCATAGTGGTTGAGCATGGCGTCCTTCTTGTCGAGGCGCTCCTGCTCGCTGAGGTCCTTCTCGTTCTCAAGAGCCGAGAGCTCTGAAGTGATGTCGGGCAGCACGAAGAGCTCGTTGTCGTTCACCTGTGCTGCAAGCCATGCTGTACCCTTATCGGTAAGGTCGCAGCTGTTAAGCTTCTCGTCTACAACAAAGTAGAGCGGCTCTACAGCCTCCGGCATGTGGCGGTTGTTGTTCTCCATGTAGTACTCCTCGGTCTTGAGCATACCTGCCTTGATACCCTCCTCAGAGAGGTACTTGATAAGCGGCTTGTTCTTCGGGAGAGCCTTGTGAGAACGGTATAATGCGAGGAATCCTTCCTCAATCTTCTTCTGGTCCTTGTTGGCAGTACCCTCGCTGATGAGCTGCTTTGCCTCAGCAAGATACTGTGTGGCGAGCTTGCGCTGAACGTCTACGAGGCGCTCTACAAGCGGCTGATACTCCTCGAACATCTGGTCGTCGCCCTTGGCGATAGGTCCAGAGATGATAAGCGGAGTACGTGCGTCGTCGATAAGCACAGAGTCGACCTCATCGACAATGGCGTAGTTGTGCTTGCGCTGCACGAGGTCGGCAGGCGAGATAGCCATGTTGTCGCGAAGGTAGTCGAAACCGAACTCGTTGTTCGTACCGAATGTGATGTCTGCCATGTAAGCCTTGCGGCGCTCAGGCGAGTTGGGACGGTGCTTGTCGATACAGTCGACAGAGAGTCCGTTGAACATATAGAGCGGGCCCATCCACTCAGAGTCGCGCTTTGCGAGGTAGTCGTTGACGGTTACGACGTGAACGCCGTTGCCGGTAAGAGCGTTTAGGAATACAGGGAGTGTAGACACGAGGGTCTTACCCTCACCGGTAGCCATCTCCGCAATCTTGCCCTGGTGCAGTACGATACCGCCGAAGAGCTGTACGTCGTAGTGAACCATTTCCCACTTCAGGTCGTTGCCGCCTGCTGTCCAGTGGTTGTGATAGATAGCCTTGTCGCCGTCGATGGTTACGAAGTCGTTCTTCGGGTTGGCAGCGAGCTCGCGGTCGAAGTCGGTGGCTGTAACCACGGTCTCCTCGTTCTCTGCGAAGCGGCGTGCTGTGTCTTTCACGATGCTGAAAGCTACCGGCATCACTTCGTTGAGTGCCTTCTCGTAGATTTCGAGCACTTCCTTCTCCAACTTGTCGATAGCGTTGAAGATGCTTTCGCGCTCGTCGATAGGTGTGTCCTCAATCTTAGCCTTGAGCTCGGCAATCTTTGCCTTCTGCTCGTTGGCAGAGTCCTGAACGTACTTTTGCAGTTCTTTGGTGCGTGCGCGCAATTCGTCGTTGCTCAGCGCCTTGATCTCTGGATATGCTTCCTTCACTTTATCTACGAGTGGCTGGATAAGCTTCATGTCCTTTGATGACTTGTTGCCAAACAATGACTGTAAAAATTTGTTGAAATTCATTGTATATTATTTTTATTTTTTCCTTAAATACTTATTCGGGTGTAAAATTACAAAAAAAAATCCATATATCGCCATTAATATATGTGTAAGTTGGTTTTTATTGCAATGGCGCAACCGAACAGGCATTAGGCGCACGTATACGAATAGCCTTGGCTACAGTAGGCGCAATGCGGTCTACGGTGGCCGGTGTCTTGATGTGCTCTGCCTTTATTCCGCTTCCGTACAGGATGATGGGAAAGGGTACAAAGGCTGCACGCGAAAAGTAGTTCTCGTTAGTGTCTTCGTTTATGATTTTCCAGCCTGGGGCAGTCTCGATGAAGAGGTCACCCGACACAGCCGGACTGTATGGACTTGTCGTAACACTGCGCACGCCAGACATTTGCACGAGTAGCTCCTTCGAACGTGTGATGACGTCGGTGTAGCTGAGGTGGCGCTGCTCGAGCAGTTTGTGGTCGAGATATATCTGGTTGTGGAAACTTGCTTCTACGTACTTCGCCTGACCGTAGATGGCGCCGAGGTACATGTTGAGCAGGTTGCATGTGCGGTTTATGTAGAATGTGCCCGAAGGAATGCGGAAACGCTCGTAGTCGGGCTGCTGGTCTTCGGTATATCCGGTGCTTGTGAGCACGAAAAGCACGTTGTCGCGGCCCACTTTGTCCTCAATGCGCTTCACGAGCGAGGCTAAAGTGCGGTCGAGCTTCAGATATACTATCTCCATTTCTGTCTGCCAGTGGGTGACATCGGTGCATTTTGCTGACAAGGTGACAGACAGCATGTCGGTAATATTGTCGCGTCCGAGCTGCAAGTCGTTGATGCAAGCCACCGAAAGGTCGGCAACAGCGTCGTTGTCGCCGTTGGTACGCTTCTGCGAGATGCTGTTGTATGCACGCACGAATCCCTGCGCGCCTTTAGAGTAATATGTAGAGGTGGTCCACTGTCCGGTCTTCTCGTTCAGCCAGAACGCTCCGTCGGCTGCATGACCTGCCGAGATCACGGCGGCGTCCTTCTCCATAGCGGTAGAGTAGACGAGGGCGGCGCCCTTGGTGAATATCTTCAGCTCGTCGCTTACTGTGGTGGTGGCAATCTTCTGCGGCGACACGTTGTATGTCTCGTCGTCGGTGCAGAATACAGGGCGTAACGTGTTGCGGTCGAGCCATTTAGTGCCTACGATGTTGTTGTAGTGAGGAGTAGCGCCGGTAGCGATAGTGGCTATTGCCGAAGCGCGGTCTACGGGCGAGAAGGGGTAGTTGGCAGCCTCATAGACACAGCCGTTCTGCAGCAGTTTGCGGAAGCCTTCCTCGCCGTAAAGCGGAGAGAAATGCTCTATATAGTCGGTGCGCAGCTGGTCGATGGTGATGTTCACAACAAGGCGCGGCGCAGACTGCAGAGTCTGTGCTTGCAGCTCTGTGCCGGCAAGTGCCGCCAACATCATTATCGTCGATATGTATTTGTTCATATTCGTGTCTTATGCCTTATGCTTGGGCTGTCTGTCGCCCTTATTATTAAATGTATATATGTTCGATATGTTTCTTAATAGCAAAGATAGTGCCACAATAGTCACGCCTTCTGCATACGACTGCATAAAACTGCCCAAAAGCAGCAGAATTATCATTGCGCTCCATGTTTTTATCCACCAGTGTATGTGGTTTCGGCGTGCCGCCTTTGTCACGTTGTACAGCATGAAGAGGTTGAGCGGGTTGAGCAGAAGTATCTGCAGATTGAGGCTTACCGTAGGATGTTGCGAGAAAATCATGGCGAACAGTATCAGTCCGCATGCGCCGGTGAGGAGCATTGCCACTGCATCGAACGCCCAAACAAGGCGCTTGCGGCGGCGTTCTATTGCTGCCACTACCAGTGTGAGCAGTGCGAAAGCGCCGAGGCAGACCATCGGAGAGAGAATGTCAAGTGCGCCCAGACTTGCCTGTTCGGCATTGATATCCTTTGCTGCCGGTTCCAGCACCCAGAACGAGCGGCTCACGAGCTTGCGTTTTGTGCCGTCGGTGTTCACGATCACTGCGTGTTCGAAGTTGTCAGATAGACGCTCGGGCAGAAACTGCTGCTGTTCGAACGTCGTCTTGCGGTCGGCTTTTACGCCGAGAAGCAGGTCGTTGCCGAAGCGTGCCCAGCGGTGCTCCTCGTTGTAGAGGTGTATCAACTCGCGGAACGGCGGGTACTGTGTAGAGGCTTCATAAACGACCTTGCCGCTCAGGTTGTTCACGATAATGTCGCGGGCACGTGTCGTGCAGTTGTCGTAGAAGAAGTTGTAGCGGTAAACGCGGTTCTGCGGTTCGTAGTTGCGGTCGATGGCTTGTGCTATCGCCATCTTCTCCTGCGCAGTCAGGTTGAGCACCTGCTGTCTTACGCCGCATCCCGTGCTTCCGTACTCCCAGCTGAACATCTCGAAGGTGTTGATGCCAATCTCGTAGTCGGTGAGTCCGAACACGAAGCGCAGCACAAAGTAGGGCTTATCGAACGAGAACATGCCATAGTTGACGACGAGGTCTCTGCCGCTCTGCTTGTCAAGAAAGCGTATTGCGGTATGTCCGTACATGCTGTACACCTGCTGGCGCGGTCCGCATGTCAGCAGACTTATCTCTATTGAGTCGGCTTGTTGAGTCGGCTTGTTGTCCTGTGAAGAAGCTGTGATAGGGGAGAAAAAACACAGCAAAATCGCTAATGATATGTATTTAAATAACCTTTCAAATAGTTTCATGGTGCAAAAATAACTTTAATTTCTCACTTTTCTGCCATTATCTCGTTTTTTTTCGATAATTTTGCAAGCATTATCCTACAAAGGGTTATAAAAACACCTCTATATACATATTATATATAATAGCATTTCTAAAATCTAATTAGATAAAATAAATGAGGAAAGCACTCACAACAGTCCTCTTTGCTGCGGTTTCTTTGGTTGCTGCGGCTCAAAGTGGCACTAATTCACCCTATAGTCAGTATGGTTTGGGCACGCTCGGCGAGCAGTCGGGTGGTTTCAATCGTGGCATGAACGGACTCGGTATCGGTTTCAACGAGCACAACCAGGTTAATAGCCTTAACCCTGCGTCGTATGCAACCATCGACTCGCTGTCGTTCATCTTCGACGCTGGCATATCGGGTCAGATCACAAACTATAGCGAGAGCGGCGTGAAGGTGAACGCCAAGAACGCCAACTTCGAGTATGTTATTGCCGGTTTCCGCCTTGCAAAGCGTCTCGGCTTGAACTTCGGCTTGCTGCCGTTCAGCAACATCGGCTATTCATATTCTAACACTAAGGCGCTCAATAGCACAGACGGAAGCACATCTGTAGTGAAAGCCACCAATACATATTCGGGTACGGGTGGCTTACACCAGGTTTACTTGGGTTTGGGCTGGAGTCCGTTTAAGGGCTTCGCTATCGGTGTTAATGCTGCATATCTCTGGGGTGACTACAGTCGCTCGGTTGTCAACTCTTACACCGATGCGTATGCCAACACGCTTTCAAAGTACTACACAGCCGAGGTGCACAACTATAAGCTCGACTTCGGTATGCAGTATACTCAGAAGATCACGAAGAACGACGCAATCACTTTGGGTGTAACCTACGGACTTGGTCACAAACTCAGTTCAGACCCGAAGTGTCAGATTATATCGACCAATGCGCAGACAGCAGTTGCCGACACAGCTACATACTCTATCGGCAACGGTTTGGAGTTGCCTCACAGCTACGGCGTAGGTCTTATGTGGAACCACGCAAACCGCTGGCGCGTAGGTGCCGACTACACACTGCAGAAGTGGTCGTCGGTGGCTTATCCTAAGTTCGACACCTCTACAAACAGTTACGAACTGGTAAGCGGACAGTTTGCCGACCGTCATAAAATGACTGTAGGCGGCGAGTTTTGTCCCGACGAGCGTAGCCGCAACTTCTTCAAGCGTGTTCACTACCGCATGGGTGCATCGTATGCTACCGATTATCTGAAGATAAAGGGTCAGAACGGACCTAAGGAGTACAGCGTGAGCGCCGGCTTCGGCATTCCTATCGTCAATGGCTACAACAACCGCTCGCTGCTTAATATCTCGGCACAGTGGGTGCGTCAGGACTCGAAGACATTCGTCACAGAGAACTCGTTCCGCATCAATATCGGTCTGACGTTCAACGAACGTTGGTTCGCTAAGTGGAAGATGGAGTAACAGAAAACAATTCTATTCTGAATAAGCGTTGAGACTATCCAAGTACATAGTAATCATTATGTTGTGCATCGTGGCGCTTGCTTCTTGCGAAGAGCAGAAGGAGCACACGGCGCCAGCCATACACGACCGCGACTCGGTGTCAATGATGACGAGTTACGGCGTCAACACCCTAATCTCTGACTCGGGTGTCATAAAATATCGCATCGTGACGGAGCGTTGGGAGGTGAACACCGTGCGCAACCCGTCGCGCTGGATCTTCGAGAAGGGCGTGTTCTTCGAACAATTCGACGAGAAGTTCCATGTGCAGTCGTATATACAGGCAGATACAGCTTACTATTACGACCAGAAGAAGCTGTGGGAGTTGCGCAGCCGTGTGAGCGTGCTCACCAAGGACGGACTGAAGTTCAACAGCGAGCAGCTCTTTTGGGACGAAGCGGCTCACGAACTCTATTCGAACAAGCCCTCTAAGCTCGTCACTCCTGAAAGAACGCTTGAGGGAGCTTACTTCCGTAGCGACGAGCGCATGACCAACTATTACGTTTCGAACACATCTGGTTCGTTCGAGAAGGGACAGCTCTCAAGCGATGGCGACACAATAACTACCGCCCCCGACACTGTAAAGGCTGCTATGCGTCAGCAAATTAAGCCGCAGCGCCGATTGCGGCAATAGTATGTTGAGTTTTGAGTTTTGAATTGTCGGCATCGCCGATTTTGAATTATTCAATTTTGAATTCATAACTCATAACTCATAACTCAAAATTCAAAAACTCAAAATGCGCATAGCGCACAACTCAAAACTCAAAACTCAAAATTGGAAACAGACATACCTCTTTTAATTAGCATAGCCGTAACAATGGCGCTGTCGGCATTCTTTTCAGGAATGGAGATAGCGTTCGTGTCGAGCAACCGAATGCTCGCCGAGATGGATCGCGAAGGAAATGGCATTGCGAAGAAAATCATTTCCAAATTCTACAATCATCCCAATGGCTTTGTAAGCACGATGCTTGTGGGCAACAATATCGTGCTTGTGGTGTATGGTATCCTTGTCGCACGCCTCTTTGACAGCACTATCTTCAGCTCGCTCGATGACGGCATGAAGGTGACAGCCGACACGTTGCTCTCCACACTCGTCATTCTTTTCACAGGAGAGTTCTTGCCTAAGATTCTGTTCAAGAACAACGCCAACCGCCTGTTGTCCGTATTCTCCGTGCCAGCCTATCTTTTCTACATCCTCCTGTGGCCTATAAGCCGCTTCTCTACGCTTATGTCGAAGTGCTTGCTGCGCATTGTGGGCATACGCATGGAGGCGGAAGCCGACGACGAAGGCTTCTCTAAGGTAGACCTCGACTATCTCGTGCAGTCGAGCATCGAGAATGCACATAGCGACGAAGAGATTAACGAGGAGGTGAAGATATTCCAGAACGCCCTCGACTTCTCCGACTGCAAGGTGCGCGACTGTATGGTGCCGCGTACTGAGGTGAACGCCGTTGACGTCAACGACTGCACCGTCGACGAACTGATGCAGAAGTTCGTAGAGAGCGGCAACTCGAAGATTATCGTCTACGAGGGCGACATCGACCATATCATCGGCTACATACACAGCTCCGAAATGTTCCGCAACCGCGACAACTGGCGCCAGTGTGTCTGCAAGATGCCGTTTGTGCCCGAAACGATGGCTGCGCAGAAACTCATGCACATCTTCCTGCAGCAGAAGAAGAGCCTCGGAGTGGTGATTGACGAGTTTGGCGGAACGAGCGGCATCGTCTCGCTCGAGGACATCGTTGAGGAGATATTCGGCGACATCGAGGACGAGCACGACTCTACGAAGTACATCGCTACGCAGGTGGGCGACAACGAGTATATGCTCTCAGCCCGTCTGGAGATAGACAAGGTGAACGACCTCTTCGACCTCGATCTGCCCGAAAGCGATGACTACATGACCGTAGGCGGATATATACTGCACGAGTACCAGAGCTTCCCGAAGCTCAACGAAGTGATAACCATAGGCCGTTACGAGTTCCGCATTATCAAGAGCACTATGACGAAAATAGAGTTGGTAAAGCTAAAAGTTAACCGCTAAACTCACTTTTTCGTGCAAACGTGCCCTTGTTTGGCAATAAATTAGTATTTTTGTACGCATTTTGTGGCATTACGCCGCGAGCCGCCTTGCAGGGCAGGCTTCGCAGCAGCTGCAGGACAGATGCACGAACCTACATCTAACGAAATAATAAATAAAAAATAAAAACAAAAAAATGGCAGCATTAGGAAAAATCAGAAGCAAAGGCGCACTGCTGATAGGCATTATCGGCTTAGGCCTTTTCTCTTTCATCGCCGAAGAGGCGTTCCGCTCATGCGACTCTGCAAGCGCTGACAAGCATCAGCAGGTAGGCGAGGTGTTGGGCGAGAAAATCAACGTAACAGAGTTCCAGAAACTTGTAGACGAGTACACAGAAGTGCTCAAGATGCAGCAGGGACAGGAAAACCTCAACGAAGACCAGCTCAACCAGGTTAAGGACATGGTTTGGAACACATACGTTCAGACCAAGATCATAGAGAACGAGGCACACAAGCTCGGTCTTACAGTAACAGACGCTGAGCTCCAGCAGGTTCTCACCGAGGGTACCAACCCTATGCTTCAGCAGACTCCGTTCTTCAACCAGCAGACAGGTCGTTTCGACGTTAACGCTCTTAAGAAGTTCCTCGCCGAGTACAAGACACAGCAGACAGCCAACCCGCAGATGGCTAAGCAGTACGATACAATTTACAAGTACTGGACATTTGTAGAGAAGACTCTGCGCCAGCAGCTCCTTTCTCAGAAGTACCAGGGTCTGTTCGCTCACTGCTTCCTCTCAAACAAGATAGAGGCTAAGATGGCGTTCAACGAGCAGAACCAGGAGAGCCAGGTGCAGCTCGCAGCCTTCCCTTACTCAAGCATCGACGACAGCAAGATCAAAGTAAGCGACGCCGACCTCAAGGCTAAGTACGACGAGATGAAGCCGCGCTTCAAGCAGTACGTAGAGACACGCGACATCAAGTACATCGACGTTCAGGTAAAGGCTTCTGCAGCCGACCGTGCAGCTCTCCAGAAGGAGTTTGCAGGCTACAGCGCAGAGCTCGCAGCTGCAGCCGACCCGTCTGACGTAGTGCGCAAGAGCACATCGCTCGTTAGCTACCTCGGCGTTCCAGTTAAGAAGGAAGCCCTTCCTTCTGACATCGCACAGCGTCTCGACTCAATGGCTGTAGGCTCTACAAGCAAGGTAATCGAGAACAAGAACGATAACACACTCAACCTCGTGAAGCTCATTGCAAAGCGCGAACTTCCCGACTCAATCCAGTTCCGCGCCATCCAGGTAGGCGGTGCTACAGCAGCCGAGGCAGCTACACGCGCCGACTCTATCCTCAACGCCATTAAGGCAGGTGCCGACTTCGAGGTTGTAGCCAAGAAGTATGGTCAGACCGGCGAGAAGACATGGATGACAACACGTCAGTATCAGAGCGCTCCGTCTATCGACAAGGACACAAAGAACTACATCGAGAGCCTCAACACAATGGCTTCTGGCGAGCTCAAGAACCTCACACTCGCTCAGGGCAACCTCGTGCTCCAGGTAGTAGACCGCAAGGCTATGACTACAAAGTACGTAGCAGCCGTCGTTAAGAAGAACATCACCTTCACAAAGGATACATACTCTGCAGCTTACAACAAGTTCAGCTCATTCGTAAGCGCTAACCTCACAGCAGAGGACCTCCTGAAGAACGCTGCAAAGAGCGGCTACAACGTTCAGGAGCGCAAGGACATCACAACAGCCGAGCACTACCTCGCAGGCATCCACTCTACACGCGATGCTCTCCGTTGGTTGTTCGAGGCTAAGAAGGGTGCCGTTTCTTCACTCTACGAGTGCGGCGACAACGACCACCTCCTCATTGTGGTTCTCGACAACATCAACCCGATCGGCTATCGCTCGCTCGACGACGCTCAGGTTAAGGAGTTCGTAAAGGCAGAGGTTATCAAGGACAAGAAGGCTGAGCAGCTCCTCGCTAAGGCAAAGACAGTCAAGTCGGTGGCTGACGCTAAGGCAAAGGGTGCTACAGTAGCTCCGGTTAACCAGGTTACATTCGCTGCTCCGGTGTTCGTAGCAGCTACAGGCGCAAGCGAGCCGGCTCTGAGCGGTGCTATCGCAGCTACAGCAAAGGGCAAGTTCTCTAAGCACCCGGTTAAGGGCAACGCTGGTGTTTACGTGTTCCAGGTAACAAACAAGACACAGCGTCCTGCTAAGTACGACGAGAAGTCGGAGATGCAGCGTCTCCGTCAGCGTCAGATGCAGATGGCTGGCAACTTCATGAACGAGCTTTACATCAAGGCAAACGTAGTGGACAACCGCTACCTCTTCTTCTAAGACTCACATATCATAACACATAAAAAAGACTTGGGATGCAACGGTGCAAATCGTTACATCCCAAGTCTTTTTTTGTAGAAGCCGCTGAAGCCAATACCTTATTTCGGTTTCGTTCGTTCTTATCGGTCTGCGCACATCACGCTTATTTCGTAAGCGGCGTGATGCGTGCAATGTTCTTTCTTACAGAGTCGCTGTTTATGCCGAGCACCTTGCCTATGGCAGCGTAGTCGTAGTTGAGGTGTTGCAGCAGCATGATCAGTTGTTTTCGAGGAGCAATCTTGCCGTAGCAGCGTTCAATCTCCGCCATTGTCTCCGCAAACTCTATCTTGCAGTAAGCCATGCACAGCTCGTAGTCTTGCTTGGTCCACGTCACGGTTGTGCCGCCGTTCTTGATATGTAGGTATAGTTCCTTGCCGCATCGTGCGTTCGCTTCGCTGCTTTGCGATGCCACCATTATGTCGTTATTCAGCCTCTCTATCTTGTCCGATTTCTTTGCACTTTCCTTTTTCAGCGACTTAATCTGCGCCTTAGCCAGCTTCAGTTCTGTAGAGGTTGTTTGTAATTCTTCTGTTTTTTCAGACATTGATTTGTTATGTTTCCGTTTTATGCCCTTTTTGTATAATCGGAATTTTATATAAGCAATAATTGCTATGCACAAAAAAGCGGCGATAATTGTATATATAATACATTCAACATTGCTTAAAAGTCTTTTTATGAAGAAAGAGTTGGTTGCTCCTAACTGTATTTCTCCTACTTTTACCCCGTTGTTTATTTCATAAATCTTACTTTTTTCTTTCACTTCTTTCTCTATATTGTAGGAGTAGCCAGCCATATCGCCATTCTCTTTATGCATTTCTGCCAGTTTCCTGTATATTTGTGCAGTAATAAAATGCTGGTCAGCATAAACGAGTCCGCTTTTCCATTCTGTTTCTGCCTTTTTCTTGTTGTTTATAGCATAGTAATAGTTTCCTGATTCAAGATAAGTCAGTGCGTCTTTTGTGTAGCAAAACGAACTGTCCAGATATTGCTTTGCAATTCTTTTGTCCTTATCTAAATAGTAATGTGTTAGAATGCTGAATATATATCCTCTGCAATTAACATCGGTATGAGGAAGCAGTGACACACATTCAGACAGGCAGATGGCTGTACTGTCCAATTGTTTCAGTTGCTTATAACATGCCGACATCATGCCTAACTCGTAGGCTTGGTATCTTTTGTCGTCGAGTTTCTTGAGGCTATGCAAAGCCAGTTTCGCATAATGTAGGGCTAAGCGGTATTCACCAAATTGTATATTGATAAAGGCTAAGCCTTCGCATATCTTCTGATATAATATAAGGTTTCTTTTATTTGTGAGGTCGCCTTTTTTTAGTATGTACTCAGCATATTTTTCATAGAAAAGAGCTTTTTGTATGTCTTTGTTTCTGAAACAGCATTCACCTTTATAATAATATGAACGAGCCAGTTTCTCTTTATCACTTTTCTTTTCATAGAATCTTATGCAGTCATTCAGCAGAGTGGTGTCTTGAAAATTGTCGTCAACGATATATTGATACTGCGAATATAGTAGTTTGTAATAGGCTTTAGACTCTTGTGATGTATTCAATGTGTCTATACCACACAGCATCTTCTTGACAGAATCTGTTTCCAGTCTATCTAACAAACTATCTGTTTGTGTTAGCTTGTCCATTGTTTTGTCCTGAGAGCAAGAACAAATAACCAGTAATAATAGAATTAAAAATTGGTTGTATTTCATATTTTAAAATTTCTTTTTCCTTACAAAACTACATTATTTTTTATAAATGACAAAATGTATTAAAGAAACTTTCGGACATTTTCAGTGCGTTTTTGAAATGCCGCTATTGATTATCAGTGTGTTACGTTTTTTTGTTGTCCGGTTCTGTTTTTTTAAGTGTTGTTTTATTTAGAAAAAAACACTACATTTGCAATGTATAACATACTTTAATTTTAACCCACTATGAAGAAAACCACACTCATTACATTATTATTATTACTGCTGTTTGTGCAGTCTAAGGCACAGACAGTAACGGGTCGCATCGTTGACGGCGAGAAGCAGTCGGTGGTTATGGCAACCATTGCGCTCCAGACATTGGACAGTATAAACATTTGCGCAACTACAGCCGACGCCGACGGACGTTTCGTGTTGACGGCCGACTCCATACCGTTGCCGTTCCGCCTCATCGTGAGCAGCATCGGCTATGAAACTGTGATGCCCGAGTGTGCGTCGTACGCCGTGGGCGACGTGGTGCTGGCAACGAAGACCAATGTGCTTGGCGACGTGGTGGTAAAAAGCAAGCGTCCGATTCTCAATGTGCAGGGAGACAGAATAGTGGCGGACGCATCGTCCATTATAAAGAGCCGCATTGTGACATGTGCCTTCGACGTGGCGAAGTATGTGCCGGGCATTCTGTGCAAGAACGACAATGAGCTCTCCTTGGCAGGCACCATGTCCACCACGGTGCTTGTCAACGGCAAGGTCTGGAATGGCGGTTCGGTGCTCGAGTATCTCAAGACGCTGCCTGCCGAAAAGGTGGCGAAGGTGGAGCTGCTTTACAATGCTTCGCCCGACATGCACGTTACGGGAGCCGTCATAAACGTTGTGCTGAAGGACAACAAGGGACGCGAGCTGACCGGTCAGGTGAAGTCGTCGTATTACAACAACTATCACAACACGTTTCAGGAATCGGGCAGCCTGTTCTATACCACGCCTAAGTGGTCGCTGTACAGTATGTATACATTCGCATACGCCAAGAGCATAAGCCGTTCCCAATATCTCAGCCATCACACTGTTGGCAACCAGGTGTATGATATAGACGTCGACGCACGCACTCATAGCTCGTCGCTCACGCATACGTTATACACCAACGCCACATACAACGTGTCCGACAAGAGCAACGTGTCGCTAAGCTACAACGCAAGCTTCTCGCCGAAGAGCGACACGAGGGGCAGAACGACAAACAGCTATTTCAGCAATTCGAACTATACCACCTCCGGCAATTCGTACATGCACAACCTGCATTTGGCGTATGTGCTGAAGCAGTTGAGACTCGATGCCAACTATATGAGCTACTCGAACGACGGAACACAGGACATGAACTACGAGAAGTATGAGAACCCGACGGCTTACTCCTACTGGCGCAAGCAGACCTCCGACCGCTTCAACTTCAGTGTCGACTGGGGATTTGCTCTCTGGAAGACGGCTCGCTTCTCGCTTGGAGCGACATACGCCTACTCCAAGACCGGCAACCGGCAGAAGAATGCCGACATTCTGAACGGCGGAGCAGGCAGTTTCGACATCAGTTCGTCTAACGACGAGCATACCGCCAATGGTTATGCGGGGTTGTCAGGCACGTTGTTCAAGCAGAAGCTCAGCTACTATTTCCACATGATCGGACAGTATTACAAGATCAACGACTACGAATGTGGTGCGGTGCTGCCTACAGCCTCGCTTACATACGTGTTCACGCCGAAGCATATCATGATGCTGCAGTACAGCAAGACACGCCAGTTTCCTTCCTACTGGGAGAAGCAGGAGTACGAGCAGCGCAGCGACGAGTACACGGTTAGCATCGGCAACCCAGACCTTCGTCCCATGGATTATAACATCCTGCAGGGCATCTACGTCTTTAACAACCGCTACACCCTCACGGTGAGCTACTATCGCGTAGGCAACTTCATAACAGGACAGACATACCAGAATCCAGACCGCCTCGAAATGGTGTCAAAGAACTTCAACATCGACTATACCTCGTCTCTGCAGTTAACGGCGACAGTGCCCGTCAGCATCGGCAAGTGGTATAATGCCAACTATGTGCTCACGTGCTATAAGGACCGCTACAAGAGCAGCGACTGGTATGGCTACGCGTTCGACCGCAGCAAGTGGGCTACGATGCTCAACCTCTCCAACACGTTCACCTTTTCGCGCAAGCCGATGGTGGCTCTCGATGTCAACGCCTTCTTCCGCACGCCTACCATTGTAGGTCTGTGGAACTACAGCCGCCAGTGGAATCTGGATGCAGGTCTGAAGTGCCAGTTCCTGAAGAATCATGCCGTAGTGGCGCTTAACGTGTCTGACATCTTCGAGAGCGGCATGCCGCTGCTGAAGGAGAAGTTCCACACACAGCGTCAGACTACCGACGTACGCTTCTACCGCCGCAGCATCTTCCTTTCGTTCACGTACAAGTTCCGCAACTTCAAGGAGCAGAACGTGAGAAGCGTGGATACGTCGCGCTTGGGATATTAAGCAGGGAGCAAAAATCTTAAAAAACAAAGAATTATGAAGAAAATGTTATTAACGCTGCTTGTATGCCTGATATCGGCATTGGCAAGCGGCTCTGATGGCACGGGAGTATTAGGTGAAAGGGTTTGCAAGGATGTAAAGCCGTTCAGCGCATTAAGCATTACGAAAAACTGTAACGTGGTCTACGAGCAGGGCGACGAATATAAGGTGAGAGTGGTGGCAGAAAGAGCGTTGCTGGATAGCATTGCGGATATAGCCGACTGTAAGGTGGTGGGCGACATGCTTGTCATCTCTGTCAAGAGCGTCAAAGCCTGGTTTCTTTCCTCGCTGGAGAGGGTGGATGACGTAAAACATGGCGAGGTGTTTATCAACGGAGTGCCGTATATACGTGTTCGGAAAAACGTTATAGTAGTATATGTAACAGCGCCGAACATAAACCGTTTCCTATGTCAAGGCAGTGGAAGTTTGAGAGTCGACAAGATGGATGCCGACAACGTGGAGTTCTTTGTGTCGGGCGCTGGCAGTGTAGATATAAAGCAGCTGAATGCAAATGATGCAACGTTTCATGTGAGTGGTTCGGGCAGTGGCTCGGTTGATGTGCGTTGCACAGGCACGCTGTTGTGCAACGTTTCGGGTGCAGGCAGCATTGAGTTCTCAGGCACAGCGGCTAAGTTCGATAAGATTGTGTCGGGCGGCGGATCTGTATATTGTAGCAAGCTTCGCTGTTCGGGCAAAAAGGTTACAGACAAGAACAAGGCGTGCAGCGAAGGCGAGCGTCTTGTGTTCGGCGATGTAGAGTGTCCTGGGTTATAAAAAGTCTTGGTAGCCTTGCGCGCATCACGCTTATTTCGTAAGCGGCGTGATGCGTGCAATGTTCTTTCTTACAGAGTCGCTGTTTATGCCGAGCACCTTGCCTATGGCAGCGTAGTCGTAGTTGAGGTGTTGCAGCAGCATGATCAGTTGTTTTCGAGGAGCAATCTTGCCGTAGCAGCGTTCAATCTCCGCCATTGTCTCCGCAAACTCTATCTTGCAGTAAGCCATGCACAGCTCGTAGTCTTGCTTGGTCCACGTCACGGTTGTGCCGCCGTTCTTGATATGTAGGTATAGTTCCTTGCCGCATCGTGCGTTCGCTTCGCTGCTTTGCGATGCCACCATTATGTCGTTGTTCAGTTTCTCTATCCTGTCCGATTTCTTTGCACTTTCCTTTTTCAGCGACTTAATCTGCGTCTTAGCTTGTTCCAGACTTTGTTTTTCTGCTTTCAGTCTATTGTGTACTGCGATCAGCCTCTTTCTTGTTCTGTGTAGCATTAACGAGAATACCACTATACATAATAATATAATAATAAGTATGCCCATAGATGCAGATGTTATGGTGTCCAGCAAGTCTTTCATTGAGAGTGACGAATTTATATTCGACTGCAATTCGCTCATGTTATATTTCTTTTTTCTTGTATAAAGATTGTCTTTAGCCTCCGACATCTTCGACATATAAAGGGCGTAATTTTTCAAATCGCCTCTTTTGTAATACAAAGCCGCTATCTTTTCACATGTTTCTGCTTGAGTCAGATAGTTCGGGTCGCAATCAATGGATTTCTTCCACATCTCTTCTGCCTTGGCATCGTTTCCTAAAGCGTTGTTGTAGTAACCTGCAACTCTATATGATACCGCATCCTTGCTGTAGTATAATGCGCTGTCAAGATAATCTTTCGCTTTCTTATTATCTTTATTTATGAAATAGTCGGCAACGATAGAGTAGGCATATCCTTTGCAGCTGTTGTGTGTATATGGTAAAAGAGGAATGCATAACAATCTGTAATACCCCACACTGTCTTCCATTCCCAAAGTGCTGCAACATGACGATGCCATGCCCAGCGTAAATACCTGATATCTCTTGTCGCCAAGTTTTTGCGCACTTTGTAGAGACAACTTACAATAGTGAAGTGATAGCTTGTCTTCGTCGAATATGATATTTATATATGCCAAAGCCTCGCAAAGCTGTTGGTAGATGTCCAAGTTCCGTCGTTTGTTCAGATCGCAGTTTTTGAATATGAGTTCAGATTCTTTTTCGTAGAAAAGTGCTTTCGCCATATCGCCCGCAAGTCTATACATCTCACCTTTATAGAAGTATGCTCTCGCCAATTCGTCTTTCATGTTTTTGGCTTTGTAGTAGTCTATACAAGAGTTCAATGACAACGAATCGTCAATGAAGTTGTTCTTGCCGAAAGCATATCTTGTTTTCAGCAGTTGATAATAGGCTTTTTGTTCTCCCGACAATTTCTCTGTTTCTATTTTGACAAGAGCTTTTGAAGCAGAAGCGTAATCAAGACTGTCCAGCATATTGTCTATGCTGGATAGTTCTGCCATTCTGTTGTTGTTTGAACATGAAAACAGCGATAGTAGGAGGGTGTATAAAAGAACGAATCGTTTCATTTGAAATAGCTTGTTTTATTCAAGACAAAGTTAAACGTTTTTTCTTTAATACAATCAGTTGTCTACAAGAAACTTTCGGACATTTTCAGCGCATTTTTGAAACGTCGCTATTGATTATCAATGTGTTACGTTTTTTCGTTGTCCGGCTCTGTTTTTTCAAGTGTTGTTTTATTAAGAAAAAAACACTACATTTGCAGCGAACGAAAACAGATAAAAAGAGATTTAAACAAATCATTAACCAATAAGATACTTGCTTATGAGAATACACAAAGATGAACCATAAGGGCGGTTATGTGGTGCAAGTGAAGGGTAATCCGCTGGCAAAGGTCAGCTCAACAGAGAACTTTTTGAGCACTATTCGTGGCATATCCATATCTGACGATATACGTGTGTTCGGCAAGCAGGGAGTGATAATTGCGCTCAACGACCGTGTGATAAGCTACAAGCAGCTTAAAGAGATACCGACTTCAATGATAGAGCGTATAGAACTTGAACAGCAGGCTCCGTCGGCGTATGTGAGTGGTGGCGTTAAGCCGCCGCTTCTGCGTGTGGTCTTGCGCAATGAACCTGGTCTGTTAGGGTCAGTAGGGCTTTCGTCATGGTATTGTATGGATGAGAGTTGGGCGTTGACGGAGACCGCAAACGCTCTGCTTTCGTTGGGCAAATTCAGTCTGCTCAACAACTTCAGTAACACAAACGGATTCTGGAGGGACGGAATCAAACAGGATGTCTTCTATGCCGACCACGAAACACATCAAAAGGCAGAATCGCGTCAAAAGCTGAAGCGTTCGCTGCAAAACGACTTGAATATGCGTTATAGCTTCACGCCATACGACCATATTGATGTCAATGCCTCGTATTCTACGCAGAAAGAAAGCGGCAAACTTCTGAACACGGGGGATGTTGCGTTGTTCAACGAGCATGGGCATGATTCCAACTACGGCAACGGAGTAAGCGTGAAGATGGTGAAGGGATTGAAGAAGGACGGTGTGAGCAAGGTGTCGGTGAAGGGTTCTTACTCCGAATCGCATTTCAAGGAAGACCGTAAGTACGATGCCTTCTCGTCCGGCGTACAGTTGATGGACATCGACAATGGCAGATACAATGCCGACATCAGCACAATACTTACATACGCTATCGGCAGGAGTCATTCGCTGAAGGCGGGTGTGAACTATAATAGGATATCGGAACTGAACAGCTATAAAAACCTTGGTGGAAACACTGTTAAGTTTATGGACGACACTGACAACAGGCTCTCCGTGGCGCAGACACACGGAATGGTGGAGTATGAGAACACTATAGCTGGCAAGTATTATCTGAAGGCGGAGATGAACTTCGCCCATTACAAACTGGGCTACGATGACCATCTTGCCGGTGCACGTATTGCGAATGTCAGCAACGGACTATATGGCAGCGTGTCGGGTTACATTCCGTTCAATCAGGAAAAGCAGCGCTATCTGAACATGTCGGCGATATACACATTCTCTTACCCTAACTACGGCTACTATTCGCCTGTCGTAGTGTATCAGAACGACAAACTGTACAACAAAGGCAACCCCGACCTTGATGTCGAGAAGCTGTATATCTTCGAATTGGCATATTCTGCCAACCCCCATCTCAGCATTAATTACGGCTTCTCCCATCGCACCAACTTCGTGAGTGTGTTCATGCATCAGGACTCAACCGATCCGACGGTATATTATACCTGTCCGGAAAATGCAGGACACGAGAACGTACACAGCTTGGTGCTCAGCTATCGTGTGAATCCGTTCAGAATATGGACTGTAAATGCCATGCTGGTCGGTGAGTACAAGAATACGCATACACCAAACAAGCGTTTTAATGCGGCTACGGCTTTTCTGAATGTGCACAGCTATGCTCGTCTGACAAACAATACGGGTCTGAAATTGAGGTTCGAATATAAAGCTCCGAGCAAGTCTGTAAACGTAAAGAAATCTGGAAATTACGTTCTTAGCTTAGGAGCATACGCCTCGTTCTGCAAGAATCATCTTAACATGGACCTTACGGGCTACAGGGCTTTGTGTAACAAAGTGGTGACGACAACGTCAGGAGACGGTTGGCGAATGGAGCGACGCAACAGATATTCTGAATTCAGAATAGCCTATAACCTAAGCTGGAACTTCAACTTCGGCAAAAAGATAAACGGCAGACGTGTGGAGAGTGTAAGCACAAGCGCAAAAGAACGGCCTACACTATAGAGTTACTTATGAGGGTGAACCTGATATTGTAAACAATGCAAAAGTAGTTGATGTTGATACTAAAATAGTAAGGAAAAGCAACGATAATTATTGCTCCATGATTGAAAAAATCCTCCAAAAGGAGTGAGTTTCTCAGATTTATTTGTATTTTTGCCATGTTATATTAGAGCATAGTCTTTATAAATTTTGCAAATCAAAGAAATTATGACACATACTATATTTGTAATATTATATATTGTACTCAATATCATTTATTTGTATTTTCTTGGTTCAGCAGGAAAAGATATTAAAAAATCTATACAATTACGCGACAAACAATGGTTTATAATATGTATTATACGTGTGATACTCATTCTATGTGTCATTATATGGTTCAACTATGCATACTATAATAAACTATAATCGTATTTGCGAACCGCATCTTATGTAGGCGAAAAAATCTACCATATCTTCCAGAAATGCCGTAAGCTGCACATTATGAGCATAATAAAGGCTGGGAGATAGGCTTGGAAACGAAATATCTTCCAGCCTATCTTCCAGCCTTTGCTGTGTTATTAAACAAGGGGGTTGTGATGCAAATCACAGCCCTCTTGCTTTGTATATGGTCTCTTTTGCGGCGTTTATCTCCTGGAACTTCTTTTCGGCAGCCTTGCGCACGTCGTCGCCGAGCGTAGCCACGCGGTCGGGGTGATGCTTGAGTGCCATGCGGCGGTAGGCAGCCTTCACCTCGTCGTCGGTGGCTGACGGGTCGATGCCGAGCACCTTGTATGCGGCTTCGAGGCTGTTGCCGCCCGAAGAGAGGTTGAGCATCGAGCTGAGGTCCTCGGCGGAGATGCCGAGACTGGCAGCCACGAAGTGCAGGGCGTCGATCTCACTCTGCGGCACGGCGCCGTCGGCCTGCGCTATGAGCACGAGAAAGTTGAGCAGCTGCAGACGCTGTGAGTAGTCCATGTGCTGCGCTATCTCAGCGCACGACTCGCGTATGGTGTTCTTGAACGCCGCTTCGCCCATCTGCTTCTGTCGTTCGAAGAGGCGCAGAAGAATCTCCTCGCCCTGTCGCACGGCTATCTCGCCGAAGTTGCGGCGCAGGAAGGTGCGCACAAGCTCCATCTCGGAGTGCATCACCCTGCCGTCGGCTTTCATGATGTACGAGGCGAGCACGAGCAGCGAGAAGAGGAACGAGTTGCGCTCGCCCTCATACTGCTGTTGGGCTGAATAGCCGCCGTAAGTATTGCCGCCGTATGCGTTGCTGTTTCTGTACGTGCCGTTGTCGAACGTGTTGTCGGCATTGTCGCTAAAGCCTTCGGCTCCCTTCTCAAAGAGCCAGCCTATGGCGTAGCCGGCAAGTGCTCCAAGCGGTCCGCCGTTGATAAAGCCGAGGAAACCGCCAATCCATCTTCCTATTCCCATGTTTTGTTGTTTGTTGTTTATTTCTGTAGCGGAGGTCTCCGGCCTCCGCAGCAAGCAATGATGCATACGCTTTAATTGCTTGTGGTTTGTGTCAGACTTGGTGTTGCGGAGGCCGGAGACCTCCGCTACGAGTGGTTTAATAAGCCTTTTGTACGAATTGCTCCGCTTCGGCTTCCTTCAGTCCGCTCTCCACGAGCACCTGCTTCAGGTTGGCGTAGTTGCGGCGGAACGCCTCGATGCGCTCAGCTGCCTCCTGCGGGGCGTAGCTGATGGCGACGCCTGTCGACTCCATTGTGCCCAACTGCTCGTTGAACAAGAAGCCCGGCGTGCGGCTCTTGATGGCTATGCAACCCTGCTGTATATGGCGGAACTTGCCGATGAGTCCGTCGGCAACAGGCGCGGCGTTCTTCGGGAACGTAACGGTGACGGTCTTCTCCTTCGTGCAGTCGGTCTCGGCGATGTCGATGAGCACCGAGAGGTTGTTGCCGTCGTACGCATAAGACGCCTCTGCGCCGTCTATCAGCACGCTGGCGGGCACGGCAGACGCAACCAGCTTGAGCGTGTAGTGGCGGTTGGCGGGCATATCCTTGTACGTGCCCTTGCGCGCGCCGATGGTTACGGCTATGGTGCTGTCGTTGAGCGTGCGTTTGGTGAGCAGCGTGGTGGCGTACTCGCTGGCGTAGTGCTTATCGTTGCCGTTGTCCTCGTAGAGCGTGAAGCTGCTGTCGCCCTTGCCCGGATAGACGGCTACGGTTATCGGTTCGCTCGTGCTGCTGAGGTTCTCCACCTTGCCGTATTCGGGCAGCACTGAGCCAGCCTTTACGTAGACAGGATACTCGTCGAGCTGGAACTTGCGCTCGACGGTCTGTCCGCCACGTAAGAGCGTACCAGACGAGAGCTCGTACCAGTCGCAGCCCGCAGGCAGCCACACATGTTGCGTGGAGATGCCGTCGTGCATAGGGCTTGTGATGGGGTAGACAAGCATGTTGTCGCCGAACATATACTCGTTGCGGTTGGCGTAAGCCTCCTCGTTCTCGGGGTAGTCGTAGTACATAGGGCGGCAGAGCGGCAGGGCGTCGTCGTAGGTGCGGCGCGCCATGCTATATATATAAGGTGCGAACTGGTAGCGTTGGCGAATTATGTCGTGCAGGATGTCGCGCTCGTGGTCGGCGAACACCCACGGCTCCTTGTTCAGTCCGGCGTCCTTCGTAGAGTGGGTGCGCAGGATAGGGCTGAACGCGCCGAACTGCATCCAGCGTATATACATCTCGGGGTCGATGGAGTGGGCGCCCATGTGTCCGCCCATATCATGACTCCAGTAGCCGTAGAGCACGTTAGACGCCGTAGAGTTGAAGTAAGGCTGGAAGTCGAGCGATTTCCAGCTTATTATGGCGTCGCCCGAGAAACCGATCTGATAGCGGTGGTTGCCCAGTCCGCCCCAACGGTGGTAGAGCATAGGGCGCGTTTCGCGGTTGCGCTCCATGTCGGTGAACGTAGTATAGTTGATCCACCAGGTGTTGCTGAGATTGGGGAACTGCTTGTCGTTGCTCCACTGCTGCCAGTCGAGCCACCAGAAGTCGACGCCGTCCTTCTCCATCGGGTGCAGCACCTTCTCGTACCAGCCCTGCATGAAGTGCTTGTCCGACGCCGTCCACTCTATAGTCTTCTTCTCGTCAGGGTTCATGCCCATCCACTGCGCCATCGCCGGGTAGCAATCCTCGTCGGGTTTTATGCCGTCGGCAGGGTGCAGGTTGAGCGTGGTCTGCAGGTTCTGCTGCTTTGCCCACTGCAGGAAGCCCTTGGGCGAGGGAAACAGGCGTCGGTTCCAGGAGTAGCCTGTCCAGCCGCCACGTGCAGGCTCGGCATAATGCCAGTCCATATCCACGACGAGCACGTCGAGCGGAATGTCGTAGTTGTGCATCTTCGTGACGAGGTTGCGCAGCTCGTTGTCGCTGTACGTCCAGTAGCGCGACCACCAGTAGCCGAAGGCGTAGCGCGGCGGCAGTGGCACCTTGCCCGCAAACTCGGTATAGTCGCGTAGCGCCTTCTTGTAGTCGTGTCCGTAGGCGAGGAAATACCAGTCCTGCGTCTTGCCCTCGTTCGGGCGGTGGGCAACCCACTGCCAGTCGGAGTCGTCGAACACATATCCGTTGGAGTCGTCGATGAATGTCCATCCGTTGCGCGAGAGGAGTCCGTCTTCGAGCGGCATCTTGTGCGAGTCGAGATTCGTGTCGCCGTCGTATCCGTCGAGCGTGCGGTAGGTGCCCTTCAGGTTAGCGTTGTCCTTCAAGCCCGGATGCCAGCTGAACGAGGTGGTGTACAGGCTGCCGGCTTTCTGCTTGCCGGCGGCTTTCTGCCTCGTCTTGACGGAAGAGATGCGCAGGTTGTTCTCGTTGAACATTCCGCTGCCTTTGGTGTACGACAGGACGAAGCGGTCGGTAGAGATGGTGACGGTCTTCGGCGTGTTCTTCACCTTGTAGGCTGCGGCAGGGTAGCTGCGGTCTACGGCGATGAACGACTTGTTGTTAAGAAACTGTCCGTCGGGCGTGTATTCCATGCGGATTGCTCCATCGGTAATCACGGTGAAGCGCACGTTCTGGTCCTGATAGGCGATGTTCTGGTTCTGCGCAACGGCGCACGTGGCTAATGCCGCAAGTGCTGTTGTGATAAGGCTTCTTTTCATAATTGTATGTGTTTTATAGTGGTTGGGTTTAATGTATATCGTTGTTTTGCTTGTTGTTTATCGTTGTTCTGCCTGCGATATGTCGTTGCTCTGCCTGCGATATGTCATCGGACACCGAACGCGATCCGATTGGATTGCGTACGCCGCCCGATCAGATTGCGTCCGCCGTCCGATCAGACGGCGTTCGCTCGCCGATGACTTTCCCTAAGGCTTTGCACGGTATGAATATGTTTTTTATGTGCAAAAACCGTGCCTGTCGGGGCGTTTGTCGGTGTTTTCAGTCGTCGGCAATCGACTCGTAGGTCGGTATGTCCTGCAGGAAGTCGTACGTGCGCTTGTCGTAGTCGATGCGGCAGCAGTAGTGTTGCAGTCCGTTGCTCACGACGAGGTAGTCTACGTGCAGCAACAGGTTGTACGCCGCAATCTGCTCGAACACCTTCTGCGTTATCTCCACCGTCGGTGCTTTGTACTCCATTATCATGCGCGGTTGCAGGTGGCGGTTGTAGAGCACGCTGTCGGCGCGCAGCTTCTTGTTGCCGATGCTGAGGCTCATCTCGTTCGCCATGAGCGCGGCAGGGTAGCCCTTGTGTTCTATCAGATAGTGGACGAAGTGCTGGCGTACCCACTCCTCGGGCGTGAGCGCTACGTAGCGGTGGCGCAGAATGTCGAAGATGCGGGGCTGTTCTTTCGTGCCCGATAACTTTATTTCGAAAGATGGTAGGTTTAATCGAATCATTTTTGTAATTTTGCTATCTTATGCAAAGTTAGTGCATTTTGCGTAAAAAGCGGATGCTGTGCATGCCGTTTTGCGTATTTTTACACCTTATTATATATATTATTATGGCAGAAAAGAAAGCTACGGTCACATTCGACGCTATTATGCGCGACTTGAAGTCGGGGAAATACGCTCCGGTGTATATCCTCATGGGCGACGAGTCGTACTATATAGACCGTATTACCGATTACATAGCAGAAAATGTGCTCGCCCCCGACGACCGCGACTTCAATCAGACCGTGGTGTTCGGCGCGGATACCACCGCCGCACAGGTAGTGGATATGGCGAAGGGCTACCCCGTCATGCCGGCTGCGCATCGTGTGGTGATAGTGAAGGAGGCGCAAGGACTCAAGTCGCTCGACGCCCTGGAGCGCTACTTCGAGAAACCGCTGGCGTCGACGCTACTCGTCATAGCCTACAAGAACGGCACCATCGACCGCCGAAAGAAGGTGGTGGGCAAGGCGGAGGCTGTAGGAGTGGTGTTCGAGAGCAAGAAAAAGCGCGACTACGAGCTTCCGACGTTCATCGAGACGTATCTGAAGAAGAATCATGTGGCGATCGACCCGAAGTCGGCTGCGATGATTGCAGAGCATATCGGTGCCGACCTCAGCCGACTCATTTCGGAGCTCGACAAGGTGATGATCTCGCTTCCCGACGACAACAGGCGCGTGACGCCCGACATCGTGGAGCGCGAGATTGGTGTGAGCAAGGAGTTCAACATCTTCGAACTGAGGACCGCCATCATCGAGCGCAACGTGTTCAAGGCAAACCAAATCGTGAAATACTTCGACAAGAACCCGAAGGCGGGATCGCTGTTCTCGTGCCTGCCGTTGCTCTACACGTTCTTCCAAAACCTGATGGTGGCGTTCTACGCTCCCGACAAAAACAACGATAATAACCTCGCCGCTTTTCTGGAACTAAAATCGGTGTGGGCTTTGAAAGACTATAGGGTGGGGATGCGCAACTTCTCTGCGATGAAGACTCTCCAGATTTTAGCCAAAATAAGAGAAACAGACGCCAAAAGTAAGGGTCTGGACAGTCTGAATACCTCTACAGACGACCTGATGAGGGAGCTTATCTTCTTCATTTTGCACTAAAACAGCCCGTTTTTCGCCTCGATTTTCTCTAAAATAGAAATTCTGAAAGACCTTAATTTTTAGCCTAATTCCCTACGTTTCATGGGAGTTAGGCTATTTTTGTGCCCTCGTACGTGGCACTTTTTTGAAATTCTTTTCCCCTCGTTCGTAATTTTTCTGTTTTGCGAAAATCTGCAGTTTTCGAAGCCAAATTATTCACGTTTCGTATATCTTAACATAAAGAATTGTGCATTTACAAATTTATATTGAGTATAAATACACGTTTGTAAAGTTATATGTGTTTAAACGGATTTGTAAATGTAAATACTTTGGAATTGTGTATTTGTACTTTCTAATTCACAAATCAATAATTTGAAAGTGTGGTGAACATATAAATTCAATAACAATAAATCGGTGTAAATGCTTGAAAGACACTAAAATGTATGTTTGCGTTGTGTAAACACTTTCGAATATTTGCCAAATATCGGCTAAAATGCTCGATTGAATATTATTTAGCAGTTTAAATGCTTGTGGTAAGCGCAATTATATCAGTGATTTATACTAAATCGTTAAATATAATATTATATATGTATTTAGGCGTTTTTAGGTATGCTTATCCACAAATCTACAAAACTATACGGCGTCCGATGTTCTGAAAAACAACTTTGTAAATGTGTACGAAAATATTGATTTTAAAATTTAAATTCAAAAACTTGCATTTGCTGTTTTTTTTGTTTAACTTTGTAAATGCAACGAAAAACGCCGAAAATGGCGGTTTTTGGCTTGCCTAACGTAAAAAGTAACTGTAAAATGAAGGATAGAATCAAGAAAATTATGGAGATGCAGCGAAGCACCCAACAGGATTTCGCTGACCAACTGAAAATAGCTCCCGCCACTTTGAGTAGTATTTTCACAGGACGCACCCGCCCCACCTTGGCGATCGTCGACGCAATAAAAAGTCGCTACCCTCAGATCTCTACCGACTGGCTCATGTTCGGCAAGGGAGACATGCTCGTGAAGCAGGATGCGGAGGGCGAAAAGGATGCCGACCGGAACGAAGCTGAAAACGACCTGTTGGTTGATGCCGATTATGCGCCGAACGCAGAGCCGCACTATGGCGGATTCTCACCTGTTGAACCGGGCGTAAACCATACTGCAAAAAGTGCTGATGTGGCAGGCTTCGCTATGAAAAGCGGCGAGGTGAAGCAGCGCCGAATCACCGAAATTCGCGTCTTTTACGACGATCAGACCTGGGAAACCTTCGTTCCGAGCAATCCGTAAGGCTTCCTGTCGCCTTCGGCACGCAACTCTGCCAGCAACAGCAGAGTTGCTATGCTCGCAGGTTAAATATCATTAACTGTTTTCTTGTGAAAATAATAATTTGTATCTTTGCACCTTACTAATTATAAGTAATAACGGTGCTCGCACCTTATTAAATAGGTACATAAAATCAAATATTATATAAATATTCAATGAAACAGTACAAATTAGTGAACAATGTGCTTGGCTGGCTCACGTTCTTCGTGGCGGCTTTCGTATATTGTTCTACGATTGAGCCGACAGCCAGCTTCTGGGACTGTCCTGAATTTATCACAACGGGTTACAAACTCGAAGTAGGTCATCCGCCTGGAGCACCTTTCTTTATGCTTACCGCAAACCTGTTCTCGCAGTTTGCAAGCGATCCGTCGCAGGTTGCGCGTATGGTAAACACGATGAGCGCATTGCTCAGTGCCACCACGATCCTGTTCCTGTTCTGGAGTATCACGCACCTTGCGCGCAAACTCATTCTTAAGGATTGGAGCGAGCTGACTCTCGGCAAACTCATCGCTATAGAGGCTTCTGGCTTGGTGGGCGCACTTATCTACACTTTCTCAGACACATTCTGGTTCTCTGCTGTAGAGGGCGAGGTTTATGCCTATTCGTCAGCGTTCACAGCTATCGTTTTCTGGCTCATTCTGAAGTGGGAAGATCACGCCGACGAGCCTCACAGCGACCGCTGGCTGGTGCTTATCGCATACATGACTGGTCTTTCAATCGGTGTTCACCTGTTGAACCTGCTTTGTCTGCCGGCTATTGTGCTTGTATACTGCTACCGCCGCTTCCCGAATATCGAGCTTAAGGGTTCGCTCATAGCGCTTGTAGGCTCGTTCATCCTCGTGGCTGCAGTGCTCTACGGCGTTGTTCCGGGCATCATTACCGTGGCAGGTTGGTTCGAACTCCTGTTCGTCAACACTCTCGGCTGTCCGTTCAATACGGGCGAAATCATCTATATCGTGCTGCTCGTTGCTATTGTTATTTGGGCAATATACGAGTCGTACGCCGATAAGAGCTTCAAGCGTCAGAACGTTTCGTTCGTTCTTGCGGTGGGTATGCTCGGTATACCGTTCCGCGGAATGACATGGAGCGCAGCTATCCTTGGCTTGGTGATACTCGCAGCTATCTATTTCGGCTTGAACTATCGCAAAAAGATTGGCAAGGACCTTGTTCCTGTGGTTACATCACGCTTCAAGAACACCGCTCTGCTCTGCATGCTGATGCTTATGATTGGCTATTCGAGCTACGCAGTCATCGTTATACGCTCGGCTGCTAACCCGCCGATGGATCAGAACTCGCCGGAGGACGTGTTCACACTCGGCTCTTATCTCAGCCGCGACCAGTACGGCGACTCACCGCTGCTCTACGGACAGGCTTACACTTCGCAGGTGGCTTACGACGTCGACGGCAATATGTGCGTGCCTAAGCACAAGGAAGGTGCTGCTATCTGGCAGCGCAAGGAGAAGGCTTCTAAGGACGAGAAGGACTCTTACTTCGTTGTTTCGCATAAGGACAAGATCATATATGCTCAGAATATGCTCTTCCCGCGTATGCACTCGTCGGCTCATGCAGGAGCTTACGAGAACTGGATGGGAGGCGTCGAGGGTACTCAGGTGCCTTACGACCGTTGCGGCGAGCCTGTGATGGTGAAGATGCCTACCCAGATGGAGAACATTCGCTTCTTCCTCTCTTATCAGTGCAACTTCATGTACTGGCGCTACTTTATGTGGAACTTCGCCGGACGTCAGAACGATATTCAGGGCAACGGCGAGCCTGAGCATGGCAACTGGATAACCGGTATATCGTTTATCGACGACTGGATGCTTGGCGACCAGAGTAAGATGCCGGCTGAGCTGAAGGCTAACAAGGGTCACAACGTGTTCTACTGTCTGCCTCTGCTGCTCGGACTCATCGGTCTTTTCTGGCAGGCTTGGCGCGGTCAGCGCGGCATCCGCCAGTTCTGGGTTGTGTTCTTCTTGTTCTTTATGACAGGTCTTGCTATCGTGCTCTACCTTAACCAGACTCCGCAGCAGCCGCGTGAGCGCGACTATGCTTATGCAGGATCGTTCTACGCTTATGCTATCTGGTGTGGTCTTGGTGTTCTGGCTATCTACGATATGCTCAAGAAGAAGATAAAGGGCAATGATGTCGCTGTAGCCGGTGTTGTAGGCGTAGCCTGTCTGCTCGTGCCTATACAGATGGCTTCGCAGACCTGGGACGACCACGACCGCAGCGGACGCTATACTTGCCGCGACTTCGGTCAGAACTATCTCATGACGTTGCAGGACAAGGGCAATCCTATCATCTTCACTAACGGCGACAACGATACCTTCCCGCTTTGGTACAACCAGGAGACTGAGGGCGTGCGTACAGACGCTCGTGTCTGCAACCTCTCTTATTTGCAGACAGACTGGTATATCGACCAGATGAAGCGTCCGGCTTACGATTCGCCTTCTGTGCCTATCACTTGGCCGCGTATCGACTTCTGCTCGGGAACAAACGACTATATCGAGGTTAAACCTGGCATGAAGCAGCAGCTTCTCGAGTTCTACCGCGATTATCCGAAGGAGGCGCGCGCTGCGTTCGGCGACGATCCGTTCGAGTTGAAGAACATCTTGAAGTATTGGGTGCGCTCTAAGGATAGCGACACGCACATAATTCCTACAGATACGCTCTATATCACTATCGACAAGGAGGCTGTGCGCCGCTCTGGCATGATGATGGCAAGCGATACTATCCCAGATCGCATGGTTATCTCGCTCGCCGGCAAGCGTGCTATCTACAAGAACGACCTTATGATGCTCGAGATGCTCGCGCAGTGCAACTGGGAGCGTCCGTTGTATGTGGCTACAACCGTGGGTTCTGACAACTACATGAATCTCGGTGACAACTTCGTGCAGGAGGGTCTGGCTTACCGCATAACGCCGTTCAACACTAAGGCGCCCGGAGCTAAGAACTTCGACACGGAAAAGACGTATAACAACGTGATGAACCGCTTCAAGTGGGGCGGTCTTGACAAGCCGGGGCTCTACATCGACGAGACTGTGATGCGTATGTGCTACACTCATCGCCACCTCTTTGCAACTCTTGCCATGCAGCTCATCGCTGAAGGTCAGAATGCAAAGGCTGAGAAAGTGCTCCGCAAGTCGGAGAAGGTGCTGCCTGAGTACAATGTGCCCTACACATTCATGTCTGGTGCAAGCGATTTGGCGCGTGCTTACGCCCTTATCGGCAAGAAGGCTGACGCTGCGCGCATCCTCAACAAGGTTTGGGCTGATGCAAAGAGCTACGCCGACTACTACTTGCAGCTCACAGGTTCGCGCTTTATGATGTCGCAGAACGAGGTTCTTCGCCAGCTCTACATCATGCAGAACATCGCTGACATGACTCAGGCTTGCGATAAGAATCTCGCCAACCAGCGTCTTAAGACCATTAATGCTCTCTACGCTGTATATCAGGCGAAGGGTGGCACGCCTTATCAAGGCGAATAAGCGCAACGGCGAATAAGCAAAGTACGTTGGTTAATGGACAAAGTACGACTAAGAGTAAACAAAACGACGAAGAATAAATAGTCAGCAATGTTTATAGAACAACCATCAATATGGCTTCGATGGCTCTATCCGAGAGCGTCGTGGAGAATGGACCACAACGACCATTCGGTGTATCTCACGTTCGATGACGGACCGATACCCGAGTCGACACCGTTCATTCTCCAGACGCTGAAGGAGTTCGGTATACACGCCACCTTCTTCATGGTGGGCGACAACGTGCGCAAGTATCCCGAACTCTACAAGCAGATTGTGGCAGAGGGACATCAGGTAGGCAACCACACGTATCATCATTTGGGCGGCTTCAAGCACTTCACCCATACATACGTGAAGGATACCAACAAGGCTAATGAGCTGATTGGTTCCCACCTGTTCCGTCCGCCGCACGGCTGCATGAGTCATGCAGAGTATCTGTGGCTGCGCCGCAAGTATCGCATTGTGATGTGGGACCTTGTGACGCGCGACTACTCTAAATGGCTTACTGCCGACGATGTTGTGGAGAATGTGACGCGATACGCCCGCAACGGCTCAATCATCACGTTCCACGACTCGCTGAAGAGCATCGAGAAGCTGAAGACCGCCTTGCCCCGTTCGCTGCAATGGCTGAAGGATCAGGGATACAGCTTCAAGGTTTTCGATTAAAATGAAGATTAGGATTTGATTTTATTGAAATAATCCACAACATCTTAATTGATGATTTTATGATATAATCCAGAATGTCTTGATGTTGATTATATTTATAAAATCAAATAACATCTGAAATGGTGATTTTATGACAAACAGCATAACATCTGAACTGATAAAAGCCGAGGCAAAGAGTCTCGGCTTTTTTGCTTGTGGTATAGCGAAGGCGGATGCCGTTGAGCAGAGTGTTGTAGACAGCTACCGCCGTTGGATAGCAGAAGGCTGCAATGCCAGCATGGCCTATCTTGAGAACTATCCCGACAAGCGTTTCGACCCGCGCCTGCTTGTGCCTGGCGTGCGCAGCATTGTGTCTGTGGCGCTCAACTATGCGCCGTCGCGCCGTATGCCCACAGACGCACCGCAATTTGCGTCGTACGCATTGGGTAAGGACTATCATGATGTAGTGAAGCACAAGCTCTCCCAACTGGCAGAGCAACTCGGTTTTGAGCTTAGCGACCAGGTGCGCGCCTTCTGCGACTCAGCGCCCGTGCTTGAACGCTATTGGGCTGTGCGGGCAGGATTGGGCTGGATAGGACGCAACCATCAGCTCATAATACCTCATGCCGGCTCGATGTTCTTCCTTGGTGAGTTGTTTCTGCCCGTAGAAGTGGACTACGACAAGCCTATGGAGTCGCGTTGTGGCACGTGCAACCACTGTGTTGAGGCTTGTCCTACGCAGGCGTTGAAGCGCAATGCAGACGGCGACACCTGTAAGTTCGACAGCAGGCTTTGCCTAAACTATCAGACGATAGAGAATCGCGGTGAAATTCCCGACGAACTTGCAGCCAAACTTGCACCTTATATATATGGTTGCGACCGCTGCCAGTCGGCATGTCCGTGGAATCGCTTCGCTGTGCCCAATACAACGCCTGAGCTGCAGCCTTCAGACGAGCTGCTTGCGATGAAGCGCGAGGACTGGCTCACGCTGACAGAGGAAGAATATCGCAAGCTGTTCAAGGGGAGTGCGGTGAAACGCGCGAAGTATGCGGGGCTTATGAGGAATATTAAGGATGCACTGGAATGAGTTTTTTTCTTGATTGGTGTACTTCTTGCTTTGGCAAGCGGCAAAGCTATATTTCTTGGTTGGTGCACTTGAGACAAGCGCACCCCCTGAGAGTAGTGGTAAGAATAAGTTGATTCTTACGATTCTGATATTTCTTGGTTGGTGCACTTGAGACAAGTGCACCCCCAGAGAGTAGTGGTAAGAGTCAATTGATTCTTACAATTCTGATATTTCTTGGTTGGTGCACTTGAGACAAGTGCACCCCCTGAGAGTAGTGGTAAGAGTCAATTGATTCTTACGATTCTGATGCCCACTTGCGACGGATGCTTCTGCATATAATTGTGCAGCGTCATGGGTTCCTCCACCACTTTCTTATGAATCTGCGACGCGTTCAGCATGTGCAGTCCATCTTTATGCCACACCGCGATGCCGATATGCGATGTGTCGAGACCCTTTTTCTTTGTAATGATAGCGATGATGTCGCCGTCGTGTATGGCAGAACGTAGCAGTTTCGTATTCTTGATGTCACCCTTCGGTATATACATGTAAGTGTTGCCCGATAGGCGGCGTTCCATTTCTGCAATCGGCTTCACCATTTCGGGGTTGTTCTTCAGCATCGGATAGGCGTCGGTGTGCGTGCTCATGAAGTCGATGCTGAGCGTCTGTCGGGTGTTGAACGGCGGATTAGGCGTGTTTATTTCGCGAACGAAGCCGTCCTTTGTGTTCTCTTCAATCCACTCCGTGAAGTAATGCTGGCGAGCCGAGTAGTCGACGTTGCCATCAACGTAGCGAATGCGTCGCAGGAAGTGGAGATAATCGGCGTAAGAGGTGCGGTTGTGCTTCACGCATTCGTAGACGGCGAGCACGTTCTCCACGTACGTAGTACAGTCGAGCTGTCGCAGATTGACCACAAGATTCTCCTTACTGTCGTTCTCGAGCGTCTTTGCCACGTACGGAATGCCGCAGAAGCCGCGTGCTATGTGCAGCAACAGCAGTTGTCGTTGTCGGTCGGCGTCGATGTTCTGCGCTGTCGACGCACGGTATTGCAGCGCCTTGCTGATATGCTGCATCACGAGCGAGCTGTCGTTCGGGGCAGATTGCACCTCGAACGTCGGCTTCGCTGTTTTTTGTTTAGAGTCGTGTAGCGAAGCGTCAGCCTGTTTCGCTACACGACTTGTTTGTTTTGCGGCAGTTGCAGGCTGTTCTACGTCAGGAGTAGACTGCTTTGGAGCCGCGTTGCATTGCGCCATCAGCGTTGCTGAGGCTATGATTGTTAAGAATGTTGCTTTCATAATTGAATTTGTTAGGCTTGGAGTTTTCCGTAGCGGAGGTCTCTGGCCTCCGCATCAACCAAGTCGAGTGCGTATGTTGTTTGCTGCGGAGGCCGGAGACCTCCGCTACAGTTTTGTGTGTTTGTTGTTTGCTGCGAAGGTCGGAGACCTCCGCTACGGTTTTGTGTGTTTGTTGCTTGCTGCGGAGGGCGGAGACCTCCGCTACGATATATAGCCTCCTTTGTTACTTTCTTTTTCTGAAGTTGAAGCCGAAGTAGATGTTCAGACTTCCGAACATGCTGTTCGTAGAGAATCGGGTCTTCTTGTAGTTGTACGAATGCACTATGGCGCTCATGCCGGCGAACCATCTCATGTTGTTCCACACGATGCCGAAGCGTCCCACGCCGTCGATATTGAAGTTGTTCATGCTGAAGTCGTGGAACGAAAGCACATCGTTGTTGCCGTTGCCCGTAGTGTTCTTGTATCCGAGCGCCATCGACACGGACGCCGACGCCAGCCAGTTGCGTGCGAACACCCAGTTGTAGGCATATCCGCACGAGGCAGACAGGTCGGTATACTTGATTTCCTTCATCTTCAGGTTGCTGTCCATGCATCTCGACGCCACATCCTCGCCCAGCCGGTCAGCCACGGTGTCGTACAGCTTGTCCCAATCGATCTTCAGCGAGTGCTTCGTATAGCCCACTCCGCAGAGCCACGAACCCGCCGAGCGTCGCTGTATGGTGCTCTGGCTGAATGCGGCGGGGTAGGAGAATCGCCGGTGGTTGAAGATATAATAGAGGTTGAAGCCCTTGATGCCCACGTTGATGCCGTCGAAGTCGACGTTCTTAAGCGGATGCGTATTGACGGAATAGCTCGGGTCGAAGCTTGCGCGCGAAATCTTGTAGTTGCTGCCTGTCTTGCGGTAGAACAGGTCGACGCCGAAGACGGCGGTGTACAGGCTAAGGTCGAACTCCGTGCTTCGGCTCTTGTTCTTCAAGTCGTTGAAGTCGACGGTGTAGCCGAGGAACAGCCATCGCCATCCGAAGTAGGGTCCGAACTTCATCTTCGGTTCGGGAGCGAACGAGAAGTCGTTGCCCTGCTCGCTGATTATTCTGTAGCGTTCATACGTATTGGTGTTCTGCACCATCGCGGCGAAGTCGTATCCCTGCGGCTCTATGTACGTCGTGTCTACGTCGGAGAACGATTCGAACAGACGCACGAAGGCGCCGCCCAATCGCTTTATGAACGGCTTCTTCTTGTGCGACTTTGCAATGAGGCTGTCTGCTGGCGGTTGGTCTGCGGTCTTCAGTCCGATAGCAGCCACGGAATCCGTCGCAGCCGTCGTGCAGGCAGCCGTCGTGTAAGTAGCTGCAGAATCCGCCACAGCTACCCGTCCGATGCTGTCGGCAGGCGTCTTAGCAGCAGTCTGCAGGCTTGCGCAGGCGGCAAGGCAGAGAATGAAGGCGTGTCGTCTCATTGCGTTATGTGGTATTGTCGTTTTTCATTGTTTGAAGCTTTCCAAGAGGCTTAGAGCTTGCCCAGTATGCGGTCCATTACCCAGTTCACAGGCGTGGCACTCACGCTCGTACAGGTGCAGATGCCCGTGCCCTGCAAGTGCTCTATAACGGCCTTGATTATAGGCAGCTGCACGTATGGTGGGTTGGGCACTACGATACTCGTCTTGCCCTTGCTCGTGACGAGCTGAATCGGGTCGTAGTTGTACACCGAGAACGAGAGCATGCCCTTCTCGCCAATCACCTCAATGCAGTCCTCCTTGGCGCTCTGGTGGCCCACGAAGCACCACGAGCCGCTGCCCGGCAGTCCGTTTTCGAAGAAGAAGCAGGCGCTGATGGTGTCCTCCGCCTTGTACAGATGTGCGCGGTTGGAGCAGTAGCCGTGCGCACGCGTGATTATGCCGAATATCTCCTGCAGCAAGTCGAGCTGATGCGGCGCGAGGTCGTAGAAGTAGCCCGCGCCCGCAATGTCGGGCTGCAGACGCCACGGCAGGTTGTGCGATGCGCTGTAGTCGAGGTCGCGCGGCGGCACCGAGAAGCGTATCTGCACGTTCGTCACCGTGCCTATCTCGCCCGACTCGATAATCTGCTTCACCTTCTGGAAGTAGGGCAGGTAGCGGCGGTAGTAAGCCACGAAACAGGGCACGCCTGTAATCTCGCTGATGCGGTTGATGCGTGCGCAGTCCTCGTAGCTCGCTGCCAGCGGCTTTTCTATATACACGGGTTTGCCCGCCTTCATCGCCATGATAGCGAATGTAGCGTGGCTCGACGGCGGAGTGGCGATATATACAGCCGTCACCTCGGGGTCGTCAATGAGCTGTTGTGGGTCGGTATACCAGCGCTTTATGCCGTGACGCTTGGCGTACGACTTCGCTTTAGCCTCGTTGCGGCTCATCACAGCCACAACCTTCGAGCCGGGCACCTCGTTGAACGCCGGTCCTGACTTCTTCTCGGTCACTTCTCCGCAACCTATGAATCCCCAACCTATCTGTTTCATTTCTTTATTCGTGTTTTATTAGTCAAAAATTTAACCGATGCCAGTCTTTCGGCGTGTCTTTTCTGATGCTGCAGCCCAGCTTTCGCGTCGGATTGCGTTCGCCGCCCGATTGGATTGCGTTCGGTGTCCGATTGGATTGCGTTCGGTGTCCGATTGGATTGCGTTCGCCGCCCGATCAGATTGCGTTCGCCGTCCGACGACTCGGCGTGAGCTTTTAGCAGTAGGAGGCTACGGCATTCTTGCCGTAGCCATAGCCAATAGCCGTTGCCATTGCCATAGCCGTTGCCATTGCCAATAATAGTTGTAGCGATTAATGGCTACGGCAGGAATGCCGTAGCCTCCTACAGTTAGCCTTTCGTCGCAATTCTGTAGTTTTGACATGTCCGCTTGCAATAGTGCTCTATTTGTTTCGCTCCAGCCAATCGTCGATGAGCATGCGCGCCAGACTCAGCTTCTCGGGTATCGTAGGCAGCGAGTGCTTGTTGAACCATCCGCCGCGCGATAGCTCCTCGTCCTGTAGCTTCAGCTCTCCGCTCTCGTATTCGGCGAAGAAGCCCACCATCAGTCCGCAAGGGTAGGGCCAGGGCTGCGACTTGAAGTATCGCAGATTCTTTATCTTGAGCTGCGTCTCCTCCATCACCTCGCGTCTTACAGCCTCCTCCAGCGATTCGCCCGTCTCCACGAAGCCCGCTATACAGCCGTAGAAGTCGGTCTTGAAGTTGCGCGCGTGCACCAGCAGCAGGTCGTCGCCGCGATTGATGAGCACGATGATAGCCGTGGCAAGCTGCGGCCAAACCGTCTTGCCGCAGTTGGGGCAGCGCTTCGATATGTCGGTGTCCATCTCCATCGGCGAGCCGCAGACGCCGCAGAAGCGCGTGTTGCGGTCCCAGTAGAGCAGCTCCTGTGCCTTGCCCGCCTTGAGGTAGAGCGGCAGCGAGAGCTTGTAGAACGACTGGCGCAGTCCGCACATCTCGTAGCGCGAGTCGTCGGGCGCCTCAGCGATGGCGAGAGCCTTCACGGCAGTGCCGTCATCCATAGGCGAAACGTTAAGAATGTGAGCGTCGGTAGCCACGCTTACTGGAGGCTCCTCGCCGCTCGGAATGGTGTGAGTGCCGTCGGTGCGTCGCTCCAGGAGCACGTCTCCGCGACAGAAAACAAACCAATATGCCATACGTTATTGAAATTAAATTGAAGTTAGTGGTACAAAGTTAATGCTTTTTAGATAAAAAAAGAATGAATTCTTGTATAATCGAAAGAATTTTGTACCTTTGCAATCATCAAAACCTTTGTAGTAAGACTACATTATGATACTATTAATCATTACGATACTGGTTATTGGTTCTATTCTGATAGCTACAGAAAAGTACACCAATATAAACAAAGCTGCGGTTGCCATCTTTGTAGGCACACTCGGCTGGATACTCTATGTCTGTTTCGGCGCCGACTTCGTGATGGGGCATCACGCTGTCGACTATGCTACGTTCCTCGACGGAGCCGAATCGTCGTCGGCAGAGGTGAAGCAGTTCATCGCCTACAACGTGTTTCTCAAGTACGTAGGCAAGGCCTCAGAGATAGTGCTCTTCCTGCTCGCCACGATGGTTATCGTGGAGATACTGCAGAACAACGGATGCTTCGACTTTATATCCCAGTTGCTGCGAACGCGCAGCAGCCAGCGCATGCTTTGGACGCTCTCCGTCGTCACCTTCCTTATCTCAGCCAATCTCGACAACCTCACCACGACGGTGATGATGCTCACCATCATGCACGACGTGGTGATACGCCAGCGGCAGCGCGTGCTGCTCGGCTGCGCCATAGTGATATCAGCCAACTGCGGCGGAGCGCTCACCGTTATCGGCGACCCGTCGGGCATCGTGCTCTGGAATATGGGCGCCGTCACAGCCACCAACTTCTCGGCTTCGATGGCACTGCCCTGTCTCATAGCGTGGCTCGTGCCCATCTTCTGGATAGGCCGCCAGCTGCCCACGCGCATCGAGACGCAATGGATAGTGCTGCCTTACCGCGGCGACGACACACGCCTGAACGTATGGCAGCGCCTCGTGATGCTCTTCGTGGGCATCGGCGGACTATGGTTCATCCCCACCTTCCATAGCATTACGAAGCTCAGTCCGTTCCTCGGAGCGCTCTGCGTGCTCTGCGTGCTTTGGATAGTGAACGAGATAGTGAACCGCAAACTCATGAACGCCGACGAGATGATACAGCGCCGCGTGCCGCGCGTGCTGCAGTACGGCGTCATACAGATGATGCTCTTCGTGCTCGGCATAATGCTAATCGTGGGCTTCGTGAAGGAGACAGGCGTGGCCGCACAGATGGCACAGGCGGCAGACAGGTATATGGGCAACGTGCTCGTGCTCGGCTTCTTCACGCAGATGCTCAGCAGCGTGCTCGACAGCTTCATGTCGCTCATGACGATGGTCTCGATGCACGACGTGGCAGACGGAGTGCAGAACGCACTCTACGCTCAGAACGGAGCCTTCTGGAAGATGATGGCGTACGCATCGGCTGTAGGCGGCAACATCTTCTGCATCGGAAGCGTCACCGGACTGGCGCTGATGAAGATGGAGCGCATACCGCTCGGCTGGTACGCCAAGAATGTGGGCATGGTGGCGTTCATCGCCGCCACAGCCGGACTCGTCGCGATGTACTTCATCGTGGCGTAGCGCCGGCTGGTGCATATATATATAATAATGTATAAGGGACATAATAGAAACAGAATATTAACAACCAAACCAATATAATAATTTAATAGCAATGGCAAGAGTTAAGACTATAGGTGTGCTCACCTCAGGTGGCGACGCACCAGGTATGAATGCTGCTATCAGAGCGGTGACACGTGCAGGTATCTGCAACGGATTCAACATAAAAGGCATCTATCGCGGATACGACGGACTCATCAATGGCGAGATAGAAGACTTCACCACAGAGAACGTCAGCGGCATCATCATGTCGGGCGGTACAATCCTGAAGACAGCACGCTCAAAGGAGTTCATGACAGACGAAGGCAAGGAGAAGGCTTACCAGCAGATGCAGGCACACGGCATCGACGCCCTCGTCGTCATAGGCGGTAACGGCTCGCTCACCGGCGCAATGGAGTTCGCAAAGAAGTACGATGTCTGCTGCATCGGTCTGCCCGGCACAATCGACAACGACCTCTACGGCACCGACTCTACAATCGGCTACGACACCACGATGAACACCATCGTAGAGTGTGTAGACCGCATCCGCGACACAGCGCAGAGCCACGAGCGCATCTTCTTCATCGAAGTGATGGGTCGCGACGCAGGCTTCCTCGCACAGAACTCAGCCATCGCAAGCGGCGCTGAGGCTGCCATCATCCCCGAAGACTCTACCGACGTCGACCAGTTGGCACGCTTCATGGAGCGCGGCATACGCAAGTCGAAGAAGAGCTGCATCGTCATCGTATCTGAAAGCCCGAAGTGCGGCGCCATGTACTACGCAGAGCGCGTGCGCAACGAGTTCCCGCAGTACGACGTGCGCGTGTCTATTCTCGGCCACTTGCAGCGCGGCGGACGCCCGTCGGCACACGACCGCATCCTCGCATCGCGCACCGGCGTTGGCGCTATCGAAGCTATCGTCCAGGGACAGCGCAACGTGATGATCGGCGTGCGCAACAACGAAATCGTATACGTTCCGCTGAGCGAGGCTATCCGCAGCGACAAGCCGTTCGACCGCAAGCTCATCCAGGTGCTCGACGAACTCAGCATCTAATACAGCGCAAATAAAGCAGTGGCGTAAGCGGAATTTGTAAATTCCTGCTACAAAATTTGTATATTTGGAACTGGAAAGTACAATTAATATTAAATAGTTTTTTCAATAACGATATAGTTGTTATATTTGCAACGGAATTAAAAATTTAAATAAATATAGTATGTCACAACTCAACGGGCACATCTCGCAGATTATCGGACCGGTTATCGACGTTTACTTCGATACAGCCGGAAAGAACGCTGAAGAGGTGCTGCCTAAAATACACGAAGCGCTGAAGCTCAAGCGTCCGAACGGACAGGAACTCATCATTGAGGTTCAGCAGCACATCGGTGAGGACACAGTTCGTTGCGTGGCAATGGACAACACCGACGGTTTGCAACGTGGCTTGGAAGTGGTGCCTACGGGCAGCGCTATCCTTATGCCGGCAGGTGAACAAATCAAGGGCCGTATGATGAACGTTATCGGTCAGCCTATTGATGGTATGAGCAAACTCGACATGGAGGGCGCTTATCCTATCCACCGCGAGGCGCCGAAGTTCGAAGACCTCTCTACACACAAGGAGATGCTCGCTACGGGTATCAAGGTCATCGACCTTCTCGAGCCTTACATGAAGGGCGGTAAGATCGGTCTGTTCGGCGGTGCCGGCGTAGGCAAGACCGTGCTCATCATGGAGCTTATCAACAACATCGCAAAGGGACACAACGGCTACTCGGTGTTCGCTGGTGTAGGCGAGCGTACACGTGAGGGTAACGACCTCATCCGCGATATGCTCGAGTCGGGCGTTATACGCTACGGCGAGAAGTTCAAGAAGGCAATGGAGGAGGGCAAATGGGACCTCTCGCTCGTCGACCCCGAAGAACTCAAGAAGAGTCAGGCAACACTTGTCTACGGACAGATGAACGAGCCGCCAGGAGCACGTGCTTCTGTAGCCCTCTCTGGTCTTACCGTGGCAGAGGAGTTCCGCGATCATGGAGGCAAGGACGGCGAGGCAGCCGACATCATGTTCTTCATCGACAACATCTTCCGTTTCACACAGGCAGGTTCTGAGGTGTCGGCTCTTCTCGGCCGTATGCCGTCGGCTGTAGGTTATCAGCCTACACTTGCCAGCGAGATGGGCAAGATGCAGGAGCGCATCACCTCTACAAAGAAGGGCTCTATCACGTCTGTACAGGCCGTATACGTGCCTGCCGACGACTTGACCGACCCGGCTCCTGCCACAACCTTTACTCACCTCGACGCCACAACCGAGCTTTCGCGTAAGATCACCGAGCTTGGTATCTATCCGGCTGTCGACCCGCTGGGCTCTACATCGCGTATCCTCGACCCGCTCATCGTGGGCAAGGCTCACTACGAGTGCGCACAGCGCGTGAAGCAGATTCTGCAGCGCTACAAGGAGTTGCAGGACATCATCGCCATCCTTGGTATGGACGAACTCTCTGACGAGGACAAGCTCACCGTGAACCGCGCACGCCGCGTTCAGCGCTTCCTCTCTCAGCCGTTCACCGTAGCCGAGCAGTTCACAGGCATCCCCGGCGTGATGGTTCCTATCGAGGACACCATCAAGGGCTTCAACATGATTCTCGACGGCGAGGTAGACAACCTGCCTGAGCAGGCCTTCCTCAACGTAGGAACCATCGAGGACGCTATTGCCAAGGGTAAGCGACTGCTTGAGGCTGCCAAGGGTTAACATCACATCATTAATGTTTTGTATCTATGAGTTTGAATTTGAAAATCGTTTCCCCCGAAAAGGTGGTATATGACGGAGCCGTGGAGCGCGTTGTCGTTCCGGGCACAAGTGGCGAGTTCGAGATTCTCGTCAACCACGCACCTATCATCTCCACCCTCGAAAAGGGAAAGCTCGTCTATCAAGACTCTGAAGGTCAGCACGAACTGATGGTTAACGGCGGTTTCGTTGAAGTGCAGAAGAACAACGTGAACATCTGTGTTGAACTCTGACGAAACGGACAATAACATGTTGAAAGAAGAAATAAAAGGCATCAGCCGCCGATACATCATCCAGTCGCTTTGCATGCTGGCAGTTGTCACGCTGATACCCCTGCTGCTATCATTGCTGACAAACGTCGGCGACCTTACGGCGCCTACCATTGTAGCATTGGTGTTCGCAGCAGTGGTGGAGACGGTAGACGCTCTCGTATGGGGCAAAGTGCGACAGGCTGGCGAAGACGGCTTGCCCACATTCTACACCGCCGTGTCGGGCTTTCGTATGTTGTTGGCATTGGCAACCTTAGTTGTGTGCTACTTCGTGGTAGGTCGTGACGCGATGATGGAGTACTGCCTGGTGTTCATCGGCTACTATTTCGCCATAATGATACACCACTCGGTGTTCTTCGCGCGCATATCAAATTCTCACACATCGTGTGACAATGAAAACAAATAATATAATGAAACAGATAAGGTCATTAATCGTACTCTTGGTAGTGATGCTCATGCCGCTCGCGGCTAACGCCTCGCATCAGAAAGAGGGACAGATCGACATACCGGAGATGGTTCTTGAGCACCTTTCCGACTCATACGAGTGGCATATCGCTTCGTACGAGGGAAAGAACCTCAGCATACCATTGCCCATAATCGTACGCAGTTCGGCTACAGGCGACTGGACGCTGTGTACTGCGGAGAGTCTGCCTGCCAACTACTTCTTCGATGCAGCGCATCATGGCAAGATCTACGAGAAGATGCCCGACGGCACAAGCGTAAGACCGCTCGACCTGAGCATAACAAAGACCGTAGCACAGATATGGATTGTTGTGTTCGTGCTCATTGCTGTCTTCCTCTCTTGCGCTCGTTGGTATAAGAACAAAGACGAGAAGAGCGAGGCTCCGAGAGGATTTGTCGGTTTGATGGAAATGTTCGTCATGACTATCTACGACGATGTTATCAAGGCTGCAATCGGCGAGAAACACTTCAAGCCGTTCGCTCCCTACTTGCTCACAGTGTTCTTCTTCATCTTCACAACCAACTTGTTGGGACTCCTCCCGATATTCCCAGGCGGAGCTAACGTGACTGGCAATATCAACATCACGTTCTTCCTTGCATTGTGTACGATGATTGCTATCAACCTGTTCGGCAAAAAGGAGTACTGGAAGGATATCTTCTGGCCGCACGTACCGGTGTTCCTGAAGGCTCCGGTGCCGTTGATGCCAGTGATAGAGTTCTTCGGCGTGTTCACAAAGCCGTTCGCTCTCATGGTGCGTCTCTTTGCCAACATGATGGCAGGACACGCAATTATCCTTAGCTTCACTTGCGTCATCTTCCTCGGATGGTCGATGGGCGTTGGTTATGGCATCGGACTGAACACCGTGAGCGTCATCATGATGCTGTTCATGAACATGCTTGAGGTGCTTGTAGCATTCATTCAGGCTTATGTCTTCACGCTGCTGAGTGCGGTCTTCATCGGACTGGCTCAGAAGGACGAGGAGGCAGAGGCTTAAAAAATTTAAGAGAATAAATATTAACAATAAAAATAATAATTTAAAAAACTAAAGAACTATGATTATTTCATCACTTTTGGCTGCTGAAGGTCTGGCACAGCTGGGCTGCGGTCTCGGAGCAGGTATTGCAACAATCGGCGCAGGTTTGGGTATTGGTAAGATTGGTAGCAGCGCAATGGATGCTATCGCTCGTCAGCCAGAGGCTACCGGCAAAATCCAGACAAACATGATTCTTACCTCTGCATTCGTTGAGGGTTGTGCTCTGTTTGCCATCGTAGCTTGCGCCTTCCTTATCAAGTAGGAACAAGTCATCGTGTAAATTATAGCAAATGAATTTTGATACATTACCATCAATATTAAATCCTGATATCGGACTCCTCTTCTGGATGTTCTTGGCATTCATCGTGGTGTTCATCGTATTGGCACGCCTCGGCTTCCCTGCCATTATCGGCATGGTCGACAAGCGCAGCCGGTACATCAACGAAAGTTTGAAGAAGGCAGAACAGGCCGCTTCACAACTCGAGAACATCAAGCAGGAGAGTGAGGCCATGCTTCAGGAAGCACGAGATAAGCAGGCCTCTATACTGAAAGAGGCTGCTGCTACTCGTGATGCTATTGTGGAGAAAGCTCAGGAGAAGGCGCGAGAGGAGAGCACACGCATCCTCGGCGAGGCGAAAGCCGAAATCGAGGCGCAGAAGCAGGCTGCCATCGGCGAGCTCCGCGAGCAAGTAGCCATATTGAGTGTCGAGGTATCGGAGAAGATTCTCAGAAAGAAGCTCGGCACTGATGCAGCACAGATGGATTACATTAATCAGATGCTTGACGAGGTTACATTAAATAATAAATAAGTGTAGGCTATGGATTTAGGATTAATATCGGTAAGATATGCCCGGGCCTTGCTTAAGGCTGGCATTGAGGCGAGTGTTTCTGACAGCGTGTATAGCGATATGCTCACGGTGCTGGAGAGCTATGCCAAGGTGCCGCAGCTCAAGGCTACCATAGACAATCCGATGCTGTCGAGACAGCAGAAGGAAGACTTGCTGATAGCTGCGGCAGGCGGCGCTCCATGCGAACTCACACGTACGTTCTTCGGACTCGTACTGAAGGAGGGGCGTGAGCGTATCATGCAATTTATAGCTAACTCGTTTATTACGTTGTACAGAAAGCATAACAATCTAATTAGTGCTAAATTAACTACCGCCACAACTCTCGACTCGCAGACTGAGGCGAAGTTGCGTCGGTTGGTAGAAAGTAAGACAAATGGCACTGTTGAGTTCAAGACAGACGTGAAGCCCGAACTTATTGGCGGATTCGTACTCGAGTACGACACCTATCGTATGGACGCAAGCGTGAAGTCGCAGCTCAACACCATATTGTCGCAGCTTAATTAAATAAAGATTAATTTTCTTATGTCAGATAAAATTAAACCAAGCGAAGTGTCACAGGTGCTCCTCGAGCAGCTTAAGGGCCTTAACAACGGCAACAAGTTCGACGAGGTGGGCACTGTGCTCGAAGTGAGCGACGGCGTAGCGCGTATCTACGGCTTGCGCAACGCTGAAGCCAACGAGCTTCTCGAATTCGAGAACGGCACAATGGCTATCGTCATGAACTTGGAGGAGGACAACGTAGGTTGTGTGCTTCTCGGTTCTACCGACGGTATCAAGGAGGGCATGGTGGTGAAGCGTACGAAGCGTATCGCGTCTATCAACGTGAACGACAATATGCTCGGTCGTGTCATCAACCCTCTTGGTCAGGCCATCGACGGAAAGGGCGCTATCGACCTTACCGACTCTTTCGAGATGCCGCTCGACCGCAAGGCTCCTGGTGTGATCTATCGCCAGCCGGTGAAGGAACCGCTGCAGACAGGTCTGAAGTCGGTCGACTCGATGATTCCTATCGGACGTGGTCAGCGCGAGCTTATCATCGGCGACCGTCAGACCGGTAAGACCGCCATTGCTGTCGACACCATCATCAACCAGAAGAGCTTCTACGAGGCTGGCAAGCCTGTATATTGTATATATGTGGCAATCGGTCAGAAGGCATCTACCGTTGCGGCTCTTGTAGAGAACCTCAAGCAGCATGGCGCTATGCCTTATACCATCGTTGTTGCGGCTACGGCTGCCGACCCGGCTGCCATGCAGTACTACGCACCATTCGCGGGTGCTGCTATCGGCGAGTACTTCCGCGACCGTGGCTACTCGGCTCTCGTTGTGTACGACGACCTTTCGAAGCAGGCTGTTGCCTACCGTGAGGTGTCGCTGATTCTGCGCCGTCCTTCTGGACGTGAGGCTTATCCTGGCGACGTGTTCTACTTGCACAGCCGCCTCTTGGAGCGCGCTGCACGTATCAACGACCAGCAGGAGGTTGCCGAGCAGATGAACGACCTGCCGGAGTGCATGAAGGGTCATGTGAAGGGTGGTGGTTCGCTCACAGCGCTTCCTATCATCGAGACTCAGGCTGGCGACGTGTCGGCTTACATTCCGACCAACGTTATCTCTATCACCGACGGTCAGATCTACCTTGAGAGCGACCTCTTCAACCAGGGCTTCCGTCCTGCCGTTAACGTAGGTATCTCGGTATCGCGTGTAGGTGGTTCGGCTCAGATCAAGAGTATGAAGAAGGTTGCCGGTACGTTGAAGATTGATATGGCTCAGTATCGTGAGCTTGAGGCATTCTCTAAGTTCTCGAGCGACATGGATGCCGTTACAGCCATGACTATCGACCGCGGACGCAAGAACAACCAGCTTCTCATCCAGCCTCAGTATTCACCGATGCCTGTAGGCGAGCAGATTGCTATCATCTATTGCGGTACGCACGGATTGATGCACGCTGTGCCGGTAGAGAAGGTGCGCGAGTGCCAGGAGGCGTTCCTCGAGAAGATGCGCTCTGTTCATCAGGACGTCATCGAGGCTCTCGGAAGCGGAAAGCTCGACGAACAGCTCACTGCTACCATCGAACAGACAATGGCCGACATCTCTGGTCAGTATAAAAACTAATTGCTTATGCCGTCGCTCAAAGAGATTAAAAACCGATTATCATCTGTCAACAGCACACGTAAGATTACGAGTGCGATGAAGATGGTGGCTTCCTCTAAGCTGCATCATGCGCAGACAATGATTGAGAATATGCTTCCGTACGAGACTCTCCTGGAACATATCCTCAAGACGTTCCTTGCATCGGAGACCGATGCACGCACGGTGCTCAACGAGGTGAGACCGGTGAAGCGCGTGGCATTGGTGGTATATGCGTCTAACAGCAGCCTGTGCGGAGGCTTCAACGCCAACGTGATACGCCTCCTGCAGCATGTTGTGGACGAGTATGCCGAATTGGGCAAGGAGAACATTGTTGTCTACCCGATTGGCCGCAAGGTGGCTGAGAAGGCGGTAAAGATGGGCCTTAACGTGGCGGGCGACTTTACAGCGCTTGCCGAGAAGCCCAACGCCAACGACTGCATCACCATAGCGCGCGAGCTGGGCGAGAAGTTCATTAGCGGCGAGTTCGACCGCGTAGAGATGATTTACCACCACTTCAAGAGTGCTGGTTCACAGATTCTCACACGCAAGCCGTTCCTGCCTATCGACATCGAAGAGGAGCTTAAACGCGACCATGAGCGCGACCTTACTTCAAACGTCACTACAAAGAAGGCGCAGGAGTACATCAAGCGCAAGGAGGAGGAGAAGAAACGCGAGGAGAAGGAAGCTGTGCCGCTCAACGACAACTTCCTCGTGGAGCCGGATATGAACACCGTGCTCACGAAGCTCATCCCGAAGTATCTCCACTTGATGGTCTATACGGCGCTGCTCGACAGCATCGCCAGCGAGCATGCAGCGCGTATGGTTGCCATGCAGACCGCTACGGACAATGCTGACGAGATTCTGCGCGAGCTCAATCTGCAGTACAACAAGAGCCGTCAGCAGGCCATCACAAGCGAGTTGCTCGACATCGTTGGTGGAAGCATCAACAACTAAAGGCGAAAGCTCTTACAGATACTATAATACAGAAAGGAGAAGTCATGGCTATGGCTTCTCCTTTCTGTATTTTAGGCGGCTGAATGCTTTAATGCCATTTATTTTCCGTATATTTGCACATTGCTTTAGGGGGTGTAGTTGTCTCAACTACACCAACACAGTTAAAGTGAAAACTATTCAGAATAAAATAACTAATCTCAAAACAATAACAATGAACGTAAAACTTTATCTGCTTTCTTTGAGCCTATTCTTCTGCTCGCTCGCCGCTTCTGCGCAGCGTAGCATGCAGGCAGAGGAGTTCCCGTTGGGACAATACGAGGAGCTGACAGACACCAAACCGCATGATTCCGACGCTAAGTGGGCTACAATGAAGTCGCCCGTAATGCTCAGCTGGGCATCTACCGACGTGCGCTACGGCAAGCACCATGTGCCGCAGCTCGCCAATAGCAGCGCCTGCACGCTTAAGGCATGGCGTGGCGAGCGTGTCAATGCGCAGGCTGTGCTCTGGACCAACGTAGACCTTAACGACGTAGAGCTCACCGTGAGCGATTTGCGTTCAGGCGCCAACGTGATTCTCGCCTCAAAGGTGCGCTCCCACTTCGTGCGCTACGTGATGACCGACGAGCTTAACAAGGACGGCAAGGGTGGATGCGGATGCCGCGAGAACAAAGCCGAATGGGACTCGTCCGTGGTTGCCGACGCGCTCGACATCAACAAGTGGCTGCCAGTGCAGCGCAAGACAGCGCAGCCTCTGTGGGTGAACGTATGGGTGCCCGAGGACGCCAAGCCCGGCACATACACCGGCACGCTCACCGTGCGTGGCGGCGGAATGGACGACCGTGTGCTGAAGCTCAGCGTGCAGGTGTTGAACCGCACACTGCCCAGTCCGAGCGACTGGCACTTGAACCTCGACCTCTGGCAGAATCCGTATGCCGTGGCACGCTACTATAAGGTGCCGCTGTGGAGCAAGGCGCACTTCGACGCCATGCGCCCGATTATGAAGATGATTGCCGACATCGGACAGCAGTCGATCACAGCGAGCATCATGCACAAGCCGTGGAACGGACAGACCGAAGACCACTACGACAGTATGGTGACACGCATCAAACGCCTCGACGGAACGTGGAAGTACGACTACGCCGTGTTCGACCGCTGGGTTGAATTTATGATGAACGAAATCGGCATAAAAGGACTCATCTCCTGCTACACCATGATTCCTTGGGAACTGAGCTTCGACTACTACGACGAGGCTACAAACCGTGTGCAGTTCATCAAAGCAGAGCCCGGCGACGAGGCATACTCTGAGTACTGGGGCAGCTTCCTGCGCGACTTTGCTCGCCATCTGAAGCAGAAAGGCTGGTTCGAAAAGACCGCTATCTCTATGGACGAGCGCTCGATGGAGGCTATGCAGGCGGCTATAAAGGTGATAAAGGACGCCGACCCCGACTTCAAGATTACGCTTGCCGGCAACTATCACGACGAGATTCAGGCTGATCTCTACTATCTCAGCATTCCTTACGGCGCACGCTTCCCCGAGAAGGTGCTGAAGGAGCGCCGTGCAAAGGGGCAGATCAGCACCTACTACACTTGCTGCACCGAGCCGTTCCCCGGCACATTCTCATTCTCTAACCCTGCCGACGCCACATGGATTGGCATACACGCCGTAGCAGGCGACTACGACGGCTATCTGCGCTGGGCTGTGAACAGCTGGACTCGCGATCCGCTGCGCGATTCGCGCTTCCGCACATGGGCTGCAGGCGACACCTACAGCATCTATCCCGGTCCGCGCAGCAGTATCCGCTTCGAGCGCCTCGTAGAGGGCTTGCAGGACGCCGAGAAGATTTGGCAGTTGCGCAACCAGTACAAGAAGACGGGCGACACACGCCGCCTCGCACGCCTCAACAAGAAGCTCGCTGAGTTCACGCCGGCTAACATGACGGCTGAAAAGGAGCGTAATGCAGGCCGTATGGTTCGCGAATTGGTGCGATTGTTGAATGAATAGAAATAATTGTATTAATAATTTGGTTTGGTAAAATATTTTTGCTATCTTCGCAAAATAGATACTATAAATATATAACTTTCAAACAATTATGAAGACAAGTAGAGTAGATATTATTGTTCCAGTTTACAATGTTGAGCCCTATTTGCGTCGTTGTCTTAATAGTATCCTCAAACAGACATACAGACATTGGCGTGCTATATGTATTGATGATGGCTCTACAGACGGATGTCCTGCTATCCTTGAAGAGTATGCAGCAAAAGACTCTCGCTTTATGGTGGTTCATCAAGAAAATGGTGGACTCTCTCATGCTCGAAATGAAGGTATGGCTATCGCTGATGCTGAGTATGTAATGTTTGTAGACTCTGACGACTTTATACATCCACAGACCTTGGAGCTTGCCGTTAAGCTAATAGAGCGTGACGGTACGGATATGGTGAGTTGGTATAAGGATGTTATATATATAAACATTCAGCTACGCTTGATGCATAAGTTGAAAATGGACACTATCAATGCTCGTCCATGGCGTATCCCGTTTAGGTGTAGCCTTAAACTATCGAAATCAGTAATTACTGACGATGCTTTGAAACATGCTTCCGACTGGCGCCATCCTGATATCAAATATCCGATAAAACATAACTACGTTTGGCGCCATCTGTTTAAACGCTCTTTGATAAAGGATATAAAGTTTATCAAGGGATTGAAGTATGAAGATATTCCCTGGTGGTCGGAGTTGTTGATAAAACCTGTGAAAGCTACAATTACTCATCTTCCGCTTTATTACTATTACGTCAATCATAAATCAATATCGAAAGCTACGGGAGGGGTAGAACGTCTGATGTCTCAGCTTAAGGGTCTCTCTTATGCACAGAAGCTATATGAAGAAGCTGGCGACATGGAGCGTCTGCGTTTGTGGAGTCGTAATATAAAATGGGCAATTCTAACGGGTAGTTCAAGAGTTCTGTATAAAATGGGAGAAGGACCACAAACGGATAGTCTTGTGAAGTACATTACAGATTTGACAAAGACAGGTTTCTTCGACGATGCTATAGGAACGAGGGAGAATATTGCAAAAGAGTTGTATTATACAGTGGCAAAAGGGCTACGACCAGTTAAAACAGATTGATTATTAAAAACAAATCGCACGAGTATTACGTATGTAATATCCGTGCGATTTGTGTATTGTTATTTCTCAAACTGCGACTTCTTCGGGAATTTTCGGTTGAGGAACTCTATGGCTGCTTTTCTGTCTGCGTCGTTAGCAAACTCCGAATCGTTCATGCAGAAGAACACCGGATTGTATCGTTCAAACTTCTCGTAAAGTTTGTGGTTGTCTATGTGTAGTCTGAACGAATGCGACTGCGATACGTAACGTAAATGTCCCTTTTTCTCGGCAAGAGCTACGTATGAATAAACGCTTCGCTGCACATCGTCGGCAGAGCGTACATGATGTGGAATCATAGGGCTGAACTCTTTCTCGAACTTTCTGTTGGCAAACGTTATTGTGCTTTTCAGATACGAGTCGATGTTATGATGAGGCTTGCATCCATAATACGTTCCATAGTGTTTCTCGACAAGTTCTGCAGCGTTTCTGATTATTTTCAGATACATGCTCAATGGTTTGCCTACCACCCTGTCTCTGAAGAATAGCGCAAGTTTGCGGAAAGGCTTGCGGTTCATGTATAGTATAGGCAGTCCATCGGTCTCGAAGAAGGTTGCAGGGCTTACGGGACGGTTGATATACATGTCGTCGTTTGAGAAGAGAAAGTGTTCTGAGAGACCTGGTATTTTGTCAAGATAATGTTCTATCAACGTAGAGTTGAAGCAGGGCAGACTCTCTGTAGGCAATATCTCCTTGTGGTCTACAATGCGCACTTTCGGATTGTTCGTATCAAGCCATTCTGGTACTTGGTCGTCAGTTACTATGAATATCTTACGAATCCACGGAGCGTACTTCTCTACAGATCGTAGGCTGTATTTTAATTCGCCGCTGTCAGCATAGCGTCCAGCACAGTTCTCCTGTTTATCAGTAGGTTTACCGATGCAGGCGTTGCGCTTTGCTATCCATTTCGGATCGTTGCCGTTGACCCAAAGATATACTAAGTCTATATCCATAATCCTAATTCTTTTTACTGTTTTTCTACAAGTCGTTTTATTTCGGGGTAGTGTTCGCAGATGGCGTTGAAAGCCTTCGCGTTGCGGTCTACGCCAGCCTTGAAGTTGCTTGTTTTCAGCGAGAGTTCCTTCGGCTTATGCAGTCCGCGCGGCTTGTTGTGACCGAACGGCACGGGCACGACGGGGAATCCGTTGGCTGCTCCTGCTGCCCAGAACCAAATGTCGTCGGTGCTTGGCGCGAGCTTTGTGAAGAGTTCCACGTCCATCATGTCTGCTCTCAGCGAGTGGGGAGGGTAGAGCACGCCGCCCACGCCGGTCTGTATGTTGTCGAAGCGGCGGTAGATGCGCTTGAAGAGGAAGTGATACCAGCGGTATTTGCTCCATTTCTTGTACGGCATTCCGTACTTGATGCGCTTTGCGCGGTGCGCCAGTATTGCGTCGGGTATCTGTGCGTGCAGATCGAGCAGGTCTTTCAGCATGTTACGGTGATAATACACATCGTCGTCTACGGTTACGATGATAGCTTCGGGGAAGTCAGCCAGAGCCGGTATCAGCTTGCGGTAGGAGCGTATGTCGCGGTCGTAGTTGCGTATCTCGAACACGGTGTTCTCCTTGGCGAGCGCAAGCAGACCTTCGGGCATTTCGCCTTCTGCGAATTGTGACAGCGTTACATACAATATCAGTTTGTCGGGTAGCACGCTGCCGTTGAGGAGCGAACGCACCGCATCTTCGGCAAACGGAATGGCGGCAGGGAACGAAGTCATCGAGATGACCACCTGCTGTTTATGCTTGTTTTCTGTCATAATATATATCGTTTATTGTTCTGCTCAATGTTGTTTGTTTGATTTCCTCAATTCGTTTATTGTTTCTCCTCAATATCGTTGAGGTCGTACTCGTTGAAATAGTCCATCGGCACGGATGTCTTTGTGCCGCTTGCTCTGCCTCTGAGCTGTTTCTCGCGGAACTCTTCAAGCGACCTGACGGCGTAGTGGTTGATGCGTATCACGTCCTGTTGCGGTGTGCGCTCTCTGAAGTTGCGTGTGATGGGGTTGCCGTGCGAGTCGGCAGCCTTTCCGTCGATGCGTGCCACCTCATGACAGCCTATCATCGTGAAGACGCGTCGCGGATTGACGATGCTCTTCACGTGGCGGTTCAGATAGTGGTCGGGTAGGGAGTGGAAGCGAAATCGCTTCATCACGTCCTCATTGCTTTTCTCTTTATTGCCGCCGCTGCCGTACACGAGCCAGTTTATCTCTACCGCAGGGAACGCCTCGAAGCGCTTAAGGAAGTCGGGTATCGTGGCGTCCTTAACGGGCACGATGAACTCGTCGAGGTCGATGAACGCTATCCAGCGCGAGTCGAAGCGGTGGTGTTCGAGACAGTCGTCATAGGCAGCAAGCTGTATGCGGTAGCCTGGCCAGTATTTGTAGTCGACTACTCCGCGCTCTATGTACGGCTCGAGTATCTCTCTCGTGCCGTCAGTGCTCTCATTGTCGTAGATGAAGAACTGGTCTACGCCGTGCGCCAGATGCCATTCTATCCACTCCTTGAAGTAAGGTCCTTCGTTCTTGGCTATGGCGCATACAGCCAGACGGAACTTCGGCTCGGTGTGGTTTCGCTTTATCTCGCGCTTCAGCCTGATGGCGTTGAAGAGTCCGTATCTGAGTATGCCTCTCCAGCGGTTGCGTGTCATCTTGTGCGGAATTACTCCTGCTATTATCTCTGCTAATACTTTATTCATAGGTTAACGCGTTCAAAAAGGTTCGTGGGTTAAAGCTCGAAGCTCGACTTCTCGGGCAATATGCTCTGGAAGGCGTCGTGCAGGTTCTGCATCACGATGTCGTAGTTGCGTATGTGCACGTTGTCGTTGAGGCAGATGAGCGAGTACGCCTGCTCGTAGATTGCCTTCACGGCTTTCTTCGACTTCACCATGAGCGGGAACATCTTAGTGTCGCTGTACGTGTTGTACGGCTCGAAGTTGCCCTTGCATATCTGCCAGATGCGGAACAGCTCCGGTGTGTAGTCGTCTAAGGCGCGGAATCGGTTGACTGAAGTACGCGTCAGCTCCTCGCCTTCCTCAGCCCACACCTCCTCGAAGGTGCTCTTCAGATAGGGTTGGGCGTTGTGCGGCACACGCAGCGTGATGAACTTGTTGTAGAAGCGCAGCAGATAGTTCCAGCGGGCGCGTGATCCGTAGCTCTTGTGGAACCACTTGTCGTGCCAGCGCTTCATCACCTCCTTCTTGTCGAAGTGGCGGTTGATGAGTCGTATGTTGTTCTTTATGCGCACATACCATTGCGACCACGACGGGTTGTAGGTGAACACGGCGATGTCGCAGGGCAGTCCGTTGCGGAAGAAGCGCTCCGGATTTATGTTGTTGATAATGAAGAAGTCGTCGTTGAAGTAGACGAAATGTTCCGCCAGTCCGGGTATACGGTACATATAGCGTTCTATCACTACCGAGTTGTATGTAGGCAGGAATTCGGCGGGTATGAAGTCCTTGTGGCTCACGAGGTGAATCTTCGGATTGCTCTCGTCGAGCCAATCGGGCTTCTGACCGCTTGTAACGAAATGTATCTTTCTTACCCAGGGCGCAAATTTCTCCACACCGCGGAACCAGTACTTCAGGAAGCCGTAGTCTCTGAAACGTGCTTTCGAAACGCCGTTCTTGGTGTTGTCCTTATTGCCTGAATATTTAGAGAATTCATTCTGCCATTCGGGGTCGTCCATATTGACCCATGTAACCACAAAATCAATATCCATATTTCTCTCTTTAAAGTGTATAATTAGTCTTGTGCATATTTGAAGCGGTTGTGTGTCCAGAGATAGCACTCTGGCTGGCGTCTTATTTCGGCTTCAAGATGCTCGAAGTAGATGTCCGACAGCTCATAGTCGGGCAGTGCCGCCGGGTTGTCGTGCAGCAGCGAGAACTCGCACTCGTAGTAGCCGCGCTTCACTCTTTTTGCGTTCACGAAGATTGGCATGTAGTTGAAGTGCTTCGTTATCTTCTCGGGACCTACAAGCACCGGAACCGTGTGGTTGAGGAACTTCACGTAGTGCTTTATCTGCTTGCGTTTAGGCGACTGGTCGGCTATGAGCGCCACCATGCACGCCCGATTCTCGGCTGTCATGTTCGCTATGAACCTTGCCGTATGGCGCATCTCCACACAGGTGTTGCCCATGCGCTCGCGCATCTGCTTTATTATCTTGTCAAACTGCTTGTTTATCAGCTTGTGGTATACCTGTGCGCACACTACGTCGTCGTTTATCCACAGGCCCACGGATGTCATCCACTCCCAGTTGCAGTAGTGACCCATGAAGAACGCCAGCGACTTGCCTTCGTCCAGCAGCTTGTTTGTCTTGTCTACGTTCACGAACTTCATACGCTTGCGTATTTCGGCGGGAGAGATTGACGCCATCTTGCTGCTTTCGAGAATCATGTCCATGAAGTAGCGGTAGAACTTCTTTTCTATCGCTACAATCTCCTCATGGCTCTTCTCGGGGAACGATTCGGTGAGGTTCTTGCGCACTATCTTCCTGCGGTAACGTATCACGTAGTAGAGGGGATAGTACATTATGTCAGACAGAATGTAGAGCGCCCAAAAGGGGATATACGACAATGCCTTGACAATGAAATATATTAAGTAATACATTTTCGATGTTATTTATTTGACTGTTTTTGCAAAATTACAACTATTTTTTCTCATTAGAGCATGTTTTGGTGCATTACTTCTATATAATTGAACAAAAAAACGTAGCAAAGGTCTCCTTGCTACGTTTCGTTATGGGTTCGGCTTCGCTTGAAGCGTGTATGTTTACAGCCACGGCGCAAGCAGATGGGCGAACCATCCGCGGAACTTCTGCCAGCCGGTGCGCTGCGTTTTCCAGTATTCGGGCGTGAGCAGGAAGCTCTTTTTCTTGTCGCGCTCGAACATGTCGTTGAGCTGGCGTGTGGTGCATGGGTCTACGATTACGGCGTTCTCCTCGTAGTCGAAGCGCATGCTTCGTGCGTCGAGGTTGGCGCTGCCCACGGTGCAGAACTTGCCGTCTACCATTATTATCTTCGTATGGTGGAAGCCCGGGCGGTACACCCATACGTCCACGCCGTGTTTCATCATCTTGTGGGCGTTGTAGAACACGCAGTCGGGCGTGAGCGGAATGTCGCTGCGTTCCGAAATCATCACCTCTACCTTCACGCCGCGCTTCGCCGCCTTGCGCAGCGCCTTCTTTATCTTCGGTATAAGCGTGAAGTAGGGCGTCACTATCTTTATGCTATCCTTGGCGTTGTTGATGGCTCCGGCGTAGAACGTGCGTATGATGCGGTTTGTAGTGCGCGGTTCGCGGTTGATAATGCCCACCATCTTCTTGCCCGCCGTAGCACAGGTGTCGGGTTTCAGACCCTCGAAGTAGTATCCGCCGCGCACGCCTCTGTAGTATTTCGCGCCGTGCACGTTCTGCTTTGCGGTCTTGTTCCAGATGCGCAGGAAGATTGCCTGCAGCGTGTTCACCTCGTCGCCGTCGATGCGGCAGTGCATGTCGTGCCATTCGCCTACCTGCTTCGTGCCTTTGATGTAGTAGTCGGCTACGTTCATGCCGCCGGTGTAGGCTATCTGTCCGTCTATTATCACTATCTTGCGGTGGTCGCGGTGCAGCACCTGGTTTATCCACGGAAAGCGCAGCGGACTGAACTCGTATATCTCTATGCCACGCTGGCGTATCGACTTCAGGTGCTTCTTCTTAAGCGGACGGTTGTTGGAGCTGTTGCCGAAGGCGTCGAACAGCGCGCGCACTTCCACGCCTTCCTTCACCTTCTCGGCGAGCAGGTCGAAAAGCATGTTGGCGATCGAGTCGTTGCGGAAGTTGAAGTATTCGAGATGCACGCTGCTGCGTGCCTGGCGTATTGCGCTGAACATGTCGTCGAACTTCTCCTGTCCGTTCATCAATAGCGTAACGGAGTTGTTGCGCGAGAACTTCACGCCTTCTTCGCGCAGGCAGGCTACAATCAGCGAGTCGCTTGTCTGCGCAACCGAATTGTTGAGCCACAGGCAAGCCGTCAATAATACTAACAAATATCTTTTTACCATTTCTCTATATACCAATTTAGCCTGCAAAATTACTCAAATTTAGCCGATGGAACAAAACTTTGAGTGCTAATTGTGTAATATACACCACATGTGTGGTTAGAATTTCCACTTTATCTGCAGGTCAATGTCGGTCTTGTGCGACTTGTCTATCTGCTGAAGCGAGCTTGATATGTGGTTGCGGTCGAAGTATTTCGTCGTTCCGGCTTTGCCTATCACGGTCAGGTTTGGGGTTATGTCGGCACGCAGCAGGATGGCGCCGCGTATGCCTTCGCCGAAAAACACGGGGAACGTGAAGTTATAGAGCGTACTGCGCTCGTATGCATACAGACGCGACTGGTAGTCGTCGGTATGGAAGTAGCCTGCGTTGGCTGCAAGCGTGAAGATGCCCAGACGCATAGCCGCCGTCTGTGCAATCATCCAGCCTTTGCTCTCGGTGGGTTCAGAATGGGGTGGGGCGACGCTGGTGTATGCGGCGTCTATCTGCGTCTTTGTGCTCCATGCTCCGCTTTGGTATGCGGCTGAAAGTCGCGCTCTGTGCTCGTTCTTGTCAGCCAACAGCGCCTTTGCGTTGTCGCTTTCCTTGTAGTCTTGCTGACTTAGACGCAGTCGGTAGCGGGCTGTCAGCGTCCATTTGCGGTTGGGCTGGTAGCGAGTCTGCAGCATGTTGTCCCATGAGTGCGAGGCTGCTGACACGCGGTAGCGGGGCCACGCATGATAGGCGTAGTCGGTGTATGCCGTTAGGGCGAGTTTCTTGTGCGGTTGCCACGATGCGGCTGCGTACACTCCGTTCTCGTTCTGTATGCGTCCGCCGTCGCTGAACGCAGCGCTGAATAGCGAGTGGTAGCGATAAGAATAATAGCGTTGTATCGCAGTTAGCGACAAGTTGCTTGTGGCTTGGAAGGTGATGGTGTTGAGCGTAGCCAAAGCGGCTTCGCCGTTGATTGCCGTTTCGCCGCTGAAGGCAAAACGATGGTGGGTGTAGGCATAGTACAGGCTTGCGTTGCAGAAGGCCTTGCCTCTCGGCGCATATTTCTGATATACTTGCTTTTCGTTCGGCTTCAGCTCGCGGTCGAATGTGGTGTAGAAGGCTGTTGCTCCGATGCGTATGCCGTGTGCCTGCCAGTTGATGTTGCCGCCTGTGGCGAGTTGTGAGGTGTTGTGGTGGCGCTCTATCTCGCTCTGTGTGCGGTGGTAGCCGGTACGCAGCAACGTTTTCACCGTTCCGTCGTCGTTGAGCGTGGCGTCCGTCTTGCGGTACGATACGAACGCCGTCGCGTCAAGATGTTTCGTTATGCCTATTGTCGCAGCCGCTCCTTGCAAATAGTAGGCTTCCGATCGTGATGAGTTGGCGGCAATGGAGTTCGTAGGTATCGACATGGTTGCTGCGGCGGTCTTTCCGAGCGTGAAGCCTGTGTTCATAGCCAGACCGAGACCGAGTCGCAGTTTGTATTGTCCGAGCGCTATCGACTTGAACCTGCCGAGTTTCCTCACCAGTACATAGTAGGCATAATGGTCGTAGCCCAGCTTGTTACAGTTGGAGAAGAACGGTTCGCCGGCGTCCTGCGCTCCTGTCAGTCCTGCCTTCACGTAGTCGCCATACTTGAAGCTGTATCTGAACCAGTGCTTGTATTTATAGCCGAGATATCCGTTGCGGTCGCCTTCGCGCTCGTATAGCGGCACCTGCATAGCCGCCACAAGTTCGTTCTTGCCGTGCTTCGCTATCTGTTTCAGCGTGGGAAACTGGCGCTTCTCCGTTGCTTCACTAATGTAGCAGAAGCTCTCTGTCAGCTCTTTGCGAAGCGGATCGAGCGATTCTACAAGCGCCAGTTCGCCCATAGAGCGCAGCGGACGGTAGCGGTCGAGGTATTCGGTAAGGTCTTCGCGCTGTTTAGCCGACAGGAAGAAGAGTCGCTGCAAGTCTTCTTCGGTAGCTGTGTTTAGATTGATGGGCGCGTCCTCCAGTTCGCAAAGCTGCTCGAACATATCCTCTATGCCGCGCTCTTCGATGTCGTCGTAGTCGCATAATTGCTCGAAAAGCGGTGTCCAAACTTTGGACGAGTAGTCTGTGGTTTGCAGCTTACTCTCCTTGGTTAGCTGCGCAAGGCATGGCATACCAAGAATCAGAAGGATGTATATGCAGAGAAATCGACTCATTGATGTTGTTAGGTTGTAGTAGTTTCTATTATAAAGCTTTTGTAGGAGCCTATTTCTTCTTTTCTTTAGCCTTTTTGCTGCGCTTCCAGAAGAACAGGTCCGACACACGTGTGAAGTCGGTCTTCATGATGAGGCCCAATCCCTGCGTGTTGAGGCTGTTGCGAGTGAAGTATCGGTCGTTTGTCTTGTTGTAGACATTGATGGCGAGGTTGCCGTTCGGGAACAACAGATACTTCATGTCGAAGTCGCCGATGAAGTTGTTGGTTGTGTTCGGGTTGTCGCGATAGCCGAACTGTCCGTTCAGGAGCAGTCGGTTGTTGAGCAGTTTTCCCGAGAGTATGCCTTCGTACTCGGCGTTGTAGAAGCCATCGGTGCCCGTAGATATGTTCGCACCGAAGTTCCAGTTGTTGTTGTTTATGACGCTGCTCAGCAGACTGTTTATCTGCTGGCTGATTGTTCCGCTGAGGAAGCTCTGCATGGCGAGCGATGTCTGGCTGAACTGCTGCGTAGATGCTCCGTTGTTATTGTCGTTCTGTGCGTAGAAGCGTCCCACGGCGAGAAGGTAGAGCACCTGCTGGTTGGTCTCCTCCTCGGCGTTGAGCAGACTGTATACCATCTGCTTAGCGTCGTTCGACAGCGTAGGCATGTCGAGACTGAACGAAACCTTCGGACTCTCTGGCGTGCCTGTTATGTTCATAAGACAGTTGACGCGTACGTTGTTGTTAGAGAACGAGTTGCCGATGTTAAGGTCGGCAAGGCTCACGCTGTTCAGCACATAAAGCGCGCTCAAGTCGAGCGTAGCGTTGTACGGGTCGCCGCCGAACGCAATCGAACCGCCGCTTAGGAACTCAAAGTCCTTCTTTATGATGTTCTGGATAGTGAGCTTGTACATGCCGTGGTCTACATAGTAGTTGCCATAGAGGTCGAAGGTGCCCTTGTTGAAGTACGTAGCGCGCAGCACGCCCTCGCCGTTGAGCTGTATGTAGTCGCCCGTTTTCTCGTCCATGAGAATCTTCAGCGTAGCGTTCGGCGTGCAGTTGATGAGGAGGTTGAGCTTTATGTTTGTGCCGATATCAACAAGGTTGTTCTTGTTCTCGTCATCGTCCACATCCACAGAGTCTTTCACCTCGTTAGTGCGCCATTGTATGTAGTCCTGCGACGACAGCGCTCCGTTGTCTGCGGCGTTGTACACCAGGATGCTGTTGCGTTCGGGCGTAGCGTTGACGTCGATGGTCACCTCGCCGCTTCCTCCGCGTATCTTGCACGTGCCGGTGGTGTAGGCTGTGCCGTAGAAGCTCTCGCCGTCGAACGAGTGCGTGTCGTACGAGAGCAGGTTCTGCGCCTCGACGTTGATGTCGTACGTCCAGTTAGAGAAGTTGTGGTGATGCAGTCCGCCCGTCATGATACCGATATTGTTGTGGCGGTCGTAGATAGTGTCGTTGCAGAAGCGTATCTCGTCGGGCAGGAAGTACACCGAGTCGCCACGCAGGGCGTACGTGGTGTTGAGTGCTGTGAGGCGCACGCTGCCGTCCACCTTTGCCTTTCCGATGAGGTTTATGTTCTTGAACGCACCCACAACGTTCATCTTTCCGTTGATGTTTGCGTTGATATTGTCCATGAAGCTGTCGCAGAATCCGCTCAGGAACTCTGCTCTTGTGCCCTCAGCCTTGATACCGAGGTCGATATAGCTGTTGCGTGGCGACACATAGCCGTCGATTATGGTGCGTCGGTCGCCCTCGTCCTTAGCCACAGCGTCGAACTCTATGCGTCCTTTCTCCGAGTCGTAGCCGATGTTGGCGAAGAGTGTGCCCATGCGTCCGCCCTCAAACTTGAAGTTGTCTATCTGCAGGTCGGAGTTGATGAGCGGCGCCTTGCCGAACACGCCCGCCAGATAAGCCTTGCCCGACGCCATGCCGTAGAACTCTACGGAGTGGAAGTTGATGAGGTCGAGCACGTAGTTCACGTCCACGTTCTTCAGCTTCACGGTCAGCGAGTCGTCGACGCTGTTCGTAGCCGTGCCGTCGACGCCGATAGCCTGGTTGCCGTGACTCACCTTGAAACCGTCTATATTAAGATGGTTTTTGTAGTAGGTGACGTGTGCCGGATGGATGTGCCACGTAGTGTCGCCGATGGTAGTGCGCGACTCAAGAATGTCTACGTACGCTGTCGATTCGCCATTCTCGTTCTTGGCGAAGACGGTGCTGGCGTTCAGCACGCCACGCATAGAGCGGCGGGCGTCGTTCCTGAACTCCATCGTAGTGTTCAGATGGTTGTCGAACGCTCCGGCACGCAGTTTCAGCGCAAGCGCCTTGCCCTTTTGCGATATTTTCTTTATGCGTATGTCTGCCTTCAGCGTGTCGCCCGGCGACTCGACGTTGACGTATGCGTCGCGATAGTTGGTGCCGTTGTACGTGAACGACGGCACGTCGCACCACAGGTCGATGCTGTTCTGCTTGTCGTCGAGCTCGCCGCTCAAGCTGAGCGGGCGGTGTATCTCAAGAGGCATGCCGAGCAGCTTCTGCAGCCATTCGGTGTTGTGTATGTAAGCGTTGACGGTGAAGTCGTTATGCTCTGTCTGCGGCTTCTTTTCGAGTCCGGGGATGGTAGGCAGCTTGTCGGCAATGAGGTTGAGCACGCTTCTTGCGATAGAGTTGTAGCTGAAGTGTCCGTTCAGGTCTATGGTGCCGAAGTCGCTCTTGAGGTTGAGGAAGTGGTTGCCGTTGTCGAATCCTGTCACGACATTGATGTTGCGGATAGAGTAGCAGGAGTCGGCGTTCTGCATCGTGAAGTTCGAGATGTCCACCTGTCCCTCTGCGTTGTTGAGGTTGCTGCCCTTGATGTCGCACACCGTAGAAACCGAGAACTGTGCGTTGTTCCACTTGTTGGTGAGCTTCAGCGCAGCCGGCACGAATGTCTGCACATCGGCGTTCACGCGCAGATGTGGCGCACGGTGGTTGGGCTCGAACAGGCCTTCGATGGTGGCGCGCACGTTCGGGTCGTCGATAGCCATGCTTCCGCTGAGCACCTTATTAATATAGTCGGCCTTAAGGTCGATGTTGCGGTAGGTGTATCCGTTATAGCAGATGTCGTAGATGCTGCCGCTTGCGCTGACGTTGTCCTTCGAACTGCCCTTAGCGTCGACAGAGAGCGACACGACACCGGTCTTGTCGGTGCCGAGCAGCTTGTCGAGTGCGAAGTTGTGTGTCTCTACGTGAGCATGCAGCGCCTTCTGCTGCTTGGAAGCCGACAGCTTCACGCTGCCCGGAGCGCAACCCACCACGGCGTTCAGCGACAGGTCGGCGTCGGTGCCGTTGGCTTTGGCGGTGAGCGAGACGTCGCCGAGATTGTGCACGATGGCAGGCAACTCGTTGTTGGTAGCCAACTGGTATACGGTGCTGATAGCTTCGTTCGAAGCGAACAGCTTGCTCACCTCTGCGTGCCAGGTGGTGTGGCGGTTGTGCAGAACATGAGCGTTGGCTTTGAGCACGAAGCCGTGGTCGGCGGTAGAGATGTTCAAGTCGTTCACGTTCAGACGGCTGCCCGTGCCGTTGAAGTCGATGCTGAGCGCAAGGGGCATGTCGAGATTGCGCAGCTTTGGCACGAAACAGGCTACGTCGCTCGGCGTTATGCGTGGCGCGTTCAGACTGCCTTCGAAGCGCAGCGACTGCATGTCGGGCATGTCGCCCTTCATGCTGTACGTAGCCACGATGCGCTTGCTCTCCACTACCGACTCCGGCAGCTCCAGACGAAACTTCTCTATCTTCGCCCCGCTGCGGCTTACCACGGCGTTGAGCGCAAGACGGCGCAGCGCGAAACCACAGCGCTCGTTCAGCGAGAGGCGTTTCACCTTCACGTTAAGCGAGTCGTTTGTGATGCGGTTCACTATGAAATGGGCGCTGATGTTGCGCGCCTCGATGTCGTCTGGCGAGAAGCGCTGCGGTTCGGAAGCACGCGAAAGCACACGATAGCGCACGGAACTGTTGCGGATAATGAGCGAGTTGATTTGCAGGTTGATAGGCGTCTGCTGCTTCGTGGTGTCCTTAGAGGCGAGCGAGTCTATCACAAACTGGAAGTTGGGCTTCGCCTCAGGCGTAGCCTTGTAGAGATTGGCGTTGAGGCCGAAGAATTGTGCGGATGTGATCTCTATCTGTCCGTTGGCAAGTGCCAACAGGTTTATCTTCACCGAGATGCGCGACACGTTGAGCATCTGCTTCTTCTGCTGGTCGAGCATCTGCGAGTCGTCGATGATGATGCGGTTGATGAATCCGAGGTCGACACGTCCGACGCTCACCTTCGTGCCCAACTTTTCAGACAATACGCCACTTACACACTCCCCGATAGCGTTCTGTATGAAGGGAATGTGCAAAAGGGTTACAATTGCGAGATACAGGCCGGCGATGGCCCATACTATTATCTTGATAGTGCGTTTGAACACGTGCGGAATCTATAGTTTGTCGTTGTTGAATAGGTTACAAAATTACGTAAAATCATTGACAATGGCAAATAAAAGCGCTGAAAAACCCTATTACGTCTCTATTTTATATCATCGTGCTCCGAACGGAATCCGATTGGACGGTGAACGGAATCCGATCGGACGGCGAACGGAATCTGATCGGGCGGCGAACGCGATCCGATCGGACTGCGTACGGAGAACGATGACTTAAGCTTAGAGGTTATACGCTTTGTAGTCAAGCGGCGTATGGTCTGTCACAGGCTTCACCTCGCAAATCGCTGTATTTGCAAACTCTATATAGCATATTTGTGACTTTTAAACGCTTGCCGTTCAAAAACTAATTGCGAGTGAAAATAAAAGAGTACATTTGTTTTCTGAATCCGCTTATTTTTGTTAATTTTGTAGGAAAATTCCGTGCATCGTCGAATCTGACCTATCGGCGGTGTTAAACAACGTGGAATATTCTTATAATCTATAAATATTTTATGGCAAATGTAATTAAGTTACGCAAGGGCTTGAACATTAACCTCAAGGGAAAGGCTGCACGGCAGAAGTTCTCTTCGGGCAAGTGTGCTCAGTACGCTCTTGTACCTGACGACTTTGTAGGCATGACTCCTAAGGTTGTCGTTCGCGAGGGCGACAAGGTGAAAGTCGGCGACGCGCTGTTTGTCAACAAGAAGCAGACAGACGTGAAGTTCGCCTCACCAGTGAGCGGAGTAGTGTCGGCAGTAGTCAGAGGCGACCGCCGCAAGGTATTGCGCGTGGTTGTAGACGCTGACAAAGAGCAGCAGTATGTAGACTTCGGTCAGAAACAAGTGGCTTCGCTCGACGGCGACGCCGTAGTGAAGGCTCTGCTTGAGGCCGGCTTGTTCGGCTACATCAACCAGCTTCCCTATGCTGTGTCGACCACTCCCGACCAGAAGCCGCGCGCCATCTTCGTGAGCGCATTGCGCGATATGCCGCTTGCCGGCGACTTCGAGTACGAACTCGAGGGCAACGAGCGCGATTTCCAGACCGGTCTGTCGGCTCTCGCAAAGGTAGCCAAGACCTATCTCGGCATCGGCGCACAGCAGACAAGCGCTGCTCTCACAGGGACTAAGGACGTAGAGGTGACAGTGTTCGACGGTGCTTGCCCGGCAGGCAACGTAGGCGTGCAGGTGAACAACATCGCTCCCGTGAACAAGGGCGAGCTGGTTTGGACTGTAGACCCCACAGCCGTTATCTTCTTCGGTCGTCTGTTCAACACCGGCAAGGTAGACCTGCGCCGCCTCGTGGCAGTAGCAGGCAGCGAGATCACAGCTCCGGCTTACACCGAAGCACTCGTTGGTCAGCCTATCTCTACGCTCGTTGAGGGCAAGCTCGCAAAGACCGAGCACGTACGCCTCATCAACGGCAACCCGCTCACCGGACGCAAGTGCACAGCAGCCGACTTCGTAGGCGGACACACATCAGAGATTACAGCCATCCCCGAGGGCGACGACGTAGACGAGATGCTGGGCTGGATTCTTCCGCGCACCAACGACTTCTCTGTCAATCGCAGCTACTTCTCTTGGCTCTTCGGCAAGAAGAAGGAGTACAACCTCGACGCACGCGTCAAGGGTGGCGAGCGCCACATGATTATGAGCGGCGAGTACGACAAGGTGCTCCCGATGGACATCTACGGCGAATACCTCATCAAGGCTATCATCGCAGGCGACATCGACCGCATGGAGCAGCTCGGCATCTACGAGGTGGCACCGGAGGACTTTGCTCTCGCCGAATTTGTTGACTCTTCGAAGCTCGAACTGCAGCACATCGTGCGCCAGGGTCTCGACATGCTTCGCAAGGAGAACGCATAAGTTTAATTTAATTACAAAGAGAAAAGTATGAATTTTCTGAGAAAATATCTTAATAACGTCAAGCCGAACTTCGAGCCCGAAGGAAAGCTCCATGCTTTCCGCAGCTTGTTCGACGGCTTCGAGACTTTCCTGTTTGTACCCAACCAGACATCGAAGACCGGCGTAAACATCCACGACGCCATCGACTCGAAGCGTATCATGAGCTTCGTTGTCATCGCGTTGCTCCCGGCTCTGCTGTTCGGTATGTACAATGTAGGATTCCAGAACTATAAGGCAGCAGGCGCTCTCGCCGACGCTTCCTTCTTCTCAATGTTCCTCTACGGAGCATTGCAGGTGCTCCCGAAAATCATCGTCAGCTACGTTGTGGGCCTCGGCATCGAGTTCGCATGGGCACAGTGGAAAGGCGAGGAGATTCAGGAGGGCTTCCTCGTGTCGGGCATCATCATTCCGCTCATCATCCCCGTAGGCTGTCCGCTCTGGGCGCTCGCCATCGCAGTGGCTTTCGCCGTTGTAATCGGTAAGGAGATCTTCGGCGGAACAGGTATGAACATCTTCAACGTAGCGCTCATCACACGCGCGTTCCTCTTCTTCTCTTATCCTACGAAGATGTCGGGCGACGCTGTTTGGGTGGCTAACGACACAATCTTCGGCTTGGGCAACACACTGCCCGACACCTTCACCTGCGCAACTCCGCTCGGCGAGATAGCACAGGGCGTGGCTTCAAACGCAAGCCTCGCAGACATGGTGTTCGGCTTCATCCCCGGCTCAATCGGTGAGACAAGCGTCATCGCCATCGCTATCGGCGCCGTCATCCTGCTCTGGACCGGCATCGCTTCTTGGCGTACAATGCTCAGCGTGTTCGTAGGCGGTGCTGCCACAGCATACATCTTCGAGGCTCTCGGCATGACTCCTATCGCTTGGTACGAGCACATCGTGCTCGGCGGCTTCTGCTTCGGTGCTGTCTTCATGGCTACCGACCCCGTTACATCTGCTCGCACACAGTGCGGACAGTACTGGTACGGCGCTATCATCGGCATCGTTGCCGTTATCGTACGCGTAATGAACCCGGGTTACCCAGAAGGCATGATGCTCGCCATCCTCTTCATGAATATGTTCGCTCCGCTCATCGACTACTGTGTAGTGCAGAAGAACATCTCTAAGCGAATGAAACGTTTAACCAACAAATAACACACTCGGAATATGGAAGAAACAAAGAAGAAAGGATTCAACACCAGTTCGAATTCTTATACAATATTATATTCTGTAGTTATCGTCGTTATCGTGGCATTCTTGCTGGCGTTCGTGTCTTCATCGCTCAAGCCGCAGCAGGACGAGAACGTGGCTCTCGACAAGAAGAAGCAGATTCTCGCTGCGCTCAACATCCGCGACATCGACGGTGCTGAGGCCACCAATATATATAATAAGGTGGTGACAGCCGACAAGATTATCGACCGCAACGGCGAGGAAGTGGAGAAGGGCGAGCAGGGCGGCACAAAGGCTGGCTTCCTCTGCAACAGCGCTTCTATGAAGGAAGGCAAGCTCGCGCTCTACGTATGCAACGTAGAAGGCGAGACAAAGTACGTCATCCCGGTTTACGGTATGGGTCTTTGGGGCGGCATCAACGGCTACATCGCGCTCAACGCCGACAAGCAGACAGTCTACGGCGCCTACTTCAACCACGAAGGCGAGACGGCAGGTCTTGGCGCAGAAATCAAGGACTCGCGCGCTTGGCAGAACCAGTTCAAGGGCAAGCACGTCTTCGCTGAAGGCAAGGACGGCGTGGCTCTCTCTGTAGTGAAGAAGAACGAGGTGACAGACCCGTCTACACAGTGCGACGCCGTAACCGGCGCTACACTCACATGTAACGGCGTGAGCGACATGCTCAAGAACTGCCTCGGCGAGTACACAAAATTCTTAACATCTAAATAAGGAGGAGAAATAAGATTATGAGTTTGTTTTCAAAAGAGAATAAGGCAGCTTTCACCAATCCTCTGAACCTCGACAACCCTATCCTCGTTCAGGTGCTCGGCATCTGCTCGGCGCTCGCTGTTACATCGCAGCTCAAGCCGGCTATCGTGATGGGTCTTGCCGTAACGGTGATCACAGCCTTCGCAAACGTGATTATCTCAATCATCCGCAACACAATCCCTAACCGCATCCGTATCATCGTGCAGTTGGTAGTGGTTGCAGCTCTTGTTACCATCGTAAGCCAGGTGCTGAAGGCTTTCGTCTACGACGTGAGCGTAGAGCTCTCGGTCTACGTAGGTCTTATCATCACCAACTGTATCCTCATGGGTCGTCTTGAGGCGTTCGCTATGCAGAACAAGCCTTGGCCGTCGTTCCTCGACGGTGTGGGCAACGGTCTGGGCTATGCCTACATCCTCGTTGTAGTAGGCGGTCTGCGCGAGCTTCTCGGTCGTGGCACGCTCCTCGGCTTCCAGATCATCCCGCAGTGCGTTTACGACGCAGGCTACATCAACAACGGTATGATGACAATGCCGGCTATGGCGCTCATCCTGCTCGGTTGCGTGATATGGGTTCACAGAGCTTATTTTTACAAGGAAAATAATTAAACAATGGAACATTTAATAAGTCTTTTCTTCCGGTCCATCTTCGTGGACAACATGATATTCGCCTTCTTCCTCGGCATGTGCTCGTTCCTTGCCGTGTCGAAGAACGTGAAGACATCATTGGGATTGGGTCTTGCCGTTACGTTCGTGTTGCTCGTTACCGTGCCTGTCGACTATCTGTTGCAGACAAAGGTGCTCGGCCCGGACTGCTTGGTTGAGGGTGTAGACCTTTCCTACTTGAGTTTCATCCTCTTCATCGCTGTCATCGCAGGTATCGTGCAGCTGGTGGAGATGATTGTCGAGAGATACTCGCCGTCGCTCTACGCAGCTCTGGGTATCTTCCTTCCGCTTATCGCCGTTAACTGCGCCATCATGGGTGCTTCGCTCTTCATGCAGCAGCGCATCAACCTCGACCCGTCTAACACACAGTACATCGGCAACGTAGTCGACGCTGTTGTTTACGCTTTGGGTAGCGGTATCGGTTGGACACTCGCCATCGTTTCAATGGGTGCTATCCGCGAGAAGCTCCAGTACAGCGACGTGCCAAAGCCTCTGCAGGGTCTCGGCATCACGTTCATCACTGTAGGCCTCATGGCTATGGCTATGATGTGCTTCTCTGGTCTTAAAATATAATAAGGAGGACTCAACACTATGAATACATCATTTATATTTGCAAGTATCGGAGTGTTCCTTATCGTGATACTCCTCTTGGTTGTCATCCTTCTCGTGGCTAAGAAGTTCCTCAGCCCGAGCGGCAATGTCAACATCGAAATCAACGGCGACAAGACCATCAACGTGCCGCAGGGCTCTTCGTTGATGACTACGCTCAACGAGAACGGCATCTTCCTGCCTTCTGCATGCGGCGGTAAGGCAAGCTGCGGACAGTGCAAGGTGCAGGTGCTTGAGGGTGGCGGCGAGATTCTCGACTCGGAGAAGCCCCACTTCACACGCAAGCAGATAAAGGACAACTGGCGTCTGGGATGCCAGTGCAAGGTGAAGTCGGACATGAAGATCAAGGTGCCCGATTCGGTTATGGGTGTTAAGGAATGGGAGTGCGAGGTTATCTCGAACAAGAACGTTTCTTCATTCATCAAGGAGTTCAAGGTGGCTCTGCCTCCGGGCGAACACATGGACTTCGTTCCTGGTTCTTACGCACAGATCAAGATTCCGGCATACGACTGCATCGACTACGACAAGGACTTCGACAAGGATCTTATCGGCAAGGAGTACATCGGCGCATGGGAGAAGTTCAACATCTTCTCGCTCAAGGCTCACAACCCGGAGCCTACAGTGCGTGCCTACTCAATGGCAAACTATCCGGACGAGGGCGACATCATCACGCTTACCGTGCGTATCGCCACAACTCCGTTCCTGCCACGTCCGCAGGTGGGCTTCCAGAACGTACCGACCGGTATCGCTTCGTCGTACATCTTCTCACTGAAGCCGGGCGACAAGGTGATGATGTCAGGTCCTTACGGCGACTTCCACCCGAACTTCACTTCAGGCAAGGAGATGATCTGGATCGGTGGTGGTGCAGGTATGGCTCCGCTGCGCGCTCAGATCATGCACATGACAAAGACGCTGCACACTACCGACCGCGAGCTCCACTTCTTCTACGGCGCACGCGCTCTCGGCGAGGCGTTCTTCCTTGAGGACTTCTGGGAGTTGGAGAAGGAGTTCCCGAACTTCCACTTCCACCTCTCGCTCGACCGCAAGGACCCCGTTGCAGATGCTCAGGGCGTGAAGTACTACGAGGGCTTCGCTGTAAACTGCATCCGCGACACCTACTTGAAGGATCACGAGGCACCGGAGGATTGCGAGTACTACCTCTGCGGACCTCCAATGCTCATCAAGACCGTTACCGACTACCTCGACTCGCTCGGCGTAGACCCGGAGAGCATCATGTACGACAACTTCGGGTAATGCTAACTAACCCGAACAAACATCGTGTAAACTATAACAAAGCCGCTGATTATCAGCGGCTTTGTTGCGTTTATATAGTTTTGTGTCTAAAGTTTACATAAGGTTTATATTGGGTTTTTTCGGGCGATTCTGTCTCTTTTCTGTCCCCCGAATCTGTCCCCCGTTTTTTTAATTTACAACGCTATGAAGAATAATGATCTGAGTCCGGTCCGCTTAAGGACCAAGAATTTATCCAGCGGTAGAGTTTCTCTGTATCTGGATATTGTGAAGGATGGCGAACGCAGAAAGGAACACCTCGGATTGTACCTTTTGCCAGAACTCACCAAGGCAGACAAGAACGCTAACAAGGCGACTATGAAAATAGCTGAGGAAATAAGAGCCAAGCGGATGGTCGATTTGATAGAAGGTCGTCTGAGCTTCGCAGGAGATAAGGCCAAGCGTACCGACTTGCTCACATGGCTCGAAGAGCAGCAGACGTATTATTATAATAACAACAATACCAACTACTCGAAGACCATACATAATCTCATACGGCACATCCGTCTGTTCCGCGGCGACAAGCTAACCATGAAGGACGTGACGCCCGGTTTCCTGAGAAGTTTCCTGGACTACCTGAAAGGCAACGTCAACAAATACGGCGGCAAGCTCAGCGACGAGACTATATACACCTACTTTACCGTGCTTTCCATTCTAATGAATAAGGCAGTGCGCTACGAGATTATTGCTGCGAATCCTTTTCACAAATTGTCTCAAGCCGAGAAGCCTCAACGTAGGACAAAGAAGAAGGAGTATCTTACGCTCGACGAGGTAAAACGAATGGCTGAGGCTGAGTGCGACGATATACGTGTAAAGCGAGCTTTTCTGTTCTGTTGCTTCATGGGTTTGCGCTATATCGACGTGTCGAGGCTCAAATGGAAACATATTTCCGAGATAGGAGAGGGCGAGTATCAGATAGAAGTAGTACAGCAGAAGACGAAAGAACCTGTGTATATACCTTTGTCGGCGAACGCTCTGAGATGGCTCCCCGATCGTGGTGATGATGGTCGCGAGAACTATGTGTTCAAGTTCCGAGACCGCTCGATCATCTATGACTATCTGGATAGATGGGCGAAGAAAGCCGGCATCGAGAAGCATGTGACGTTCCACATGAGCCGCCACACGTGCGCTACACTTTTGCTGTATTACGGTGCAGACTTATATACGGTGTCTAAAATTCTTGGGCATACGTCCATCAAGACGACACAGATATACGCTAAGGTCGCAGACGAGATGAAACGTAAGGCTGTAAGCAATATTCCCGAGATAAAATAACAAAATAAAGGTATCATGGTGCAATAGCCATGGTACCATGATAAGACTTTTTTGCATAACCATTTGCTTATTAAAAAGAAAAGCGGTACTCCGCTTGTCGGAATACCGCTTTTCTTTTTAATATTTAGTGTGTGTTAAAAAAACAATTTCTGTGATGTTATAACGTTGCGTAAGATATTGAATGGTTTATCATTATTGTCTTCGTATTTGCCCCAAATTAAATTATTCATCCAATCAATGAATATTAAATTTTTAACCTGCTTGCTGTCTGAGGGCATATCTATGATTCGAGTAGAGCAATTCATGTCAAACCATAGTGTCGTTTGTAAATAATCTATAAGACTATTACCCGATTTTACTTTAACCGTCTTGTTATCCCTTATCAGATTTACAATCAATTCGTTTTTGATACAATCAAGTACAGATAAGCGTATCATATAATTGTATAACTTATTACCATCTTTTCTGATATGTTGTTGAACTCTGCTTTTATTTACAGTTATAGCACCTATGTGTATATCAGGATTCATGCTAACAAGTTTTCTTACTTTTTCTGCAAAATAGCATTTGTCTTTTACTGACAAAGAACTTCCTTTTAATTCAGTTTTTGGATCAGTCTTTGTCTTTCTGTAGACATCAACAACAATTCTTCGTAAAAGATGTTTTTTCTCGGCAGGACATGCGACAAATGCAATCGTCATAAAACGACTGGACCCACCATTTCTATATGGTTTATCTAAGACCCATCCTAAATCTCCACTTTCGTCTAAATATACATTCATTCAAATATTACTTATGGTATATATACGAAAAAAGGCAGACCCTAAAAGAGGTGCATTTGCAATACACTTATGACACTTATCACTCTTAATTTAGGATTTACCTGCCTATTTCGATTACAAAAGTAATAAGTTTTTATAAAAAGTACAAGTTTTTAATGCTAATAGTCGTTTATTTTACTATAATTTAATATATTATTGCATTTAATCATATTAGATTTAAAACAATTTACACTATATGCAGCAAGTGTACAAATGGTCGATCTGCGGTATTCCAACAAGTCAAAGAACGCTCTCCTACATTAAACTAACTATCTCTTACAATCCTCATCCACTGCATCCTCCACCGCTTCGCCGATGTTCTTATTCTTGCTCTTAATGAGCGAGATAGCAAACCGCTTGATGGAGAATGTATTCTTGATGCCGTGCAATGCGCATACGTGTCCTACGATGCTGTCAATCTCCCAAATGCAGCCGAAGCCCAAACCGATAGCCGCCGTTGTGACGTGATTCGCCCAGCCCAGCGGTTCGAAGATAGCCAAGCCGAGCACAGAGCCGAGTATGAGGTATGTAACGTAGTCCACCGCCTTATTGCACGTTCTGCGCCCAGCTCTCGAAAAGCGGAAGTGTTCGTGCCTTTTAATGCTCTCCGACACACCGAACCAAAAGTCGGCGACGATAAGAACGACGATAAGAACGAGCATCCAACGTAAATCGAACAGAGCGGTAAGCGCTTCCGTGCTCATGGTACCGACCACGAAAGCCTTACCTGTACTTGTAGTGATATTTCCTGCCATTTTATATTGTGTTATTCTATTGTTATCCAAATCTGCTCGCACCGCTCGTCCGCAGCCTTCAGCATGGTGTATACCTTGCGGAAAGTTGCCGTTGAGTTCAGCACCTGACCGACGGCTTTGTTCAAACCGACGAGGATGCAGCCATCCGTGTCCATCGCCGTGTTGCCGATGTGTATCAGCACGCCTTGATAGCCAGGTGTATTGCACAACCTTGGTAGTCGGCCCTTGCAGAACATATACTGCGCCCGACCTCCGAAGCGAGGCGATACCGTCTTCATGTCGACGAGGTATCTGCCCGTCGGAATGGCGGTTTCGCCTTTGATTTTAACTCCGCATATCTGCGCAACGCTCATCATCGAGGTCAGACCTCTATCCTTGTCTTCGAGCGTGTCGCAGACGTATGCGCCGTCGACGTACATCTTACCTATAGTGTAGGTGTCACGTCGTGCTATTCTCTTTACTTTTATTTCCATGTTTATAGATTTAAATGAATAATGTTTTTACGATGTTGAGTATCGCGCAGCCTCCGTCGCGTCGATAGCGTAGCTCATGCTTTAATGTTTTACACCTTTCTCCATGTTCTGCTGTACACCCACGACGACCGTGCCTTGCCGTTACTGAACGTACTGTAGCCCAATCGTCTATCCGGGTATTTTCCACCCGTGCTCGGAGCTTCCGTCTTCTCTGTCTTATCTCCGACAAAGAAATAAACGCCGCTTGCGAGATTTATCAGACTACCGTTCTTTGCCAAAAGCGTTTCGCTCGTAAAGTATTTGCCGTCAGCCTGCTGCGCAAGAGCCTCGGTTGTCAGACCTCTGTCTTCATCAGGCATACACTTTCCGTTGTTGCGTGCCGCTGTATATTGATAGAAATTCTTATAAGATGCAGGTACCGATGTCTCACCAAGCACGCCTTCTTGCTCTATCCCATCCAAGGCTCCGAATATAATTCTTCCTGCCCGTGCCGTGGCTACCGACAGCTTGACGCTATAGCTTCCTACCTCATACGTCTTGAATTCCGTAAAACTTGTAGTGCCAAGCCATTCCGTAGCCGGCATGACGCCGATTCTCGCGACCACAGCTTCGGAGAACCGCGAAGCATCCCAGCCGCCAGGGCCAAGGTCGTAAAGTATATTGCCTGCATTGTCGAGATACTGCATCACCGCCATGCCGTTTTCGTTCACACCGAAGCGTATGTTAGTCTTGCCTATAGTGCCTGCCACCTCCAGCAGTCCGTTGTGAATCTTGATAGTCGCTCCGCCCGCAGCCTTTGTCTCCATTTGCGTAACCTTCACCAAGTCGGCGTTTATAGCTCCGTTCTTAAACGCAGCAACTTCCTGGCCTGAATTATCGCGGAACACGGCGTTGTCAGACGTGAAGACAATCTTGTCTTGCTCGATGTCAATGCCAGTGCGCAGCAGCTTGGCTGCAATACCACTGTCTTCCACATAGCCGTTTGCCGAATCTATCCAATCGGTAGGAGTTGCACCCACCTCCAACTTCGGCATTGTCACCCACGCCTTTCCGCCTTGTATACAACGGATGAGGACATAATTAGGTATGCCAGTGCCATCCGAACGCCAGTGTACCCAAAAGCGCTTCCACTCGCTTGTGAGATAGAAGCGACGTCCGCCGTCGGCGTTGCTCGTTGTTGTATCGCGCTCGCTATCCTCGGCGAATATGCTTAGATTAGATCCACTCCACATGAATGCGTCTATGCTGCCACTACCTTTTGCCATAAACGAGAACATATAGTCCTCACCTTTCTTGATGATAGAGCTAACGTTCCACTGCGCCATCTCAATGAATTTGGAAGCAGCGTTGGCATATATTACCGAGCATCCATTGTTGTACGACTCGTTAGTGACCACTGACGCATCCATTCGTGTTAGGTTGCCAGTCTTATTAAATGTGCGTGTATTGTCGAGCAGGTTGCCCCCGATATAGTCGTAGTCGTCAGGCGATGCGCTCCAACACATAAAGTCCTCCGCCGTACCCTCTATGAGGATAGGGTGGGCGATGTACACCTGCTGACTCGCAGTAGATGCCTCCACTTTCACGCACGCCACGGAAATCCACTCATACGGAGCGTTCGCTGCCACAGTAAAGGTTTTCTGGTAGAGATACCATCCATTGCTTGGCGTTATCGTTGCTCCTCCTAAATTCGCACTACCCTTCGGACCGGTATATCCACTTGGTCGCGACGTGTTGGTTGCCGAGCTGTGCCACACCACCTCTCCCGTAATTTCTACTTTGGCAGACTTCGTGCGTGCCCAGAAAGCCAGCGTGTACGTTTTGCCCTTGGTGACATGTATGTTGCGAGAGTTCGCAGCTTCACCCCATCGTGCACCGCCTGTCTTGGCATCGGGCGCGAATATCACATTAGCACCATCATGCGCCGACGTGCGATATATCTTAGACCTTAAAAGATAGCATCCTTCACCTTGCTTGCGGAACAACGAGCCAACGAGCAGATTGCGTCGCTCGGCGAGAGCATAGCCCACCTTCAGAGATATCTGTGTAGCAGTCTGCGTTATAGAGGAACTAACCGCTGCTATTTGGTTGGAGACCGTTGTTCTGAGTCCATCCACGGACATTACAAGCTCCGCAAACGACTGCGTGCTTTTTATCTCGCCATTAGCATTGCGCGTAACGAACTTAAACTTGTCGGCTATTGAGAACATCTCCTGACGTGACAGGACAAAGACCTCCTTATTCTCTAACGAGTAGCTATTTACGCCGTAGTACATTTTGAATGATGGTGCATCCGCTCCGTATGCTGATAGGACAACGACCGACTGGCGTGCCGCGTCCGTCGTATTGCCCATCTGAACAAGCTCGTCGCCCACTTCGGGCTGCGAATCGCCGTAGTTACCTCCCGACAAGGCGAGGATGTCGATGTAGTCCGTGCCGACCGCCGTCACTCTGCGCCAGTAGTATTTGTTCTTTGCGTTCGCCGTCGTGCCCTCCTTGATGTTGAATGTCTGACAGCGCACAAGGTCGTTGACGACAAACGGGTTCGTTATCTCCTCGTCGCCTCGCTTAGTCAGGAATGTACAGCGGTAGACGTCGTATCGCAAGGGTGTCGGTCCGTATTCGGGCAGCAGCGTACCTTTTTTCAAGAAGTCCACCTTGCTAATCTTCATCGACGCAGGCGACAGGACTATCTCGCCGCCTACGCTCTGCAGCTCGCGTATCACGAGTTTCACAAACTCCGCAGCCTTGCGCACAAGCAGACGGTCTACCTCCAGATACGAGTCCGTCGTTGAGCCGTAGGTGTCGCCGAGCATGAAGCCCTTGCCGCCGACACCGGGTTTGAACGCCGCCGACACCATCTTCTTGAGAGTGGCTACGCCTTCGTCCGTGATGCCATGAATTTCGTCCGAAAGAGTGAGACCTCCGAGGAGCGTCAGGAGCTTCTTAAAAGTGCTTGCGGCTTCAGAAGACAGCCCTTCTGCGAAGGTGATGCGTTTTTCGGCTGTGTCCTCTTCATCAGAGCGCAGAAAGTGCTGGAACACTTCGGCCTCTATATTCACGTTCTCCGCAATACCTGCCTTCTCCGCATACTCTGCCTTGTCAGCGATAGCGGCACGCCCTGCCTTATCGGCGTAGCCAGCCCTTCCCGAAGCCTGTGTGTTGGCATATACAACACCGCCTCCAGAACTTGTTGTAGCTCCGGCCGCTGTCTTTGGCTTGGCGTACATCTTTACTTTTATCATAGATTACCTTTTTAGATTTCGCGCAGCTTCAATACTGCCGTGCCTTCCGTGAGGTTCCGGCTTATGCCAGTCACCCAGAAGTCTTTGCCCATAGCCTCGTGTCGGTATCTGTTGAACAGTCCGACGTTGCCGTTCTCGTCTTCGAGGTTCTGCGTCATCGCTACACGAGGCACATGACAATCGTCGTAATGATTCGACACGTAGTGCTGCTCGGGCTTCGCCGTGTTGCCGGTGTTGCGGTCGTAGATGTCGAGAAGCCGGCTTTCCGTTTTTAAGTTGAACGGTGCTGAGATATTCAGTCCGGTTTTCACCCCGAGGGCATATCCTTCGTCGCCTGTCAGCCCGGACGTTATCTTGAATTCGAGATCATCCTTCACGTTGCAGAAGTCTTCGTCGGTGTCGCTTGCGTATATGATGTCGTTGTCTTCGAGCGACTCGTAGTTGTCGTTGTCGCTGTACAGCTTCATCTCGAAGTTCTTGATGCAGATATTCTCCACGTAGCTCAGAATAATCTCTTTGTCAAGTGGCTTGTATGTGCCGTTATCTTCCCATGGCGGCATTGATACGACGATTCCCGACGGTCCTGCTTCAGAACCTCCGATGCCGCTCGATCTTAAAGACCATGCCGGACAAAGGATAGTGAATTTCATCTTGCCCTGCAGACCGTTAGACTTGCCTATCGGAATGGCCGTGCCTTCAGCGTCTATGTTCATGCCTACACTTATGTTGTTTTGTATACTGAACTCCGTGCCTACTATGTAGTCGTCAATCTTCGGGTCGAAGCCGATGGTGAACGACTGCGAGTAGTATTCCTTGTCGCTTCCGCACTCTTCCCTGGTCTTGTACGGCCTCCACGCATAGTCTTTCGGCGTGCCGTTACCCGTGCCAGGTGTGTCGCCGGCGAAGAATGTCTGTCCGAGCTTCTTTTCTACGAGGCATTTTTCTCCTATCACAAGCATGCAGCACAATACTTTAAACTTCGACACGTCGTCGACCTTGCCTAAGTACATGTTTCTCTTCATCTGGCACTCTTTGAGCGTCTTTCCTGAGAACGGAATGAAGCCGTTGCCGATGGTCTTGTTGAGCATGGGGTACGAGAACGGAGTCTCTGCCTTGTAGAACTGATGAGAGTAATATTCCTTGCCGTCCGGGCCGGCTACAGTGTGCAGGTCGCTATCGCTGTATAATACGGTTTCTTTATAGGACGGGCACGAAAGTTCGCGTGTCGGTGTCAATGCGATACTCCCGGATATTACGAGGTAGTTCGTTGTGCTGTCGTCGGCTGGCGAGTAAACGCCAGGAGCGGCGTTGCTCTCGTATACGGCGCAGGGTATTCTCTCCATGAGTCCTTTACTCGTGATGCCCTGACTTGACTGCGCCTGTCTTACGCCGAGCACAAGCCACGTTTCCATGTCCGGCTTTCCGGGCATGGAGTTGTCCTTTGCGTCCATCTTTTTCTCTACGGATCCGACCTTCAGAAGTGCCGTTCCACTGCCCTTGCCGATGGCGTCAGGTAGTACGTTCTGCCATTCGTTGTTGCCAGAGTAGGGGAAATACGATGTGCCGCCGGTAGTGCCGAGCACCGACTGCGGATAGAACGTCCACTTTCTGTTAGTCATTACCCTTATATACCAGTCTGTGACGTAAGCCTTGCCCCATTCCGATGGCTTTTCTTTCCATGCCATACAGAAGGCTTCTCGTGCCGTTCTTCCTTCTGCTGGAGAAGTGATCATTCTCATGTACTTCTGTTTCCCGGAGAATGGCGAAGTCAGATCGTCTTCTTCAAGCGGACTGCTGATAAGGTTTTTCATGCTCGTTACATTGTCCTTTAGTACGAGCTTGTTGTAAGCCTCATCAATGTTTATCTGCGTTTCCGTGTCGGCCACGATGTCAGTACGCAGGGTTATCGCATTGCGTTCGGACGTCTTGACGTCCTCGCTCAGCAGGTCTCGCCATTGTATGCTTGTATTCTTGCGGCTCAATGTTTCCCATGAGTATACGTAGAAGGCTGCACCATCCTGGACAATATGGAGGTCGAGATAGCGCATTATTTCTTCGAGCACTGCGTCCTGCATCCATACGTCGTCTTCCTCGTCGCCGAGAAAGAGAAGCTCTGAGATTGAAATTTGCGAGAATACTGATGTAAGGTCGGTCTCGTCGCTGTCGAGAACCTTGCTGCTGTCGTAGTAGAAGCGTATGGGATGCTGTGCAGCGTTGCTGATGATAAGCGACTCCGTTGCGATTGTAAGGATAGCAGAACAAATCTGCAGGAATGTTTTCTGCTCAGCGTTGTCCTTGATGGTTGTATATTCAACGCCCGGAGCGCCAACGTTGAGATAGCGTGAGTATTGCAGACTGGAGAGCACGTCGATGCAGTTCAGTTCTACCTCGTCGTACTCTTCATTGTAACCTTGCGAAAAAACAAGCGGCTCAATGAAGCCGGCAAAGACGATCTGCCCGTCACGCAGCACGTTCACTACAGTATTACGGCATGACTTGTTGTAAAAATCACTGATGAAACTGCGGCAAAGGAGACGTACCGTGCAACTGTGACGCAGGAGATGGTCGAATGTGTCGTTCATCTCGTCAGTTATCTCCACCGCGTCTTCCTGGAAGTATATGCCTCCGGCTTCCGTACCGATGATCTTCTCTTCGGTACGGTCGCCGTGCGACAATATCTCCACGGTGATAGTGTTGCCCTTCTGATTAACGAATTGTCCGTGTATGTACATAGTCGTGATTATGAAAGATTTGAGCGTCGGCCCGACTTGGCGGCTATCCTGCGCACATTACTTATTGTCTGCTCCAGCTCCGTGCCTCTCGTCTTGCCCTTGATGCCTATTTCGAGGCGTATGCCATCAATGCTCTGCCTGCTTGTCTGTGCTGCCCGCATGTCCGGCAGAGTTCTCTGTGTGAATATCGGCGGTGTATACCTCGGCGTGTTGATCATCTGGAAGAGACGAGCCTGCTGCCATTTGGTAAGGATCATCTCTCCACTGTTGACACGGGCGAACTTGCGGTCTCCGAAGGTGGAGCCTCCGCCGACTACGCCACCCGAGGCGAAGCCGTTGAGGTTTTTCATTGCAGAAATCATTGCGGCAAGCTGGGCTATGCCGGTAGCAGCAAAGCCTATCCAAGCCCAAGGGCCGAGCGTTGCAGCCTGTGCAGTCGCCGTAGCGAACCCCTCAGTCATTACCGCAATAGATTGCGCCAGCACTCCTGCAACATTCAGCTCAGGCACGCCTATCGCATTACCGAGAGAAGAAAGACTGCTGCCCATTGCGCTGGCTGCCGAGCACGCTCCTTCCATTTTCTTTTTCGCATCGTCGATGTCACTTGTCTTGATGTCTATCTTCAGTGGCTTCAGTCCGAGCTGCGTCAGCTCTGCGTCCAGATCTTCGAGTTGTTTCATAGCCTCATCTTTGCCGATGATGCCTATTTCGAAGTCAGACTGAATGCGGCTTGCTTTCTGCTGCGCATTGCTGTAGCTCTGACGCTTGTCGGCGACGGAGCCTTGTTCGATGTATTCTGGTTCTACTTCGGCGGCGATAGAAACCTTGCCCTTTGTTGCTCTGTCTATCTCGGCCTGTATTTCTGCGATTTTTGCTGAGGCTTTGACTTTCGCCTCGATGGTTGTAGCCTCATCGAGACTGCGCTGTGCATTCTGCAGTTGCTCTTGCAACTCTTCGATAGGTGTCTTGAAGTGCACTTCGATAGGTTTCAACCCGAGCGCAGACAACTGGTCGTTGATGTCGGCAATAGCTTTCTGCGCTGAGGCTTTGTCTATCAGTCCAGAGTCGTAGTCCTGGCGGATGTTGCCGATGCGCTGCTGTGCGTTGCTGTAGCTCTTGCGTTTATCGGCGGCGGATCCTGCCACGATATAGGTCGGCTCGGTAGCAGCTTCGATTGAAACCTTGCCCTTTGTCGCCTCGTCTATCTCTGCCTGTATCTTCTTCACCTTTGCGTCGGCCTCCACTCTGGCTTCGATGGTCAGGGCGTTGTCCTTCTTCTTTTGAGCAGTGGATAGCTGCGCCTGCAGCTTTTCGATGTATGTCTTCGGCTCAACAGCGGAGGGTGTATTGGCGGTGTTGTTGGCAGTATTACTAACAGGTTTGTTTGCTGTAATAAAACCCTTGTTTGTCTCCAGGTTCTCGGCTAACTGTTTTTGTGTGTCGGCAATTTCTTGATTGACGGCGTTGAGACTCTTGTCTATTGAATAAATTTGTTTGTTGCCCGAAACATTCGTGCCGTTGTATCTTTCTGCGCCTATTTTGGTAAATCTCCATTCTCCATCGTTACCAACTTTACCATAGCGCTCGTTGCGCCAGCTTTCCGGCACGATGTCGCCCTCTTTGGCGTTTCTTCCGTTATTCTTGGCATCGTCGGAAATACTTTTAGTTACCTTCTTTTTCTTGTCAAGCAGGTCGATTTGCTTTTGGTATAATGCTGTGAGCTTCGCAGCGTATGCAGCTGCCATAGCTCTTTGCTTGAAAGCCTCAACCACAGCGTCTGTCTTGTTGTTAAAGATGTTCTCGGCTTCCGAGACGTCGTTTATCTTCAGTCGAAGTTCGCCGAAAGCGGATTGATTCTGCTTTATCCATTGCATCTTCTGCTGTTCGGTAGACAAAGCCTTCCATCCCTCCTTGAGTTTGTCGTATTTCGACATGAGCTCCGAATAGGTGGACTTTAGCGTGCTGTCATAGGCATTCTTCACCTCGTCGGCTGCGCTGTTCATTTCCTTCATCGCTTCCGCCTGCTCGTTTGCTTTGTCTTTAGCCTCCGAGGACTTCGAGGAGAATGCGCTGATTACTTCTGTAAGCGCAACAATGGCTATGCCCACACCCGTAGAAACCAACAAACCCTGCATTGCAAGTTTCAGCGTTGTGGCACTCACCGCCGCCCCACGAAAAGAAGCCGACATTACCTTTACGATGGCATTTACCCTTATTGATGTAGCGTTCCATATCAATGCCGCTGTATTGGTGGCGATAATTCGGGCCTTGGCAATGGTATTTATGCCGCAAAAGACTTCCAAAGCCTTGTTGAGCGCAAGAATGGAAACGGCGGTGTTTCCCAACTTCGCCATAATATTCACGGCTGGCATAATGCCACTTACCGCCGACGCTACGGCATCGGTGTACTCGCTCATTTGGTTTTGGAACATCTGGAATGCCGCCGACCCACTATTGGCAACCTTGCCGAAAGCATCATCGACGGTTCCCGCGCTGCCTTTCATGGCATCCACATCCTCCCCGAACTTTGCAGCAAGCTGCCCGGTAAGTGGCCCCAATGCTCTAAGGCTTTCTGCTGAACCGAATAGCTTTCCGTATATCTCCTGCTCCAGCATACCGCTCTTTTGCGCATACTGCTTTACGTTCTTGTCAAGATCGGCCAGGAAGTTCTGCAGACCGCCAGCTGCTTTGATGGATGCAGCATTGAACGATATGCCCATTTGCTCTGCCATCTTGCTTGCTTCGCTCGAAGGCTTTATAAGCGCGGTGAATACAGCTGCGAGTTGCGTTGACACCTCGGCGGTATTGCCGCTCACTCCTGTAAGCGTAGAGAATGTCGCCATGAGCTCGTCTATGCTGACACCCAGCGTTGCAGCATTGCCAGTCACTCTCGGAAGAGCCTGTGCCAGTTGCTCAAAAGAGGTTACGCCATTTTTGGCGGTAAGTTGTATCTTGTCCTGTATATCTCCCGCAGCATCCCATGAAAGACCGTAGTTCTTTATGATAGTAGAGGTTACTTTGACAGTCTCGCCGAGGTCTGCAACACCACCTACGGAAGCCTTTGCTGACTTCTGGAGAAATGTTAGCCAGTTGTTTTCAGGCACACTGTTGCTTATTACTTGATATAAGCCGTTTGCGAGTTGGTCACGTGCAATCGGCAAAGTCTTCGACAACTCGGTTACCTGCCCTTTGAGCTTGGCAAAATCGTCACCGCTCTTTCCTGCCATCGTGTTAGCTACGTTCATGGCTGCGCCAAATGTGCGGCTTTCCTCTGTCACGCTGTTAAGCGTTGAGGCAAGCTGCTGCACTGCGCCATTGATGTTTTGAAGCTTCATAACCTGTTGGTTGAAGTTCACAAAAACGGCGTTGGCTTTCTGTATGTCCGATTTGGCGACGTTGACGACACCGCGCAAGTTTTCCACTGTCGATGTAGCGGAAACCAACTGCTCTTTGCCGTCAATGTGCAGTTTAATGTTAAACTTTATTTCTTTTGCCATATTTTTAATGTATAAGTAACTAAGTAACCGATATTTTTTGCATCTTTGCGATATAAATCAAAAGGTACAATACAATGAAAACAAATGAAGTAACAAAACATCCAAAGGAAATCAAAGCCGAAATCAGTTTTGAGATTATCGGTGAAGATGAGCCAACGAAGTACGACAAAAGGCGTAAACGTTGGGCATGTATCTCTCGTTGGGCGTTGTTGGCTTTGGTAGTTTCCATATTAAGCTGCTTGCCATTTGGGTTGAATATTTATTCTTTGGTCGCCACTGCCATTAGTACGGTAGTGTTTTGGATTGCCCTTGACGGGGCAAGTACCACCCATCCCGATGAACCTGGATACCACAACGTCCCTTGGGAAGCTTGGCTTTAGTCATTTCCTACTTTTCCCAACACTTCCTCAAAACGCTTTAACGCATCTTCCTTCGATACAGCCGGTGCTTTCTGCATCGGCTGTATCTTTTCCCACGGGAGCGGAAGTACTTTCTGTGGTGTCAGACTGCCCTTTACGTGCGGCTGCAGGGCTATTGTCGCCATCATGCGCATACACTCCCATCTGTCCCGAAGCTGTGCCTCCTGCTGCTCGTTCCACGCTCTGTAGATATGGTCGAACTCCTCGGGCGTGAAGCCGCAAAAATCAGAATAGGGGATGCCGATGTTGCCAACGGCTATCCCCAGCAGCTCAAGTATTTCTAACTTTTTTTTTCAGCCGAAGCCTCAACGCCTGCAGCGTCGCCATTGATAGCCTCCGTCCATGCGGCGACATCGTCAAGCGTCACGCTGTCGGCAAAGTCCATGAGCGAAAGACCGAACTCCACGCCGTCATGCTTACACGCCGACGCTATACAGCAAAACAGGTATGTGCACATGTCCGTCACGTCGTTCGAGATGTCGGACACCTCCTTTCCCGTTTCCATTTTGAAGCGGAGCATAGCCCCCATAGTCTGTCTACAGGGGTATGCCTTGCCGTTGATTGTGATTTCTACTTTTTTCATGTCTTCGCACTTTATTTTGCAGCTACAGCCGAGCCTGCCTTGCCCGGGTAAACCTCAGGCTCGCCGTCGTTCTCCAGCGAAAGGCTGTAGGTCGCGTCGTCAGTGGCTGGTGATGATTCCTCGATCGAGGCGATAACAAATTTACCCTTGACGTAAGGCTTTGCGTCTTCGCCACGCTTGAAGGCCTCGACATCTACGCTCTGGCCCTTACCCCATGCAGGTGCAAGCTGTTCGTAGCCGTTCTCGGTCTCGTTGTAGAAACGGAAGCCCTCCGCACTGATGGAGATTGAGAGTCCTGTGACGCCCTTACCCTTCCACAGGCCGCTGCCCTTGGCGGCGGTCGCTACAGGCTTCACTGCGCGGTCTTTTGTCTCCGAGTTGAACGTGAGTGTGTGTGTAGAGCAGTGGCCCACGGCCTTGCCGTCTACTTTCAGCAGAATATCACTGCCGTTGATATAATTACCTGTTTCTGGCATAACTATAAGTTTTTAATGGTTAAATCTTCACTTGGAATACAAGCTGCTGCACGTAGGCATCATCTTCATAGCCTTCCTCGCTATCGACGAGAATGCAACTGCGCATACGGATGCCGTCGAGTTCGCCTTGTCTGTAATCGAGCGCTGCACGTGCAGCCTCTGCAAGTTCTACGCCTTCGGCATACTGCGCCGTGTAGCACACCACCTCCATCGTGACGGTGTCTGCACCCGGCATGCCCGATTTCGTTGGGTTGTGCGCCAGCGCTGCACGTCTGTACAGAATGTAAGGAAGCTGCGCCGTATCCGTCGCTACGGGGAACACCTTGTTTGTCTTCGCCTTCACTTCCTCATCAGAGAGGAGCATATTGCGTATGATGGCGCCTGCGCTGAGAGATGTCTTCTTTGTCATTGCTTGTCTTTTTAGATGAGTCCTTGTTTCTTAGCCGCCCTTTCGATGTTGTCCTGGAGGTTGTTGAAGAGGTTTGTCTCCACGCTGTCAGCGGTCTGCTGCTCTGTCTTGGCGAGGAAAGCGTAACGCTTCATCTTGCCGCGATTCGCACCGCCTCGTACGTATTGCCGTATCTTCTTGCCCGTAAAACGGCTCTTGCCGAAGAACGAAGAAATTCGTCTTCCTGCCTTGCGATACCTGGTTCCGTCCTCGGCCCACATCAGCACAGGCTTTTCCTTGCTCTGCCGGTTCAGGTGTATGCCCTTGCGTTTGCCGTGCGGTTTCACGCTCACCATGAAGCCCAGGCCGTAGCGGTCGGGATAGGTTCGCACGTAGATGCCGCTTGACAGACTGCGCTTGGTGCCCTTGCCTATGCCGCTGCTGCCGAGGTTGGCTACGGCGGCTTTCTTCAGTCGGTTGCCTTCGCGGCGCATGGCACCCTTCATGGCCTTTCGCTGTGTCTTCACGTCGAGCGCCTTGTAGACGTCGAGGAACGGCCTTTTGATGTCGCTGACGGTTTGATTCATAGGACTTGCTATTCGTTCACTCGTTCGCAGATCAATGTCTTCATGCCTCGGTCGAGGTTCGGTATGATCGCCACCACGGTATACAGATAACCGCCGAGCTGCTGCACTCGCCAGTTCTCTTCTACCTGGTGCGCGTCACGGATGTTGTACTCAGCCCGATAGTCGGGGAAGTGTTCTCCGACCTCCTCGCTGCGGTTGCCGCTCTGCTTTACCCGCTGCGCCCTCACTGTTCTCTGCAGCTCGTAGGCGTTGGTCTCTTCGCCGTAAGCGTTGGCGGTCGCAACGGGCTTGAGCAGCTTTATTCTGTACTTCATGTCTCCTGCTCTCATACCAGTTTTCGATAAGGCTTAATCAATGACTGCAACGAATCGGGCACGGCGTGCATCTGGACGCTGCTCACGCTCTCACGCTGGTTGTACCAATGAGCACCGAGCATCATCGCCGCATGCACGATGGGCGTCGGTAGATTGCCGTCACCCATTTCCAGAAGTTCTTCGAGCGTTCTGTTGGTCGCCGTAACAACGGCCATCTCCGCCGTGTCGAGTATATGAGCAAGATACTCGTCATCGTCGGCGAAGTCGTCAGCTCTCACGTGTTTCTTGAATAGTGCCAAATCCGTTATAGCCATGATTGATGTTTTTATTAGATATACGAACGTTCAAAATTACACAGCCTTAGCAACCTTGCCGAGCGCGAAGGCCTCCGGGCGTACGGTAATAGTAGCGTAGTCTGCATTGAGAACGAAGTCCACTGCGTCCTTGCGTGCCTTGCTGTACGGGTCAACGATAAAGCGAATATCGCCGAAGAGGCCCATCGGCTGGTATCTCCAGTCGCCGAGACCGATGAACTCCGTGCCGTCGGTGTCGCGGATCTCGTTGGAGGTGTATACCGGGAGACCGCAGAGCACGCCGTTCTGAATCATCGGCACGTAGATACCCTTCTCGTTGACAGGCGTACCTTCGAGGATGGCTGCCATGCTCTTTGTCATTACCCAGCAAGCGTTCGAGCCTTCGATGCCGGTCTCGAACATCTTCGCCTTCATGCCGTTGAGTTCCTTGAAGGTAGGCACAGCAGACAGCGTAGTAGCCTTGGCCTTCAGGGCTACGAACGGACCTGTGAGCTTTGTCGAGGTGTTCAACTTGTTGGTGCTGCAGATTACCTTGTTGAGGAGGCGACGGAGGGCGAGTGGCATGATTTCACGCACAATCATCTCCAGGATGCCCTGCGACTGGTTGAGCGACTGGTTGGTTACCGGGATAGCGATACCGATGCGCTCCGGTGTTGCTCTCAGCTTGCTCAGTTTAATCTTCTTGTCGGTGAGTTCTACACCCTCGCCGGCAAGCTCAGCGTCTACGTTCTCGTAGAGCGGCCATACATAATCGCCTGCGAGGCCCGTAGGCATAGGCAGACCTACCTTGTCGAGGATAAAGCCTTCCTGCAGCGGACGCATGATTTCCTGCACGTTGAGAGGTACGATGCCGCCGTTGTTCACGTCAGACACCATCATCATGTCTCGCACAAGAAGAATCTCCGTGCGTTGGCCCTGTGCGCTGTTCTCGCGGATCATGCGTGTAGCCTCCTCGATGGCGTTCGGGTTCTCGCGGAGGTGCTCGGCTGCTGCTGCCTGCATCTTCATCTGTAGAATCTGGTTCTCACGGGTAAGCGCCTCGAACTCGGCGTTCTCCGCCTCGTTGCGCTCACGCTTCTCCTTCTCGCAAGCGTCCGCAATCTCTGTGATGCGGTCGCAGTTCGCCTGATACTTGTTTACAAGCTCGCGAACGATAATGTTGTTCTTTGGTTTCGTCATATAACTACTGATTTATGATTAGAAAATTCGTTTTTGTGCTGCCTGGCGCATTTCGCGCAGCTGCTTGTCTGCCTCCTCGTTATTCTTTTTCGCCGGAGCTTGGCGCAGATCGTCGCGCAGCTTGTCGGTAAGCTCTCGCGCCTCTACGCTTGTGTCAGGGTAGTACGGGTTGGCGGCAAGCGTGAAGTCGTAGATGCCGAGAATGCTCTTTACGGTGTATGTGATGTTTACCGTGCCGTTCGGCGCCGTCTCGCTGGTTCGCTCCACGAAGTCGCGGTTGTAGTAGCGGGTCGAGAAGGCGAAGCTGCAGCCCTTGATGTCGCCGCGGCGCACAAGTTCGAGCGCCTTGTCGCCGTCTACGGTGTTCGGGGCGTCAAACTCGAAGGCTACGCCCTTGTCGTCGATGGAGTAGGTGAGCGTTCCTTCTCCCTTGTCGCTTCTCGCAAGAAGCAGGTGGTTGTCATGGAACATCGTCATCTTGATGTCCTGGCTGTCAAGAAACTCTTGACTGACAGCGCCCGGGGCTATCATCTCCCGGGCTTCGCTGTCATCGTCGCTCCACAGAGGCTCTGACGGAGTATTGAAAAGTATTGCGTACCCCGTGATGGTGCGGCTCGGGGCTTCGCCCTCTGCCGCCTCCCTCACATGCAACATATTCGGGGTACTTAAACAACGCTTAATGATCTTGTTTGTATCTTCTGTCTTTTTCATATCGTATGGGGGTTTGTTACTGGATATTATTGCCGAAGGAGCCCTCGTTGATGTCCTTCAGGTTCGCCGATACGAGCACCTTGTCTCCGCCTGCCACCGGCGGCTTGTTCTCTTCCTTACGCCAGTCGTTCACTGTGTAGATGCCTGCTGCGATGGTGTTCGCCTGATACTTCACCCTGCTGTCGAGGTCGCAGGCGTACAGACCTCTGCGGTCGAACTGGAACTTTCGTTTGCAGCACAGCGACGGAGCGACGAGCTTTCGCAGCATCTCGTTCTCTATGTTGCGCAGCAGAGGGTTGAGCGTGTTGGAGAGGAACGCCACGTTCGCCATCTCGGCACTCTTGTAGTTGTTGCTGGTGTCGTCGAACACGAAAGACGGGTGCACGCCGAAGAAGCGACAAATGTCTCGTATCGTAAATTTGCGACTCTCTAAAAACTGCATATCCGTTGACGAGAGCGAAATCTGTTTGAAGTCCACCTGTCCCGGGAGACTCACGATGCGCTCGCCGCTCTGGAACTTGCTGTCGATGCTCTCGGCTGTACTCTCCAGCTGTGCGTCCTGGTACTCTCCGAAGCCCGTCACCGACTTGTCGTTTGTCACGAGACCTCGCACGTTACCGCCGTTGGCGAAGCGTTTCAGCGTCTCACGGTCGCCCGTAAGCGCTATGTCGAGAGTCTGACGTGCGTATTGCAGCACGCTGATGCCAGTCTTTCCGTCTGCGCTGTGTCCTTTGATGTGTATGATGTCCTGCTCTCTGTAGCAGCCGTACACACCATTAATCATGTCGGTGACGTTGTATGTGTCGCGCAGGACATCGTGCGACACCGTGCCGCGTCCGCAGAGTACGAGTCGGTCTATCTCCAGCGTCGCCGTGTTGTATACTGGCACGATGTAGGCGTTGCCATCAAGCAGCACGTGCTCTACGGTCTCCTTCCAGAAGTCGAACGCTGATTTTGTGAAGTCGGGCTGCACGTCAAGCAGGTAGTGGAGGCGGCTTGTCTTGTCCTCTACGAAGATGCCGTCCTTCAGTCTCATGTATAGAAGCGGAAGGTTGGCGACGCTCTCGCTGAGCAGCTTCACGCATCGGTACACTGTTGCAACGGACATGGCTGTAGCTCCCGATCCGTAGTAGCCGAAGAAGCCTGTGTAGTCTCCGGCGATGGTCGTTTTGCTTTCGGAGTTTTCTTTCTTGCCCGATTCTCCTCTAAAAAAATTCGTTATGTTTTGCCAAAATCCCATGTATGTGTGCCTTTTTATCCTCAAAGATACAGCTACTATAGTAGCTTTTAAAATGACAAATGGCGCATTTGGGCGCATTTTGGTACATTGTGGCGCAATTATTAGTTTGTTAAGTTTTGTTTACAATCGTAAACATATAGAAAGTAGCATAGAATTTCAGTTCTTTCCAATATTTAAAGAACTGGAAAGCTTTATAGCGAGTGCCTATGATACAAAAAGCCCTTTATAATAATGAATGCTGCGAATTAGAAACTTGCAGCGGTCATGGTGCCGCATGGTCGGGCGGCGGTGTTGAATTTATTAAACAGTGACCATTTCAATATCCTTGGCAAGTCATAGTATAATAGTCAAAATAAAATTAGCGACACGTTAGGTATTATGTTCTTTTGTTATTTATGAACACAGATGCTATGCTTGCGATTTATTAAACGCCGTGCGTACGTCACGAGCAACATTGTCACGATCTTTTCTGAGGTTCTCCATATCTGTGTGACGATTTGATGGTTTGCAGAACATCTCTCGCCAAGGCGTTCAGCCATGCGCTGTACCTGCACGTCTTCTGCTGTGTCCTTAATGAGAGACTCCAGAGCTTCAGTGAAAGCCTGCTCGTTCTCACTTCTTAGAGCGTTCATTTCAGCGCCCACGGCTGCACGCTCCTCGTCGGTCGTTGCCAAACGTTTGCGCTCGGCAAGAGCCTTAATCTTAGTCTTGTAATCTGTCATAATGTATATTGTTTGAAATAATCCTCAAAACTCCCCCTCCCATTTAAGGGAGAGTAGTCTTTTCAGTCATTTTTGATGTAAAAAAGCCCCGGAACCGAAGTTCCGAGGCTGGTGTCAAAATAAAAGTTATTACAACTTGTCAGCCGTCATTCTCAGACGGTTTGCTATATCCACAAGCGCACCCTTAAGACGTTCGCGATCGATGTCGCTGAAGTCGTCGGGCTTGCCGTTGTTGCGTCCGCTGAACTTATGATAAAGCCAGCTGCGGGATTTTCCAAAATAGTTCTGTGCGAGATAAGCCCAATTAATGTCCTCGTACACGTCATTGAGTACCTGACGCACTGTTGTCTGCTGATTTACGATTGCTTATTCCATATTTATATCGTTTTATGCCCTCCCCCGAGAGGGTAGTGCATTTGTTAAATATTATCAGCGGCGTGTCGTATGCGGTTGCTCAAGTCGATAAGTGCGCCACGCATCTGCTCAGCCTCACTCTCGTTGAAACCGCCTTTGCCACCGTTGCCGTCAATGCCGTCCATCTTGTGATAGAACCATGACGACGACTTCTGAAAGTAAGTGTTGGCAAAGTCACGCCACGACACTGCCATCATAATGTCTGCCACTTTCTTCTTCATGTCGGTAATCAAAACCGGCTGTACCATTACTGTCTCCATCTCATTTTTGTTTTAAAGGTTGTCTTTATACTCTTTATCTTTAACCCCTCCCCGAAGGGAGGGGGAATTGTTGTTCAATCTGGCTGCTTGATAAGATTGTCGAACAGCTCTTGTGCGTACCATAGCAGTTGCGGATAACCATCGGGGTAGGACTTGTTGTAGCTCCGAACTGCTTCGAGGAGCTCCCTTTCTTCGGGAGTCACCTCCATTTTTTCTAATTTACTCATTTGTATTACCTTTATTTTAACAATGCAAAGGTACTACAAATTTTTGTATTATACAAGTATTTACTACACTTTTTTGTAGTAACATAACAGAAAAAATTTAAGTCTTGGGTGTCCGTTTATTTTCAACAAAGATTTAATAAAAAACCGCCGACGCATCACGCGCCAGCGGCTCCGAAGCTAATCAACAAAAATGTAAACAACTGCTTATATACGTTACGGCTCTCTTACAATAGGGGCTTTGTCTTGTCTATCACTACAAGTGCCGTATTAACCATTGTGCCAGCCTCCTTGAACGACTTGTCCGGGAGTTTGCGCATATAGCCTCCGTAGTGTGCGACGGCGTCGCGCAGCATTTTGTACGGACCGTCAGTACGCCACATCACAGCCTGAGAAGCGATAGCTACGACTCTGCGGTTTGCCATCGAGATCGCCTTGAGGATGTGCAAAGCGTCTTGTCGCTTGCAGAACGGAGGGTTCATCACTATAACATCGTACGATGCCGACGACGTGAATTTTAGAAAGTCCTTGCCGACGACGCGGAAGCCTTGCTTCTCAAGTACAGCTCGGTTCTTAGAATCGAGTTCGATGCAGTCGGGCGATGGCATAAACTGCGCAATATTGCCTTGTCCTGCAGAAGGCTCAAGCGTGCTCTCTCCTTGACGTATTTCCGCTATCTCCACAATCTCGCGAGCGAGAGACTCGGGGGTAGGGAAGAACTGAAGTGCTTGTCGCTCCGGAATGTATTCTCCAGAGTCGGCGATGGATGTAATGAGGTCGCCTACATCCTCCTTGAATACAAAAGCCTTCTTCGCACTCGACCACTTGCCGCCGATACTCTTCAGTACCTTGGCTACACGTTCGTATAGCTTGCGTTCTAACTGCCCGGGCAGGCGTAAAAGACTGCCGTCAAACTCGGAGGTTTTCAATACCTCTACAACTGAATTGTCTATCTTCATACGTTATGATATTATTGGATTTTAAGAAGTCGTGAGTATGCACTACGAGCCTCATCGATCATTTTCAAAATGTCGCTGTCTGGCGGCAAGTTGCCAAGCATGTCTGCTATCTTGCCGAGTTTTTCCGATAGTTTTCTCATGTGTACCCGCTGTTCCTTTCTTTCCTGTTCGATTACGGAGATTATACCTTCGCACGATAGAAAGTCCTCCTTCTTGCCCTTGTAGGCGAGAATCATCGTAGCGATAGATGTTAGGCGAGACACCAGCCATTCCTGGATGAATAGTGCAGGGAGAGTGAAGCGTATCTTCTTCAGCACGGCAATATCTACTTTGTTTTGAAAACCGAGCACTACCTCATCAGCAGTGTCGGGTATCGCATCGAGTAGTAGGCGTGACACTACTGCCATAAGATATTGCCTTGACACGCCCTCTTTGGGACGTAAGGCGCAGACGTGTTTCGACAGAATTGCCGTGCCTTCTGTGTTTACGGCCATTTTCCCTATCGTACCAACTACCGATACAAGTATATCTCCTTTTTCTGTGAGCGTTGGCAGGTTGAGCTTCTCGTAGCACCATCGAGAAGGCACGAAGCGTCCTTGTATCAGGTCTGAAGCTCCGACCACAACAGGCAGTCCGTGTTTTTTCTCGTTGGTTTTCTTCTTGTCTACATTCTTACCTTGTAGCACCTTGCAGATGTCCGCGAGTGCTACGACGTTATCTATATTTTCATTCATAATTACATGTTAAGTGTTTATCTTTCGTAAGTGTACATCAGTCCGAGCGTCATCAGCATGGTTATGGTACCGTCTATCTTGCGGTACTGCGACAGCTTCAACGGCTTCTTGTTCTCCAGATTGTCGGTGTCGAGCACGCAGTTTGAGAGGCAGAAGGTGTTTATGGGGTTGTCGTTGAACACTATCTTCGGCGGATCATTCCACGCCAGCATCTCGAACGACTCCACCGGGAGGTTGAAGCTGCCGTATGTCTGGCTGTATGGAGTGAGCACATTGCGGGCTCCTACCGACGAGAGGATGCTCGTCAAGTCCTGCGCCTTGTACTTGTCGTAACCTATGCGTATGATGTTAACCTTTTGGGATCGGCGCAGAATGTCTTCCGCTATCTGCGCCACGTCTATCTTCTGTCCCTTGCAGAACTGGAGGTGTCCTTGGGCGTGCCATGAGCGGTAGAGCTGCTCGTTGGGGTGTCCTTTCAGTGCTCCTTCCGGGAAGTAGTAGTCGGTATGGCAGTAGAACTTCTTCGACTCCGTTGAGTAGATCGTATAAGACACGGCACTGAAATCATCATGTATCGAGAGGTCGAACGCTACGGCGCAGTCGGGATGCCCTGCAACGTTGTCTATGTCGAACTTGCCGAGCAGGTCGTTCGCCTTCTCGTAGGTGAACCACGTCTTCTCGTCGCTCACGCAGAAGATGTTCAGCAGCTTTGTGCGGAAGGCAAGCATATTCTCCGCTGACAACTGTGCGTTCTCGTACTCCCGTTCGTAGTAGTCGGGCTGCACCGTTATGCCGAGATGAGGCTGCACCTTCGCCCATGTCGCAGGGTCGCCCTCGTCGTCGTCGACATCCGGCATGAAGATGGATGCAAACATAGTATCGTTCGTCTTCTCTCCCCGCAGCACCGCCATCACACCATCGAGCTCTCCCTTGAACGGCCCATCCACCACCTCGCTCGCTGTAGTGATCACTATCACGAGCGGTTCTCGACGAGGACCCATTGAGGTTGTAAGCACGTTCTTCAGGTCTGCGCCGTTCTTGCCTGCCGTGTTGCGGGCCTGCGCATACTCGTCCATGATAACGAGCGAGGCGTACAGGCCGTCTTTCGTCTTGGCGTTGGCGGTGAGGCACTGAATAAGGCTGTCACGGCCACGATCGAGAAACGTTATCTTCTCGCGGTTCACCCGGAAGTGGCGTCCGCCTGCATCGAGGTCAAACATTATGGCTCGTATCTCGTCGAAGCATATCTTCGCCTGGTCGTAGCTGTTGGCTCCTACGTAAGCCTGTGCGTTGTTGTCGCCGAAGAGCATGTCGTAAACGGCGAGAGCCGCACTGGAGGTTGTCTTTGAGAACTTGCGGGGCACAAAGAGATAGACGGAGCGTATCAGTCGCCGTCCGTCTGGCTTTACGAAGCCGAAGATGTTGGCGAACTGAAAGGCCTGCACCGGCGTCAGCTTGTAGCGTGTGCGCCCGTTTATGCCGCTGAAGCGCAGTGCCTGGTAGAAGCGAAAGAAGTGCTTTACACGCTTCGGGCTCCATTCGTAGCGGTCGAGCATACGGAAGAAGCGTTTCACTGCCAGCAGCTCGTAGAGGTTGTGCCGTTCCGGGTTGTCTATCACGCCGTACACGTAGTCGCCGATGCGCCGGTCTGTCTCGACAAGCGCACAGCGATAGCGGGTAGGGTAGGCATCCCTGTCTCTCTGCAGCCATGCCGCCGTGTCTGCTTTCAGGCTCCGTAGTCTTACTTTCTCCTCTTCCGTCATTCGTCGCCCTCCTTCATAGCCTTCATGAACTCGTCAAGCGTGTCGTCTTCAGTCCTGCGCTCCTTGCCGTCGTTGTTCATGCCCAGGGCACGGAGGGCACGTTGCGCCAGGCTCGCCACGTCGAGATACAGCTTCTCTTTCGGGTTTACCGTGTGTCGTTCGTTGCCCTCTCGGCTGTACTCTACGTTCACGGAATTGTAGCCGTCCTTGAGCATCTCTTCATTGAGCACTTCAGCTCTGACAAGCAGCTGCGCCGTCAGCTCTACCTGGTATGTCAGCTCGGCGGTGTACTTGCCCTGGCTCTTCAGCAGCTTTACGATGTAGTCCTTCTTGTTCTTCACCCTGCGCTCTATGCGTCTGCGCTCCTTTTCGTCTGCGGGATTGGGTAGGATAGGCTCCGCCGAAGGCGCAAAGTCTTTCTGCGCCTTGTCGCTGTAGCCTCGTTTCTTGCCCTTGGTCTTCAGGTAGAATATTATCGCCGTGGTGTCGTTGGCGTTGATGAGCTGCATCAGTTTGCTCTCCACGAAGTCCGTCTGCGTCTCGGCTATCTCGTCCACCTTCTCCTTGAATCCGGGGTCGCTGTTGTACCATCGGTAGTAGGTGCTGCGGCTTATGCTGACAGCCTCGCAGGCGACGGCTATAATGCCGTATCCTTGCATCAGGGCTTCCAAGAACTTTTGCTTTTTGTCTTCCATGCGTTTTTTATAGTGTGCCAAATGTCCTGTTTTAGGTCTTCAGCCCCCACGGCTCGAAATTTTTCTTGCGCGTGGAAAAAGGGCCGGGCGAGGTTTAGAAGGGGTGCACCCCCTTTTAAAAAACACCCCCCGGGGCTACTGTCCCATGAATCTGTCCTTGAAGCGGAGAAGGTGGGCCTCCGCTCTTTCCTTCGCCTGCTTCTTTCCGCATCTTCCCATCTCCGTGTGCGTCTTCACGTGACACTCATGGCAGAGTGCCCGCAGGTTGTGAGGGTCGAACATCAGCTGCTCCTTCTCCCTCAACGTGAGACCTTCTTCCACCGGGCGTATGTGATGCACCTCGGTAGCCGGAGCGAGCCTGCCTTCTTCCCTGCACCTCTCGCACAGCGGAAAGGCTGTCAGCTTTGCGCGTCTCAGCCTTACCCATTGTGCGGTGTGTATGAGTCTTCTGTAGTCCTTGTCCTTTGCCATTTTGGGTAGGTTTAAAGATGATCGTCACGAGTAGAGACTGCGCCAGCACCTCAGTATCTGCCTTCCAGTGGTCACAGGTCTGCCGTTGGCTTGCCTTCTGCGGAAGGTTATCAGTCCTTTGGCTGCGTAGCGCTTGATAGTATGACGGTCCACATGCAGGGCTGCAGCTGCTTTGCTTACGGTGTAGAGGCCGTCAAGCTCTACATCTGGGCGAGTCGTTATCATATCCTTGTGTGTTTATACTTTAACCGGAAGCCCGGCGTACACCCATGCCAGCAGGCATGCGTCTCTCTGATCCTGGTTCATTCTTGGCAGGCGGTTCGTCACGCCTACCGACTTCTGAAGCTCAGCCTGCGTTATCTTTCCGTCCTTGCCTTTCCATACCTTGCGCATCGGCTTCGCTACCGTGCACGGTATGTCGAGATGGCTGCACATTTCCTCGATGAGGATGCCCGTCTGGTGGTTCATTCCCGTGCGTCTTCCGAGCTCGGCGGCTTTCTGCATCGTCATGTAGCCGCCTCCGAGATGCCAGTTAGATCTGACAAGCCAGCCTCCCTCCAGCACCACGAGCACTTTGCCGGGGTTCATGTCTCGCGTCATGGTGAGATAGTCGATGAGGTTAGGAAAGGAGAACTTCATGGGCGTCACGCTTCTGCTTGTGCGGTAGACCACGCCTACGCCGCTCTCGTCTACGTCGGGGTCTATGCCGATAATTATATCCGGCTTGAACTGGTGTGGTATCTGTATCGCTCCTAACATGCTGCCTCCTTCTCCTCTTCGGTCCTGGTGTCGCGGTCCGGGTTCATATCGAGGGCATAGCTTGCCGCACGGTTATACATCTCGTGGTTGTCGAACTTGTTCTGCAGCACCTTCACTGCCAACTCCCACTCCTTGTTACCGTTGAGACAAACTTCGGGGTCGCCTGCCTGCTTGAACAGCTCTGCACATGCCGTCTCCCATGTCTGGCGCACGGCGTTGAAGTCGCTGCGTCCGAAGGTTGCACGTATCGGCGTACCGCATTGCTCACGGAACTGTTCCATGGCCTGGTCGTGCATATGGCAGCAGATCTCTATCACCGTCATGGCCGTGAGCATGAGAGCCTTCAGCCGATGATCGTCGACGTTCAGCTTTAGCAGTTCGGCATCTACCGAGAAGAAGAGCTTCTGTATGTGCGGCCTCATCTCGTCGTACACGGCATCCGTGGTGTCGAGCCACAGGCCGTAGGTCTCGCCTGCCTGGTGCTTCACGTGCACGTTCCAGCGGTCGTATGCCGACAGAGCCTGCTTCACTCCCTTCTTCACTCCGTGACGCCAGTATTTCGTCTTGCTTAGCACCTCGTAGGCATCTACCATTGCTGACTGTGCGCAGTTATATGCCGCTCCGCATATCACGAAGAAGAGCACCGAGCAGCGCGATATTCTTCTCTGCATCTCTTCCACCTGCTTTTCCGAGGCGAGCATCACACGATGGCCGACGGACCCTTGTATCAGCGTGTTCATAGGCTTCCGGCTTTAAGCCCCAGCTCCTTGGCGGTCTGGAGAAAGGTTATCAACTTGTCTTCCGACACTCTCGATGTTGTGTCGCGGCACACCGTCTCGCAGCCTATCACGTTGAAGTAGACGCGGTCGTTGCCTGTGTCGAGGTAGTATGTTTTCTGTTCCATGTCGTTTTTACTTGGTTTGTTGTTCTCTTGCTGTGTCCTGGCACGGAGGGCGCAGGGCGTGTTCTACGTATCTGCCGAGCTTTGTGCACCATGCTCCGTTGATGCAGCGTCTTGTGTGCCGGCAGGTCTTGCACTTGTCGTTCATGCCTGGTGCAGTAGCGGTTCCCATACGATGCCGAGTCTTTTGAGCGTGCCGTTACGCTCGTAGTTTTCGAGGGCTTTGCGGGCACTGCTTTGCGGATCGCGGTTCACGAGCCGCACCATGCCCTCGATGCGCTCCTTAAGTTCCCGTTCCTTGTCGCCGCTGTCCAGTTGGGCCTCAGCGATGGCTTCCGTCATATCGCAGCCTGCGGACGCTGGCTTGTCTTTGCAGCCCTGCTTTGTGCGCCGCAGGGCGTTGTCGTAGTTGCCTTCGAGCGTCTTCACGAAGTTCTCCTGCGTCATCAGCCAGTCGAAGGTTGCCACCCAGCTTCTCGGGTTCTCTCCGTTGGCATAGCTGCTTGCTATTATCTTGTCAACGGCGAGCCTCAACACGGCTATGTCGTTGTCGTATTCGGCGAGCCTTGCCCTTACGAGGGCCTTGCGGGCGTCTGTCAGCAGCGTCACACGGCGCACCAGGCTGCCTGTCTTCTCTGCCTGCTCGTTCCAGTAGGTTTTCAGCGCCACGCACTCGGCGTCAATCTCCACCCGTCTTCTCTGTGCCTCCGCTTCCTCACTTCCGCCAGAACTCTCTCCCGTGGGGGTGGGGGTGGGCGAGAGGGCCGAAAAAGAAACGGCCGCTTGCGGACTTTCTTTTTCTTTCCCCCCTCTTTCTATAGAGGGGTTTGTTTTGTTTTGTTTTGTTTTGTTTTGTTTTTATAGGTGAACATTCGTGCACGTTCGTGCTTTGCGGTGCACGTTCATTCACATTCGTGCACGTTCGTGCTGTTTTACCACGTTCGTGCTGTTTTACCACGTTCGTGCACGTTCGTGCTTTGCGACACACGTTCGTGCACGTTTGTGCTTTTCCTTCACGTTCGTGTTCCGCTGCGTTGTCTGCATCGTGTTCGTGTACGTTCGTGTACGTTTGTGCTTCTCGCTTCTTCTGCTCACGTTTCAGGGCTGTCTGCCTGTTGCGCTCGCACTTCGCCTCGTACTTGCCCTGCGCACGGTCTATGGCGTCGCGTATGAAGGCGAAAGCCATCTGCACCATCGGGTCAGCCTCAGCACTTATCTGCGCACCGTCTATCGCATAGGCGTAGAGAGCGTCGAGAAGGTCGCCCTTCTGCTCCTGCGTCATCGTCTTGATTGCAGGGTATTGGGCGGTATATAGCATGAATCCTTCCATATCGTTGATGTTTTATTCGTAGAACAGAGTTTCAGAAAACAACCATGCCGTCCGTCTCCCGACGTGGGGCATGGTGCGTCCGGCACAAAAGTAAAATGAAAAACACTCAAAACCTAACGAAAACCCGAGTGCCGGACTGCCTGAATTTTTTGGATTCTATTCTATTCAATTAATAACTTATTCCCGATTTAATAGGCGAAAGACTTCGCTCTCACTCTTGCTGGTGTAGCGGCGGCGTAACATGCCGGCACCGAGTTGTACAGCATCCAGTCGTCGAGGTCTTTGCGCTTGAAGTAGAGGAGCTTGCCGCCCTTGCTGCGGAAGTGGTTTATCTTGCGTGCCCTTACGAGCTCGTAGAGAAAGCCTATCTTTATGCCCATGTACTCGCTTGCCTCTGCCGTGTTATATACCGCTTTCGTGGCGAGGATGGTCGCCGTGCGTATTCTTTCGAGCTGCTCTATTATGTTGGCGCTCTCGTTGTTCTCCAGGTTCTCCATATCTATTCCTCCTCTAAGTCTGTGAGTTCCGATATACTTCCCTCGTCTTTCCACTTCATATAGTAGTGGCAGAAAGCGAGTAGTGCTGCGAGGGATGCAGCCTTGCTTCCGAAGATCACTGCGGCGTACATGCCGAAGGACGTGTCGGTGCTTGGTACGACGATGAGTCCGATGATCATCACAGAAGCGAGTGCGAAGAGCACCCAGTATCTGTAGTTGCTTATTATTTGTTTCATATTGCGTTGTTTGTTTGGTTCGTTAATCTTCAGCATGGCCGATACTTGGTGTCATTTCGTCGGCGGCGATCATGGCGAGGAGGTACTCCTTCTCGTCTGCGCAGAGCTTGTAGTCGTGCATTATGGATAGTTTTGCCGTTTTTCTTACCCCTGCGAGACTTATTGCTACCTCCTTCAGCTTGTAGTCGCCGTAGGAGTCTGCCTTGTCGAGCAGCACCGGGATGCAGGCGTTTTTCGTTTCGCTCTGTTCTTTCGCCCACTTCTCGTTATCATTCACCCACTTCTCGTAGTCTCTTACCTTCTTTACGAGCTGTGCGAGGAGGTACATGTAGTTTCCTCGCTTCCAGTGCTCGCAGAACTCCTTCTTGTCGATGGTGTCTACGGTGTTGTATATCTGCTCTATCTCGTAGTATTCCTCAGGGGTCACTTGTAATCCCGTGAGTTCTTCAAATTCTTTCTGTTGCATGGTTGTATGTTTTTAGTCGTTTTTTAGTCGTTTTATTCTGTTTCTTTACTCGTCGGCTGCTTCCACCTTCAGTCCGTACCGTCTTGCCGTTGCTTCGCGCTTCATGGATCGCCGTGTCTGCTCGTCGTAGCATATAGTGTTCACTTCGCCCTCTATCGCAAAATAGTTGCAGTCCTTTATCATCATGTACTTGTGTATCGAAGCTCTGCGTGTGATGTTCTTGCACACTTTGAGTTTTGTCTGCTGCTTTTCGCCGGATATGATACGGAAGCGTTCCATCTTGCGCTGATGCCTCATGGTTTCCTCTGCCTTTTGTCTGCCCCGCACGTATTTGCGCCGTGTCATTCCTGGCTGCTGCCACGGCTTGAGTCCGGGCTTGTAGCCTGGCCACTCTTCGCGAGGCTTCACCTTTGTTTTCTGCCACATGATTTTGGCGCGCTCTGCATTCTCCTTGTAGACGCCGAGCTCCTTGCATTTTCGGGAGGCTTCCTTGAGATTGGCCCGGCGCATACGGCTTAGGTATCTCTTGTCCTTCTTCAGTCCGTACCTCCTGGCTATCCTGTAGAGGGTTCTTTCGGCGATGTCGATGCGCTGCATAATCTCCGGGTTTGGCGTATTCGGGAAATGCTGCACTATCCACGCCTCCTCTTCTGATGTTGGCGTATGGCCTCCGCCGCTGCCTATGCGTACCGACGTGCGGTCTTTCTTCCAGCCCAGGTTCTTTGCCAGTTTGCTGATGCCGTCGATGCTGACATCATAGCGAATGGCGAGGTGTCTGTTTGCCGTTATGGGATACTCGTCTTTGAGTCTTTCCACCTCATGCGGCGTGAGGTCTCTGTAGTTTCGCATATTCCTTTGGGTTTAGGTCGTCTTTACTAAAAGTGTGCGGTGGTTACGTTTTCCTTCGCTGCCATGCGTCCGCACCAGCATTCCGTTGTACGTTGTACGGCGGCTGCGTATAGCGAGCCGGGCTACGTTCCGAGGCGTCTTTCGCGTATATTGTTCGTCTACCTGCAAGTTTCTGAACGTTCACGCCGTTGGCGGTTGCTATTCCGGGAGCTCCGTCCACCATGCCTTCTTGTCGTCAGGCACGTAGATGTTCTCAGGCACGCTTCTGTGTCCTACACCCCTTATCCATTCCTTCGGTATCACGGCGTCGAACGGCTGGAAGCGCTTGCACGTCACTCCGACGTTCAGCAGCGGACGGTACTCGCCGTTGTACTTGTAGCATAAGTACTTGTGCTGCTTCGCCTGCTTCGGACCCTGGCACGTCACGGTGTAGCGGTTGCCTCTGTGCATCGCTGCGAGGGCGTGCGCGAAGTCGTCGTGTCCGGGTTGCGGCTCCGTTGTGCCGTCGTGATCGTAGAAGTAGCACGGATGGATGTCACGGCGTAGGTAGTACCAGAGGTAGTCGAGGTCTTCGGCGTTCATGTTGAAGATGCTCTTGTACACTATCTCGCGCCAGACGTACTGTGCGCTCTGCGAGCTGCGCACGAGTCCTTCTATCACTGCGAAGAACTCCTTGCGGTCTAATTTCAGATTAATCATTCTCCGCCTCCTTTCCTTCAATATCGTCGGCACAGCCGATGGTCTTCTGTACAGGCTTCAGTCGGATGTTGCCTACAACGTCGCTCTTTCCCTCGAACTCGAAGCTGTATATTATGTCGCCCACGAACTCGCCCATCCTTACCGTCAGCTTGCGGCCTCTGCCTATGCGCTCGTTGATGTGCGAGACGTGAAACTCGATGAAGGCGAGCAGGACTTCTTTCGTGATGTGCGGTGTGCGCTCGTCGTTGAACTCTACCAGCGTGTGCTTGAAGCACGCGAGGAACACGCCGAGCGCTTCCGTGCGGGTGTTTATCTTTCTCCAGAACGGGCTGTCGATGTAATATTGCTTTCTCATGTTATGCGTTGTTTTTGTTGCGACGGGCGATACTCGCCTCTGTATATTCGAAGAATTTATTCATGGTTTTCTCAGCTGATGGACCACCGTCTTCTTCTATACTCTCTGCGAGGACTCCGAGACTTGCTGATAGGGCGGCAAGGAACACTATTCTTGGTTGTGGTGAATAACTTGCAAAGATTTCTGTAATCTCTTTGGAGATCTCTATGGATATTGCATTTAATTCTTCTTCTGTGTACTTTTCCATTGTTGCGTTGTTTTTAGTTGTTAATACTATATGTTGCTGTTAAATGTTTCGCTACACGGTGCGTGTTGCTGTTACGACTCCTTCGGTGCGGTTCACTTTCGTTGTGAACTTCTTTCCCCACTGCATACCGAAGGTGGTGCAGATGTTACGCACGTAGCTCAAACGTCCGACGGGTACCGTCAGACTCTCGCCAAGGGCAAGCTCTGAGAACTGCCCGAGAAGCGACTTTTCGTGATGGTTTTCTTCCTTTTTCATTGCCTGTTTCATTTATTGTTTGTAACTTTATGGTGTAAAGATAATCATTTCGATTGAACAATAATCAGATTGATTGAAACAAGATGCATTATTTAACATTTATTCAATATTAATGATTGATATGAAGTTTGAAAAGATAAATATCGGACTGCTTATTGAGCAGAAAATGAATGAATTAAATGTGTCGAAGTCTGAAATGGCGAGGCGCAGCGGTATTGCTAACCAAAACATTAATCGTGTTTTGGAGCGGTCGAGTATAGATACGGACAAACTTGTAGCTATTAGCGAGGCGTTAGATTTCAATTTTTTTGATTGTTATCATTCAAATAAAAGTAATGGCGTAACTGCTGATAATGGCGGTGTGGCAGTAGCTGGCAATAGCACAGCTCATCATTTCACAACAAATTCTTCCGTCGAGACCGATGCCGTGCTTCAGGAGCGCATCAAGTCGCTCGAAGCTCTACTCGCGGAGAAGGAACGCCTCATCAAGGTGTACGAGCGGATGGTGGAGAAGTAGGCTGCGCCCTTAGGAAAAGCGAGAAGGCGAAACCTGCAAAGGTGCAAATATATAATTACAACAAAATGTTGTATATAATTACAACAAAATATTGTATTTTTAGCGTACTACAATATGTATACATTGAGTTATTAAGAAATAGCTTAAGGTGTACGAGAAATTGTCGAAGTAGGAAATGACTAATTTTGCAATGGGAAACTTTAGCAAACAACAAGAAGAAAAGAAGGAGGCGCGCAGTTGGGACAGGACCGTAAAGGAAACCTTAGCAAAGTATTTCTTCGACTTGTCTAAACTCGTATTCACTGCGATTGTGTTAGGCGGATTCGTTCCTATTTTCACAAATGAGTACATCGCAGTAAATTGGATAGTGGTAGGATGCGGAACATTCGTTTCTGTTTGCTTCGCCATCTTTGGATATAGAATTTTAAAAAACAAATGATTATGGGTACATTAGAAGTTTTTTTGGTAATCATGGCTGTTATAAGTGGTGGTCTTGTCGTTTGGTCCTACACCAAATCGGGAAAGAAATGGCTTAACAGCCTGTAGAAACAATAGTAATTTGGTTTCTGCTTTTAGGTCTGGTCCTTACGATAGGACTTTTCTATATTGATTAAAAATTTAAGCAGATAAGAATAGGACTTTCTCTGTATTGATTAAAATTTTAAGCAGATAAGAGTATGATCTACGCAATAGTGACATTTGCAGCGTTCCTCGCTGTAGTGGTTGCAATAATCATCTGGCTCAATACCAAGTCGGGCAAGAAGTGGCTCGCAAGCCTGTAGAAACAATAGTAATGAATAATTAAAAAACATGCTTATGGTACTACTTGCATTCGCATTTTTCTTTTTGTCGGTTATAGCAACTGGCATAATCATCTGGCTCAATACAAAGTCGGGCAAGAAGTGGCTCGCAAGCCTGTAGCACCATTTCGTTGGCGTCAACAAAATGGTCTACAGGTGTAGGACCGAAACGCCTTTTGCTTGCAATTCCGTCCCCCGACAAGCGCAACTCATTGAATATCAACGGCAACAAAATAATGTACGACAACTTCGGATAATCAATCCTTATGTTTATACTTACAAAAAAAGCCGCTGACTGCTGTCAGCGGCTTTTTTGTTGCTCTTTTCAATGCCTAAATAGCTTTTCAGCTGCACTTGCCCTTACGCTCACAGTATCTCTCACACTGCGAGCAGATATCGTAGCCGAGCATAGCACCGAGCATGAAGTCTTCTTCGGGCGTGAGCAGGTTGAGCGGTCGTGTCACAATCATGCGTATGGCGTTAAGGCACTCCTCTCTGCCGAAATACAGGTTCAGGCGGTCGTTGCCAACGGGCTGTATGACGTATTTTATGTTCTGGCTTTCCAGTCGGCGTATGGCAAAGTCCTCGTATTTCTTGTTGAACGTGAAGAGCACCATACGGCGCACTCCCTTCTTGTATTCGTAGATATGGTTCATCAGAACCTTCATGTCTACTGGTAAAATTGTGGATTGCTGCATGATTGCGAACTTTAATAATTGATTGTAAGAGTGAGAACTTATAGCGTGTGGTTTAGAGGCATGGCTTTATTTCAGCCACCCAAGCGTCGATGCGCTCGTCGGTCTTGTCGTCTTCGTTCACCTCGTCGAGAGCCAGTCCGACGAACTTGCCGTCTACCACCGATTCCGAATCGTCGAACGTATAGTCGTCTGTAGCTACGGCTCCTATGACGTTGGCGCCAGCCGCCTTAACGGCATTGTATAGCTCAGCCATACCGCCCACGAATGTGTCGGGGTACGACTCCGAGTCGCCACAGCCGAAGAGAGCCACTGTCTTGCCGCTGAGGTCGGCGCCCTTGAGTGTCTTTATGCCGTCATACCAGTCGTCCTGCATCTCGCCTGCGCCCCATGTAGACGTGCCGAGAATAAGGTTTTCGTTGTCGGCGAGAACGCTCGCGTCGAGGTCAGTCACGTTGATAACGTTGTCCACGCCCAGTTTGGCTCCTATTCTGCCAGCCAGGTCTTCGCAGGTGCCGGTGCTTGTGCCGTAGATGATAACAGTTGTTTTCATAATCTTAGTTGTTTTTTATTTGTAAATGTATGGTTAAAGAATTTGGTTTTATCACCGCTGCAAAATTAGCTTGCTTCCGACTTTTACGCAATACCTAAATTCTATGATTTTGAAAACCGCAAGGCTCTAATCTGTTTCTTACTATAATCTATTCTTTTCTCTGCAATAATGCTTAGAGTTGTAAAAATGTAATGAAAAAGTGGCATAATTATGTTAAAAATGGCGCAAAGACAGTATCTTTTTTTCTGTTCTGATAGAAAAACCTACTTTTTTGACATCAAAATGTCTATGAAACCAATATTTTGAGCTGACCAGACAGCTCACGGATGTGAATAAAGGAGCGGAGTCGAAAAGCTAAACGAGTAGAGTTATAAAAAAAAGAATTATATGAAAAACAGTAGAATCGTTCGCACGGCAGCAGTTGCGGCTGTGTTGTTCGCGACAATCGGCGCTCATGCGCAATCAGAAGCAGGCAGTAAGTCGATACCTCTTCACGTTGAGGCTTCGTTGGGCGCTTGTACACCCAGCAATAAGGTGTTGCCGCTCGATGTTAATGTCGACTTGAACTATACGTTTGCCAAGAGATTCTCGCTTCATGCCACAACAACCACTTCGTATTTTATGCCAAAGAACGGCGCAACGCACGACTACAATAGCGCTACGAATCTGGGTGGAGGTTTAGGCTACGTTTTCCTTCCTGAGAAGAACGACAAGCTTGGCGATTTCGAGTTGCGTGCGTTTGTTACGACATCCGTTGGAAGCTCCGACTTCAAGAACACCTCCTATAATGTTGGCGTTCATTGGTTTGGACACACCGAGAAGCACCGTTTTGTGCCTACGGTAGGTGTGGGATACACTCTCAGAGATTTTTCGGCTAAGGGTATGAAGAATATCAATGGCGCCTATTTCTCTTTGGGATTGAGATTTTAAGGGCTTTAGATGCGTATAAATATTTATAAGGAATCCGCATGACTTTTCTAAAAAAGCCATGCGGTTTTTTATTGTTATGGTGGTGTGGCTAAACTATATAGTTGCAACGATTCGTGAAATTTGTGTTATTCGTGTTCGTTTTTAAATTGAGCGATATAATGTGGTGTGAGCATTTACGCTTTTTACTCTACATGCTTGGTGCTGCGGAGGCCGGAGACCTCCGCTACGGATAATGAACAGTTACCACACAAGGTTTTGATACGCCTCTTCCTACGGCATTCGCTCGCAGTGCATCGTGTTCTGACTCTTTGCAGTTGTATGGCTCATGACTTGCGAAAATCCCCATAAGTTTGCGCAAATATAATACAAGTCACCTCCGCGAAAAAACTCATTATAGAATCAGACAAGATCCCCGTGTATGATCGGTCATGAGCAAAATGCGGAATAACAAGTTTGTTGTATAGGATCTAATAGCATAACTCGGATGTTCATGAACAAAAGGCAAAGCGGACACGAATGTAATATTTGTTAAAATGACGGTTGAAACATGTTTTTTGTTGACAAAAAGCACGGTACTATTCATTTTTTTTATAACTTTGAAACGTAATTTCTTTTATGAATTACACTGGGTTCATTAACAATGGTATAGATTCTTTAAAACATTTGTGGTATGAAAGGATTGTTATTTTGTGTGGGTCTTATAATGAACTGTTTATTCTCAACAGTTTCATTTGCACAGACTCAAAACGTGTCGCAACAAGACGCTTTGGCAAATACTCAAAAGCAGTTACAGATAAACCGCTATAAATATTCAATAAAAGCTCCTAAGGCTATAGATGGTAATAGCGATTTTAATAGCATGGACATAACATCGCATGGAGGAGATTTGGCGAAACTGTTAGGAGACAACATCTATAAAGTTGACTCCTTAGTCGTTAGGGGAACTGTCGATGATGTAGATTTCCACACACTGTGGGATGCTTCCTTTAACGGAAAGCTTTCGGTCATAAATATGGAAAATGCCGAAGTTAAAAATGGCATCATCCCCGAAGATGCTTTTTGGCATTCAGAGCAATTGAATATAGAAGATGGATACATAACCCTAATACACCTTAGGCGAATTATATTGCCAAACGGAATCAAAAGAATCGAAGATTCGGCATTCTCGTATGTGGTAAATCTTGAAGATGTAAACATTCCTTCCGAACTGCAGTATATAGGTCCTTCTGCATTCGAACAATGTGAGAACCTGAAGACAGACCCTTTAGTCTTCCCGGAAGGATTTGAGAAGTTAGACGGAGCCGTTTTTGCGAATTGTACGAACTTGACAGGAAAAGTCGTTTTGCCTTCCACCATAAAAGAAATTGGCGAAGCGGCATTCTGGCGTGCAAAAATATCATCTATCAACCTTCCTGAAGGATTGGAAGAGATAGGTGACGGTGCATTTTATGGTTGTAGGCTGGAAGAAGTGCATATTCCCAATTCATGTAAAAACTTAGGTATTTTCGCATTTAAACTAAACAAAGAACTCAAGGAGATGCATCTGCCTGATGGAATAGAGCGTATTCCCAATAACTTTGCAGACTGCTGCATAAATTTGAGCCATGTAAACATTCCGTCGTCAGTAAAAAGTATTGGCAAGGAAGCTTTTCAAAGCTGCTGGTGTTTAAACGATGTTGAGTTACCGCTTGGACTCGAAAGTATCGACAAAGATGCCTTTCAGAGTTGTTATGCCTTTGGACAACTTGTCTTTCCTGCAACATTGAATTTCTTAGGAGAGGAGTGTTGTACCTATTTGACAGGTGTAAAGCGTATTTATAGTATGGCTTCAGAGCCTCCAGCATGTGAGGGGAGCACTCTCAATATTGGCGACACTCCTTTTGGAGGATACGATTCTCCGAGTACGCCTAATGACATCCCTGTCTATGTGCCTGTGGGAGCTGCCGAAAAATATCGCAAGGCTTGGGGATGGGACTACTTTACCAACTTTATAGAAACGGATGATTTTCCTACAGCAATACATAATATAAATATAAATAAACCAAATGAGCAAAATAATGTTTATGATTTAAATGGCAGTAAAGTGGCAAATCCACAAAAAGGTCAGATTTATATAATAAACGGTAAAAAAAGAATTTTTATCAATTGAGTTTGATGATTTTTGCAATAAGCGATTAGAAAGGGGATAATCTTTCTAATCGCTTATTATAGTAACTCAAAACAATATTTCGTGCGATGTTTCGTTATGTTATGGTCAAAATGACTGTAAAACTTGCTTTAAATCATTATTTTAGAACTTCTGCACGCTTAAATTGCTGAAATCAAAACATTTACATTAACTTTGCACCGTTAATTGCCCTTTGTAGGGGATAGATATGGATAAATAACTATGAGTAGCACATAATAGCTGACTCAATAATGATTATAAATTTTAACAAAAGAATTTCAGGATGAAAAAGATTTTATCGGTTTTCATGTTGGGAGGAGTTGCGCTTTCTGCAAACGCCCAGCAGATAAACGGTGGTTTTGATGCAGACTGGGTGAAGTGTGTGCCTTGGGACAGTAAGGGCAACACATGGGCTTCGGGCACACAGCCCGAGGGTTGGCACGCTTCTAACGTGAATACAGCTATCGGCAAAAGACAGATTATCGACGCTGTAGAGGGCAAGGACGGCACGGGAAAGGCCGCTCACCTTTACAACACTTCTATCTTAGGCAATAAGATTCCGGCTTATCTCACGCTTGGCACGCCGTTCGCTACGGCGGAGGTGAAGGGCATCACGGTGAAGAACTCTGACGGCGGCACGTTCGGCGGCAGCAGCTTCACATTCCGTCCCGACGCCATGCGCTTCGACTACAAGCGCGACAACTCGAAGGGCGACGAGAACGCTACGGTGATAGCTTATCTCTGGAACGGCACGTGGACACAGAAGGACGTGCCTGGCAACACCGTCGTATGGAGTACGGCTAAGAAGGTGGACATGCAGGACCGCGACCGCAACATCCTCGACATGCCTATGGCTACGGGTGGCGATGTGACGTCTACCGAGGGCGCTGCTTGCGTGGCTAAGATAGTGAAGAGCATCGAGGGCAGTACCAACGGCGAGTGGGCGAGCGACACTATCAACTTCGTTTACGCTGACAAGAACGCAAGCGTGGAGAAGCTGAACGTGATTTTCTCGGCTACCGACTACTTCGGCGACCGCAACAACATCGTGGACGGCAACTCGCTTACCATCGACAACGTGGAGTTCGTCTACTATCACGCGCTTACCGCGCTCTCTACTACCGACAGTGAGGGCAACGCCGTGGAGCTGAACGAGCCGTTCGCCACAGATCGCTACAACTACACCGTGAACGCTGCGTACGACGTGTACAAGACTAAGGTGCCTTACACGAAGAAGGGCGTGGGCGCCAAGGTGGAGAAGAGCTACGACGAGGCTACCTGCGTGCTCACCTTGAGCGTTAAGGGCGACGACTACGACGCAGAGACCAATCCGTCGTCTATCACTACATACACCATTAAATATAAGAAGCCGGCTCCGACGCTCAACTCGCTTGTTGTGGCAGGTCACGAGTTCATCGCTGCGGGCAACGACAGCAAGAACTTCACTGCTACAGGCAACTACTACGCCGACGAGCTCCAGTACGCAGCGTCTTCTGAGGCAGCTCATGTGAGCGCCGACTACGACAAGGCTGCAGGCAAGCTCACCTTGACGGTAGATGAGGAGGGCACAGTGGCTCCCAACGTATACACCGTGACCTTCGAGGGTAAGGAGAAGGAGCCGGTATACCAGATTCCGAATTCCGACTTCGAGAACTGGGGCGAGACAGCGCTCGCCGAGGGCTGGAACTCGTTCGAGTCGGCTGCCGGCACATTCGCTTCGTTCGCTTCAATGTCGCCGATGCCCGAGAAGATAGAGGGCGTTGAGGGTAACGGCGTGCGCCTCAAGTCGAAAGACCTTTGGGTGGCTTACGCCAACGGCAACATGACAACTGGTCGTATCAATATGGGCAGCGCAAACGCTGCCGACGCCGCTAACTATAACTTCACCGACCGCACCGACGTCAACGCCAACCTGCCGTTCGCAGGCGAGCCCGACGCCTTCGAGGTGTACGCACGCTTCACTCCGGGCACAGCCAAGGAGGAGGGCACAGAGCTTCAGGGCCGTGTGCAGATCATCATGCACGGCGACGCTGCATACCACGACCCCGAGCTTAGCGAGCTTGGCGCTGAGAAGATAGCTTCGGCTTCGGTGCTCATCCCGGCTACTGCAGAGTGGACAAAGTTTACGGGCGAGTTCAGTTACACCGGCAACGAGAGTGACAAGCGCTATCTCCTCGCTTCGGCTACTACCAACCCCGTGCCGGGCGCATCTAAGGACGACCAGCTCGACCTCGACAACCTCAAGCTCGTCTACTATCACGCTCTCAGCAACCTCACGTTCGACGGCGCACAGATTGAGGGCTTCTCGTCAGATAAGCTCAACTATACTCTGACTATCGAGGGCGATGCTGCTGCAGCTGCTGCGAAGATAGAGTATGTAGTGAAGGGTAAGGGTGCTTCTGCTAAAAAGACTGTAGAGGGCGACGTGCTGACCATCACCGTAAACGGCAACGACTACGCTGTAAATGCAAAGAGCCAGACTGTTTACACCGTGAAGTTCGAGAAGAAGGTAGTTGACGGTATCGACTCTATCTCTGCCGACAACGCAAAGAACCACAAGGTGTACACTCTCGGCGGCGTTCGCGTGAGCGGCAAGCCCGCAGCAGGCGTGTATGTTGTAGACGGAAAGAAAACGACTATCAAGTAATTATGATTAGTTGAAAACCGAATAAAAAAAGAGGTTATGACCAACCGGTCATAACCTCTTTTTTTATCGTTTCACTTTTAAAAGTCTTTTTACTTTTTTACTCTTTTACTCTTACTTGAGCACACCAAGCTCCTTGCCCACCTTGACGAACGCAGCGATAGCCTTGTCGAGCTGTTCGCGTGTATGTCCGGCAGAAAGCTGAACGCGGATACGAGCCTCGCCCTTCGGCACAACCGGATAGTAGAAGCCCGTAACGTAGATGCCTTCCTCGAGCAGGCGGTTGGCGTAGCGCTGAGAAAGCGGAGCATCGTAGAGCATAACTGCGCAGATGGCACTCTGTGTAGGCTTGATGTCGAAGCCTGCAGCCATCATCTTGTCGCGGAAGTAGTTTACGTTCTCTACGAGGCGGTCGTGGATAGAGTTGTCCTCCTTAAGCATCTTGAATACCTCGAGACTTGCGCCGATGATAGACGGAGCCAGCGAGTTAGAGAAGAGATACGGACGGCTGCTCTGGCGCAGCATGTCGATAATCTCCTTGCGGCCGGTTGTGAATCCACCGAGAGCGCCGCCGAAAGCCTTGCCCAGTGTGCCGGTGTAGATGTCCACACGACCGTATGTCTTGCACAGTTCGCTCACGCCGTGACCCGTAGCGCCTACAACGCCAGCCGAGTGCGACTCGTCTACCATTACGAGAGCGTCGTACTTCTCTGCCAAGTCGCAGATCTTGTCCATCGGAGCAACGTTGCCGTCCATAGAGAACACACCGTCGGTGCAGATGATGCGGAAGCGCTGAGCCTGAGCCTCCTGCAAGCACTTCTCCAGTTCCTCCATGTTAGCGTTGGCGTAGCGGTAGCGCTTAGCCTTGCACAGACGCACGCCGTCGATGATAGAAGCGTGGTTGAGCGCGTCGGAGATGATAGCGTCCTCGTCGGTGAGGAACGAGCCGAACAAACCACCGTTGGCGTCGAAGCAGGCAGCATATAATATGGTGTCTTCTGTCTGGAAATACTCAGAGATGGCAGCCTCAAGCTCCTTGTGTATGTCCTGTGTGCCGCAGATGAAGCGCACAGATGACATGCCGAAACCGCGGCGGTCCATCATCTTCTTCGCACCCTCGATGAGGCGCGGGTTGTTAGACAGACCAAGATAGTTGTTGGCGCAGAAGTTGAGCACTTCCTTACCATTTACCTGGATTGCAGCCTGCTGAGGGCTTTCAATGATACGTTCCTCTTTGTAGAGACCTGCTTGCTTCAGATTCTCCAAAGCGGCAGCGAGATGTTCTTTTACTTTTCCGTACATGAGATAGGTTATTTAAAAGTTTCAGTTATTACAATGCAAATTAACTCATTATTTTCGAGACAAAAAAATGTTTATAGTAGTTTTTTCAGCGGAAAGAAAAAAAATGAGCAATTTTGTATTGCTGTGTGAAAAATTTTTCTTTCCTTTGTATTCATAAACGCTTAAATATATATACGATGAACAATATCTTGGTTATAGGCTCAACTGGTCAGATTGGCTCGGAGCTTACAAGGAAGTTAAGAGGCATTTACGGAAACGCAAATGTAGTAGCTGGTTACATTAAGGGCGCTGAGCCGAAGGGTGAGCTTGCTGAGGCTGGTCCGATGGCTGAGTGCGATGTAACGAACCCACAGATGATTGCCGACGTTGTGAAGAAGTACAACATCGACGCCATCTACAACCTCGCAGCATTGCTGTCTGTCGTTGCCGAGTCGAAGCCGCGTCTCGCTTGGAAGATTGGTATCGACGGTCTGTGGAACATCCTCGAAGTAGCTCGCGAGCACGGCTGCGCTGTGTTCACTCCGAGTTCAATCGGTTCGTTCGGCTTGAGCACACCGAAGATGCTCACACCGCAGGACACTATCCAGCGTCCGCGCACTATCTACGGCATTTCGAAGGTTACTACAGAGCTTCTGAGCGACTACTACCATAATAAGTATGGTGTAGACACACGCGCCGTGCGTTTCCCTGGCGTTATCTCTTATGTTACACCTCCGGGTGGCGGCACAACCGACTACGCAGTAGACATCTACTACTCGGCTGTTCGTGGCGAGAAGTTCGTTTGTCCGATTAAGGAAGGCACACTCATGGACATGATCTACATGCCCGACGCATTGAAGGCTGCCGTAGACATCATGGAGGCAGACCCTGCACGCCTTGTACACCGCAACGCGTTCAACATCGCTTCGCTCAGCTTCGCTCCAGAGACTGTGTTCGCTGCAATCAAGAAGTACAAGCCCGATTTCGAGATGGTTTACGACGTAGACCCGCTGAAGCAGAGCATCGCCGAGAGCTGGCCAGACCGCATGGACGACACCTGCGCTCGCGAAGAGTGGGACTGGTGTCCGGCTTACGACCTCGACGCTATGACAAAGGATATGCTCGAGAAGCTTACAATCAAGCTCAAAGGATAATAATAGCAGTCTATATAATAACAGCTTGGTGCACTTGAGACAAGTGCACCCCCTTATAACGACAGTATAAAAAAAACAAGAGCCTACAGCATTATTGCCGTAGGCTCTTGTTTTTTTATGATATTACAGTCTTTCGAGCACCTCCTTTATGAGGTTGTCGATATGGTTCTTGTAGCTTGTGTCCGCCTTCTTTATGCGGCGGTTGGCGATAACCATGCAAACCGTTGTGGCTTTGTGACCCATGAGTCGAGCAAGTCCGGCGAGCGCCGAGCTTTCCATCTCGAAGTTGGTGATGTGCTTGCCGTTATACTCGAAGTTCTCCAGCTTCTCGTTCTGGTTTGGGTCGGTAAGCGGCACGCGCAGTTCGCGTCCCTGCGGACCGAAGAAGCCTCCGCACGCCACTGTGATGCCGCGCACCATGTCGTCTTTTGCGATGCGCTCCACAAGCTCCTTGTCGGCAGCGATGGCGTACGGCGCAGGCTGGCACATATTGCCCGACCAGCCGAGGTGGTTGAGCAGCGCGCGCTCCATCTGCAAGTCGCAGACAGCGTTGCGTCCGGCGTAGAAGTTGAGCAAGCCGTCGAAACCGATAGAGTATTCAGAGCATACGAAGGTGCCGGCAGGCGTATAGAGCTGCAGTCCGCCGCATGTGCCGATGCGCACAATCTCGAGAGATCGCAGCGTCTCCTTCTCATGGCGTGTCTCGAAGTCGATGTTAGCCAGCGCATCCACCTCGTTCATCACGATGTCGATGTTGTCGCAGCCGATGCCGGTAGATATAACCGTTATGCGCTTGCCCTTGTAAGTGCCGGTAACGGTGCGGAACTCGCGGCTCTCAACGGCGCACTCCTTGGTCTCGAAGTGAGAAGCCACGAGGTCTACGCGTCCCGGGTCGCCCACGAGAATCACCTTGTCGGCGAGCTGTTCGGGCTTAACATGCAAGTGGAAGATGCTGCCATCTTCGTTGATGATGAGTTCAGACTCAGCAAAATATTTCTTTTCCATAATCCGATGTCCTTTCTTTTGATTGTTTATATTAAAATAGTTTGAGATTTTTACTGTTCGTCTTCCGTCAGATCTATTTCTTCAGCAGTATGTTCTCCGCATTGCGCAGGTCGGTCTCGGTTTTCTTCAGCATTCGTCTCGCATCGTCGAGCTGCTGTTCGAGCTGCAGAATGTGTCTTGTGAGCGATTCGCGGTTGCTCGGATTTGCGTTGTGATACTTCTGGCGCATCACTTCAAGGCTCATCTGCTTGTTCTTGATATCGTTGCGCAGTCTCACCACCTCGAAGTACATCTGGCGTGTCGAGTTGCTGCGGAAACTGTTTATATCTGTATACACCAAGTCGTCGTTCACAACGAAGTTCACCTTCTCGTCGTTCACCACTCGGCTTGCCGTCTCCTTCTTTATGGCGTTGAGCTTCTTGAGCGCGCCCTTTCTTATCTCGGGTGTAGGCCACGTCTCGCGGATGCGCATCAGCGCTGCGCGACTCTCTATCTGCGCGTCTGTCATGTCGTCAATATCGTAGTTGGTACGCTGTTCGGGCAGAACGAACGCATAGACACACGCCTTGCCCGCCGGCTGTCGGCGAGTAGTGGCGAACCATGCGAAGCGTTCGGCGTCAGCCTCCACGTAGACGAAGTCGTCGTCGTGCGAGTTGAACGGCAGACCGATGTTCTCCGGCTCGAAGTATGTGCCTTCGTCGGCGTTGTACTTAGCCACGTAGATGTCGCGCTTTCCGAGTGCGTCGTTAGACTTGCCGGCGATGTATAGCGTCTGGCCGTCTGACGAGAGGAACGGGTAGCTCATGTCGGTAAGCTTCTTGTCAATCTCGCTGATGCGGTGAGGCTCGCCCCAGCCGTCGCCCAGTTTGTTGCGCATGTACAGATGCTGCACGCTGTCTTTGCCAGCCACCTCGGTGTAGTAGCACTTGTTGGCGAATCCGTTGATGAAGACATACTGGTTAGGTTGCTTGTCGGTGTCGAAGAAGCTGTTGTAGCTTACGAACTTGCCGTACTTCGGCGAGAGCGGAATAGCCTCCAGCACGCTGTCTTTGTCGACGACAGTGCTGTCCACCACGAATATCTTCTGCGTGTTGGGCAGCATGTTGCTGAATATCTCATGCTGCTTGGCAGTCATCTGTGCGGCAGCGGCGGGTTTAGCATTCTTACGTGCTACGGGCTTAGCCTTCTTCTGCTGCGCACAAACCATCGTTGTAGACAGCAGGAGTGCAAAAAGCATATATTTTCTTGAATTCATAGTCGTGTAGGTTGTATTCATGTGATATTTATCATTGCAAAAGTAATAAAATAATTTATATTACGTTACATTATATGATGGAAAAACAGAATAGCTATTCACATATACTAAAGTACACCGGCTTGTTTGGCGGTGTTCAGGTGCTCGGTATCCTCGTCGGACTGGTGCGCAACAAGCTCGTTGCGCTCATTCTTGGTCCGATGGGTATGGGCTTGTTGGCTTTGTTCTCCTCTACCATAAAGCTTGTCGGCGACTCTACCAATCTCGGACTCTCCATAAGTGCTGTGCGCAACATGTCGGGCGCTTACGATTGCGGCGACACCGATCGCCTTCTGCGTAGCATCAGCGTGTTCCGCCATTGGTGTCTTATCACCTCGCTGTTGGGCTTACTGGTATGCGTAGTGCTGTCGCCGTTGCTCAGCAGGTGGACTTTCTCTTTCGGCAACCACACGCTCCACTTCGTTCTGCTTGCGCCAGTGGTGGCTCTGACTACGCTCTCCACCGGCGAACTTGCCATTCTGAAAGCCACACGCCGTCTGCGCGACATAGCCGAGAACTCAGTCTACGCTATGATTGTGACCCTCTTCGTGTCCGTACCTATCTACTATTTCTTCGGCAGCAAAGGCATCATACCGTCGCTGCTGCTCGTTATACTGCTGCAGACCATCATCGTTATGCGCTATTCGCTGCGAGCCTATCCGTTTCGTCTCAACTTCCGCAAGTCGCTGTTGTGCGAAGGTTTCGGCTTCTTGAAACTCGGCGTAGCGTTTGTCATAGCCGGCATGGCTGGCAGTGGGGTAGAGATGGCTATACGAGCATATATTAGTAATGTAGACGGAGTAGACACCGTAGGTCTGTACAACGCCGCATACGTCATGATATTCACCTATGTAGGCACCGTGTTCACGGCTATGGAGACCGACTACTATCCGCGCTTGTCGTCTATAAGCAAGCTGGGTCGCGAGTTCAACCTCACGGTCAACAAGCAGATAGAAGTGTCGTTGCATCTCGTTTCGCCGATGCTCGTGTTCTTTATCCTTGCCATGCCCGTTCTGTTGCCTATGCTTTATAGCGGCAAGTTCTTGCCCGTATTGCCAATGATGCAGGTGGCGGCATTGGCTATGTACGCCCGCGCCATCTTCCTGCCTATAGAGTATATCGCCTTGTCGCGTGGCGACTCGAAGCGTTTTCTTTGCATCGAACTGGTGAACGACGCCCTGCTTCTCACTATGGCTATCCTCGGCTACAGCCGCTACGGACTTTTAGGCATGGGTGTCGGCATGACCATAGCCTCGGTGCTTGAGGTGTTCGTGGCAGCCGGCTTCTGCCGTGTGGCTTATGGCTACAAGCTCTCTGTAGCGCAGCTGAAGATAATATTCGTGCATGCAAGCATCGGAGTGCTCACCAGTCTGCTCACGTTCGTAGACAATGTGTGGATATACGTGTCGGTTGGCACGTTGCTTCTGGTTCTCGACCTTGCTTATACGCTCTCGATAATGCGCCGACATGTAGACATCGACATCATTAACCGCATAAAGCGCAAGTTCGTGCGCCGTTCTTAGAGTTAACGCTTCAGACGCTTGTAGGCGCTGTGCAGCAAGCTGAGGTGTCGGCATGTGCCGCAGGCGAAGTAGACCATAGCCAAAGCCTTCTCGTACATGCCGAAACCCTGCAGGGTGCTGCGTCTGTATCCGCCGAAGCGCACGCCGTGCTCGAATTGTCTGAAGCGCTTCACCGCCTCCTTGTATTCAGCTCTGCTCATGTTGCCGGCGTTGTTGAACAGCAGCATGAGCACGTTCAGATACACCTGCATCTGCCAGCGCCTCATCTTCGCCATCACCTCCTTCTTCATCTTCTCCTGCTCAGCCTTCTTGCCGAGCATCAGCGCCGTGTTGAGCCGCTGGAACTGCTTTGGCGCGAACTTCTTCGTCATAGCCTCTGCGTTGCCCTGATAGTAGAAGAACGTGCCGTGGCAGAACGCCGTTTTGTTGGCACGCAGATACTGCACGCGCGTGTTGTACTCGTCGCTGTCGAAGTAGCTTGTGTCGCAGTCGGCGGCGAACATCAACCGGCGGTGGATAAGCGCAAAGCCGTGTATCGAGAAGTCGATGCACGCGGCGAACGCCTCCTCGCCAGAGAGCAGGGTGGAGTAGTCGCCGTCGGGCGCGAACGATCCTTTCGCTTGCTCCGTAGAACCGTCGGCGTTGGCGAGCAGCATGTCAGGAATCACAATCTCTGCCCCCGTTTCCTCGGCGCGAGACACGGCATTCTGCAGCAGATCGGCAGACAGATAGTCGTCCTGCGACATATAGAATATGTAGTCGCCCTCAGCCTCCTTGCTCATTATGCTTATGTTGCGAGCCGTGTTGCCCTTGCCGTCGTTCTGCTTGCTCATTATCTTTATGCGCTTGTCGGCAGCAGCCAGTTGCTTCAGTACGCTCAGGCTGTCGTCGGTCGACTCGTCGTCGAGCGCTACAAGCTCCCAATCTGTGTATGTCTGCGCCGTCAGCGACCCTATGGAGCGCTGCAAGTATCGGCTGCCGTTGTAAACGGGCATGAGTATCGTGACTTTTATCATTCTTCGTGATAGTTATGTTCTCTGCAAAATTACGAAATTATTGTCTGCCCGGCGTCGTAATTTCGGGTTTTTCTTTGCTCTTTTTCCGCAAATTGTTTTTACCTTTGCAGCGATACATAACAATAAATGGTTACGAAATGTCACAGATAGATATTTTTGAGGCGAAGAGCAGCAAGCCGGAATACGTGGCGGATGTAAACCGACTGCTGAAGCAGCTGTGTTCTTCGCCCTGCGAGATGAGTGCCGAACGCCTGCAGCGCATTGTGGAGGAGCCTAACAGCCGCCTGCTGCTGCTCGCGGTAGACGGCGAGGTGATGGGTATGTGTACGCTCGGCTTCTACACTTCGCCCACCGGGCGCAAGGCGTGGATGGAGGACCTCGTGGTAGACGAGAAGTGCCGCGGTATGCATCTCGGCGAGCGTCTCTTCAACTTTGCTGCCGACTTCGCAGAGCACGAGGGCTACGACACGCTCATGCTCACGTCGCGACCTGCACGCGTCGCGGCTAACCGTATGTACCAGAAGTTGGGGTTCGGACGCAAAGAGACGAACGTGTATCTTAAAAGTAAAAAGCCCCTCCCAACCCTCCCCGTCGGGGAGGGCTTAGTTAGCAAAAGTTCAGAAAGGCTTAAAGAGGCTTAAAAAGGCTTAGAGAGGCTTAGAACGGTTTATTATAATAATAAAAAATACTATGAAACTGGATAACAACACGGGATTGGTGCTCGAAGGCGGCGGAATGCGCGGCGTCTTCACGTGCGGTGTGCTTGATGCGTTCATGAAGCACAACATGTATTTCAACTATGTGGTGGCGGTGTCGGCAGGAGCGGGCAACGGCATGTCGTACATGAGTAGGCAGCCGGGGCGCGCACGCGTTACGAACATCGACTACATGGACAAGTTCCACTTCATCGGACTGCGCTATCTGCTCACGCAGGGCTGCATCTTCAACGCCGAACTGCTCTACGACAAGGTGCCGAACGAGTATGTGCCGTTCGACTACGACGCTTATTTCAACAATCCGGCTACGTTCGAGATGGTTACAACCAACTGTCTCACGGGGCGTCCGATGTACCTCACCGAGCGTCACGACCGCCAGCGCGCGCTCGACGCCGTGCGTGCTTCGGCTTCGCTGCCTTATGTCTGCAAGATAACGAACGTGGACGGCATACCGATGCTCGACGGCGGCATCGTCGACTCGATACCAGTGGAGCGCGCAATGGCTACCGGTCATGCGCAGAACGTGCTCGTGCTGACGCGCAACCGCGGTTATCGCAAATCGGGGCACGACATAAAGATTCCGCATTTCATATACAAGAAGTATCCGCGCCTGCGCGTGGCACTCAGCCATCGTATGCGCGTCTACAACGAGCAACTCGCGCTGGTGGAGCGACTCGAGGACGAGGGCAAGGTGGTGTGCATTCGCCCCGAACGCCCTATGGAGGTAGACCGCATGGAGAAGGATGTAGCCAAGCTGCAGCGGCTCTACGAGGAAGGCTTCGCGCTCGGAGAGCGCTTCTGCCTGCAGCATGAGGAGGATAAGATGTAGCGCATAAGAGTGCTCATCAGGGGGTGCAGCTGTCTCAGCTGCACCAACCGAGTAGCATGGCTTTTATTTGCTTGGTTGGTGTACTTATTGCTTGGTTGGTGCACTTACTGCTTGGTTGGTGCACTTACTGCTTGGTTGGTGCACTTACTGCTTGGTTGGTGCACTTATTGCTTGGTTGGTATACTTATAGTTTGGTTGGTGCACTTTTTGCTTGGTTGGTGCACTTGAGACAAGTGCACCCCCTGAAGTTACATCTGCGCAAATCCACCGTTTGCGTCCGCCGTCCGATCGGATTCCGTCCGCCGTCCGATCGGATTCCGTTCGCCGTCCAATCGGATTCCGTTCGCCGTCCAATGATTTATGCATAAAAATAGTAGCGGAGGTCTCCGGCCTCCGCAGCACCAAGTCTGACACTAATAAGTATAGTTAGTATCGCTGGTTGCTGCGGAGGCCAGAGACCTCCGCTACTTTGTTGCTTGTTTCGCAGGGTCAAAGACCTACGCAATATGTTGCTGCGGAGGCAGGAGACCTCCGCTGCTTTTTTGTTTTTACTTGCTAAGCTCCTTCAGAACCTTCTCAAGTTCTGTCCAGTGCTCCTCAGTCATGTCGTTAGGTGTGAAGATGCTGATGCCGTCGGCACCCGCAGCCATAGACGACTGTACAGCCTCTGCAATCTCAGACGGCAGCAGACCAGAGTTCTCCGGGTCTACAACCTTGTCCTTATGGCGCCAGTCGTGGCAGATGAAGATACCACTATATAATAAGGTGTTCTTGCCCTTGATGGACTCAGCCTCTTCCTTCGTCACCTTGCCTACCCAGGCAGCCGGCTCCATGTAGAAGTCGTTGTAGTTCATCGGGAACACAGCGTCGAGTTTCCAGTTGTTCCACTGCTGGCGCACCATCCACTCGGCGTAGCTCTTCGGACCGGGGAACACGTCGGCGCTGATCTTCTTCCGTTTAGCGTGTACGGCGTCAGAGATAGCGTTCACGAGGTCGGTGACAGCGTCGCAGCGGAACTGTGCCCACTCCTTAATCTTCGACGGGTCGGTCACCTTAGTGATGTCGATGCCGCTCTGCTTCTTGAACGCAGCCACACAGTCGTCGCAGTAGCAGTAGTCGGCCTTTGCGTACTCGCCGTTCATTGTCAGACCGTACTTGTCCCACAGACCGCGCGCCAGGATGACGTCGGCGTAGCGGATATAGTCGAGCTGCACGTAGTCGACCTCAGGAATAGACGCGATCTCCTCGAACTTCTCAACGAGGAACTTGCGAACCTCCTGGTTGCGCGGGTCGAGCGTGGTGTAGTAGGGCACGTAAGCCGGCTTGTCAGACGCCGACTCGCCGAGACGGTTCACCGTGTACCAGCTCTTCGGCTTGCCACCCTGCACCATCGTCGGCACCCAAGCGTGATACTCCATGCCCACCTTCTTAGCCACCTTAGCGGCTACGGCAATCTTCTCGACGTCCATGCCCGCGTTGATGCACACGCCCGTAACGCCGTGCTTCTTCCACGCCTTGAAGTCGGCTGTCAGCGACTTCTCTGTAGTGTTCTCACCCCATCCCGACCATGCGTAGACCGGAATCTTTGCGCCCTTTGCGCTTACGCCAATCGTAGCGAGCGCCAGAGCAAGAGTCATAAAGAATTTCTTCATGTGTTTTAGTTTTATATTATTAGTTTAAAAAGTGCTAAAACGTAGCTTGTTTCGTTTATACTTTTACAAAGATAGTGCTTTTTAGAATATTATTTGTATTTTATTAGGAGAAAACCACATTTTGTATAAAATCTTTCATTTTCTTTATAAAAAATTGTTCTGTCTCAAGAAAAAAGGTTAAATTTGTAGCAGAGATGCAATATGAAGTTAGCATTTTTATGTAATAGAGAAAATAAATAGAGAGGAGTTGTTATTATATAATGAGTAAAATGTTAGTTTTATTGTTGTATTAATATAAACTACTCTTGAAAAGCGAAACACAATATCATTTAGTACTAATTAAAAATTACATCTATGTCAAAACAAGTAAAAACAGTAGGTATGCTGCTCGCACTTTCGGCGTTGCCAATGGGCGCAGCTTATGCTGGAAACGTTACTTCTCCGACAGCTGTGCAGAACGTGCAGGCAGAGGAAGAATGTAAGGGTGTTGTTCTTGACGCAACTGGTGAGCCGATGATCGGTGCTTCTGTTGTTGTAAAGGGCAAGAGTGGCTTGGGTACAGTTACTGATATCGATGGTAACTTTACTCTTCGCAACGTAAAGAAGGGTGAAACTCTGCGTATCACTTCTATTGGCATGACCCCAGTTGAGGTTGTGTACAAGGGCGGTGTTGTAAACGTAACACTTAAGGACGACTCACATGCGCTCAACGAGGTTGTCGTAACCGCTCTCGGTATGAAGCGTGAGACAAAGGCCCTCGGTTATGCCGTTACAGAGCTCAAGGGCGACGATCTCTCTCGCGCCAACACTATCTCTCCGGTTTCTTCTCTGCAGGGTAAGGTAGCCGGTGTTGACATCGCCGCATCTGACGGTGGTATCTTCGGTGCTACAAAGATTCAGATTCGTGGTGCTTCTACACTTAAGGGTAACAACCAGCCTATCTACGTTATCGACGGCGTAATCCTCGACAACAACGTATCTGGTAGCGACGACCTTAACTGGACAGCCAACCCGAGCGACTACGGTAACGAGTTGAAGAACCTTAACCCCGACGACTTCGAGACAGTATCTGTACTTAAGGGTGCTGCCGCTACAGCTCTTTACGGTTCGCGCGCGCTTAATGGTGCGGTTGTGATCACAACAAAGAGCGGCAAGGGCAAGAAGAAGGGCGTTGGCGTTTCGTTCTCTCAGACCGTAGGTTTCGACGTTATCGTTGGCCATCCTGAGGCTCAGTACGAGTACGGCTACGGCTTGTGGCCGGGCAACCGCAATATGGTAGGTAACGGTAACCGCTGGCAGGACGACGGTACACCGAACCACCCGAACAGCTTCGGCGTTTCTACACTCGGCGTGAATGCAGACGGCGTAGCTTCTCTGCGCAACGCACAATACACCGGTTACGGATGGGGTCCTAAGTTCGACGGCTCGGCTATCGAGAACTACGACGGCACAATGACCACATATTCTGCTTACAAGAATCCGGCAGACGAGTTCTATCGCACTGGCATCAACACCAACACCAACGTTGCAATCAGCGGCGGTAATGATGTGGCTTCGTTCTACTCTTCATTCTCTTACAAGCACGCAGACGGTCAGACCATCAACAATACATTCGACCGCTACTCAATGCTCTTGAAGGGTACATACCAGATCACAAAGAAACTCGACATCGCTGCGTCTATGTCTATGGCTTACTCTAAGCCGCGCAACGCACAGCAGGAGATCGGTCTCTACACAGTTTACTCAGGTCTGCCACGCTGGTCTAACCCAAGCGACTGGAAGAATCACTACAAGGGCGACCACGGCGGTATCGCTAATACAGCTTACGGCGACAAGTACGGCTACGTACCTGGCAACGTGAAGGGTCTCTGGTGGAACCTCAACGAGAACGACTATGTACACAAGGAGTGGATGTTCCGTCCGACATGGGAGTTGAACTACCACATCCTCGACTGGCTTACAGCTAAGGTTGACGGTAACATCAACTACTACACACGCAGCGAGGAGAGCAAGGCGCTCGGTAGCGGCTACGCTATGGAAGGCGGCGGCTACGGCCTTGCAAGCTACTCGAAGACACAGCTCACTCTCGGCGCTACACTTAGCGCAAGCAAGCAGCTCGGCGACTTCAACCTCGGCGGTTTCGCACGTATGGAGTACTACAACAAGACAGAACAGAGCAACTCTGTATCTACTAACGGTGGTCTCATCGTTCCTGGTCAGTACTTCATCGGCAACTCTAAGAACACTGCAAACTACGGTGGTTCAATCTCTGGTACAAAGCGTATGGTTTCTGCCATCTTCGCTATCAACGCATCTTGGAAAGACCAGCTCTACCTCGACGTGACAGGACGTAACGACGTTTCTTCTGCCCTCGTTTACAGCAACGGCACAGGTAACTATTCTTACTTCTACCCGTCAGTATCAGGTTCATGGTTGATCTCAGAGACTCTCAAGAACCAGCTCCCGAAGTGGATTTCATTCGCTAAGGTTCGCGCATCTTGGGCTCAGGTAGGTAACGACCTCGATCCGTACAGCCTCAACCAGGGCTTCAGCGTAGGCAACATCACTACAGCAAACGGCAAGATCTACACCAACAACTTCTCTTCTTCGTCTGTATATGCACAGGATCTGAAGCCGGAGCGCAAGAACTCTTGGGAAGTTGGTCTCGACTTCCGCGTATTGAAGAACCGCATCGGTCTTGACTTCACCTATTATAAGGAGAACACCAAGAACCAGATCATGTCTATCGCTACACCGGGCGTTTCTGGTATCGACTCTCGCGTAATCAACGCAGGTAACATCCAGAACTCTGGTATCGAAATCGCACTCAACACAACTCCGGTTCAGACCGGCGACTGGCAGTGGGATCTCAACTTCACCTACACACGCAACCGCAGTAAGATCGTTTCGCTCTATCCGGGTGTAGACTATCTCGCACTCCAGGGTCAGGTGAACGCATACGACTACCGCATTGGTTCTGTTGCTAAGGTAGGTGGCGAGTACGGCTTGCTTATGAGTGATATCTCTCCTGCACGCGACGAGAAGGGCAACATCCTCCTCGATTGGGACGACCAGGACCGTATCGGTTATCAGAAGCGTAGCGGTAAGGTAGAGGTTGTAGGTTCTTCACAGCCCGACTTCCTCGGCTCTGTATCTTCTACACTCCGTTGGAAGGACCTCTCATTGAACATCGCTCTCGACTGCCGCTTCGGTGGCAAGGTAGCTTCTTACGCTAACCGCTACGGTACAGCAAACGGTAACACAAAGAGCTCTTTGAAGTATCGTGACGAGGCTCACGGCGGTCTCACATGGACATCTAAGTGGTTGAACACAGACGGCACACAGTCTGAAAGCTACGGCATCACATACCACGACGGTGTCATTCCTGAAGGTGTATTCGCACAGGGTACTACTATCGCATGTGCTGACGGCGTAGAGCGCGACATGAGTGGCGTTAGCTATGCAGAAGCTGTTAAGAACGGCTGGTTGGAGCCTGTACACGCAGGTGCTTACTGGTACTACATGAACGACTGGGGTGGTGGCGTATTGAACAAGTCTTGGTTCCAGACTCTGAACTACATCGCTCTCCGCGAGATTTCTGTAGCTTACAAGTTGCCAAACTCTTGGGCAAGCAAGATCTGCGCTCAGGCAATCAATGTATCGTTCTCTGCACGCAACCTCGGCTATCTCTACAACTCTCTTGATAATAACCTCAACCCAGAGTCTGTACGTGGTAACCGCGCAGGCGAGTTCCGTATCCGTTCGTTCAACCCGTACACAGCGAACTTCATGTTCACAATAAATGCTAGCTTCTAACATTAAACATTAAAAGATATATAATTATGAAAATCAATAAATATATATACGCAGGTCTTGTTGCTGGTGCATTGTGCTTGACCACAAGCTGTAGCGAGTCTGAACTCGCCGACATCAACACCAATCCTTCGGTTGTTACAACCCCTGATATAAGATACCTCTTCACACAGGGTCTTCAGAATTTCAAGCCGTCTGAGTATTGGTCATGGTACTATGACTTCTCGGCTATGTGCAGATATGGTCAGGTGACTGGTGGTGACAACACCAACCGTCTTAACATGCCCGACCTTTCTTCAGGTGGCGGCAATGTGAAGCATCCGTTGCTCACTCTTCTTGAGATTGAGAACCAGATGAAGCAGAAGGACGCAGAGACTGCTGCTACATTCACAAACATCCACGCAATGATGCAGTCGTTGGTAGTGTACATGGGTATCCAGGACACCGACTTCTACGGCTCAATGCCTTACAGCGCGGCTTACCGCGCACGCTACGGCGGCACACTCACTCCGAAGTACGACACTCAGGAGGAGCTCTTCAACCAGTTCTATGCTGAGCTGAAGAAGGCTACAGACGACCTCACAAACGATGTTGTTGTAAACGGCAAGACAGTTAGTCAGGTCTCTCTTGGCAACCAGGACTTCGTTTACAAAGGCGACGCTGCAAAGTGGGCTAAGTTTGCTAACTCTCTTAAGCTGAAGCTCGCCGTACGTCTGCTCAAGGCTAACCCGGAGTTGGCTAAGACTATCGCTCAGGATGCAGTTTCTCACAAGGCAGGTCTCATGACTTCTGTTGATGACGACTTCATCTACAACCAGGGTTCTGAGTGGTATCACGCTCAGGAGACCGTTACTCCGGGTACAGGTAACTACAACCTCATCAAGTTCCTCGTTGACAACCGCGACCCGCGCGTTCGCTTCTTCTTCGAGAAGAACGACTTCAACTCTGAGGTTGTTCAGGCTTACTTCGACGCAGGCAAGGATCTTCCGAGCTACATCGCAGAGAACGTAGAATACACAGAGGCTGGCGGCAAGAAGACTTTCAAGGCTTGGAAGGGCGCTGGCGAACCTTGGGTACGCTACATCGGTCTGCCGGTTCAGTTGTATTCAAGCACCAACCCTAAGTGGGAAGAGTACTACGATCCGCAGAGCAAGTATCTCAAGCTTACTCTCAACGGTAAGGAGAAGACTTATAGCGCTACTTGCGGTATGCAGCTCGAGCTCTTCAACGGTACATTGGACTACACATATCCGACAAAGCCTGACGGCCCCGTTGTTCAGGATAAGGAAGACCGTCCGTTCTACGCTATGTACATGTCTTCTGGTGAGGTTAACCTCTATCTCGCAGAGCTTGCACAGCTTGGCGTAATCAGCGGCAACGCACAGCAGTATTACGAGGCTGGTGTAAGAAACTCTGTAACAGAGTGGGATAAGGTTGCAGGTCTGAACGTTATTCCTTACTACGCTGAGAAGTACGATCCTAACGAGGCACTCATCGCCCTCAAGGATGGTGAGATCGACGCTATGATGGCTCACGACGCTTACAAGTGGGATGCAGCTAACGCTTTGGAGAAGATCTACCTCCAGATGCACATCGCATTCATCTTCCAGCCGCAGGAAATGTTCGTAACAATGCGTCGTTCGGGCGTTCCTATGAAGAACTCTACAATCCTTCCGTACGAGAACTGGAGAGAGGATGGTGCTGCATTCCCGATTCCGCGCCGTGCTACATTCACAGCTCCTGGTGAGACTGACCAGATGAAGGACCTCACACTCGAGTCTTACAAGGCTCAGGGCTTCACAATCGGTAACGAGGCACAGAAGCTCCAGGACGAGCGTGTATGGTACGACAAGAACGCTCCTGCTTGGGGTGCTGGTCCGAGCCTCTAATTGTTAGAAACAAACATCTGATGGTTTGAAATAGACATCTGATGGTTAGAAACAAACATCTGATTGTTTAAGACAAACATCTTGATAGTTTAATATAAAAAAGAGTGGATAGCCAAGTGGTTATCCACTTTTTTTGTTTATCTTTGTAATTGGATAAAGCAAATAGTATTAACTTAAAAACTAATAACTCACAAGTATGAAGATGAAACGCATATTGTGCTCGTTGCTCTGTGCGGCTGCCGTGTCGGGCGCTGTAGCCCAGAACGCCGCTACGCAGGAGACCGAGGCGCAGAAAGACAAGCGAATGGAGTGGTTCGACCACGCCAAGTTGGGTATTTTCATCCATTACGGCATCTATGCTGTGAATGGTGTGTCGGAGAGCTGGTCGTTCCACAACAAGTATTTGCCTTACGAGCAGTACATGGCTCAGTGCGACGGCTTCACAGCCAAGAACTACGACCCGAAGGCATGGCTCGACCTCATCAAGGAGAGCGGAGCGCGCTACACCGTGCTTACTACCAAGCACCACGACGGTGTGGCTTTGTGGGACACCAAGTACAGCGACCTGAGCACCGTGAAGGCTACGGCTGCAAAGCGCGACCTCGTTACGCCGTTCGTTAAGGAGGTGCGCAAGCACGGACTGAAGCTCGGTCTCTACTACTCGCTCATCGACTGGTCGCACCCCGACTATCCTAACTTCACACGCACCGAGAGTCGCTACAACGTTACAGAAGATCCGCAGCGCTGGCAGAAGTTCCTGAAGTTCGACTTCGACCAGCTCGACGAACTCAACAAGTACAAGCCCGACCTCTACTGGTTCGACGGCGACTGGGAGCAGAGTGCCGAGACATGGAACGCAAAGGGAATGTCAGAGTTCCTGCGCAAGGCTAACAAAAACGTCATCATCAACTCGCGCATCCAGGGCTATGGCGACTATGCCACACCGGAGCAGGGCGTACCCGTTGTGCGTCCCGAGGCGAAGCACTGGGAGCTTTGCATGACGATGAACGACTCGTGGGGCTATCAGCACGCCGACACCAACTACAAGTCGCCGTTCATTCTGCTGCGCACCTTCGTCGACTGCCTCTCTATGGGCGGCAACATGCTGCTCGATATCGGTCCGAAGGAGGACGGCACAATTCCTGAGGAGCAGGTGGCTGTGCTGAAGGAGTTCGGTCGCTGGACAAAGAAGCACAAGGAGGCTATCTACGACACACGTGCAGGCATCCCGTGCGAGCACTTCCAGGGCTACACCACGCTCAACGAGGCTGGCGATGTGCTCTATCTCTACCTGCCGTACAAGCCGAACGGACCTATCGAGGTGAAGGGCCTTATGAACAAGGTGAACCGCGTATGGGTTGTAGGCGACGGCGAGATTATCCAGTCGAAGGTGTACAACAAGAACTACTGGAGCGAGGTGCCGGGTAACCTCTACATCGACGTGCCGGAACATGCACTCGACCCGATGATTACGGTTGTAGCGGTGCTTCTCGACGGACCTATCAAGCTGTATCGTGGAGCTGGCAAGGTGATTGAAAGCAACTAATAAACAGATTAAACATAAGAGATGAAGATACTGACATTAATCCTATCGCTCTTCATTGCTACGGCTTCTACTGCGGCTACGAAGACAAGCCACAAGGAGTATGCGGCGAAGGGCAGCACAACAATAAAGGTGTTCGACAAAGTGAACGTGCACTACGCTCCGAACGCTCTTGGCGGCTTCAACGAGGCTGACTCCGACGGCATCATCCGTCTCGTGAACGGACGCATCATATTGAAGAAGATAAAGGTGCCTCACTACGAGCGCAACGTGAAGGTGGACATCAAGACCACCATCGCTTCAAACGGCGACCGTTGGGACAAGTCGGGCTCGGTATTTGTACTGCCGCGCCACTCTGCCATCAACCTGCTGAGCATCGCTCAGGGCAAGGCTAAGTTCCCCAAGATTGACACGCTGAAGCTGGAGCACATGCGCGGCATCATCGCCGGCAAGAACTATCTGCCTACCATCGAGCTGATGCGCTTCATGACTCCGTTCGGCGTGGGCTTCTACAGCAACAACAACGACACGCTCACATCTAAGCGCCGCCCGGTGTACATACCGAAGTGGGAGGACTGCGTGCAGTGGCAGCAGGACATCACCGACCGCTACTCGCTGCTTGAGGACGAGGCTTACGTCGGCGTGTTCATCGATACATGGACCGAGCAGGGTTACTTGGCAAGCGTCGAACTGAAGTTCACCGAGAGCAATATCAGCTGCGACCGTATGCAGCGCACGCAGGTGCTGCCGCTTATCAACACGGTCTACTACATCGGTCAGGAGTATCCCGACATCTTCGCCCGCAAGCCCGTCACCACCGACTTCACTCTGCCTAAGAACGCAAAGAACGTGCGCGTGAAGTACATAGTGACTGGTCACGGCGGACACGACGGCGGCGACGAGTTCGTGCAGAAGGAGAACGTCCTCTCGGTAGACGGCAAGGAGGTTTACCGCTTCACTCCGTGGCGCGACGACTGTGCATCGTTCCGCCGCTTCAACCCGGCTACGGGTGTATGGCTCGAGAAGCGTGTGGCTTCCTACATCGGCGAGAATGGCTACACAGAGAAGGAAGTGGAGGAGCCGGTCGCTTCTTCCGATTTCTCACGCTCCAACTGGTGTCCGGGCACCGACGTCGTGCCGGAAGAGGTAGCGCTCGAAGGCATCACAGCCGGCAAGCACACCTTCACCGTAGACATTCCGAAGGCACAGCCTATCAATGGCGACGAAATGAACCACTGGCTCGTTTCTGCGTATTTGGTTTGGGATGAATAGAATTGAATAAAAACAAAAAATGAGAGCATGGCGAGGATGCCATGCTCTCATTTTTTTGTTGCTTGGTTGGTGCACACCCCCTTTGTGTGCGTTGTTGCTTTGTTGGTGCACTTGAGACAAGTGCACCCCCTTTGTATGCGTTGTTTGCTTTGTTGGTGCACTTCTTGCTCTGGCAAGCGGCAAAGCCGAGCGGAGACAAGTGCACCCTCTTTGTGTGCGTTGTTTGCTTTGTTGGTGCACTTGAGACAAGTGCACCCCCTTTGTGTGTGTTGTTGCTTTGTTGGTGCAGCGGAGACAAGTGCACCCCCTGATGCTTATAATACTTCGAACTTGCCGTTGTGGTCTACAACATATCTCTTGCCCGTTCCGCCTACGAGGATGCTTGCTCTGAACTGGTGCGTTGTAGCCTCCATCTCGATGTTGCTGCCCTTAGGCAGGGTAGCGAGGTCGGCGTCGGTGAGTCCGAGCACGTCGAGCGAGCTTGTGTATCTGCCATCCTTGCCGTGCTGGTCGAGCTGAGCGTAGAACAGCGCCCAGAGCACCTTGTAGGCCTCCATGTTGTAAGGACACTGGAACTCGTCGGTGCCGTTGCCAGCCACCTTGTCAGAGAACTGCAGGAAGCCCCACTGGTTAGGCGCGTGCATGTTTATCTCGCCCGTCGGAGTCCACACCCAGTTCTCCTCCGGTCCGCCCTTCTTCAGCCACTGAACGCGTGAGAAGTTCAGGCGCCAGATGTTGCCAGCCTTCAGCGGATTGGCGAAGTTGCGTGTCACCGCCTTGTGCGGAATAGCCATCTCCACGGTCCACGAGCGGTCGGTGTCCTTCTGCTTGTTTAGCGTGCCGTCGTGCTGCACTGCGAGCTTCAGTCCGGGGCAGTCCCACTGTATGTGGAAGTTGCCGCCCGAACGATATGCGCGGTCGAGCATGAGGTCGAATATCACGCCACGTGCGTTGTTCTCGATCTCGAAGTAGTTCTGTCCGTCGCCCGTAGGGTCGAGGAACACCTCGAAGTCGTTGTCGTGATATATTATGGTGTCGCGCTGCGTGAGGTTAGCCACGATGTTCGGTTCCTCGAGCACGGCAGAGATGTAGAGATACTCGTCATCCCAAAGCAGGCGCGCCTTGGTGTCGTAGACAGGCTTCGGAAAGTCGAAACCGCTGATGTCGACGAACGACTCTGTCTGTGCAGCCTTCTGCCACACCTTCTCGTTGAGCTTGCCGTCGATCTTCATCTTCTCCGTAGTGCGGTAGCACACGTAGTTGCGCGGCGTGGTGAGGCGTCGGTCGTACTTCTTCAGCAGTCCGTCCTGCGCTGCTGCGGGCATGGCGAAAGCGAAAGCCAGCGCCATAGTCGATAAAATTGATTTCTTCATATTCGATTAGTTTTTTTCGTTTCGTTCTTATTTTTCCAAAAGGTCGGGGCGCAGACGCTGCGTGCGCTCCATAGCTTGCTCCATCTCCCAGTTCTTTATCTTCGCCTCGTTTCCGCTGAGCAATATCTCCGGCACCTTCCATCCCTTGTATTCGGCTGGGCGTGTGTAGATAGGCGCCGAGAGCATGTCGTCCTGGAAGCAGTCGGAGAGTGCGCTCTGTTCGTCGCCGATTACGCCCGGCACCACGCGCACCACGGCGTCGGCGATGATAGCCGCAGCCAGCTCGCCACCCGTCAGCACATAGTCGCCGATAGAAATCTCGCGAGTGATGAGATGGTCGCGCACGCGCTGGTCGATGCCCTTGTAGTGACCGCAGAGAATGATGATGTTGCCCTTCATCGAGAGGTCGTTAGCCACGTGCTGGTCGAACTGTTCGCCGTCTGGCGACGTGAATATCACCTCATCGTAGTCGCGTTCCGCCTTCAGCTGCGATATGCAGCGGTCTATCGGTTCGCATTGCATCACCATTCCGGCGAATCCGCCGTACGGATAGTCGTCTACGCGGCGCCATTTGTTAGTGGAGTAGTCGCGCAGGTTGTGCAGATGAATCTCTGCGAGACCCTTCTTCTGTGCGCGAGCAAGTATCGATTCGTTGATAAAGCCCTCAAGCATTTCGGGCAGTACGGTTATAATGTCTATTCTCATAAATGCAAAATTACACAATTTTGTTTACACGGCAAAACTAAATGCCCCATTTGTGCGATATAAAACCTACACTAATATTGTGTGAAATGATAGCAAAAGTCATCGTGCTCCGTACGCCGTCCGATCGGGCGGCGTACGCAATCTGATCGGACGGCGGACGGAATCCGATCGGGCGGCGTACGGAGCACGATGACATAGCGCGAATAAATACTATTTAGAATCCTCGTCGACGCCTAATCCGAACAATGCGAAATCGCCCCGCAGCGGGTCGTCGGGGAACACTTCGAGCATCGCATCAGTCAGTCGGCGCGCAGTAGCCATCGATGCCGTGCGGCTCTTCAGCAGCCCCAGGCGCAGCGCCTCCTGCACCACGTGCGTGTCGAGCGGCATGATGAGCGTGCGTCGGTCGATGATGTCAGCCCACAGACCGAGGTCGACGGGCGACCCGCTGCGCACCATCCATCGCAGGAACATGCACACGCGTTTGCAAGCCGACTGCGTGTTGCGCGGCACAACCGTGCTTGCGTCGTGCTCGGCGAAGTAGCGGCAGATAGCGCTCACAGCCTCAATGCCCGTCGAGGCATGGCTGCGCACGTACTCCTTCATGCTGCCGTATTCGCGGAGCATACTCTCGTAGGCGGCTATCAGGCGGTGCATATCGCCGAACTTGTAGAGCCGGTAGTAGCACTTAGCGGTGTCGGGAATGTCTTTGCGCCACTCGCCAGAACGCACCCAGCGGTCTACGTCGCCCTGCGCCGCGTCGATGATGAACTGTATCTTTGGGAAAAACTGCTTGCGCGAACCGTAGCTTAGGCACGAGGCGAGAAAAGCCGTAGCCTCCTTGTTGGCGTCGCCCTCCACGCTGTGCATGAACGAGCTTGGGTCGGCGGGCAGAAAGGCGGCGGTCTCGTATCGGGCTGCGAGGTCTGCGATGAGTTGTCTTGTGTTCTGTTCCATATACGTCTGTTTTTTTATAACATTAATGTCGGGTTGTTTAAAACATTGCTCTATTGAAGCTGATTGTCTTATATAAATAATGTAAACGTTTCCACGTGATTGCTGCAAATCTTGACTTTAGGGAATAAAAAAAAGCGACAGCCTTCACAGGCGACCGCTTCAAATCTTCAATAGGTATTAGTCTCTTTTTTAAGGTAAAAAGATTGTTTTCAGGATAACTGCTGCAAAGATATTATATTTTTTACATTTACCAAACTTTTTAGACGCTTTTTTTCCGGAAAAATATCAAAAAAGTTACCACGTCAAATACAGCAACTGCTCAGGAGTATACGTATAGAAGTGTTAATTGTTTTTCAAAAGGTTGAGATAAATCAACTTCTTTAAGCGTTTTGTGTGAAAATGCTTGCTTTTACTATAAAAATGCTAACTTTGCAGCCGTAAAAAGATAAAACGAAGGATACTATGAACGCATTAGAAACTGTAGAGCGTTTGAAACAACGCTTCCCAAACGAGCCTGAATACATCCAGGCAGTGAGCCAGGTACTCAGCACTATTGAAGAAGAGTACAACCGTTACCCCGAGTTCGACCGTGCAAACCTTATAGAGCGTCTTTGCATACCCGACCGCATCATTTCGTTCCGTGTGACATGGGTAGACGATAAGGGCAACGTGCAGACCAACATGGGCTACCGCATACAGCACAACAACGCTATCGGTCCGTACAAGGGCGGCATCCGTTTCCACGCTTCGGTCAATCCCTCAATCCTTAAGTTCCTTGCTTTCGAGCAGACGTTCAAGAACTCGCTCACCACGCTGCCAATGGGCGGAGCGAAGGGCGGTTCCGACTTCTCGCCGCGCGGCAAGAGCAATGCTGAGGTGATGCGTTTCTGCCAGGCGTTCATGAACGAGCTCTATCGCCACATCGGTCCCGACGAGGACGTTCCGGCTGGCGACATCGGCGTAGGCGGTCGCGAGGTGGGCTACATGTTCGGTCAGTACAAGAAGCTCACACACACATTCGTAGGCGTGCTCACCGGCAAGGGCCAGGAGTTCGGCGGTTCGCTCATACGTCCTGAGGCTACCGGCTACGGCAATGTCTACTTCCTCGAGAACATGCTCAAGACACGCGGCATCGAACTCAAGGGCAAGCGTGTGCTCGTAAGCGGTTCGGGCAATGTGGCTCAGTACACCGTCGAGAAGCTCATACAGCTCGGCGCCGTGCCCGTTACGCTGTCCGATTCGGACGGCTATATCTACGACCCGGACGGCATCGACGCAGAGAAACTTGCTTACGTGAAGGAGTTGAAGAATGTTGAGCGCGGTCGCATCCGCGAGTATGCTGAGGAATATGGCGTGAAGTATGTAGCCGGTGCGCGTCCTTGGAGCGAGAAGGCCGATATAGCTCTGCCTTCGGCTACACAGAACGAAATCGACGGCGACGACGCACGCACACTCGTAGCAAACGGAGTGTTCGCCGTGAGCGAGGGCGCCAATATGCCTTCTACGCCAGAAGCTATCAAGGTGTTCCAGGAGGCAGGCTTGCTCTATGCTCCTGGCAAGGCTGCAAATGCGGGTGGTGTGGCAGTTTCGGGTCTCGAGATGAGCCAGAACTCAGAGCGTCTGCGCTGGTCGAGCGAGGAAGTGGACGCTAAACTTCATAATATAATGAACGAAATTCACGCCAACTGCGTGAAGTACGGTACGCAGCCCGACGGCTACGTCAACTATGTGCGCGGCGCAAACGTTGCAGGCTTCCTCAAGGTAGCCAAGGCAATGATGGCGCAGGGCATCGTATAATAAAAAAAGAATGTACAACTAAATATAGTGCGTTCTGCCTACGGTCATAATGCTTATCTTCACATCCTCAGCCTTAGCCAGCTCATTGGCGCAGGCTGCGATTGTGGCACCGGTGGTTATGATGTCGTCCACAAGCAGAACGTGCTTTCCTCTTATAGCATCGGGGCGGAGCAGCGTGAAAGCACCTTTCACGTTCTTCGTACGGTCGGTGTGCGTCAGTTTGGTCTGGCTCACGGTATATCGCGACCTCTCCACGATGTTGTTCTGAACCTTAATACTTGATATATCACCAATGCCGCGTGCGATTTCTTGGCTCTGATTGTAGCCACGTTCTCGTTCGCGGCGTTTATGTATAGGCAGCGGAATAACCATGTCTATGCCGTCGAACACTCCGTAGGGCATAAGCGAGTTAGCCATGTATTCTCCGAACCACACGCCGATGTCCGGCTCATTGCCGTATTTCAGTTTGTACATGAGCAACGAGCTGTACGCCCCCGGATGGTAGTACGTTAGAGCCGTAGCCCTTTCTATCGGCATACGGCCCCAAAGCATACGCGCCGTGATGTTGTCGTAAGGCGAAAGGCAGTCGTCTGTTAAGGGCAACTTTCTTGCACAACTCAGGCACACTATCTTCTCGTCTTCTGCAAGACGACATCCGCATAGCTTGCAGCGGCGTGGGAAAAACGTGTCCAACCACATATCTTTATTGTCGTTTCATGAATGTTCCGAGGCGGTGGCTCACGCCCTTCTTGTTGAGCGAGCGCAACACATACATGCCGTCGGGGAGGTTCTTCACGCTTGCAGACGCACCGTACTGATAAGGAAGTACGGCGATGGCGCAGCCCAGCTGCGATTCTACGAGCAGAAACTTCGTGTCTGCCATACATGCCGCAGCCGGCACCTCTACGTTCTGTCCGTCGCAGGCAAGCAGCGTCTTGCAGAACGCTACGTTGTCGTTGTTGACGCCGTAGAGCAACTCGCCGGCGCCGGCTTCCTGCAGCGGTTCGCTCTCGTTGCCGTAGCGGTCTACGGCGCAGATGGCGTAATGCAGATGCTGATTGCGCGGCACAATCAGTTCGCGACTCTGTCTGCGCACAGCCAGTATGTTGCGAGCGTCGTCGGTGTTCACCGGACTCTCCGCAGATGCGTATACGTTGAACAGCATCATCGTCGTGTCTTTGGTGTTATGCTGCCACGAGAGTAGGGTGGTGTTGTCGGCGCGATCCTCACGGCGCAGGCTGTAGGCGCTCTGCGGGCGCTCAGCCGACTGCCACGTCATAGGCGGAACGAGCGACGGATACAGACAAAGCTCGTTCTTCGCAAAGCGGTATATGCCTTTCGTGTCGTCGGTGAAGAACTTGGAGCGGAAGTAGGCGTGTCCTAAGCCGTTGTTGCGCAGAAAGCCCAACTCGCGTGTGATGTCGCTCAGCGGCCAGTTCTTTTCGCGTGGCGACATGAAGTAGATGCCCAGACCCGGCACCACGATGCGTCCGTGGCTGCGCTCCTTCCAGTCGAGAGCGAACGGGAAGAAGTTGTTGTCGCGGAAGTACATCATCGGGAACAATTCGTCCATCAGTCCGTCGCGCAACCATGCCACGGCGTCCTGGCACACCGTCTCGTAGGCGTTCCATCCGTGACTCCAATAGCGCTTCGTGTTGTAGTATTTGCCAACCGGCGAGCAACTCATCTTCACCCACGGCTTCAGACACTTCACCTGCTGCGAAATGGCGCGCACGATGCGCGTGATGTTCCTGCGTCCTTCGTCGTGCGACATGGTCTTGAGTTTCGGCAGCTCCTCCGGATAGCGTATATAGTCGAGGTGAATGCCGTCGATATCGTAGCGGCGTGTCACTTCGGCGCAGATTCTTGCAAGATAATCGGCTGTCTGCTGCGTCTCCGGATTCATGTATCCGTAGCCCTTAATCTTAATGATGTTGCGCTGCATCTTCTTGCGAAGCTGCTTGCATCCCAGTCCGTCCCACTTGCCTACCGGCATTGTCACTATCCAGGCGTGCAGCTCCATGCCGCGTCGGTGGCACTCGTCGATGGCAAACTGCAGCGCGTCGTAGCCTGGCGACACGCCAGGACGACCCGAGAGGCAGCCATCCCACGGTTCAATGGCTGAAGGATAGATCACCGTTCCGCGAACGCGAGTCTGCAGCAGCACGGTGTTTATGCCCGCCGACTGCAGTTGGTTGAGTATACGGCGCAGCTCGTTCTTCTGTTTCTCTATAGATGTAGAAGTCTGTGCGTAGGAGTGGGGCCAGTCGATGCCGCCTATTGTCGTGAGCCAGACGGCACGCACCTCGTGCTTTGGCGCTATGCGGTTCTGGTCGAATGAGTCGGAAGTGTATGCTGCGATGCGCAGCGAGTAAATAAAAAACAATAAAAGTATATAAAAGTGCTTCATTTTCGGTTTCCAATCTGTTGTTTATTGAACACAAAGGTAATTATATTTTTCCGTTTGTCAAATATATTATGTACTTTTGCATTATAAATACTTTGCTTATGAAAAAGAAATTAATGACAATTGCTCTGGCGCTTCTCACAACTTTAGGAGCCCATGCACAGTTTGAAAAAGATAAAGCTTATGTTGGTGCGTCGCTTACCGGTCTCGACCTCAGCTATAACGGCACAAAGAAGCTCAACCTGGGTCTGCAGGCAGACGCCGGCTACTTCCTTGTGCAGGACTGGATGCTTAAGGGATTGGTAGGTTGCGAGATTTCGTCGAATGACGATGTAGACACCAAGTTCACATTGGGCGTAGGCGGACGCTACTACTTCGAGCAGAACGGCATCTTCTTGGGCGCAAGCGCAAAATATGTACACGCCGGAAAGCACTATAACGACGTTATGCCAGGTATAGAGGCGGGCTGGGCTTACTTCCTCAACGGCAGCGTTACCATCGAGCCGTCTGTCTACTACGACCAGTCGTTCAAGTGCCACAAGGACTTCTCAACCTTCGGCGTTCGTCTCGGCATTGGCATTTATCTCTTCAATAAATAATGGAGGGAGCGTACCCATCGCAACTGCTTGAAAAGGCAGTGTGCGAGTTTTCGAAGTTGCCCGGCATAGGTCGCAAGACAGCCTTGCGACTTGTGCTCGACTTGCTGCGCCGCACCGAAGAGGAGGTAGACGGATTCGCTACTGCTGTGACCCGTCTGCGCAAGGAGGTGAAGCATTGCAAGGTTTGCCACAATATCAGTGACACGGACGTCTGCCCGATATGCTCCGACCGCCGCCGCGACAGCACGTCGATATGCGTTGTCGAGAACATTCGCGACGTTATGGCTGTGGAGAACACGCAGCAGTATAACGGACTCTACCACGTGCTCGGCGGAATAATCTCGCCGATGGACGGCGTAGGCCCGAGCGATATAGAGATCGACTCGCTCGTGGAGCGCGTTGCGGCAGGCGGAGTGAAGGAGGTGATACTGGCGCTCAGCTCTACAATGGAGGGCGACACCACTAACTTCTACATCTCCCGCAAACTTGCCGGCTACGACGTTGTGATAAGCGTCATAGCACGCGGCATCTCCGTAGGCGACGAACTGGAATATACCGACGAAGTGACGCTCGGAAGAGCGATACTCAATCGTACAACAATGATCAACAAACAATGAAACGAACATACAACGTGTTGAACACCATATTCATAGTCTCGCTGTGCATATCGGCGGCTATGGTGTTGCTTTTCGAGACCGACATACTGCCCGACGGCGTGTGTCATACCGCGACGGGTGCGGCGGAGTTCGTGTGGGCTACCGTAATGGAGCTGCTCACCATCTGCGTCATTCCCGTGGCGCTGCGTCTGTTCCGCTTCGGCAGCATCGCCCGCCGTCTTGTGTCGGCTGAGGCTCTGCTCAGTTGGGGGGCGCTCCGTCTGCTGATGCTCTGCGTGCCGATGGTGCTTAACACCTTATTATATTATATGTATATGAACGTGGCGTTTGGCTATATGGGCATAATCCTTTTCCTGTGCCTTTTCTTTGTCATGCCGACCAAAGCAAGATGCGAGTCGGAAGTGGCTAAGCGCGATGTCGAAAACGATAAATAAGAAACCGTATTGAAACTATCTGTCATTATAGTCAGCTATAAAGTGTGTTTCTATATCGAGCAGTGTCTGCACTCGTTGTTCAGAGCTGTCGACGGTATAGAAACCGAAGTGTATATAGTTGACAATCATTCGGACGACGGAAGCGTGGAGTATTTCACGCAGAAGTTCCCCGACGTGAACATCATCAGCAGCAACCGCAACCTCGGTTTCTCGCGCGCCAACAACATTGCCATAAAGCAATGCACGGGCGAGTATGTGCTCCTGCTCAATCCCGACACCATCGTAGGCGAGAACACCATACGCGACGTGCTGCAGTTCATGGATGCACACGAGAAGGCCGGAGCTGCTGGCGTAATGATGCTTAAGGACAACGGCGAGAAGGCTATGGAGTCGCGCCGCGGTGTGCCTACGCCTATGACAGCCTTCTACAAGATGAGCGGACTCTGCGCACGCTACCCCGAAAGCCGCCGCTTCGCACGCTATTATATGAGCTACCTGTCGTGGAACGAACCTGCCAAGATTGAGATTATCAGCGGAGCGTTCTGCATGCTGCGCCATGAGGCGCTGGATAGAGTGGGGCTGCTCGACGAAGATTTCTTCATGTATGGCGAGGATATCGACCTTTCCTTCCGCCTGATAAAGGGCGGATACGAGAACTGGTACATACCTGCCAAGATTCTGCACTACAAGGGCGAGAGCACTCACCGTTCGTCGTTCCGCTACGTTCACGTATTCTACGACGCCATGCTCATCTTCATGCGCAAGCACTACGGCCATTTCAGCATCTTCGTCAGTCTGCCTCTTAAGATTGCCATCTGCTTCAAGGCTCTGCTGGCATTCATTGGTATGCAGATGCACAGCGTGCGCAAGGTTCTCGGACTCATGAAACCACGCAAGCGTGTCACAACCCTTTACGTATTCATCGGTAGGAAGTCGCATCTCAACGACTTCAACCGCTTGGCTAAGCGTCATGGCATCGACTATGCGTTCTTGAAAGCTTCTGCCGACACGCTGCCGCAGGGACATGTGGGGCAGAACTTCGGTTCGTATCAGCGCATCTTCGCTACATACGACACCGAGGCGTACAGCTACGAGCAGATATTCAATATCTTCTCCGCACATCCGCAGCAGAACGTGCTCATGGGCACGTACAATCCTGCTACGAAGACAATAATAACGAGTGAGGAGGTGTTCAGATGAACCCGTCGCTGAATACTTCCGGCGCAACCGAGCAGCCGAAAGTGGTGCTGCGCGCCATGGAACCCGAAGACCTCGAATGGCTCTACGCTATGGAGAACGACCGCGAGGTGTGGCACATCGGCAATACCAGTGTGCCTTATTCGCGCTATGTGCTGCACGACTATATCGCCAACTCTACAAACGACATCTATCACGACGGACAGGTGCGCATGATTGTGGAGAACGAGGCACGCGAGCAGATAGGAATGGTAGACGTTTTCGACTTCAATGCGCAGCATCGGCGTGCCGAAGTGAGCATTGTGGTGCAGAAAAAGCATCGACGCAAGGGATATGCCGCCGCCGCAATAGCCCGAATAGCCGACTATTCGTTGCGTGTTCTGCATCTTCATCAGATCTACGCCGTGGTTGCGGAGGACAATGAGGCGTCGCTGGCGCTTTTTTTTAGTCAGGGCTTCCAAACGCATAATAGACTGAAAGAGTGGTTGTTCGATGGAGTGGAGTATGCAGATGCAATAGTTTTGCAGAAAATATTGTGAAAAAAAGTGCGCAAAAATTTTGGAGTTTCAAATATTATTCATACCTTTGCACTCGCTTAAAAAACGAAACGCTGACAGCTTTTAAGCAAGTTTGTCGTATTGGTGCGTTAGTTCAGTTGGTTAGAATACATGCCTGTCACGCATGGGGTCACGAGTTCGAGTCTCGTACGCACCGCACTTCGTTTTTTGATGCAAACAAAAAGGAACAAACACGTTGGTGCGTTAGTTCAGTTGGTTAGAATACATGCCTGTCACGCATGGGGTCACGAGTTCGAGTCTCGTACGCACCGCCAACGTTCCTTATAAAACCAAACCATTGGTGCGTTAGTTCAGTTGGTTAGAATACATGCCTGTCACGCATGGGGTCACGAGTTCGAGTCTCGTACGCACCGCCAACTAAGAGGAGCTTCAGTAATGAAGCTCCTTTTTTTGTGCCCTAATCTCACGTTTCCTCGCATCCTGCCGCTCCATTGTGATTAAAAATTATTATTTATCAGGCGTGTTTATTCCGTATCTCAGAATTAATTATTACTTTTGCCGTCCGTAATTAAAGTGATTGAAAAACAATAAACGTAAAAGAATAATGAGATCAAGAACAGCAAACTGGTTTGAAACCACAGTACGCTACGAGCGTCAGACAGAGGATGGACAGAAGAAGGTAAGTGAGTTGTATGTAGTAGACGCTTTGACTTTTGGCGAGGCTGAAGAGACTATCACCAAGGAGATGGAGCCGTTCGCTACGGGCGAATTCGAGGTGAAGGCTATCAGTCCGGCTGCTTATGGCGAGATTTTCTTCAGCGACTCTGAAACCGACGACCACTGGTACAAGGCTAAGCTCTCGTTCATCATTATCGACGAGAAGACTGGCAAGGAGAAGCGTTCGGCTGTCAACTTCCTCGTGCAGGCTGCTAACTTCAACGCTGCCGTTAAGAATATCGAGGACTCAATGGACAAGACAGCCATCGACTATGTAATTGTCAACATCTCTGAGACAAAGATCATGGACGTGTTTGAGCACAACGCGCCCGTTAAGAAGGAAGAGAAGAACGACAAGCCCGAGTTTGAAGGCTAAAGCATAGCGAACTATAGGAGCCTACGGCATTTCTGCTGTAGGCATCGCAACAAACAGTAGAGCTTACGACATTCCTTCGTTAACATCGCAAGTATGCAATGGCTACGGCAAGAAAGCCGTAGCCTCCTACGTTAAATACTAACAATCAACAAATAACTCCGTAAGGTATGAGCATTGCAAACAGACTTCGTGAGGTGACGGACAGCCTCCCTCAAGGCGTACGACTTGTGGCTGTCAGTAAGTTTCATCCTGCCGAATACGTAAAGGAAGCGTACGACGCCGGACAGCGCGTGTTCGGCGAGAGTCGCGAGCAGGAACTGTCGCGCAAGGTGGAGGTGCTGCCGAAGGACATTGAGTGGCATTTCATCGGACATCTGCAGACCAACAAGGTGAAGTATATAGCGCCGTACATCTCGATGATCGACGCTGTAGACTCGCTGAAGCTGCTGCGCGAGATAAACAAGCAGGCTGCCGCGCACGGACGCACTATAAAGGTGCTGCTCGAGCTGCACATTGCCGAGGAGGAGACCAAGTACGGACTGTCGCTCGATGCGTGCCGCGAACTGCTTGAGGGCGGCGAATGGCGCAAGCTGCAGAACGTGCAGATATGCGGACTGATGATGATGGCGTCGCACGTAGACGACGAGAGCCTCATACGCAAGGAGTTCATGCTTGCAGCCGACTTCTTCGACGAGGTGAAGGCGCGCTACTTTGCCGACGACGACGCTTTCTGCGAGCGTTCGTGGGGAATGAGTCACGACTATCACATTGCTACCGAGTGTCGCTCTACGATGGTGCGCGTAGGCACGTATATCTTCGGAGAAAGAGAATATTGATTTGTAGGCGAACGGCGAACGCCGTCTGATAATAGTGGCGGAGGTCTCCGGCTCCGCAGCAAGCAATAACACAGGTGATTATAACGATTAATGTGTTGAATTGACTGCTGCGGAGGCCGGAGACCTCCGCCACTTTTTTTATTATAGATAAGTCTTTTTACTTTTAAACGCCCTTTTTACCTTTTTACTTTTTTACTCTTTTACTTTTAAACGCCCTTTTTTACTTTTTCAAAGTAGTATTGTCCTTTTCCCTTTGTTCTTCCGCCGTATTCTATAGCTCTTGTGGGGCAGTGGTGGTAGCAGGCGAAGCACGAGAGGCACTTGCCGTTGTGCAGCCATACCGGGTGTTTGTTCTCGTCCATAGCCATGTCGCCCACTGGGCAGTTACGCGTGCAGAGTCCGCAGCCGATGCAGCGTTCGGGGTCAACGCGGAACGGCGTGTCTTTGATAATCCAGCGTATGAACACATCGCCGATGAGGCGGCTGTTGATGCGCGGCCAGTTGCCGATGAGTATGTCGCGCACGCCGTGGCGTCGCTGGCGTATGTCTTCGATGAAGCGTGAGAGTTTCTCATCGGCTTCGCGCTTCTTCTTCGCCTCCTTCTCGGGTTTGTCTACGTCCATGAATGGCAGTCCGACGTACGACTCGGGCATGATGAGCGATATTGCGCTGTGCACGGTGATGCCCACCGCTGCCAGGTCTTTCTCCAGAATGTCTACAGCCTCGCCCACATTGTCGCCCGCCGTACACACCACGTAGCAGAAGCGGTCGGCCTGATTGAGGCGCAGTCGGCTTACGAACTCCTTCACTATCAACGGCGGTCGCCATCCGTGTACGGGGAAGAAGAAGCCTATCGGTTCGTCGTCTTTCAGTTCGTAGCAGAACGTGCTGCCGCCGTCGGCGTGCTTCAGCGTTGCGGCTATGTCGATGAGTTGGTCGCCGAGCGCTTCGGCTGTCTTGCTTGCAGCCCACTTCGTGTTGCCGGTTCCTGAGAAATAGAATATCATAAGTGTACGTGTTTAAATGAAAAAAGGTGGGGAGCAGAACGTCTTTCTGTTTCTCTCCCCACCCAGTATAGGTTTATAATGCTTGTCTGTTTATTTCTTATTCTCGCTCATCACGCCCTCGATGTAGAGGCGTGTCAGCTCTGTTACGCCGTTGGTGCGCACGGTGATAGTCTTCTTGAAGTGGCCGGGGAACGCTCCGGTGCCGTTGTATGTCACCTTTATCTCGCCCTTCTCGCCCGGCTTGATAGGAGCCTTGGTGTACGAAGGAATGGTACATCCGCAGCTTGCCACAGCCTGGTTGATGATGAGCGGCGCTGTACCTACGTTGGTGAAGGTGAACACGCACTTCTGTGTAGGCTGGTTCTCAGAGAATGTGCCGAAGTTGTGAATCATCTTGTCGAACTTGATCGAAGCCTGATTCTGCTGAGCCATAGCGAAGCATACGCTTGCCATGAGCATTACTGACATTATCAAAAATTTCTTCATAATCGTATTATATTATGTTGCAAAAGTAATAAAACTATTATATGTGGAGGTATATCGGACGCTTTTTTTTACATAAATTAAGCCTCTTTAGGCTATATCATATATTCATTCGATAAAAAAACGAATTGTTTTGGTTATGTCAGCCGTTTTAATTAATTTTGTAATAATAACCAAAAAACGAATTGCCATGTATAAAATTCAAGCAAACGCCTCAGGCACAAGAAGTGTGGAGATTAGTGATAACCATCTCGAGACAATAAGAAAGTATTCGCTGCTCGACGCATTGGTAGACAGTAACGGATTCGTAGACGAGCCGGTGCTCGACAAGCTGAAGTTCCACGTGCGCTCGCTCTTGGAGAACGCCGTTGAGAACGACAAGAACCTGCTCGACCTCTGCCTCGACGTGATTTACAACAACAATATGAAGGCTCTCGGACTGCAGAACCTCATTGCGCTCTACCGCGAGTGGGCTGCGGCTCACGCAGAGGAAGAAGAAGCTCCGGCGGAGAACGCACAGTAATCTCCCTGCGGGCTATTTAATAACGAAAACAATATACAATGAAAGAATACAGGCTCACCGACTGGCTGCCTACTACAAAGAAAGAAATCGAACTGCGTGGATGGGATTCCGTCGACGTCATTCTCTTTTCTGCCGACGCCTACGTGGATCATCCCTCGTTTGGCGCCGCAGTGATTGGTCGTACACTTGAGGCTGCGGGCTACACCGTAGCTATTGTTCCGCAACCCGACTGGCACGGCGACTTCCGCGACTTCAAGAAGCTGGGTCGCCCAAATCTGTTCTTCGGAATAGCGCCGGGATGCATGGACTCGATGGTGAACAAATACACAGCCGGCAAGCGCCTGCGCTCCGAAGACGCGTACAGTCCGGACGGTCGTCACGACTGCCGCCCGGAGTATCCTACCATTGTATATACAAAGATTCTGAAGCAGCTCTTCCCCGACGTGCCCGTCGTGCTCGGCGGCATCGAGGCGTCGTTGCGCCGCCTGACGCACTACGACTACTGGAAGGACTCGCTGCAGAAGTGCATACTCTGCGACTCGGGCGCCGACATGATAATCTATGGAATGGGCGAGAAACCTATCGTTGAGCTCTGTCGCAACCTCGCCGAAGGCTTGCCTATCAGCGCCGTTCACGACATTCCGCAGACCGTTTATCTCTGCCGCGAGGACGAGGTTCCTAACGGCATTGGCGCCGACGACATAGTGCTGCACAGCCATGAGGAGTGCTTGCGCAACAAGAAGGCGCAGGCAGAAAACTTCCGACATATCGAGGAGGAGTCGAACAAGATGCACGCGCAGCGACTGCTGCAGGCTGTCGACAACAAGTACGCCGTTGTCAATCCGCCTTATCCGCCTATGACATCCGAAGAGCTCGACCGCTCGTTCGACCTGCCTTACACCCGACTGCCGCATCCTAAGTATAAGGGCAAGCGCATACCGGCTTACGAGATGATAAAGTTCTCGGTCAATCTGCATCGCGGATGCTTCGGCGGTTGCGCTTTCTGCACAATCTCTGCGCATCAGGGCAAGTTCATTGCGTGCCGATCGAAGCGCAGCATTGTGGAGGAGGTGAAGAAGGTGATAGAGATGCCCGACTTCAAGGGCTACCTCTCCGACCTCGGCGGTCCGTCGGCTAACATGTATGGCATGCACGGCAACAATCCGAAGGCCTGCGCCGTCTGCAAGCGCCCGTCGTGCATCCATCCGCAGGTGTGCCCCAACCTCAACACCGACCACTCTAAGTTGCTCGAGATATATCACGCCGTTGACGCTCTGCCCGGCATCAAGAAAAGCTTTATCGGTAGCGGTGTGCGCTACGACCTGCTGCTCCATCGCAGCAAGGACGAGGCTATCAACGCCGTTGCACGCCAGTACACACGCGAACTTATCACCAAGCACGTGAGCGGACGCCTCAAGGTGGCGCCAGAGCATACGTCAGATGCGGTGCTCAAGCTCATGCGCAAGCCATCGTTCAAGCTCTTCGGCGAGTTCAAGTGCATCTTCGACCGCATCAACCGTGAGGAGCATCTCAACCAGCAGATAATTCCTTACTTCATCAGCTCGCACCCTGGTTGCCGTGAGGAGGACATGGCCGAACTTGCGGTGCTCACAAAGCAGCTCGACTTCCACCTGGAGCAGGTTCAGGACTTCACGCCTACGCCTATGACCGTCAGCACCGAGACTTGGTATACGGGTTACGACCCTTATACTCTGGAACCGGTGTTCAGTGCCAAGACTCCGCGCGAGAAACTCGCACAGCGCCAGTTCTTCTTCTGGTATAAACCCGAGGAGCGCCGAGCTATCGAGCAGGAACTGCGCCGCATCGGTAGGGCAGACCTCATTCAGAAACTCTACGCCGGTGTGCCAGCGCCTAATCATGGCCGCAACTTCGGCAACAACCGACGCCCCGAGTTCGAACGCCGCGACAATAGAGATGATTTCAACTCACGCGAACCTCGCAAGGGCCGCAACGCTCGCGATGGTCGCGATGCTCGTGACGGATATAACGGAAAAGACGCTCGTTCTGGTAACAACAGAGACGTTCGCAACGGCTATAATGCTCGCGACAATCGCAGTAATCCTAACAGTCGCGACAACAAGAAGGGCGGCTATAAGGGAAGAAAGCCCAAGTGGTAACGGCAAAGATAGTTACCACTTGCAGCCTTGATACAAACCTTTTAAACTACAACCTATGAAGATAAAGAATGTTTTGGTGCGGTTCTTCATCGCAGCCGTAATGCTTGTCGGAGCTTCTTGCGAAAAGCCGTTCGCAGAAGACGGCGAAGAGACAGACGATGTTGTGGTTGACAACAAGAACGACAAGGACAATAAGGGCGACAAGGCGAAGACCGTCACCGTACGCTTCAATGTTCTCGGCGTAGAGTCGGCAAGTGCAGGGTCTACGGCGCTGAGAGATGTGTGCAAGCGCTTGAGCTTTTCGGTGTTCGATGCCGACGGTGAGCGCTGCAACTATCGCACCGTTACGCAGCTAAGCACCGACAAAGACTTCGGAAAAGTGGCGCTGGCAGTGCCCAAAGGCACATATTCTTTCGTGTTCGTAGCCGAGAACGGCAAGGATGCGCCTACCATCTCCAAGCCGAACACCGTGAAGTTCAAGAAGAACAAGCTTACTGATACCTATTGCTTTTACGGCCAGTACGACGTAAACGGCAACTGTACGTACGACATAACGCTGCGGCGTGTCGTCGCAAAGCTGCGTGTAGCCATCAACGACGCCACACCTCAGGAAATAGACTCGCTCCAGTTCTTCTACACAGGTGGCAGCAGTACGCTCGATCCGTCCACCGGCGGCGGCAATGTAAACTCGCGTCAGACCGAAGTATGCAGCGTTGAGCCCGCAGCATACAAAGGCAAGTCGGTTTACGAACTCTATACCTTTCCACACGCCGACGGCAAGCCACTCACATTGAAGGTCGCTGCAAAGTCGGGCGAAAGAACAATGTACGCGCGTACACTAAATAATATAATGGTGGAAAGAGATAACACTACAGAATGTCAGCTGCGTCTGTTCGGAGAAAGTCCTGAAGGCGGACGTTGACGTATAATAAAACAAAAAGGGTGTATCAAAACTGCAAACTTAGAGTCTTGATACACCCTTAATATATTCGGGATGTCCGAGCATTACTTGCCCGTAACCTCAGCCAAAGCTTTCGGCCAGTCTGTGTCAAGTGAGAACTGGGTTATGTAGTTCTCGTTGTCAACATAGCTGTATATCACTTCTTTATCAACATCGTTGAAGAGCGAGTTGTTGATTGTGGCTGTACGGAACTTTGCCTTCAGCATCTCCTTATCCTTATCCTTCTTTATCTCGCTAAGACGACTCACGAAGAGGTTCACGAACTCGATCATAGCGTTTGTCTGCACGCCAAGTTCGTACTCGCTGAAGCGTTCTTCCTGACTGCCCTTTGTGATAAGATAGAAGATGGCGTCGTATTTGAAGGTAGCAACCTTGCGTGCTTCCAGATCTTTTGAGGTGTCGTTAGCGAAAGCCTTCACCTCTTTCTCTATTCTCTTCACTTCGTTGTATATCTCCTGAGCCGAAGCGCCCACCGACATACATACGAGAGCCAATATTAAAAACAGTTTCTTCATACTTGCTTTCTGTTTATTTATATAAAACGTGTATTTTATTATAGATAACGTGCTTAATGACCGATGCGGCTCACCTTGTCCTGGTTCTTGTTGATGAAGTCTTTCCAACCGCTATAGTGCGTGTCGCTCACGGGATTGCCCTGCTGCATGAAGTGGCAGTAGGCTACGCCCAAGGCATCGGTAGCATCCATCAGTTTCGGCATCTCTTCGGTGTCAATGCGCAGCAGGCGCTGCAACATCGCCGCCACCTGCTCCTTCGAAGCCTGACCCTGTCCGGTTATCGCCATCTTTATCTTCATCGGTGCGTACTCGTGTACGGGTACGCTGTGCCCTACGGCAGCCGCGATAGCCACGCCCTGCGAACGTCCGAGCTTAAGCATCGACTGCACGTTCTTGCCGAAGAACGGAGCCTCGATAGCCATCTCGTCGGGCAGGAAGCGGTCGATAATGGCAGTCACCTGCTGGTGAATCTTGCCCAAACGCAAGTACGGGTCGTGGTCTTTGCGCATGTCTATCACGCCCATGTGCAGCATTTCGGCTTTGTTGCCCACGGCTCGCAGCACGCCGTATCCCATTACGTTCGTGCCAGGGTCGATGCCGAGAATTATCTTTTCTGCCTTCATTTATCGGTCCAAATACGGATTATGCGCCAACTCGTATCCCATTGTTGTCTTCGGTCCGTGACCGGGCAGCAATGTGATGTCGTCGGGGAACTGCACGAACATGCGCAGACTCTGTATAATCATCAGCATGCTGCCACCTTCGAAGTCGGTTCTGCCGATTGATCCGCGGAAGAGAGTGTCGCCGGTGAAGGCTACGCGCTCGTCCTTGATGTAGAGCACCACGCTGCCCATCGAGTGTCCCGGTGTTTCGATCACCTCGATGTCGTGCGAACCGAACTTGAGGTGAGCACCAGCTGTGAACGGCTTGATGTCCGAAGCGATAGGCTCTGTGAGAGCTATACCGAAGAACGCAGCCTGCTTGTCGGCAGCGCGAACGTAAGCCTCGTCAGACGCGTCGAGCTCCAGCGGCAATCCGTATGTGCTGGTGATGAAAGCGTCGCCGAAGTTATGGTCGAGGTGACCATGCGTAGCGATAAGATGCACGGGGCGCAGTTCGTTCTCGTTGATATATTTCTCTATGGCGAGCTTCTCTGCCTCGGTGTATGCACCGCAGTCGATAATCACGCACTCCTTTGTCTCGTCGCTTACAACATAGCAGTTCTCCTGCAGCATGTTGCATGTGAATGTTTCTATATTGAGCATTGTTTCTTTTCTTTTTGGGGGGATAAGCCTCTTTATGCCTTTCTAAGCCTTTCTACTCTTTTACTTTTTTACTCTTTTACTTTTTTACTCTTTTACTTTTTAAAGCGGTAAGTAAATAAGATACTTCTCCTTGAACCACTCTTCCTTAAACATGTCGTGAATCTCGGTGAGGCTCACGATGTTCTTGAACGGCTTTGTCTCAGCCTGCAGGTCGCCACCCTTAAGGCAGATGAGTCCGTTAGGCAGCGCGTTGTGCTGGTTCTTGCGGTTCACATTCTTCTTTATTATCTTCACGAGGTCGGGCAGAGGCATCACGGCGCGACTCACCACGAAGTCGTACTGCGCCTTCTCCTCTTCGCCCGAAAGCTGTTCAGCCACCACGTTCTTCAGTCCGATAGCCTGCGCCACCTCGTTCACCACGCGAATCTTTTTGCCTGTGCGGTCGATGAGCTTGAACTGGCAATCTGGGAACATAATGGCGAGTGGAATGCCAGGGAAACCGCCGCCCGTGCCGAGGTCGAGCACCTTAGTGCCTTCGCGGAAGCGAATCTCGTGAGCGATGGCGAGCGAGTGGAGCACGTGATGCTCGTAGAAGTTGTCCATATCCTTGCGCGAGATGACGTTAATCTTGCTGTTCCAGTCCTCGTAGAGAGCCTTCAATGCAGCGAACTGCTCGCGCTGAGTGTCGCTCAGATTAGGGAAGTATTTCAGTATCAGTTCCATTTTCCTATAGTTCGTTGTATGTTTTTTGTTGTTTTCTGTTTAGTGCATTACGCATCCCGAAGGTTTTTCGCGGTCTTCAGCCTTTACGGCGCCAGCGTGCTGCTGACTGAACTCGCGGTTGATGTCAGCCAGTTCGCGTCTGCCGAAGATATAGTCGTCGTACATATCGTCCATGTCGATGCCTTCGCAGTCGCAGTTGCCGAATCCGCCAAGCGCTTCCTTTACAATCTGCATGCGCTCGTCTACGGTAGTGTCCTCTATAAGTAAGCTTTTCATATTCTGTATTAATGCAATTTATATTGTTTTTAAGAGTGTAAAATTACAGAAAAAATCTGAAACGAGCGATTGTTTTTTGCAAAAGAAAGGTTATTCAATATTTTTTTGTACTTTTGTAATACATTTCAATAAAGCAACAAATTATTTAACAACTCATCTTTATCATTTCATAATAACCTAATATGTTTAGCGTAAGAACAAAAAAACGGTTTTTGCTTGCAATAACTTCACTTTTCTTTTCGATGGGCGCTTCAGCTCAAGGTAACAACACGCTTATGGGCGGCAACGACGAAGGCTTCGAGTCGATAGCCGAGCGCATAACCAAGTTGGAGAAGAAGCACGACGCCTTCAACATCTACATCAACTTCGCAGGTTCGGTGAAGGCGGAGCACGACAGCCGTACCGACCAGTGGGAGTCGCGATTTGCCAATCGCCAGTTGCGTCTCGAGTTCAAGGGCACTATCAATGACAAGCTCTTCTACCGCTTGCGCCATTGTCTGAACAAGTCGGCAAAGGGTCAGAGTCTCGACAACTTCGCCGAGGCTACAGACATCATGATGGTGGGCTACAACATCAACGACAAAGTCACCGTTGCCGGCGGCAAGTTGGCACAGCTATGGGGTGGATACGAGTTCGACGAGAACCCGATATACGTCTACGAATACTCCGACATCGTGAGCCACATGGGCGACTTCATGACTGGAGTGATGGTGAGCTATCGTCCCGTATCCAACCACGAGTTCGCCTTCGAGATGAGCAACACATACCAAAAGAAGTTCTCCGACATATACGGCGCGTCGCCATACGTCTTTGAAGGCATCTCGCAGAAGCAGTTGAAGAAGTCGAGCGCACCGTTCTGCTACATCCTCAACTGGAACGGATCGATGTTCGGCGGAAAGCTCAACACGCGCTGGTCGTGCGGTTTGCAGTCGCTGGCTAAGGGCAAGCTGAGTCGCATGGTGACGCTCGGTCAGCAGCTCAATCTGCCAAAGTTCCAGTGCTACCTCGACTATATGGGCGCGTTCGACCAGCTCGACATGCTTGGCATCGCCACATCCGAACTGATGCCCGCAATAGTCGACGACGACGAATCAGGCTCAACGTTCCACTTCGGCAAGGTGAAGTATCACACGCTCACCGCAAAGGCCGACTGGCAATTTGCGCCCTCCTGGAACCTTCAGCTGAAGGGCATGTACGGCACAACCTCTGTGAGCGAATATGAACATCTGCACAACTATCGTCGCAGCTATGGCTATGTGGGCAGTCTGGAGTATTTTCCAGTGAAGAAGCAGGACTTCCGCCTGTTCCTCTCGTACGCAGGTCGCAAGTACGACTACACACGCCGCTGCGGACTCACCGATTATAATACAGACCGTGTGGAGCTTGGCGTGATATACCGCATCAAGGCGTACTAAAACTCTTTTTATGTTATTATGTTAGCTGTTCACTTCCTTTTCACGCCTCTCACAGCCTCTGCCTCCAGCGGGTTTTCGGGCCAGTAGTGCTTCGGGTATCTGCGTCTCAGCTCCTTGCGCACCTCGAAGTATGTGCCTTGCCAGAAACTGGCGAGGTCTTGCGTCAGTTGCACAGGCTTGAAACCCGGCGAGAGCAGTTCCATAAGAAGTGGTTGCCTGCCGTCGTCTACACACGGCGTGCGCTCCATGCCGAAACACTCTTGCAGACGCACGCTCAGCACCGGCGCTTCGGCACCCGAACGGTAGTCGATGCGTATGTGCGAACCCGTAGGCACCTCGATGTGTGTCGGCGCCAACCGGTCTACCTCCAGCTGCGCCTCGTACGGCAGAATGTTCCATATTATCTCCGTAAGGTTCAGCTTTCTCAGTTCCTGCACACTCGTCTTTACACGTCCGCCTTCTTCGAGATAGAACGGCAGCCAGTCGGCGGCGGTGCTCAGCAAGTGTTCTGTCGACACGTCGGGCAACGCCATTTCGGGATGCCACGCCGCCACCTGCGCCACACGCCGCTGCACTTGCTCCACGGCTTTCTCACTCCACGCCATCATCGTCAGTCCGTCTTTTTTCATCGCCTCGCACACTATGCCCTTCAAGCGTTCATTGTCGGCGTCGTGTATCGGTTTCTGACTGAGCATGAGCTTGCCTATACGCTGCTCGCGCTGCATCACCACGCAGCCCTGCTTTGTGTCCCATGCGATGTTGTCCACCTCCTTTACGAACTCTTTTTCGAGATCATCGGGGGCTATCGGTGCGGCGAGAAACACTCTGCCCGTTGTGCCAGGCGCACTGTAGAGCGACGCTATGGCAAGCCACGAGTGAGCCGACTGCTGGTCGGCGGCGTCCAGCTGCACGTTTGCGCCACTCGCAAGTCTATAGCCGCCGATGCTGTTCGTGCTGTGCGCAATGCGCTCAGGATAGGCGTAAGCCACAAGCAGTCCTACCTCCGTCGGAGCCGGGTCGCGGTTGTCTTCGTCGGTGTGCGCCATGCGACGATACTCGGCTGCAATTTTCGCTATACGCTGCCATTTGCCCAGCTGCTTCTTGCGGCGTGCGACACGCAGAGCGGAGAGGCGCAGTGTGAGGTCGGTGCCGCCGCTCTCGGATAGCGGGTCTTTCTCTTCGAGCAGAGTGGCTATGTCGCAAGCCAAAGAGGTGTTGTTGTGGTGAGATGTTGAGGTGGTGAGGTGTTGTTGGTGCACTTGAGACAAGTGCACCCCCTGAGGTGTTGAGGTGGTGAGATTGGTTGTTGCGAGAATCATTCTTGCGATACGCGGATGGCAGGGTAGTGTAGCCATTCGCTTTCCGATAGACGTTATATTGCCGTTCTCGTCGCTGGCGCCGAGCGCAGTGAGCAGCTCTTTCGCCTTGAACACACCGGCACGCGGCGGCATGGTGAGCCACGGCAGAGCCTCTGCGTCGCTCTCGCCGAACGCTGCCGTGTCGAGCACCATCGGCGCAAGGTCGGCTTCTTCAATCTCTGGTTTGCGTTGTTCAGCCATAAGATGCTCCGACGCTTTCGTCCAGAGACGATAGCATACGCCTTCAGCCACACGACCTGCACGTCCCATGCGCTGCGTAGCCATGTCCATGCTGATGCGCACGGTCTCAAGATGACTCAGTCCGGTGCGTGCGTCGAACACTACTTGTCGGCACAGTCCTGCGTCAATCACCACGCGCACGCCCTCAATCGTGATTGATGTCTCGGCGATAGGTGTTGCTATCACAATCTTGCGCTCGCCGGGTGCAGATGGGGCGATGGCGCGGCGCTGATCTTCAGGCGAGAGGTTGCCGTAAAGAGGGTGTATGGTGAGATGGTGAGGTGTTGTGGTGGTGATGGGTTGAGGTGTTGTTGGTGCACTTGAGACAAGTGCACCCCCTGAGGTGTTGAGGTGTTGAGATGTTGAGGTGTTGAGGTGTTGTTGGTGCACTTGAGACAAGTGCACCCCCTGAGATGTTGAGGTGTTGAGATTTGCTGAGCAGTTCATAACAGCGTTCAATCTCTGCCTGTCCTGGTAGAAACACAAGAATGTCGCCTTCATATTTCTTGTACGCCTCGATGGTTGTTGAAGCTGCTGCGGCGGCAATGTCGCGCGGATCGGTATCCTTGTCGGCGTAATGCAGTTCTACTGGAAACATGCGGCCCTCGCTCTCTATGAGCGGAGCCTGCAATGCCGCACATATATTGCTGGCGTCGATTGTTGCCGACATGATAACAATCTTCAGGTCGGGGCGTATTATCTGCTGCGCCTGACGAGTCAGCGCAAGGGCAAGGTCGGAGTTGATGCTGCGCTCGTGAAACTCGTCGAAGATAACTACGCTCACGCCGTCGAGCGTTGCGTCGTCTACAATCATGCGCGTCAGAATGCCTTCAGTCAGCACTTCGATGCGTGTACGTTTCGACACCCGACTCTCGAACCTGACTCTGTATCCTACGGTTTCGCCCACCTGCTCGCCCAGCATCTGCGCCATGCGCTCCGCAATCTGTCGCGCAGCCAGTCGGCGTGGCTCAAGCATTAGTATCTTCTCGCCTTCGCCGAGCGAGGAGAGAATAGTCAACGGCAGCAATGTCGACTTGCCGGCGCCTGGAGGAGCCGTCACTACGAGCGAACTGTTGGTATGCAGGGCTTCGTTCACGCCGACCGCAATCTGCGATGCCGGCAGCGAAGCCCACTGGCGGGTTATATCTTGTGTGGAAAAACTCATTGTTACTTGATTTGTATAATGTTAAAACCGGTTCTCTTTAATGTTAAAACCAGTTCTTTATCTTATTAAGCTCGGTTCTCTCTACTGAAAAACCTGTCGGTTAATCAGCTGCAAAATTAACTCTTCATTTTGACAACCACAAACTAATGCCGTTTTTTTAGGCTATTCGCTTTCTGTTTACAATTGTTTTCTGTACTTTTGTACCTCGTATAAACTCAGAAAGCGAAACAACAATGATATTTGAATTTAAGGATGCTACGGCTACAAATGGTGGCGAAACCCTCTTCAGCGGCGTTTCGTTCGTGGCTCGTCCGGGCGATGTGGTTGCCGTCACGGGCAATGCTGTGGCTCGGAAGGCTCTGCTGTTTGCCATGCTCGGCTTGCGACCGCTTAAGTCGGGTTGGGTGAGCATCGACGGTGAGCCAGTTACAGCCGTCACCGGCAACTACTTCCGCCAGTTCATAGCCTATCAGCCCGACACGCTCGACTTCGAAGGGCTCACCGTGCAGGAGGTGGCGAAGAGTCAGTTCGCCATTAAAGCCAACGCCGACTACGCTTATTCGGCGAAGGCTGTCGCTGCCGAGCTTTCGGCTCTCGGTGTAGACGCCGATTGTATGCAGAAAGGCTTCGACGAGATGGATGAAGCTGTGGCTCAGCGTGCGTCGCTCGTACTTGTCGGCATGTTCGAACGCCAGTTGCTGTTGCTCGATAATCCTACGTCGCGTCAGGACGAGGCAGACTGTCAGCTCGTAGCCGGATATATCAAGCAGAAACGGTCGGAGGGCGTAGCCTTGATTGTGGCTACAGCCGACGAGAACCTGCTTGCGGTGTGCAACAAAAGAGTTAACTTGTAAACGAAACAATTATAGCTATGGTAAATCTTTGGATAGCATTGGCACTTGGTGTCATTTTCATAATAATACCCGTCGTAGTGATGGGCACTTTAGGCGTCAATATGTTCGGCAAGATGCTGAAAGCCTTCTTCTCTATGGCGCTGAAAGTGGGTGTCATAGCCTTGTTTGTCTATTGGCTTGTGCAGTGGGACAGCTTCGTGTTCGACGTTCTGTTCGTCATCGCTATGCTCTTCTACTCGGCTATTGAGGTAAAGGTGAGGGCACGTCTGCGCTCTACGTCTTATGTCATCCCGGTTTTGGCTGGTCTCTTCGCCGGCACAATGCTCACCGGTGCGGGCTTGCTGCTCGTCAACATCACGTCGCTGGCGGCTCTCAGTGCGCGTTTCGTGCTGCCCGTGTTCGCCATTCTGCTTACCGGCACAGCCGATGTGCTGGCTCGCTCCATGTCGATGTACTACGCCGGACTGCGCCATCACAACCAGTTCTACTATTATATGCTCGGCAACGGTGCCACGCATCATGAGGCACTGAGCTATCTCACGCGCCGTGCTGTGCAGCAGGCTGCCGCATGCGGCATAAGCGTTTTGGTCGGCGGCACATCTGTAGGCGCCGGAGCGGCTATGATGTGGGCAATGATTATGGGTGGTTCGACGGTTGTTGACGCTGTTGTGCTCTTTGTGCTGCTTCTGCTCGGCGTGTTCTGTTCGTCGATAGTGGCTACTGTGGTGGCTGTGAAGGTGGCGCGTCGCTATTCGCTCGACGCTTACGGACGAATGAAAAACACTAAATAACTACCGAATATGCTGAATATGCAAGGCATACGCGCTATTGCGTTTGATGCCGACGACACGCTTTGGGAGTTGCAGAACCATTTCGAGGCTGTTGAGCACGAATACTGCCGACTGCTTGCTCCGTGGGGCTGTAGCGACGAGGTGTCGGCGTCGCTCTTCGCTACCGAGACGGCTAACATGGCTGACATGGGCTACGGCTGCAAGGCTTTCACCATATCGCTTGTAGAGAATGCGGTGCGGGTGAGTCATGGTGCTGTTACGGGCGACATCATCGGACGCATAGTGGAACTTGGAAAGAGTCTGCTTCACCTCGACGCCACACCGCTTGAGGGCGTAGAAGAGACGCTGCGCTATCTGCACGACCAGACCGACGCACATGGCGCACGCCGATACCGGCTGGCTGTGTTCACCAAAGGCGAACTGCTCGACCAGGAGAATAAGTTGCGCCGTTCTGGGCTTGCGCCTTTCTTCGATGTGGTGAGTATAGTGAGCGACAAGACCGAGGAGGCTTATCACCATCTGTGCTCCGACCTTGAGGTGACGCCAGCCCAACTGCTTATGGTGGGCAACAGCTTCCGTAGCGACATAGCCCCTGCGCTGCAGATTGGCGCCTACGCCGTGCATGTGCCGTTCCGCACTATCTGGGCGCACGAAAAGACTGAAGAATATGAGCATGAGCGGCTGTGGAGAATAAATAGTTTGAAGGAAATGCTGAGTTTTGAATTTTGAGTTTTGAGTTTTGAATTGTCGGCTACGCCGATTAAGAATTATTCAATTAGGAGTTTTGAATTTGCAACTCTCAACTCCCAACTCCCAACTCTCAACTTTCAACTCACAACTCATCAATTCAAAATGCGCAAAGCGCATAATTCAAAATTCAAAATTCAAAATTCAAAAATGAATAAAATACGAACAATACTTGTTGCGTGCTGTCTTCTGCCCATGTTCTGCTCTTGCGGCGAAATGGCAAAGCGCATGGACGCAAAGCTTGCCGAGAGCAAAGCGGCTATCGGCATAGTTGAGAACACAGAAACCGACGGAGTGGGCGAGAGTAGTCTCGCTTCCGGCGGCAAGAAGTCGGCGGCAACCGCTGCTGCTGACGGCGAATACACGGACTTGGAGATTCCGGCTCGACTTAAGTCGGTGCCCGAACAGATACTGCGCCGCACGGGCTACACCGTGTCGTATAACAGCAATCGTCGCGTGCCCAATTGGGTGGCGTGGTGCCTCACGCCGAAGCGTCTTACGGGCAGCAGCAAGCGCAGCGATGCGAAGTTTCATGAGGACACAGACGTGCCCGAGCCGCGCGCTGTAGACTTCGACTATGTGCGCTCTGGCTACGACCGCGGACACATGTGCCCGGCTGGCGACAACAAGTGGAGCGCACTGGCTATGGACGAGTCGTTCCTCCTTACGAACGTCTGTCCGCAGGCGCCGCAGCTCAACCGTGGCGACTGGAATGAGATGGAGCAGGCGTGCCGCAAGTGGGCTAAGCAGGAGGGCGCATTGTATATCGTGTGCGGTCCGATATTCTACAAGAACAGCAAGAAGACTATCGGCAAAAACCGCGTCTCCGTGCCCGATGCATTCTTCAAGGTGGTGCTCTGCATGACGGGCGAACCGAAGGCTATCGGCTTTATATATAAAAACGGTGACGGCAACCGACCGAAGGGCGATTATGCCAACTCGGTTGACGAGGTGGAGCGCATCACGGGCATCGACTTCTTCCCTACGCTGCCCGACGAGATTGAAGACAAAGTGGAAGCAACGTGCAATCCCGATGACTGGAATATTTGATAAAACTCAAAACTTATAATGGAATATATGTCACAAGAGGGCTACGACAAGCTTGTAGCCGAACTGAGAGAACTTGAACTCGTAGAACTGCCGCGTGTGCGCGACGCCATTGCTGAGGCGCGCGACAAGGGCGACCTTAGCGAGAACTTCGAATACCATGCTGCCAAGCGCGAGCAGGGCAGACTGTTAGGACAGATACGCTTCAAGCAGAAGGTGCTTGAGAACGCGCGCGTCATCGACCGCTCGCGCCTGCAAGCCGACCGCGTCGGACTTCTCAGCCGCATAGAACTGACGAACATCGCCAACAACCGCAGCATGAAGTATATGGTGGTGAACCCGCATGAGGCGAACCTCACCGAGGGCAAGATTTCCATCAAGTCGCCCATAGCCCAGGCGCTGCTCAACAAGCAGGCTGGCGACGTTGTGGAAGTGCGCGTGCCTGCCGGACTCGTCAAACTGCGCATCGAAAGCGTCGAGTTGTAACGGTAGGAGGCTACGGCATTAGCTTTCCGCTACGCGCCGCTGATTTTCAGTTCTTGCCGTAGCCTCCTACGTTTGTCGTTAAAATATTCTAATTAAGAGGCTGTAGAGCTATTGCTTTGCCAAAAAAGTAGTAACTTTGTACCTCTAAATAGAAATTCTATCGACATACATAAAGGCTGAATAGCGTGAAAATAAAGGAAGTAATTGAAGCCCTTGAACGTTTCGCGCCTCTGCCCTTGCAGGAAAGCTGGGATAATGCTGGCCTGCAAGTTGGATTGACAGAGGCGGAAGTATCAGGGGCATTATTGTGTCTGGACGTTACTGAACGTATCGTCGACGAGGCTGCCCAAAAGGGCTGCAACCTCATCGTGTCGCACCATCCGCTCATCTTCCGCAAGCTGTCGCGCCTCACCGGTGAGGACTATGTGCAGCGTTGCGTGATGAAGGCTCTTGCGCAGGGCATCGTCATCCTCTCGCTCCATACCAACATGGACAATGCGAAGGGTGGCGTCAACTACAAGATTGCCGAGAAGATGGGGCTTGAGGACGTGCACTTCATGAGTGCGAAGCAGATGGACGACGTTGAGTACGGTTCGGGCGTTGTGGGCAGTTTCGCCGAACCGCTTGCCGCCGACGACTTCGTCATCATGCTCAAGCGCGTGTTCGGTGTAGAGTGTGTGCAAGCCAACGAACTGCTGCGCCGCCCTATACGCACCGTAGCAATCTGCGGCGGTGCGGGTTCGTTTCTTCTCGACGACGCCGTGAGCGCCGGCATCGACGCCTTCGTAACGGGCGAGATGCACTACCACGAGTATTTCGGACGCGAGCAGCAGATACAGATAGCGGTGATAGGCCACTATCAGAGCGAGCAGTTCACGAGCGAGATATTCCGCGAGATAATAGAAAACAGTTGTGAGGGCGTGAAGTGTTTCATCGCCGACACATGTACCAATCCGATAATGTATTTTTAAAAATATCAAAGACTATGGCAAAAAAGGAATCAGAAATTTCAGTAGAGGAAAGACTGAAGACCCTCTACCAGCTTCAGACCACTCTCTCGGCTATCGACGAGAAGCGCGCATTGCGCGGCGAGTTGCCTCTTGAGGTGCAGGACCTTGAAGACGAGATTGCAGGCTTGAAGACACGTGTGGAGCACATCGAGGGCGACATCGCAGACTTCCAGCAGGCTGTCGCTCAGAAGCGATGCGAGATAGCAGAGGCTGAGGAGAGCGTAGAGCGCTACAAGAAGCAGCTCGACGAGGTGCGCAACAACCGCGAGTACGACACGCTGACAAAGGAAATCGAGTTCCAGAGCCTCGAGATAGAGCTTTGCAACAAGAAGATTAAGGAGGCTAACGTAAAGGTTGAGGACAAGAAGCGCGAGCTGGCTCACACCAACGACCTCATCGCTGACCGCCAGCAGGCTCTCGCCGAGAAGCGCAACGAGCTTGAGGAGATCATGCAGGAGACTCGTGAGGAGGAGGAAGTGCTGAAGGCTAAGGCTGCCGACTTGGAGACAAAGATTGAGCCGCGTCTACTCTCAAGCTTCCTGCGCATCCGCAAGAACGCACGCAACGGTCTCGGCATCGTCTACGTGCAGCGCGACGCTTGCGGTGGCTGCTTCAACAAGATTCCGCCACAGCGTCAGCTCGACATCAAGATGCACAAGAAGATTATCGTGTGCGAATACTGCGGTCGTATCATGATCGACCCTGAACTGGCTGGCGTTAAGACCGCTACTCCTGAGGCTGCTGAAGAGAAGCCGAAGCGTAAGCGCGCCACAACTCGCAAGACTACTTCGAAGAAGTCGGAGGAGTCGGAGACAAAGCTCAGCTAAATTGGTTTAGCAAGTTATTGCTAAACAGTTGAGAGTTGAGAATTGAGAGTGGACGAGTTGAGAGTTGAAAATTGAGAGTTGAGAGTTATGATTACTTTTAATTGATGCAGTTTTAAGCATCGAACGTTAACAATAAAGCAAATCATAACTCTCAATTCTCCACTCTCAATTAGTCCACTCTCAACTCTCAATTTTCAACTCTCAATTAAAAAATAACTCTCGGTTATTTTTTTATTTTATCCAAATCGTATAATCATCCTTTCTTGGTTTCGCTTCGGCGGGTTCTTTTAGCGCATAGCCCAAAGCTACGTGTCCGATGCCCTCGTAGTCGCCCTCGATGCCCCATGAGGCGAGCAGCAGCTTGCCCTCTACGGAGTCGAATATCTCGTGAGCGCGGTGAATCCAGCAGCTACCCAATCCTACGGCGTGCGCTGCGTTCATCAGGTTGCCCATCACGAGCGTTCCGTCGTATATATACGTCGGGCGCGAGCGGTCGGCGAGCACGAGAATTATCACTGGCGCACCGTAGAACGGGTCCGATTCTACGCCCATCACTTCGGCGTTGGGCTGCGAGAGCTTGTCGCGCACCACCTTGTTAGTCACTACCACCATTCGTGGCGACTGCATTCCTCTGCCCGTAGGGGCATACTCGCCGGCGCGAACCACCTCTTTGATGAGTTCGTCGGACGGCATTCGTTCGGGGTCGAAACCGCGCACGCTGCGGCGGGTTTCAAGTACATTTAGTGTTTCGTTCATACTGTTTTTATCCATTCCGTTATTATGCCCAGCACCTCCGGCGCCATCGTTTCCTCAATCTGCTGATATTCCATCACGATGCCCGTCTGGCAATGCTGGAAGAGATGGTTTACGCCCTCCACCTTCTTGATGTCATGGCGGCAGTTGGTGAGCCCCTTTTCGAGCGTGCCGAGGTTCTGCGTGCAGTCTACCTGCGTGTCCTTCGTGCCATTGAGCGCAAGCACCGGGCACTTTATCTTCGGCAGTAGTGCCGCAGGGTTGAGCGTCAGAAAATGGCGCAGGTAGGGCGAGTTGCCCTGCTGCAGCGTCTTCTTGAACACCGGCTTCATCTCCGCCGGCACATCAGCATCGCTAATCTCCTCTATGGCCTTACCCTCCGCCAGTGCGTCGAGCGCCTTGGCGATAGGCTTGCAGTAGGTCTCCACAACGTCGGGCGTCATTCCAGCCTCCTGCAGTACGAGTCGGTTCTGCTGCAGGAGGGTCTCTCTGCCCGACGCCGCCATACCGGCAAGCGACACGATGAAGTCCGCCTTGCCCTCGGCTGCGAGCATCAGAGCGATAGTGCCACCCTCGCTGTGTCCGACGATGCCCACATGTGTAAAGTGGAAGCGTTGGCGCAGCAGTTGTAGTGCAGCAGCCGCGTCCTGCTTGAAGTCGTCGGTGGTGAAACGGCTGAAGTCGATGCTCTTGTCGCCCCATCCGCGGTCGTCGTAGCGCAGCGAGGCAATGCCATTGCGCGCTAAAGCGTCGGCAATCACGGCGAACGGTCGGTGTCCGAACAACTCCTCATCGCGGTTCTGCTGTCCGCTACCCGTCACGAGGAGCACTACGGGCGTATCGCTTGTGCAGTTGGCAGGCGTGCAGAGCGTACCGCCGAAGCGGAAGCCGGCGTTCTCGAAGCTCACCTCCTCCTGCTTGTACGGGAACGGCGCCACCGGCGTCTGCGGTCTGCGCATCTCTTGCGCGCCCCGTTTCAGCGTGAGCGGCAGCTGCAGCGCGCCCTGCGCGAACGTGCCGTTGATGCAGTCGCCCTCCATCTTGCCCTCGAACGTAGCGCCAATCATCGCCACCGTCACCTTTATCGTGCCGTCCTCCGCCACGCTCTTCTGCGCCGGAATATCCTTTGCGCCCTGCGCCGGCGAGTCGAGCGTGCAGCCGTCAGCCGAGAAGTTGAACACAAGCGGCAGCTTTGTGCCCATCACGTTGAGGTCGCCGCTCCATGCGCCCTGCTGTGCGCAGGCTGTGGAGCAAGCGAGAGATAGCAGCGCAGCTGCCAAGGTCTTTGTTATTCTCATAAGTAGGTATGTTTTTTAGTATATATATTGTTACTTGTAATTATATTTTACGTCTACATCTCCCAAAAACTTTTCTTTAGCAGGTCTTTTGTCTCCGCAGCCACGTCGTATGGTATAGCCGGCAGACAGTCGGGCAGGGCGAACTGGTCGGTTTCGCTATGGTCCTTCATCTCCGCCTTCGCCTCCTCCTTGGTCATGGTCTTTACGTCTGTCGTCACGAAGTCGTTGATTTCCTCCGTAGCAATGGGCGCCTTTGTTGGTAGTGGGCGGTAGTCGTAATTGTACACGCGTCGGTAGGAGAGCAGAGAACTCCACGAGTTCTTGGGACTTGAGAACGTCCAGTCTAACAGCTGCGTCTTCACGTTCAACAGCAGACTGACCGGTCGGTTGTATTTCGTGCCGTCGATGATGAAGCGGTAGACCCCCTCGCGGTGAGAGTTGAGGTATATGATTGCGCTGTCGGCAGATGTCCCCCTATAGTGCGACTTGTAGAAGGTTGAGTCGCCACTTGTGCCACTCACCGAGTCGCATTTTATGAAGCGGATGCGCGAGATGTCGAACGAGCGCGCCTCTCCCAGTATGGCGATGTTGAAGTTGATGAGTCGGCGCAGCGTAGGCAGTTCGTACTGTCGGCAAGCACGCACGCGTCGCTTAGCCTTGCCCGTCTTTATGTTTATGTAGAAGTCGGCGAGCCCCTCGCGGTATAGAATCGTCTTGCCGTTGTTGCGGCAGATGTCCCTGAAGGCACCGCTCAGCTTCACATATTCCGCTTTGCCCACAGCCACTTCCGGCAGCGTGTATGCCTTCGGCTTCATGCAGACCGTGCCCTTCTCTTTCGCAGCGTCAACCGTCAGCGGTTCGTAGGCGAGGTTGCTGATCGTCACAATACCTTCATGCAGCTTCACGTTTCCGTCGGCATCGCTTATACATAGCAGCGTGCCCTTGCTGCTGAAGACGTACGCTCCGCTTACTGGCTTGCCGTCCTGCTCGTCTACGATTCTGAACTGCGCCTTCAGTTGGCTTGCTCCGGCGAACAACTGTATGAGGATGAACGCCATCATCGCGATTCTGTTGTGTTTCATTCTTGTTCTTTTTAGTAGCGGAGGTCTCCGGCCTCCGCAGCACCCAGTGTGTTGAATATATCGTTCATGGTTGTTTGCTGCGGAGGCTTTTACCTCCGCTCCTGGTTCTGCAAAGATACAGATTATCCCTAAAACCCCTGCATTTCTGTTTGTAAAAGTTTGGTGAAAATATACTAAAAGCACAGCATGAGTAGTGCTGTACACGTTGTTCAGCAACCGTACAACGACCGCCACCCGATCGGATTCCGTCCGCCGTCCGATCGGATTCCGTCCGCCGCCCAATCAGACGGCGTTCGGAGCACGATGACTTCTGCTGCACTTTTTCCCGACAAACATTTGCATTCGCTTGCGCAATGTTATAACTTTGTGCGCAGAAACACAAACAACAATATTATTAATAATCTAAACGAAAAACATAACTATGAGTATCAAGTACGAAATTCACGGCATCAAGAATGCCAAGGGCGAGGGAAAGGAACAGAAGTATGTACACCTCTTTGCGCGCGAACCGCAGTCGGACTGTGCACTCGAGGACGACATCCAGGCAAGTTGCTCGCTCACGAAAGCCGATGTGCGCGCAGCGTTCAGCGCCCTGCGCGACCACATGGTGCGTGCGCTTGCCAGCGGCTCGCGCTTCCATCTCCCCGGCGTGGGCAACTTCTCGCTCTCCGTAGGTCTCGACGCTCCCGACGACCTGCCCTCCGACAAGATGCGCGCCGACTATATCCGTCTGCGCAACATCCGCTTCCGTCCCGAGCGCTCGTTGCTCGGCGAGGTAGGCAGCGGTGTCAGCTTCGAGCGTGCCGGCTTCTCCTCACGTTCGCGCCAGTACACCGAGGAGCAGCTGCTCTCGCTCCTCCGCCACTATTTCGCCACCCACACCTGCCTCACCCGCCGCGACCTGCAGCGCGTGGCAGGCTTGCGCGCGAGCGCAGCAAAGAAATGGTTGCAGCATCTCACCGCCACCGGCGTGCTGCAGCGAGACGGCGCCAGCAATGCGCCGGTGTATTTGTGGAGAGGATGAGTTTTTATGTGATGTATAAGAGATAAGTTCCGCAACCTGTGGAACTTCTCCCTTGTACAGGCTTAATAATTTATTCGGAAATCTCTAATAATAGTGTAAAATATGATAAATGAGAACGTTAAATTAATATGAAAAGTTTTTGTCTTTTATGCTTTTAACTTGTTTTTTTTTTGTATTTTTGAAGATTATAATCAATTAATGCCTTTGTAAGGCAAATTGCGTGTTTGTATTTGCTATATAGTGTAAGATTACAAGATGCAATGTTTTTAAATATATGCTATAAGAATTAAGTAACTGTTCAAAATTAATTTTATAAATATGAATAATTCACGAATAAGTTCG